>Ga0213876_10000036_pt1 | contig 186042 bp, 126 predicted proteins | sample BarmaccomBMRX_R9_FD_160113 | JGI IMG/M metagenome (GOLD analysis project Ga0213876, IMG submission 160113) | Root-associated microbial communities from Barbacenia macrantha in rupestrian grasslands, the National Park of Serra do Cipo, Brazil - RX_R9 | ecosystem: Host-associated > Plants >... | reverse complement strand
TGGTTTCCTGCGAGACCTGGTCGGTGTACTTGGTGGGCACCCCGAGAGCGCTGGTCTGATGGGCGATCTGCTGCGAATCGGGAACGGTGCTGCGGGGGATCGAAGCGAAGGCGGTTGCGCTCGCCAAGATTGCCGCGAGCGCGAACAGCGGGAACGCGCTTTTTTTGGCCGTCATTCGGCGTTCACTCTACGACAGCAGCAGCGAAGGAAAAAGCAGGATTCCCTCGCACCACACTGGCTTGCGCGCGCGCTTCTCTCAAGTCACGATAGATCACTTATTGATCGGTAGCACGAAAGAGTCGGAGGCCCCGAAAAAAATCCGCCATGCGGTTCTTCACAATCGCTTCCAACGCATCAATGAAGAGAGCGACGATCGGAAAAGCTCGAAGTATCATCTCGGTCCTTGACGCTTTCCTCGCGAAGAAGCGGATCAAACGGATGGCTGCGTCGGCGTGAGCGCCTGTAGATCGGCTCTGGCTACCGCTCAGCAGGAACATGACAAGCTTCATCACGTACTTGGACTCTTTCGCTCCCGTGCATCGATGACCTCTTTTGGCTACGCGCGGACTTTTTTCGCACCGCGACGGGATGCTCGCGTTTCTGCGGATACCGTGGTCTTTAGCATCGCCGCAAGTGTCTCATCAAGTGTCTGTACGAGATCCCAGTGGCGCGCGAACGCTTCCTTGGCCGTTATTGACGAACCTTCCTTAGGGTACATCGGTACATCGGAAAGTGACCCCATGCCAGCGATAATGGACTTAAGTTCGGTGAGCACATCGTGGAACTTATCGTTTCGATAAGAAGTGTGCTCGATGATATTACGACGTTTCGCCAACCAGCTGGCCCGATCATCCCAACCACATTCGCGTAGTAGTGTTTCGATCTGCCTCAGAGTTTCTACAAGTTTCTTCTTCATTTGAGAGGCACTTCGCCAACGAACTTTAGATAGTCGCCCGGAACAGTTCCGGGTGGAAACAGAATTTGATATCCCTTACCGTCGGCAACCTTGCCGTAGTAGAGAGTGATTTCCTGCGTAAACTCATACTCCCGCAACTTTTCGACGGGATTGCCCCACTTGATAAGGTTGGATTGAGACTCTGTACCGCGACGTGTGGCCGTTCGACGCGTGTTGAGCCAAGGGCCAGGCCGTGCAGGATCTTCGCCTTCCTGCGGCGAACGAAATACTCTGGTGCCAGGTTTGTATGTGCGCTCGAGTACGACATCGAACGCACCCCCGACTGATCCCGTGAGCGGCGGGAGCTTTCGTAAGCTTCGTGCGCGCCGCGGCACGTTCCGCACGCCCGATCCAACCGCTCCGACCTCGGAGGAGAAGATCGACTCGCCATACGCATCGATGGCATCGTTAACAAACTGCTTAGTTCGCCGCCAGGCGCCGCTGAAATTGACCCCTTCTGTTTGAGCAATGTGCGGCCCAAACGCGCCGACCACCGCAGCACCGATGTTCCGCACACCCTCGTCCGCAACTACGCCGGCATGAATCTGCTCGAACGACATCGAGAGAACGTCTGTCTTACCGTGGGCCCGCGCGTAGTCGAAAAAGAGGGCTGCATTGTCCGGCGTGCCCCCGAACGTCATCATTTGAGTAGCGAGATAGTTATCTTCGGAATCCAACACGCCTGTATCGCTCGTGACCGCACGCTGACGTCTGATCTGCGCCTGCAGAGTCTTCCTCTTTTGCCAGATCGCATCGACTTGTGAGCCGTACCATGCGGTGTACGCCTGCAACTTGTCGTCGTATGAGTCCTCACCGGTCGGGTCTCTGCGATTGACCGGATCACCTGTGGCAAACGCATACAAATTCGACGAATCCTTATACGCCATGGGATCCCCCGACAGGAACGTCCCGGTCTCCGGGCTGTACCAGCGCGCTCGCGCGTAGACCAATCCGGTCGCTGGGTCGCTGAACGGCAGCGCCTGGAACTTCGCGGTGAAGAGGGCGCTCGTGGCGTCTGCGCCGGTGCCGGTGGAGCCGAGGAGGGCAAGGGACGGGACGTTGTAGATCGTGGTCGTGTTTTGGCTGCTGTTGCTGATGGCGGCCACGAACGTCGAGATGGAGCTGAGCGAGTCGCGGATCTCGACCGGGAGGGCGGGGCTGGTGAAGATGCCGTTCAGCCGTGCCCACTCGGTGGGGGGGAGGATGGGGAGGCCGCTGGCCCAGCCCTGGGCGCGGAGCGTGGGAGTCACGCCGATCGAGAGCGCCTGGGCGGCGGGGTCGTTGAGCGTGGACCAGTCCGTGGGCGAGAGGGTGAACTTCGCGGAGTAGGCGTCGCCGCTGACCGCTTGCGCGGCGCCGATGAAGGTCTTCACGGTCGCGCCGTTCGTGGTGACCGATGCCAGGCGCAGGCCTGTGGCTAGCGTCCCGGATTCGAGCGGCTCGGTGGCGTGGATCGTCACGTCGATCGACTGCAGGTTGCCGGACGAATCCTTCGTGGCGTGGATCGAGGCACGGTCGATCGTGGCGCCGGCGAAGGAGACATCTTCCGAGCCGGCCGGATCGTCGGGCAGATCGCGCGCGACGAGTTGGGCGTCGGCGTTCAGCACCGCCTGCAGCGAGCCGGCGGCCGCCTCGTCGAAGACGGGGTAGAGGCGATTCAGCTTGCCGCTGAGGTCACCGGCGGGCATCGTCACTTCGATCGGATCGTCGTAGGTCAGACCGCCGTGGATGATCTGCCGCATCAGGCCGGCGTTCGGATCGGACGGCTGCGGATTCGTGTTGAAGACCGCGATCAACTGATCGGAGACCATGTCCCATGCGAACGTGGTGTCGGCCGGCAGGCCGTCGGCGGCGAGGAGCGAGGGGTTCGTCTCCGTCTGCCACTGCAGAGTGTCGAGGTTGTCGGATAACGAGACGACATTCGCAGTCTGGGTGCGGCGTCCCACCACGCGGCCGCGGCCGTCGTAGTAGTAGCGGATGCGGCGGATCGGGAAGGCGGTAGTCGTTGGCTTCTGCGTGACCGCGACCAGCTGTTCTTTTTCGTTCCAGCTATAGGCGTACTTGCCGTCGTCGCTGACGAGCGAGCCGGCGTAGCCGAACGTCCGCGCGGTGCCGCCGATCGGACCGAACGTGGCGATCTTGTGGCCGCCCGAAGTCGGAGTGGCGGTGGTGCCCGACGGATCGATCTTGTCGACGTCGACCCCTTGCGCGGTGAGCGCGGAGCGCGTCGCGGCGTCGAGCCGCGGGACGCGCGTGATGCCGCCGAGGAAGTCGGCGTTGCCGTCGGGATTGGTGTAGTTCATGCCGACCGTGCCCGGCGCCGAGCCGCCCGGAGCGGCGTTTGGATCGGGCGTATTCAGTACGGCGCCCGCGAGGCGGCTGCGGTCGTCGTAGCCGTAGACGTTGTAGTGCGCTCCGCCGGAGAGGCCGAGGATCTTGACATCGTGAATCTGCAGGCCGTTGGCTTCGTAGTTCGCGACCGAGCCGGCCATCGCGCCGCCGCTGCTCGTGACGGTGAGCGAATTCATCTGCGCGTTGGCGTTGTAGCCGTATTTACGGAGAATCGAGCCGCCGGTGCAGACCTGAACGCCGGCGCAGCTCGTGGTGACGGTGCGGTGATCGGGACGGCCGGCATCGCGGAACGCTGTTGCGCCGAGCAGCGTGGCCGGCACGGACGTGCCGGAGCCGAACTGCGTGCGGCTGATGCCGATGACGTTTCCGGCCTCGTCGTGATCTTCGAAGACGGTGTCGGTCCATCCGGTTTGCGGGGTGCCGAGGCGCGGCATCGTCCACGACGTGCGCTCGCCGTGCGCGTTCCAGGTGTAGGTCTGTTCGAGCGCCGACAACGGAGTGCCGTTGATGATGCGCTTCTCCGTCACATGAAGAGGATGACCTTCCTTGTCGTACGAATCGATGTCGATCTCGGCATCCGGCGTCTTCATCATCGAGACGCGGCCGGCGGCGTCGTAACGGAACTCGTCGAGGACGACGCTGCCGACGATCTGGAACAGCTTGCCGGTGTCGGGGTAGTAGGAGTAGGTGACCTTCTGGCCCTGGCGGTTGGTGTACGTCGAGATCCGCGGGCCGTCCCACTCGAAGTGCTCGAACGTGTTGTCCGGGTACTTGCGGAGCAGCGGCCGGCCGATGAAGTCCTTATCGGTGACGGTGGTGTCCTGCGAGACCTGGTCGGTGTACTTGGTGGGCACGCCGAGGGCGCTGGTCTGATGCGCGATCTGCTTCGAATCGGGCAACGTTTCCTTCGTCAGCGCGCCGCGGCCGTCGTAGTCGAACTTCGCCTCGTTGCGGTTTGGCTGCGTCTGGCTGGTGACATTGCCGCTCTGGTCGAAGTGCTGATTCGACGACAGGCCGGCCAGCGTTGCGCTGATCGTATCGCCGGCGGTGTTGTAGTCGAACGTCTGCGCGTACGGGGCGGAGCTGAAGCGCTCGGCGACACTGGTCAGCGTCGGCAGGGCGCTTGTTCCTCCGGCGTAGCTGGTGACGTTCACGCTCGAGAACGGAGTCGTGATCGGCGATGCGATGGTGCCGGGGCCGAACTTGCTCGAGGTGAGGCGGCCGGCGGAGTCGTAGTTCGCGAATGACGCGCGGTTGATGCCGGTGGTCGGGGCTGCCGGCGTGCTCGGCGCGGTCGAGGCGACGTTGCTGGTGATGCCCGAGCCGTTCCAGGCGTACCTGGTCGTGCGCGTGCCGGCGGTGCCGCCGACGTCGGTCTGCACTTGCGAAAGGCGCCCGCTCGCGGTCACGTCCGCGCCACTGTGGCCGATGTTCGTTCCGTCCGCGGCATAGTCGTCGACGTTGTGAGGATTGCCAAAGCCGTCATAGTCGGTGGTGGTGTACGTGCCGTCCTGACGCAGGAGTCCGACCTGATGTCCGGCGGCGTCGTAGGCCATTTCGGAGGCGATGAAGTTGTCCGACTGGTACACCAGGTTGCCGGCGATGTCATACCCGTAGAAATGGAGGATGGGCAGCGTGCCGGTTTCGGTATCGGTCTTGATCGTCCGCCCGAGGTCGTCGAGCGTGCTGACGGCGTTGTGTCCGGTGGGGAGGGTCGTGGTCGTCTTCGTCAGCGTGTCGTAGGCGATCTTCGTTTCCAGCACCTGTGGGCTGCCGTCGACCATGGCGTTCGTCTTCTGGACGTCGGTGACGCGGCCGAGAGCGTCGTAGGTGTACGACGTCGTGTCGGTGGAAGGGCTTCCTGCGCCGCTGCTGGTGACCGGCGTGCGGTCGCTCGTTACCGATTGCAGCTGGCCGCTCGCGTAGTACTTGTAGGTCTGGTGGATCTCCAGCTCGGCGCCGGTGGTCCTGATGTCGGTTGGGCGGTCCCACGCGTCGAGCTGCGTGACGGTATCGATGTCGCGCGACTCGTCGGTCTCGGTCACGGTCATGCCGGTGCCGCTCTGGACGTAGTCGTACTTCGTCTTCAGGTCGGCGCCGAGCGTGACCCGCTTCTGATTGCCGCGTTTGAATTGATCGTCGGCCGGCTGGTCGTAGTAGTCGATCTTCGTTTCGCCGGTGCTTGGCGAGCCGTCCGTGCCACCGGTGGTCTGCACGTGTTTGAGCTGTCCGGAGACGGAGTAGTCCGGCGTGGCCGTGACGCTGTCGTTCGTCGTCGGCGTCGTCGTCAACTGCCGGTGCGGCTGGCCGATGGAGAGCTTCAGATCGCCGCCGCTGCCGATGTTGTTGGCCGTGATCGATTCGATGAAGAGGCCGTCGGTATTCGAACCGGTCAGCTGCGGTGTGTACGTGATGTGCGCGCCCTCGCCCGCGGTGGGGACCTTCGGCCCAGCGGAGAAGCCGGAGGCCGGCGTCGTGTCGACGGTCTTGAGGACCTGGCCCGGCGCCGTGGCGTCGGACAGCGTCGTGTAACCGTGGGAAATCGAGTACGCGCCGTCGAGCGAGTGGGTGGACATCTGGCCGTCGGCGTTGTAGCCGTAGGTGTACGTTCTGGCGGTCTGCGAGAACGACGTCGTGTCCAACGCCGCCTGGATGCCGGCGCTGAACTGACCCATCGGCCACGGCGCGACCCTGGCCTGATCGGTCATCGTGTGGATGTGCGCGCGGTCGGCGTTGTAGTCCGCCGGCTTTGCAGCGGTCGTGAACGTATAGGTGCGGGCGTGGCCGCGCGCGTCGGTGACGATCGGTGACGTGCCGTACGTGAAGATGACCTGGTCGTTGGTGGACCAGGTCTCGCCGGCAACCTTGCCGTGATCGGTGCTGCCCGTGTTGTAGTTGAACGTAACGCGGCTCGTTCCCGCGGTCGTGCCGTCGTTGAACGACGGATCGGAGATTGCCTTCAGCTCGGGATAGAGCTCGATGCCGTCGTTGTACGAGGGAGCGGTAATCGGGGCAGGCGTGTAGATGATCGTTGGGCGGCGGTTTTCGACGTTCGGTACGTCGGCGAGCTGCACGCGCTTGAGGCGTCCGCCACCACTGGTATCGTCATCGTAGTCGTAGTCGACTTTGCGGTTGCGCCAATCGGTGATCGTCTTCACGCGGCCGTGTTTCCAGCTGGTGAGCGTCGAATCATCCCAGTAGTCGATCTTCGTGGCGCGGTTGACCGGATCGATGACCTGCACGAGCCGTCCGGTGAGGTCGTAGATGTAGCGGATGCTGTTGCCGTTCGTTGGCGAGATGCCGGGGTCGCCGAATTCGTCCGACTCGGTGACGAGGCGGCCGTAGTTGTCGAAGGTGGAGATGCGGCGCTTCATGTCGATCATCTGCCAACCGTTGTCGGTGCGCGCGAGGCGCATGAGCAGCCCCTTCGGCTGTCCGTAGTGGTCGGCGCCGGACGCCGGCGCGTTGAAGAGGAAGACCTCGCCGGTCTCGTCGCGGTATTCGACGGAGCCGTTCGGCAGCGCGCGGAGATGGCGGAAGAGCGATGAGGTCCATCCGAGGCCGAACGGACTCGGAAGCATGGTGCGGGAGCGGTAGTTACGGTCGACTGCGACGTTCCAGCCGGCGCGGCCGCCGGGGGCGAGGTCGACGCTGGAGGTCATCAGCTCGCCGGAGTGGAGCAGGACCGTCTCCTGGATCGCGCCGCCCGCGGCCGGCGGATTCTGCGCCGCCGCGACGACGTCGAGGCTGCGGGTGGTGTCGCCCATGATGGTCGGGAAGCGTTTGACGAGGCGATCGCCCTGCGCGAGATAGCTGTATCCGGTGTTGTCGAAGATCGTCTTGAGCGTAACACCCGGGGCGGTGGCCACGAGCTCCGGACGGACCTTGAAGTCGCGGCCGCCGGACCAGATCTCGAATACGCCGTCGGTTTCGGTCTTTCCTTGCAGTGCGGGCGGACGTGTGCACGTGTAGCAGCCGAAATCTTTCGGCGTCGCGCCGTTCCATTGGTACGAAATGCTCGCGCGCGGATCGGCGATGGCGACGATCCATGGCGAGACGAAGGTGTTGAATCCCTTCTGGCGGCGCAGCGCGGCAGCGAGGTTGGGCGGCGCGAAGCGGCTCAGTTGGAACGTGGTTGGAACGGCGCGAATGTCGCTCATGCCGTCCGGACGCACCTGCCGCAAGCTCGAGCGTGGGAAGGGCTGATTGTTGTTGATCGCGGGCGTCTGCTCGACGACCGCGCCAGGCACGCGCTCGCTCTCGACGGCGAGCTGCAGGATCTGGTTGGCAAGCTTCTCGGCGACGCCGCCGGGGAGCGTGATCTGGAGCCGGAACGCGCCGAGCGAGGCGTTGTTTTGCGGCGATCCCGCCGGGGCTGCGACGAGCGCGCCGGCTGGAGGATCGACGCCGAGGGGCACGACCCCGCCGACCTGGCTCGTCCCGCCGCGGCCGGTGTCGGCACGAATCTCGATCTGCGGATCGAAGGCGGCGATGACTTTGGTCATCTGGTCGCCGACCGAGCCGGCGAACATGATGCCGGTATCGATGTCGATGACGGGCGGAAGAGTGCTGCTGACGATCGGCGTCGGCGAGATCCAGACGACGCGCGGATCGAGCGCGCCGGTGCCGTACGACGACGTTCCTGCCAGCGCCGCGGCGGCGTTCTTGAAGATTGCGTTCGGTTGAATGGGATTGCCGTTGGAGTCCCAGCGCTGGTCGAGGTTCGAAAGATCGACGATGAGCACGCGGCCGTTGGCATCGACGACGGTGGCGTAGTGGCTGCGCGGAATGACGCGTACGCCGGTGGCGCCGCCGGGGATCCAGATGACGTCGGCGACCGCGCTGTCGTCGAGGTGCGCGGTGACCGGGTAGGTGACATCGAGAACGATCAGGCCGAACTCGTATGCGGGGATGAGCAGGTAATCGCGGTCGACCGCCTGTCCCGCGGTGGAGTGACGCTGGCCCCAGACCGGAGGAGGCGGCGCTCCCTGCTGTGCCTGTGCGGCGGGTAGCGCGGCGTTGTCCTGCGCTTCGAGGCGCCAGTGGTACGTCGCGATTCCGTTGAAGCGAGCGGAGGGATCGCGGCCGGCAAGCGCCTGGAATGCGGTGACCATCGCCCGGATATGCGGCGACACGGCCGGATTCGGCGTCCCCAGCGGATCTTTCGGCGCGATCGTGGCCGGGCCGAGAATCAATCCGATCGGAGCGCGGTCGTCGCACGCATTGGGAGCGGGCGTGCTGCTCGTGGGCGGCGTGATCACGTCATCGAGCGCGCCGCGATGCACGTCCAGACCGAATGCGCGCAGGGTCGGGTTGTTGGTCGTGGCGTCCATCCCCGGCAGAAGAGCGACGTCGGGAGAGAGTGATAGGTCGGGAATGGCCGCTGGATCGTTGACCGGCTGGCACCCCATCTCGCCGATGGCCGAGACGATCGGTGTCGACAGGACGTCGGCAGCGGTGATCTTCACGCTCTCGCTGATCGGCTCGTAGCCGGATGGCTGGTGCTGATGGTCGTCGTTCGACTCGATGGCGTTGAGGTCGAACACGCCGATGCCATAGCCGAAGATCGTAACGATGCCGTAGGTGCGCTCGTTGTAGATCAGGCGCAGCGTGTCGCCCGGGGCGCCGACGATGTAGTCGATGTCCAGCGTGCCGGAGTCGTAGGCATCAACCGACCACCGCATGTCGCGGGTGGTGTTCTCGAGCGTGATGCGCTGCGATACGTAGGGGAACGCCTGCGATTCTTTCTGGACCTTGACCGTGAGTTGAACGATGCCGTTCGTGGTGGTCTGGTTCGTGATCGTCACGCCCGCCGGCGGCGAATTGATGAATTGCTGCAGGGTGCCGAGGTCGATGGTGGTGTCCTGTTCGGCGAGTTGCAGCTTTCGGGGAATGCCCTGGGGACGGTTGCTCAGGACCAGTTCGACGTCGAATCCGGCGCCGAAGCCCACTGCCCACGACACGGTGCCTGCGGAGCGCGGCTGCACGACGCGCGGAGTCGGGGGGACGACGCCGTCGTGGCCGGCGAAGTCATCGATGCGGAAGCTGTTGATGGAGGTGAAGGTGGGGCCGGCCGCGGTCGTGTAAACGCGGCCGTGCTGGTCGGTGGCGACCGCCCAGAAGCTCTGCGACCCTTCGACGTAGCCGAGCGGCAGCGGTGGAGTCGTTGCGGTTTCATTGAGCGCCGCGGGATCGGCCGCGTCGTAGGCGAGGAGACCGCCGTCGAGCGCGGAGACGAAAAGGACGTTGCCGTTGAGCGCGTAGTCACGAATGTTTCCGTGCGACGTCGTGCTGTTCTGCCGCAGCTTGAAGGCGCCGAGCGTCGTCACGTCACGTACCTTGAACCAGAGGGCCATCGGGTTGGTGGAGTTGAGCCCGCCGCTGACGGTGCCGCTGCTGTCGCGCACCTGACCGATGGCAAGGGGAGGTGTGGTCGAACCGCTGGACGGAACGCTCGTGATCGCCGCGTTCAGTTCGACGCGGTACGTTGCGCCGCGCTGGAACGACGCGCCGACGTCGATCTTCACCCGGCGCCCGCCGGAGTCGGTGCTGAACTTCGCCTGCAGCGTGATGTCCGTCCACGCCTGTGGCGTTCCGGCCGCAGTTCCCGGCGGCAGCGCGGGTGCCATCTTGACCGTGAAGAAATTGTGCGTGTGCAGATAGGAATCGACGTCGTCCGGAGCGGTGCTGGTGCCGGTGTCGATCGGCTTGCTGAAGACGACGCTCAGCATCGATTCCGCATCGACGTTCTGCTCGCCGATGAGGATGATGATGCGGTCGCCGACTGCTGCCTTAACGCTGGCGGAGCCGCCTCCGCGGATTTGCGCCGCGCCGTTCGAGACGTTCAGCAACCAGACATCGACTTCGGAATCGAGCGTGTTGTCGGGATCGTCCTTGACCGTGACGTAGCCACCCTGCAGCTCGATCTTGAAGTTCGTCCTGCTGATGACGATCGAGTGTGTGGCGTCGCTTTCCGCGGCGAGATCGACGATCTCCACGCGGCCCGGCGAGGTGAAGACCGGATACGGTCCCTGCAATTCGGCGAAGGGGGTGGGAACGATGTACGCCGCTCCCGGATCGCCGAGGGGCAGCGGGTCGTAGACCTTCTGGAATGACTGAATTCCCGTACCGGCGTCGTAGCCGACCACGTTGATCGGCCTGCCGGTGATGACCGGGATGATGACGTGGCCGCCGTTCGAGATCAGGTAGAAATGCGACGCGAAGATCGACGCCCAGCAGTCCCAGAACATGTCGGTATCCGTCTGGAGGGCGTCGATGGCCGCAAAGCCGACGCTGTTGCCGGTGGCGACGTGCATATCGACGTAGCTGTAGGTGCCGCCGCGGATCACCCCGGTGAGGAACCTCTTCGCGTCGGCGCCGGAGAGGAACGCCTTTCCGACCGGAAGTTTTGCCAGTGAGGACGGCGTGGCGCGCAGTCCCTGCGACGTGCTCTGCGATGCGGTGGTGAGGTTGCCGTTCACGTCCGTGACGGTGTCGACGATCATGATCTTCGGGCCGCGCACCGACTGCCCGAGCCAGCCGAGGAGGAAGAACTTGCCGGCCGGGTCGACGTTGGTCGGGATCGACAGATCGATGCGCTTGTGCGACTCGCACGGCGCGGCGGTCACGTCGGCGGACGCTCCGACGCTGCAGTCGAAGGTGACCTGCACGGCGCCGTAGAGGTTCATGTCCTGGTGGAAGGTCGGGATGGCAGCGAACGGCGCGTCGTCGTTGATCTTCGCGACGGAAACGACCGTCGGCTGATCGAACGATCCCGCCGGCACCGTCACGGTCACGCCATCCTTGCTGGTGAACGTGCTGGTCTGGTCCGCCGGGGCGATGAATCCGTTCCCATCCGCCGTTACGAATGGCGTGAGCGGGATGATCGCGGCGATGTTCTGCGCGGCGTTGAGGATCTCGAGGTCGATGTGGTCCTTGATGGTGACGCTGTCGACGCAGTTGCCGCCGCCGCCGCAGGTGCCGATGGTTACGGAGAAGCTGCCGTCGGTGTGCGCCTGCGCCTGGTACTGCGTGACGAAGTCCTTGCCGCGCCGCCGCGCCACGACGCTCCATACGTTCGCCTCGGGCGGCACAGTCGGGAGCGCGCCGGCGTCGCCGATGATCGTGGAGATGCCGTTGGAGTCGGGGATGGTGATGCGAATCTTCGACGCGTTGATCTGTGTGCTGGTGAGCTGCGTGACGCTGGAGAAGGTGTAGACCGCGGTCGATCCGAACGGTGTGCCGTGCGCTCCACGCACGCTGCCGCTGATCTGCACCGAGTAATTCGAGTTCACGGCGAGCTTTGTACCCGGCGCCAGCGTCCACGTGAGCGCGGGGCCGCTGGCAGTGGTGGTCCCTTTGACCGTCTGGCCGTTCGAGCTGGTGACGGTGATCGAGCCCGGCGTGACCGAGGCGGGATCGAGCGATTGGCTGAAGATCGCCTGAACGCCCGTGGAGAGGCTGACGCCCGCCGCGCCGTTGTTCGTGATGAGGTTGATGCCGCCTTGCGGGCCGCTGACGGTGACGCTCTGCAGCGCCGGCGGTTGGAAGGCGAAGGTCAGGCCGACCGGAACGATGGCAGCGGGATCGGGGCTGGCGGTCGCCGTGTACGGCACGCCGTCGCCGAGGGACGGATGGAGCGGGGTGAGCGCGAACGGCGCGCCGGGCTTGGCGATCACCGGCACGTTGTAGATGCCGGTGGTGCGCGAGAGATCGCGCACGCCGAGGGTGGAGGAGACGACCGCCGCGCCGGCGACGACATTGCCGGTCGATAGCGAGACGGTGCCGGTGGCGAAGGCGATCGGCTGACTGGCGAGGAGAAGCAGGTATTGTCCCGGACGAACGATGCCGTCGACCGGCAGCGTCGCCGCGTTGATCGTCGCGGTGGTGACGTGGAGCAGCGTCGACGACGCAATCGGCTGCGGCGCCGCCATCGGACCGGCGAGCCGGAAGATGCGGCCGAACGTCGTTTGCGGCACGACCTCGGCCAGGATGAGCTGCGGCGCATTTCCGACCACGGCCGGGTCGACGGTGAAGGTGGCGTTCGCCGATTTGAGGAGCTGCGTCGACGTGAACGGCTGTTGCGTCGTCGCTGCCGGATCGAGCGTGAGGGTGAAGCCGCCGACGATCTGGAAGCCGTTGATGCTGCCGAACTGCGCGAGGTCGTTCGCCGTCATCGAGCTCGCCGTGGCGTGCAGCGCCTCGGTGGCCGCGCCGGTGGGGATGTTGATCTGCACCTGCTCGTCGGACGGGACGCGTCCTCCCGCCGGCCCGATCAGCGTGCCGCGGTCGAGACGCCCCGGATACGGCAGGATCTGGATGTGATCGAAGCCGATCTGCAGCGTCACCTGCGACGCTTTCGCGCTCGGCGCGAGGTGGAAATCGGCGGTGGCGCTCTTCGTGTCGAGCGAGCGATAGAGAATGAGGTCGGTCGAGAACGGCTGGTCGGTGAGGATGCTGCCGTCGACGAGACGGAGCTCTTCGTTGACGAGCGCGTCGATGGCCGTCCCGGAGGGGAACTGGGGCGCGGACGTCGCGGAGCCGTCGATGACGAGCGTGGCCACGGTGCGCTGGTTCGGCGTGACGATCGGCGGATTGAGCGTGAACGACTTCGCGGTGAACGGCGGGCAGGCACCGGCCGCGCATGGATCGGCGATGCCGGTGAGACTGCCGCCGGCAACCGGCGCGGGAGGCGCGGCGTACGGGGCGATGTCAGGGTAGACGAGCGCGATCGCGGCAGTGCCGCTGTTTGCGCCGGTGGAGTCGGCGCTGGTGGCGGGGAGAGAGACGTTGATGGTCGCGGTGCCGTTGCTACCGATCGAGACGACCGGCTGCACAACGTCCCATGCGTCGCGCGCGGCGTCGTACGCGGCCGCGCTGATCGTGCGGCCCGAGGCCGCAACGTCGCTGGACAACTGGAAGGCGAGCGACGAGGTCGCGCCGCCCATCGGCGCCGCGGCCGGTGTCACCAGATGGATCTCTGCGGCGGCAAGCGGGGACCAACCGAGGGGCAGGAGGCCGGGCAGGCCTTGTCCGCCGACGGCAGTCAACGTCGCCGCCGTGCCGCTCGCGGTTGCCGCGCTCGGAATCGTGAGCGTGGCTTTGCGCGTCAGCGTGTCGTCGCCGCCATGGATCAGCGTCAGATCGGAGCCGGCCGCCGTCACGCCGTTGCCGCGGCGCGTCAGGCGGATGTCGATCGGAATGATGCCTTGTCCGGCGGGAACGACGACCTGGCGATAGACGTCGGTGTAGCCGTTCGCGGAGGCGTGGATGGCGTATGCGCCTTCAGGTAGACGCGACGTGTAATGACCGGTTCCGTCGCTGGTCGATGCGACGTTCGCCATGCCGTGGCGCGACGTGAGGCTTGTCGCGCTGACGCGGGGGCTCTTGAGTGCAGTTACCGGAACGTCGATCGACACCGACGCGCCCGCGAGCAGGCGGCCGTTGGTGGCGTCGAGGATCTGGCCGCTGATGTAGCCGGTGCCGTCGTTCGGCGTCTGCTGCGGCTGGCCGCTGGCGGTGAAGGTCTGCCCGAACGGCGTGGTGAGATTGCGGCCGGTCGTGTCCTTCACCGCGGTGGTGATGGTAAGGATGACGGTGCTCGTGCGCGGATCGGACGCGCCCGACGGCGCCGACGGAGTGATGACGATCGATGATGCGGAGCTTCCGGCGGCGACGGTGCCGGAGAGCTGCGTGCCGTCGTTGAGCGCGAGCTGCGTGGAGCCGGCCGGGCCGATGGTGACGGTGGAGACGTCGATGGCTTTCGAGAAGGTGACGGAGATCGCGTTGGCGGTGCGGTCGTAGGTCGCGCCGAGGACTTGCGCACCGGAGCAGTCGACTTGGAAACTCACGGACGCCGACGGCGAGAACGTGCCGTCCGCGCCGATGATGCGGACGCGCGCCACGTCATATCCCGAGACCTGCGGGATCGTGAGCGTGGCAGTGTAGTTACCGGTCGAGTCGGTGGTGGCGTAGGTCGGCACGCCGTTGAGGTTGACTTCGATCCGTGAGCCCGCCGGAGCGGTGCCGCTGATCGCGACCGAGGATGCGCAGATCGGCCCCGCGACCGGGTTCACACTCGGCGGCGTCGTGGGAGCGCTCGTGGCGATGGTGAACTGGCTGGTGTATTCGCTGGCCAGTGGGTTGCCGGCAAGATCTTTCGCCGAGGTCTTGATGTCGATGGTGTAGGCCGCTCCTGGTGTGAGCGTGGTGGCCGGGGCAAAGCTGAGGACGTCCTTGTCGAGCCGGAACTGTCCGGTCACGGCATGGTTCGAGGCGTCGAGCAGCGTGAACGCGCCGCGGAGCGCGCTCGCGTCCATCGGCGCGGAGAAGGAGACGAGCACCATGACGCCGGGATCGGTGGCCGAGGCGCCGGAATCGGGGAAGACGGCCCTGACTGCCGGCGCGGCGGCGAGCTGGTTCACGATCACCGTCGCGATCGCGGCGTTGCCGTCGGGCTGCGACAGATGCGCGGTGATGATCGTCGGTCCGCTGGCGGCGAACGGCGCCGTGCCGCTGTACGTGAACGCGGTCGAGTCAGCCGTGGCGGCGGTGCCGTTGACATCGATCTGCGATCCGGTCGGGCCGTTGAATGCGCCGTTCACCGGGACGGTAGTGCCGGCGGGGAGGTAGCTATTGTTGGCCGGCGAAGTGACAGTGATCGAGGGGGCGCCGGGGGTCTGAGTAACGTTGACCGTCACGCTTGCGGGGTTGTTGAGCGCGTTGCGTCCGGTGATCGTGACGGCCTGCGTGCCGGCAGCCAGCGGCACGCCGTGAATGACGAAGTAGCCGGTCGTGTCAGACCAGGGGTGTGCGTCGATGGTGCCGGCGGGCGACGACTGCAGAGAGGTCGGATCGAGGTTCGTGTAGGTGCCGCTGATGTCGATCGTGGTGGCGCCGGTGCTGAAGCCGTCGATGGGCCAGGTGATCGAGATCGTCGGCGGGTTCTTGAGATAGATGACACGCCGCGAGGCGATCGCGACCGCGCCGGCGGCGTTCTTCGCGTGTGCGACGAGGATGTTGAGGCCCGCGGCGAGACGGACGCTCGCAACCGAGTAGGTGCTGCCGGTGACTGTCGCCGCGGCGCCGTTCACGTCGACCGAGCTGGCGTTCTGCACGGTACCGCCGACGGTGATGGTGTCGGTGCCGGCGACCGTCCCTTCCGCCGGCGAGTCGATGGTGATCGACGGCGCGGCAGTGACTCGATTGAGAGTGATCGTTGCCGGTGTTCCGGTCGGCGCGCCGGAGGCGTCGGTGCAGACGATGGTGACGCTGTTCGCGCCTTCCTGCGAGAGCTCGACCGTGCCGGAGAACATGCCGTTCGCGATCTGCGCCGGAATGCCGTTGATCTTCACGCCCGCCGCGCCGCCGCTGCGGCCGACGAGCGTCGTGGAGTTGGAAGTGACGACAGAACCGCCGGCAGGATCGAAGCCGGCCAGACCGCATCCGGCGGTCCCGGCGGTCGTGCCGATGAAGAAGGCACGCTGGACGCGCGTCTGGTTGCCGGCGCCGTCGGTGGCGATCGCAACCACGGTGTGGCCGCCGTTCGCGCTGACCGCGACGGGCTGCGTCGCCGCGACGCCGTCGACCTGCAGCGTGACGGTTGCCGGCCCCTGCGTGAAGCCGGCGATCGGCGCGTCATCCGCGGTGGCGGTGAGCGTTGTCGCGCTCGGGAAGTGCGCGCCGTCGTCGAGCGCCGCGCCGCCCGCGAGGAGCTGGACGGTCGGCGGCGTGAGGTCGACGTCCACCTGAATGACGGCCGACACGCTCTTGCCCGCGGCGGTCGTCGTGGTGGCGGTGATGGTGTTGACCCCTTCGAAGAGCGCGAAGTTCGTGACGGTGAACGAGCCGCTCGGATCGCGCGTCACCTGAGTCGTCCCCGTGCTCTGGCCGGAGGCAATGTGGCCTTCGAGCGTGAGGCTCTGCACCGCGGACGGCGTGAGAACGCGGCCGGTCACGACCGTGGCCGGCCGGTTGGTGCGCATTCCGTCGGGCGGATAGGTCAGGAGGATGCCTGTGGCGCTGCCGGCACGATTGACCGTGATCTGGTCGCGGCCCTGATTGCCGGCGGCGTCGCGGCCGATGGCGATGATCAATGTGGACGCCGGCTCGATCGGCACGTTCGCGGTGAAGGTGCCCGAGGAGAGCGTGGCGGCGATGCCGTTGACCGAGACCGCAACGGCGTCGCCTGCCGTGCCGGTGACGGTGGTGCTGTCGGCGTCGATCGTTGCGCCCTCGGCGGGCGAGGTGATCTTGATCGTTGGCGCGCTGCGGTCGATGGAGAAGGTGACGGTCGCGGTCGTGGTGTGGCCGACCGGATCCTTCGCGGTCGCGACGAACGTGTGGGTGCCGTCCGCCGTGATGGCGGTGCCCAGGGTGAAGGGGTTGTCATCGAGCTTCGCAGTGATGGTGTCATCCGCGGAGTCGGCGGTGACGACGGGCGTGATGGCGCGGCTGAAGAGGGTGCCGTTGACGATCGGCGTTCCGTTGTCGCTGATGGTAACGATTGGCGCGCCGGTGCGCACGGTGACGCTGTAGGCGGTGTCGGAAACGTTCCCCGCCGCGTCGACGGCGTGCAGGGTGAATTTGTTGATGCCGTTCGTGAACGGCACGCCGCCGAGTGTGAAGTTGTTCGAGCCGCCGGTTTGAACGCCGGCGCCGCCGGCGACCGAGATGGTGGCCGGTTCGCTGGCTGTTCCCTGGATCGACGCCGGCAACGTGCCGAGCGCGCTGCCGTTGGCCGGCGTGAAGTTGCTGAGCGTCGGCGGAGTACGGTCGATGATGAACTGCACCGACTTCTCGTTCCTGTTCCCCGCGCAGTCAGTCGCGATCGCATCGAGGGTGTGCTGTCCCTCGGCGGCGATGGCCGTTCCGGCCGCGTACGCCGCGCCGTCGATCGTGACGGTGACGGCCGGCGCCGGGTCGGAATCGGTGACACGGACGAGCGGCGTGACGGCGCGGTTGAGCAGCGTGGCCGTGAAAGGGATGCCGCTCTCGGTGAACGCAATCGCCGGCGCGGTGCGGTCGATGTTGACGGTAAGGGATGAAGTCGCGGTGTGGCCGACCGTGTCGGTGGCCGTCACGGTGAAGAGCGCTTTCCCTTCCGGAACGTTGGGGAAATTCGCCAGCCAGTTGCCGCTCGCGTCGACCGCCGGCGTGACGGTTGTCCCGCCGAGTTGCACGGTGATGTTCTTGAAGTTTGTGTCCGACGCAGTTCCCTTGATGTCGAGGGCACTGGCGTTGAGGCATGCATTCGCGGACGGCGAAGTGATCGAGACCTGCGGCGCCTTCGTATCGACGACGAGAGTGATCGCCGCGCTATTGCTGTTGCCGGCGATGTCGCTGCCGGTCACGGTGATGCTGTTGCTCCCCTCGACGAGCGTGAGCGTCGCGGTGAAGGTATTCGCCACCGGATCGATGACGGTGGCGACGCCGTTGACGGTCGCGGTGATGGCATCGTCCGATCCGCCCACGATCGTGACCTTCGGCGCCGTGACGATCTGATTGTTCGTGTGCGACGTGAAGGTGAAGTGCGGCGCGGTCTTGTCGATGTTGAGCGTGACCCGCGCGGCCGCGCTGTTGCCGGCTTTGTCGACCGCCGTTCCGGTGATGATCTGTCCAGCCGCCTCGGTCGCGACGTTGGCAGCGCCGGGGCAGGTGGCGATGCCGCTGCCACTGTCGGCGCAGGTGAAGGTAACGGTGACGTTGCTGTTGTTCCACCCCGCGGCGTTGGGCGCCGGGCTCACGGCTGCCTGGATCACTGGCGGCACGGTGTCGAGGAAAAGGTTTGGCGTGATCGTCGTCGAGCCGCCCGCGTTCGTGCCGGCGATCGTCAGCGTCACCGGGCCGTCGTTGCCGAGGTCGAAGCTCGCGATCGACCAGGCGCTGTTGGCAACCGTGGCCGGCTGTCCGTTGACCGTCACGCTGTCGGCTGAGCCGGCGCCGCCCGAGAGCGCAACCGTGCGATGGTTGACGTAAGAGTCTGGAGGCGGAAGGGTCAGGGTCAGCGTTGGCGGCGGAAGGGTGACGACCGAGATCTTCGTCGTGGTGATGTTCCCGGCGGCGTCGGTCGCGATCGCCGTCACGTCGATCGGCGAGGTGGCCGTTGAGAGGTCGAGCGTGATCGTCCAGGTGCCGTCCGCGGCGAGCGTGGCCGGGTGGCCGTTGACCTGAATGCTGGCCACCGCGGTCTGATCGTCGGAGGCGGTGCCGTTGATCACGACATGCGTCGGATCGGGAACGGTGGCGTTGTTCGCGGGCGAGGTGATGGCGACGTGCGGCTTGATGTCGTCGAGGTTCAGCGTGATCGTGGCCGTGCCGCTGTTGTCCGCGATGTCTTTCCCGGTCACGACGATGGGGTTGTTCCCCTCGGTGAGAGTGAGCGACGGCGAGGTGAACGTCTTCGACGCCGCGGCGATGGTCGCGGTCTGACCGTTCACCGTCGCGGTGATTGCATCGTCCGATCCGCCGGTGATGACGACCTGCGGCGTGTTGACGATCTGGTGGTCATGGTGCGAGGTGAACGTGAACGCCGGTGCGGTCCTGTCGATGCGGAGCGTCACGGTCGCGTTGGCGCTGTTGCCGGCCTTGTCGGTCGCGGTGCCGGTGACCGTCTGCGAGGCGCCCTCGGCCGAAACCGTGATCGGCGTCTGGCACGTGGCGATGCCGCTGCCGGAGTCGGAGCAGGTGAAGGTGACGGTGACGTCGCTGTTGTTCCAGCCGGCGCCATTCGCGGCGGGCGCTGCCGCGGCGGTGATCGTGGGCGGCGTGGTGTCGACGATGAGGCTCGGTGTGATGGTGGTCGGGCCGCCGGCGTTCGTGCCGACGATAGTCAGCGTGTGCGGACCGTCGACGCCGAGGTCGAAGTTCGCGAGCGTCCAGCTGCCGCTGGAGACCGTGGCGCTCTGGCTGTTCACCGTGACTGTCGTGGCGGATCCGGCGCTGCCGGAGAGATTGACGGTGCGCGTTTTGACGAGCGAGCCGGGCGCGGGCGAGATCAGCGAGAGCACCGGCGGCGGAATCGTGACGACGGAGATGCTGGTGTTCGCTGTGTTGCCGGCGGCGTCGGTGGCGACGACGGTGATCGTTGCGGGCGACGGGGCGGCGGAGAGATCGAGCGTGATCGTCCACGTGCCATCGGCGTTCAGCGTGGCGGGTTGGTTGTTGACTTTGACCACGGTGACCGAGGTCTGATCGTCGCCGGCCGTGCCGCTGACGGCGACGTGCGCCGGATCTCCCGAGACGACTGCGTTGTTCGCCGGCGAGGTGATGGTCACGTGCGGCTGGATCGTGTCGAGGATGATGTTGATCGTGGCAGTGCCGGTGTTGCCGGCAATGTCCTTACCGCTGACGGTGATGCTGTTGTTCTTCTCGACGAGAGCCAGCGGCGCGGAGGTGAAGGTCTTCGCGCTCGTGTTGACCGTCGCGGCAACGCCGTTGACGGTCGCGTTGATGGCGTCGTCCGATCCGCCGGAGACGGTGATCTGCGGTGTGGTGACGATCTGGTTGTTCGTATGCGAGGTGACGGTGAAGTGCGGCGCGGTCTTGTCGAGATTGACCGTGACATGCGCCGTTGCCGAGTTGCCGGCTTTATCGACGGCGGTGCCGGTGACTATCTGGCCGGCGCCCTCGGTCGCAACGGTGATCGGCGCCTGGCAGGTGGCGATGCCGCTTCCGGTGTCGGAGCAGGCGAACGTCACGGTGACGTTGCTGTTGTTCCAGTTGGCGGCGTTCGGTGCGGGCGTGATCGTGCCTTGAATCGCCGGCGGCGTGGTGTCGTTGGTGATCGTCGGGGCCGGCGTGATGGTGTTTGAGCCGCCCGCGCTGGTGCCGACGATGGTCAGCGCGTGCGTACCGTCGGCGCCGAGGTCGAAGTTCGCGAGCGTCCAGTTGCCTCCGGCAATCGTTGCGGCCTGGCCGTTGACGGTGACCGACGCCGCGGTGCCGGCCGAGCCGGCGAGGTTGACCGTGCGCGTCTTCACGATCGAGCCGGGAGCGGGGGAGCCGAGGGTGATGATCGGCGGCGGGATGATCTGAATCGTCACCTTCGCCGTGGCGGTATTGCCGGCGATGTCGGTGACCAGCGCGGTGATGGTCACAGGCGGCGACGCACCGGAGAGGTTGAGCGTCGTGGTCCACGACCCGTCGGCGTTGACGGTGACGGCGTTGCCGTTGACCTTGAGTGTGAAGCCGGTCTGATCGTCGAAGGCCGTGCCGGTGACGACGATATGCGAGCCGTCGGAGAAGATGGCGTTGTTCGCGGGTGCAGTGATGGTCACGCGCGGTGGCACGTCGTCGATCGTCCGCGTGACGTGCGTCTTGCCGCTCGCGCTGAACAAGGCCACGAAAAGAGTGCCGGACAGAGTTGACTCCGCCATCGAGGCGCTCGCATTTGGCGCGTAGACGAAGCCGTTGATCGTCGAGTTCGCGAGCGACAGACTCGTTCCGCTGCTCCAGAGGTGGAGGAGGAACGGGTTCGGCTTTCCGGTGGAAGGAGTGTTGATCGATGTTCCGCCGGTGATGCTCACCGAGCCGGCGCATAGGATGTTGACGGGGCCGGCGAGCGTTATCTTCGATCCGCCGCTGAGATTGATGCTGGTGAAGTAGTAGGTGCCGGCGGGAAGGGTGATGCTGTCGTTGCCCGACATCGTGAAGTCGGTCTTGTTCGCTCCGGCGAGCGGATGGTTCCCCTTCGCGGTCAGCGGGATGTTGGCGTTGTTGTTCGTGGTCTTGACGGTGGCCGTGAGCTGGGTGAGATCGACCGGCTTGCAGTCGTAGGCCGTCGTCGCCACTGAGGTGGTGCCGGTGACGGTTCCATTGCCGCTGGTGATGACTCTCTTCCCCGGACCAACCGTCGCGTTGCCGTTGATCGTTGCCTGCCCGCTGAGAGTGATTTGCCCGTTGGAAAGAACGTTGCCCCCGTTGCCGCCGACCGACGACGTCAGCCCCACAGAGTCGATGGTGACCTGTCCGGACAGCGATACATCGCCGCACGAGGTAATGGCGTTCGACGCCAGCGGCGGCGTGACGGTGAAGGGCGGCGTCGTCTGCGCGGCGAGCGAGCCGGCCAGCGCGAGAAGCGCTGTTAAGAAGCTGGCAGCGAGTTTCGAACGAGTCATCTGGTTTTCCTGTGTTCCCTTTGGACCACGCGGCGCCGCCGAGGCGGCGCCGCGAACCTCATTCAAGTTCATTTGTTGCAATCGGTGATCTTCACGGTTGCGCTCCGCGCAGTCCCGTAGGTTGCGGTGATCGTCACGTCACCGGGATCGTGCCCGGCACACGAAGTCATCGCCATGAACGACGCCACGATGGACCCCTCGGGGACGATGACCGTCGCCGGAAGTGGAACCGCCGCGGGATCGGAGCTGCTCAGCGATACCATCGTTCCGCCCGGCGGCGCCGGAGCAGTCAGGAGGACGACCGCATACACCGCACTGCCTTGCTGCACGGAGGCGGAGTCGAGCCGGACCTCTGAGACGACCGCCGGCGTAACGATGGCGATGCTTCCCGTCGGAGGACGTCCCGGCAGCGGCGCTTGCTCGGTAGTACCGGCCGGAGGCAGCGACTGAACGGCCGGCGGCAACGACAAGCCGCCGGTCCCGATGCGAATCGGATCGGTGCTCGAAAGGGTCGTGTTCGGAGCGACAGTCTTGCTGTCAAAGTGGTAGACGCCTTGCCACGTGTCGCCGACGGAGAGCGAGATGGTCTCGGCTCCATTCGGCGTGAGCGTCACCGTCTTGCTGGTGACGCTGCCGATCCGCCACGTGCCTTTCAGCGTCGCGCCGTTGCTGATCTCGACCCAATGCCCGACGAAGTACAACGGTATGTCGACGGTACGGTCGGTGACGAGCGTGTTGCCGGTCGTTCCGGTCAGCGCCGTTCCGCTGCCAAACGATGGGAGAACCGTCGGCTGGCCTGAGAGGCCGCCATTGTCGACGGTGAGCGCGCCGTAGGTGGCGGTCGCACCTTTGACGTAGATGGTGCCGGCGCCGCCGGTGTAGCCCTGACCCGACGTGGCGCTGGCCGAGGCCAGCACCGGCAGAGTGCTGGTCGGGTCCGTGTACTCAATGGCAATGGCGCCACCGCCGCCGGTGCCCCAGTTGACGCTGGGGGCTCCGGCGTCGATCCTGCCCGCTCCGCTGATCTTGCCGGTAGCGATCCAGACCGAGCCGCCCGCGCCCGAGCGGTCGGTGTTGCTGCCACCGGCGTTGCTGCCTCTCGCATGGATGTTGCCGTCGATGACCGCCGTTCCCGACTGGATGCGGACCGCACCGCCACCCGAGCCGCCAGCAGCGGCGCCGCCGCCCAACTCCTGCGGCTGGTAGACGCTGCCGAAGGACGAGCCGCCGGACGGGTTGCGGATCCCGCCGATGCCCATGTGGCTTCCGCCGCTGACATCGCTTGTCGCAGTCGCTCCCGGATACGTGGCGTTACTCCCGTATCCACGCGCAGACACATCAATGTAGGCGTTGGCCTCCACGCGCACCTCGCCCTGGGTCTTGATCGACAGCTGATTGCCGCCGCGGTGCGTCAGGATCGTTCCCGCGCGGACGCGCAGGCTGTTGGCGTTGATCAACTCATGCTCGACCGTGCCGCCGTCGATCGTCTCCGCGCCCGCTGCCAGGATCGGATCGGCCCCGGTGGTTTCCAGACGGACGTTTCGAAGCGTGATGTTGTCGAAGCGGTAGACGCCCTGCCACGTGTCTCCAACCGAAAGCGAGATGGTCTCGCTACCGTTGGGGACGAGGTTGACGGTTGTGCTGGTGGACGTCATCGGGCCGATGCGCCACGTGCCCTTGACCGCGCCGCCGCTGCTGATCTGGATCCAGTTGCCGGCGAAGTACGTCGGAATGTTCGAGGAACGCCCGGTCACGAGCGTGCTGCCGCTGGTTCCTGCCTGCGCCGTCCCACTGCCGAGCGAGGGGAGAACGGTTGGCTGGCCGGTCACGGCGCCGTTGTCGATGGTCAGATCGCCGTATGTGGCGCTCGGACCCTTGACGTAGATGGAGCCGGCGCCGCCAGGGTATCCCTGACTCGACGATGCGCTGGCCGAGGCCAGAACCGGCAGGGTGCTGGTCGGGTCCGTGTACTCAATGGCAATGGCGCCACCGCCGCCGGTGCCCCAATTGACGCTGGGGGCTCCGGTGTCGATCCTGCCCGCTCCGCTGATCTTGCCGGTAGCGATCCAGACCGAGCCGCCCGCGCCCGAGCGATCGGTGTTGCTGCCGCCACTATTGCTGCCCCTCGCATAGAGGTTGCCGTCGATGACGGCCGTTCCCGACTGGATGCGGACCGCACCGCCGCCCGAGCCGCCAGCAGCGGCGCCGCCGCCCAGCTCCTGCGGCCGGTAGACACTGCCGAAGGTCGAGCCGCCGGACGGGTTGCGGATCCCGCCGATACCGATGTGGCTTCCGCCGTTGACATCGCCTGTCGCGGTCGCTCCCGGATACGTCCCGTTACTTCCGTATCCACGTCCGGTGACATCGATCGCGCCGGTGGACTCGACGCGCGTTTCCCCCTGCGTGGTGATCGACAGTTGGTTGCCGGCGCGATGCGTCAGCGTCGCTCCGGCGCGGACGCGCAGGCTGTTGGCGTTGATCAACTCGTGCTCGACCGTGCCGCTGTCGATCGTCTCCGCGCCCGCGGCCAGGATCGGATCGGCCCCGGTCGTTTCCAGACGGACGTTTCGAAGCGTGATGTTGTCGAAGCGGTAGACGCCCTGCCACGTATCTCCAACCGAAAGTGAGATGGTCTCGCTGCCGTTGGGGACGAGGCTGACGGTGGCGCTGCTGGACGTCATCGGCCCGATGCGCCACGTACCTTTGACCGTGCCGCCGCTGCTGATTTGGATCCAGTTGCCGGAGAAGTACGTGTCGATGATCGGCGAACGCCCTGTCACGAGCGTGCTGCCGCTGGTTCCTGCCTGCGCCGTCCCACTGCCGAGCGATGGGAGAACGGTTGGCTGGCCGGTTACGGCGCCGTTGTCGATGGTCAAATCGCCGTAGGTGGCGCCCGGACCCTTGACGTAGATCGATCCGGCGCCGCCGGGGTATCCCTGGTTCGACGTGGCGCTGGCCGAGGCGAGAACCGGCAGGGTGCTGGTTGGGTCGGTGTACTCGATGGCGATCGCGCCGCCGCCGCCGGTGCCCCAATTGACGCTGGGGGCTCCGGTGTCGATCCTGCCCACGCCGCTGATCTTTCCGGTGGTGAGCCAGATCGAGCCGCCGCCGCCCGAGCGATCGCTGTTGTTGCCGCCACTATTGCTGCCCCTCGCATAGAGGTTGCCGTCGATGACGGCCGTTCCCGACTGGATGCGGACCGCACCGCCACCCGAGCCGCCAGCAGCGGCGCCGCCGCCCAGCTCCTGCGGCCTATAGACGCTGCCGAAGGTCGAGCCGCCGGACGGGTTGCGGATCCCGCCGATGCCGATATGGCTTCCGCCGCTGACATCGCTTGTCGCGGTTGCTCCCGGATACGTGCCGTTACTTCCGTATCCACGTCCGGTGACATCGATCGCGCCGGTAGACTCGACGCGCGTCTCGCCCTGCGTTGTGATTGACAGTTGGTTGCCGCCGCGATGCGTCAGCGTCGCTCCGGCGCGGACGCGCAGGCTGTTGGCGTTGATCAACTCATGCTCGACCGTGCCGCTGTCGATCGTCTCCGCGCCCGCTGCCAGGATCGGATCGGCCCCGGTCGTCTCCAGCCGAATGCCTCGGAGCGTGACGTTGTCGAACCGGTAAATACCCTGCCAGGTGTCGCCGGCAGCCAGCGAGATGGTCTCGTTGCCGTTCGGAGTGAGGATGACCGTGGCGCTGTTGGGCGTCACCGTTCCGATGCGCCACATACCCTTGACCGAACCGCCGCTGCTGATCTGGATCCAGTTGCCGGCGAAGAACACCGGAATGTTCGATGAGCGGCCGGTTACGAGCGTGCTGCCGGCGGTTCCTGCCTGCGCGGTTCCGCTGCCGAGCGAGGGCAGAAGGGTCGGCTGACCTGACAGGCCCGCATTGTCGACCGTCAGATCGCCATAGGTCGAGTTCGCACCTTTGACGTAGATCGAGCCGGCGCCGCCGGGATAGCCCTGACTCGAGCTCGAGCTGGCCGAGGCCAGCACCGGCAGGGTGCTGGCCGGATCGGTGTACTCGATGGCGATCGCGCCGCCGCCGCCCGTGCCCCATGTCGTACTGGGGCTGCTGGCGTCGACCCTGCCCGTGCCGGTGATCTTGCCGGTGGTGATCCAGATCGAGCCGCCCGCGCCCGCGCGATCGTTGTTGCTGCCGCCGGTCGTACTGCCCTTGGCGTTGATGCTGCCGTTGACGACGACGGCGTTACCGGCCTGGATGCGGATCACACCGCCGCCCGAGCCGCCGGCAGCGGCACCACCACCCGCTTCCTGCGGCTGGTAGACGCTGCCGTAGGTCGAGGCGCTCGTACCGTTGCGGGTCCCGCCGATACCGATGTGGCTTCCGCCGTTGACATCGCTTGTCGCGGTCGCTCCCGGATATGTGGTGTTGCTGCCGTAACCGTGGCCGCTCACGTCGATGCTGCCGAGCACCGTGAGAGTGTCGGTGACGTTCAGCCGAAGCGCGTCGGTTGCTCCCTGAGTCAGTGTCGCGCCGCTGTTGACGGTCAGTTGCGTGGCCGTGATCTGCACCGCGGACACGGCGCCTGACACAGTCATGTTCGTGGTGGTGATCGGCGAGAGCAGATCGACCGGACCTTGCACGGTCATGGCTCCGCCCGATTCAACCGCGTCGACGCTGCTCAGACGTCCGCCGTTCTGGAAGTGAAGGTTGTCGAAGAGGTAGATGCCCTGCCAGGTGTCGCCGGGCGTGAGCGAGATGGTCTCGCTGCCGTTCGGGACCAGGCTGACCGTTGCGCTGTTGGTTGTCACGGGGCCGATGCGCCACGTGCCCTTGACCGTGCCGCCGTTGCTGATCCGGACCCAGTTTCCGGAGAAATAAGCAGGAATGTTCGACGAGCGGCCGGTGACGAGCGTGCTGCCGCTGGTTCCTGCCTGGGCGGTTCCGCTGCCGAGCGAAGAGAGAACGGTCGGCTGGCCCGACACGCCTCCGTTGTCGACGGTGAGGTCGCCGTAGGTGGCATTTGCACCTTTGACATAGATCGTGCCTGCGCCGCCTGGGTAGCCCTGGCCGGAGGCGCTCGAGGCCGAGGCCAGTACCGGCAAGGTGCTGGCCGGGTCGGTGTACTCGATGGCGATCGCGCCGCCGCCGCCCGTGCCCCAGTTCACGCCGGGGGTGCTGGTGTCGATCTTGCCCGCGCCGCTGATCCTGCCGGTGGCGATCCAGACCGAGCCGCCTGCACCCGAGCGGTCGCTGTTGTTACCGCCGACAGTGCTGCCCTTCGCGTTGATATTGCCGTCGATGACGGCTGTCCCCGACTGGATGTGCACCGCACCGCCGCCGGCGCCGCCGGCAGCGGCGCCGCCGCCCAACTCCTGCGGCCGGTAAACGCTGCCATAAGGCGAGCCGCCGGAGGGGTTGCGGATGCCGCCGATGCCCATGTGGCTTCCACCATTCACATCGGTTGGCGCAGTCACTAATGGATAGGTGGCGCCCGTTCCGAATCCACGCGCAGTCACATCGATCAAGGCCGAGGGCTCGAGGCGCATTTCGCCCTGCGTCGTGATCGATAGTTGGTTGCCGGCCCGATGGGTCAGAGTGGCTCCCGCGCGCACCCGCAGGCTGTTGGCGTTGATCAGCTCGTGCTCGACGGTGCCGCTGTCGATGGTCTCCGCGCCCGCTGCCAGGATCGGATCGGTCCCGGTCGTTTCCAGACGGACGTTTCGAAGCGTGACGTTGTCGAAGCGGTAGACGCCCTGCCATGTGTCGCCGGCGGAGAGCGAGATGGTCTCGCTGCCGTTGGGGACGAGGCTGACGGTGGCGCTGCTGGACGTCATCGGCCCGATGCGCCACGTACCTTTGACCGTGCCGCCGCTGCTGATCTGGATCCAGTTGCCGGAGAAGTACGTGTCGATGATCGGCGAACGCCCGGTCACGAGCGTGCTGCCGCTGGTTCCTGCCTGCGCCGTTCCGCTTCCGAGCGAGGGGAGAACGGTTGCCTGGCTAAACTGGCCGGTGTTGTCGACCGTAAGATCGCCGTAGGTCGCATGCGGACCCTTGACGTAGATTGAGCCGGCACCGCCGTGGTATCCCTGGCCCGAGGGGGCGCTGGCCGAGGCGAGAACCGGCAAGGTGCTGGCCGGGTCGGTGTACTCGATGGCGATCGCGCCGCCGCCGCCGGTGCCCCAGTTCACGGCGGGTGCGCCGGTGTCAATCCTGCCCGCGCCGCCGATCGTTGCGGTGGTGATCCAAACCGAGCCGCCCGCACCGGAGCGATCGTTGTTGTTGCCGCCACTATTGCTGCCCCTCGCATAGAGGTTGCCGTCGATGACGGCGGTTCCCGACTGGATGCGGATGACGCCGCCGCCCGTGCCGCCTGCAGCCGCGCCGCCGCCTGCCTCCTGCGGCCGGTAAACGCTGCCGAAGGTCGAGCCGCCCGGATTGTTGCGGATGCCGCCAACGCCGATGTGGCTTCCGCCGCTGACATCGCCCGTCGTGGTGGCGCCCGGATAGCTGACGTTCGAGGTGTAGCCACGCCCGCTGGCATCGATAGACGAGCCGCAGCCGACGTAGACATCGGTCGGGCTTGTGCTCGTGCCGAGCGAAAGCGGGTTGGTAAGGCCGGAGGTTTCGACGACGGTCGCGCCGTCGAGCACGATTAGCTTCGTAAAGTTGTGCTGCCCGTCGATGGTGACCGTCGTGCTGCTGCCGCTGATGACGACGGCCTTGTTCTCCCACTGCGTGTTCGACGACGAGATCGATCCGCTGGTCGTGATGGTCGTATCGGGTGTGATCAGCGCAACCGCGGCGGTGGCGGTCGCGGCTGCGCCTCCGGCCGCCGTGGCCGTGGCGGTCAGGGTGACGCTCTTTGCCGTCGCGCCCGTCGGCCACGTCGCCTCGTAGACATCGTTGCCGATCGGCGAGGCAGTGAGCGAGCTGCCGTCGTCGAGCGTGAAGACCACACTGGCGACAGGATTCGAGGAGCTCGACGGGATCGCGGTGACGCGCAGCTTCGCGGAATAGCCGGTCGGGAGGATTGCGCCTGACGAGATGCATGCCCAGGAGAGCGTCGGAAGTGCCGGGTCGGTGTTCGGATTGATAACGATCGGCGCCGACGCATTGGCACTGTTGCCTGCCTTGTCAGTGCCGGTCACGACGAGCTGCTTGGTCACCGGCGAGGTGCCGTCTACGAACGGCGCCGCGAAGGTGGCGGAGTAGGTGCTGGAGCCGGTCGGCGCTGTCATCGGATGGCTGACACCGTCGATCGACGCGGCCACGCTGCCGACGCCGGTCTGCGCATCCGTCACGGTCGCCGTGACGGTGATCTGGCCGGTGCCTTCGAGATACGCGGTGTTTGCAGCGGGCGCGGTGATCGTCACCGAGGGCGGTGTGGCGTCGACGACAACGGAGAGGTTCGCGGTGGTGGAGACGGCGCCGTAAGTCGAAGTGATCGTGGCGCTCTGCGGGCCGGTCACGATCTGCGTGGTGATGCTGAAGTTCGCCGCGGTCGCGCCAGCGACGACCGTGACGCTGGCCGGGACCGCAGCGACCGCGGACGACGACTGAAGGTTGACGACGGCGCCATTCGCCGGCGCAGGCAGTGTCAGCGTGACGGTGCCGGCGTCGGGGTGGCCGCCGGTGACCGGATTGGGCGTCATCTGCACCGAGGGAGAGACGCTCTTGACCGTCACCGTGCCGGTCGTCGGCGTGCCCGAAAGCGTGGCGGTGATGGTGACGTTGGCGTCGGCTGCCGGATTCGTCGTCGTGATCGTGAAGGTGGCCGTGGTCTGGCCGGCAGCGACGGTCACGCTGGCCGGTACGGCGGCCGCGCCGGGAGCGCTGCTCGTGAGCGGCACGGACACGCTTGAGGCCGGGGCCGCCGAGAGCGTGATGGTGCCGGTCGCGGTCGTCGTTCCATTCACCGTGGTTGGCGCGACGGTCACCGACGAAACCGTCGGCGGCGCCGCCCAGTTGCTGGTGTTTGCCGGGACCGACGAGATCGGGAACGTGCCCGAGTCGGTGGCGACGATCGTGAAGCTGTCGGGTGTCACGCCTGCCACCGCGATGTTGAAGGAGCCGTCGGCGTTGACTGTGGCGCTGAACGCCGCCGCGGTGCGCGCGTTCGTGGCCACGACAGTGTACGGTCCGTCGTTGTCGGCGTCGGTGAGCGTGCCGGCCGGTGCGACGATGGTGGCGTTGCCGTTCGTCGTCGGCTGAATCAGGATCTGCGCGGCCTTGGCCGCGTCGAACTGCGGACGGGCGGCGTTGAAGAGGAGCTTGCCGCCGTTGTCGGCCGTAGCGGTGCCATCAACGCGGTCGCCGCTCTGCACCGTGCTGCCATGGACGGTCACGGTGTCGAAGCGGTAGACGCCGCGCCACGGATCTCCGGCGGCGACGTTGATGGTTTCGCTGCCGTTCGGCGCAAGCGTGATGGTCTTGTTGTTGACCGAGGCAATGCGCCAGATGCCCTTGACCGAGCCGTTCGCATCGAGAACTTCGACCCAGTGACCGGCGAAGAACGGGAAGATGTTCGACGCGGCGTTGGTCACGAGCGTGGTGCCGCCGCTGCCGGCTTGAGCGAAGCCGCTGCCGAGTGCCGGAAGCTGGCTCGTCCCGGCTTGGCCGTTGTTGTCGACGATGAGCGCGCCGAACGTGGAGCTTGATCCTTTGACGTAGATCGAGCCTGCGCCGCCCGTTCCGTTGCCGGCGCCGCCGTTGGCCACGGCGTTGTCGAGTACGGTCGCCCCACTCTGGAGCGTGGTGTAGTTGATCGAGATCGCGCCGCCGCCGCTGGCTGCGAAACCGCAGCAAGATCCCTTGCTCTCGACCGAGCCGGTTCCATCCAATGTGCCGGTGGTGATCCAGATCGATCCGCCGGCCGAGTTGCGGCTGCTGCTATTGACACCGTTGGCGCGGATCGCTCCGTTATCGATCAGCGTTGCGGCATTGATGCGGACAACGCCACCGCCGCTGGCAAAGGCGCCGGCCCCCGCTCCTGCTTCCTGCGGCTGCTCGATATTGCCGTACACGGCTCCTGGAGTGCCGCTGTCGCCGACCCCAAGACCGATGTGGCTGCCGCCGCTGTTGTTGACCGATACGCTCACTCCCGGATAGCTCTGGCCACCCGGATACCCGCGCCCACTCGCGTCGATCGATCCGCCCGCTTGCACCGTCACCGTTCCGCTGACGTCGATGGCCAGGGCGGTTGGCGGTGAGCTGGCCGGTACGGCCAGGATCGCTCCGCTGCTGACCGTCAGAGACTGGGCAGTGATCGCCGGGACCGAGACATTTCCGGTGACGGTGATGGAGGTACCGGTGATCGGATAGAGCACTTCGAGGAACTTGCCGGCGATGACCGGCCCAGTCAGGTTCACCACCCCATTGGCTCCGAGCCGGATGGGATCGTTGCTCTGGATGGTGTCGCCGTTGGGAGCCTGGATGGAGTCGAACCGATAGACGCCCTGCCACAGGTCGCCCGGCTGGACGGCGATCGTCTCGCTGCCGTTCGGAGTGAGCGTCACGGTCTTGGCGTTGATCGTTGCGATCCGCCACGTGCCCTTCAGCGCTCCGCTCGCGTCGCGCACTTCGACCCAATGACCGGCGAAGAAGCCGAAAATATCGGCGGATGAATCGGTGACCAGTGTTGCCCCGCTCGATCCGGTCTGGGCCACGCCGCTGCCCAGCGACGGGAGCTGGGTGATCGCACCGGCCTGACCTTTGTTGTCAGCGGTCAACGTGCCGAACGTGGAGCCAGGGCCCTTGACGAAGAGTGTGCCGGCGCCGCCCGTTCCGTTGCCGGTGCCGCCGTTGGCCACGGCGTTATTCAGTACCGTTGCCCCGCTCTGGAGCGCGGTGTAGTTGATCGAGATCGCGCCGCCGCCGCTGGCTGCGAAGCCACAGCAGATTCCTTTGCTCTCGACCGAGCCGCTTCCATCCAGCGTGCCGGCGGTGATCCAGATCGAACCCCCGGCCGAGTTGCGGCTGCTGGTGTTGACTCCGTTGGCGCGGATCGCTCCGTTCTGGATCAGTGTTCCGGCGTTGATGCGGATAATCCCACCGCCGCTGGCAAGGAAGCCGGCCCCGGCTCCTGCTTCCTGCGGCTGCTCGACACTGCCATATGCCGCTCCCGCTGTTCCGCTGTCGCCGACCCCAAGACCGATGTGGCTGCCGCCGCTGTTGTTGACCGATGCGCTCACGCCCGGATAGCTCTGGCCCCCCGGGTAGCCGCGCCCGCTCACGTCGATGGCGGCGCCGGACTCCACTGTCATCGTTCCGCTAACGTTGATGGTCAGCGCGCCCGGCGGTGTGGTGGCCGGCACGCTCAGAGTCGCGCCGCTCTTGACCGTCAGGGTTTGGGCTGTGATCGACGGGACCGAGACGTTTCCGGTCACCGTCACGGTGTTGCCGCTGATTGGAGACGACACCTCCAGGTATTTGCCCGCGGCCGACGGGCCGGCGAGGGTCACCACGCCGTTGGCGCCGATGCGGATCGGATCGCTGCTCTTGATCGTGTCGCCGTTCGGCGCCTGGACCGAGTCGAACTGATAGACGCCCTGCCACAAGTCGCCTGGCTGGACGGAGATCGTTTCGCTGCCGTTCGGAGTGAGGGTCACGGTCCTGGCGTTGACCGTTGCGATCCGCCACGCGCCCTTCAGCGTTCCGCCGGCATTGCGGACCTCGACCCAGTGGCCGGCGAAGAAGGCCAGGATGTTGGCGGGCGAATCGGTGACCAGGGTCGCTCCGCTCGATCCGGTCTGGGCAACGCCGTTGCCCATCGATGGGAGCTGGGTGATGCCGCCCGCCGGACCCTTGTTGTCGACGGTGAGGCTGCCGAACGTGGAGCTCGGGCCCTTGATGTAGACCGAGCCGGCGCCGCCGGTTCCGTTTCCTGCGCCGCCGCTGGCCACGGCGTTGTTGAGCAGCGTCGCTCCGCTTTGAAGCGAGCTGTAGCTGATCGAGATCGCGCCGCCGCCGCTTGCGGCGAAGCCACAGCAGATTCCTTTGCTCTCGACCGAACCGCTTCCATCCAATATGCCGGCAGTGATCCAGATCGATCCGCCAGCGGAGTTTCGGCTGTTGCTGTTGGCGCCGTTGGCTCGAATCGCTCCGTCGTTGGCAAGCGACGTGGCGTTGATGCGGATAATCCCACCGCCGCTGGCAACGCTGCCGGCTCCCGCTCCTGCTTCCTGCGGCTGCTCCACACTGCCGTACGTAGCTCCCGCGGTGCCGCTGTCGCCGATCCCAAGGCCGATGTGACTGCCGCCGCTGTTGTTGACCGATACGCTTACCCCCGGATAGCTCTGGCCAGCCGGGTAGCCGCGCCCGCTCACATCGATCGCACCGCCGCAGGCGACGTACATCGACGTCGCTTTCACGTCGATCGAGAACGTGTTCGTTGCCGTGGTCGGCGTCTGCGTGAGCGTGGCGCCGTTGAGGATGATCAGCTTCTTGAACTCGTGGTGGCCGATCAGGATCGTTGTGCCGCCGGTGATGGCGACGTTCTGGAAGTCGTAACTCAGATCGTTCGACTGGATCGTCGTATCCGCGCTGATGGTCTTGTCGACCGCAACGACCGTGATCTGGGCCTGCTGCGTTCCCGTGCCCTGGCCATTCGTCAACGCGCTGGCGAGGATGCTGATGACCGTCCCGTCAGGCGTGTTCGCCGGGACGACGTAGTTGTAGCTGTACGTGCTGCCACTGGCGGTGGCGGTGAAGGTGTTCGTCCCGTCGTTGAACGTCACCTGGAAGATCGCCGTGCCGCTCGATCCCGGAACGGCGGTAACCGAGAGCGGGATCGTCGAGCCTGCCGGCACGAGCACGCCGCTCGCGCCGCAGTTCCACGTCACGACCGGCGCGGTCGGATCGAACTTCGGCGTGACCTGCACCGGCGTCGTAGCGCTGCCGGCGTTGGTGAGGAGATCGCTGGCGGTGACGGTGACGTTCACCGTGACCGGATCGACGCCCGGCTCGAACGGGATGGCCAGGTCGGCGGCATACTCGTTCGCATTCGCCGTCGCGGTCATCGGCTTCGACGGCGAGCCCGGAATTGAGGCGGTGATGGTGCCGGTGGCGACGCCGCTCTCCGCGTCGATGACGGTGGCGACGACGTGAATCAAACCGACGCCGACGGTGTAGCCCGCGTTTGTGGCCGGCTGCGTAATCGTGATCACCGGCGGGTTGGCGTCGTGGGCGATGGTCAGCGTCTTGACCGAGGTCACCGGAGCGGCGGTGCCGTCATCGGCCTTGGCGGTGAGCGTCACGGTTTGTCCGTCGAGCGTCGGATCTTTGGCGATCGGCACGGTGAAGGTCGTGCTGGCCGATGCGCTGTTCGCGGTGAACGTCTGCGTCGACGGCGTGCCGCTGCCGATCTGCGTGGTGAGCGAGAGCGTCTTCACGGCCACTTCGTCGGTTGCGGCGATGGCGGCGGAGATGCTGTTGCCGATGTAGAGCGGATTCGGCGCCGTGAGTGCGAAGTTGGTGATGACGGGCGCCTGGTTGGCGACGATGGTGAACGTCGACGGTGCCGCGTCTAAGGTGCGTCCGGCGCGGTCGGTGACGCGAACGGTGAGCGTGGCCGTGCCGGGCGTGGCGCTCCCCGGAACGACGATCGACGATGTCTGCTGTGCCGGCGCCGGTTGATAACCGAGGTTGTCGGTGTGCGCGGCAGTCGCCGGCGCGAGGGTGTACGTGACGCCGCCGACGCCGGCGAGCGAGGCGGCGGTGTACGTGAGTCCGAGCGAGGTGCCCTGAATGAGGTTGCTGCCGGCCGCCGGATTCGTGGTGACGGTCAGCGTGGGCTGATCGCTTTGCAGCAGGAGCATGGCGCTTGCGTCGATCGTTGCCTTCGTCTTGTCGTCGGCGGTGCCGGCGATGGTGATGCTGGCGTCGGCGCGCGCGAGTGCTCTCGCGCCGAGTGTGACCTTGTCGAAGGTGAGCGTGCCGGCGAGCGGCGTAGCGCGCGTGAGGTGCACGGTCGTCGTCGGGAAACGCGAGTCGAGTCCGGAGATGAACAGCTCGCCGTTCGCCTCTCCGGCGTTGCGGAGGAAGATCGTTCCGGCGCCGCCGTCGAGCGTCCCGGCGGTCTCACCTGTGAGGTTGCGGCCGCCGAGCGCAAAGACGTGCGTGGCGTTGCTGCTGTCGATGTCGAGCAGTTGCGACGCTTCGAGCGAGACGCGCCCGCCGCCGCCGGCGCGCGTGGCGGTCGTGGAGCCGTCGTCGTCGCCGCCGCTGGCGCTGACCTTCGCCGTCGCGCCGAGGACGATCTCGTTCGCGATGACATGGATGCTGCCGCCGGAACCGGCGCCGCCGATGTTCGTTCCCGACTCGCCATCGCCGAGAAGCGCGCCGGCCACGACCACCTTGCCGAGGCCGCCGGTGGCGGCGTGGATGTAGGCGGAGCCGCCGCCCTGACCGCCGCGGCGGTTGCTCGAGTCGGCCGCGCCGCCGCTGCCGAGATCGACCGGCGCGGTGATGGAGCCGTAGGTCGCGTTCGTCGCGCCGGCGTCGTCGCCGCCGATGCCGGCGTACGAGCCGGACGCGCCGGCGGTCGCGCCGCCGGCGGTGACGCGGCCGCGCGTGACGCCGTTCGGCGACGGGTTGGCGCCGCTGCTGTCGGCGTTCGCCTCGAGGCCGCCCATGTAGCCGCGGCGCGAGACGTCGATCGACGAGTCGCTGTCGATGTAGAGGTGATCGGTGATGGTGAGATCGATCTTCTGATCGGCCGCGGTGGTGCTGGGGACGGTGTCGACGATGCCACCGTTGATGACGATCAGGTTCTTGAGCGTGGTCGGGACGTAGAGGATCAGACGTCCGCCGTCGACGACGACGCTGTCGGACACGAGCGGATGGGTGGCGTCGACCGCGATCGTGCCGCCGGATGGAATGGTCTGTCCGGTCGTGACGATGTCGATGTTGATCGGCAGGTCGATCCTGTTTCCGCCGTCGCCGTCGCTGACGTGCGCGACGATCTGGAAGGGCGTGCCTGCGGCAGGCGTCGTGAAACTGCTCAGCGTGACAGTGAACTCGTTGCCGGTGCGGGTCGCGGTGAGCGTGCCGGCGCCCGGAACGTCGAACGTGCCGGTGAGCGGCAGCGGCGAGCTGGCGAAGAGGCGCAGTTTGGCCGAGAAGTTCGTCACGTTCGCGGGCCATGCCGCGTCGCGCAGCGGCGCGATCCAGGAGACGTTCGGTGCGTTCGGATCGTGGATGCCGAGGTAGGTAACGGAGGCGGACACCGAGCTGCTGTTGCCGGCGTTGTCGTTCGCCCTGGCGCCGATCGAGATGGCGGCGTCGTTGTTGTGCGACTGCACGGTGATTGTGGGGGAGACGAACTCCCACACGCCCGTGCCGGAGTGGAACGTCGAGCCGGAGGCGCCCGCGTTGATTGTGTATGTCGCGGCATCGACGGTGAAGGTCATCGAGGCGACGCCGGTCTCCGCATCGCTGGCGAAACCGTGCACGCGGTACTGGTCGCCGTTGTTGAGGGTCAGGGCCGGAGTGGCGGGCACGTTCCTGACGACTTCGATCGTGACCGGCTGCGAGACCGGCGCGACGGCGTCGGTGGCCATGGTGATGGCGTCCACCTTCGGCGAGGCCGAGAATCCGCGGATGTCGCTGACGCTGGTGGTGAGGTTGACTTTCGCGCCGCCCGCCACGCTGCGCGGGATGGTCAGCGACAGTACCGCGCTCGGCCACGGGTCAGTGAAGAGATGGCGGCTGATGGAGGTCGCCGCCGAGACGAGCGTGTTGCTGCTGCCGTCGAGCGTGGCCGTGACGGTGACGTTCGCGTCGAGGCCGCCGCCACCGATCTGCACGGTGTCGGTGAGCGATCCGCCCGGGTAGACGGTCGCCGGCGCGATGGTGGTGGAGTTGACCGTCAGCGGCGGCTGCGAGGCGACGGTCCAACTGCGCGTCGCCGTTCCCTTGTTGAGCGAGAGGTCCCACGCGTCCGCGCGCAGCGTGAACGTGGTCGTGCCCGGCGGCGCGGCGATGGCGACGGTGGTGGGCGAGGTCTTCGTGATCGGCGTGATGTTGCCGGTGGCGTCGACGGACCAGAAGTCGACGCGATCGAGATCGGTCACGGCGCTGCCGTCCGGATTCAGCAGCGTGACCGGAATGGTGTAGAGCACGCTGAGGTAGAGCGGATCGCTGTTGCCGATGGCCACTCCGTTGATCAGCGGAGTGCCGATGGTCACGACCGGCGCGACGGCATCGTAGGTGAAGAAGTCCTGCGTGAAGACGCTCAGGGGTTGGCCGTTTGCATCGACCATGGTCCGGCCATCGGTGTCGACGACGCCGGAAACCGAGAGGCGATAGAACGACGCCGGCGCGAGAGTGACGTTCGGTCCGAAATAGAGCGTCGCGCCGGTGATGGGATCGAGCTGGACGTTGCCGGCGACCGGGCTGCCGATGGTCTGCCCGCCAATGGCGCTGATCTGGGTGAAGGTCATCGAGCCGCTGCCGCCGCCCTGCCACGGCCGGGGATCGAGCGGCTTGCTGAAGGTGACGCCGATGCGGACGCCGTTCTTCGTCAGCGGCTGCTTCGGCGACGGATCGACCTTGGTGACCTGCGGTGCGCTGTAATCGGACGTCGTGAAGCTCGAGCCGAGGTCGGCGCCGAGGATGTGATTGGCCAGATCGAGCAGTGTTCCGGAGACCAGGATCCGGTAGAGCGTGTTGCTCTTGAGCGGGAAGTTCTGCCCTGCCGGCGCCGGCGGCGTGTTGAAGGTGACGACTTCCGTGTTGTCGGGCTGCACGAGCGCCGAGGCCAGCGTCATGGTGAGCTCGGTGCCGGCCGCGCTGTCGAAGAGGTGGAAGTATCCGTTTCCTCCGGACGTGAGCTGATCGCTGCGCATGGCGCGGCTGAACGTGAATTTCAGTTGCGTGTCGGGGGCGACCTTCGACGCGCCGTCGGCGGGGAAGATGCCCATGAGACGCGGCGGCGTGGAGTCGAGGGTGATATCGGGCGCGGTGACGACGCCCTGGCCGCTCAGCAGGATGACGTCCTGCTGTCCGCCGATGGTGTTGTCGTCCGGTCCGAGGTAGATGAGATGGACGGTCAGGCCGTTGGCCGGCGTGGCGATGCCCAGGAAGGTGTAGACGCCGGTCGAGTCGGTGCGCGTCTCGATCTGCGTGGCGCCTATGTTGGCGAAAACGCGGGTACCGGCCGAGGGCAACGACGTTCCTTCGGCGATGACCTTTCCGGTGACGCCATCGTAGGAGCCGAGGATGATGTTCGCGGTCGCCGGGGTGGTCTGGCTGGTGAGCGACACGGAGGTCGAACCGGTGAGCGGCGTCGCCCCTTGCGTCGCGGCTTCAATGCTGACGTTGCCGAGCGGCAGCCCGCTCAGCGACACGAAGCCGTTCGCATCGGTGAAGCCGCTGCGGCGGAAGCCGCCACTGTTGGCGGTGACCTGCACGTTTGCCGTCGGAGCGGGCGGGTTGCCCGCCTTCACGGTGACGTTGACGGTGCCTGAGGCGGAGAAGACGACGTCGAGCTCTTTGGCGGCCGTGTTGGCGTCGAAGTTGGTTCTGGCCTTGACCACGCGCTCGAGACCGCCGAGTTCGTGAACGCTCACATCAATTCCGACCTGGTGGTCGTTGGCGGTGCGCACGAGACCTGGGAATTGCGCGCCGTTCGTCTGCGACGACCGGAGGTACTCGCCGCCGGGCGCCTCCTGCGTAACGTCGATGTTGACGAGCGGAGCGAGGACGCCGGAGTTTCCGCCGGCATCGTTCGGAAGGAAGGCCTTGACGGTGAGGGTGGAGGTCGGTTCGAGCGCGAGAGGAATGGTGGCGGTCGGGAAGACGGCGCTGACCAGTCCCGTGCCGCGGGCCATGCGAATGCTGTTCGGAGCGCGGGCTTCGAGACTGAAGTTCCCTTCGCGCACTCCTTTGAAGTCGAATGTGCCGTCGGCCGCTGTCGTGTCGCGGGTCTGATAGAAGTTACCGATGTAGTTTCCGGACAACGTGACGTTCGAGCCCGGGACGGGGACGTTGTTGTTCTGCGGATCGACGAGGTTGCCGTTTACCTCGCCGCTGAACGTGAGAATGATGGTGGCGGTCGTCGTCTGATTCTTGTTGATGGCGAAGTTGCTGGTCGTGGCTCCCGACTTGAACTGCGTTTTGGAGAAGGCGGTGGCGCGGTAGTTGGACTGGTTGTCGACCGGAAGCTGATCGAACTGAATCGAGCCGCTGGCGTCGGTCGTTCCGAAATCGAAAAGCCCGCCGCGATACAGCGAGACCTCGGCGTTCGGCACCGGAGCGAGGGCGTTGTTCGGATCGAGGACGGTGATGCGCACCGAGCCCAGACCGGTGGAGCTCAACGTAATCGACGCGGTCTGGACGTCGTTTTCTTTGGTGACGGCACCGCCCCAATCGCCGCGGCTCTCCGGATTCGTCGGATCCTCGGCGCTGACGCGCACGCCGACAGCGAAGATGTTGTTGAAGCGGAAGTGCCCCGCGCCATCGGTGAAGCGCGGGTCCGCGGCAGTTCCGAGCTCGCGGTACGGATACGAAAGCTCGCGCAGCCAGATCTTCGCGAACGGAACCGGATGGTTGTTCGAGTCGACGACCGTTCCTTCGACCGAGCCCTGTTCCTGCAGGATCAACCTGACGTTGTCGACGACGCCGCCGTTCACCGGCGTCGACCCGGTCGCGATCGCCGTGCGGTAAATGCCGTTGATGGTGTAGTCGGCGGTGACGGTGAAGCTGGAAGAGGGAACGATGTTCTTGTAGTCGAAGGTGCCGTCGAATCCCGTCACCGCGATGCCGAGGTCCTGGTTGTTGTCGGTCATGTGCACTGCCGCGCCGGCGACGGGCGTGTAGCCGTCGGGTGCGAAGACATGTCCGCGGACTTCGGCGAGCGTCGAAAGGATGAGGGTTTTCTGTACGACCGCGCCGTCGTAGCCGATCGTGGCGCCGGCCGAGGCGTAACCGGCCGACTCAACGGTCTGGAGCAGCACCGGCGCCGGCAGCACCGGTATTTTGTTGAAGACCGCGTCCGTGGTTCCATTCGTGTCCGCGAAGATCGTGCGGACGATCGTGTCCAGTTCGGCGTTGTCCCAGGCCGTGAAGCTTGCCGACAGTCTTCCGGCGAGCTTGATGAAGGGGCCGGCTTGTGTCTGCTGCTGAATACTCGCGGTGATGGTCCCCTGCCCCTTGAGGCGGAGCGTGATCGCGGCAATCTGTCCGGGGAAGGACACGGTCGCGCTTCCCGTGGCCATCTGGTAACCGTACGTCGGATCGCTACCCGAAACCGGTGCCGCGATGATCGGCAGCGTCGTGCCGACAGCGAGGTTCTCGAACTCGTAAACGCCCGTTTCGGTTTCGGATTCGGCTGCGGACCACATTTGCGCGGTGTCCGACCAGAAGACGTGATAGCCACTGATGGGCTTTCCGGCCGCGCTGAGCAGGTGGACGCGGATCGTTCCTTTTCCCGAGCCGGAGGTATTGGTGATCGCCAGCGGTACGTTGTTTGTCGGCGTGGCCGTGCTGTATGGCTGGAGGTCGGGGAGCGACGTTCTGACGCCGCGCCTGGTTGCCGGGTCATAGGCGGTGATTTTTGCTCGCGACAACGTCTGCGGCACGGAGTCGTAGCGATAGTGCCCCGCCGCGTTTGCGACGACGACCGGCATGCCGTCGATCTGCACTTGCGCGTTCGGTACGGCTTGGAAATGACCCGGGATGAGCGGGTCCTCGGACGTGACGTCGCCGTCGACGCTGACCATGACCGTGTTCGCGGTCGGGATGGCTAGAATGAAGTCGCCCATGTTGCGCGACTCGTTCGCCTTCAGATCGAAGTCGACGGCAACCTCGGTCGGCGAGATCCCGAAGTTCGCGGCCAGTACGGTGACGAAGCCGGCCGGAACTTTCGCGAATGAGAAGGTGCCTGTGGCGTCGGTGAAGATCTCGCCGAATCCGTAGCCCTGGCTGTAGACGCCGACGTGGGCGCCGGCAACCGGCGCGTTCGTATCGTTGCGGATGACCCGGCCGTAGACGGTGCCGACGCCGGGGAACGGCTGCCGGAAAATGGAGATGTCCTGCACGGCGACTTCACCGCCGGCGTGCAGCTCGTTCGCAGCGTAGGCGACGTTCCCCGCCGCGTCCTGTGCGCTGAACGTGAGCGGCCCGACCGGGAGATCGGTGACTGAATACGTGCCGTCGCTCTTCGTGGTCGTGCTGCGAAACTGCCGGAAGAGTGCACTGCCGACGACGACCGTCGCATTCGGTACGCGCGTGCCGTCTTCGTACCGCACCGTTCCCTGCGCCGAGCCGCGGCCGAGGAAGACCACGCTGATCTGCGTGAGTGTGTGGAGCAGCCGGACCGTTCCGTCGAGCGTGGTCTGTCGTCCCTCTGCGTTGGCCACAATGCCGTAGTCGCCGTTCAGCGAAGCATCGGGATCGCGTGGGATGTACTCGAAGAGGAACTTGCCGTTCGCATCGCTGCGCTGATACTGCCGGCCGGTTTTGGTCGTGAGAAACAGTTGCGCGTTGGCGACGATGGAGTTGTCGCCGTGCAGAACTGTTCCGAGCAGCAGCGCGGAGTTGCGAACATCGACCACCGGGACGACAGTTGCGTTGCTGGCCGGGTCGACCAGATTGCTCGTGTGGATCTGGTACTGCACGTCGCTCGACAGTGCGCTGTCGTAGTTGACGCGGATGATCCGCCGGTCCGGCTGCAGCGCGGCGCCAGCGACGCTGCGCTTGCCGGTGTAACCGACGCCGAACTTGCTCGCGTCGAGGACGACGTCGGTGTCAAAGTCCGGCGCGAGATCGGCGGTCGTCGCCGGCAGACGGCGGTTGAAGAGGACCGAGACGGTGTGGCCGTCGTTGTCGAGGAACGTGTCCTGCCTCGCGGCGACGATGCTGACTGGCGCCAGTGCAACGAGATGTGCGGCCGGCGCTACGTCGGTGCTCGTGGCCACGCCGTTGGCAATGTGGACGTGGACCGTCTGGCCGGCGGTGGCGGTGAACGGCGCGGAGGCGCGCGTCAGCGTGACGCCGTCGGCTGCGGGGAAGATCAGATCGATCGTCGCGGCGCCGCTGACGGATGGAGTGATGTTGAGGTCGAGCGCTCCGCTCGATCGTCCGATGACCGCGAGCGTTCCGGCTTCGACACTTCCGCTCAACGGGAACAATCCGCCCCACGGGATCTGCCGTTTCCATCCGGAGCTCTGCGTGGCGTCGACGCCGAGCACCAGCCCGCCGGCCGATGTGATCTGGACGTCGAAGGCGCTCGCCGCCGTGCTGCTCTTCGCGCCGTGTACCAGCGCGAGCACATACGGTCCCCGGTCGGTGGTCGATGCAGCGAAACGATCGGCCAGGTCATTGAACGTTCCACCCGGCTGCGAGAAGGCGGTCGACAGCTCGGCGCCGATGGCGCTCTCCAGAGCGCGTGCGGTGTCTCCGGCTACATCGGTGACTTCCTGGCGTAGGAACTGGTCCCACTCCGCGAGGGGAGTGCCGTTGCCGAGCGAGTCGAGGGTGAAGTTCGAAAGCGAGGCCCGCGGATCTTCTCCGATGAAGATTCGTTCGCCGGTGCGCGCCAGGTCGACCGCGCGCGTGAAGACGTCGGTTGTGATCAGGCGCGGGAACTTCGCTGTCTGATTGTTGAGCGGCGCAGTGGCGAGACTGTAGGCGATGCCGAGGTAGCCCAGCTCCGCGTCCAGCAGGTTTTGCGAGAGGTACGGCGTCGTCGCGTAGTGGGGAAGGATCAGCGTTGCCGGCGAGAGCGGCACCCCGGTCGGACTCACGCCCATGACCAGTTGGAACGCCGCAGAAGAGATTGCGGAGTTATCGCCGTCGATCGACGCGGCGGTCGCGAAAATGTGCCCTGTGAGCGACGACTGCAGCTTGTACTGCACGCTCTTCGTTTCGCCCGGCTGCAGCGTCAACGTGAACGAGCTTGGTGAGGTATCGATGCGGCAGACGTTCGCGAGATAGCCGCCGCTCGAACAGGTGGGAAGACCCTGATCGGACAACGTAATCGTCTGCGGCGCGTCGCTGATGTTCGTTATGTAGGTGTAGGTGCTGTACTGCAGGTTCTTCCGAATCGTGTCCGGATGCGAAAAGGTGATGTTGAAGCGCGCATCGTGGATGACTACTGTTGCCTGCGGCTTCGTCTCCAGCGGTACATCGGGTTGCCCGGGCGACTTGAACGTTGCTTTGACATCGAGATTGACCGTGTAGGTGCCGGGCTTCAGCCCTTCCAGCGTCCAGTCGGCCTGGCCCGTCGCCTGTGCGATGAGGAACGTTACGTTGGGATTGTTTGGATCAGTAATGGTGACCGGCTGTCCGAACGTGGTCGGGGGATTGACTTTGGCGATGCGAAGCTGATTGGGCACGTCGATCGATGCCGTGACGGAATCGAGCTTGACGTTGCTGCCGGCCGGCGCGCCGTTTGCCACGACCAGACCGACGGCGAAGAATTGGTGCAGAACAGCCAGGCTATTCGGAATGACGATCGCACAATGAATTTGCGGACGCGGGTTCGGGTGTAGAGGATCCGCGGGCGGGTCGGCGCTATTGCCGAATTCGGGAATGTCGGGAAGGATGAAGATTCCGCCGTTGCTGGGCGGCACCCACCGCGGCGGAGCTCCCTGCGTGTCCTGCGGGAGGAAGTAAGGATCCTCTTTCGCGCCCGGCTCAGGCTCGTGCGTCGTTCGATTGATGATGACGGGATACGGAACCGTTACCGTCTGCCCATTGACCAGGAATGAGAATGTGTATTCGTAAACGTCGTAATTCGACGGATCGACGTTAATGCCGCGGGCGCGCATTTCGTCGGAGGTGAGCTGACGCACAGTGACAGTCGTTTTTAATGTGTTGGCGACTTGAATGGCTGCCGCGCTCGGTACGGCGAGCTGTAAGAGCTGCGTACCATTCATCAGTCGAACGTTCTGCAGGTAATAAACCCCTTCCTGCGAGAGACCGGAGATCTGGAACGCGTGTCCGGGCGCGGTGACGATTTGAATCGGCGTCGTAATGCCGGGGCCGGTCAGATCGCCAACGGCGGAAAGCCCTTCAATGGCCGGCGCCTGATCGTCCTGCAAACCGCCGAAGCTGGTGTGGACGAACGCCGTCGATCCGAGCTGCGTCGTCACCACTGTGTCGACGACGGCCAGACTCGATCCCTGAATTTGAAGATCGGCTTTCGTCACGACATCGGCATGCGCCGGAAGGACGAAGAGGATTGCCGCGATTACCGCGGCGGCAGACTCTGTAAGGCGTCTTCGGAAGTTGGGCACCAGTCACTCTCGTTTGGATGGCGGTCTTCAGGGATGTGCTTTTCCGGGGAGGGCATCGAGCTGTTCGCTCTCCCGGGCGGCGACGACGATCCGGGAATCGACACGGCGCGCGCCAGGAGGGATGGCCACGAGATCGGACGGCGCAACGTCGTCACTGAGGCGCGTCACGCGATTCGTCGCTGTGATGGTCCGGCCGTTTATGTCCCATCGCGTGGTCTGTTCGATCGGCAATCCGTAGCTTTCGCTGACGCTTGTCCCGTTGACTGTGGTCCCGTTCGACGAGACGCCGGCTGCTTGCCGGCGCGACGCGCTGCGGATCAACTCCGTCGACGCGTCGCCTTCGCCTGGAAATGCGGCGCCAACGAGGACGTCGAATGCGTCGCGCGAGAGCGCCGCGCTCCGATCGACGGCGATCTCCGCGTGCAGCGCGTGCGAGGCGTCATCGCCGGCGTAGAGGTCAACGCTGCGCCCGGCCCGTCGCTCGGTTCCGCGGTGCTGCATCGCCGGCGCGGCGCTCGCTCCCGTGCCCGCCGCCGTAGCGCGTATCACTTTCCGATGTGGCCGCGCGCTGGCAACCGTGGAGAACGGCGTGACGCTGTACGTGCCGTGCTCGCGGTCGATCTCCGTCACCTCGGAGCGGTCGTAATCGGCAATGACCGTCCGCGATCCGGCAATGGAGACGACCCGGTTCGCAAGGCAGTACTGCTCCAGGTGCGAGGTTCTTCCGGTAATCGGATCGACCACTTCACGCGTGAGATGCAGCGGCTTCGGGAAAAGGAGCGTATCCGCGGCGAAGGCGGAGAAGACGGTGAAAGCGATGACAGCGAGCGGCAGGATGCGACGCAAGTTTGACCCCTTTGGGAAGTCGACACGCCACGCGCTGCGAAGGGGAAACGAATCCTCTTCGGGCACTCACCCAACACACTACTTTCCCGTTGTTTGCTGAAGACCGGACTGAGATAGAGCTACACATTGTACGGGCCTCACATATGTCCTGTCTACTCCAAAGTCGAGAATGCATGACATTGATCACGCAGACCGGTGCTCCATCGATATTTTATTCATGGGGGATGACATCGATCGAGTGGTTTGAAGACTTCTTTTCAGAAGCTCCACTTAATCGCTGCGCACCAGAGGCGACAACACGTTCGCGTGAAGCGTTGCCGTCTTCTTCAGGTGCTCGATAATCTCCTATGCAACAGTGAGTATTGGCTCTAACAGTACTCCGCAATCACCCTCCGGCCGCCGCACTCGAAATTAATGTGGACATGCACGGCCGGTCATGTTTGTGTCCGACACGAGACCTGGCCTGAAGCCTGACATCAATGTCTTTTTCGACCTGTTCGTAACGGATCACCCGACGAAGAAATCTTCAGCGACCTCACTGGAACTCAAGCGGATCCGCAAGGACAAGAACCCCGAGGTCGAAAAAACAATGGTGATGTCGGTCAAAGAGGCAGCGCGGCCGGCGGAAGAACGGCAGGTCAACGATGACAGGCGCAAGCCGCGGGCTCCGTTTCGCTGAAGGGTTGCGACGACCGCCGATCTCTCGACCGAAGCACGTGATGATCTGAGCGCCGCCGAGGCCCTCGACTCTCCGCCGACGTTGGATACCCGAATCGCGTAGAGGAGTTCGCCAGCGAAAGCGACGGGAGTCGAGTAACCGGCGGCGAGCGGCGCATCGGAGCGGGGTTGCGCCGGCGCGCCACGTCGTGGCGTTTGATCACGCGACCTTTCGGCGGCGCTGTCGCCGGGTAACGGAAGCAGCGTGACCTTGTCGGTTGGATCCGCAGCGGACGGCGAGAAAGCTGGCGAACGAACTCATCAATAAGGACGAACGTCCGTCATGCGACTGATGTGCGGTGGGTTTAAGTAGAAAAGGTCTCGGGGCAAGAAAGTCGTTCCATCTGGTCTCCAAATGTAGTAACTTTTTAAGTCCATTCGTCCACCATGAAAAACTACTCCCGCGGCGGGAGATGTCGTCCGTTTTTTGCGGCCGGCATCGTCAACATCTGCAAGTTTCTTGTGGCAGGTGTCGCCTTGGCCGGGCTCTTCGCGGCGTGTTCGGCAGCCGGAAAAGTGCGCTCGGCGTTCGGCGGACAGCTCCCGCTGACGGTGACTGTGGTGCCGGGCGCGAACGATGACAGCGCCATCGCCATCGACTTCGTCGTCGTCTACGACCAGAAGCTGCTTGACGAGATCATCAAGGTCTCCGCTTCCGACTGGTTCAGCAAAAAGAGCCGGTTCCTCGCCGATCATCCGCAGGAGCTGGCGGTCGAGTCGCGCGAGTGGGTGCCCGGTCAGCCGGTCGGGCCGCTGAGCATTCCGTACAAGATCGGCGCGAAGAAGGTGGTGCTCTTCGCCAACTACAATTCGGCGGGCGAGCATCGTGCGGTCGTTCCGCCGCAGCAGCCGTCCGCCATCACGCTCGGCGACACCGATCTGACCGTGGAGGCCAAGCCGTGAGCGCGCGGGAGCGGCGCAAGGGCCGCGCGCAGACGACCGCGCGCGAGCTGCCGGGAGCAATCCAGTGGCACGAGGGGATGCTGCTGGCGCCGCAGCATTTCCAGTGGCTGTCGCTGCGGCACGAGAGTCTGCTCCAGTATCACGCCGCGGCGATCTCGCCCTTCCACTGGGGCGTGCGTCATCTGGAAATCGATCGCGTCCTGCTCGTCGACGGCATCCTGCGCATCGTCGAGCTGGAGGCGGTGATGCCGGACGGCCTGGTGGTCTCGCACACGGCCGGCGAAATCCCGGAGCTGAGCGTCGATCTCACGGCGCGCGCCGACGAGATGAAACAGCGTCCGTTGATGGTGCATCTCGCGGTGACGGCGCGCGGACGCGGTCTCGCATTCGCGGAACGTTATGGATCGATCGAGGCTGGTCCTGTTGCCGACGAGAACACCGGCGAAGGCGATCTGCCGATGCCGGTGCTGAAGCCGAAGCTGGCGCTGGTCGTGGCCGACGACCTCCCGCCGAAGTACGTCGGCTTTCCGCTGGCCGAGGTCGCGTATCGGAATGAAGTGTTCGCGCGGACGGTGTTCGAGCCGCCGTGGCTGCGGGTCGGGCCGGGATCGGCCACGTACGAAGTCTGTCTCTCCGTCGCGGCGCGGTTGCGCGAGAAAGCGGCTTTTCTTGCCGATCAGGCGCGCACTCCGTCGATGGCGGCGAGCGCGGCGCAGCTCGTCGAAACGAAGCTCCTCGTGCACTGCCTCGCCGGCGAGTTGCCCGCGTTCGAGGCCGTCCTCCGCACAGGCGTCGCGCATCCCTTTCCGCTTTACGTCGCGCTCTGTTCGCTCGTGGGACACGCGGCCGGTCTGGGGCGCTCGCTCGTCCCGCCCGTGCTCGATCCTTACGATCACAACGATCTGCAGGCGACGTTTGCGCAGGCGCACGCGTTCATCAACCGCGCGGTTTCGGAGGGCGTCCATGAGGCGTACACGCGCTACACGTTCCGGCGTGAGGGCGATGAGTACCGCATCGCGTTCGACCCCGACTGGACCGCGCGCTCACTGATCGTCGGCGTGCAAGCGCCGTCGGGCGTTTCGGATCAGGACATGGGCGCGTGGGTGGCGGCCAGCGTCATCGCCGGCGCGGCCAGCATTCCGTCTCTGCGCGATCACCGGGTGATGGGACTACGCCGGAAACGCGTCGATGCCGATACGGACCTCGTGCCTCCGCGCGGGATGTCGCTCTACTCGTTGTCCGTCGATCCGCAATTCCTCGTACCGGGTGAAGACCTGGTGGTCATCAATCCCGCAACCCAGGGTCAGCTCCGTCCCGAATCCATCGTTCTGTTTGTCCGCAACGCCATGTGATCCTCATGTTCCTCATCGACAAGTTCCAGCAGTTCTATGCAGAGGTGCTTCAGCTCCGCGGCCGGGTGGCAGAAGGGTCGTGGGTGTTTCAGGGTGAGGGAGGTGCGAATCCGGCGGCAGAGCCGCGCGAATCTCCCAGCGGTGTGTGGCGCAAGCTGGTCGGATTGCTCGAGCGGCAATCGCTCGATGCGGCGCGCGACGGCGGCGACTTCGGTCTCGAGATTTATCGCCGCGCACAGTACGCGCAGGCGGCGCTGGCCGATGAGATCTTCATCAACCTCGATTGGCCGGGACGCGAAGCGTGGCGGGAGCATCTTCTCGAGGCAAAGCTGTTCGGGACGCACGGCGCGGGCGAGCAGTTGTTCGAGCGCATCGACGCTCTCCTTCGCGACCGCGACACGCTGTACGGCGAACTGGCCCGCATCTATCTGACGGTGCTCGCCCTCGGCTTCCAGGGCAAGTATCGCGGGCGGCCGGACGGCGACGAAGTGATCGAGTCGTATCGCCGCCGGCTCTTCCGTTTCATCTACACGCGCGATCCGCAGGTGGTGCAGGGCGCCGAGCGAGTGATGCCGCAGGCTTACGCGGCCACGCTCAACGAAGGCCACATCACCGAGCTGCCATACCTCAAGCCGTGGATCTGGACGCTGTCGCTGATCATCGTCCTCTGGCTGGCCGGCTCGCATTTGCTGTGGCGCAACGCGATCGCTGACATCGAGCCGTTGATGAACGACATCATCGGCACCTTGCCGGCCGGAGTCGGGCCATGATGGACCTCGGCACGATGTGGCCGTACGCGCTCGCGGCGGTTCTTCTGCTGGCGCTGATCATCGTGATCCTGCTGGTGGTCGTGCTGCGCCGGTCAGCCAAGGTCTCGACGTTTGCCGACGCCGGCGAGCCCGACGAAGAGCCTGTTGCCGAGTCCGACGATCCGGTCGAGGAGGAGATGGTCGTCTCCCTCCCCGAGGCGTTCCGGCGCGCGGCGAAAACGTTCAACCACATTGATAACGACCGCTATCAGGTGCCGCTGTATCTGCTGGTTGGCGCCCCGCAGTCGCGCGATGCGAACCTTCTTTCGAGCGCTGGCCTCGACCTGCCGTGGGGCGATGCTTCCGAGTCGGGGATGCACATCGGCATGGGGCGCGGATTCTGGTTCTTCAATAAAGGACTCGTGCTCGACCTGGCCGGCTCCGACGACAAGGAGTGGGAGAGCGCGATACGGCACCTGCGCGAGCTGCGGCCGAGACGTCCGGCGGACGGTGTGATCGTCGCGTTTCCGTGCGCGGAGTTGATCGAAGCCAGCACGAACGAGATCAAGCGCGCCGAGCTGGCCGCGGGAGCGGGACGGCTGTTCCGAAGGCTGTGGGAAACGCAACAGCAGCTCGGCTTCCGCCTGCCGGTGTACGCCATCGTCACGGGAAGCGAGCGGCTGACGGGATTCGGAAGTCTGTGCAGCAGTCTGCCGGAAAGTGCGCGCCGCGAGATGCTCGGCTGGTCGAGTTCGAACAGCGTCGACGCTGCGTATCGCGGCGTTTGGATCGAGGAAGCGTTCACCGCGATCACGCGCCGCCTCGAAGACGTGCAGATGGAGGTTTTTGCCGCCGGCAGCGCGGAAGCAGACTGGCTGCTGCGCCTCCCGCTGGCCGTTGCGTCGCTGGCGAAACCGGTCCGCGTTTGCCTCGACAACCTGCTCAAATCGAGCGCGTACCACGGCTCGCTGATTTTCCGCGGCCTCTTCTTTTGCGGGCGCGAGGGGCTCGGTTCGTCGCCCGAAGCGAAACCGACGGGCAAGGTGGCTTTCCTGGCAGACCTCGTCGAAATGAAAATCTTTGAAGAGTCGGGTCTGGCCGCGCCGACGGCGCGTACCGTGACGGCGCGCAACCGCACCGTGCGCCGGTTGCAGATCGCGGCAGCTCTCGCCTTCGTGCTCTGTGGAAGCGCGTTGGTCTGGGCATTCGAAAGCCTCAACCACAAGAACGCCGTCCTCAAACCGTTCCTCATGACGGCGTCGCAGGGGATGCACCGGCAGACCGCGAGCGATGCGAAAGTCGAGACCGATCTGACCGCGGCGTCGATGGATCTGCTCGACAAGATGGCCGCGATCGATTTCCACCGCTACGGCATGGCCGTGGTTCCGAGCTCGTGGTTCAGTTCCTTCGACGAGCGTCTCGATCGCGCCGTCGGCGTCGCCTTCAACGACGTCATTTTTGCGGCCGTCGACCTCGGCATGAAGAAGAAGGCGGAAGCGCTCGTCAGCAACAGCGCGTATCGAATCGAGCCGCTGCAGAACGCCGCGGTGTTCGAGGCCAACGGCACCAACGAAACAGAGCTCCTGGCAGCGTCGCCGATCGTGGCTGTCGACCGGATGCCGGATTTCGTCGCGCTGCAACGCTTCGTCGAAGACGTCAGGCAGCTCGATGAACATGTGACCACGTTCGACCGTCTGGCGAAGGCCGGATCGGGCACGCTGCCGGATCTCGGCGAGGTCGTGCACTACGGAATCGACAAGTCGGTGCCGCCGAGTTTCTACAAGCAGGGCGAGCTCTATCAGCGCGCGCTGCGAGCTGACCACTACAAAGAATTCGACCGCGATCTCTACGCGCCGCGGGCACGCACCGTTCTGGAGACGCTGGCCTCGAATTTCTACGCCGCGCTCTACCGGCGCAATCCATTCGAGGCAAGACTGCAACAACTGGCCGCGGCGCTCGACGCCAACGCCTGGCGTCAGCCAAGCGGCAGCGACGCCCTGCGCGTCGGAGAAATCGCGCGCCGGATGCACGCCATCGATGCGGCGCTCTCCGGTCCGGAGCTCGAATGGGCGTTTCGTCCCGGCTCCGATTTCAATCTCGGACCGTCGTTCTCGACGCTCCTTCCGGCCATCGAGCATTCGAACTTTTTCGGTCCCGCCGTTTCGTCACGCGTGCAGGCGGCAGGGTTCTCCGGCTGGAAAGCATTCCGCTCCACGCTCGCCGCAGCGGGGACGCCGCTGACTGGATCGTTTCTCGCCGTTCGCAACGCGGAGCCGCAGATGCGGTTGTCGGAGGAGTCGCTCGTTCTCGAACACGCCATCGACAGTTTCGTCGGTCAGCGCTTCGTGGCCTCGAATGTGACGCAGGGCCGCGAGCTCCGCGCGAATCCGTCGCGCACCGTGCGGCTGGTGTGGAACGACGCGCAGCTCAATCAAGTGATGGCCGTGGCCGACGCGTATGACCACTTCCACGACAAGAGCCTCCAGCTGTTTCCTCCCGACCTGCGCGTCTCGATCGATCAGGTGGCGCGCGACCGTGCACGCGCCGACATGGAAGACCTCCTGGCCGGCGCGGCGGACTACGCCCCGGTGCCGCCGGCGAACGGCCCGACCATGCTCGAGGAGCAGATCCGCGGCGACATCGCGGCGTTCGGCGGACAGACCGAAATCCTGAATCGTGTGCTCGAAGCGTTCTCGCGTCTCGGCTCGACCGACTCGCGGCGCGCCGTCGCGAATGTCATGACCATCGAGGCGCTTCGTCTGCTGCGCAATACCGACGATCTGCTCGATGCCGAACAGCCCTATCGCCCGCGTCTCGGCAGCTTCGGCTGGTGGGATGGAACGGCGCCGCCGTCGCCCGCGGCCTGGGGCGCGAAAGACGCCGCGGAACTGACCGCGTACACCGAGACCACGCGCGCCCGCCTCGCCACGCAGGCGCGCAGCTACGCGCAACCGCTTCTGCTCTGGTTCACGAAGGCGGGAACGATCGATCGCCCCGACGTCCGGCCGCTCGCACAGCAGTGGCAGGGCATCCTCGACGATCTTCGCGATTACGACGCGAAGAAGCCAGGCAATGCGGTGGCCGCGCTCGAGGACTACATCAACGCGCGGATGGTGAAAGTCGGTCCGAACGATTGCGCCGCCGCCGCGCCGCCCTCGGACGTTCGCGGCGGCACGCGCTACTTCGCGCGCACGCTGCAGGGACTTTCGCGCGATCTGTCGCGCCGCTGCTACGACATGGCGTCGCTGAATCTGTCGACGCGTTACGCCGAGCTTGCGAACTATTTCAATCAGCGGCTGGCCGGCCGTTATCCATTTGCCGAGGGAGCGATGCACAACGGCGCGCTGGAGGCGGATCCGGCCGACGTGCGCGCCTTCTTCCGCAAGTTCGATGCGGCCAGGCCGATGCTCGTATCGAAGATCGCGGAGGCCGATCCGGGCTTCACGCAGGCGCGGCAGTTCATCGAGAACATGACCGCGGTGCGCGCGTTCTTCGCGCCCTTTCTCGACGCGCAGAAGCCCGACGTCGCGCCGGCCTACGACGTCGAAGCGTCGTTCCGCACCGCGCGGCAGCAGGAGGTCGACGCGGACCAGATCATCGCCTGGTCGCTCGGCGTCGGGAACGAGACGGTGACCAATCGCGACAAGAAGCCGATGCTTCGCTGGAGCGTCGGCAAAGGCGTGCGCCTCACCCTGCGCTGGGCCAGCAACGCCCCGCGCGTGCCGGTGCTGCCGCAACCGGCGCGCGGCGTGAGCGTGCGCGATCGCACGGTCACCTACCAGTACGACAATCAGTGGGCGTTGCTCACGGCGCTGGCGGAGAACGCCGCGCCGCCCGAGGTGCTGCCGCGTTACGACGAAGAAGAGCCGGTGACGCTCGGCTTCAAGGTTTTCACCAGGCCGGTTGCCGGCGGTGAACCGGGCAATGTACCGACGCAAGCGTTCATGCGGCTGGCTCTTCTCGCGCCGGGAACAACGCAGCCGATCGACGTCCCGCACTTCCCGCACACGGCGCCGAAGCTCGAGAGCCGGCCGGCGATCGCGGAGGGCGCGCAATGACCGCGCGTACGGCGACGCTTCCGGTTGCGCTGCCGGAGATCGAGGCACTCCTCGCGCCGGTTTCCGCGGAGAATCCGTCCGGGGAGTCGCTGCGCTTCGATGCCGTTTATGACGACATCAAACGGATGCGCGAAGAAGACGACGCCGCGCTGCCGCAGGGCGTCTGGCAGCGCGAGCTGAAGCGCGCCGACTGGCCCGGCATCGCCGCACTGGCCTCGCAGACGCTGGCCACGCGCAGCAAGGATTTGCAACTCGGCGCGTGGCTGACCGAGGCGTGGGCGCAGCTCTACGGCTTCGCCGGACTCGCGCACGGTCTGCGGCTCATCGCCGCGTTATGCGATGCGTTCTGGGACACGGTGAATCCGATGTTCGATGAGGGGAGCGTCGACGCCCGCATCGCGCCGGTGGCGTGGCTCGGCTCCGAAAAGTTCCTCTTCACCGTGAAGTCGATTCCGATCACCGCGCCGGCCGGTGAAAACGCGGCGGCATTCTGCTGGAGAGACTGGGAGGTCGCGCGTCACGAGCCGGAGCAGGCCAGCGTGCTTGCGGGTGTGTCGCTGACTCCCGTGTCCGTGCTCGAGGCGTTGTCGCGCGATACCGCTGCCGCGGTCGAAGCGGTCGATGCGTTGAAGGCGGTGTTGTCCGCGCGCCTCGGCGATGAAGCCGCGCCGTCGCTGGCGCCGCTCCGCAACACGCTCACCGGCGTCGCTGCATTCGTCGCCCGAGCGCGGCAGGACCGCCCCGGCTCACAGGAGGTGCCCGCGATGGATCCCGTTTCCGAACCGCCGCTCGCCGATTCGCCTGCGACGCCGGTGATCGCTTCCGCGCCCGGCTCGCCGATCAGCAGCCGCGCCGATGCCTACCAGCGGCTGCGCGAAGCATCCGACTTTCTGCTGCGCACCGAGCCGCACAGCCCCGTTCCGTTTCTCGTCCGCCGCGCCATCTCGTGGGGAAACATGACTCTCGCGGAAGTCCTCGAACAACTGCTTTCGAAGAACGCCGATCTGGCGACGATCTATGCGCTGTTGGGAATCAAAGAAACCGATAAGACAAAAGGACGGTGATCACCAATACACAGGAGACCTCGGTTCAAGTACGCCCATTCATTCCACGCATCCCATCTTGAAAAGGAGGAGTCATGAGTGAAAGCACTCAAAAGAAGTTGACGCGAATCCGGCCACCCCGGGTTCAGATCACGTATGACGTCGAGACCGGTGGTGCCATCGAGAAGAAGGAACTGCCGCTCATCGTCGGAATCATGTCGGACCTGGCGGGCAAGCAGGAGAATCCGATGGCGCCCATCAAGACCAGGAAGTTCGTCGAGATCGATCGGGACAACTTCAACGACGTCATGGCTTCGATCGCGCCGCGCCTGGCATTTCAGGTCAACAACCAGCTGAAGGACGACAACACCAAGATGAACGTCGAGCTGCGCTTCCGCAAGATCGACGATCTTCGCCCCGAAGCGATCGTGCAGCAGATCGAGCCGCTCAAGAAACTGTTCGACGCCCGCCAGCGGCTCAACGATCTGCTCGCGAAACTCGACGGCAACGATGATCTCGACGTGCTCCTGCAGGACATCGCCAAGAACACCGACAGCCAGCAAAAAATCAAGGAAGCAGTAGGAGGACCGACCAATGGCTGACAAAAAAGAAAAAGAAGCCGCGGCTGCGCCTGCAGCCGAGGCCGAAGCTTCCGAAGCCGCTGCGGCCCCAGCCGCTGCGGGCGAAGGCTCGCTGCTCGACCAGATCGTCGAGAAGGGCAAGATGGCCCGCGACGAAAGTCAGAAGGGCCGCGCCAAGGATCTCGTCGGAGAGTTCGTGCATCAGATCCTCGACGAAGGGATGACGGTCAGCCGCGACACGCTGGCCATGATCCAGGCGCAGATCGCACGGATCGACGAACTGCTGAGCAAGCAGCTCAATGAAGTTCTGCATCATCCCGATTTTCAGAAGCTCGAAGCGTCGTGGCGCGGATTGCACTACTTCGTCATGAACACCGAGACCAGCACGCGGCTGAAACTGCGCCTGCTCTGCGCCACGAAAGCGGAAATCTTCAAGGACCTCGATCAGGCCATCGAGTTCGATCAGAGCGTTCTGTTCAAGAAGATCTACGAAGAGGAGTACGGCACCTTCGGCGGGTTCCCATTCAGCCTGCTGATCGGCGACTTCGAATTCGGACGCCACCCGCAGGACATGGCGTTGCTGGAGAAGATCGCCGGCGTGGCCGCGGCGGCGCACGCGCCGTTCATCGCTGCTGCGTCGCCGCGCCTGTTCGACATGGACGCATTCACCGAGCTTGGCAATCCGCGCGATCTCGCCAAGCTGTTCGAGAGCACGGAGCTGATCAAGTGGCGCTCGTTCCAGGCCATGGAGGACTCGCGCTACGTCACGCTCGTGCTGCCGCACATCCTTCTGCGGCTGCCGTACGGACCGAACACCGTGCCCACCGAGGACTTCAAGCTGGTCGAGGACACGGATGGAACGGATCACAGCCGTTACCTGTGGGGCAACGCGGCGTGGGCGCTCGGACAGCGCATCACCAACGCCTTTGCGCTCTACGGTTGGTGCGCCGCGATCCGCGGCGTCGAAGGCGGCGGCATGGTCACGGGCCTTCCCGCACACACGTTCAAGACCGATGAAGGCGATATCGCTCTGAAGTGCCCGACGGAGCTGGCCATCACCGATCGCCGTGAGAAAGAGCTCGACAGCCTCGGCTTCGTTTCACTCTGCCACTGCAAGGGCACCGATTACGCGGCGTTCTTCGGCGGCCAGACCACGCAGAAGCCGAAGGTGTACGACACCAACGCCGCGAACGCCAACGCGCGCATTTCGGCGCGCCTGCCGTACGTTCTCGCGGCATCGCGTTTCGCGCATTACCTCAAGGTCATCTGCCGCGACAAGGTCGGCAGCTTCCAGACCAAGGACACGCTGTCGACGCATCTGAACCGCTGGATCAGCTCCTACATCCTCGGCACCGACGACGCCGGCCAGGAGTTGAAGGCGCAGTACCCGTTGCGCGAGGCGCGCATCGACGTCTTCGACGTTCCCGGCAAACCGGGCGCCTACCGCGCGGTCGCATTCCTGCGCCCGCATTTCCAGCTCGAAGAGTTGACCGCATCCATCCGGCTGGTGGCCGAGCTTCCGCCGCCGGTGGCCGCGTAACCTGCAGTAACGGAGGAAAACCATGGCAAGTAACATGTACATCAAGTTCGAAGAGCCGGCCATCGATGCCAGCAGCACGGCCACAGGCCACGAAAAGGAAATCGAAGTCCTTTCGTGGAGTCACGGTTTCGTGCAGCCGACCAGCCCCACGCGCAGTTCCGCGGGCGCGGGTACCGTGGAGCAGGCTACGCATCAGAACCTCACCTTCACCAAGTACCTCGACACCGCGACGAACGCGATCCTCAAGCACTGCTGGTCCGGAAAGCAGATCGGCAAGGCAACCGTAAGTTGCTGGCGCTCCGACGGCGCGTCCGACAACAAACCGGTCAAGTATCTCGAGGTGCTTATGGAGCATGTGGTCATCTCGAACTACAGCGTCTCGGGCGGCCCGGGCGACATTCCGGTGGAGAACGTTTCGCTCGACTACGGCACCGTGCAGTACACGTATCTCGATCAGAAGCACGCGGACGGGAAGGCCGACTCGAATCTGCCCGCGAAACACGACCTGGAGAAACGGGCCATCAGTTAATCCAGTGCGATGAGCGAGCGAAAGGTAGAGGTCCGAATGCCGTTGTTCGACCGTCTGGTCGATCGCGACCGCTTTCTGCGGCGCGAGCTGCGCCCCATGCGCACGCTCGACCGCCGGGGAGTCAAAGAATCGGTGCGCCGGGAACTGGAGCAGCTTTTCAACACGCGCTGCCCCATCCCGGCGCATCGCCTCGCCGGCCGCGTCCGATCGGTCATCGACTACGGCATCCCGGACTTCTCCACCTTCTCCGCCCGCAACTTCGACGACTGGCAGCGTCTCGCTGAAATCCTGCGCGAGGCCATCCGCATCTACGAGCCGCGGCTGGCGGAAGTGCAGGTCGAGGTCACTCCGATGGCGGGCGACGACTTCACGCTCGTCGCCCACATCGAAGCGGTACTGGTCACGGAAAACGTTCCCGAGCCGGTTTCCTTCACCACCAAACTCATGACCAGGGAAGGCAGCGCGGAGGTACATGCGGGCCTCGAGTGAAGATTTTCTCGTCTACTACCTCGAAGAGCTGTCGTATCTGCGGCACATGGGGGAGCGCTTCGCACGCGCGTATCCGAAAGTGGCGGGACGGCTCGAACTGCAGCGCGATGAATGCCCCGATCCGCATGTCGAGAGGCTCATCGAGTCGTTCGCGTTTCTGACGGCGCGCATCCAGAGCGATCTCGACTCCGACTTTCCGGAGATCGCCGCGGAGCTGCTGAACGTTCTTTATCCGCACTACCTGAATCCGGTGCCGTCGATGACCGTGGTCCGGTTCGACGTCGATCCGCAGCGCGGAAAATTGACCACTGGTTACGAAGTTCCGCGCCACACGCAGGTCTTCGCCCATGTGGAAGGAGGCACCGCAGTCTGCCGGATGCGGACGGCATATCCGGCCGTGCTCTGGCCGATCGAGGTGAAATCGGCGGAGCTTGTGACGCCTCACGAATTCGATTTTCTCGACAACGCCTCCGACGTTGCCTCGGTGCTGCGAGTGCGGCTCGAATCGCGCGCCGATCCGTTCGGCGCGCTCGAGATCGACAAGCTTCGTTTCTATCTGCACGGTGAGCCGGTGCTGGTCGGGCGTTTGTACGAGCTGTTGATGAATGATCTCGTTCGCGTCGCCATCCTTCCGGCCGGGGCGAAGGTGCCGCGCGACATCGCGCGCGACGCCGTCGTGCCTGCCGGCTTCGACCGCGACGAGGACGTCATCCCGTATCCGAAGTACTCCCATCCCGCCTACCGGCTGCTGCAGGAGTACTTCTCGTTTCCGGAGAAATTTCACTTCCTCGACGTGCGGAAGTTGCGCGGCCTGATGACCGGCCAGCGCGTCGATCTGCTCTTCCTGCTCAACAAAATCCCGCCCGCCAAACTCTTGCTGACGCCGGAGACCTTCAGCCTGGGCTGCACTCCGGCAGTCAATCTGTTCCGCAAGACCAGCGAGCCGATTCGCGTCGATCACCGCCAGCTCGAATACCGCCTGGTCCCCGACCTGCGCCGCGAGAAGACCACCGAGATCCATTCGATCGTTGCCGTCTCCGGCACATCGGATCCCACCGATCCGACGCGCGACTACGCGCCGTTCTACTCGTTCACGCACGACATGGAGCGGCGCGGCCAGCGCGCCTTCTGGCACGCGCGGCGCGTTGCGGCGCAGCATCCGGAGATGTCGGGCACGGACGTTCTGCTTTCCTTCCGCGACCTCGACTTCAGTCCGGCTCGTCCGCCCGAGGAGATCGTTTACGCGCATCTTCTCTGCACCAATCGAGCGCTGGCAGCCGAGATCCCGGCGGGCAGTCTGCTGCAGACGGACCTGGCCGCGCCGGTCACGCGCATCGTCTGTCTCAAGAAGCCGACGCGCCCGATCGATCCGCCGCTGGGAGGGCAGGCGCTCTGGCGGCTCGTTTCGCACCTGTCGCTCAACTACCTGTCGCTCGGCGAGACCGAAGACAGTCTGAAAGCGCTGCGCGAAATCCTCGGCCTCTATTGCGCCAGCGATGCGCCGGCTCTTCGTCAACAGATCCAGGGGATTCGCCGCATGTCGCACCGCAAGGTCGTCCGGCGCATGGAAGGCGACGCGTGGAAGGGCTTCTGCCGCGGTACCGAGGTCGAGTTGCTGTTCGACGACGCGTCATTCGTCGGCGGCAGCGCGTTCCTTCTCGCGTCGGTGATCAACCACTTCCTCGGTCTTTTCGCATCGACCAATTCTTTTACGCAGCTTCTCATCCGCCGCTCTGCCCGCGAAAGTGAGGTCTGGAAACGATGGCGTCCTATGGCTGGCGCGAAAGCCGTTCTGTAGCCGAAGGCGATGGAACGCCGGCGTCCTCGCCGGCTGGCTCGGCGCGCGTCCTCACCGCCGAACCGCCAGACCCTCAACATTCGCTGGTAACACGGCGGACGGCGCAAGCCTCCCATTCGGCGGCGGGGACGCCGCCGAGCCAGCCGGCGAGACGCCAGCGTCCGGCCGACGGAGGTTTGGACTGATGGCGTCCTATGGCTGGCGCGAAAGCCGTTCTGTAGCCGAAGGGCTCTTCGAGGAAGGGCATCGCTTTGCCTTCCTGCAGGCGGTGCGGCTGCTCGAGGAGCTCTACGACGAACGTACGCCGCCCGGCGAAGGCGTCGATCCGCAGCGGGAAGTCGTCCGCTTCCGGCACGCGGTCCGGATGGATTTTCCTCCCGGCGACGTCGAGTCGGTGCATCCCGGCGCGAAAGGCGAACCGGCCGAGATGGTCGTGAACATCCTCGGTCTGGCCGGCGCCCTCGGTCCGCTGCCGCCGGCCGTCTCGGAGTTGATCGTCGAGCGCACGTTTCGGAAAGACAAAGCGTTCCGCGACTTCCTCGACATCTTCAATCACCGGCTCGTTTCGCTGCTCTATCGCGCCCGCAAGAAGTACCGGCCCGCCATCGATACGAGGGCGCCCGACCGCGGCCGCGTGGCAACGGTGCTCTACTCCTTCCTCGGCCTTTCCACGCCGCATCTTCTCGGGCGGATGGAGATGCGCGACCGCGCGCTCCTTCCGTACGCCGGGCTGTGCGTCGATCGCTACCGCTCTACGGCCGGACTGGTGCGGCTGCTCGAGGATTACTTCGGCGTGCCGGTCGACATCGCGCAGTTCGCCGGGCGTTGGGATGCAATCGAGGACGATGACGTCACGCGCATTGGCGAGTCGGGCCAGAACCAGCTCCTCGGCGGGGGAGCCGTTCTCGGCCGCCGCCTGTGGAGCGATGACTCGAGCTTTCGCGTTCAGCTCGGAGCGCTGACGTTCGTGCAATTTCTCTCGTTTCTGCCCAACGGCAGCGCGTTCCGCGCGCTCGTCGCGGCGGTGCAGTTCTACGTGCGCGAAGAACTCGGCTTCACCATCGGCCTCACGCTCGCCGCCGCTGAAGTTCCCGTACTGCGCCTCGGCGCCGGCCAGGGCATCTTCCTCGGCTGGACGTCGTGGCTGAAGCGAAGACCATCCGTCGCCAACGACTCGCAAGTGAAGTTGATGGGAAGGCCATGAGAACGGAAAAGACAAATGAGCAGTGAACTGAGAGTTCTCATCGGCAAGCTGAACCCGATCTGCAAGCGGGCGCTGGAGACCGCGGCCGCGCTCTGCGTCGCGCAGACGCACTACAACGTCGAGGTCGAGCATCTGCTGATCAAACTCCTCGAGCTGCCGGCCACGGACGCCGGTCCGGTCTTCCGCTACTTCGACATCGAAGTGAACGATCTCACCCGGCAGCTCACGCAGGCGATCGACAAGTTCGATCGCGGCAACAGCAGGACGCCCGCGATGTCGCCGCACGTGCTTCTGCTGCTGCGCGAGGCATGGTCGCTGTCGACTCTGCACCTCGACTCCGATGCCATCCGCTCCGGCGCGCTGCTGCTCGCGCTCTACGAAAACGAGACGCTGCGAACGGTCATCCATGAGTCGTGTCCGCTGCTGGCGAAGATTCCGCGCGAGTCGCTGCGCGACAACCTGCGCGATCTGATCCGCGAGTCCGCCGAGGAAACCGCGGGGCCGAGCGCGCCCGGTCAGGGCGAGTACACCTCGCAGGCGAGGGAAGCGAAGGAAGCGCCCACAACCGCGCTCGACAAGTACACGGTCGATCTCACCGCCGAGGCCAGAGCGGGAAAGATCGATCCGATCCGCGGACGCGACGGCGAGATCCGGCAGGTCATCGACATCCTCACGCGCCGCCGGCAGAACAATCCGATCCTCGTCGGCGACGCGGGTGTCGGCAAGACCGCGGTGGCGGAGGGGTTCGCGTTGCGCGTCGCGGCGGGCGAGGTGCCCGAGCCGCTTCGCAACATTTCCCTCCGCGTTCTCGACCTCGGCTTGCTCCAGGCCGGCGCGGGCGTGAAAGGGGAGTTCGAGGAACGGCTCAAGTCCGTCATCGCGGAAGTGAAAGCGGCCACGAAGCCGGTCATCCTTTTCATCGACGAGGCGCACACGCTCATCGGCGCGGGTGGCGCGGCCGGGCAGGGCGACGCCGCGAATCTTCTCAAGCCGGCGCTCGCGCGCGGCGAGCTGCGCACCATCGCCGCCACGACCTGGTCGGAGTACAAAAAGTATTTCGAGAAGGATCCCGCGCTCACGCGCCGCTTCCAGGTGGTGAAAGTCGACGAGCCCGATGAAGAAGCGGCGCTCGACATGCTGCGCGGCCTCGCGCCGCATCTCGAAAAGCATCATCGCGTACGCATCCTCGATGAAGCGGTGCGCAGCGCCGTGCAGCTTTCGCATCGCTACCTGCCCGAGCGCCGCCTTCCCGACAAGGCCATCGGCGTGCTCGACACCGCCTCGGCGCGCGTGGCGTTGGCGCAGGAGGGGACGCCGGCCGCGATCGAAGACTTCGACCGCCGCATCCGCATCGCCGAAGCGGATCTCGACGTGAAAAAGCGCGAAGGTGACAAGCCGGGGCGCGGCACGCCGGCGGCCGAGCTGGAGACGGAGATCGCCCGCCTGCGCGACGAGCGCACCGGCGCCTCGGAGCGCTGGACGAAGGAAAAGGAGTTGGTCACCCAGATCCGCTCCGTGGAAGCGGACGGCAAGGACCCGGAGCAACTGGCGGATCTCATCGCAACGCTCGACGAGTTGCAGGGCCCCGAGCCGATGGTTCCGCTTCACGTCGATTCACGCACAATCGCGTCCGTCGTTTCCGGCTGGACCGGCATCCCGGTCGGCCGCATGCTCGCCGACGAGATCCGCAGCATCCTCACGCTCAAGGAACGGCTGGCCGAGCGCATCGTCGGGCAGCCGCAGGCGCTCGACGCCATCTGCCGCCGCATCTCGACGTCGCGCGCGTCGCTCGAAGATCCCGCCAAACCGAAGGGCGTCTTCCTCCTCGTCGGGCCGACCGGAGTGGGCAAGACCGAAACGGCGCTGACGCTCGCGGACGTGCTCTACGGCGGCGAGCGCAATCTCATCTCTTTCAACATGTCGGAGTTCCAGGAGGCGCACTCGGTTGCCACTCTGAAAGGCGCGCCGCCGGGATACGTCGGCTACGGCAAGGGCGGGGTGCTCACCGAGGCCGTGCGGCGGCGGCCGTGGAGCGCGGTGCTGCTCGACGAGATCGAGAAAGCGCATCCGGACGTCGTCGATCTTTTCTACCAGGTCTTCGACAAAGGTGTGCTCGAAGACGGCGAGGGCGTTCCGGTCGACTTCCGCCACACCGTCATTCTGCTGACGTCGAACGCGGGCTCGGAAATCATCGCCGAGGCTTGCCGCAACAATCCGGCGGAAAAACGCGACGTCGATTCGATCGTCGAAGCGCTTCGGCCCGAACTGACGCGCCGTTTCCGGCCGGCGCTGCTGGCGCGCCTGGTGATCGTTCCGTACTACTCACTGCGCAAGCGCGAGGTGTTGCGCATCGTCGAGCTGAAGCTGCAATCGGTGAAGCGCCGCGTGCGCGAGAACCACAACGCCGAGCTGACCTACGACCCGAACCTGGTGCAGTCGCTGGCCGACCGTTGCGATCCCGAGAGCGGCGCGCGAGAGATCGACCGCATCCTCACACAGACCCTGCTGCCGGAACTGTCGACACGCATTCTGGAGAAGATGGCCAATGGTGTGAGCTTCTCCAAGATTCATATCTCGGTCGATGACATGGGGAGGTTTGTATGAGCATCATGGACGTCGACCTCGGGCCGCGGCCGCAGCAGACGCAGGCCCAAGGCCTCATCCGGAAAGCGATCGGAACCTATGTCTCGACGGTGCTGCTGAGAGATGGCCGCAACCTCGACGTCACTGTCATCGACTACATCATCGGCTGGGCCGCAACGTGGGCCGAAGATCAGATCGTGAACCCGTACTATCCGGCGCGGCTGCAGCCGGTCGAAGTCGCGAAACGGTGGGTGGACGGTTACGTGGTCTGGTTTGTCTCGACGGCGGATGACATTCGCACGCGCGTGAACCGTCAGCCCGATCCCACCCAGATCACGATCAACGGCTTTCTGATCGAAGCGCAGAGGTCGTACCGGAACATCCCATGGACCCTGACGATGATGGGGAGCGGCAGCAGTCTCTGGAATCACGGCGCTGTCACCGACACCATGTTGGAGCGCGTCAACATGAACATGATGGGCGAGACCATCGAGTCGTGGCAGCGGATCACCTTCAGCGGGTTTCCCCTCGACATGCCTTTGATCGTTACCAAAGCTTCGTCCAGGCTCACGCTCGGAGTCGAAGTTGTTCTCGATTGGTTGATTCCGCCCGATGTAGGTCACGGCCATCCGATGGCGACCATTCGTGCGTTGAAGGCCCTGGCCAAACCGTCGAACCTTCGCAAAGACCGTGACAACAGCGGGACAAGAAAGTCCTACCAGATCATTCACGGCGGGATGTGGGTCTTCGTTCTCGACGGCCCGTCGCAGAACACGGTGATCACGTTTTACAAGCAGGGGGTCTGATGAAACAACGGCAACGGCGCAGAATCAATATCGACGTCTTCACGGGGATCGTCGCCGCACTCGCTCTCGTCATCGTGAGCCTTTTGCTGGTGATCGCCGCCGGCATTGCCTACGCGGGTACCCACGCGCCGCACGCGCCGGAGGCCGTACAGCTTCTCCCGCGCTCGCACTTCGTCCCGCCGCCGTTCGCCGACCTCACGCCGGCGGCGGAAACTCCGGTCGTTGCCGAGACGCTGGCGCCGATGGCATCCGCCGCAGTCGTCGAAGTCGTCGCCGCAACGAACGTAAACCCCCTCGACGAGTGGTTGACCGTGCAGCCGCTGCCGATGCCCGACTGGAATGCCATCCAACTCGCGGCAAAGGATCCTGCACCGTTGGCGTCGTCGTACCGTCCGATGATCCGCGACGCAGCGCTGGCCCGCTCGCTTTCACCGGAGCTCGTCGAAGCGATCGCCCGCGTCGAATCCGATTTCAATCCCTACGAGGTCTCCGAGAAAGGCGCCCTCGGCCTCCTGCAGGTGATGCCGGAAACCGGCGCGCGCTTTGGCGTGGCGCGAGAGCGGCTCTTCGATCCGAAGGACAACATCGCCGCCGGTACCGCCTACCTTGCCTGGCTTCGCGACCACTACCGCGGCGATCTCGATCTCATCCTGGCGGCCTACAACGCCGGTGAAGGCGCCGTCGACCATCATGGCGGCATTCCGCCATTTCGCGAGACCCAGCAGTATGTGAAGCGGGTTCGTGCAGCCGTGCGTCAATTGGAGGCGCAGGTGAAGCGGATTCGCTCATGAGTGAGAGCACGATCGACCCAGAAGCGAACCCCTCACAAATGAATCGCGACGAGAAGTACTTTGAGCTTCTGATCAGCGAGAAACAACACGCTGATTCTGCGATCGTTGGCTATGCCAGTCTTCATGTGAAGGTATTCGGATTCTTTGGTGTAGGAATCACGCTGCTTGGCTGGTTATTCGGCGAACACGGCGCGACCGATAACACCGGTTTTGTCGCCGTAGCATTTGCGGTGATCAGTTGCGGAATCATCGTGCACGGCGTGTCAACCTACGCGCTGACTCTCGGCTATGTTCAGTGGAAGAACGAGATATTGAATCCGGCATTTCAAAAACTTCTCGATCTGCGTGAACCGCCCTTGACGGCAGTCCTCGCATGGGGCCACAGTGAAGCTCGGCGACCAACAACAGTATCCAGTTTCTTCTTGTCCATTCTGCATAAATGCGTCGCATCATCGTTGCTGATAGTCGCCGCATACAGCTTACCGTCGAGGGCTTGGAGCGTCGTCTTATTGGTGGCAGCGTGGTGCCTCATGCTGCTATGTGCGTGGGTCGAAATCGTGTCCTATCGCGCTATTAAGCGAGTGCTTGTGCAGCCTGTAATAGAAAAGACCGTGTGGGTGCGCGCCGGTTCGACGTAATCGTCGTCGTCATTCTCGCGGGACCACTACTTCAGTGGCTTCATCCCACCAGCAACGCGTACTCCGTCATCTGCCGGAGGTGATGCGCGACCAGCGCCTGCAGCACCGCGGGGATGCGTTGCGGTTCGCGGATGGGCTGGCCGTCGCTGCTGACGTCGAGCCGGCCGGCGGTGACCTCGGCATCGAGCAAGCGCACCAGATCGGCGTGACTGCGCGTGCCGTTCAGGTGCCGGACCATGAAACGCACGAACGGATCGTCGAGCCTGACGACGCGGTGATGTTGATTGGTCACCAGTAATCCCGCGGCCGCCTGGAGCCGGGCCAGCGCGGAAACTCGCGGGAACGCGCTGACGCCGCGCGCACAGTTCGGCGGCGACGCGTGCAACGTGATGACGCCGGCAGCGTGCAGCGACGCGAGCAGATCGGTCAGAGCGTCATCATCGGGAGGAGCTTCGTCGAGAAGCCGGGCGATGTTCGATCGCAACGTGTCGAATGCGATCGCCTCGGGCCACGCCGCGAAGAGCGCGGACAGCGCTGCCTTCGCCAGCGGATGGGCCGACGAGAACACCGCGCCGCGCTCGGTGCGGAAGCTCTCGCTGCCTGTGCCGCGCGGCTGGAGCGTGTCGGAAACCGGCTTCGCCCTCGACGATACGTACAACCGCCGCAGCTTCTTCGGTGTCACGTCGCGGTCGAGCCGCGCATTGGCGTGACAGAGCAACGTGCGTCGGAACATCCGGTTCGCCGCGAAGTCGACGTACTGCTCCAATTCGATACGGTCCGAGGTGAACTGGTGCAGACGCGCGGCAATATTCGGCGCGAGATTGTCCGCCTCCATCGCCGCCGGCTCGGCCTCGGATACGTACTGCAATCCATGTCCCGCGGCGCGCTCGGCAAACTCGTGAAAATAGATCGGCGCATTCGTCCGCTCGAGATATTCGTGGGCCAGATACGCCGGCCGGTGCCGGAATTCTTCGAAGTGCTCGCGTGCGGTGCGCAACATCAACGCGTGCGCATCGCCGCCGCCGGCCGAGGTCTCGGACAGGAACTGCACGAACTCGAACGCGCGTGCGGTGCGCTCGTCGCCATCCGGGAAATGCCGCGTGTGGAAGACGACCATGTCGCGCACCATTTCGCGGAGGTGCCAGCCGGGATAGGTGTTGTAGCTGATGTACGCGACGCCGTGCGGCGCGAGATGCGTGCGGCAGATCTCGAAAATCGCCTCCTGCACCTCGGGAGTGACCCACGAGAAAACGCCGTGGCAGAGGATGTAGTCGAATTGATTCGGGAGTGGGGAGTCGGGTGTCGGCGGTCGGAGAGCAGCGTCGTCCCGATTGTTCTCCGACTCCCGACCCCCGACCGCCGACCGCCGCGTCGTATCCACATCCAGAATGCTCATCACGCGCAGATCGAGGTTCGCCAGCCCCGCCTCGGCTACAGCCGCGCGCCCGCTCTCGATCTGTTTCGGCGAGAGGTCGATGCCGGTGAAGCGGCTCTCCGGAAATTCGGCCGCCATCGGAATCAGATTGCCGCCGTCGGCGCATCCCAGCTCCAGAACGCGGCAGCGTTGCGCCGGCGCGGGATCGAGTCCGTTGAGAATGGCCAGCGCCGCCAGGTGATCGGGATGCGTGTGATGCTGCGACGCGCTCGGGTAAGGGACGCTGTCGTACGCATCGCGCACGGCGCGCTCCTCATCGCGAATGCGCGCCAGATCGCCGGTCATGTCTTCGTTTCCACCGCAGTCCATGCATCCTGATCGAGATCGGGGAACGACACCTTGCACGTTCCGGCCGGAATGCCTTCGATACGCGCGCTTCCGTTCTCGTCGAGCGTGCCGCTCCTGATCGCGCCGCCGGGCAGCGCGATCGTGTATTTCTGATACGGAATCGGTTTGTCGTCTTCGCCGATGAGCTGTACCTCGATCCACGTGCGGAGGCGGAGCTTGTCGCCCGCCTTTCCCTGCTCGTGGACGAGCTGCACGTGGGCGACCTGCGCCGTCACTTTTTCTCCTGCGATCCTTCGTCCTGCGCGGGATCGTAGTACGACGTCAGCTTCGTCTTCAGTGCGTCGTCGGCCTTGCCGGTGACCTCGAGACCGAGGCGTTCCTGAAAGGCGCGGATGGACGACTCGAGATCGCCGCAGTCGAATCCGAGGTTGGCCAGACGCGCTTCGATGCCGGTGGTTTCGTCGAGTGGGTCCATGTATCCGATGCGAAGACTCCACACTTCGGCCGTGCCATCATCGAGCCAGACCGTGAGCGTGCCTTCGTCTGCATCGACCGGAACGGCGCGCTCGATGACGCCGTCGTCGGGAACGGCGCCTTTCGTCACGACCGAGTCGACGCTCAGCTCGTACTTCTTTCCCTTCAACGCGAGGCCGTTTGCGTCCTTGACCGCGAGCCGCAGCCACGCTTTGGGCCGCGTGATCTTGAACGGATGCTTCGCGTCGACGGCCGACGCCTCCTGCCGCATGACTCGATTGGGGATGAACACCTTGTCGCCGGCCATGAGGATGCCCGGATCGGGACGCTTTTTTTTCAGCTCCGCATTTTCCGGCGCGTTGACGATGTCCTCCCAGCCCTCCAGTCCGTTCTTCACCGCCAGCGCGATGAGCGTCTCGCCCTGCTTGACGTCGTGGAAAGGCAATCAGCTTCCTCCACCCGGCGTGTAGAGCGACTTGTCGAGATCGGGGAAAGAGACTTTTGCGGTGCCGGGATCGACGCCGTCGACGCGCGCGCGTCCCTGCCCATCGGTGCGCCCGGAGAGCGATGAGCCATCGGGCAACTCGACGAAGTACAACTCGTCCGCGACCGGCTTGCCCTCGTCGTCGATCAACTCGATCTCGATCCAGTGCTGCTCCTCGGCGGCCGGCGCGGTCTCCTGCGTGGCCTTGGCGGCCTCCTCATCCTGCAGCGGCGTAGCAGGTTGGGTCGTCGCCGCGGCCGCGGCCTGAACCTCCGTCTGCAGTGACGAAAAAAACGATTCGCTGCACGCGACGACCTGCAGCCCCTCGGCCACGACGCGGGCCGCAAGCTGTTCGAGCACGTCGCCATCAATCGGAATGACGCCAAGCGCCCGCCGCACCGCGGCAACGTTCATCGGATCGGCGAGCAGAGGCCGCAAAAAATCGCGCGCCGCGCCGACGTCGCGAAACTCGCGAATGTCACTGCGCGAAAGGATCTGCAAATGTGCGGGGCCGCGGTGGAGGAGGAGGCGCATGGGCAGCCGTTATTTTACGATGCGTGGTATCTTATCCATCTCTCCATCAATGTCGGCTTCCGTCGTAATCGAGCAGGGCGACACCGTGGCCCGTCTCGCAGAGCGTTTCGGCCTTGCGCCTGACACGATCTGGAACGACCCGGCCAACGCCGACCTTCGCAAGCTGCGCGCGGACATGAACATCCTCGCGGCCGGCGACGTGGTGGTGGTGCGCGACAAGGTCGCGCGGAGCGTCGCGGCGCAGACCGGCCGCGTGCACAGATTCCGGCGCCATGGCGTGCCGACGCTCTTCCGGGTGCGCGTGCTCGTCGACGGCAAGCCGCTCGGCGAGCAGCCGTACGTACTGGCCATCGACGACGGCCGCTACGAGGGGACCACCGGCGCGGATGGGTCGATCGAGCGCTACATCCCGAACGGCGCGCGTGCGGGCTCGCTCTCGGTCGGCCCGTCGTTCTCGGCCAATCTTAGCTTCGGCCACATGGACCCGATCGACACCGAGTCCGGCGTCGCCAAACGGTTGGACAACCTCGGCTTCCGCGGGCCATTGGATGCGGCGTTGCAGCGGTTCCGCGAGCTGCATGGCATGGAACCAGGCGGCATCGACGCCGCTCTTCGTGCGAAGCTGCAGGAGGCTCACGATACTGCCACGCCTGCGAGCGGCGTCTGAGGCGCGACCAATGAGCGCCATCCCGTTCGAGCAAAAAAGCATCTTCGAGAGTGAACTGCTGCAGTTTCTGGAGCCGACCTCCAGTCCGGAGCCCGCCGCGGGCGCCGAGGTGGTCCAGCAGGCGTTGCAAACACAGTTGAAATTGCCGGAACAGCGGTTGGAGCAACGGGTCGCCGCAATCAAGCACGCAACGACGCGCAAGAAGCTGGAGCCGGGACTATTGAAAGAGGCGCAGCAGGAGCAACAGCTCGCGGAGCTGGCGTTCAAGCTCGTCGAGCCGCAGTTGCAAGTGGCCTCCGCCATCGCCGGTTCCGGATATGTCAAGCCGCTTTCGCAGTCGATGGCGATCGGCACGTCGTTCAACACGATGAATGTCTCGAGCCGTTATTTCCGCGTGCTGGTATGGAACCTGGAGAACTTCACCAGCGACTCCCGGCCGCGCGGCTCGGCGCCGATCTCGCGCCGCCGCAACCAGGCTCGCATCGCCGCGGTGGTCGCCGCGGTTCGGAACTTTGGCGCCCGCCTTCTCTTCATCATGGAGACCGGCGCCGACGTCGGGCAGGCGACCACCGACATCGCCACGATGCTGCAGCAGACGACGGGAGCAGCGTGGGAACCGCTTACGACGCCGATGACGCACGAGCAGCCGAAAATGGCCGAGGTCTACGAAAACGTCACGCTCGGCCGTGTTTCCGGCCGCCGCGTGCTCGCCTTACGCCTGCTGGGAGACTTTTACGATATCGCGCCGAACCTCGCCGGCCTGCCCGAAGAGGTCACCATCGACCAGATCACCGACGCCTGCCACGTGCTGATCGATGCGTCGTCCTTCGTGAAGGGCCTCGGTGAGTCATACACGGGAGCGATCACGGAACTCTGCGACGAATGGCAAGACGACGTGATCGTGCTGTTGCTGCGGCTGCTGCACGGCGCGGCCGCGGCGCTCTACCAGACGGGCGTTCTCACCCTCCAGTCGCTTGAGGAGGTGATCGCGAGGCAGCTTCCGTCGACGCGGCAGCAGGTCGAGCAGAACATGGAGCGAGTGGCGACCGAGTATGACGAGTACCTCCAGACATTGACGAGCCTGCGCGATGACGTGGAGCCTGGCGTGCTCTCGGACTTACTGAAGCACACGCGTGAACGGGTGCCCTACCTCCGGCAGTTCGTCGGCACGGTCATGGCCAATCTATCCGCCGCGGCCGGCTGGCTGCAGTTGATCGAAGTCTTGCTCTTGTTCTTGATGAAGCACCGTGGCGGTGCGGACATCAAGCAGTTCTGTTCCGCGTCGCTGCTGCAGCCGGAGGAGCCGTTGGACCGAGTCCCGCTGATGGTCTTCCTCTGCACCGGCGCGCAGTGCGTCGATCTGCGGATCCTCGATCCCGGGCGCCGGAGCAATGACGACGATCTCCGCGCCGAGGCGCTGCGGCGAGTCGGCCTGGCGACCTTTCATGGAGAGACGTACGGCATCGTCTATTGCCCCCCGTTCGAGGGCGCCATGGAGCGGATCCTCGCGCAAGGCATCGACGATGACGGCGTGAAGCCGTGGCAGATCCTGAAGACTGTCGACGGCCAGGCAGTTTCGATCCAGGACCCCAGCCACCCGTTGAACTGGCGGTCGGCGCTCATCGCACACCTTCCGATCCGCGAAGGCGTGGTCCTCCCGATCGCTGTCTACCACACGCGGTACAGCGGCAGTAAGGTCATCAAGACCCTCGACCCGCGCTACGTGTCGGAGGAGAATACGGTTCTGGCCCGCTGCCGGAGCGTGCAGGCGGCGGCGCGCGCGGCGCTTCAGTTCGCCCTGGAGAACGGGCAGTTCCCCCCGCTCGTCACCGGCGACTTCAACATCCCCACCGAATATCTCGACGCGCTGCCCAATCCGGGCGGCAAAGGGGGAAAGTCGTGGCTGCGCAAGGAGACGCTACGCCGCGAGTTCGAACTGGCGATGAACGGCTGTGGATTCCTGCGCCACCGCACCGCGGGCGGCCAGCATCCGCGCACCACACTCGTCGCCTACCGCTCCATCGCCTCGGGCCAGCCGATCTACAGCCAGTCGTATGACGGCGTGTACGAGCCGCTCGGATTCTGCGGAGGCCTGGTGCGGGTCCGGAGCGCCGCGGTGCTCGTGCACGGCATCGTCTACGAGCCGCTCTTCGACGGACTGACCGGCCAATACACCGTCGCCGCCAAGGACAACCTCATCGCCGGCGACGAGGACGAGGAGGATGAAGGGGACACTGTCGCCGCCGACGCGGACGGGCAGCCGCAGGCGATGGAAGAGGAGGGACAAATGCAGCAGACATCGGTCGGCGTGGCATTTGCCGCCGAGACGACGCGCGTCTACTTGTCGTTGCTAGGTCGGATCTCGCGCCGCCTGCAACAGCTCATTCCCTGGCTGGAGCGTTCCGGCCGCGTCGGCGTTGTTGAAATCAAGCAGGCCGCACAGACCGACTTGCCTCAGCACGCCAGCACCCGTGGCGCTTGGTTTGAGGCGCGGTTCGCGGCCAAAGAATTCATATCGTTTGCGGCGGCCCATCCCGATCCGGACGACGCGCGCGATCCGCTCGAGCGGTTGAGAGCGGGCGTGCGGGTTTTCGCCTCTGCGGCTCCCGCGCGGGACCAGCCGACGTACGCCGGCCTGGCCGACCTGATCGACGAGGTTCTCCGCGAGCTCACCGCTATCGAGTGCAATTCCGAGGTCCGCTACGCCCTCGCCTACCGCGCGGTGGTCAGCGACCACATCCCGATGCTGATCGAGATCGACATGGAACCGGGGCGCGCATCGGTGTAGCGTTTCCCCATGGCCTTCACCCAAACCGAACAGCTCATCTCCATCACCACCCCGCTCGGCGCCGACAAGTTGTTGCTGCGCAGCATCCGAGGGGAGGAGCGCATCTCGGGGCTATTTCAGTTTTTTCTGGAGATGCAGTCCGAGGAGAAGTCGCTCGACTTTTCGAAGATCGTCGGCAAGACGGCGACGGTGACGATGAAGTTGGCGGATGGGACGAAGCGATACGTCAACGGCATCGTCGGGCGGTTCGTGCAGGCCGGGAGTGATGCGAAGCTGACTACCTACTACGCTGAGCTGCATCCGTGGTTCTGGCTGATGACCATGAGTGCCGACTGCAGGATCTGGCAGAACAAATCAGTCAAGGACATCGTCACGGGACTGTTCACGGAGCTTGGATTCACGGATTACAAGGACAGCTGCACCGGCACGTACACGGCGCTCGAATACTGCGTGCAGTACAACGAGACCGCGTTCGCGTTCGTGTCGCGGCTGTTGGAGAGCGCGGGAATCTTCTACTTCTTCACCCACGAAGACGGCAAGCACACGCTCGTCCTCGGCGATGACTCCTCGGCATTTGCCGATTGCGCCGGCGCGGCCAAGGTGCAGTACGGCGGCCACGGCAACTGGAAGCAGCAGAACGTCGTCTCCGGCTGCACGATCGAGGAGATGGTCATCCCCGGTAAGTACGCCGTCGATGACTTCGGATTCGAGACGCCTTCGACCGATCTGATGGGCAGCTCCGACAGCACCGTGGCCACGAACGGCAGCAAGCGCCGCATCTACGAGTTCCCCGGCGGTTTCGACAAGAAGGATGCGGCGGAGGGACTCTCGAAGCTGCGGCTCGAAGAGCGCGAGGCGCCGCAGAAATCGCTGCGCGGCGAGAGTTTTACGCCGGCGTTCACGGCGGGCGGTAAGACCACGCTGGAAAAACATTACCGCGACGACGTCAATGCCGCGTATGTGTTGTTGCGCGTCTCGCACGCCGGGACGAACGACGACTACACGAATTCGTTCGAAGCATTTCCGGCCACGCTCGCGTACCGTCCGCCGCGCGTCACGCGCAAGCCTGCCATCGCCGGAACGCAGACGGCCATTGTGGTCGGCAAATCGGGCGAGGAGATCTGGACCGACAAATATGGCCGCGTGAAAGTGCAGTTTCATTGGGACCAGCTCGGAAAGAACGACGAGAACAGCTCCTGCTGGATTCGCGTCGCGCACGGCTGGGCTGGGAAGAGCTGGGGACAGATGTTCCTGCCGCGCATCGGGCAGGAAGTCGTGGTCACGTTCCTCAACGGCGATCCCGACCGCCCGCTCATTACCGGCTCGGTCTACAACGCGGAACAGACCGTTCCGTACACGCTGCCGGCCGATCAAACGAAAAGCACGATCAAGAGCAATGTGTCGAAGGGCGGCGAAGGCTTCAATGAAATCCGCTTCGAAGATAAGAAGGATTCCGAGGAGATTTTCGTCCAGGCGCAGAAAGACGCGAATGTAACCATCAAGAACAACGAGACGCGCAAGGTCGGCTTTGATAAGAAGGACAAAGGCAATCAGACCATCGACATCTATCAGGACCGTACTGTCACGCTCGACCAGGGCAACGACAAGCTGCAGGTCAAGACCGGCAACCGCACGCTGCTCGTCGACACCGGCAACGATACGTACACCGTGGCTGGCACGCGCGACGTGAAGGTGACGAAGAAAGAGACGCACACGAACGAGGACGAGTTCGTGCAGAAGGTCACGAAGAATTACACGCTGACGATCGATGGCGACCTGGCCATTACCGTCACCGGCAAAGTGACGTTCAAATCGACCGGCGACATGTTGCTCCAGTCGACCGGAAAGCTCGACGCGAAGGCCACCGGCGATCTTTCCACGACCGGTATGAACATCACAAACAAAGCCACGACCGATCTCAAGAACGAGGCGATGAACGTGACGAACAAAGCCAGCGTAAATCTCAACAACGAAGGCGCAATGGTGGCCAGCAAGGCGTCCGGCATGCACAACGTGGAAGCCAGCGGGATTCTGACGGTGAAGGGGAGTCTGGTGAAGATCAACTGATCAGCGTCGCGGTCACAAATCCCGCCTTGTGTGGCAGCGGCGCGTGATGGCGGGTTTCTCGACGCAGTAGTACATCCTGTTGCACCGCTTCGTGACGTCGGCCAGTTCGAGCCAGAAGACCGGGGAATCCGTCTCGAAGGTGCTATGCCCGTCGACGTCGCGCTGTGTGACACCCCGTACGGTCGGCCGCACCTGCACCTCGGGCGGCGCGAACGAGTAGCCGCGTCCATAGCGGCCCCACGGGTTGAATACCTGCACGTACTTCCGGCCCGCGGCGTCGGTGTGTGTGTCGAGGATGGCGTACGCATGCCGTCCCGCCAATCCCCTCGAAACCGGCTCTCCGCTCGATCCCGGTACCGGCTCGGCCGTGCCGATCTCCTGCCTGGTGCCGAAACAGAGCGGCGACCGCCTGGCCAGATCACTTCGGATCCGCTCGAACAACGCCAGTTGCGCGGCGTTGTACAAGCCCGTCCCGCGCTTCTCGGCGAAGATGTGCCGGGCCCGTACCCAGGCTAGAAAGGCGGCCACCGCGTCAGCGATCCGCACCTGGGTCCCGCCCATGGCGTTCCAGCGGGCGGCGTGGATCACCGCGAGGTTGTTGAGATGGGTGGCGAAATCGTTGTAGCGGTACACGCCTCCGAGGCCATTCTGTCCGGCGAAAGCCACCATGAAATCGGCGTAGGCCCGCGTGACCGCGTTGGCGATCCATCTGCTCCAGATGACGTAGTACAGCACGTACGCGCTCGCTACGCCCGCAACTCCGCCGAACACTTGCTGGACCGTGGCGAAATCCAAATCCTCTCCCTTCAGCATCAGTTTGAATTTGGCGAAGTCGGGGCTGGCATCGTCGTAGTGGTAGGGCACCGGGTCGATCGTTTCGTAGGTGGCGTCGACGCCGAGGAGAATCTTGAACGCCTGCGCGCACGATCCGCCCGCGAGATGTGAGTACGACGGATGGTCCGGATCGAACGTCAGCGCGGAGTCATCGTCGCCGGTCTTGCGATAGCCGCTCATCGCCTTCTCCATCATCGCCGGCCAGAGGCCGCCGGTGGAATGCAGGGTGATGCCGCCGCGGACCCGCACCAGCGATTTCTCGATGCGCAGATACAAAGGATTCCCGGCCATGTCGTGAAGCCGGACCAGCACGTGCGATCCGAGATCGAACATCATCAGCTCGATGACGAGCGGGCCTCCCATATAGAGAGTCGCCGCAAGCGAGGCCAGGAACCAGCAGTCGCCCATCTGGTTCTGATGGACGTCGGCGATCTCAGGACGCCGCGCGAAAAGCTCCCCGGCGCTCGCGTCGACGTGCTCCGGCCAGAGAATGTAAGGAACGGCGATGCCATGCGCGGCGAGACCTTGCGTCGCTTCCCGGACGCTCGACGGATCGACTCTGATGTCGATCGCGGATGTACCAGGGGGAGGTGGTCCGAGTCGGCCTCGAGGCATAGGAGAAATGGACGGCGGTCATTCTAACGTATCGCTTTCTGCGGGAAGGGATCGCCGCTCATGTCCTTCGCGCGGTCACCGCATGTACGGCGTACTCCATCGTGCTGCGATCGTGCAGACGCAGGCGCCACGGAACAGATGGCTGTTCGGAGACGATCTGCAGTCCGGCTTCTTCGAGGATGCGGCGGAGTACCGGTTCCGAGGCGCCGTGGTGCGGGCCGCGCTGGGAGTGGCCGCCGAGCCACTGTTCGACCGGCGTCGCGGATGACGACCAGTCGTACGGCGTGGCGATGATCGCGGTTCCGTTGGGGCGCAGGATGCGGGCGATCTCGGCGATTGCGTCGTGCGGGGAGGCGACGCAGTCGATGACGTTGATGCTTTGCGCGTAGGCGAATGTGGCCGGCGCGAAAGGGAGGTTGGCGGCGTCGCAACACCAGAAGTCGATGAGCTCCGAGCCCGCCACCTCGCGCTCTTCGCGGTCATAGACCAATCCGACGCGGCGCCGCGCGTAGCGCATGCGCCCCTCACGAAGGGCAGCCGATGCAATGCGAAGCATCGCGAAGTTGAAATCGACGCCGACGGTCAAATGCTCTTTCGCCAGCGCGAAGGTGCTCGTGCCGACGGCGCAGCCGATGTCGATCGACGGACCGTCAGGGACGACGTCGAATGACAGCGGCGGCGAGTCCGCGTAGATGCCGGCGTGCTGCCGAAGCGTGTCGTACGCCGATCCCGCGCCGAGGACATCGCCGATCAGGCTCTCGATCTCGGGCGAGAGATCGTCGCGCATCAGCACCTGCAGCGGATTCGCAGAAAGCCATGCCCGGATGTTCGCTACGAAGATCGGGATCGCGTCGATGATCGGATACTCGCGCAGGCATTCGCCGTTCGTGCAGGCGGCAATGCCTTCGAGGACGTCGTCGCCCGTTTCGCGGATGGCCGATGTGATGGCCACCGGTGCGCTGTGGCAGACGACGCAGAGAGGCCGCAGCGCTTCGAAGTGTCTGCGCCGCACGGGATCACCCTCCGATCATGACGGTGACGCAGCCGGGTGGAAGGATTTTGCCGACCGGTCCGGGGATCGGCGCCACGCATGAGGTGTGCGCGCTCATGTCGTTCGCGCGCGCGGCCGGCATGTTGCCGATCAGCACCGTGGCCGAGCCGAGCGCGATCATCCCGGGTCCGCCGGGAACGCAGCCGGGCAGCATGCACGGCGCGGTGGTGTCGGTGAGGCGCGCGGCTGGCTGACCGCCGATCAGCACTGTGAATTCGCCCTTGATGATGGCCAGCGGAAGCGCGGGGTGGGCGGACGGCGTCGGCACCGGCGCGGGGGGATGGATGGGCGCATGGCAATGCGGCGAATCCTGCCGAACCATGTCGCCGACGCGGGCTGCGCTGGGCATGGGGCGAGTATAGCGCTCTGATATTCTCGACTCGTATGGCGGAGATCGAGGAGCGCGTCGATCGCGATGAGGCGGGGCGCGTGACGCGACGCTATCACCTGATTGACGGACAACTCGAAGGCGAGTGCGCGGTCTACAACGCCGAGGGGTGGATCGCGCAGCGCAGCAACTTCAAAGAGGGACTGCTCGACGGCGAGATGACCCAATACGACGCTGATGGCGAGATCGCCGCGGCGATGCACTATCGCGCCGGCAAGCTCGAAGGGGAGTCGCGATTCTTCGATCGCGGACGCCCGCAGTTGAGCGCGCAGTATCGCGACGGGCTTCCGGATGGCGAGACGGTGGTCTACGGCGAGAACGGCAAGCCCTCGGCGAAGTCGCAGTATGCCGCCGGCAAGTTGCACGGACTCTCATCATGGTACCGGCCTGACGGCACGCTGTTGCGCACGGCGAAGTTCGTCGACGGGAATCCCGACGGCGATCCGATCGAACACGACGAGCGCGGGCGCCCGAAAAACGCCCCTCGGAAGTAGCCGATGAAGCATTCGATGGTGACGTTCCGCCTCCATCGCACGGCCGTCATCTTCATCATCATCGGATCGCTTCTGGCCGCGTTGCTGATCTTCGCCGCCGGGTACGTCCTCGCAATGCGCCGCCGACCGGTTGTTGCCGCGGTTCCCGCGGTTGCGGCGTCCGCTCCCGCGCCCCCTGTAGCCGCCGCGCAACCTGCGCCGAAAGTCGAAATGCTCGCCGTTCGCGTCGGCATCTTCGATTCTGAAGATGACGCGAAGACGCTCGCCCAACAACTGGCCGCACGCAAGCTGGACGCCGTCGTGGTGCCGCTGACGACGTCCGGCGGCGTCAAGCTTTTCACGGTGGAGGTCGGCCAATACCTTACGCGCGCGGCAGCCGCGGCTGCGGCGTCAGCGCTCGCAGATGACGAGCATCTGCAGGGAGCCGTCGTTCCGTCGGGCAGGTGAACGCGTTATCGCGACATCGCCAGAGTCGTAACCAGGATTGCGGTAACTGCGGAGGCGAAGATAAACGAGATATTTGCTCGATGCAGCCAGTGTCGTTTCTTGCCTGCAATAGCGTCGATACTCTCACACCACGCCTTGATGGACTCCGATATCGAATCAGCGAGGGCGATTGATGAATCGCATCCCCGCAGTAACTTGAATATGCGATGCACATTGAAATCCTTTGGTACCGAACAGAGGACTGTCGCCGCGCAAAACACGACTGCGAGAAGCGGAACGAACGACGGAACCAACAGCCACGTCGGTATCGATCCCTTCAGGCTGCCAAAACTAAACACGGCGAGGTAGACGCCCTGAAGAAGGGCACTTACTGCAATGAGTTGCCTGGCCGCGTCGTCGTAGCGAGCCATGATCTCGCGCGGTTCGTCAATTCTGGCCTTTATCCATGTTTGAACGAAGGTTTCCGTAGCACTATAGGAATCGGTCGCTGAGGAAGAAGCCGGCATTTGAGCAATCGTCATTGCACGTTTCCTTTCATTACGCGAATTCCTCGCTCGTATCACCAATCACTACTTTGCCACGCCGGGCGGAGTCCGCAGCGCTGGTCCCTATGGCACCGTCACCGGTTTCGTCGCGCTCGAAGAGCCGCCCGCGTTGGTTGCCGTGAGCGTCACGTTGTAGGTTCCCGGGGCCGCGTAGGCGTATGACGGATTCTGCGCCGTGCTGCGGGCGCCATCGCCGAAGTTCCATGACCAGCTCGTCGGTGAGCCGGTCGACGTATCCGTGAACGTCACGACAAGACCGCTGCTGGAGAACGTGAAATTCGCGGTGGGGGGTGCGGTGAGGGTCACCGCGGTGCTCTTGCTGTTCGATCCCGAGGCATTCGCTGCGGTCAGCGTGACCGTATACGTCCCGGCCGCGGCGTAGGTGTGCGTCGGATTCTGTCTCGGATCGGTGGCGGTGCCGTCGCCGAAATCCCACGACCAGGTCGTCGGAGTTCCGGTGGAGCGGTCGGAGAAACTGACGTTGAATCCGTTGGCGGTATAGGTGAAGTCGGCCTTTACACCGGCGGCGATGACGACCACCTGACTGCTGCTGTTCGAGCCGGCGGCATTCGTAACTTTCAACGTCACCGTGTAGGAGCCGGCGCTGGCGTAGACGTGCACCGGGTTCTGCGATGAGGCCGAGGCGCCGTCGCCGAACGTCCAGGCCCAGGCGGTGGGATTGCCGGTCGACTGATCGACGAAGTTGACCTGATTGCCATTGACCGTCGCCGAGAATTTCGCGGCGGGCGGTGTTCCCGGCGTAACCGTCACCGGCTTGCTGGTGCTGCTCTCGCCGGCCGCGTTCGCCGCCTTCAGGCTGACGGTGAACGTTCCCGCCGCCGCGTAGGTGTGCACGGGGTTCTGCTCCGTGCTCGTTCCTCCGTCGCCGAATGCCCACGACCACGAAGTGGGAGTTCCAGTCGAGCGGTCGACGAAGTTCACTTTCAATCCGGCGTCCTGGAAATCGAAGTCGGCCTGGGGTGGCGCTCCGATCGTTACTACCTTGCTGGTCGTGTTCTCGCCCGCGCCGTTTTTCGCCGTCAGGCTGACTGTGTACGGTCCGGCCTCTGCGTAGGTATGAATCGGATTCTGCTCCGTGCTCGTGCCGCCGTCGCCGAACGTCCACGACCACGACGTCGGATTGCCGGCGGACTTATCGACGAAGTTGACCTTCTTTCCGACTACCTGGAAGTCGAACGCCGCCTGCGGCCCCGTGCCGAGCGATACGGTGACGAACTGGCTCTTGCTCGATTGCCCGCCCGCGTTGGAGACGATCAGCGTCACGGGATACGTTCCGGCCACCGGATAAACATGAGTCGGATTCTTCTCCGTGCTCTCCGTCGCGTCGCCGAACATCCATCGATAACTCGACGGCGAGCCGGTCGAGGCATCGGTGAACAGGACGGTCAGAGCATTCGCCGAGAAGGTGAAGTTTGCGACGGGCACCGCCGGAGCGGCGACGATCGGCAGATTGAGCCGGCCGATGTTCGTGCCGCTCTGCGCCAGGATGTTGGCGATGCCGGCATCGCTGCCGGCGAAAAATTCGACGGTTGCTTTGCCACCGGTGAATACAGTCTTCGCGAGGAGAACCGGCTTTCCGGCCGCGTCGATGCCGAAGCTTCCGATGTTCGTGTTCACCGCGACCTCGGTTCCGTCAGCCGGCGCGGTGCCGTCCGCGTGACGCGCCGTAATGTGCAGCGGCGTCCCCGTGCTCGTGCCGGCGATCATCTGGTTCACGTCGGAGCTGATGGTCACCGTGAATTGCGCGGCGCCGGGGGGCCCACCGGGATCGGTCGGAAGAACCGGGTTTTCATGGTGTCCGCTGCATGCTGAGGCAAGGAGCACCAGCGCGAGAAGTCGCGTAATCCGGAAGGGGAGCATGATTTGAGCGAGGGACGGCGATGAATTGTATCGTGCGTCTTGCCGGCGGCCAACGTCTCTTTTATCCCTCTCGCCGCATCGGTATCGTCTCCTTTATCCCGCCCTTGACGCCTTCAGGAGTGACACTTAGAGTGCCCGCCATGAAGATCTTCGCGTCTGTGCTATTGCTGGTTATCGCCATTCCTGTGTCTGCTCAAACAGCTGGCGATCCAAGCGCCCGCGCAGCCGGCATGGGCGGCGCGTTTGTCGCGCAGGTCGACGATCCCTCGGCCATCTACTACAACCCCGGCGCGCTCGGCCTGTTGAAAAAGAAGAAGGGCGCGACGGCCGGCGCTTCCTATACCAAGCATGCCGAGGGCCTTTTTCAGGGACTGCCGCCGGGCATTGCCGCCGGCACTGCCGCGAAACAGAAGAGCGGCGCGACGACGTTGCCATTCGTCTTCGGCACTGCCCCGCTCGGCGGACATCTGGTCAGCGGCATCGGGATCTATTCACCGCTGCGAATCGATTCGAAATGGGCAACGCCCGAAACGTATGCGGGCCGCTTCCTCGCCACCAACTCACTCATCCAGGCGCGCGATATCGCCACGATGTTCGGCGTGAAGGCGACACACTTCGGGATCGGCGCCGGCGCCATCATGCGCACGTCCAGCATCGCCTCGGACCGCCGCCTAGGTTCCACTCTGGACGGTACGATCCGCGACGTGGCCACGCTGCAGATGAAAACCGACGATGTGCGCGCCTACGGCTGGAGCGCGGGCATGCTGATTCGTTCGAGCCCTGCATTCTCTCTCGGCCTGACCTACCGCAGCCGGATCCGCGCGGACTACAACGGCGCCGGCAAGCTGACGCAGATCCCCACCGGCAACGCGCAGTTCGACCAGCTCGTCGCCGCCAGCTTCCCGTTTGGAAAGGACCTGGCGTTGACGTCCGCATTCGAGTTCCCCGCGCAAGCCACCGCCGGCGTCGCATTCGCGCTCGGCGCGCCGCTGCTGCTCGAGATCGACGCCACACAAACGGATTGGAGCGGCGTAACCGCCGTCCCGTTCACCTTTCCAAACACGACAAACATCAGCTCCATCGTTCCGTTGCGCCTCAAGAAAGCGACCGACCTCCGCGCCGGCCTCCGCTTCGCTTTCCCCACCGGCCCCCACATCCGCCTCGGCTACGCAATCCTGAAAAGCCCTCAGCCAAATGAGACGGTCGGCGCCTTCCTCTCCACCGCGAACCGCAACACAATCACCGCCGGCTTCGGCCTCGACTGGCTAGACCTCGCCGTCGCCTGGACCCAACAAAGCGAGCGCTCCATCACCACCAACGTCGATCAGCTGAACGGCCGCTATCGCGGCAACGAATGGGCCGTGATCATGTCGGTGACGAAGTAAACGGATCGATCGAGTGCGCCGGAGGGATGTACCCAGCGAGGACCTTGCGACCCAAAAGCCCGCCCAGAGGGCATTCGACCGCTTCCAGAAGATGACGCGGGCACTGTTCCGCGTCGATAAGCGCGACGTGCCCGAAGCATGAGCCGAAGAAGCGCGCGGGCGCAGTCGAACGACAACGATAGGGATACTCATCGGCCCGTATTGCCTGTGCTTTTTTGCAGTAGCACGCGCAAAGTCAGAGAGCCGTCTGGCACTTTAGGTTGATCCGTAAGCGAATGGGCTGGACAGTTGAAGCCTGCCGCAGCAAAGGCCTGTTGAAGATACACTGCGTGCGGTGGCGCCGAATTAGGGCCAGCTACAATCATGTCCAACTCCGGAATATCGTCGCCCGGCTTAGCTGGCATCACCATCACGTTCTGGGACGATGTCTGCCAACCAGCAGACTCCAGCATGCGAACAATTTCACCGGCGAATTCGCTCGGCTCGCGATCTCTAATATCGCATTGAATCTCGACAGAGCAACAGGCCCCCGGCCAATGATTGCTAAGAATGCTGCTCGTTGTACGTCGCTGAAATGTCGCGCTGGTTTTCCACCGCTAACGGATACATTGCCGAACGCCTGAATTCCGCCGGGCGAGTTGACCATAGTTTGGGACAACGTGCGTGGAACGGGTTCGCTGACGCGAACATCTTTAATATGAAGTTCCCGTTGCGATTCCAACAGCACCTTGAATCTCAAATCAGGCGTAAAAACGGGCTGAGATACGTCGAACTGATAAACGCTCGGGATGTTGTGTCGATCACTAGACATCAGCGCTGGGCCGCCCATGGTCGTATCCACCTGCTCGACGGAAAGCGTTGCGCTGTCGATCGGACCATCACAAGTAATCTCGATATGCGGGGTGCTGATTGATGTCGTCGTTGTCAACGTCGCCTCGATTGCGTAAGGCGATGTGGCAGAATGACGACTCGCAACCCGTTCCGCCGTCCACGTGCTGTTTGGGTGTACTACGGCCACGCGATGAACCTCAGCCCGGTGAATTGTCGCGTCAGAAGCATCCGTTGCGCCGACTGTTTGTGTCGGAAGGTGCCGAGCCACTTCAGAGGCGATTTCTTGAGCGGTCGGCACCCGCTGAATCACCTCTGGCTTCGGTTTCTTCTCAAGACGTAACGTCCATCGTAAACCTTCCGGATAGACTACAAAGACGCCGATGGCTACTAGAATCGAGGCTAGAATTCGCCACCATTCGGGTTCGTCTGATCGCGTAGCCCAGACTAGGGTCATAAAGCCTAGGGTTACCGCCGCAAGCGTGAACGCGATACGCGCCTGCGCATAGTCAGGAGAGGCGATGCCCATGACACCAACGCCCCACCCTACAAATACGGCGGTAACGATACCGACAACCGTCCACGCGATCGCGATTCCAGACATCCGCCTACCCTACTCCCGCCACCCGCCCGGCACGAAATCCTCGATAGGACCGACTCATCCCAGAGAGAGTACGCCCCTCTCGCGAGGGTGCGTCAAGTACATTGATACCCAAATTAGGACACTACCAGCAGTAGTGGATGCTTGCATACAACAGCCACGGCCGCTAGAAACAGAAATCTAAACCGAGGAAGACCCCAGACCACAAGACCGATAACCCGTTTTTGGCAGAACTGGATGTGCACAACTTGTTTCCATGACGGCGATTCGCGGGCAGGATGCGATTGCCGACGACTCGCTGCCGGCTTACGCGGCGCCTTTCCTGGAGCGCATCGGCCTCTCGAATGCAGCTAGAAAGAGGTTCGAACTCGTTGCGGTATGGTCTGCCATCGTTCAGCTACGTTTCTGACCAACAAGTTGACTGACGAAGAGTCCACTCCTACCTCGCCCTCCTCTTCAACGTCGCAATCAGTTCCCACAGGCTGATCATGTCGGCCCGCGCTTCGCGGATCAGTGTGTCCTGTGCGATCGCGCCTTCGAGGAGATCAGCGAGGACGGGGGAAGGGATGTCGGGCTCGGGGCTCTGCATCGCGCCGCTGCGGAGGCGCTTGATGGTGCGGCGGACTTGGGTGTGGGTGACGCCGGGGGCGAGCCAGGGGTATGCACCGGTTACGCTGGCGAGGCGGCGGAGCAGCGCCTCGAGGCGCCAGCTGGCTTCGTATCCAATGATTTCGCGATGTCTTTCTCTCATCTTCGTTTTCCTTTGACGGAGGAAACGACCGGGCGCGCTTGAACGCGCCCGGTCTCCCTCCCATCACATTAGGGTTCTACTGCCTTCGGCGGCGTCACGGGCGGGGGCGCCGGCGTGCCGGGAGTCTGCGCCGTTTTCTTGCGGCGCTTGAAGCTCTTCAGACGACGGATCTCCTGCACGTGCGGCACGAGGACGGCGTGCGCCGGGTCGCGCGCCAGCTGCGAGCCGATCGAAAACGCTTGCGAAGCGATCAGTGCGATGCGCTGGCGGCGGATGAGGTTCGCTCCGGCGATGCCGCTCAACATGGCCCGGAATTCGTCCTCCACTGCCGTCCAGCGGTTCGCATCCTCGATCATCTGACGCACGTCGTCGGCCGGTTGCCCGACCGCCTGCGAGACGTTGTCGAGCGCTCCGATGACGTTGATCGACGCTTGCAGAACCGGATTGGACGTCCGCGTACGGCTGCGCAACGTTATGCGTTGCGCGCTCGTCAACGGCGTGACCTCGCCGATCTGCGCACGCATGGCGCGCAATCCCTCCACGACTGCCTCGGGGGTGAGTAGCGGCACCGTCGACGGGACATCCGTGGCGGCGGCCGTGTTCGTGACTTCGTGATTCGTAGACATTGTCTGGTCCTCCTTAGACCATCGGTTCAGGCCGGAGGGAACCAACGAGCACCCTGTGCACGAGTGCAGGCGGCCACCGGCTGGAGGAGACGACTACGCGCCGCTCTTCCGGTTGATGTTTTCCCGAAGTGCGCACACTTCGAGAGCCCACGGCAGGAGGAGCAACGCTCGACTCCCGCAGGGATGAGAACCGCACTATCCAGCGCACCTTCTCACCCGTTGGCCGCCGGGAGCGAGGGGCTCTCACGAGCGCCAGCTCCCATAGTCGTCAGCCGGCTAGCCAGCTCACGAGGCGACAAGGTAGGGCTGCGTTTTTGCGAAGTCAAGTCTCAAAATTTGACGTATCACGCTCGCGCACAGGCCGATACACAGCGCGCACAGGGCAATGCACAACGCGCACAGGCCGATACACAGCGTGCACGGGGCGATACACAACGCGCACAGGCCAATACACAGCGTGCACAGGCCGATACGCAACGCGCACTGGCCGATACACAGCGTGTACAGGCCGATACACAGTGTGCGCGAGGCGAAACGCAGCGTGCGCGAGCTGCTCGCGGTGCGTCCGGCTGTGAAAAACCTTGTCCGCAGCTGACGCAGACAGGACGCAGATAGAGGAGGGCTCTTCATCTGCGTTCCACCTGCGTCATCTGCGGATAAACGTTCTGTTTCCGCCGATCCCTCTTGACAGTCACGTGCTGCGGTGCTATATATACCTATATCACACGTGATGGACGGAGAATCGATGGACGCCTTGATGGAGATGCAGCCACTGACGGAGAGCGACTTCTCTGACTCTCCGATTTGGCAGGATGTGCTGGCCCAGGCGGTGACGGGGGAGCTCGTCGCCGCGATGAACTACGAAGCGCTGGCCGGGATCTGTGACGATCCCGAAGAGGCCGGGCAGGCCTGGGAGCATTCGGCGATCGAGCGGTCTCATGCCGTGGCCTTCGCGGCCGCGGGACGCAACATCGGAGTGGACGTCGTCAGCAATGTCGACGGAAGACATTGGAAGCGTCTCCGCGAGGCGTTCCTGCGCTGCGTCGCAGAGCGCGACATTATCGGCTGCCTCATCGTCCAGGAAATCATGCTGGAATCGTTTGCACTGGCCAGCTACGCGCGCGTCGCGATCGTCGCGCCGGGGAGTCTGGGCAAGGTCTTCGGTGCCATTGCGGCGGACGAGCAGGAACACGCCGATCACGCCATGGCCATCCTCAAAGCGGAGCGCGACGCCGACCCAGAGCGCTTCGACGATAAGTTGCACCGGCTGCATCTCGAGGTGATGACCACTCTGGCAGCGATGCTGGCGAAAGAGTGCAAGGACGGACATTGCGAAGTGTGCCAGTCCAGTTGCGTGAAGCCGTCGTTGTTCGAAGTCAACCTCAGCGCCGCGCTGCTGCGCGGAGCATCGCTGCAGCAGTACATAAAGACGCTCGACGCGTTGGGCTTGCCCGGAGAGGTCACACTCGCATGGATTGCACAGTTGCCGGTATAGCGCCATCGGCTGCGCCGCAAGTCGATTTCGCCCTGGTCGGACATCCGGAGAGTTGGAGCGCAGCGGCGGACGTCTTCTCGGCTCTGCGCGGACCGGAGCAGACGCCGCTGCCGGACGATGAGATCAGGGACATCCTTCCGTGGATTCCGCCCCGTGCCGTCTGCCGCGTGGCGGTGAAGTCGATTGCTGCTGCCGAGGCGCATGGCCTTTACATCGACTCGTTCATTCCTCCTGACCGCTTGGATGCCGGCTGTGTGCAGGAGAACCTGACGCGGGTTCGTGCTGCCGCGGCGTACGCAATCAAGGCAGGAGCCCGCATCGTCAGCCTCGGCGGATTCAGCTCCATTCTCTTGGAGGGGAAGTTCGATCAGCTCCCGCCCGGACGCGCCACGGTCTTCACCACCGGCAATACGCTGACGGTCGCGTTCATCGTTCAGGGCATCGAGAAGATGTGCGCGCTGCAGGGGCGGAACCTTTGGCAATCGACGCTGCTCGTGGTCGGGGCAACCGGAGACGTCGGTTCGGGCTGCGTCCGTTGCCTGGCAGGGAAGGTGAGACGTGTGCAACTCGTCGCGCGCAATGTCGAGCGGCTTCGCCGGCTGGCGGTAGAACTCGAAGGCGAAGGCGTCGAGATCGAGATCGGAACGGACCTCGCGCAATTCTCCGAGCAAGCCGATCTCGCGATCTGCGCGGCCAGTCTCCCGTCGCCATCCCTTTTGCTGGACAACATCGCGGCCGACGCCCTCGTTTGCGATGCCGGCTACCCCAAGAACCTCTCCCCCGATGCAGAGACCTCCCGGGCCACCGTTTTTTTCGGAGGGCTTGGACAGATCACGGGCGGATTGACGTTCGACCCCGATCTTCGTGGAATCCTGAACCATCATCCGTTCCCCGATGTCGCTCACGGATGTCTGCTGGAAGGCATCGCTCTGACGCTGGAAGGAAGGTTCGAGTCCTTCTCCCGCGGAAGGGGTGCAATCACGCCGAAGCTCGTCGAGGAAATCGAGATGATCGCCGCGCGGCACGGGATTTACCTCGCGCCTTTTTTCAACGGCGATGGACCCCTGCCGCTTACAATGAAATGACGCTACCGAATGGACCGCGAGTGGGACGACACACAACCAATCTATCGCCAGCTTCGGGGCCGCATCGTGGCCATGATCCTGGAAGGGTTGCTCAAGGAAGGCGATGCCATCCCATCGGTCCGTACCGTGGCCACTGACTACCGGCTCAATCACCTCACAGTTCTGAGAGCCTACCAGGAGCTCGTCGACGAGAACCTGGTCGAGATGCGGCGCGGCCGCGGAATGTTCGTCAACGCCGGCGCGCGCGAACTTCTTTTGCGCAGCGAACGGCAGAAGTTTCTGGAAGAGGAGTGGCCGAGGATTCAGGAGAGGATTCAGCGGCTGGGGCTGACCGCCAAGGAGCTCCTCAAGCATCGCCGGGAGAAGCGCTGATGGCGGTCATCGAGGCGCGGGGCATTCGAAAAGCATTCGGGACCACGATGGCGCTCGACGGCGTCGATCTGCGCGTCGAGGAAGGGCGCATCGTCGGCCTGATCGGTCCGAACGGCGCCGGCAAAACCACGGCGCTCAATACGATTCTCGGTCTCACGCAATACGAAGGGCAGCTCGCTGTGCTGGGGCGCGACCCGTGGACCGCGCGCGCACAACTGATGCGCGACGTCGCCTACATCGCCGACGTTGCCGTGCTGCCGCGCTGGATCCGCGTTTCTCAACTGCTCGACTACGCCGGCGGCGTGCATCCGCGATTCGATCGCGCTAAAGCCGAGGAGTTCCTGGGCAGGACGGCGATCAAGCGAAACGCCAGAGTGCGGGAGTTGTCCAAAGGGATGGTGACCCAGCTTCACTTGGCGCTGGTCATGGCTGTTGATGCCAGGCTGCTGGTGCTGGACGAACCGACGCTCGGACTCGATATCCTCTACCGCAAGCAATTCTACGACTCGCTGCTGAACGATTACTTCGATCAGAGCCGCACCATTCTGGTGACCACGCACCAGGTCGAAGAGATCCAGGACGTGCTCACCGATGTCGTGTTCATCAATCGTGGCCGCATTGTCTTCGGTTCCAGCATGGAGCAGTTCGAGTCTCGCTATCTCCAGGTGGTGGTTCGTCCGGACAGTCTTGCCGCCGCCCGAGCCCTGCGGCCGATCTCCGAGCGGCAAATGCTCGGGCGCAGCATCCTGTTGGTCGATCTTCAGGCTGGGGGCGCCGATCGCGAGCAACTCGCCGCGCTGGGCGAGGTGCGCACGCCGAGCATTGCCGATGTGTTCGTGGCGGTGATGGAGCGGGAGGGAGCGACGCCATGAATTCACGATCGATGATCTGGCAAGTGCGTCGCGAGTTGTGGGAGAACCGTTCCATCTACCTCGCGCCGCTGACCGTGGCGGGGGTGATCGCACTCGCCTCGTTCGGTGCCGTGAGGCACAACCTGCAGCCGGGCAAGCTGGCCGCGCATGACGAGCTCGTGGCCGGAGTGCTGATGGGTACGACCTTGATCGTGGCCATCTTCTATTGTCTCGACGCTCTTTATGGCGAGCGCCGCGACCGCAGTGTTCTCTTCTGGAAATCGATGCCGGTCTCCGATTGGACGGCGGTGCTGTCGAAGATGGCTGTGCCGATGGTCATCCTGCCGGTGGTCACGTTCGTGCTCGCCATCGCGACGCAGCTGATCATGCTGCTGGCGGCCAGCGCTTTTCTGGCGATGAAGGGTCAGAGCGCCGCCGCGTTATGGAGCCTGCCGTGGCTGCGGATGTCATCGGGGATGCTCTATCACCTGATCACCGTCCACTCCCTCTACTACGCGCCGATTTTCGGCTGGCTACTGCTGGTCTCAGCGTGGGCCAAGCGCCTGCCGTTTCTGTGGGCGTTCCTGCCGCTGGCCGCGATCGGCGTCCTCGAGAAGATCGCCTTAAACACCACGCGTTTCGCCACCATGCTCGGCTCGCGCATCAGTGGCGGAATGGGATCTGACCCCGCAAAGGGGAGCATGACGATGCTTTGGCCCTCCCACCCGCTAGAGTTCCTGACCATGCCCGGGTTATGGATCGGCTTGGCCATCGCGGCGGTATGCGTCGCTGGCGCAGTACGCCTGCGCCGGTATCGCGATCCGATTTGATGCCGCCATTTAGCGGCCAGCCCGCTAACACGGCCAGAAGCGGGCTCAGGCGCCAAGCCGCTGTTTTATCGGCTTCTCCTCGATCAGGGGTAGGGAAATGCCTCGCCACATCACTCCCTTAATGTCCCTCCCCATAATTCATGCAATTCGAGCACGACTTCCTGATTAGCTATGCTCATCTGGACAACGAAGCGTTAGTCCCTGGTGAGCAGGGCTGGATTTCGGAGCTGCATAGGCTCCTGGAGATCCGTGTCGGACAGGTGCGGGGACAGAAGCCGAAGATCTGGCGCGATCAGAAGTTGCAGGGCAACGACATCTTTGCCGACACCATCCTCGAGCGCCTTCCGCGGATTGCCGCGCTGGTGTCGGTGCTCTCGCCGCGTTACGTGCAGTCGGAGTGGTGCAACCGGGAGTTGAAAGAGTTCTCCCGCCTCGCAGAGCGCTCCGGCGGCACGCGCATCGGCGATAAGGCCCGCATCTTCAAAGTGGTGAAGACGCCGGTCAGCCAGGAGCGGCTTCCCGAGGAAGTACAGCCGATGCTCGGCTATGAATTCTTCGTTTATGACGAGGCCGGCCGGCCGCGGGAGCTGTCGCAGGATTTCGGGAAGGAGCGCACCTTCCTGACGAAGCTCGACGACCTCGCCTTCGACATCGCGCAGCTTCTCGACCTGATTGAAAGCGAGACGGCCAGCGTCGTGCCTGGCGCGTCCGCGCCTGGCGCGTCGAAGGGAACGCTCTTTCTCGCGGAGACGAGCTTCGAGTTGCGCGAGGAGCGCGAGGCCATCAAGCGCGACCTGGTCCGCAACGGCTACGAAGTCCTCCCGGATCGCGCGCTGCCGCTCGTCGGTCCGGAGCTGGATGCCATCGTTCGCGAACAGCTCGAGCGAAGCAACGTCTCGATCCATCTGGTCGGACTGAACTACGGCATCGTGCCCGAGGGCGCGCGGGTCTCCATCGTGGAACGGCAACAGGTGCTGGCCTCGGAGGCCGCGCCGGGCAGCGCGCTGTCGAGCATCATCTGGCTTCGGCCGGGAGTGCAGATCGAAGACGAGCGGCAGCGCACGTTCGTCCACAGTCTGCAGACCAATCCGTTGGTACACGCCACGGCGGAGTTGCTGGAAGTTCCGATCGAGGAGCTGAAGGCATTCATTTACCGAAAGCTCACGCCGCCGCCGGCCGTCGTTGTGAAGGCGGCTGCTGTGCCCGCGGAGCAGGAGCATCCGCGGCTGTACCTCCTCTGCGATCAGCAGGACGTCACCGCGGCGCAGCCTCTCGAAGATTACCTGTTCAGCGAAGGCTTCGAAGTCGTCCTTCCGGTCTTCGACGACGATGAAGCGCAGGCGCGGCTGGAGCACGAGGAAAACCTCCGCTCGGCGGACGTGATCCTTCTCTACTACGGCGCCGGCGATGAGCTGTGGCTGCGGCGGAAGTTGCGCGAGCTGCAAAAGAGCGCGGCGCTCGGGCGCGAGCGGCCGTTGTACGCGCGCGGCATTTACGCCGGCGCACCGGCCACGGCGCAGAAAGATCGCTTTCGCACACACGAGGCGATGCTGATCCGCGAGCCGGCCGGCGGGTTCGATCCATCGGTGCTCGCGCCGCTGCTGGACGCGATCGCGAAGGGGCGGGAATCGGGATCATGAGCAGCGATCGCAAAAGCAGCAGCTCCGGCATCGTGATCGCTCTCGATCCGACGGCGGAGGTCAATCCATTTCCTGGATTGCGCCCGTTCGAACCCGACGAGGACTATCTCTTCTTCGGACGCGAGCGGCAGACCGACGAGCTCCTGCGAAGGCTGCGCAGCACGCGATTCCTCTCCGTTCTCGGCCGCTCCGGAAGTGGCAAGTCGTCGCTGGTGCGCTCAGGTCTGATCCCCAGCCTTCACGGCGGGGCGATGACGCGCGCGGGCTCCCGGTGGCGCGTGGCGACGATGAGGCCGGGCGAAAATCCGATCGGCAATCTCGCAGCAGCGCTCACTGCTTCCGACGCTCTCGGCGGCGGCGCCGACGAGAAGCTGACCCGCGCTCTTTTTGAAACGACGCTGCGCGCCAGCCGCCTCGGCCTGGTCGAGTGCGTCCGCCAGTCGCAGATCGGCGCCGCGGACAACGTCCTCTTACTGGTCGACCAATTCGAGGAGATCTTCCGCTACAAATTCAGCCGCGGCCCCGATGGCGGGGACGAAGCGGCGGCCTTCGTCAAACTTCTGCTGGCCGCGCGCGAAACCGAAATCCCCATCTACGTCGCCATCACCATGCGCTCCGACTTCATCGGCGACTGCATGGAGTTCGGCACGCTGCCGGAAGTGGTCAACGAAGGGATCTATCTCGTCCCGCGGATGACGCGCGAGGAGCTGCGGTTCGCCATCACCGGACCGGTCGCTGTGGGCGGAGCGACGATCGCGCCGCGTCTGGTGTCGCGGTTGTTGAATGACGTCGGCGACGATCCCGATCAGCTTCCCATCCTCCAGCACGCGCTGATGCGGACCTGGGAGCGCTGGCGGTCTTTCCACTACCGCGGCGAAGGGCTCGATCTTTCGCAGTACGAAGAGATCGGCACGTTGCGCGACGCGTTGTCGCGTCACGCCGAGGAGGCCTTCGGGGAGCTCGACGAGCGCGGGCGATTCATTGCCGAGAAGATGTTCAAAGCGCTGACCGACAAGGCCTCGGACCCCCGCGGCGTTAGGCGCCCGGCGCCGGTCAGCGAGATCCGCGCGCTCACGCAGGCCAGCCTGGAAGAGATCACCCGCGTCACGGCCAGCTTCCGGCGGCAGGGGCGTTCGTTCCTGATGCCGCCGGCGGACGTCCCGCTCAACGACAACTCCATCCTCGACATCTCGCACGAAAGCCTGATGCGCAACTGGGAACGGCTGTCGCAGTGGGCCGACGACGAGGCGCAGGCCGCCCAGCTCTATCTCAAACTCTCCGAGGCGGCGCAGCGGCATGAGGAGGGGAAAGCGGCGCTGTGGCGCGATCCGGAGCTGCAGTTCGCACTCTCGTGGCGCGAAGAGGAACAGCCGACGCCGGAATGGGCGGAGCGCCACGACCCGTCGTTCGCGAGGGCCATGGCCTTTCTCGACGCCAGCCGGAATGAGCGCGACGAAAAGATCCAGCAGCGAGAACAGCGGCGCCGGCGCGCGCTGCGCCAGGCGCGCGTCGTCATCGCCGTGTTGTCGGTCGCCTTCCTGGCGACGATGGGTCTCGGATACACCGCGTTCCGCCAGAAGACGGAGGCGCAGCGCCTGGAGCGCGTGGCTGAGGAAGAGCTCGATCGCGTTGATGCAGCGCAGAAACGCGCGCAGACCGAGAAACGGCGCGCTGAGACCGAGAAGGGGCGAGCGGAGGAGGCGCGCTTCGCGGCCGACCGTGAGCGCGACGTCGCCCGACAACAGCGCAGCCGCGCCGAAACGCAGACGGAGATCGCGCAGCGGCAGAGCGAGCTCGCGGAACGCGAGCGCCTCCGCGCGGAAAGCGAGCAACAGAAAGCACTGGCCAACGAGCGCGAGGCCCGCGACCAGACCAGGAAAACGGAGATTGCCCGCGGCGAAGCGGTCGCGCAAAAGGAAACGGCCGAGGAGCAACGCAAGAAAGCGACGACGTTGCGCCATCTTTCCGCATCGCGCGCGCTGGCGTTGACCGCGCGCGAAGCACACGGCGTCGACATCCCTCTCGTCCTCGAAGCGTATCGCCTGAATCGGGAGAACGGCGGCGATCCGGACGACCCGGAGCTTTTCGCCGCGCTGCACGCCGTCGGCGGCCGCCACGCGTCGCAAACGGTCCAGAAGCTGCCGCAGAAAAATGGCGCGCTCGCGATCGCCGCATCGCCCGACGGCCGCACCATCTTCGCGGGCGACGAGAGCGGGCTGATTTCCCGCCACGATTACGACCGCAATCAATGGCTGCCGCCGAAGGTGGTCGCGCAATTGCCCGGGCCTGTGCGCGCACTGGCGCTGCGCGGCAACCTGCTCGCGGCGGGCACCGGCGGCGGCAGCGTTTCGGTCTGGGACGTGCGCAACGGCAGCGCGCCGCGGCAGGTCACCACCGGCACCGGCGCGGTGATGTCGCTGGCGTTTCAGCCTTCGGGCTCTCTGCTCGCCGCCGGAAATCTCGACGGCACGGTCACGCTGTGGGACACCGCGCATCCGGGTGCGCCGGCGCGGCTGCGCACCGGCGACAACAAAACCGGCGTCCGCGCGGTGGCGTTCAGTCCCGACGGCAAGGCCCTCGCTGCAAGCCAACCTTCGGGCGCGTTGCTGTGGAATGTTGCCCAGCCCGAGGCGCAGCCGCGCAGCGTTTGCAACGACGCGAAGGACATTCGCAGCCTCGCCTTCAAGCCCGATGGGACGGCGCTGCTGTGCGGCAGAGCGGACGGCCGCATCGTCGGCTCGCCGCTGGGGCAGGGGAGAGAGGTTACGTTCTCCGGCCACACCGCCAGCGTCAACTCGCTCAGCTTCAATCCGCGCGGCGACGTCTTCGCGTCCGGCAGCGCCGACGGAACGATCCGTTTGTGGCACATCGACAAGCCGGAAGCACTGCCGGAGGTCATCGCGCGGCAGGAGGGATGGATCTGGGCGGTCGCGTTCAACGCCGACGGCAGCGGTGTCATCTCGGGCGGCAAAGAGCCGGCCATCCGCATCTCCGACGCCCGCACCGACGTTCTCGCCGCACACCTATGCCGCACGAAAGTGGATCCGATGACCGAAGAAATCTGGAGCCGTTACACGGATGAGCCGTACCGCGAGATGACGCCATGCGCCGATCCGGGACTGGGGTTGAAATGAGACGCGTCTCGATTTTTGCCGCCGTCGTCCTGCTCCTCGCCGCGCAGGTCTCATCGGCGCAGAACGCCTGCACGGCAGCATTCGCGGAGGCGCAGAAGTCGTACGACATCGGGGAGTTCGCGCAGACCGCGAGCCTGCTGCGCCAGGATTGCGCTCGCGCCAGGCTCTCGCGCACCGTCGCCATTCAAGTGCAATCGCTGCTGGCCCGCGCGCTGATGTACGCCGAGCGGCCGGACGAAGCAAAGAAAGAAGTCTCGAAGCTTCTGCGGCTCGAACCGGGCTTCGACGACGCCACAGGCTCGCCGCGTTTCGCCGCGCTCCTGGCCGAGGTGCGGCGCGAGGAACAGTCGGCGCAGGTCACGTCGGTGTCGAAAAGCGCGGAGAGTTTGCGCGAAGCACCGGCAACCGTCGTCGTCGTCACGGGCGACGAGATCGAACGGCGCGGCTACCTCGATCTCGAGCAACTTCTTCACGATCTTCCCGGCTTCGACGTCAATCGCACGAACGGCGACATCTACTCACATGTCTATCAGCGCGGCTACTACGACGCATTCAACAGCCGGCTTCTGCTACTGATCGACGGCGTCGAGCAGAACGACCTGACTCAGGGCACGCAATATCTGTCGCGGCAATATCCGCTCACGAACATCGACCGTGTCGAGGTCGTCTACGGGCCGGCCTCGACGATGTACGGCGCGAACGCCTACACGGGCGTGATCAGCATCATCACCAGAGACGCCGGGGCGTTCCTCGAGAACAAACCGTTCGGTCTCGCCGGACACGTGACTACCGGCGGCTACGGCAGCACAGCCGCTGACATGACCGCAGCCGGCATCACCGGCGGCGGCACCGTGGCGTGGTCAATCGCGGGCCGTTTTCAGGACGGCAAGGAACGCGATCTTTCGAAGTTCGACGACTGGGACTACACGTATCGCAATCTGGACTATGGGAAGCTCCCGACGCTGAAGGGCGTCAATGCCGCGGGACTGCTACTCGCTCGCCAGACCGATCAAGCCTTCATCCAGCAGAACCACCTCGGATTCAACGACCGGGCGAAGAACTGGGGCGTCAACGCCAAGGTCCAGATCTCGAATGTGACGCTCGGCCTGCAGTCGTGGCGAAGCCAGGAAGGCGTCGCTTCCGCATACGGCGCGCAGACCTATGGCGGCAACACGACGTACACGCCGGAGGAGACCGCGCTCTACCTCCGCTATTCGTCCCGGCTGTCGATGGGAACGCTGAATATTTTCACGCGCTACAGGCAATCGAGCATCGATCCAAATTCGTCGGAGTTCGATTTGATGGCCATCTATGCCAACGGCATCCTCGATTCGAGCAATCTCCTTCCCCGCACCTGCGGCGCGGCGGTTTGCCCGCCCACGGCCGGGATCCTTTTCCCCGTCAACGGCAGGGCTCTTTCGACCCAGATTCGCAGTGAGGTCAGCATGGCCTGGCAGCCTTCGGAGACGCTGAGCGGAGTGACTGGCGTCGAATTCGCGAAAAGCACGATCCAAAGCCAATACGACCAATTCTCCGGCGGTTCCCAGGCCGTGGTGTCCTCTCGTAATTTCCACACCGATACGGCACTGTGGGGACAAGGTGCGTGGAAGCCGCGGCCATCGCTTCGATTCGTCGCGGCGGGACGGCTCAGCTACAACAAGATCGACGACAGTACGAAGACCGAAGTGTCCGGCTTCGGCTCGATCTTCACGCCGCGGCTTGGAGTGATCTATTCGCCGGGCCGCCGCCAGCTGGTCCTGAAAGCGGTTTATTCGGAAGCGTTCAAGGATCCGACCGACACCGAAAAATTCGGCGGCGTCGTCTTCCCCCGCTTCGGCGCGTTTCAGACGTCCGTCAATGTCAACCTGCGTCCGGAACGAGTGCGCAATACCGAGGTCAGCGCCGGATGGGAGGCTGACGAGCGAACGTCCGTACAGCTCGCCGCCTACCGGGCTCACTACACGGGCGTCATCGCCATCAGGCGGCTTCCCTCCTCGAAAACCTGCCCCAATCCGTGCGTGGTAAACCAGAATCGCGACGAGATCCTCGTGCGCGGTCTGGAGTTGACGGCGCGTCACAAGATCGCGGCCGCGCAGATCTGGGCGAATTACACGCACGTGCAGCCGGAGCAGCGCATCCCCTCTGCGATCGATCCGAATGCGGCCGACCCGAACGCTGCCACCGAGGCCGTGCGCGTACCGAACATCGCCTCGGACCAGATCAACGCCGGCGTCGATGAGGAGTGGCGGCAACTGACGGCAGCAATCCGGATGCATTACTCCGGTCCTCGCAAGATCGGCCGCGGGACTGCCTTCGTCACATTTCCCGACAACCCTGGCCCTGACGCGTACGCGACGACCGCCGTCTCCCTGACGTATCGCGACCTCCTGCCGAAGCTGTCGGTGCAGCTCCTGGCCGACAACGTGTTCGACAAGCAGTACCGGGTGGTCGGTTCGGAGTCACTGCCAAGCGTGTTGCAGAACGGGAGAACGGTGAGCGTCCGAATGATTTACAGGTTGAAGTAAGAAACGGTGCTATTGTAATAATTCAGCAATTCCTAATCGGGTCCCTCTATGAACATTCGCGTCGTTGTGCGCGCCGTCTTTGTGTTGGCGATGGTTGCCTGTTTCCCTGCCGCTTTCGGCGCGACCGTGACTTACACCGCCGGCGGCGGTACTGAGTTTTGGAGCAATCCGCTCAACTGGAGCGGGAACGCGGTGCCCGGCATCTCCGACGACGTCGACATCCCCAGTGTCGGCACCGGAACGGTCCGGATCGACATGAATGCGACCGTCCACAGTATCTTTGTCCACGGTTCCGCGATCGTACTGATCGAGACGGGCCGGTTTCTTTCGGTGTCCTCTTCGAGCGTGGTCGATGTTGGCGGCACGCTGCTGCTCAACAGCTCGAACTTCCAGGGCGCCGGAACCCTGTTCATCTATGGCACGGTCGATATTTACGGAGGCACGCTCGACGGCCCCGGACCCCTTATCATCCCCATCGGCGGCCTGTTGCAGTTCTGGGGTACGGTCAACTCCTCCCGCCTGCTCCGCAACGCCTACAACTCCGGCACCATCAATTTCCTTAACACGATCATGGCGGGCCAGCACTTTGGCTGCGGCGGCGCCGTCATCGTCAACAGCGGTGTCATCGACATTCAAACCGACCACGACGTCCTCGCCGACGGAGGAACGCCCGTTCTTACCAACAACAGCGGCGGCGTGATCAAGAAGAGTTTCGGCAGCGGCAGCGCAGCCATCAATTTCACCGTCGACAACGCCGCCGGCGGCACGATCCAGTCGCAGTCGGGCACGCTGACGCTCAACAACGGCGGCACGATCAGCGGCACGCACTCGATCTCCTCCGGAGCGTTCATCGCTCTCACAGGCGGTACGTTCACCATCGCCGGCAGTCCGACGGCCAATGGGGGCGGCACGCTCTCTATCGCCGGCGCGACGGTCAACATCGGTGACGGCCCGGGTGGCAGCTCCCCCGATTCCTGGACGAGCAGCACGCCGATGACCTTCACCTCGGGAACGGTGGCCCTAAGGGACGCCAACCTGTCGACTTCGTCGACCTTTTCGGTATCGGCGACCCTGGAGCATTACGGCGGCTCGCTCGTCGGCAGTGGGACAATGACCATCAACAGCGGCGGCGTGGTGCAGTGTCACGGCACCGACAACCACTCCAACATCGCTATCAATACCACCGTCAACAGCGGCGGCCAGATCATCTACACCAACGATATCAACATCGCCAATCAGTACGGTCTCTTCAACAACATCACCGTCACCAACAACGGTACGATCGACCTCCGGACCGACCGAAACCTGGTGATCCTCGCCCCCCCCGGCGACACCTCCAAGATCACCAACGGGACGGGCACGATAACGAAGAGCGCCGGAAGCGGCATCACGACCATCAGCATCCCGGTTGACTCGAACAGCGGTTCCACCATTCACGCTGACACCGGCACTCTTACGTTCAGCAAGGGCGGCACGTTCAGCGGCATCACGATCAGCGGCGCAGGCACGGTGGCACTCCCCAACGGGCATTTCATCAACGGCACGACCACGCTCAGCGGCACCCTTGAGCTAACCGGCAACGCCGGGGTCAGCGGCACGCTCAACGCCGCCGGAACGCTCCTTCTCGACAACCTCGTGGACGTTACCTGGCCAAATGTGAACCTCACGGCCGCCAGTTCGAAGATTGATGGAGCCGGTACTCTGCGCGTGAGCGGCAATTTCAACTGGACCGGCGGGAGGGTCGCTGGCAGCGGCCCCAGGGTGATGAACAGCAGTTCCACGCCGACGATCACGTGCAGCAGCATCTGCACGCTCGACACCGCCGCGCTTCAGCTTCAGGCCTCGACGACGTACAACGCCGGGAACAATTCATTCGACCTCACCAACGGCGCCAGCATCACCATCGACCCGGGCAAGACGCTCACCATCACCGGCGACGGCGACTTCGGCGGCGTCGGGGGCGGCTCCATCATCAACAACGGCACGATCCGGAAGAACGGGACGACCGGCATCAGCATCCTCGACGTGCCGGTCACGATGTCCGGGACCTCGACGCTGACCATCAACACCGGGACCGTGATGTTCACCCGCGGCGCGAGCGTCGCCGCCGGCACGACCCTCGACGCCGGCGCCGGAACCACACTCGAAGTCAACGGCGGCGCGTTTCTCTTCAACTCCGGCCCAGTCTCGACGCCGGGGACCGGCGGTTTCCTGGTCGCCAGCGGAACGCTGCGCGTCCCGACCAGTGTCTCCATCGTCCTCAAGAACGTGACGCTGCAGGCGCCCGGCATCATCGACGGCGGCGGAACACTCATCCTCTTCGGCACCACTACCTGGTCGGGCGGCACGATGGGCAGCGCCACCGCTCCCGGCGGCGTCACGCAGATCAATTCCGGCGTCGACATCCTGAACATCGCCGCCGGCGGCGCGCAAACGCTCACCCAATCCCGTGAATTGATCAACAACGGGACGTTGAACTATGCCGGCACGACCTCGAATGCGCTGACGATGTCTGCCAACGCCAAGATCACCAACAACAACGCCTTCAATCTCACCGCGGACGGCAACATCAATCTATCCGCCGGCGCGCTCATCGACAACAACGGCACCATCACCAAGAGCGGCGGCACGGGAACGAGCACGATCTCTCCGCCGCTCGACAACCACAGCGGCGCGACGCTGAGCGCCCCGATGGGCACGATCGCTCTCTCCGGAGGCGGCATCGCCGCGGGCGCCTTCTCGATCATCTTCCCCGCCATCCTTCGCCTCGCGGGAGGCACGTTCACAGTTGCCAGCACCGCTACCGTCACCGGCACCGGCACCCTCGACATCTCCGGCGCGACGCTCGACGCAGGCTCCGGCGTCAACCTCATCTGCCCCAATGTCGCTCTCCAATCGGGAGGGACGATCACCGGCGCCGGCGACGTTCGGGTGAGTGGCGCTTTCCTCTGGTCCGCCGGCACGATCGCCGGCAGCGGAGCAAGAGTGCTGACCAGCACTTCGATGTCCACCATCAGTTGTTCCGCTGGCAACTGCCTGCTCGATGGTGCCGCGCTCCAGCTTCAGGCCACGTCAAACTTCACTGCCTCGAGCAATCCGCTCGTGCTTTCCAACGGCGCGAGCCTGACCATCGACCCTGGCAAAACGCTGAGCGTCACCAATGACGGCGACTTCACCGATGGCGGCGGCGCCGCCAGTTCCATCATCAGCAACGGCACAATCTGGAAGAAAACGACTTCCGGTACGAGCACCATCGGCGTGCCAGTGACGATCTCAGGGACTTCAACGATCGATCTGGATTCGGGAACCCTGCAGTTCGGCGGCGGCGCGAGCGTCGCCGCCGGCGCGACCCTCGACATCGCCCCGAGTACGACCCTCGAAGTCACGGGCGGCGTGTTCCTCATCAATTCCGGCTCGGTCTCGATGCCGGGGAGCGGCAACTTCACAGTCAGTGGCGGAGCGCTCCGTGTTCCGACGAGCATCACCATGACTATCCCCAACGTGACGATCCAGGGGGGCGGCGCCGTCATCGATGGCGGCGGCACGTTGATCCTGTCCGGCACAACCTTCTGGAACGGCGGCACCATGGGAAGCGCAAGCGCGCCGGGCGGCGTGACGCGGATCGACCCCGGCAACAACATGTACATCGGCGGGGTGGTCGCGAAGTCGCTTACCCAAACACGCCAGTTGCTCAACAACGGAATGATGATCTACACCAATGCCGGGACAGGCGCTCTGACGATGTCCGGCGGCAGCAGGATCACGAACAACAACGCGTTCGCTCTCTCCATCGACGGCAATATCAACCTCTCCGGCACCGCCGTCATCGAGAACTTCGGCGTGATCACCAAGAACGCCGGCACGGGCACAACCACGCTCTTCCCGACGGTCGAGAACAACAGCGGCGGGACGGTGAACGCCGGGATCGGCACGCTCGATCTGGCCGGCGGCGGCACGCACAGCGGCGGCTCGTTCAGCGCCATGACGCCGGGCACCCTTGCCTTCTCGGCGGGCACGCACTCCATGACCGGCGGCGGCTCGATCAGCGGTACGGGGGCGCTGTCGTTCAACGGTGCTACGGCCACGGTCGGAATCCCGATCAACGTTGCAACCCTGAGCATCACGTCCGGGACGGCAACGCTCGACGCAACAGGGTCAGCCGATGCGTTCACGATGAGCGGCGGCACGCTCGGCGGCAGCGGCACGCTGACCCTGAACAACGGAGGCACGTGGTCGGGCGGCACGATGAGCGGCAGCGGGACGACGATCAATCCCGCGACGAAGACCCTCGGCATTTCCGCGCCGGTCACGCTCACCAGCCGCACGCTGCAGAACGGCGGAACGCTCAACGTGAGCGGAGACGTCACCGGATCGGGCACCATCAACAATCAGGGGACCCTCAACGCCAACGCGAGCATCGCCATCGGCGCGATGCTGAACAACAGCGGACTGGTCGAGACCAGCAACACGCTTACGCTGAGCGGCGGGGGCACGAGCAACGGCGGGTCCTTCACCGTCACGGCGCCAGGCAATCTTTCCTTTCCGTCCGGCACGCACACGATGAGCGGTGGCGGCTCGATCAGCGGTACGGGCACGCTGACGTTCGGTGGCGCCGCGGCAACGGTCGGGATCCCGGTCAATGTCAGCACGCTGAACATGAACGCCGGCACGGCCATGCTCAACGGCAACGGCTCGGCTGGTGCCTTCACTATGACCGGCGGCACGCTCGGCGGCAGCGGCACGTTCACCCTGACCAACGGCGGCACCTGGTCCGGCGGCACGATGAGCGGAAGCGGGACGACGATCAACCCCGCCACCAAAAGCCTCGGCATCTCCGCGCCGGTCACGCTCAACAGCACCCTCCAGAACGACGGCACGCTGAACGTAAATGGCAACGTGGCCGGTTCCGGCACGATCGCCAACAACGGCACCCTGAACACCGGGGCGAACGTCACCATCAGCCCAGCGGTGAACAACGGCGGTCAGGTCGCCACCAGCAACGCGCTGGCACTCTCCGGCGGCGGCACGCACAGCGGCTCGTTCACCGTCACATCGCCGGGGAACCTTTCCTTTACAGGCGGCACGCACTCGGTGATTGGCGGCGGCTCGATCGGCGGTACGGGCACGCTGACGTTTAGCGGCGCCACGGCCACGGTCAGCGTCCCGGTCAACGTCGGAACGCTGAGCGTCAGCGGCGGAACGGCTACGCTCAACGCCAGCTCGTCCGCCGGCGCGTTCACGATGAATGGCGGCACGCTCGGCGGCAGCGGCACGCTGACGCTGACCAACGGCGGCACCTGGTCCGGCGGCACGATGAGCGGTAGTGGGATAACCGCCAACCCGGCGGCAATGACCTTCAGCATTCCCGGATCAGTCACGCTCACCGGCCGAACGCTCCAGAACAACGGCACACTGAACGTGAGCGGTGCGGTCATCGCCGGATCGGGGACGATCGACAACATCGGCGCGGTCAACGACACCGTGGGCGCCACCATCAGCGCGCCGATGAATAACAGCGGCCAGGTCACCACCAGCGCGCTTCTATCGCTCGGCGGCGGCGGTACGCACAGCGGCACCTTCACCGCCAGCAATGCAGCAAGCGTGATCGACTTCAACGGCGGAGGTCACACGATCTCCGGCCCGTTCGCGGGAGCGGGGAAATTCCGATTCAGCGGCGGGACGGCGGCGCTCAACAACGCCTGGAGCGGAAAGTTGATCGACGTTGCCGGCGGCAGCGTGGCGCTCAATACCAGCGGCACGCTTGCGCCGCTGAGCCTGAGCGGCGGCACGCTCACCGGCAGCGGGAACGTCACGGTCAGCGGTCCGTCGACATGGAGCGGCGGCACGATTGCCGGCAGCGGCGCGCTCACCTTCGGGGCCGGCGCCACCGTCACGATGCCGGGGACGAACGCCGCCACGCTCGCCCGTCCGCTCCTGAACCAGGGGACCATCAACTTCACCGCCTCATCGAGCGCCATGCTCATCGACGGCGTTGCGATTACGAACAGCGGAACGTTCGATATCCAGTCGGCGCAGAACATCCTGGTCACTCCCGGCACGCCGCCCTTCATCAACAACGGCACGCTGAGGAAGAGCGCCGGCGCGGGCGTGATGCAGTTCGCCGCGCCGCTGGCGAACACGAGTCTGGTGCAGGTCAGCGCAGGCACATTGAACTTCGGCGGAACGTACACACAGAGCGCAGGCACGACCGAGGTCCTGCCAGGCGCGACTCTGCAGACCGTGACGCTGTCGCTCAACGGCGGCTCGCTCGCCGGCAACGGCACGATCGCCGGCACCGTCGACAACCACGCTACCGTCGCTCCCGGTGCCTCGCCGGGAACGCTGACGATCAGCGGCGACTACGTGCAGGAGTCGGACGGAGTGCTGAACATCCAGCTGGGCGGCACAACGGCGGGCACGCAGTATGACCGCCTCCTCGTGAGCGGCAACGTCACTCTCGGCGGCACGCTCAACGTCACTACGATCAACAGCTTCGTCCCGGCGGCCGGAAACACGTTCCAGATCCTCACGTTCGGCGACAGACCGAACTCCACGACGTTCGCCCTCATCGATGGAGTCGACTTCGGCTCCGGCGCCATGCTCATTCCGACGTACAGCGCGACCGATCTGCAGTTGATCGACACGAGCGTGCAGGCGGACCTCGCGGTGTCGGTCAGCACGCCGCCGTCCGTCGCGAACGGCAGCGCGTTCGCGTACACGGTGAACCTGATCAACCAGGGTGGATCGGATGCCACAGCGGTCAGCTTCAACGCGACGCTGCCGCCGAACGTCACGTTCAACAGCGCCAGCCCGGCCATCTGCAGCGGCGCGCCGAATCTCGTCTGCACGCTCGGCGCTCTGACGAATCTGTCGTCCGCTGTGGTCGTCCTGAATGTCACGGCCAATGGCGCGGGCGCCGCACCCATCACCGTCTTCGCCGGCGGACACGAGTTCGATCCGAACAGCGCGAACAACTCCGCGTCGGTGTCGCCGTCGATCACCGTCTCGTCCGATCTCCGCATCGCGGTCACCGGCCCGCCAGGCACAGTGCCGGGATCGCGGGCGATCTACACCATCACCGTCACGAACAGCGGACCGGACGTTGCCAACAACGTCGCGGTCAGTGTCGCGCCATCGTCGGGTCTGACCTTCAACGCGAACAGCGGCGCGTGTGCCGGAAGCTTCCCCTGCACCATCAGCGCTCTGAGCTCCGGACAAAGCGCGACGATCAATAGCGCCTGGGACATTTCCCCCACCGCAACTGGATCGGTGCAACTGTCCGTCAACGCTGCGTCATCGACGGCCGATCCGAATTCGTCGAACAACAGCGCATCCGCCACGACGCTCATCGGCACCTGCCCGGCCATCGTCATCGAAGCGCCCTCCGAGCTGCGCACCGGCGCCCGCGCCGAGGCCACGGCGACGGCGTTTGGCGGAGCGGTGTACCACTGGTCGATCAGCAACGGCACCATCGACAGCGGCGACGGTACGAACATCATCACCTTCACCGCTGGCGACGAAGGCCCGGCCACGCTCGCGGTAAATGTCACCAGCGGCGGCTGCACTCTCAACGCGATCTCCTCGATCAAAGTCACACCGCGGCAGACCTGCGAGGGCACGGCTGAACCGTCCGTGCCGCCAGATGGCACCACCACCGCGGGCGCGGTCGTCACCTTCATTTGGAGCACCGTCGACGGTGCCAGCGGCTACCGGCTATGGCTGCAGCAGGGCGATGCGCCGCCTCAAAGCCTCGGCAGGACGCTCGACGGGTCGGTCACGAAAGTCATCCCGCCCGGCCCGCACCACTGGTACGTCGAGACGTTGTTCGATGGCTGCGCGTCGCACGAGTCGAAGCATCTGGCCCTCACGATCCTGCCGGCGACGGACTGTGCCACCGATGAAGCACCGCAGTTGAGCGCGCCGGCGAATGCCACAGCGTCCACGAGCGCATCCGTCGCTTTCAGTTGGGAGGCCGTGGCGAAGGCAATCGGGTACGAGTTGTGGCTGGTACCGGCAGGCGGCACGCCGACGCTGATTCATGCCGCACCGGAAACGTCGTACACCGCGACCGTGCCGCCGGGGCCTTTGGAGTGGTACGTGCGCGCGATCTTTGGAGGCTGCGCGGCGACCGAGTCGGCGCATCGAACCTTCACCTACACGCCGCCGCCCGAGTGTACGACTCAGAGCCCGCTGCTGATCGCGCCGGCCGAGGGAGAGCGCCTCACATCGCCCTTGTCGTTCGAATGGCGGAGCGTGCCCGGAGCGACGTCGTACGAGCTTTACGTCGATGGTGTGCTGAAGGTGACGACCACGTCTCCGCATGCCGGCGGTATCGCCTTGCCGCTGGACGAGCGCCGCTGGCGGGTGCGCGCCCGCCTTGCAGAAGGTTGCGGTGCGCTCGACTCCGTGGAGAGCAGCGTCGTCGTCATTCCTGCGCTGCCGAGTTGTACGCCGCTCGAGCCGCCGGCCGTTACCGCGCCGGCGCAGATTTCCTCCGGAGTCCCCGGGCGGATCCAGTGGACGTTCGTCGGCGGCGCAACGGACTATGTCATCGAGATTTCCCGCGATGCGCAATTCTCGCCGGGGGTCACGACCACCTCGACGGTCACGACGCGGCAACTGCCGTTCACCCTCACCAACGACGGCAGCGTGCCGGCCGCGCGCTACATACGCGTGCACGCGGTCGACACGAAATGCATTCCGCCGGGAAAGGGGCCGTTCTCACCGGTCTCGGTGGTCAGTGTTCTGCCGCCGAACGGAAGCGAAGGCGTGGCGCTGATGAGCGATCCGACGGATGTGCCGTACACGCTGAGCATCGGCGCAGAGCTGGCGGGACTGAGCTTCACCGCCGTGCCCACGACCTCCTGGATAACGGTTACGCCCGCGAGCGGCGTCGTGCCGCCGGGAGGCCTGACGCTACACGCGTTTGCGCATACCGCCGGCCTGCCGCCCGGCGCAAGCACCGGCCGTGTCGTAGTCACCACGGCCGGGGCGGCCGGTAAAGTGGGGACGCGCGGGGACCCCAGCACCTCCACGTCGATTACCCTCAACAACCTTAACGGCACGACCACACAAGCGAACAGCACACCGCCGCCCGATGCGCTGACCATTCCTGCTGTGGCCAACGTCCAGAATTTCCTGGTTAAGTTTCAGTCGGATGTCTGCATTACCAACACCTCGGCCCAGGAGATCGAGTATGAGATCAGCTTCATCCCTAGCGGCGAGTCTGGCATTACCAAGGGCCTGAGTTTCAATACCACGATCGCGTCAGGCGCCACGCTTGCGCTCAACAGCATCGTGAAGACTTGGCTTGACGGCCTGACCTCGAGCGGCACGCTGCAGATCCGTCCCCTGACGCAGATCGACACGCCGGCGCCGAGCGCACCTGCCACCGGATTGGCACCCAGAACCACCTTCGCTTCCTCGCGCACCTTCAGTGTGGCAACCACGGGAGGCACGTTCGGACAGTACGTTCCGGTTGTGCCATACGCGAACTACGTTTCCAGCGGAAAAGTCATTTCACTCCAGCAGATCGCCCAGTCGGATAAGTTCCGCACGAACCTGGGCCTGGTCGAAGGTTCCGGCGAAGAGGTCACGATCCAGGTGAGCATCTTCGACGAGGCTGGTACGAAGCTCGCCGGCTTCAACGAAGATCTGACCGGCGGGCAGTATTCGCAGCTCAACGAAGTCCTCAAGAAGCACGGCATCATCGCTCTCGACGACGGCCGGATCGAAGTGAAGGTCGTCAAGGGCGACGGCAAAATCACCGCTTACGCCTCGGTCATCGGGAACGACATTAATAACGATGCGCTGCTGGTTCCGCCGGCGACCATCGGCGGCGCCGGTCACAGCAAGTGGGTCGTCCCCAGCGTGACCGACCGCACCGGCGGCTCAGACAACTGGCACACGGACGTGCGCATTTTCAATTCCGGCAAAGACGAAGCCGCTCTTACGCTCGTCTTCTACCCGGCGAACGGCGGCACGGAGACGATCCGGACCACGACGCTCGCCCCTGGCGAGGTGCGGCAGCTCAACAGCGTGCTCCCGTCAGTCTTCGGGATTTCGCAGGACACCGGCGCACTGCATGTTTCGAGCGCAGCCCCAGCACAGCTGGTCGTTACCGCACGCACCTACAACAACACCGGGAAGGCGACATACGGAGAATTCATCCCGGCCGTCACGCTGGAGGAGACGGTATCGGCCGGGTCACGCCCTCTGCAGATCCTGCAGGTCGAGGAATCGGAAACCTACCACTCCCACATCGGCTTCGCCGAGGTGAGCGGAAAAGAGGTGACGCTGGAGGTGTCGGTCTTCCTGGCCGATCTCAAGGCGCCAGCCTTGAAGCCCTTAGAAGTGAAGCTCGCGCCGAACCAGTTTTTGCAAATCGACTCTCTGCTGTTCAGCAAATTCGGCCTCACCGACACCCGCAACGCGCGCATCAGCGTCAGCGTCAAAAGCGGTGAAGGAAGAGCCACGGCGTACCTGTCGCTAGTCGATAAGAAGAGCGGCGACCCAACGTATATCCCGGCCCAATGAACACCGGAATGAATCGATGACGGCGGAGTCTCGGGGCATTCACTACCAGACGCCTACACCCGAGGCCTGCGGTTTCCTGCTGAAGATGTAGCCGGGATAGCCGTCACGCGCAGCGGCCGCGGCGGAGAGGTCAATATCGACCGTCGCGAAGGGTGCGTCGGCGGTCGTCCGCGCCAGGATGGTTCCGTACGGATCGATGATCCATCCGACGCCACCGCACGCACCGGTTGGATCGACGCGGTTCGACGACAGGCTGAAGGCACCGGAGCGCACCGCTGCCACGATGCCCACCGACAGCCACTTCGTCGTCGTCGCCGCCGCCGTCGCGCGTGGCGAGAGGATGACCTGCACGCCTCGCGCGGCATAGGTGGCATAGGTCTCCAGTGCCCACAACTCGGTGCAGATGTTGAGGCCGAACTTGCATGTGCCGGCCGAGTATTCGCCGAAGTCGGGATCGCCGCGCTCGAACCAGCGCGCTTCCCAATTGCCCGGTTCGTCCGGAAGATAGAACTTGCGGCGTAATGGGTTTACATCGTAGGTTGACCAGAGAAATCCCTGATTGAAGCGGCGGCCGTCGATGGTGACGGGACGCGTACCGACGACATTCGCGACGGTCAACTCGGCGAGGCGATGGCGCCAGACTTCGGCGATCGCCTCCGCGTTCGACCAACGAGCAGCGTCGAAGTGCTCGTCCTGCCACAGCGGATCGACCATCGCGAATTCCGGGAGCAGCACCAGCTCGGATGAGTGGCGCGCCGTGTGCTCGCACAGCGCGGCCCATGCTCGGGCCAGGGCGTCCGGCTCGTGGGGGAGTTCACAGACGGTGACACGCATGCCGTTACCAGATCCGCACGCGCGCCGAGGGATCGAGGTACAGCCGCTGGCCGGGGTGAACGTCGAATGCGTCGTACCACGCATCGAGGTTGCGAACGGTGGCGGCGCGGTAATCCTCCGGCGCGTGGTCGTTCGTAGCGATCTGTTTCCGCATCGCGCTCTCGCTGATCTTGCGCCGCTGGGTCTGCGCGTAGGCGATGAAGAACTCGCGATCCTGAGACCGCACGTAATTCGTGTCCGTCGCTCTGCTGCCGAGCGATTTGCGATACGCGTCGAACGCCGCGGCCAGGCCGCCGAGGTCGGCGATGTTCTCGGTGAGCGTCAGCTTGCCGTTGATCGAGAGGCCGGGGAGTGGCTGGTATGCAGAGAACTGATCGACGAGCGGCTGCGCCAGCGTCTGAAAGTGCTGCAGGTCCTCGGCGGTCCACCAATGTCGCATCCGGTGGTCCGTGTCGTAATCGGCGCCGAGCGTGTCGATGTAGTGCGTGAGGTCGTGTCCGATGAGCGCACCAACGGAACCGTAGGCGGCGGCGTCGGATGATGCGTGATCGTACTTGGGAGGCTCCAGCAGGGCGGCGGCCATGACGTAGGAGTTCTGCTGGAACACGAGAATCGCGCCGACTTTCTGCGGCGGCATGGCCCAGTACTTCAGGTCGACCGGCTGCCCGAGGCGGGCAAGGGCATTGCGGTGGGCGCGGTCGGAAATGCGCCGCTGGTTGCCGAGCGGATCGTTCGGGTCGATGATGAGCGAGGAGTAATCCTCCCATTGATCGGGATATCCGAGGCCGACATACAACGTCTTCAGCTTCGTGAGCGCACTCGTTTTGGTTGCCGGCGACATCCACGTCGCGCTCTCGACGCGCTTGATGAGCGCGGCGCGGACGTTGTCGGAGATTCGCTCCAGACGTGCTTTCTGTTGCGCGGGGAAGTAGCGCTTGGCGTACATCCGGCCCACTGCGTCACTCATCGCCGATTGCGTAGCGGCGAGCGCGCGCTCGGCACGCGACGCTTGCGGCACGCCGTCGATTGCGGCGCGAAGCGCAAGCGCCTCGCTCGCGAATGCTCGCGGAAGCACGTCCGCGACGTCGTGGATGGCGTGGAAGCGGAGGTAGTCCTTCCAGGTCTCCAGCGGTTGTGACGCGACGAGCGCCGCCAACCCCGTGATGGCGGTGGGCTGCCAGACGACGAATTCTCCCGGCCTGTCCAGCCCCGCAGCATCGAAAAACGCGGTCCAGTCCATCCCCGGACTCCGCAGAGTGAGATCGGTACGCGTCCAGACGTTGTCGGCATTGCGATCATTCGCCGACGCCTCCGCCGTGCCGTGGCTTTGTGCGATCGCAGTCTCCAGCGCCAGCACAGCGCCTGCCCGCTCATCCGCGCGGTCGAAGCCGGCGAGCGTGAGCATCTTCGCGATGTACGCGCGATAGCGCTCGCGAAGCGCGCCCTTTGCGGCGTCCGCGCTGAGATAGTCGTCGCGGTCCGGCAGACCGAGGCCGCCTTGCAACAGGAACGCGACGTTGTTCTTCTCGCCGTGAATGCTCTGCTCAACGGAGAGTCCAAGAACGCTCGATGACTGGTAGACGCCGAATCCGAGCGGGTCGACGTCGGCTCGCATTCCACGACCGAGCAGGCGTGCGAGGCCCGCTTTGTCCGAAACGTTTTCAACGAGATCAAGCGATGGCTTGATGGACGCGAGTCCCCCGGTTTCGATCGCGGTCTCGTTCAGATACGCGGCGCGAAAGTACGCAACCTTGTGCGCCGCCGAGCCGGCTGGCGCTGCACTGGCGGCGTCGATCAACTCGGCGACGCGGCGCCGCGCCTGTTCCTCGAGCTCGTCGCGCGCTCCCCATCGCTGCCTGCCGGCTGGGATCGTCGTCGCTTTGAGCCAACCGCCGTTCGCATACGCGAAGAAATCGTCGCCAGGGACGATGCTCGCGTCCACGGTGCTCTCCATTCGCGATGCTCTGCCCGCCGTTTGTGCGGCGGACGACGACACTTGCCACCACGCCAGCCCCGAAGACATGACCACCGGCAGCGCGACAGCGAGAAACAGATTGCGAGGAACGGCGTTGTCGCGTGCGTCGATTTGCATTGGGTAGCCTCCGCTTTGAACACCGCGAAGTTACCGGCGGACGCATTTCCGTTCGCGGCGCAGGGCGACAACTTTCATTCACATTCGGACAATTCGTAGATTGGTGATTGGTGGATCAGGGCCAGCGGGCATGTATGGCAACGAGCCTTACTAGTTCCCTTTGATGAAGTGCTGGTGGCTAAAAGCGCTGTGGGCGGCGAGAACGAGGATAGCGACGACAATGACGACGATCGCAACAATCAACCACACTCTCCGAGCTCCTCCGGCGGCCTGTAGCTGTTCGAGATGTGTCGCGAGTTGATGCTTGTCCTCTGACGTAGCCCGGTCAAGAATCGAACGCACCTGATCCCTGCTGCAGCCGAAGGCCAGGAGGCGTGCGCTTAGCTTTTCTGATTCGATGGCACGGGAAGCGGTCAGGCGGTCCGAATTGATGCTGTCCAACGAGACCGAACTGATGGCTTTCGAAGGAATCGGTCCCGCAAGTGCAGGAAACGAGGAACCGATCAGCAGCGCAATCGACATGATTGCGATGAGGTGTTTCCAACCAGGTTTACGGGTGCGCTCTCTGAAGGCTGGGCGGCTTTTCATCAGCGTTACTCCCTTCGCAATGCAATCCGGGGCTAACTGATCGTCCTAGGTTCCCGAACAGAGATCCGGGAGAGCCCGTCCGGCCAAGGATAACGGCGAAGATACCGGCGGGCTCGATGTCGTTTCCGACCCAAGCCGACAACTTTCATTCACTTTCGGACATCGACCGGCTTGAGCTGACGCCGCGCGGGTATTGCTATGCGATGATTTCGCGGCGCTCTCATGATCCGCGCCCAGCTGATCGACGTCCTCTTCGTCATCGTGCCGCATTCATTGCTGCTCGACATCGCCGGTCCGGCGGAAGCGTTTCGCCTCGCCAACCAGCACCGCGAACTACGCGGCCTGCCACCGCGCTTTCGCCTCAGCTTCGCAGGCCCGGTAGCAACTCTGCCGACTTCAGTCGGACTCGCGCTCGGCGATCTCGTTCCATTACCGGAGCAACTCACGACGCCGACCTGGGTCGTCGTGGTCGGTCAACCGACGGCTCACGTGACGCATGTGACCGCGGAGATCGCGTCCACCGCGCAGTGGCTGCGCGACCGTCTGCATGTCGCGCTCCTCGAAACGGACACGCCGCATCGCCTCGTGACGATCTGCTCGGGCACCCTTCTCGCCGCGCGCGCGGGACTCCTCGGCACGCGCCGCTGCACCACGCATCACGAGCTGTTGCACAAACTTCGGGCACTCGCGCCGCGGGCAGAGGTCATCGACAATCGCGTCTTCGTCGTCGATGGACCAGTCGCGTCCAGCGCTGGCATCACCGCGGGCATCGACGTCGCGCTGCATCTCATCGCCGAGGAGTGCGGTGAAGCGCTTGCGGCCAGCGTGGCTGAGGACATGGTGGTGTATCTGCGGCGCTCGCCGCGCGATACGGAGCTGTCGCCATTCCACATGCACCGCCGCCATCTTCATCCGACCGTACACCGGGTGCAGGACGCCATCGTTTCCGAGCCGCAGCGCGACTGGGACATGACCTCGCTGGCTCACGTTGGTCACGCCGCCGAGCGTCACCTGCTGCGTCTTTTCATCGACAACGCGGGCATCTCGCCGTTGCACTACCTCCGCCTGATCCGGCTGGAACGCGCCCGGCAGTCGCTCGAATACGGAGCAACCGTCACGCGCGCCGCCGCCGTCGCCGGCTTCGGCTCCGACGTGCAACTGCGCCGCGCCTGGAGCCGCCAATGGGGCGGCTCGCCCCGCGACGCCGCCCGGGCGGCGGGGGCGGGCCCTCCGGCAGCTCGCACGACCCGATCTCGATCCACCCGGTGATTGAAACGCTTTGGGGCAGTCGAACACTACGGAGTATGGATTCGACGCTCTGATGGCTCTCCTTAATGAGATGACGGAAACGACGCCGCTGTCACGTCCGCCGAGACGCTTCCGTTATCACGTACTTTTTTCGTACGCATCCGAGGATAGTGAGTACGTAGAAGCCGTTCGTGCTGCGCTACCCAAGGAGGCCAGGGTTTTTGACTATGCAGAGGGCACCATGTGGGGCGAGAGGTTGGCGCGAGGGATCGAGCGCCGCTACAAGAATGAGGCGCCGTTCTGCGTCGTCTTCATATCCGAGGATTACCTCGCTAAGAAGTGGACCAAGAAAGAGTTGGCGATCGTAGTAACCGTCAATGAACGAAAGCCCGGTTACATGTTGCCGGTGATGCGCAGCGGTGACGTGCCTGAGGAAATCAAAGAAATCGTCTGGCTCGAGACGACCCTCTCGGCGGACAAAGTGGCTGCTCGCATCGTCGCGAAACTCCGCGATCCGCCGCCGGCGCCGTGGTGGTTCTTCATATCGACGCGAGAGAAGGTTGCCGCGGCAGTTTTGCTGCTCGCCGTCATCCTATGGTTCTGGCCCTCCCGGACGACGCTCAAGTCCGCTGACGCAAACAGCGCGGGGATCATCGCGCACGTCGTGAACGTTGCGCCGAAGACCTCCACACTCGTCGGTCAGCGTCTGAAGTTTGGTTCGCTCCCACTCGAGGACTTCGAGCTTCGGCTCAACAAGTCCGGCTCTCCGACCATCTTTCCAGGCGAACACGACATAGCGCTGACCACGCTTGAGATCGTAACGAAATGCGCCGACGGCATCCGCCCGAGCAAACACAAAGTCGAGCCGCTCCTCGGGAAGCAGCTCGTCACGCTCGAAATCGATATCCGGGAGTCCGACGACGCTCCCGGCAAATTCAGGCGGAAGACCACGACGTTTCCTGCCGCCCATCTCAAACCGCTCGTCGGAAGGTTGGTAGAGGAAGATGACGCGCAGTGTGATTAAGACTCTCGTTTGCCTTTTACTCGCCGAGGCCGCGGTCGCGGCCGCGGCGCAGGGTGGGATCACGACGGCAAACGTGAAGGTGTCCGTCTCGGGCAGGTATTGCGCCGATTTGAAGGACGTCTATCTCGTCATCAACGGCGACGACCGGGAAGAGCGATGGGTCAAGCTCGACCATGACAAGCGCGTGCAGTGCGTCTGGACGAAAGACCTGGGCGGCCGCACGATCTCGACAAGCGTCGCGACCTTCAGTCTGCGCGCAGGTACCATGCGCTCCGGTTGCCAGAAGGCCGACCCGGACGAGGAGACGCTTCTCGCCACGGATGGGAAGACGCTTCTCGCCAACATCAACTTCTCCTACTCCAAGGAGCGCACGTTCCGCAATGTGAGCGTGAAGACCGTGCCGCCGATGCCCGTCAGCTACGTCCGTTACGTGCGTCCGTTCGATGCGGGTGCGAATCCGACCCCGTGCCGTGAAGCGGCGGCGTTCGACCACGGGCAAGGGGCCATCAGCAACACAACATTCGACGGTGAGAAGATCCATTTCGACTTCGGGCCCTTAAACGCGAAACGTCAGGAGACCGGCCTGATTCTCAATGACATCGTGGTCGACGACGGCGTGCGCATCCTGACTCTCGACGGCGTGGTCTACCGGCTGACAGCGCAGCGCGCACAAGGTAAAGTGCGCAGCGCGCCGTCGCTCTCGCCCAACGCCATCTCGCTCGACATCAAGAAGCTCGGTGACTTGAAGTTTGAACGCGCCGAGTTCCAGGTGATCAAGTGATCGAACGTCGACTCAGCCTGAAAGCGCGGCCACGAGTTGCTCGACCCACTCCACGTCTTCGCCGCGCTTCTTGCGGGTTTCGGCGATGAGGCGGAGGTTGCGGGCGGTCGTTTCGCCTTCCCATTTTTCGCGCATGGCGATGAGGGCGTTGCCGATCGATTCGGCGGCGTTCTCGCGGTGATTGGCGAGGACGGCGAGCTCGAGCAGCGTGGCGTAATCCCAATAGTCGGGCGTTGAGCCGGCGATGCGGCGGGTGACGGCGTAGCGGACGACGGGGAGAAGCTCTTCGCGCTGCGGATGCGGCGGCTCGCGCAGCTCCATCAGCGTTACCGCGTTGATACCGGGATAGGCGTCGCGCCAATCGGCTTCGAATCCTTTTCGATAGGTGTCGATCGCTTTTTCGAGGATGGCCGGGGCGCGGAATGTCTCGTTTGCATTGCGGGCGCGCTCCCATCGATCCTTGTAGATGCGGCCTAGGATCCCGTACGTTTCGCTGCTCGGCCCGCGCGTTGCGATGATGTCGAGCAACACTTCCTCGGCGCGGGCATCGTCGCCGGCGCGATTGAGTGCGAGCGCGAGTTGTTCGCGGACGAGGATCGTTGCCGCCAGCGCCTTCGGCATGCGTGCGGCGAGATCGATCATCTCCTGCCAGCCTTTCACGGCGCGATACGAAAGAAAGAGATCGACGACGGCCGCGCTTTCGATGGCGTCCAGATCGAGGCCGCGTTCAACATCACGCACGGCCTCGAGACCGGAGCGGCGGGCCGCGGCGAGTTTCTGTTTGATGTCCTGCGCGTACTGCACCCGCTCGCGAAAGACGTCGGTCCTCAGCCGGGCGATGTCGGGAAAACCATAGCCATCGAGGGTATTCGACAGCGGGCTGTCGATGACGCCCCGTTGATTGCCATGCCATTCCGTGCGCATCGCTTCGAGCCGCGCGGCGAGATCTGCGATCGATTTCTGCGGATCGGCGGGAACGCCGGAGCCCTCGAGACGGTACGGCAGCGCGCGCAAGGGAGCGACGTCGAAGGGAAGCTGTCCGCGGCCCTCCGCGAAAATCAGGACCGTGGAGCCGGGCCGCGCGGCGTGCCGGATTCCAAGCTCGTAGAAGACATTCGCGTTTGTCGTGGTGAGGTCGGCCACGGCGAAGCGGCAGAGGATGAGCCGCTCGAACATCGGCTTGTGAATGAGCCCGCCCGTGACCTCCTCGTCGGCGCGCAACGGCTCCAATCCCGCCGCCTCGATGGCCGGCTCGATGATGTTGCGATACACGGCGTCGAAGGCGACCGGACCAGCGACGTCGGTCTTGGTCCCGAAGGGCATGGCCACGAAACAGAGATCGCGCATCGGTGCTGGATCAGGCATCGCGACAGCGTACTAGCTTGCGGGAGCGGCGTCATCTGTTCCGTCCCTCCGTAATTGTTGCCGCGGCGCGGAAACGGACATATCGTCCGTCAATCCCCACAAGCGAGGTCTTTCACTCCGGGCCGGAGGTGGTTCATGCGAACGATGGCTGAAGTCTTCGAACACGCAAACAAAGAGATCAACAAAGCTCCCGCCGAGGCGAGGCGCATCATCCTCGATGCAGGCGTGCTTGACTGCACGAACGAGTATTTCGTCCCCATCCGTCAGCTTTACGCGCGATCCATATACAAAGACGAGGACCTGATTGCGCCGCAGAAGTACGAAAAGGCCATCGAAGTGCTGGAGAAGGACTGCGCGCTGGATCGATCGGAGGACGGCGAGACGCTGGGACTGGCCGGTGCGATCTACAAACGTCTGTGGGAGCACACCGGCCAGCGCACGCATCTCGAAAAATCGCTGAAGTGGTATGCGGCTGGCTACGCGGCCGGAGGTATTCGCGAGGCATGGTGCGGCGTCAACACCGCATTCGTCTCGGACCTCCTCGGCGTGCAGGAAGCTCGCGCGGGCGGCGAGGACGCAGCCGCACGCCGGGCGGCGCGATTTGCGGAGTCGGATCGAATTCGTAAGGCCGTGCTGGCCAAGCTCAACGCGGCCGTACCGCCTCCCGACGACCTCTGGTATCACCATGCATCGCGCGCCGAGTCCGCGTTTGGTCTGGCGGATTTCACGGCCGCCGCGGCCGCGCTCGCGGATGCAAATGCCGCCGTCGCCGGGAAGCCGAGAGAACCGGCGCAACACGAGACGACGGCGCGCCAGCTCGCGGCCATCGCGCGGCTGCGCTTCGACGGTACGCCGAACTACGCTATCGCGTCGGATGTCATCCAGACTGCCTTTGGCATCAACGATGACGCGGTCAGCGCGTTGTTCGGCGGCAAGATCGGCCTGGCGTTTTCGGGTGGCGGCTTTCGGGCCTCGCTGTTTCATATCGGCGTGCTGGCGAAGCTGGCCGAGTTCGATCTCCTTCGCCACGTCGAAGTGATCTCGTGTGTTTCCGGTGGTTCGGTCATCGGCGCCTTCTACTATCTCGAGCTCAAGAATCTTCTCGAGAGCGGCCGGACCGAGCACAAGGACTATTTGAAACTCGTACGCGACGTCGAAACGAAATTTCTCCAGGGCGTCCAGAAGAACGTGCGCACGCGCATCGCTCTCTCGCCGCGGGGCGGGTGGAAGATGGCGGTGAAGTCCGGCTATTCGCGGTCCGACGTCATCGCCGGGCTTTATCAGAATCATTTCTACGATCAGACGGCGGAGGAAGGGAAAAAGCCCGCGCGGTTCATGTCGGATCTCACGGTGCAGCCCGCAGCGTTTAATGGCGAGAAGTTCAATCCGAAGTACGACAACTGGCGGCTGAGCGCCAAGGTGCCGATGCTCGTTCTCAACGCCACGACGATGAACACGGGGCATAACTGGCAGTTCACGGCGACGTGGATGGGGGAGTCGCCGCAAGCCATCAGCGACACGATCGATGCGATCCCGCGATACCGGCGCATGTACTACAGCGAGGCGCCGGACGAGCACAAAAAGATTCCGATCGGACGAGCCGTGGGTGCATCGGCCTGCGTGCCGGGTCTTTTCGAGCCGATCGTGCTGCGCAACCTCTATCCCGACCGCACGGCGCGACTGGTGGACGGCGGCGTGCACGACAACCAGGGCTTGTCGAGTCTCCTCGAGCAGAACTGCCGCGTCATTCTGATCAGCGATGCCAGCGGACAGTTCCAGGAACAGAGGACTCCGGGCGGAAGCGTCGGCGAGTCGATCGGCAACTCCAACAGCGTCCTGCAGGCGCGCGTGCGCGAAGCGCAATTCGATCAGCTCAGCGCGCTACGCCGCGCCGGCGCGATTCAGGGAGCGATGTTCATCCACCTGACCAAAGACCTCGATGCCGATCCTGTGTCGTGGATCGGCGCACCGCCGCTTCCTGCAAACAAGGCATGCGGCAAGACGAGCTACGGAATCGATCGCGGCATCCAACGCAAACTCGCGGCGGTGCGCACCGATCTCGATTCGTTCTCGGATGCCGAGGCGTATGCACTGATGACGAGCGGCTATCGGATGACGGAGCACGCGCTCCTCGAAGAGAAATGTCTGCCGTCGCTGCAGACCGTCGGAGCGCGGCAGCCATGGAAGTTCCTCGCCGCCGAGGATGCATTGACCGGCGCGGACTGCGAGAACACGGTGCGGATGGACACGCTGCTGAGCGTGTCCAACGAACTCGCCGGTAAGGTGTGGCGCCAGATGCCGTCGCTGCAGACCGCGGGTGGAGGCGTCGCTGTCACGGGAATCCTCGGCGCTGCGTACGTTCTTTGGAAGAAACGCAAGATGGCGCTTCCGACACTCGGGGTCGTGTCGCTGGTCGCAATCGTGCTTGCCGCCGCAAACGTGATTCTCGCGCAGCTGGACAAGCGCCGCCGCTACCACAAGCGCCTCGACGAAATCGGCCTCGGACTGGCCATCACGTTCTTTGGCTGGATCGCCGCGGGGCTTCATTTACTCGTCTTCGACCGCTTGTTCCTGGAGCATGGCAAGTGGAAAGACACGCGGCCGCAGCCGGCGAAATAGAAAAAGGCCGTTGCCTTACGGCAACGGCCTCGTGGCTGAATGCTGATACGAAAACCTAGTCGTGTGAATACGGCGACGCCGCGGGCGCGACTTCGACCACGGTCATCATGCCGCGGTCCTCGTGCGCGAGGATGTGGCAGTGGATGACGTAGTAGCCGGAGTAGTCGACGAAGCGGCTGCGCAGTTTGAAGTAGCCGGGGATTTTTTGCGTGTTCGCGTTGGCCCACGTCACCGTGATTCCTGAGGGGATCGGGAAGACGTCCCACCAGATGTTGTTGGTCGACGACGGCGGGGTCGCGGCCGGCGGCTGCGGCACGGACGAACACGGCTTCCAGGTCGAGGGATCCGTTGGGTTGAGATAGCACTGGCCCGGCAGCGGCGCGGGCGAGTTGACGAAGACGTACTGCGGCACGTTGATCGAGTAGGCCGAGTTCGTGACGGTGGGACCGGCCCCCGTCAGCGTGAGAGACGTGTCGCTTTGAACGCTCAGCACCGTGTAGAAACCCTGGCCCGGAATGCTGAGTACCGTTCCCGTGCGAAGCGTGCCGAAGCTTGTGCCGGTGCCGGTGACGGTCGTCGTGCCGGTCGACGTCAGCGTGCCGGGTCCGGCGGAGCTGCTCAGGGCCGCGTTCGGATCGAAGACCTCGGTCACCTGGAACGGGTTGATGTGGATGTGGAACGGATGGGAGATGGCGGGGCCGAAGGTTTCGTTGACGACCTTCCACTCTTCGACCGTGTTGAGCAGGACCAGCTCGCCGACTTCGCCGTCGAACTTCTTGTGATTGATCCTGTGCTCGCCGAACGTCGGTCCGGTGGAGAAGGTAACCTCCTTCGTTCCCTTCACCTCCGCTTTTTGGATGTCCTGGAGGAAAGGCGGGAACGTCGGGGCGGTGGTCATGAGCTTGGCCGCATTGCCGGTAGCCGTCGATTCAGTCACGTTGACCGAGAAGAGCGTGACCAGGTTCTGGCCCGGCAGGTCGCTTGGATCGACTTCATTCTTCGCCATGAAGTTGTAGACGCCCGGAGTCATCGGCGCCTGCACGAGAAGGTCCGCGCGATTGCCTGCTGCCAGGAGGAACTGGTTGTTCGTGAAGCCCGGGCTGCCGAAGTTCGTTGGGCTGAACTGCACGCCGTCCTGCGCGGTCTGGTAATAGGTGAAAAGCGGCTTGCCCGAGGCGTCGACGGCAGGCTGACCGGCCTGGGTGTACATGCCCATGATGTGCGTGCCGGCGCGGCCCGACGTGTTTACGATGCGCCATAGCTTCACTTCGCCCCGCTGCATCTTCATCACCGGGCGAAGGCGGCCGTTGACGGAGAAGTCGGGGCCTTTGTCGACCCTGTTCGTTCCGTTCTTGCCGCGCTCGAGGTTCGGCGTGACACCGATCTGATTGATCACGAGGACCGGCTGACGGCGGGTCCAGCCGGCGCCGTAGAACTTGTCGAAGTCGTCGTCGTACTGCCCTTCGATGACGAACGCGCCGGTCATTCCGTTGCCGACGTCGATCGCCGTCGAGCCGTGTTTGTGCGCGTGATACCAGTGCAGTCCGGGCGACTGGCCCATCTGCAGCGGCTTTTGCGGCGGCGGGCTGAGCGGACCGCCTGTGTGCCCCATATGTTCCGTGGTCGATGCCGGAGGCGGAAACACCGTGTCCGTGTACTTCGGAATCTGATAGCAGTAGGGATACGCGCCCATGTAGTACTGCGGCCAGTCGCCTCGCTTGATCTGCGCCGCGTCGACGGGCCACAACTTCTTGATGTTGGGCGTCATGTCGTATTTCTTGAGGAGTTCCTCCTGCCGTGTCGTGTAGGCGGACGGCAGATCCTTCCACGTGTGCGGCCAGAGGCTGAGCACATTCGCGCCGAGCTCACGTTCGCAGCGCTGGAAGAAGTCGCTGAACGGCGTGGCCACGCTGGCGGCGGTCACGACCGGCTTGCCGCCCGTGCGCATTGACGGGCGGATTTCGATGAAGACGTTGTCGCCGGTCGAGTTCGGATTCGTATGCGTGCCGTGGAAGTGGATGTTCGCGGTGCTCGATCCGTGGAAGCAGTCGGGGTAGGTGTCTTTACCGCCGCCCGCTTTGTTGGGATAGCCATTGCTGCTCTCGTCGCAGCCCGAGCCGGTGTTGACGTCGCCGCGGTCGATGGAATCGCCGAAGTTGGCCGGGTTGATCTGATTGAGAAAGGTAAGCTCGATCATGTCGCCGAGGCGGGCGCGAAGCGTCGGACCGGGCATTGGATCCGGATAGTCGCCTGTGGTTTTCGGAAGTGGCGGCATGGCGCCGATTCCCTTGAAAACGCGGACGTATTGCGGCGCGCACTTGATGACGTTGGTATCGGACGGCGCAGCATTCGGCGGCGTTTTGAACGTCAGCCGCTGTTGCTCGTCGGTCAGGACGACCGTCGCGTGCAGCTTGCCGCCAGTCGACACCAGCTCGGGAATCGTGGGGAGGTCGGGCGCGGTCCAGGCGCCGCCGGTTGCAGAGTCACCGAGGCAAGGAATCCACTGCGCCGAGGCGGGGACGGCAGCGATCAGCAGAAGGGTGAGAAGAAACAGAATCACTCGATTCGTGCGCATGGTCATCTCTCCTCAGTACGTGTTTCCGATGATGGTTCCGCGTTCGCTCTCCACGTAGGGATGCAGCGCGCAGATGTAGTAGACCGTCCACGTCGCCGGTGCCGAGGCAGGTTGTGCGACGTCGTAGGACGGACGCGAGGAGCCACCCGCCGGAATGATGTCGGAGAGGTAGTTCGGGCCTCCGCGCGGAAGTACCTGATCGTTCGGCAGTGCGGTATAGCTATTGTCCGCGGGCCACGGTTGATGCTCTTCCTCGGTGGTGTTGTTCCACGTCACCAGATCATCGACCATGCACTCCAGCGGGTCGCCCGCCGTCTTGCCTTTGAGATCAGGTATGAATTCGGCGCCGTCGCCGGAACTGCTTTGAACGATCTTGATGGACCAGTCGGGCATGATGACTCTCCTGTCAGGTTGCGATTGTTGATTGCGAATGGACGCTTTCTACCGAGCAGCGTTCGCTCCAGAACTGGTTCTGGGGCCAGCGTTGCTCGCCGCGATAGACCTCTTTCCGGGTGCGGAGATAGTGAATGAATTCGGAATGGATAAAGCGATCATACCTTCGTAATCCGCTGTTGTCGCCGGTCGTGAGCTGATCGCCGATCGCGTACGACGCGAAGACGCCGGAGCGCAACGCTTTCGTGATGCCCTGCGACGAGAGCGGATCGAAGCGGGAGGCAGCGTCGCCGGCGGCGATCCAGTCGGAACCGGCGGCGGATTCGAGCCGCTGCGAGCCGCACGCGCGCGCGACGATCGGGCCGCTTGCGTGCCGCGCGATGCCGCCCGTGATCGGCATCGTTTCGAGCAGCCGCGTCCAGCATTCGGCGTCGCGGAGATGGAGACGGCGCGCGACGTTGCTGTCGGTCATGCAGGCCACGAAGCGGCGCTTGCCCGGAAGCGCCGCCGTGTACCACCAGCCGTCGGCGAACGCCTCGACGATCGTGCGCGGATCGGCATTCGTATCGTCGTCGAAGAATCTGCCAAAGCTGACCAGGTGATCGACGACGACGTTGCGTGCGCCGCAGAAGCGGCGGACGATTGCCGCATTGCCGGTAGCGTCCGCGAGGAATCGCGCGGCGATGGTGCGGCCGTTCGCGAGATCGATCAGCCAACCGTCATCGCTGCGATTCGCTTCGCTGACGGCGCTTCCGAGGAGCAGCGTCGCGCCAAGCGTGGCCGAGTGTTCGGCCAGCATCGCATCGAAACGCGCTCGGTCGAGATGCCATCCTGGTCCGCGGGCGTGGAAGATGTAGTCGTTGTCGTGCGGCGACGCATCGCCCCACGATGCCGTCGTTCCGTGTACTTCCGCATGCCCCGCGGCGCGGAAGGTGTCGAAGACGCCGAGGTGTTCGAGGAGCGGGCGGGCGGCGGGGGAGAGGGTTTCGCCGGCGCGCGGCGTGTCGAAATGCGACGCCTCGATCAACGCCACCGAAAGCGACGGCATGCGCCTGCGCAACGCGATCGCGCACGCGCTGCCGGCCGGTCCGGCGCCGATGATGGCGACATCGACCCGCATCAATGCGCCCGCACCGCGTACCACGACGCCACGACGCCGGCAGGATGAATCGGACCCGTGCCCGTTTCACTTTGATGCGGGACGGTGCGCACGATGGAGCCGACGATCGATGGCCGCTCCAGCTGCGAGTTGCTGTTCGGCCAGACCGGCACCAGCCAGCCGATGTAGTCGTAGATCCATTCCGCGGGACCGACCACGCCCTTCCCTTGAAAGCGAATCTGCATCGGCGAGCCGTAGCCGAACGAGCCGCGCAGATTGAGCGACCATCCCTGGCCGCCGATTGTGCCGCCGAGGGTGTCGAAAGAGTCGGCGGTGATCTTCAGCGTGCCGATTCCGAACTGAAGATCGTTGAAGGCGATCGACAGATCGGGATCGTTCATCAGACTGCGGTAGCTCCACGTGCCGACGAATGGATTCTCGTATTTCATCGGGTTCTCCTTTCAGCGCCTCGTGCGCTCGACGGCCATGTAGGGGGGCGGAGTGGCCGGCGGCGACGACGTCGGCTTGGTAGTGGTGAAGTCGTATGCCGGATTGCGGATGATGAACGGCAGCCGCCACCACTCGGTGACCATCTTCAAATCGCCCGCGGCCGTCTGCGGCACGCCCGGCGTCCAGTCGAGGAACGTCCAATTGCCGGCGGCCGTCTGTTGGAACGCCTGCATGGGCCGGTGCGCCGGCCACCACAGCGTTTCCCACACGCGCTGCTCGCGCTGCATGAGCGAGTCGACTGGAGCGTCAGGATTGATCTTGTTCCATTCCTCGTAGGTGATGTCGATCGGCTGCGTGCTGCACTCGTTGAAATCGCTCTGCCACGGCACCGACATCGACTTGGTCAGATCGCCCGGTTGCAGGCCGATGTCGAAGTTGCTCGTCAAACTGAGCGCGTCGGTCGTGTACGTCGAGTAGTCGATCTCCGGGATGCGGCCTTTGTTCTGGTTCGCCTGCGCAGCGGTCTGCCCGAAGACGTAAAAATTCGGATCGGCTTTGATGCGGTACGGCTGCCGCCAGATGGCGGGATTGCGCATCACCCAACCGATCTCGCCGCCCGGACAGAACGATCCGCCGAGGACGTTCGAGAGCGCGCCGGCGTCGAGTGCGCGGCCACTCGCCGGCGGCGCGTCGCTGTACGGCCACCACGGATTCGGCGCCGGCCATCCTTCCAGCGCTTCGTTGTAGAAGTTCCCGCCGGCCCACTGCCGCAGAACGTAGTACTGCAATTCTGTGAGCCGCAGGAACTTCGACGGGAGCGTGTTCGAGATCGGGTTGTCGCCGCAGAGCAGCGGCATGAGCGGAAGGTTGTGAACGCGGCTGCTCGGCTTGCCGTCGAGGAAGAAATCGTTCTCTTCACCCGGCTTGCGCAGCAGGCTGAAAAGAAAGAGCCGCAGATCGCGATACGGATCGTCGGTGTTCGACGCGATGCACGTGGCGCGGCAGTCGTCGAGCAGTTTTCCGATGAGATGTTTGCGCAGATGCTCGTCGGTGAGCCGGCGGAGGTTGAACTTCAGCTCGACGCTGAGTCCCAATCCGATCTCGTCGATGATCTCGGTGACGCTCTGCTCGAGTTTTTGCCGCTCGGCTGCATGGTCCGGTTCGTCGGATGCTTTGCGCCAACGCTCGAGATAGTCATCGAAGGCCTCGGCCTTCTTCGGTTTGCCGATAGCGTTAGCGAACTTCTGTAACGCGCGCTGAAGCCGGGCCGACATGTCGTCCGTCAGCACGCCCGCCGCGGGAAGCGGCGCGCCTTTCTCCTTCAGCTCGTTCTCGATCTGCTTCTGCAGCACCATGTACAGCGGCCCTAGCGTCTCGACGAACAGCTCGCCGTCGTGATGCCGTTGCATGCAGCGCGCTTCGCACTTCCGCACGCCCGGCCAGAAAATCTGCGGTGGGACGCCGAGCTTGTACGGATCGAATGTGCCGCGGGTCGAGTAGTTGTGCGGGTAATTCGACTGCCCGAGGATGTTGCAGAGATAGGTAAATTGGTCGGGACGGAAGAGGATCGTCCAGATGTCGCGGTAGAACCACGGCTTGAAGGACGGGTTCCAGCGCAGGCGCCCGGCGCGCCAGTGAATGAGCGCGTCGGTGTCGGTAGGCGGGATGTACGGCGGATCGTTGAACGTGCCGTCCTTGCCGTAGATGTCGGTGCGCTCGGCGAACTGCGTGACGGCCATGTCGTCGACGACGTCTTCCATCGTGACGATGTCGAGGACCTCGGGGACAAATCTCGGATACGCGCAGATGACCCACGACGGCGCTTCGACGTCGATGAAACGGACGGCGCTGACGAGCTCCGAGTACATGACCAGCCGCGCCATCACCGGACCGTCGGACGTGTCGTCGAACCAGCCGTCGTTGTTCGCGTAGTTGTCGATGCGCGGCTGGCCGAATTCGTCGAAGAGGTACGAGCCGGAGTTTCCGTGGCCGCCTAGAACGAGCAGGCGGCCATCGTTGTCGGTCAGCAGATCGCCGAGCGTGTCGATGGAACACGGGACCAACGGCGGCGGAAATGTCGGCGAGTAGTTCTCTCCGCCATCGCGATCGAAGCTCGCTCTGCGCCGCGTGGTCCCGTCCACGCTGCGCGGACCGGGATCGATGATCAGCCGCTGCCGCGCCTTCGGATCGGTGATGGCCGCGTTGCGTAGCGGATGATCGGATCCGTAGCCGTGCTCGCCCGAGAGTTGTTTGAACTGATACCAGGACGCCTTTTTGTTCGCGAGCCAGACGCGCCACTGGATGTCGACGAGCGCGCCGGCGTTGCCGCCGCCTTCGATGCGGTCGCCGCGCTTGAGCGGACGTCCGCCTGGCGATTCGTCGTCGTAAACCCACACTTCGAATCGTGCCGCCTGTCGGCGAATGCGGCCTTCGGCGTCCTTGAACGACGCCACGCGCTGCACGGTCATGCCGTCGGGCGAATAGATCGGATTGCCGAGCGCGTCGCACTCGGTGGGCAGTTCGGCGCGCTGCTGCGGTCCGATGTAAAACGAGTCGGGACTGTTTCCGAGTCGCGCCACTCCGATGCCGGGATGGATGCGGTAGATGGGAGGCATCGTCATTCCGCCTTTCTAATCAAGAAATTCGAGCGAGACACCGTCGACGCGGAGGAGCTCGTTGTCCTCGCAGTAGTCGGCGCCGATGACCACGAGCGTGATCTGCAGCGATTCGGCGCCGGCATCGAGCAGCCGCTTCGCCGTCTTCGTCACATTCACGCGGTGATTGCGCGGCGTGTTGTGGCTGCGCGGACGGAGGTCGTACTCGCGCGCACGAGCCGGCGGGAGCTCGCAATGTCCCGGTCCGCCGATGCACGCGCCGTGGCCAAAGATGCCGAGGTAGCCGGCGTAGCGATCGTGATCGATCGGCGTCGAGGCGTTCGCGTCCGGCAGATTGAGAAAAACGCGGATGAAGCACGATCGCGGAAGCTGCGGAACGCGATGCAACCGCACTTCGACCTGGCTGAACGACTTGCGCGCCGGCTTCGGAATATCGATCGGCTTCGACACGAAGCGGCCCACCGGCGCGGAGAGCCCCACCGGGATCACGAACGAGCACTTCACGTACTCGTAGCCGAAGCGCGACATGTCCAGCGTGTCGTTGATCGTGTAGCTCCACGGTGTGAGCACGGCGTCGAGATCGGCGGGGAGCGAATGCGGATTGATCTGCTGCCACTCCGACCAGAGCCGGTCGATGTTCGCGTGGATCGGCCAGAAAACCGGGTCGTACGACGCGGTGAGATTGCTGAGCATGTCGCCGTTGTCGGGCTGCGAGTACATGTCCTCGCGCGAGTGGAAGACGCGGCCGGCTACCTTGGTGCCGCGGTTGCGGTTGCGTCCCGGCTTGCTCGGCTCGAACTCAGGATCGGGCGACGGCGTCGGATTCAGTCCGCCCGTCCAGATGTGCATCGTGTTGTGCGGGTTCTGATCGAGATAGCCGAAGGAATCGTTGTAGAGACTTCCGCCGCCGAAATCGCGGAACGTCCGCAGCGACATGATCTGCTCCATGTCCTCGGCCGTCGGATAGTGATACTGGAACGGCGGCTGGTTGATCGTGCTGTCCTTGATGTACTCGGCCGGATAGCGCAGCGGATACCAGAGCGAGTTCGAGGCGAGCAGGGCGTCGATGAAACGCTCGCGATGCGGACCCTTGATGAACTTCTCGCCGTTCTCGCCAATCGCTGCCTTCACGTCGGCGAAGAAGGCCGATTGCGACGTGTAGAGCTTTCCGAGCATCGCCTTGGAGATTTTCGCGGCGTCTTTCGGATCGAGCTTCGGCGTGGCGTTCTTCAGATACTCGATCGACGCCTCGGTGAGAAACGCTTTGAAGGACTCGGGGATGACGTTGCCCTTTTCCGGACAGTCGGGAAGGTACTGCGGCATCGTCCAGTCCCAATACGGCATCGTCACGCCGGGGCAGAGGTCCTGCAGCACCTGCTCGAACTCGTAGAGGTAGATGCGATGCCAGGGGAGGAATCGCTCCCACCCGTGCTGGCAATGGTTCTGATGGATGAGCGCCATGTTGTTGTAGCTGCGGATGTCCTCCTGCCATTTGTTGAGCCGGTAGGTTTCGCGAAAGGCCTGACGGAGCAGCGCGAGCTGGTTCGGCAGAAGGCAGTCGAGATTCATCCGCTGCTTCACTTCACCGTAGCGGTAGCGATATTCGTTCGGCGATCCTTCGAAGACCGGCCACATGCGCGTGTCGCTCTCGACGTTGCCGGCAGGAATCGATTCAACGGCCGTCGCCCGGGTCAGCGTGCCGGCTGCGAGCGAGATTTCGCGCTGCGGATCGGGCAAGCCGTCGTCGATCCAGTCGGAGATGAAATCGATGTCGTCGCGCGACACGGTGCTGCCGCCCCACGGCAAACGCGGAAACTGCGTTCCATCGAACGGCGCCTCCCCTCGGAGACCGCGCACCAATCCAGACTTCTTGCCGCGATTCGGAAACGGCGGACCGTCGTTCTGCACCGGCGCGCAACAACTGCACGCCTCCTCAGCCTTCTCGGCGGGCGCGATCATCGGGACGCCGTAGACGCGCGCTTCGAGCAGATCTGACAGCGGATACCAGAAGCGGCCGGCGCCGCCGTAATCGGCGTCGCTTCCTGCCGCGGCGCGGTCGAGGATCTCGACCACACGCTCGTACCGGGTCGTTACCACACCAGCGGTTTGTGCCATCGAATCTTCTCCAGTGCGAAGTGAAAAATGGCGGCGATGAACAACGCCGCGGCGCCCGCGTAGACCGCGGCGCTCGATTGGATGACGAATTTCCCAGTAACGATCGTTACTGCGGCGATGAGCGCGACGACCGCCGGGCCGTAGCGCCGCTCCATCCGCGATCGAAGGAAGACGGCGGTGACGGAGACCGCCAGCGACACGATCATCGCCGCCGGCATCCAGGCGGCAGCCGCCGCGCCGGCCGCACCGCCCGCGCCGAGGATCATGAAAAAACAGAGCGGGCACTTCGGCGTCAGCGCGAGGATGGCCGGCCAGACGAGCAGCAACGTCGTACCGCGTCTTGCCGGCATCCCGGGATGCCGAAGACTGCCGACACGTACAGCGATCTGATTCCCGTTGATACCTTAGGAGTGTCTGACCCGCTTTGTTTCCCTACCCACGCGGGGCGGTTCAGGGTCGGCAGATGTCGCAGATTACGCAGAATGGCTTTGTGTGAACTTAATCTCTACGCCGGCGCCGCGCTCCACCGCCCGCGTGAGAGCGATCGACGCGGTGGCGACGTCCTGCAAGGCGGTGCCGGTGGAGTCGAAGATGAAGACTTCGTCGTTGTCGCGCCGGCCGGGAACGCGGTCGCAGACGATGTCGGCGAGTTCTCCGTGAATGTCGTCGCGCGTCATGACTCCGGCGGCGATGGCGTGGTGGAGATCGCCCATGACCGCGGCTTGATCGAGGATGTCCGGGACGACGCGGCTCTGGGCGAGAAGCGCGGGCGCGAGCTCGTTCTTTTCGGGATTGTCGGCGCCGACGGCTCCGATGAAGAGTCCGTCGTGACGATGTTCGATGCCGAGGATGGGCGAGCGGGCGGGTGTGCAGGTGATGACGATATCCGACTGCGCAACGGCGATTTCAATCGAGTCCGAGATCACGACTTCGATGCCGAGGCGTTGCGACATCTCGTTCGTAAACCGCGCGGCGGCAGCGGGGTCGGCGTCGTACGCGAACACCTTCGCAATCGTTCGCACACGCAGCAGTGCCTCGGTATGCGCGCGCCCCTGGATACCGCAGCCGATGATCGTCATCGTTCGCGAATCGTTTCGCGCAAGATGTTTTGCCGCGACCGCCGTCGCGGCAGCAGTGCGCAGGGTCGTAATCAATGTTGAGTCGAGGATGCCGAGCGGTGTGCCGCGTTCGACGTCCATCACGACAATCAAGCCCTGAATCGTGGGGAGTCCGTGCTGTCGCGGGTTGTCGGGAAAGTTCGCGTTGATCTTCGCCGCGAAGATGTCCGCGGCGGCTGCCTTCACGTGAAACGTTCCGTGTTTGGCGTGGACGCCGAGTGTCTGCGGCGGCGCGATGCGGCCTTCGCCGAAATCGCGAAATGCCGTTTCCACGGCGGCGATGCAGTCGTCGATCGTGAGCAGCGCGGCAACGTCGGCCGCCGTCAGAATTCGGGTCATCGGAAATCCGCCAGTTCGTGAAAGAGGTAGACGGCGCTGACCATGGCCTTCTCCCAATCGCCGAGGTGGAGCGACTCGTTTTCGGAGTGCGCGTTGGAGTGAGGGTCCTGAACGCCGGTCAGCAACGGCGGGACGTCGCCGGCCAGCTCCGCGAACGGTTTGACGAATCCGATCGAGCCGCCGCTGCCGGCCATGACCGGCTCGGCGCCGAAGCCTCGGCGCAGTGCCCGGCGCGCCGCGGTGAAGATCGGATGCGCAGGATCGGCCTCCCACCACGACGGGCCGCCGTGAATAGTGGTCGTGACCTGCACGCCGCGCGGCGCGTGGGAGCGAATCGCGTTCGCGAGAAGCTCGCCCGCTTCGTCGCTGCCGAGGTCGCGGACCGTGCGGAGCGAGAGGCGTGCGCGTGCGCTGTCAGCGATCTGATTCGACGCCGACGCCAGCGGCACCGCCTCGATCGCGGTGATCGTCAACGACGGGCGCGCCCAGATGTGCTCCCACGACGGCTCGGTTTCTGTCAGATCGACGCCATCGAGAAGCGCGAAGTCGTGCTTGAACCGATCGGCATCGAACGGCAGCGCGCGCATCGCCTCGAGTTGCGAATCGTCGATGCGTACGCGTTCATCGAGGCCGGGAATGCCGCGCTGCAGATTCGCAAGAATCGAACAGAGAATCATCACCGCGTCGGGCGTGAGTCCGCCGGCCTGACCGCTGTGAACGGGACGGGCGAGACAGCGCACCTCGACGTCGACGATGCAGTTGCCGCGCAGGCGGTAGGTGAGCGACGGAATGCCGGTGGCGAAGTTTGGCGTGTCGCAGAGGATGATGAAGTCGCAGCCGAAGAGCGCGCGATGTTCGGCCAGCAGCGCCTCGAGGTTCGGCGATCCGATCTCTTCCTCTCCCTCGATCAGCAGCGTCACGTTGCACGGCAGCGCGCCGGTTTCCGCGCACGCGCGAATCGCGGCGAGGTAGGCGAGGAATCCGCCCTTGTCGTCGGAAGTACCGCGGCCGTACATGCGGCCATCGCGGATCGCCGCTTCGAACGGCGGCGAAATCCAGCGTTCCTCGCGCCCCGCGGGCTGCACGTCGTGATGGCCGTAGATGAGGATCGTGGGCAGATCGTGCGAAGCGATCACATCACCATAGACAGCCGGATGGCCGGCGGTTTCGAGCAGGCGAACGTTGGCTACGCCGTTGCCGATCAACGTCTCCGCGACGGCACCGGCGGACCGGCGCACTTCAATTGCCGGAAACGCGCTCGCCGAAATGCCCGGAATGCTGACGAGCGACGCGAGTTGCTGCTGATACGCGCCGGCATTGCCGCGCACGACGGCGATCGCGTCGTTCACTTGCGGCTCCGCTGCGGCCGGCTGAGCGCTTCATGCAGATGGTCGAAGATCTCGATGCCGCGCTCGATCCTCTCCGCGTCGTCGCGAACGCGCCCGGCCAATCCCTCGATCATCATCCGCACCCCTGCGCCCTCCGCGCGATCGAATTTCGTCTCCTTCAAATCGAGGTCGTGCACGATTTCCGCGATCGCGCGCACGCCCTTGTCCGCGACGCCGGTCCGCCGCACCAGCGTCTCGAACGTGCAGCGATCGCCTTCGTGCGTGAACTCGCCGCCGGCCATGTCGAAGCGGATCTCGCCATCGCGCGGTGCCGCCTTCGCCTCGAAACGGAAGCGGGCTTTGGCGTCGATGAAGCGGCGGATGAACCACGCCGAGGCAAGGCGGTCGATGTGGACGTCGGGGCGGGTGACCCAGACTTTGCCGCGCAACGCGAGCTTTGTTTTCGGCATGTGCGTCTCCTCCTTGTGAGCTTTTTTCAGCCGCGCTTCGATCGTAGCGAGCGCTTTTTCGGCGGCCTTGCGCGCGGGCGCGTCGAAAAAATCGATGCGCCGGATGTCGTCGAGGCGGCGCGTTAGAGCCGCGTGTGCCACCGTCAACTCGCCGGCGGCGGCAGTGCTTCGCGCTTCCTTGAGCGCGGAACGGGCGTCGGCGGTGAGCGCGTTGTAGCCGGCGTCCCGCGTCTGGCGAAACTGCGCTACGGCCGCATCGTTCGCGACGCCGTCGACGAAGTCACCTTCGAAGAGATGCGCGTCGCCACCGCCCGCAGTGATCTCCTGCGCGATCCATTGCATGTCCTCGAGCGCGTCACTGTTCCGCGGCAGCAGGTAGACGGCGTTCTTGACAGCCACCGCTCCGACGCTGGCCAGCCGCTGCCGGATCTTGGCGCGCAGGTACAACGGCCGCGGCGGAATGCGATGTACAAGAATCAGCCAGCGCGCCATACTTCGATGCTAACAAGTGCTTGACGATATAGCAACTGCTATACTCAAACGTCCCGAGCCGCCAGAGGCTTGCACGGCTCGGGGCATATTTTGCGAAGCTTTGGAGTGCGGTGGCGATCGAGCCACCGCTTTGGGAGGGAGGGGGACGATCGAGCAAGCATCACATGTTGCGAGTCGTCGCAGTTCCGCCGCCCTCCCAAAGCGGTGGCCCTGCCACCGCACTCCAAAGTGCTCCGCACGAAACGGGACCACATTTCTTCACGATCTCTCAGGATGACAGGTATCGATGCGGCCAACTCTGATTCAGTTCGTCCTCTACTTCCTCCGCCTCGGGGCCCTCGGCTTCGGCGGACCGGTGGCATTGACGAATGCTCTACGCCGCGACCTCGTCGAAACGCGTGAATGGCTGATGCCGGACGAATTCGAGAACGGCCTCGCCCTCGCCGCGGCCTGCCCCGGACCGTTGGCGTACCAGCTCGGTATCTACTGCGGCTACATCCGCTTCGGCATCGCCGGCGGATTGGCGGTGGCCGTTGCCTTCGGGTTGCCGCCGTTCGTCATCGTGACGGCCGCGGCATCGCTCTACGTCCGTTTCGCCGCCGACTGGCACCTTCGCGCGCTCTTCTACGGCATTGCCCCGGCCATCGTCGCGCTCATCATCAAAGCCTGCTGGAACCTCGGCCGCCGCACGCTGCGCGCTGACCGCATCGCCTGGATCTTCGCGATCGCCGCCTGCGCCATCACCGTCATCGTGCAGCGGGAGCTCGCGTTGATGTTCGTCGCTGCCGGTCTGCTGGGAGCCATTGTTTTCGCGCCGACGCCGCCACGTCCCGCGAACGCGTTCGTGATGATCCCGAGCGCGAAACTATTCGCGTTTTTCTTCAAGACCGGCCTGCTCGTTTTCGGCAGCGGCCTGGTGATCGTCCCGTTCCTGAAAACGCAGGTGGTCGACCAATACCACTGGCTCACCAACCGCCAGTTCCTCGACTCGGTCGCCATCGGAATGATTTCGCCGGGTCCGGTGGTGATCACCGCAACGTTCGTCGGCTACCTTCTCAACGGCTTTGCCGGCGCCGCTGCCGCGACCCTCGGCATCTTTTCGCCGCCGATCCTTTTCACCGTCATCGCGACGCCGATCCTGCTCCGCTATCACAGGAATCCGCGCCTTGCCGGCTTCATCCGCGGAGTCGGCGTGACGGTGGTGGGCGTGCTGGTGGGGACGTCCTACCTCATTGCGCTGCAAGCGATCGGCGATTGGCTGACGATGTCGATCGCGATCGCCAGCCTCGTGGTCATCACGATGTGGAAGAGGATTCCCGAGCCCGCGATCATCGCCGCTGCGGGTGCGATCGGATTGCTCACGTATCAATTGGTTCATTGACGTTCGTAGCGCCGGCGGCCCGCCGGCTGGACCGCCGCCGGCTCGGCGGCAGGTCTTAAATGCCAGCGAGCCGCTGGCAGTCCAGCCGTCGAGCCGACGGCGCTACGCCCCAGCCCATTCGCTGCACGCTGATCACCATTCGCTGCATTCATTCGACGTTTCGCCGATTCCTGCCGCAAACTGGCGGGCATGACTCCGCGCCGCATGGCCTGGCGATTCGCCGTGCTCTTCTGGACCTTGTTCGGAGTGGTCACCGGCATCCAGGTCTGGATCAGCATGATCACGCACGGGCATTCCGTGCCGCGGCTCATCTTCTATTACGTCGCGATCTCCGAGGGATGGCTGGCGGCCACGGTCGGCATCGTCTGGCTGGCGCGGCGCTTCCCGATCGTGCCGTTGCGGCGGCTGCCAATCCTCGTTCATTTCCTGGCGGCGTGCGTGATCGCTGTCCTGCACTCCTTCTACTGGCTGGGACTCCTGATCGCGATCAGGCCGTACGACCGGATGACCGCGGAGCCGGCGCAGATGCCGATCGCCTCGATCCTGTTCTTCCGCGTCCCCTTGGAGTTTCTCCTCTACTGCATGGTCCTCGGCGCGGCCATGGCGTTCGATTTTTACGAGCGCTATCGCGAGCGCGCGCTGCAAGCGGCGCAGCTCGAAACGTCGCTCGCCGACGCCCGGCTGCATGCGCTGGAGTTGCAGATCCAGCCGCACTTTCTCTTCAACACGCTCAACGCGATCAGTGGACTTGTTCGCGTGAAACGCAACGATGAGGCGATCACGATGCTGGCCGGCCTCAGCGAGTTGCTTCGCTACACGCTCGATCACGAGAACGATCAGAGAGTTCCACTCGATGTGGAGCTGGCCGTGCTGCGCCGCTATCTCGAAATCCAGCGCGCGCGATTTCCGGATCGGATGTCGTTCACCATCGACGCCTCGTCCGAGGCGGGGAGGGGAGCGGTGCCGACGCTGCTGCTGCAGCCGCTGGCGGAGAACGCAATCCGCCACGGCATCGAACTGAGCGCATCGCCGGGCGTGGTGAACGTGCGCGCGTTCCGCAACAACGGCCATCTCCACATCGAAGTCTTCAACACCGGCACCCTCGGCGAGCGAAGCGAGAGCGGCATCGGAGTGCGCAACACGCTCGACCGCCTGCGGCATCTGTACGGCGAAGAAGCTCGATTCGACCTCAAATCCGCTGGGGAAGGCGTCTTAGCGAGCGTCTCGATTCCGTGGAGTTCGTTGTGATCCCTTCCGTTGCCAAGCACACCGCGCCGCGGTAGTCGTTTAGCTAGTTCGCAACGGACGCTACCGCCTACTCCATGCCATCGATCGCCGCGGCGATCTCCGCGTTCGACGGGCGCTCGCGAAAGTCGGTTTCGACTTTCATCCAGCGCACGCGGCCTTTTGCATCGAGCACGAAGACGGCGGGATGGGGGATGCCGTCTTCTTTCTTGCCGGCGTAGGCTTCGTCGCGGAGGGCGTAGCGGTCGATGATTCTCGATCCGGGATCGGAGAGAAGTGGGAACGTCACTGCGCCGCGGTGATCGGTGGCGAGGAGTTGCGCGAACTTTCGTCCCTCCTCGGTGGAATCGGGACTGATCGCGTAGAACTTCACCTCCGGATACGCGCGGACCAGATCACGAAGCCCGGCCAACTGCCGGGCGCAATACGCTCACCAGTAGCCGCGGTAGAAAACGAGGACGACCTTCGTCCCCGCCGCCTCGGCCAGGCTGACGCGTCTTCGATTCTGATCGAGGAGCGCGAACGCAGGCGGCTGTTGTCCGACCTTCGGCGGCGTGGGATTGCGGGCAGCGATGGTGATGAGCAGTGCGGCGAGGAATGACAAGCGGTTCGAGAATACCAAAGAGACCGTCTGCGGATTGAAGCCGTTATCCTTCCGCATCTTGAATCGCCGCATCGTTCTTCTTCCGCTGCTCTTCGTTGCGTGCATGTCGAACTCCCGTCATCCTGCCGTTACGCCGGAGACGTTCGTGCTCGACTACAACACTCCTGTTGACCCTCACCTGCAGAAACAGCTCGAATCGATCGATGCGCGGCTTCGCGCGAAATACGGGATGACGCTGGAGCAGACGGCGGTCGGTCTGCTCGACCTCAACCATCCGCGCCTGGCGATGACGCATCCCGATCGCATCGAGTACGCCGCGAGTGTGGCCAAAGTAGGAATCCTGCTGGCGTACTTTCAACTCCATCCCGGCGCGGCAACGGAGATGGACGCCGCAACGGAACACGAGTTGGGGCTGATGATCAAAGCGTCCAGCAACGAGATCGCCGCGAAGTACTCACGGGCCTTGGGTCTGCGCGAAATCCAGCAGGTACTCAATGAGCAGGGGTTCTACGACGCGGCACACGGCGGCGGCATCTGGGTGGGAAAACACTACGGTCCGAACAGCGAGCGGATTGGCGATCCGGTCGCGAATCACTCGCATGGGGCGACGGTGCGGCAACTCCTTCGTTTCTACTGGCTGCTGTCGCGCGATCAACTCGTGTCACCTGCCGCGTCGCAGAAGATGCGCGCGATCTTTCTGTCACCCGACATCCCGCACGACGATCACAAGTTCGTGAAGGCGCTGAGCGGCCGCGGACTGACAATCCTTCGCAAATGGGGGAGTTACGAGGACTACCTGCACGACTCCGCGATCATCGAAGGAGCGGGACGTCGCTACGTCCTCGTCGCGCTGACGCACCATCCGCGCGGCGACGACTATCTCGAGGATCTCGCGCGCGAGGTGGACGACGTGATGACGATCCGCAGATGGCGCAGATAAAACGCAGATTGGAGATTGCCCGATGCCTGCATTGATCATCGTCGATATCGAAGTGCTCGATCCTGTCCGGTACGAGGACTACAAGCGTCTCGCTTCGGCTGCCATTGCCGCGCACGGCGGACGGTATCTCGTGCGCGGCGGGAAGAGTGAAGTCCTCGATGGCGAGTGGCAGCCGCGGCGGCTCGTCGTGCTGGAGTTCGACTCCGTCGAAAAAGCGAAGGCGTGGCGGAAGTCGCCGGAGTATGCCGAGGCGAAAAAAGTGCGCGACACGTGCGCGCGGGCGAACATGATCGTCGTCGAAGGCGCGTAGTGCGCGCGTCGATTTTCACAACGAAAAACGCGGCCTCTCGGCCGCGTTTGGATTTGACGATTTGGTGGAGCTGAACGGGATCGAACCGATGACCTCCTGAGTGCGATCTCCGCGTCGGTCTCGGGACATACGCGGATATCTCCTTTCGAGAGTAGTTTACCTCGGTCTCGACTTATCTGCACGCGGGCGAAAACGGGCGGACTAGACGCGCGTTAGACACTTACTGACGCCGAAGAAGGTCGCGTGCGCAGCACGAGCGCGGCGAACCGCGCTGGCTTCTAGAACACGTCGATGTAGAGCCGCGAGTTCTCCATCAGGTCATTCATGTCGATGCCGTGATCATCAGTCAGCGGTTCGCCGTTGTAGTCGCCCCACGCGCTCGCAAGCTTCTTCACAAAACCATCGATGTCGCCCTTCGCCGTGGCGTGCGGGTTGGGAAGCGCGATGTTGATGCGCATGTCACCAGCGGGAGTTCCAACGGCGTTCGTCTCGCCGATGTGCAGCACTCGCGTCACCTGCGAGTGGTACGGCTCGCCTTCGGCGTTTTTCTTCCTGACAGCGAGTCCGAGACGTTCCTTGACGAGCGGCTGCCCGATGATGTTCACCTCCTCGTTGAGGATGACGAGGAGACCATCTGCGTCAGGGATGCCGAGGTGCTTTTTTGTGTCGCGGATCTGGTTTGCTGCGTCGTCGATCGCATTCTCGACGGACGATGTGATCTTCTTCACGAGTTGGTTGTAGCGGTTCTTGCCCTTCATTTTCTTCGGGAGTTTGAGGTACAGGTCCTCGATGATGTGACGGCCCTTCGGGAGCTGGCCGGGATCAATGCCGTCCGCCTTCATGATGTCGAGGAGCTTCTTCCCCATGTCCGCTTCGAGACACTTCACTTCGCAGACGATCGTCTTGTCCTCGAAGAGGTAATCGCCCTTCTGGACTCCCTTCGGCGGGTTCTCCAGCGAGTCGATGGCGACCGAACCGGGATACTGCCGGCAGAAGTCCTCGAAACGATCCTTCAGCGTCATGGTTGTCTCCGCGATGGCAGCGTGAATCACGGTGATGTTCACCGTGACAGTTTTGCTGTTGATCGTGATCCTCGGGACTTTGGCTTTCGTTGCGAGACTAAAGAGCCAGTTCGCTATGACGCCGATGGCAATATCTCGGCCGACGACGAGAAGGTCTGGCCCGACCGTGAGAATCGCGTGGTAGAACGCATCCCATAGGCCGCCGTGTAAGTCGCCCCGGCTTTCTTCTGTCGGCTCGAGTTCACCGATTCCTTCGACGGTGTAGACAACAGGAACTTGCTTGTTATTGACGATCGTGATGCCGGGAAGCCCTAGAACAGCACTGGGCGGCTCTGGAAACGCAGAAGTCCCGCCGTGGTCGAACTCGAACGTGACATCGATTCTCACACTACCAATCTACACCCTGAAACCGGACACGCCTTCACCCGATCCGTCGAGACGTTCGAGGTATGCGAGTTGCTCCTGTAACACGCCCCGGAACTTAGCGAATGCGACCGCTCGATCGTTCGGCAAACTAGCATTGGGTATCACCCGGCCAGCGTCGTCCAAGCACTGACTGCTTGGTAGGTTTCTGGACCGAGTAAATGCTCGGTCTGTCTTCCGACGTACGAAGCCGCCCTACCCGCGAGACCGTCCTTCTCAAAATTTGATCAACAGCACGACATTCGACTGCATAACGACGCACGCGATCGCGGATGCATTTGGTATCCTCACGGGGATCTCCGGTAGCGAGGCTATACGGATATTCTTGAAGGCCGGCACCAAAGCGTCTCGGATAAACGACGGCACGCGCTTGTCGTCAATCCCCACCGTCACACCGATGTCGGTCAAGGTATAGCGTGCACTCACATCCCTCAAGGGACCATCCTGCGTGAGCACGAATCGCCCAAAAGGGCCAGCGTCATTCACGAACCTCGCGCGAATCGTAATCTTCGCGCTCAGATCAAGGTCGTACTGTGGGTTCCTGACGGAATTATGCTCACCGCCCTGGTCTTTTCGATAGACACCAAGGACAAATTCGATCGCTCCAATGTCGGGACGGAGCGTGGGTCCGCCCTCTAGATTTGCAACGGTATGGTGATAGTCGGCGTTAAACTCCGGCGAGTTGTTCTGCCGCGTGATTGCACCAAGTACGACCGAGGTTATAGTCGCGATCGACGCGGTCATCGCGACATCGAATGGTTGCGGTACGCCATCGAGAGGAGGTAGTAGCCCGTGGCGGCCGCGTGCCGTTTTCGAGAACACGCTCACGTGGTCACGACTGACGCTCTCCATATAGCCGGACCACGTCCCGAATGGTAAAGCCGGCAGTTGCAGCGGAGCGGTATAGCTGGCTGTCGCCGGATCTCGCATTGCCGCATTAATCGCGTTGAGCACCTCGACGACTTCCGGCCAGTTCGCCGATTCCGCGGCGCACGGATCGGAGTACCGCATCAGTCGAATCAACACCGCGTCTCCTTGAACGTGAAAAGCGCATTCAACCGTCGTCGTGTAAGAGCGCGATCCCACAGTCACTTCGAGTGCGATGCCCAGTCTATCCAGTGCAAGCACCAGCCCGCCCTCGCCCGCACATCCATTGTCGCTGACTAGAATCCATCGGGTGTGAACGACTGTGCCATGTGGGACCTTCGCAGCGATGCGATCGGTTAGATCGAGAGCGGCCAGTCGCTTAGCAAAATAGTCACTTGCACAAGCGATTTCGGAATCATAACCTAAGTATGTTAGATGTCGCTCCGATAAACGCATCCGCTCATTGCACTCTCTCAGAATCGTCGGCGGCGCCGCACGCACCGGCGGTGGCAGATTCGCATTAACGATACCCAAAAGCGCATGCGCCGCTTCCTCGTTGTGCCTCGCTGCGTCGGCGGCATGCTCGATCAGCTCGGCGATGGACTGACAGCGTGACAACGTTGCATCTCGCCAAGTCCAGTAATCGTCGTAGGCCATAAATCACTTCAGGCCGTCGACCTTTTGGCCGAGAGCACCGACTCCGATCTTTAGCTCCGTAACTTCGGCGATGGTGGAATTCAACTGTCGCACGAAGTCGTCAAGTGCCGTTTTCACAATCAATAGCTCGTCGTGAGTATTGGCAATCGTCTGCATCAGCTGGCCCGTGATGTCGAGCTTCGCCTGAATATCCTCTAACGCGGTTGTCACGCGGTCGCGCATGTCATCAAATTCATCGATGAGCGCGTTGTGATAGATTGCCTCCACGGTATAGTGCAAGATGCCAGCGGGTGAACCAGATTGGCGGTCCCCGCGGCCGTGTTCAAATACTAGCCGGGGTGACGATAGTCGTGAGAGCTCGGCCTTCCCTTTCGCGGCTAGCAAGGCGGATAATGGTATTGCCGGTAGCGGAATGTCGCTGTAAAGAAAATTGAATGGATCGACGTCACCCTCGACGCCGACTTGTCGATCTCCGAGCGCTCGAATCTGCGGGCCGACGGCGTTCGCAGAGATCGCAGCCGTTGAGCGCGACAGAGCCCGATCGTCGTACATGGAGTCGAGAGCAACACTCTTGCGGTAGCGCTCGAGTGCATACTCCGCCGCGCGCCGATAAAGTGCACCTGCACGAGGCTCTGCCGCGAGGGCCTTGTTTATCGCGGTTACCAGAGCCGGCGTAATTTCGGTCGTTGAGTCACTTCCATCGGTGGCACTCAGGAGGCTTACACGAACGTCATGCGGAGATCGAAACATGACGCTGCCGGCCGTTACGTACGGTGACGATGCGAACAACGAGTGGTCGCCACGAATGCTAAGAAACACCTCCTCCAAGCGCGCGGCGTCGGAGTTCGGGATGGAAACTACGTGCTCAAAATGAGCCTGATCAAAGATGAGCGTTCCGCTTAACGTTCGGACGTGATCTTTGCCTTGGGCAAAAGTACTATCCGAAACCGCTTCGGCAGAGGACATCGCAGGCTTAATCGTCACCGAGTGCCTCCCATATAGGACGTCGTCGCCCACGCGCGCCCGGATATCCGGCGGAATTGTCTTGTCTTCCTAGCGTCCGTGCTCCCGCGCGCGTGATTCCTAAACTGTTGGTGGATCGAGTGATACCGAGATAGTGAGTCGAATGTCGGGGTCTGCAGCGGAGTGAAGAAAGTACGTTGCGGTGTGTTCTCGAAGGGTCAATCCATCGAGCCGTTGGTTCGACGGAATTTGGTACTTGCTCGCCACGCCGCTTAACAGCACAGTCGGTGGGTCCGGAAAGAGAAAGCGAAGATCTTCCTGCGTAACTTGCACGCCAGCAGTGAGCGTCTGCGGAAAGTAGACGGCAATACTACCGAGGTTGGTATCTTTGAAGCTCATGCGAAGAACGGGTCCCGTATTACTAGCCGTGGCATCGATGAACGTTATGCTGCCCCGATCAGCGAGGGCCTTCAGCAAAGCCGGATTGGCATCCAGTGGGAGCGACTTGATGATACCGCTAATGGGATATGCGCGGTTCGCGCTGATAGCTTCACGCAAGGAATTGCGCACGTCACGAACCCCATCCGCGTAGCGACTACCGTCGACGGCGATTGTGCGGTTCGCTCCAGCTTGCGGCCGACCAGCTACCATGAGGATGCTCGACTCTGACAAACCACCAGTGCGTGATGACGCCCAACGGTTGGAATGCGACTCAATTATATCGAGCGATGAACTACTGCATGACTTGTCATCGACGCAATAACCATACTTCTTATTGCATTGGTCTTTGTTCATACGAGTGTAGCCAAGTTTGGTCAAACAACAACATGTGGGCTCGTCATTCATAACGGGCTCACAGCTTTGCATGAGAACCGATATCACGATTAGCGCGGCCGCAGCGAACAGCCTGTTCAGTCTGAATGCGATGCGAACCGCTGTTAGGTCTAATTGAAGAATCGGCATGGGTCATCCTCCGTCAGGAATTCTTGCGACTACTATCGCGACCGCTCGCAGGCACAATGATGCGCAATTCGTGCACCGCATCAACCGCCGCAACGAGGATATATATCGCAGTTTCGGCGGTTAGTAGCACGCTTTGCAAGCGATAATTGCTAAGGATCGTGTGCAAGTGTTGATCTGTGGTGATCAGGATGACCGGGCTGGAATCAAAGGTAGCGATCGTCGAGTCGTGCGCGCTTTGAAGCTTCACCTGCATCCCACGATTGATTGTTCCCGCGATCCGTAGCGCCGGGTGGCGATATGCAGCGTCAAATGTGCACGCGTCGACGTCTTGCCCAGATTGCAATACCATGCATTCCATCAGTTGTACGCCACGCAGCGTAACGGGGTCGTATGAGCCTGTACGCAAAGGTGCCATTAAGGCGCTCGCAATAGTAGGTTGCCTTGTTGCGACGGGCCGTAGCGCTTGCTCGGACGACTCGGCGAGAATTAGCGTTCGGTAAGAACTTAACGAGAGCCTAGGAGGTTCGTCGAAAAAGACCCGCGGCCCCGGTGGCGCCACGTTAGTGCCATGATCGACGTTCTGCGTGAGTGGATTTATGCCCATGCTGTACTCATGACGGGCCGCGGATCTCTGTAATCTAAAGCTCGGTTTCGCGACGAACGCATACGCTAGGATTGAAAGACACTCCCGTCGTGACCAACTCATACGCCTCGTCCTCAGAAAAACGTGCTCTGTGTGAGGGTGTTCGGGGAAGATGCCAGAGGTACGCTGCAGTGGAATCGACCATCACCTACGTGGTACCCGTCGCCCGCACGCAACATTCTCCGCGCTGGACAGTTCATCGCGAACCGCAGCCTCCCCGCCGTCTGCTCGGCTCCCACGATAAGGAGTGACCGGCCAGCGCGTTTCCCTACCCCCTTCCTCGGGATCAGCCTAGAAAGTCCACTTCTCCCCTTCCGTTGGTCGTGCCGGTAGCAGAAGACCGGTGTGTTATTCGTAGTCCGAGACGCCGTCACGGAGCGACAGCGAGCCCTCGATCGAATTCGTTTGTACCCGTTTCGCAGATACGCCGTAAGCGGCGTTGCGTGTGCTGAAGCTGAAGCTCGCGCTCATCAATCGAGATGAGCGGAAAGGAGCTTCAATGACAGCCAGAAGTATTGCATCTCCCATCGACAAACCGGATGACAACGCACCAACCCGGCTCCGTTGCATTCAACAGATCACGGCGGTCGACGAGGAGGGGCTCGAGATCGTGCGCTCCGTCCTCGACCGGCTGCAACCGCAAGCAAGGCCGCAGCGAAAAAGACGCACGAGCAAAGAGCGGCCGGACGTCGGAGGTGTCGAATGACTTCCCGACTAACGACCGCTTTCCTGTTCCTGTTCATCCTGGCGTCGTCCTGCACCGATACCCCAGCAACGTTGGGTACGTGGTCCGGTGCCGCCGACAAGCCGCTGCCGCCTCCGCTCACGGTAGATGTGCTCTGCGATCCGAGCGCTGGCAGTACGTGCACCGAAGCCACCCTGCGCGAAGTGCTACGAACCGCACTTGCACAGGCCGCAGAGCGACCTGACAGCGTGGTCCGGCTATGGGTGCAGGGCAGCAACATCGAAACGACGCGCATGGTCGGCGAGGCCCGGAGCATCAAGCCCCACGCCCCTGGACGTCGCGCTCGGCAGCAGCACGAATCTCGCTGGATCGCCGAGCAACTGCGGTCCTTGATGACGGCCGCGCAGCCAAGCCTTCGGAAGCATCCGCGCCGATCACCAATCGCCGAGACGATCGGTCGTGTTGCGCTTGCCACGCCGCCCACGAAGGACTCGCGCCTTCTCATAGTCGTCACGGACGCCTTTGAGGTGTCTGGTTTCGGGAGCTTCGAATGCGGCCTACTACCCACGCCGGATCGCTTTGCAAACGTCCTCTCGCGCGAGCGCGTGCTTCCAGCGGGGTCGCTACGAGGAGTCTCCATCATCTTCTCTCACGTCGATCTCGTCTCTGTCGACCGTGGTCGCTGCCCGCTGTCTCTCCGGCGCGCGGCAGACGTCCGTGCGATCTGGGAGACCGCACTTCGCGCGGCCGGCGCGACGCACGTTGAGATCCAGAGCGGCAGCTTCCAAGCCCCACCGGAAAAGGAGGCACCCCATGTTTGACCACTTCGATCGAAATGACCTTGAGCGCCGCGCTCGCGAAGACGCGCGGCTCAACATCTACGAACCCGACGCCTACGTTCTCGCGACGCTCGGCCCCGAGCCGGCGTTCGATCCGGTGGGCAACCTTCGCCACGCGAACGTCGGCTCTCGGCTCCAAGATCCCAGGATTGAAGAAGGCGAAGCCGATATTCGCCGCGTCGAAGAGAATCTGGCGCGCCACCCGAACGCCCATTTCCTCTTCGTATTCCTCCTGCTTCTTCTCTTCGTCGAATCGGCCGGTGCGATCTACGTCATGCGCGCGATCGGCGTCGAGTCGCCCGAGCGGATCGTCTTCGGCACGGCGCTCGCGACGTGCATCTTTTTCACGGCCTGGCTCCTTTCGCGCGCTCGGAACCGCCTGGTCTCCGTTGCGGCCCTTCTCTCCCTGGGGCTGCTCATGGGAGCGCTCACTCTCGTGCGCGTCGGCGAAAACGCCGGGGACGGCGGATCGCGGACCGTTGATTGGGCGATGGGCATCATCATGACCGCGGTCACAGTCGGACCGGCGCTTCTCGCCGAGCACGTCCTGCGTCTCCTTTCACCCGTGCAGCCCCTCGTGCGCCGACGCCTTCAACTCTCCCGCCGGCTGACCGCAGCGCGGTTTCAGAAACGAAACGCGACCTGGTTTGTAAACCGAGTCGCGGACCGTCGCCAACGCTGGCAGCGCACCGCGGAGCGCATGCGCGCCGCCTACGACATCGCGCATCGAACCGCTCGCGTAGAACTTGGCGATTCGCCGTTCCCGGCGAACGGCTCAACGACGCTCGTGCGTCTCAACGATTCACCTCAACCGGAAGACAACCAATAAGGATCGATCATGCTCACATCATCTGCCCTCATGCCCACATCTGAAGCCCGTTCTCGCGTCGAGGTCATGACCGCGGGCGCGAACCGCGGCGCACGTCTCATGCAGCCCGCGATCGCAAACTTCAACCGCGCATCGGCGCGCTTTGCGCTCGCACCCATCTACGTCGATCCCGTGCCCGAACGCGCGCTCGCATTGGTCCGTGAAGGTGCGAGGCGCGGCGTTACGGCCACGGCGGTCGAGGCCCGAATCGAGGACGTTCTGTCGAGCGAGGACCGTTCGCACTCGCCGCTCATCGTAAGCGTCGACAATCCCTATGCGGTCGCGAGCGCACTCGAAAGCGCCGAAGGCCGGCCTGTTCTCGTCTACCTGCTGGTACGGATGCCAAGCCAGGAGCTCATGGGCATTCGTGCCGTGATCCGGAGCGATGATGACCGCGAGCGCGAGCTGGCAGCGCGCTTCTTCCGCGCCCTCGGCAAGCTCACCGCCCGCTCCGGCGCCTCGGCGGTCGTCGGCGTCGATGGCCGTCCGGAGCACATCGCCTTGGAGCCGGCGTACCGTGCGTGGTTCGCCGAGCACATGCAGTCGAACATGACGAAGCTCGTCGCCAACATCGCGCCCGAGAATGATCCTCTCGAGATCACCGTCGACGGCCGCAAGACGATGTCCCTCATGGTGAAGGAGAGCGGTCCCGCCTGGAGCGATCCGTCGGAGCTCGCCCGCGCGATCGTCGAGCATCCCCTAATGCCGATCACGCGGGGACGCGACTTCGCGATCGGAGAAATCGGACCGGACGGCGTTCGCATGCATGTTCTTCGTGTGCGCGCGACGGACGGCAAGCCCGCCATCAACGCCCGGGCAGTTGTGACGCCCGAGGAGTACCGCGCAGCAAACTCCGAAGAACGCGACTCGATCCGCCGCGAGCTCGCAACGGTCATGAGCCGTTCGGCACTGGCGACCCTGGTGGTGACGCTCGCGCTCTTCACGACCGACTGATCGAGTCCGCGAGGCCGCCATGATCAATCTGCTCGTTAGCTGGTCGCTGAGCGTTGCGTGCATCGTTTTCATCGTGTCGCTTCCACTCGCACGCTATGAAGCTGGCGCGAAGTTGCGACGCGTGGCGCTCACGTTTCTTCTGGTAGGTTTGGCGCCGTTTTTCTTCATCGACCTCCTGCGCACCCTTCCGACCCCCGGTCAGCCGCGAGTCGCCATGCCAGGGGCTGGGCTCTTCGAGATGATCGGTGTCCTCGCAGTCGTCTCTCCGCTCGCCTATACCCTCCTCATGCTCCGACGCAGGCTCACGCACTCTCGCCGTGACAGTCATCACGCGCGTCTGCGTCGATCAGGAAAAGTCCCGGTCGACGGTCACCGAGACCAATTCTCCGACAACCAGCGCTCGCTGTTCGATGAGGACCTTGAGTGATGGCAACCCGAGAGATTCTGAAGTCGCTCGCGGCTTCCGCTGCGGCAGGCTTCGGACGAGCCGATGTCGGGTTTCGCCTGGGCCGCAAGGAATCCTATGACCGCGCGTTGACAAACGAGCGGTCGCGGATTTTCGTATCGCCAAGATCGCGCGCGGACGCGTATGCGCTCGCGCGCGAGCGGCTCGACGGGCCAGACGCTTTGCCCTTCGGCATGTTGCCCGGAGGCGAAGTCGTCCAGGTCCGTCGCGCCCTTGCGTACATGTCCGCACTCATTCTCGGAGCCACGGGCGCGGGCAAGACGCGCTTTCTCCTCTCGCTGCTTTTGAACTCGCTGCAGAAGACCGGAGGCTTCGCCAATCGAGATCACGGAGTCGAGATCGACCTCATCGACCCCAAAGCCGAAACCTTCGATCTCCTGCGAAAGTCCATCGCCGCGCTGTGGCTACGTGCCACGCCGCAGGTCCGGGCGGAGATCGCGCGCTCGGTCCGCGTCATCGACTGGTCGCGCGACCGCGTAACCCCGCTCGCACCATTCGATAACCCTGCCGGCTCGGAAATCTCGAACGCCTACCTCGCCCACACGCGCGCGGACGTGACCGTTCGTTCGAGTGCCCATGCCTACACCGACTCGATGCGGCAACTGCTCTACATGTGGAACTGGCTCCTCGTCGAGCTCCGATATCCCTTGAACTACCGCTTTGCCGTGCGGTTCATGCACGAAGAACCGTTCCGCCGCACGGTGCTCTCGCGCGTCAAGGAGCCGGAGGTCCGCTACTACTTCGAGTCGCTTGATCTGTCGGTGCCGCGGCAGACGCGCGACGGCTTTCTCCGCCGGCTGCAATGGAGCCTGAGCTTCCCGGAAATCAAAGCGTCCTACATCCCGCCCGCAGCGATGGAGACGCTCTCGCTCACGCACGCGGCCCCGATCACGCTCGCGAACACGGCGTGCACGACGACCCTGCCACTCGGGATCGGCTACGAACGAGCGGCGTGGCGTGCGACGGACGTTCTCCTCGCCGCGCCGCGGCGCGATCCACGTCGCCCGAAGATATTTGTCTTGGAAGAGGCCGTGCGCTTCTTCGCCGATCCGAACTCCGACCAAGTCGAGACGCTCCTTACAGGCCTTCGCACGCTCCGGAGCGTGAACATGGGCATCGTCCTTACCGCGCAGGATTTCTCGAATGCCATGCCCGGACCCGTAGCGCGAGCCGTCCTCCTCAACACGACCTGGATCGCGGGCTTTCGGGCGCGCGAAGATGCGGAGATCTTCTGGCCACATGTGGTTTTCGACGGAACGGCAGCGCGATCTGTAGGCGAACGGCGCGACGCCTTCATGCGCGAGATGGCCGGCCTCGCACGGCAGCGCTATCTCCTGCTCGTCAAAGGCGAGCCGGCGCTTCCGCTCAGGGCGCCGGACATGCCTAATGCGGCGCATGGCGTCGGCGCGTCCGAGGAGGAACTCACTGAGATCTTCAATCGTGAGATCGCCGCGAAATCGATGATTCGAACCGCAGTCGCGCTCGATCTCATCGCCAAGTGGGAGTCGGAGGTTGTCGATCGCGCCGAGGCACCTCCGGCTCGAGACGCCGCTACGAAGCCGCCGCGAATCACGAGCCTCGCGGATCTGAAGAGCTTCTTCAGCGGGAAGGCAGACACATGAAACACGCTGCTCTCCTTCGACACGTCGCCCTCGTCGCGCTTTACGTGGCGGCCGCGCCGGTGTTCGTCTTTCTCTGGATTCGACGCGCACTCCGAGCCTTCCGGGCAAGTCAGCTCGTCCGCGGCGGCTTCATCGACTGCCCGCACTGCGGCGCGCGCAATCCGCTCGACATCCTCGCGACGTGCCGCCGCTGCGGCGCGACGGAATTCGGATCACGTCTCTACTGTGGCCACTGCGGTGAGGTCACCCAGGGCTTTGCCTGTGACCACTGCACGGCCACCATCACGGTGCTCTGATGGAGCCACCGCATCTCATTGACATTCATCTTGAGCGGAAGGAGGGCGCTACATCCCTTACCTTGCAGCACATCTGGCACGCTGCGGCGAAACAATCACCCATTCAACTATCACCATGCTCACAGCAACAGTTACGCGCGAGATCCCTGCGATTCACAAGAACGGTGTTCGGCTCGATATCCGGTCTTGGGAGTGGTGGCGCGTGAAGCAGGTCGCAAAAGCGGAGTTTAGAGCGTCGCTCGACGTCGCATTCCTCGATGGACGCAACCGAAAATGCGAGCCGCCTGCGAAGTACGTGCTTGTCGCAGCGGTCAATGTGGTGCACCTCAACGCATTCATTGATCGCATTGATCCTCTCATCAGCGACGTGATCGAACGTCACGCGCACGTGCCAATCCTGCCAGCGAGGTAACCGATCGTGGCCGCCCTCCCGAACGCTCATGCTGCACACGGCTCCGCCGACAACACGCCAGCGCGCGAACGTTCGCTGCCGGCCCGCCGTCCACTCCGCGTTCCGCGGCCCGGCCCGAGACAACGGAATCGCGCCCGCCGACGCCGGCGGAGCCGTCGTGCAGATCACCCACCCAGATGAACGGAGATGGCGCTGAAAACGCCCCTTCGTTGCTCATCGGCGTTCCAACCAACTCGCCGACCGGCTGCAGAACACGTCATCGGCGTGATCCTCGCGATGCTCCGCTGTCCGAACGGGATATTGCCGCGCTGCAGTTCATCGGGCGCGGTGCAGAAGTTGCGCAGTACCAGCTACACGAAGCGGTATTCGGGCGAGTCAGTGAAGTCGTTGTATCGCGCTTCGTCCATCGTGCAGCTACGCGCGGTCTTGTCGTCGTCTCGCGCTGGCGTGGCATCGGTATCAATCGGTTGCGCCTCACGATGCGCGGTCGCGCGACGCTCATTGCGCACGGCGTCGATCCATTAGAGATCTTCGTGCCACATAATCCGATCGCGGACGGTCACATCGAGCACCACCTTTGGATCGTGGATGTCTTGACCGTGCTCGGTCGCGCGAAGCGGAAAGCCGACATCCTCGTGCCCGCGTGGGCACTGGAGCGACGATTCACGCCACGCCCTGCGGCGATTCCCGACGTCCTGGCGTCGTTCGCTGCGCCCGGCAGCGATTCCTTGCTCCTCGCCGTAGAGATCGATCGGGGTTCGGAAAGCATCGCCTCGGTGTTCGCACCCAAGCTCCGTGAACTCTGCTCGGTGCTGGGAGCATGGGCAGGCGGCGCCACGAGCCTCATCGTCGTGTTCACGAACGGCGTTCGACGCCGCGAAGCCATTCAGACGCGCGTCGAGAAGTTGCCGATGCAGATCGTCACCGAGCTATTGCCGACCGTTTCAGGTCGTGCTGGCCTGGCCGATTTCGAAAGAACGCTCACCCTGCCGTGAATTCAACTGTGTAGGCGAGTTAACACCTCAACACGAGCAAGTAGCGAATTCTCAAAGCCTTACACCTCCAAGGGCGCTGGCGCTTCTGCGAATTCGGTTCACTTCTCCAATCGCGCCGCGGCATTTTCTGCAGCTAACCGCTTTGCCACAGATTCCACCTTCCTCCGCGCAATCTCCTCGGTCAACCCGCGTTCATCGATCTCTGGATGACCCTCCAAGTAGCCATGCCAGATGCCGCCCACCTTCTCTGTTCTTACTCCATCCAAAGCACTCGGATCTCGCCGCATAACCTGCCTTCGCTCCTCTCCTTGGCCACGTACTCGCCGAAGGGCACTCTCAGATTCCATTCCGCGTCATCGGGTGTCGTGCCGCGAGCCATCACGCTCGGTACTTCCTCGAGGAACGCTACGAATCCGCCCTTCGCGTGCCGCATCACCCTGCCGGTGAAGGCGCTGGTTCTCCGCAGAGTGTGCGGAAAACTTGTCGATTTCGCGAGAGACGGGGAAGGAACAGCTTGTGTTTCCGCGGAAACGAGCATTTTGCACATGGTCGTGGTCTACCGTCTGGAGAGTCCGCGCCTAAACCTTTTCGTTCACGCCCATGCCGACCTTGGATTCCTGCGTCACGTAATCGGCGGTGTCCTGCAAGATGGCTTTGAGGCGTTCTTTGCCGAGCGTTTTGAGAGCGATGTCGTTCGACCGATCTGTTCCGAGAGCTTTCAAATACTCCTGCGCTGTCATCTTGCTGCGCTCCGCGATCGCGGCGGTGATCCGGTTTCTAAGCTCGATCTGAAAGAACTTGTTGGTGAGTACCAGGACTTCAAGGACATCTACCGCCTTCGTCACTTCATCGTGCTCCACCGCCTTTTTCGCGATGTAGTACCCCGGTGAGTCGAGCTGGAAGAACGCCTCAAATTCTGCGGTGGTGATGCGCTTCAACTTGATTGTCTTTTTCATTCTTCGATCTCGAAAAGTTGTGATGCCCGGATGGGCTGGTTGGTGAGAAGGCGGCACGCGGCTGTCACCCGGTTTACAAACTTCAGCGAGGGATTTCCGCGCTCGCGGATGAGGAGATAGAGGTAGCGGTGAGAGCACCCCGACATGTCGGCGAGCACTTGCGGCGGGATTCTTCGCTTCACGACAAAGCGGCCGAGCTTCGAGTTTGGTTTGAGCCGCCCCGCCATCTATGCCGCCTCTTCCTTGAAGCCGGTGCAGCCGCATTTTTTCCGGTGGCGATACCGGCAACTCCCCATCACTCCGTGCGCTTTCTTTCCGTGACCACACTCGCACCACGGCGCCGGCGTGTAGGCCGAGCAGTTGCAGAACCAGCACGGCCCCTGCGGCTTCGCTTTCGCGCACCAGTGATCGCGCTTCATGTGCCCGCACGTGCAGACGAAGGTGACGCGATAGTTCGGGATGGTGAAGGTCATGAAAGGCATCTAATCTCCGAGGTCGAAAAGGTCGGACGCCTTGACCGGCTTCGCCGTCAGCTTCCGGCACGCCAGCACGAGCTCCTTGATGAGCCGGCGCGTCGGCTCCATCTCGGCCTTCCTGATGCGGAGAAGGTGTTGTCTCGAGTAGCGGGCCTTCCGCGCGAGATGGGCGGGCTTCACGTTGTTCGCCGCCATCCAGCGATCCAGCCTTGTGTCGAAGTGTTTGCGCTCGCCCGTGCTCATACCGAGAGCGGCCGGTCCGGAGGGTTACGAGGTGTCGCGACGGGTGTGTGAGCCCTCGAAAGCTCGCAACCTCCTCGCGGACCGGCCGCACGCGCAGGGTCGAGGAGCAGCGGATAAGCGTCAATCGCGCTGCACCGCGTGGTGTGCGAATCAGCGCTGAACTGCCACGTATCCGTTGCGCTTCGTAAGAAAAACCCGCCGCTTTCGCGACGGGGTACTGCTTACCCACACGAGGCCCTTCTTTGCGTGTCGTCTCTCGCCGGCACCACTCCTATCGTTATGGGTTGATGATGGGGAGCCGCGTGGCTCCGGCCTCTACCTTGGGACTTGCGCGAGGTCGCTCCTCCTTTCTCGGGACTCAGTTGTCCCGGCTGAACTCCGCGAGGAACGGCGCGAGGCGCGCCGTCGCCCTGAATCGCGGGATAGGGTCGAGCTCCTTGAATGCGGACGTGAAGGCGTTCGACAGGCTCCACATCGTCCGCGGCCGGAACTCCTCGTACTGCGGGTCGAAGTAGTGGCGGTGGACGTCGTCGGCCAGGTGCTTCGGCACTTCGAGGCCTTCTTCGATGAACGCGCGGTAGATGATGAGCTTCGCCGAGGCATCCGGCAGCTCGTAGCCCTTCCAGGCGTTCACCTGGTTGAGCATCGGCGCGAAGTTCCGCTGCATGCGGTCGATCGCGACCGCGAGGACATCGTTCAGCACCAGGTTCTTCGAGTGCTTGCGCGTCACCGTCTGGAAGTCGCCATGGAAGGCGAGGTTGTCGCAGACGAAAACGCGATAACCGATCGTGATGCCGAGGGCGAAAGACTTGTCGTGCGAATTCCGGAGACCGATTGACACGCGCACGCCGTTCTCCTCGATGTCGAGCGCGAGAACGCCGAACATGCGCATACCGTCCGGCGAGACCGCGTATTGGTCCTGAACGACCGCGAGCTTCCGGAAGCCGAGCGTTTCGATGACGGCCTGGACGAGCGCCGCATGAGGGATCGGCCGGTGCGTCTCCGTGGCCTCCGGAGTCGTAAGCAGGACAAGATCCTGTCGGCCAAAGAGCTCCGTGCCGCAGTGGGAGATGAGACCGGCGATCGGCCGGTCGGGAGGGACAACTTCGATTTCTGCCATGAACTTTGTTCCTTTCCGGGCGTCGCCGCCCTTACTAGGTTTTCGGCCGGAAGTCGGCGCAGCCGCATTCGTGGCAGCGGCCGTTCCGGTGCGCCTTCTTGCCGTGGCCGCACTTCGGCGTCGCGCACTGCGGCTCCGGCTTGAAGCCTTGGCAGTCGCAGACCGTGCAGGGGCCATTCGGGGTTTGTCTTGTGTTGATGTGGGCCCGCTTCAGGTGAGAGCAGTCGCACACCACGACCAGGTGGGGAAATGTCACGGGAGCCTTGTCTCAGTTTTGCGGCGGGGTCACGGTCGAGACGCGCAGCCCTTCGCGCGCGAGCGCCTCGATGTGCGCAAGGATTTCCTGCGGGTCCATCTCGTCGCCCTGCGCGTTAATCGCCGCATCGAGGATGTGCGAGAGGGTGAGATCACGGAGTGACGGCGGTTTCGGCGGAGCAGGCGGAGGCTTCTTCGCCTGCTTCCGCTTCGGCGGCTCCGGCTTCTCGCCGTTGATCCGCTCCACGACGGCCATCGCACCTTTGAGGTAGACCGTTACGCAGAGCAGTTCGTCGCCGTCGTAGACGGCCCAGAACCGCGTGAACTTGTAGCGCGAGTAGGTGAGCATCGTCTGCCTCCTACCCTTCGCTCGGCAGATACAGCACGCCGTCCTGGAGGTAGAGCGTGATCTCGGCGAGCGGGAAGTCGGTGAACGGCAGCTCGTCGCGGAACGCCTCGTCGTCCTTGTCACGCAGACAGGCGATCACGCCACGGGTGCCATTCACGGTGAGTTTCCACGCCTGGAATTCGCGGAGCTGTGAGTCACGCCGCGCGCGCTTCTGCATGGCGGCGATGTGGTCGAGGAGCCAGTAGGCGCCGGCGTTGTCCGCCAGGAATGCGACGCCATCGGTGTAGTGAAATGCACGGGTCCAGTGGCGGTAATAGTTCACCGTGCCCGCGAACTTGGTGAGCGCGAGACGAAGCTCCTCCTTATCCATCGCGGCCTCCGCGTGGATAGAGCTCCGCTGCGCCGTGGCAATAGCACAGCATCGGTCACCCCTTTGTCAGTCGGTTATCGGGCGAGCGCCGTCAGGCAGTTCAGGCAGGTTTTGAGGCGAAAACGTAGGAGCAGGTCGCCCGGAACCGGCTCACTCTCGCCGCAGCTATCGCAGGCGATCCGCTTCGCGTTCCACGGGATGCGCACGTACTCGGCTCGGACACGACGTGTCTTGCGGCGCATGCGCGGCGCCGCGCGTCCGCCGCTCACGAAGCGTCTCCGCAGCAGCACTCGCCGGCGGCGGTCAGAGTCCAGTGCAGGCAGTCGGGACAGACAACCGGATCGATCTGCCAGCCTTCGTCATACGCCCGCTCGTCGCTCTCGACCTTGCCGCACTCGCTGCAGGTCATCGTCTCGACGAGGACAGTTGCAGTCTCTTCGCCGAGATCCTTACCGCTCTTGAACGCTACAGGTTCAGGCATGGGACTTCCTCCTTTCTTTTTTTGTGAAGGTGCTCAGCAAGGAGGTCCCTCGCTGACCGCTGCGCGGTAGATGCGCAGACCGTCAGGGAGCGATGTGTGACTCGTCTCCGAAGGCGTGCACCGCTAGAGAGGCTGCATCGAAGACGTTCACGTGCGGGTGTTCGCTCATCCAAGTCTTTCGGACGGGTGGCACTAGCGGCAGTAGCTCCGGGAGGCTGTTACCGATGGCCGCGGCCACGGCTTCTTTCGTCGTGAGGCCCTTGGCGGCCCAACGTTCACGGACATCGACGCGTGGAATCTCGACTACGGTGACTCCTCTTTGCCGAAGCGTCTCACCGAGCGCGCGCAGGAGTTCTCGGATGCGCAGGCATCGCTTCGATCCGAGAGCCGCCGCGTCTTCGAGAATCAGCACGTTGGCAGCGCATCTGGCAACGAGACCCTCGACAAACGAGATCACATCACGTTCGTTTCTGCCGCAACGCCGGTGCCCCCAGTCCAGGAGTTCGCCCCGCTCCAAGAAGACGTATGCGATTCCACGCGCAGTGGGGTCGAGCGCTATGATCGATCGCCGATCGCTGAGCATCATCTCGCCAGGAGATTGTTGATCGCCCTTTTCCGTTGTGCCGCCCGTGCTGCATTTTTCGGATGACTCTTGGAAGCGAGCGTCTTTGCGCGATCTCGCACGCTGCGAAGAACCGCTGCGTACTCTTTGGGGAAGAGCTCTGCGCCCGCCACGCCAAAGATCGCCTGATACGTGAGACCGATAAGGAGCGGTGGCAGGCGTCGGCCACGTTCGTACCGACTCACGCGCGAGGTCGAACGATCACCGAGCAGCACGGCCATATCGCTTTGCGCGAAACCGAGCCGCCGACGATACGCCTTCACCTGGTTGGAGAAGCTCGAAGACATCGAGATAGAGATTAGTCAGCCCGAGAGAACTCTCGTAGGGGCACAAACTTGCCGTGTGCGGCAAGTTCTCATACCTGCGCGCGACTAAGAATCGCGAGCTGGGAGAATGCCTCCGGCATAGCACAGCCCGATAAATTTTTTCTCAAGGTCGCTAGACGCGCCGTCAACTTGTGTTCACGCCGCTTTCTCGGTGCCCATCACTTCGACCGTACTTCCGGTGAAAGGCATCACCGCCTCGCCGCCGACGAGCGGGCGTACCCAGAAGCTCCGGTTGGGAAGCAAAATCAGATCGTCCGGATCGGCGGTTCCACCGAGCTCTTTCGCGAGCCGCAACGCGTCGCCCGCGCCTACGCGGAAGACCATCAGCGTCCCGACGTTTCCAAGGATTGACGCCCGTACTTCCGGGGTCAGTTGCTCCATGAACTGATTCGCGAGAATCAGACCGACACCATACTTGCGAAGCTCTGCGAGCATGTTCGCCAGCGCAAGAGTCGTAAACGTCTGGAATTCGTCAAGGTACAGGTAGAACGCGCGTCGCTCCGACGCGGGTTCATCGGCCCTTCCAAGCCCCGCCACGCCAAGCGCTGACACCAGCAACCCTCCGAATAGTGCCGCGGGCGATTCGCCGATCTTTCCCTTCGCCAGGTTCACGACGAGTACTCCCCCTTTCCTCATGACCTCTTCGGGTCGAAAGGTGCTCTCTGACACTGTGAGGATTCGAGCGAGAAATGGATCGATCAGGAAGCTCCCGAGCTTGTTCTCGATCGGCGAGATCGCCTCCTTCGTGAGCTTCCCGAAAGCCGGAAATTCCGTTGTCCAGAAGCGCGCCACGTGAGGATTCGTAGCGCGTCCAGCGGCATCGAGCCGGAAATCGGGCTCGTGAAAGAGGCGCAGCACATCCGCGATCGTGGCCGCCGGCTGATCGAGAAGAAGCAGAAGCGCCGCACGCAGGATGTGCTCCATTCGGTAGCCCCAGGATTCCGCGAACATCTTCTTCAACGCCTCGACGATCCCGTTCGCGGCGAGCGACCGTCTTATCACCGGCACGCCCTCCAGCGGATTGAACCCGAAGGGCTGGGCCGGATCGGGGACATTGAGATAGATGAGATCCCCGCGGCGCGTCTTCGGCACCCAGTCCACGATCCGCTCTGCGAGATCGCCGTGTGGGTCGAACAGCGCGAGCCCCTGGCCGTTCGCCACGTCCTGCCGGATCATGAATTCGAGCAGCGAGGACTTGCCCGTCCCCGTCTTCCCGATGACATACATATGAGCGCGCCGGTCCAGCTCGCGAAGTCCGAACGGTCGGCTGCGGTGGCGCCAGTTGGTGCGACCGAGAAAGGTCAGGTCCGCCATCCCTAGGCGGCGATTTTCTTCTCTTCGACCGGTATGCCGTAGCGGGCGTAGAGCGCCTGCAGTTTCGCTATCTCCTCGGGCGAAAGGGAAAAGGTTCCAGTGTTTCGGCTCGGACGAAGGCCGAGGCGCCGGCGAAGGATGGAGCCGATCCAACGCGGTGTCGCGCGCCGCTCGTATTCATCGCCGTGACGCGCGAGAAACTCGGTCGTGATCTCCTTGACGGTCAGCGACTGTTCCGGCCCGCGCGCGACGAGATCGCGCACGACCGCCAGCAGCTCCGCTTCGACGCTCTCGGCTCGCTCATCTTTGAGTTCCTCGTTGAACTTTTGAAGCGAGGCCGAGATGCGTTCCCGTGCGGACGGATCCTCGATCACCGACAATAGCGGCCCGAAGACTTGTGTGAGGCGGGGCTCGAGATCGCCGGTTCCGACCACAAGCGCGCGCACATCATGGAAATGCCGCAGGCGGTAGAGCAGCAGTTGGTTTCGCAGGCGAAGCGCTTCATCTCGGAAGCGGTCATCAAGGTTCAGCGGCATCCCCGGCCGGAGTGGTCCGCCGCGCATGTCTTCGGTGAGGCACCGGCTTTCAAGCGCCTTGTCCTGGAAGAAGCCGCGCGTGGCGACCAGCTTCGGCCCGAAGACGTGGTAGGCGCGTGGATCGAACTCCTTTTGCCGTGAGACTTCGGTGCGGAGCACCGGGAACCCGCGGGCGTTGCCGTTGTTCAGAATCTTTACGACCTCGCTCTTCTCATCCGAGTATCGGAAATCGCCCTCGTCGAGAATCAGCGTCCCGCGAAAGGCATCCAGGAGCCGGAACAGCGGTGACACGGTCGACGCCGCCGAGGCGAATATCGGGAGGCGGCAAAGTGAGCCCACGGTTAGTAGGAACCGTGTCTTGCCGCTCCCGTATCCGCCGCGAACCCGGACATAGGGGACTTCGTCGAATGCGTCGTAGATCCACGTGAACAGGACGTAGTACGTGGCGATCTCTTCAAACTCCTCGTTTAAGTCCACGTATCGGCGTATGAACTCCCGGATGCCGGAGACGAGAGCCGCCTCGTTGCCGTACTCCTCGGGTTCCGACGCAAAGAGCACGACCTGATGTTTCACGAGGTTGTTGCCGGGAGAAAACGGCACGAGGCGCTCGGCAGGAGAAAGAGAGACAGCCTCCTCATAACCCCATGCATCTCCGTTCCCCACCACGAAGCGGGTGCGACGTTCTACGGGATCGAACACCATCTCCGCGAGCTGTCCGTCCGGTAGTTTGGCGCTAGCGGTGGGGATCTGTTGCGGCTTCTCGGAGCCGCTCTCACTACGCGGCGCTACCGAAGAGTTCATGTGTCAGGTGGTAGCGCTCCAGTGCTTCGAGCGCTGCCTTGAAGCTCATCGACTCTTTGAGTTCGAGGAACGTAATGGCATCGCCATTCGCTCCGCACCCGTAGCAGTGGAAGTTGTTCTTCGTCGGATACACGGTAAAGGAGGCACTTCTCTCCTCATGAAGGGGGCAACGTCCCACGAGCGCGGCACCGGAGGCCCGAAGCTCCGTGTAGTTCTCGACGATTTCAGCGAGGGAGACGTGCTTTCGCACCCAGTCCGCTCGGTGGCGGTCGGCTTTCGAGGCGGGACGCGGTGTTCGTGTCGTTGGCGGCGCCGCGGCAATCGGACGGTCCTCCGCCGCGGCAGCAGCGAGCAGGATTTCGAAATCGACCCGCGTGCGGCCGAGTGTCACGAAGAAGTCCGTTACGTCGCCCTTCGATCCTACTTCGGTCGGCAGTTTGACGATCCTCGCTTGAGGGAGGATCGCTTGGACACGCTTCGCGCCCTCTTCGCCTGCCTCGTCGCGATCGAAGCAGATGTAGATGCGCCGGACACCTGCCAACACGGAGGCCCACTCCGTGCGGAATGATTTGGCCCCACCCGTCGAGGTGACGGCCGGAAATCCTCGCGCCTCGAGTACGAGCCGGTCGAATTCGCCTTCGCAGATGACGATGCGTTTGGGATGCTGCGCGAGCGTGTCCCAGCCGTAGAGCTCCGTTTCCGCGGCGACCTGCGAAAGCACCTTCGGGGCGTCGCTCGTGTCGTCCGGCGCCTTGGCGTATCGGATCTGCAGCACCTCACCCTTTCGTCCGAAGACGGGAATCGTGATGCGACTGCCGCTCCAGCCGAGAAGATGGTTGTCGACCGTCTTGTCCGGGATTCCCCGATCGTTCAGGTACCTGCGAATGTTCGGCGGCAGGTCGCGGTGGTACCGCTCCGCGACACCTCGCCAGATGGATGGATGAATCATGCGGCGAAGGTTAGGCGGTCGGGCGCCGGCATCGTAGGAGCACAAACTTGCCTCAAGCGGCAACAAGGGACACCTAGGCATTTGCGGCGCACTTGAATAAAACGTTTGAATGCATCTCTCGGACGAAGACGTGACACGCTTTCGTGAGGCATATTTTGCTGCGTACGGCGAGCCCCTGCCTGTTGAAGAAGCGCGTGTGTGGGCCGTAAAGCTCGTACGACTCTACACGCTACTTCTCGCGCCCACGCCACGCGAAACGGCGGCGCGACTTGCCAAATCCGGTGGCGGCGCTAGTCTGAAGATGCCCTCTGTCCCCGCCAAGGTCGAGCGGCAAGAGCCGGTCCCACGCCCATGAAGTATTTCATCTATTGCCGAAAGTCATCCGAAGAAGAAGATCGACAGGTTCAGTCGATCGATTCCCAGCGCGGCGAGCTCAAAACGACCTTTGGCGCCCAAACAGATATCGAAATTGTTGAGATCTTCCAAGAAGCACAAAGTGCAATGACTCCCGGCCGACCTGTATTCGGGGAGATGCTCGCCCGGATCGAGAGGGGCGAAGCAGACGGTCTCATCGCCTGGGCTCCCGACCGTCTGGCGCGCAATTCCATTGATGGCGGCCGGGTGATCTATCTGCTTGATACGGGAAGCCTCAGGGATCTGAAATTCGCGACGTTCACCTTCGAGAACACGCCATCTGGCAAGTTCATGCTATCGATTCTGTTTGGACAGTCGAAGTACTACAGCGATGCCTTGAGCGAGAACGTTAAGCGCGGCATCCGGACGAAGCTGCAAAATGGCTGGTTGCCGGGCGCCGCAAAAATCGGCTATCTGAACGATCCTGTAACCCACACCATCCTGCCGGATCCCGATCGCTTTGCGCTTATTCGTGAGCTCTGGGAACTCATGCTGACAGGCGCCTACTCGCCGCGCCAGATCAGGGCCATAATGACCAATCGCGGCCTCCGCACGGTACGGAAGAAGAGACAGGGCGGCCGAGCCCTCTCTCTTTCGGCCGTGTACAGTCTTCTCCGCAGCCCGTTTTACGCCGGGCTCATTCCCTGGAAAGGGCAGCTCTATCCGGGCAAACACCTCCCCATCGTCTCGATGGACGAGTGGCGTGCTGTGCAGAGCCGGCTTCGGCGCCCCACCCAGGCTAGGCCGAAAGAAAAAGACTTCGCCTACACCGGCCTCATCAAGTGTGGGGAATGCGGACTCTCCATCACGGCCGAAGAAAAGACGAATCGCCACGGCTCGCGGTATACCTACTACCACTGCACCAGACGGCGCGTCGGCTACGTCTGTCGGCAAGGATCTGTGGAACTGAAGGACTTGGAGGAGCAAATCGGCGCGTTCCTCCATCGTCTCGCCATCCTCCCTGAACTGCAGGAAAGTGCGCTAAGCCTAGTCGCGCGATCAAACGAAGAGAGGGAGCGTCTTGCGGCCTCCGAGGCAATGGCAATCCAAAGCGCTATCCAACGCAACGACCTTGCTCGGCGGAATCTAACAAAACTTCGGATCGCAGAGCAGATCAGTGAGGCGGAGTTCGGAGCTGAGCGTAACGAGCTCGATCAAGAGCGCCTGACCCTTCTTGACCGTCAGCGACGTGCGACGGAGGCAGATCGGTTCGAACCCGGCGAGATGTACATTTTGTTCAGTATTCGCGCCGCTACCTGGTTCCGGGACGGCGACAACACGACCAAACGAATGATTCTTGAAATCGTCGGTTCGAACCCCACTCTCATTAACAAAACGCTCAGGATTGATGCGGCAAAACCCTTCCGCGAAGGGAAAGATGTCGCATCTATTCCAGCTTTGCGGGGGGTCGTGCAGGACGTTCGAACCCTTGCGGCCGACGATGACGAGTCGCAAGAGCGCCTCGTGCTGCTCGGAAAGCTATGCGAGAGGGTCGCTCCGGAAGCTCTGAAGCGAGCAGCATGATCTGAGCAACGTCCCCGACATCCCCGATGTCCCCTTCTGCTGCAAACTACCCTGACAGACTCGCAACCGCCGCGGCAATCCTTCACGAGTTGATGGGACGTCCGGAACGCGGTAAGGACGACGACAAGGCAGCGTCATCATCCGATTTCGCCAATATCCACGATGTCCCGATGTCCTGTTGTGGGGAAGCAGTCGACGAAATTAGAACTCGGTCTGACGACGAACAAGCCATGGTTTGGCTTCCGGTGCGACACGGTTATTTGGACCTCAGCCTTTCCGGCAATCTGGCCGGCTCAAAACGTGAGGTCCGACGTGAAAGAGGTAGTCACGCGCGCCGCCGTCACCCGTCCATCGCTTCAGCCCTGGCGACGTTTTGGGCCGTTTGCCACCGGCGAGGCTCCCCGGCGTGACGCTCCACCTCGCCTGGGGGGGGTAGGGAATTGCTCCGCTCCGTCACTCCTCCATTGGCGGGCCAAGCGCCTGCCGAGGGTTCAAAACCGAATCTACACAGATTCTCGGGTCGCGCGCTGCGACGCGTGAGGTGAGTTCTGCACGGACGCAAAGGTGTACAGCAAAAGCCCGTTGGCTCCCCGTTCGATGTCCGCGATGGTCGCGCGATGGTCTCGCTCGGTCCGTTGGCATCGACAAAATACTGCACCTACAGCTGTCCGTTTTGCTATGTGAATGCCGACTTCCTCTCCTACGCTTCGATGACCATTGATGAAATAGTCAGTTGGCTGAGCACCGTAGAGGCACCGTTCGACATAATCTATGTAAGCGGCGATACCGATTCGTTCGCGCCACCACGCGCCGACCAAGGAATCGCCTTGCTCAACGCACTGTCTCAGTTCGATCGCGACATACTCTTCACGACTCGAGCCGTATTGAGCGATAAACAGCTTGCGCAGCTCGCCACGCTCTGTGCAGACCTCAAGGGCAAAGGGAAGTTACTGATTGGGTGCGTTAGCGTTGCGCAGCTGACACACCCCCATCTCGAGCCGCCACCAGTCCCAGACGCGCTGTTGCGGCTCCGCCAGTTGCACGCATTCCACGCAGCAGGTCTCGCCTCGATTCTAGCCATGCGGCCGTTTCTGCCAATCGTCGCGAACTCAGAGTATTTTGACATTGTTGACAAAGCTGTCGGGGGCGCCGACATAGTTCTTGGCGAAGTTTGGTACGCAGATCAAGCGGGCGTGCTGGAGCGCGGGGTCTTTCGAGGTGACACGCCACCAGGTATCGAATTCTCGCAGCACACTATGGACTTCGATGCGAACGACGCACTTTGGAAGGTTTACGAGCCAACAGATGTCATTGCAGCTGTCGCTGAATATTGCGGAAGGCAAGGGTTGCCTTTCTTTATGCGAAGTCGACCGGCGATAGACTGGCTGCGTGCAAACGCGTTTGGCGTCGAGGCAACGTAGCCATGCGCATCTACATGTGCTATCAGCGCAATGATAACGAAAAGGCGCAGTCGATCGCAGCATTGCTAGGTACGTTTGGCGCCCGCGTATTTCTCGACAAGGATTCGATACCCGCTGGTGCGGAGTGGGAGCGCGTCTTGGAGCGCGAGCTCGAATCAAGTGACGCCGTCGTACTGCTCTGGTCCATGAATGCCGCGAAATCCCCACATGTGATGCGTGAACTGTCCGCCGCGATCTTGAAGAAACGCCTGCTCGTGCCGTGTGCCATCGACGATACCCCGATCTCTCCACTTGTCGAAGACCGACAAGTACTCGACTATCGATTAGACGGCGCCGCTGAGAAGCTCATCACGGCGCTTAGTTTGCGCAGCGGCCTAAACCAAGAGCCGCGGATCACTCCAACATTGGCGTCGGCCGTTGAAACCTACAACGCTGAGATCCTCAAGCGGTATGGTCAGTTACGCGTATTGGGTCGCGGTACAGACAAGCCGCTAGAGGCCCTATATCTGCCGCTGTCATTGACACTCCGCGGTGAAGACGGCGAAGATAGCGCCCCCTTAACCACCGAGGAACTGCTTTCATCCCAGCCGCCGCATTTAGTCGTCCTCGGACTGCCCGGCAGTGGCAAATCAACATTACTGAGGCATCTCGCCGTCGCTGCAACACGGCGGGCCGCCCTTTTCCCCGTATATGTTCGCATCGCGGCGCTCATGGCCACAAACGATTCGTTGCTTGCGCACATTGAGAGCCAAATTGCCGCAATCATTGGAAGGCGGTCAGCCGAAATCATCGCGGCCGCGGACTCTTATTGCAGAGCCGGCACCTTACTCATGTTGGACGGCCTCGACGAGATCACGGCCGCGGACGAAGAGGAGTTTCACAAGCGACTTGGTAGCTTCATGACCGGCCATCCGGACTGCGGTATAGTCATAACGTCTCGCCTCGCGGGTTTTAGTCGCAAGAATGTCTCCGCGTTCGCGATCGCTGACCTTCAGCCGTTGACCGCATCGGACATCGAGCAATACATTTGGACTGTCTGCAGCCCTGACGAGCGGACCCAGATCTGGACCACGATCAAGGGCAATGCGCGACTGTTCGAGTTAGCGCGCACTCCGTTTCTTCTGGCATTGATGTGCGCTGCGCCGGAAGCAGTTGCAAATCGCGCCGCACAGCGCGCGAAGCTCTTCGAAGCCTGCATCAAATACCTGCTAAAGCAACAGGACTGGCAAGAGGCCGGTCCCGGGCGCCCACGCTTGACGGATGAGCAAGTTCAGGTGTTGGAACGCGTACTAGAGACGATAGCGGTGCGCTTTTTCAAGCTCGACGTCAAAGAGGCTTTCCGTGAGGAGGAAATCCAGATCCTCATCCGTTCAATTCCAGGGTCACTGGAGATGTTGCACCCTGGCGAGATCCTTGAGCGCGTTACCCAGTATACGGGATTATTGCAGCGTGTCGGATCTGGTATCGACTTCGTGCACCGCTCCATTTGGGAGTATTTCGTCGCGCGTGGCATGCGCTCAGAACCTCTGGACAATCTGTTGCAACGGGCGACGGCAACGTCATGGGAAGAGCCAATTCGTCTTTTTGTCGGCCTGAGCCCTGAACGTGACCTGCCAGATGTCCTGAAGGGGCTCTGGCAGCGCAACAAGGGTTTGGCGCTGCGGTCCATGATGGAGCTTGCGATCTTCCCTGACGAGATATTACGCGCACTCGTTAGCCCACTCGATCGGCAGGAACGGGTTCGGCTCATCTTTCAGCTGGCAGAAAGTCTTTCGGTTGTTCCGAATCCTATAGACGCAGCGCGGATGCTAGTTGATACTATAAGCGCCCTCGCACGCGTTGAACGGGACGCAGAAGTTCTATATAGGGCGACGGAACTCCTGGAGGTTTGGGCGGACACGTACGGTGCGAGCGACTGCCGAGCGCTTGTCGGCGCCCTCCTCGACGCGCCCAATGTCGCAAAGCGGCGACGACGTTATCTCGACGACCCCGCTTATCATTTCGATTTCGTGTGGATTTCGGGCGGCGACTTCAAGATGGGCACCGACGACCATGACCGCACGCCCGACGAGAAGCCGGCACATCAGGTACGGTTGAATGGGTTCTGGATGTCGCGCTACCAAGTGACCAACAAGCTTTACTACGAATCTTATCCCTTTGCGGTTGATCGTCGCGAGGTACGGTCGAATAGGGCCGATCAGCCGGTGACATATGTTACTTGGTACGAGGCGCTGATGTTCGCCCGCTGGTTAGGATGCGATCTACCGACAGAGGCGGAGTGGGAGTATGCAGCTCGTAGCGGCGGCGCGGACGATGCGGTCCTTTATGACTATGACAAGATTCCTCTATACGCTTGGTATGTTGAAAATTCTGGCAATCAGACGCACGATGTAGGGTCGCTTCAGCCGAACCGGTTCGGCCTTTATGACATGCTAGGAAACGTGCGCGAGTGGTGCATAGACTGGTTTGACAGTCAATACTATTCCCTGTGCGCCGCGGAGGGCATTGTGGAGAATCCAACCGGACCCGCGCAGGGGACGCGGAAAACGCTTCGTGGCGGTTGTTTCGACTGGAATATCGCGAATTTGGTACCCACCTATAAGAATTATAACCCTCCAGAGAATTCATATTTTACCAACGGGTTCAGGCTTGTATTTCGCGGCTCAGAACCCTAGGATGGTGTTTATGGACGACGTTCAAAAAGTGCGCATCGGTATTATCGGCACAGGCGTAGGTTTACGGACGCTGCTGCCGGGCTTCCGTGCGGTGCCCGCGGCAGAAGTTGTGGGTTTAGTCGGCAGCTCACCAGAGCGAGGAAGCGCGATGGCTGAAAAGCACGGGCTGCAAGCGTACTCCTCGGCGCGAGAGCTGTGCGAATCGTCAACCGTTGATTTGGTGTGCGTTGCGTCGCCGAATACATATCACCACGCCGACGTGCTGTGTGCGTTGGAACATGGAAAGCATGTACTAGCCGAGAAACCTCTTGCGATGACTGTTGCAGAGGTCGACCAGCTCATCAAAGCGGCGAATCAAACGGCCTGCCTTGCGGTTGTCGATCACCAGCTTAGGTTTAACCCATATCTGCGCGCCATCAGGAGCATGATTCAGAATGGCGAATTGGGCCGCGTGTACTACATCCGCGTGCATCAACAAGGCACTGGCTTTTCGGATTTGAATGCGGCCTGGTCGTGGAGCTTCGATGCCGATCTTGGCGGCGGCGTGCGATTGGCCATGGCCTCACATCTCGTCGACCTTGTGCGCTTTTGGGTTAGCGACAGATCCGTTCACGCTGTAAGCGGTGCCTTGGATGTTGTAGTCGGGCATCGGCCGAATGCTAGCGGAGACGCAACGTCAGTGCGGGCATCCTCATTCGTTGGTGCCGAGTTGGCTCTTGGCGAGCAACTGCGTGTACAGCTATCAGCGACGGCCGCCGCATTCAGTGGCTCTCGCTTCGACTGCGAAATATACGGGACTGATGGCGAACTCCGGTTCGATCTTGTAAATAAGCTACAGGCCAGCCTTCGACAGACGCGTGGCAAGCTGACGCCTATTGAAGTCGCGGATGTGTTTACCGATGAGCGCGAAAATCGCGTATCGATATTTTCTGGTTCTTTTCGATATTTCGCACCGAGACTTGTAGCGGCAGTGGCGGGCGACAGGTCTGCGACGGCGGACGCCTCGTCGTTTTCTGACGCTAGAGCTAATCAGGTTATTTTGGACGCCATTTTGGCGTCAGCGCGTTGCGGCTCGGCTGTAGTTCTAGACGAAGGATACTCCTGTAACGCGTTGGTATAACTGAGGACACGTGAGCATGAGTCGCGGTCGACGTGAGCAAACGGTAATCGTTGGCGGGCTTGCCACCATCGGGTTTTTACTCACTGCGTCGAGCGTTCTGTCGGGCCAGTCTTGGTCTGGTGTATGGCTCAATGCGGGCACCGGGTTGGTTGGCTCCGTTGTCACATATCTACTGTTTGATCGACTTCTCGGACTGCGTGAACGATCGCAGGAGCGACGAGAATCGCTAATACGTGATCTAAATAGTACCGAGAGCGCGATCCGGCGGCGGGCGCTAGAAGAGATGGCCGCGCGCAATTGGCTCACCGGTGCCGATCTTCGCATGTGTAATCTTTCCGGACTTTCGCTCCGAGACCTTGATCTGAGTGGAGCGAACCTTAGCGGCTCCAACATGTTCGGCGCGGACCTGACTGGTGCTGTGCTCAGGCGCGCCATCGCTCGCGGAGCGGACTTTCGAGGTGCGCAGATGGTGGGCGCGAATCTCGAGGAGGTGAATTTCGAAGACTGCGATCTTCGTGGAGCGTTCGTCCGTGATGCCAACGCACGCGGTGCCGTCTTCGCCAATGCCAAGCTCGACGGAGTGGACGTCAGCGGCCTGCGAGGTGCGCTCTTGGGGGACGTTTCGCCTGAGAGATTAATGCTCGACGGTTCTTCCAGCGAACCGCGACCTAATCGTGAGTGACGGCATCAAAGAAGCGCGTGCTATCGGTCATTGAGATCAGTTGTAATTTCGCGTAAACGTTCAGCGGGTTCGGCAGGCGGTCAAGCGGATACCATATCCACGGCCCTGACTTCTCCGGTTCCAGTTGCTGGGGCTCACCCGACTTCCAATCGGCGCGGACGCCTATGTGGACGAAATGTTTCGGGGCAAACGCTTGCATATTTGCGACGTACGCGAACTCGACGTTATCAATCTCGATACCACACTCTTCGCGCACCTCACGTCTAGCGCAGTCCTCGAACGACTCCATATACTCGAGATGACCGCCGGGAAATTGATAAGTACCCGCGCCGTGTGACGTCGTACGAAGCGACATCAGCACCTCGCCCTTCTTCACGACCATGACACCCACACCGACTTTAGCGTATGACTCTGCCATCCAAGTTACGTTAGCATGGACGGCTTCGATCAGAAAGGGATTCCCCTAGAAAGGCACGACCGGCCGCGACGGCGTGCGAGCACGCTTGGCCGGCATCCGGTGCGGAGTTACGGATGATGAGATCGAAACTCCGGTAGTGGTGTAAATCCGGCGGTGCCGGATCCTCGTCCAAAAGCCGCTGAATGTCGTCTCGCGAAAGGTCCGGTTGCCGTTTCGCGATACGGCGTGCTCGCTCTTCGCGCGAAGCGTGAACGGCCATTAGAAAGGCGCTTCCGCCAGCTTCGACGATCTTGTCCCGCAGAGCTACAGCGCCAGACGGCAGCACGTCAAGAACCGACCCCCGGCTCGACTGTCGAAGTTCGTCATACGTAGTTCCAGCGAGTTGTGTCGGTCCGATGTGGCTCCACCAGACGAACTCGCCATGGAGACGGAGACGGTCGAAGTCGGCGCGAGAGACAAAATGATACTCACGGCCATTCACCTCGTACGCTCTCGCCACTCGTGTTGTATGAGGAACGACACGCCGCAGCCCGGGAATAGTGCTCATAAGTGCGTCGAGGATCGTTCCCTTTCCGGCGCCTCGCGGTCCACTGATAGTTATCAGTCGGATGCTAGATTCCACGCCGAATATCCTCTGTGCTCCAACGCCTGTGCCTTAGCCTTCACGCGCCCAACCTGCACTTTCAAAATGCGAACATGGAGCGCGTCCGTCCCGGAATGCCTAATTCGGTCGAGGATGCGGCGAATTACCACCGAGCCCAGACTTTATATCGCGTTGGCAGGATGGACTCGCAATCCCATATTGCTTAACCGCTGCGCTAACTTGGCCGCGAGATCGGTGGACCATTCGTCGCCTTGGATCCGATCAATACCGGCCAGATCGGAAGGTATATTAACGCCGCCGATCGCGACCAAGATACTGTGCTCCCGCATCGCGAGCACACCGTAGCCTGCCTCGATCAGAACATTCTCGCGCGCTCGCGGCTGCAAGGGCATAGCCCGACGACGCTCGCGTCCTTCATCATCAGGCGTCATCAAGACGACAATTGCATCGGCAGTGCGCACAATATCCTCTAAAAACTCGACGATTGTCTTCGAGCCGGATCGAGGCGCACGGTCATAATAGACAGGAATTGCACCTATCCGGTGCAATACATTTTCGACCTGGGCAAGAATCGCGCTATCGTGACCATGCACGATAAAAACCTTTGGTGAGCTACTCGGCGAGGCATGATGCTGCGTGGGCTTAGTGCGCTCGCGCAAGAGACTGACGAGGATGTCTCTGAACCTGTCGAAACCGTTATCACCAATATTTTGTAGTTTCTCACTAACCAGTCTCAACCCAAGTTCAACAGCGTTTGACACGTCCAATGCCAGCATCGGCAGCAGGCGTCCGGCTATAAAGCCTCCGGCGAATACGTCGCCAGCTCCGGTGTCATCCTTCAATACGCTCGGCGGCTTCGCCGCCGTGGGGTAGGTGCGCGTGAAGAGCTCATTCCATCCCGCCTGGGTCTGAACTATCTTCACCTCATCGTACCGCTTGAGCACAACCAGCAGCCGGCCTGAGCCAAGGCGGTCCGAAAGATATCGGGCGCAGTGCAAATCGTCGGATCCCGGGGCACCGAGCTTACGCAACTCGCGATCATTTAGGAACAGCACGTCGCTCGATGCAAGCACGGCTTGGAATCCCGGGGTCTCTGTATCGACCCAAATGTATCCTGGGTCGATGCTGATTGTGGTCAAGGGCGAGCGCGCGCGTAAATCGCGTAGCAACCGGCCCACAACCGCGGGCGACTGCTCATCAAGCAGAGAGGTTACATGCACCCATTTTGCCGCGGTCATGTACTGCAACGTCTCGTCATAGTGCTCGGTCACCATTTCGGCAAACCTGCGATTGGCACCGGGAAATGTGAACAGCTGCCGGTCGGTTCCTGCCGAAATCGATACACAGCGACCAGCCGACTCCGCAACACTCCAAACGCATCGAGCATCAATATTGCGGCGCGCCAACTCACGCACGATCTGCATGTCTTCCGACTGGCCTGCCACACCGACATACCCAATGCGCAAATCGGTTCGCAAGCTCGCCATTGCGCGAATAGCATTGAATGCCGAACCACCCATGATCACACGGCAGTGTTCGATACCGACGCGTCCTATCAGGTTAGAGAGAGACGCCTCGTCGCGCAGCGACTCTGTATCTCGTTCAGATGCATCCCGCAATTCTTGTATAACGCCGTGGTCTACAGAGGAACTACGATCGATAATGTAATCGATATTCAGTGCGCCAATCGCAACTACGTCGCAGGTTGTCGTCATATTCAGTTCAGCTGGATCGAGTCGCGTCATTCAGTTAGCCGCCTTGGTGAGGCTAACTGCGACATGCCAAGTTTACCCGGTTGCCCGGTCCATCCGCACCAGGACTACGGCGGCCGGCAACTGGTTCGCGTACGGTCGCTCACCCGCCCGAGCCGGAAGGCATCCTGTCGCAGTTCTTTCAGGTTTCGCGCGGCGCCCCGAGGAGTTGACGTTTTTGGGTAGAAACGTCAACTCGCGTTATTTGCAGCGATCTCGTTCGAGAGAAGGGCTTCTTCATATCGAGCCTCGCGTCGCTTGTTAGTGATCGCGGCGTAGACCATCGTCGAGGCGATGTCCCGGTGTCCCAACCAGTCTTGGACGTCGGCCACGTCCCAACCAGCATTCATGAGGTGGACGGCGATCGAGTGCCGAAGAACGTGCGGATGCCGCCGATCGACCGGCAGCTCCGCCGCTTCAGCGTATCGTTGGAAAAGCTGGTAGATCGTGGAGGGGGAGAGTCGTCCCGCACCACTCTGCCGCGTGACGAAGAGAAAGGCCCGGCCATCCTCGCCACGCTCGGCGAAGTACGCCCAGAGCAATCGGCGAGTCCTGGGATGAATGGGGTATTCGCCTGAAACGCCGCCCTTCACCCGCGTGATCCAGATCCTGCCATCCGAAAGGTGCTCGCGTCGGATAAGCGCCGCCTCGATTCGTCGGAGACCGTAGCGGTAGATCAGGTCGAAAAGCAGCCGGCTCCGTCCGTCCTTATCTGGAATCGCAGCGAAAAGCCGCTCGACTTCGGCTTTCGTGAGGTAGGCAGGTTGATGCCCGGCTTGACCACCGATGACGTGCATTCCGTGTCCCTGTCCTACGTGGGACGCGATCTTGACGCTTTTACCCATTTTCGTGAACTCGGCTGCGCACATGGAGTGAGCGTAGCTCGCGAAGCAGCGGCTTTCGTGAAGATGATCCTGCTCTGTCCTGTGCTGCTTCTCTTCACCAGCCCGGCCGTGGCTTCCCACCTGCCGCCGCTCCTCTCCGCGCTTCCGGAGCCGATCAAAGGCGGATCGATCGCAAACACGGCTGCTTTGCCGCTCCTGCGCGTGAAGATGAATACCAGCGTACTGGCCCTCGATTACTTCAGCATCGAATGGAATGGCACGGTGAAGATTGCTGAACGGATCGCCTCGTATCGCCGAGACGACGGCGAAACCTTCGAATTTCGCGTGGATGGTGGGCTGCTATCCGTGGCCACGACCTTCGATGATTGCCAGCCAGGCGCCTGCAGCCGTCCGACTTTTGCTCATATCGTGATCGACGGCAAGACCTACTTCGTTTCGGGGGAACGGCCGGATGCGGACAGCTACATCATCGCTCCGACCAGCTCATTCCAGATGACGGAGACCGTCCGGTATTCCGCTTTGCCGGCGTCGGAAGCTTTCTCTGCCCTCATACCTGCGGCTTTCCCGACCGGCAAACGCCGCGCAGTTCGTCCTGGTCCTCCCGCGTACCGCTTCTCGATGCAGGGAGTCCTCGCGACAAGCTACCGAGCGGCAATCAATGACCGTGACGGCTTGAACGATCTCGCGAAGGCCGAGCAGCTTGCGCGGGATCGCATGCAGCATGCGTTTGACTACACGAACGCGGCGCTCGCAAACAGCGGCTACTACCGAGGACGCTGGTATCTGCGGCAGGTAGTGGTTCGTGACGTGGACGACGCCGACCCCATGACTTGGGCCGAGAACGCCACCGAGGTGCAGCAGTTGCGTGCGGCGGTCCACGGCTGCGGCACCTTCATCATGTCGCAGGGCGGTCGCGCGGAAGCACTTCGTAACTCACCGGGAAAAGTTAATCCCAAGGTGGACAACGTCGTCGCGGGCGGCTACTTCGCTTCTTGGGACGACGGCGACATGCGAGTAACCGCTCACGAGCTCGGCCATACCCTGGGTATGGATCACAACTGGGAAGACGCCCCGGATCGTTCGAAGGACCCGCAGTGGTATGCACGAGCGAGATATGACTGCGCCCGGAAGGAGCGCGACCTCATGAGCTACAACCGCTGCGGCGACACGCTCACGACACTTCCGATCTACTCCGGCCCTGCGGTTATCTGGAACGGAACTACGTGGGGCTCCGACGCGGAAAACAACGTGCTTGCGGCGGTGAACGTCGGTCCATTCCTCGACGAGAGCCAGATCAGCAATTGAGCACCGGAGCCCTCACCGAGAACCGTAGTTCGCCGAACCGCGGAGCGCACTAAAGAGAGATTCTTCATCGAGTTGCGTCGGCTTCGGCATTGCCTCTCGTGCTGTTGCGTGAGATTCATTCGCTATTCGACCGGCGTCGTGAACGTCCTCACCTCTCCATCACACTCAACATCATGGTCCACCGCGACGTACCGAAAGTAATATGTCGTGTTGGCTGTAAGATGTTGAGCCAACCCCGATCCCTTCACTGCATTGATGGAGTACCTCATCTGCGGCCGATCGTCGAAATCGAACCATTCGCGGGTCGGCGGAAACATGGAGTTACCAGGAAGTTGAGCGGTGTGTGCAGTAATCTGCTCGGCTGGGAACGTGTGCACTCGTTCTATGCTTTCGCCGTCGCCTTCGGCCAAAATGCGTCCTATGGGAACTTGGCGGTGAATCAGAAGCACACCGATTCCGTTCAGTGCGACTATTGCGATCATAGCAGCAATGGTGAACACCACTAGGCGACGGCCGCTCAGGCGCGCACTGCGTGCCAGAAGAAAGACGGCTAACAAGTTATACGACTGTGTAGCAACAACACGGAAAGCGTCCGTTCCGACCGTATCGATGAAGTATTTTATTGTGGCGGCGGTTAAGGCCACTGGTAGAAGCACGCTTGAGTAGCAGCCGGCCACTAGAAGATCCCATGCGGTTGCACGAATTCGTAACACGACAGCGACGAGTGCTGCCGGCAAAAGGATACTAATGAGCCCGACCACTCCCACGAATAGAAAGAGCCATGCTCCCTCGATCACCCCGCCACGTCGCATTGCGTCCAGCTGCTCCGCCGTCGCAAACAAATACGCTACCGAACAGCCAAGCAGTATCGAAAGGCTGATGTTCACGCCTAGGTACGAAAGCGGCGGCAAGTATCGAGACCGCTCGTTGCGGAGAGCTTCGATAAAACGCCGTGGACGCTTTTTGACTATGTCGATTGTGGTTACGAAGTACCGCTCCCCCGCGCCGGCGATGGCAAGTGGCTTCGCGACATCATTATTCTGAAGTTTTGTAGCCTGGACTTCCGCAGCCATTTCCACGGAGGACGCCGCAGCGGACGGGAGCTGAGCGGCAGACTCCGCAACGACCTCAGCTGGGGATGCGTTGCACGTCAGATAAAGGTACGCGCTTCGTGCTCTACTTCCCCTCCTCGCCGACTCTGTCGGGCCCTCGAAGCGAAGGTTCCAGCGCGGCTCATCTTCGGGATATCGAAATGACCAGTGCCTAAGGTGTTCGGCCACTCTCGTGGGCGCCGCTTCGATCCCTTGTGGCGTGACGCTGCCCGGAAACTTCCGCTCGACAGCTTCCCGCACCTGGTCTCGCGTCAGCGGAGTTTCTCTACGACTTTCTTCGGTATCCCGGATCAGTTGGTCGAAGAGAACGGCTGCAACGAACTGCGGGGCACCGGGTTGAAGTTTCTTCAGCAAGGCGCTCCGTGCAGCTCGGAGAGCGTCGGCTTTCTGTTCGAGCGGTAGGTCTTCAAAGCGCGTCGGGGGCGGCATCTTACTGACACTTTCTGATCGTCAGAAGAAATCATAAGTCAGTAGGTATGAGTCACTCGCGCGGCCCGAGTTTTCGGTCTTGACGAGTACAGGCTCTCCCGGCGCATCACCTTCTTTGCCCGAGCCTAGGCGGGTGGAAAAGAAGGTGGCCACCTCGATGAGGTGGCCAGATTAGCGGGTCCCGGCTCTTACCAGCCGGAACCCCGCCCGAACGGTGCCGGGCGCCTGTGCGCGAACAGAGGATTGACATGTGTTCACGCAAAGGCGGCGACGCCGCCGATCAGGAGAATATTGCCACAAATAACATTTCTGCGCAAGAGCTCGCTTCGGCCGGCCCGTCCGCCATCGAATCGTTCGGTCCGGAGACTCGTGGCTCAGTTGTTCGTGTCGATTTCGAGTGTCACGGCGAGAAAACGCTCTCGATCAAACTCCGTTGCGGCCTTGCCGCTGCGGGAGATGAATCGTGAGCGGCCTCGGTGTCACTCCGAGGGTTACATTCTCGCCGTCGGAGCAGCGCGCACTGGAAAAGCTCGCACACCTTGACCGAAAAAACCGGCACGCGGGAGCAGACGTGCGTGAGGAGACGTACCGCATCACCGAAGGTCTGCCACGCCTTCGCGATTGGCTGGAGCAAAGCGACCGACTCGTCGAAGAGCTTCCCGGTGCGAAGCGGCTGCGGCGAAGACGCCGGCGAGGCATTCTGCGGCATTTGGATGGCTCCCTCAAAGGTATGCCGTTCTTCGAGCCGCTGCTCTGTGCCACCGCGTTCTCGCCGGAACCTCGCATCGGATATCTAAAAGACGAGCTCGAAGCGATCGTACTGCCCGGCCGACGCGAGGGCGCGACGTGGCTGCCGGCCAAGGACGAGATCACGTTCGACGAGGCACGGGCGATCGCGATGATAAAAGCCGGCACGTTGTACCGGTTGACTTCACAGGGCCGCGTGCCGGGAATGATCCGCCGCGGGTTCGGACCGAATTCCGAGTCGCACACCGCAGAATTGCGGTTTTCCAGCCGTGACTACGTGCAGTGGCGAGTAGTGCTGAGAGTGGTTATCAGGGCCGCATAGATGCGTGCAGGGGTGGCCATCACCTTATCGATGGCCACCCTTGCACTACGTGGTCTAACGCTCCCGATTCAGGGCTTCCCGTACGCGCTCCAGCACCACTTGGTCAGGGCGCGCATAGCGATCGGTAGTCGCGGAGTTCGCGTGCCCCATCACCTTGCCGATAAACCTAAGCGGAAGGCCAGCTGTCGCGAGATCGCAGCCGAAAGAATGCCGCAGGTCATGGATGCGGAAGCGCCGCGCGATGCCGGCGAGGCGCTTCGCGATTTTGAAGTGCCGCTGCATCGTGGACTCGCTGTAGGGCAGACCGCAGTCAGTGACGAAGATCGGATCGTCGGGGCTGACCTCGCGGCCTTGGAGTGCATGCTGCAGCGCAATCCGGCAATCATCGGAGATCGGAATTACGACCTCCCTCCCGGTCTTCCGTTGCACGAACCGAATCCATCCCTCCTCGAACTCGACGTGCCGGCCAGCAAGCCCTCTAAGGTCGCCCGACCGGATGCCTGTTTCGAGGGCAACGACGAAGAGATCCTTCGACGCCTGGAAGCGGACGAAGTACGCGTTCGCCGCGTGGCTGTCGTTGCGCATGCCGGCGCCGTACGCGCGCCGCGATCCGAAGCGGCCGTCCTTCGCCTGCGCTGGCTGCGCCTTCGGCATCGTCTCGGCGATGAAACGACGGAAGCCCACCTCGTCGTCGAAGGCCGCCAGGAACCGTGCTCGCTCGTCAGCGTTCAGCTCGAGGCACGGCTTGTTCGCCTTCTGTTTCTTGAGCTTCTTCTTGAGCGGCAGGTCAGCGATCACGTCGAGCTCCACGGCGTAGCCGAGAAGGAGCGCGGCGAGGTTCATGTAGTTGTTCACGGTCGCGCCGGCGTAGCCGGCGCCTTTGAGGCGAGCGCCAAGGCGGTTCAGGACACCGGAAGTGATTTCGTCCAGGCGAAGAGCGCCGAGCTGCGGCAGGAGGTGCCGGTCGATTGCGTAACGGTAATCGCGCGCAGTTTTCTCGGTGAGGTTCGGCGCGATCGCGGGGAAATAGTCGGTGATGAACTCGCGGAAGGTCGGCGCTTCGGGCGATGGACGGCGGAGTCCTTCCGCAGCACGACTCCGGAACTCGGACCAAAGGCGGACCGCTTCGTCATACGTTGCGGCGTTCACGGTCGCGCGCTTTCGGTCGCGGCCGGCCGTGCCGGGCAAGTACATCGAGAAGTACGCGACGCCTGCCGCGTCGTCGTAGGTGAAGCCGATAAGGCGATTGCGATGCCGCACGCGCTTCACTCTCCGCGGCGAGCGGGAGCGGCGCGCCGACGTCTCGCCGCTTTCCTCCGCTCCATCGCGCGGCGCACTTCCTCCCGGTCGTAGAGGATGAGGCGATCCGAGAGGCACTCCTTCGGCTGCGGCATGAGGCCGAGCCGTTGCCACTTCGCGATCGTCTGCGGTTCGACGCCGAGCGACGCCGCGAGCTCGATGCGGGAGATGAGGTTCTTGAGGTCCATGCACCGGTCGGAGTGCAAGGACTCCATCCCGCGTGTCGGCGTCTTCGAAACGGCGCGAAACGATGTCGTCGCGACGCAAGTTAGACGCGCGATTAGACACTTGGGCCGAAATGCCGTTTTTGGTGGGAGAAGAGGAAGTTGCTAAGTCGTTGTGGCGGAGATCGTTAACTTTGGTGGAGCTGATCGGGATCGAACCGACGACCTCCTGAGTGCGATTCAGGCGCTCTCCCAACTGAGCTACAGCCCCACGATGTTGGAACTTCGCTGCTAACGGCAGCGTCCCGGAGGAGAATTCCGAGGGCGCGGATTATACCGATGTCGCCCGCCGATGCCACTCTTGGCCTCCATCCTGCTATCGCCCCGCTCGTTATGCGATGGACACCTGGCGGCGACAACAGCGACGTTGAAGACCGGCGCGGATCGAGCGGCGGCGGATTTGGCGGATTCGGGATCGGCGGCGCGCCGATCGGATGCGGCGGGGCGATCATCCTCCTCGTACTCAGCCTTCTCTTCCACAAAAACTTTTTCGCGCTCCTCGGCACCGGCCAGAACGGGACGCAGGTCTCCACTCCGGCGGCGGATTCGCGGCCGGTGCAGGAGACGCCGGAAGAGCATCAGGAATCGGAGTTCGTGAAGTTCGTGCTCCACGACGCGCAGAAGACGTGGGAGTCGATCGTGCCGCAGCAGACGAATGCCACCTATCGGCACGCCACGCTCGTCCTTTTCCGTGATTCGACACAGTCGGGATGCGGCTATGCGCAGGCCGCGTCGGGTCCGTTTTATTGCCCCGAGGACGAGAAGGTGTACATCGATCTCGCGTTTTACGATGAGTTGAAGCAGCGCTTCGGTGCCTCGGGCGATTTCGCTCAGGCGTACGTTCTCGCGCACGAGATTGGGCATCACGTCCAGAAGGTCATCGGCATCGAGGAGAAGGTGCATCAGGCGATGGAGAACGATCCGCAGCGCGCCAAGCAGTACTCCGTCCGGCTGGAGTTGCAGGCCGATTGTTTCGCCGGCATCTGGGCGCACTCGACGCAGGAGCGCAACCTGCTCCAGGCAGGCGACGTCGAGGAAGGCTTGAACGCCGCGGCCGCGGTCGGCGATGACCGGTTACAACGCATGGCTGGACGCCGCGTCAATCCCGACTCCTTCACGCACGGCTCCTCGGCGCAACGCTCCGAGTGGTTCAAGCGCGGATTCGATGCAGGCCGGATCAGCGACTGCGATACATTCGCCTCCGGAGCGGTGCGATGACGCAATCGAATGTGCGGCACAACGAAAAAGACGAGCGGTTCGAGAGTGATGCGGATGGCGGTGTCGCCTTCGTCGAGTACATCATCGACGGCGACGAGATCACGTTCACGCACACCGAAGTTCCCAAACAGTCGGAAGGAAAAGGGATTGCGGGGAGGCTCGTGGCCGACGCCATGGCCTATGCGCGCGTGGCGAATCTGCGCGTGATTCCGCAGTGCGAGTACGTCGCCGCGTGGTTGAAGCGGCATCGCGAGTACGACGACATCCTGCATCCCGAGTATCGCGAGAGCTAACGGTCGCGCAGTTTTCTGCTACTCTCTGCAATTGCAGATAACGTGATGGGTGTGTGATGGAACTGCTGCAATTTGCCAGGAGCAGACGGGGAGGGGAGCTGATCGGGATCGTCATCCTGGCGGCCGGCATTTCCCTTTCGCTCGCGCTCCTCACCTACCATCCCGACGATTCCTCCGCGTTCTACACCTCCACGAACAGCGTCGTCGCCAACTGGATCGGCTATTACGGCGCCACGATTGCCTGGCTGTTCGTCGGCTTTTTCGGATTCGCATCGCTGCTGTTTCCGGGCGCGTTGCTCGTCGCCGGCTGGAACCGCATCTGCGCGAAAGAGATCGAATACCTGCAGACGAAGGCTATCGGCTTCGTCATCCTGATCATCGCCGCGCCCCCGTTGTGCGATCTCGCCTTCGGCAAGGTCTGGCTTCGCGGTGCACTCATCCCATCGGGCGGTTATCTCGGGCAGGAGCTCAATCGCGCAGCGTCGTCGAATCTCAACGGCATCGGCGCGGCGATCGTGCTCGTCACGACGATGCTTGTCGGCCTGCTGCTGGCGACGCGCATCAGCCTCGCCGCGATCTTTGTCGCGCTTCACCGCAAACTCCTCGGCCTCGGGCGCGCCTTCTCGCTGCAGTGGGCGCGCTTCACCGAACGGCGGCGCAAGGAAAAGATGAAGACGGCCATCGTCCGCAAGCATCTCGACGCGCCGTCGCTGCGGCTCGTGCCGAACACGGAGGACGCGCCGCTGCCGACTGCCGGCCCGATCGTGCGCGAAGTGCGCGGTGCGGGACGATTCCAGATTCGAAAGGTCACGAAAGCGGATCTGCGGAAGGCTGCCGAGGAGTTGTCGAGGCAGGAAACGCCGGATCCATTTGCGTTGTGGGCGGCTGCGAAGGCCGACACCGTCGAAGCCGCCGAGTTCTCGCGTCCTGTCGCCGTCGAGGATGATGGCGAGTTCGAAGATCCGCTCTACCTCGACGATCCTCCGGCAATCCGTCCGCCGCGCCCGAAGCCGCAGATGCCGCGGCCGGTGCAGCGCAAGCAGAAAGAGACGCCGGCCAGGCGGGAGACGCGGCTCACGCACGACTACCTGCCGCCGGTCGACCTGCTCACGGCCGGTCCGAAGCAGGACACGATCAATGACGACGTCCACAAACACTTCCTCGATATCGGCCATCTCATCGAAGAGCGCTGCCGCGAATTCTCCGTCGATGGCGAGGTGACGGCGTATCACCCTGGTCCGGTCGTGACGACGTTCGAGTTCAAGCCGTCCGCAGGCGTGAAGTACGCGAAGGTCGTCAACCTCGGAGACGATCTCGCGCTCGCGCTGAAGGCCGAATCGATCCGCATCGAGCGCATCAGCGGCTCGTCGACGGTCGGCATCGAAGTGCCGAACAAGCGACGCGAGCTGATCACGCTGCGCGACATCATCGACACCGACGCGTTCACGCAGCAGTCGTCGCTCCTCACACTGGCCCTCGGCAAAGATATTCATGGCGACGCCATCGTCACCGACCTCGCGCGCATGCCGCATCTGCTCGTCGCGGGCGCCACCGGCGCGGGCAAATCGGTCGGCCTCAACTCGATGATCGTGTCGCTGCTCTACAAAGCGCTGCCGAAACAACTGCGCATGCTGATGATCGACCCGAAGATGGTCGAGCTGAAGATGTACGAAGACATCCCACACCTGCTCCATCCGATCGTGACCGATCCGAAGCTGGCCTCCGTCGCGCTGATCTGGGCAGTGAACGAGATGGAGAACCGCTACCGCTCTCTCGCCGAGTGCGGCGTCCGCAACATCGATCAGTACAACGCGCTGCTCAAGGACGTCGACGGCTATCGCCGCGCCATGAAGCTGCCGGAAGGGGAGCCGGTGAAGGTACCGGAGCCGCTGGTCTATATCGTCATCATCATCGACGAGTTTGCGGATCTGATGATGGTGGCCTCGAAGGATGTCGAGGATTCCGTGACGCGCCTTGCGCAGAAGGCACGCGCGGTCGGCATCCATCTGATCATCGCCACGCAGCGGCCGTCGGTCGACGTCATCACCGGCGTCATCAAGGCGAATTTTCCGTCGCGCATCAGCTACCAGGTGGCCTCGAAGATCGATTCGCGCACCATCCTCGACGCGCAGGGCGCGGAAAAACTCCTCGGCAACGGCGACATGCTGTTCCTCCCGCCCGGCACCGCGCGCATCCGCCGCATCCACGGCGCGTACGTGTCGGAAAAAGAGATTGTGAAGATCGTCGACTTCGTCAAAGCGAACCAGGGCGAGCCGCAGTTCCTCGAGGAGATCACGAAGATCGACGTCGAGAAGAGCGGTGCCGACGGCATCGAGTACCTCGATGATCCGAAATACGACGACGCGGTCCGCGTGGTCCTCTCGACCGGCCAGGCCAGCGCCTCCTACCTCCAGCGCCGCCTCAAACTCGGCTACTCGCGCGCCGCACGCCTGGTCGAGATCATGGAAGCAAACGGCGTCGTTGGCCCCTCGCAGGGTTCAAAGCCACGCGAGATCCTAGTCCGCGCCGACGACTACCCGCCAGCGAGCGGGCAGAGTATCTAGTCACGCGGAGACGCGGGGACGCGGAGAGAACCGCTTCTTTTCTCCGCGTGCTCCGCCCCTCCGCGACCTCCGCGTGAAACGTTCCCCTTAGAATCGATCTACCGGCGGTGCTGGTCGAAGGCGGCGCTTTGGCCCAGCAATTCTGTTGGCAATGTTCGGATTGGCGATGGCCATCTCGCAGGGCGTGAAGTGGCCGCTCGACTACTCGGTGTTCTCGGCGTCGGCGGCCGCGTTGCTGCTGGGACGCGCTACGACGCCCCGCTAGAATGCGATCCATGTCGCGCGTCGATCCTCCATCCGTCGTCAACATTGCGGATCTCCGCGCCATCGCGAAGAGACGTCTTCCGCGCGTGGTCTTCGACTACATCGATGGCGGTGCGGGGGCGGAGTGGACGATGCGCGAGAACGCGCGCGTGTTCGATGACGTCATGTTCCGTCCGCGCTCGGCAGTCGCCACCGCGAATGTCGATCTGCGAACGACGGTCCTCGGAGAGACCATCGAGCTCCCCTTGATTCTCGCGCCGGTCGGCAGCTCGCGGCTTTTCTGGCCGCGCGGCGAAGAAGCCGCGGCGCGTGCGGCGGGCGACGCGGGCACGATCTACACGCTGTCGACGCTCTCCGGCTGTGGCGTCCACGATGTGAAGGCCGCCACGCGCGGACCGGTGTGGTACCAGCTCTATCTCGTCGGCGGACGCGACGTAGCGCTGGCCGGCATCGAGCGCGCGAAGAGCGCCGGCTGTTCCGCGCTGGTCGTCACCGTCGACACGCCGGTCGCCGGAATGCGCGAGCGCGACGTGCGCAATGGAACTCGCGAGCTCGTGTCGGGCGCGCCATTCACGATGCTGCCATTCGTCGCGCAATTCCTGGCGCGTCCGCGCTGGCTCGCCGCGTTCCTCGCCGATGGCGGCTTGATGAAGTTCGCGAACGTCATCCTCAAGGACGGTCCGATGCCCTATGCCGACGTCGCGGCGGCGCTGGAGCAGTCGACGGTGTCGTGGGCAGATTTTCGATGGATTCGCGACGCGTGGCAGGGTCCGATCATTGTGAAAGGTGTCCACACTGCCGATGACGCGCGTCAATCCATCGATCACGGCGCCGCCGCAGTCGTCGTCTCGAATCATGGCGGACGACAGCTCGATGGTGTCGCGCCGACGTTGCGCGTGCTCCCGGAAGTTCTCGGAGCGGTCAATGATCAGGCCGAGGTCCTTCTCGACGGCGGTATACGAAGAGGTAGCGATATCGTGAAAGCGCTCTGCCTCGGCGCGCGCGCTGTCCTGATCGGACGGGCCCACGCCTACGGCCTCGGCGCCGCCGGTACGGCGGGCGTAGCGCGATCGATCGACATCCTGCGCTCCGACATCATCCGGACGATGAAGCTCCTCGGCTGCGCCTCGGTTCGCGATCTCGATCAATCATTTGTCGGCGACAACATGCAGCACCGCATTGGGATCGTATGATCGCCGCATGAGTGACGAAGCCAGCGCGGCCATTCGCGCCGCACGTGCATCGATCAACGAGGCCATCGCACGCCGCGAGCCGGAGGCGATCGGAGCCTTCTTCCTTCCTTCGTATCACGTCGTGACTGCGCGCAGCCTGCAGCGGAATGGAAGGAAAGACAGCGTCCGCAGCTGGGCGGAGACGTTCGCGCACGATCCCAGCGTCGTGCACGAAGGAACGCCGGACGAGATTCACGTGAACGAAGATTGGGGCATGGCCGAGGAGCACGGACGGTGGACAGGGATGCTCACGGCGAAGGACGGACCGATAGAAATCGCCGGCCGTTACGCAGCGAAGTGGCAATGCACCGCCGAAGGATGGATGCTGCAAGCCGAGATCTTCACGCCCATCACAATTACGCGCGGAACGAATTCGTAGCGAATGAAACGGTTCTCCGCCGGCTCTCACTACACAGCGGAGGCCACAATGAAATTTGCCCGGAACGTCTTTCTCATTGCAGGCATTTACGGCCTACTGGTCGTCACGCCGCAGTACTTCATGGAATCGCGCGTCGGCCGGACGTCTCCGCCGCCGGTCACGCATCCGGAGTATTTCTACGGCTTCGTCGGCGCCGTCGTCGTGTGGCACGTGCTTTTTCTGGTCATGTCGCGAGACCCTGCGCGCTACAGACCGATGATGCCGGTGGCCGCTCTGGAAAAACTCGCGTTCGGAGCGCCAATCGTCATCCTCTACGCGCAAGGCCGCGCGGCGCTCCCTCTCGTCGGAGCTGCCGTCATCGACCTGATTCTCGGTGCGCTCTTCCTGCTGTCGTTCTGGAAGACCGCCGAACAGCTCTCCGGCGCGGACTATCGGTTGCAGTCGTCGGGCGCCGCCTCGCCGACCTGATACACCTTGACGTGGGACCGCGAACCGTACCCTTTTCGAATGAACGGCCGCGCGCCTTTCGGTCCGACGCCGACGAAGAGGTCAACGTGCGCTCCTCGGAAGTGACCGCGATCGTTCGCCACGAAGATGCCATCGTGGATCGTGCCGTCCGGAAGGCGAGCTCCCTTCAATTGCGGGATGCTGATCGTCGTTCCGAGTTTTACGAAGTGAGGATCGACGGCGACCGTGCGATACGGAACGAGCGCGCAGCCGAGTTGTCCGACGCCGTACGTTGACTGCACGATACGAAATCGATTCGTTCCGTGCACCCTGCGATCGTAAGCCACAGTTCGCCCGTCGCGAAGATGCCCGCTGCCTTCGCGGATCAAGTCGCGGCGGAATCGAACGCTGGTCGTGGCGATAATCCGTCCCCGCACATCCACCAGTTCCGCTTTCGCCTTCCCCCGATACCGCGGCGCAGATTCGTCGATCAGCCAATAAAACGTGACCATCGCCCGTCCGATCTTCTTCGGCGGCGCCGCGAACGCAGTCGTCGCCAGGAGGAAGGTGAGGAGGATCATTCTGGCGGTCATGCGGTGGCCGATGATGTCACGGCCGTGCAACCGTTGCGGTATCGCACTCAACGTTTTCCCCGAGTGAGGAGGAGTATCTGTGCCGCAACGGCAGGAGAAAATTCTTCGACATCCTTGCAGCCGACCGTTATCCTAACGGAAGTCCATCACAGCCTGATTGACAGCACTGCCGGAACGAAATACAGGGGAGAAGCGAGTCGACCGCAATGGTTAAGGGAATGACGACCCTCGCACTCCTTCTGTCCACCTTCATTTCCGTTCCGCTAACCGCCACCGCCGGCGATATCGCGGTCACAGTTCGCGTGCATACAGCCGGCGCCAGCCCCGTTGCCCAGGCATATGTCGCAATCGTCCCCGCGTGGCAGCCGTCGAGCCGCCCGTTGGTGGAGGAGATTGCAGAAAAAGGCGTTTCCATCCTTCACGTCCCGGCCGGAAAGTATTGGCTGATTGCTGGCGTCAAAGGATTTGGCGTTTCTTCGCGCGGGCCGGTCTCTGTTACAAAGACTTCCGGTGTCAATCTGGTCATTGAACTCCCTCCCCTGAAACCAATGACCGGCACTGTAAGAGATGAGGAGGGCCGTCCCCTAGGGGGTGCGCGCGTGGAGGGCTTGAACGCCGCAGTTCCGCCGCCCCTGGGCACTTTAAGCGAACTGGCTGTTCGTTATCTTGCTTCGGATTTGTCGGTTACAACGGATCAAAATGGCACGTGGACTCGGAAGTTGCCTGACGGCGCCGTTCCGCTCCTCTTCGAAGCGCCCGGCCGCGCGGCAGAATGGCGGATCCGCCCTGAAAACGGCCCCTCCACGTTCGACGTTTCTCTACCAAAAGGGGCCACGCTGAAGGTGACGACCGATCGTGTCGATCCAAACCTCATTGTGACGCTCTCACGGGAGGATTCCGCGGCGGCCGGTAGTCTGGCCGACGAGGAGCCACGGGTCTGGGCGCGGTGGACGAAGAGCACCGTGCTCGCCTGGAACTCTTTGCCGCCGGGTGTGTACGGGGTCTACTCGAAGTATCCCGATCCGCACTATTTCATGCAGACAGCTCTGAAACTAACGACTGTGACGCTGGTGGCGGCCGACCAGCGCGCAATTTGCATCGCGCTCCCATCTGCCAGGCGTCCTGCCACGAGCTCCGGTGCTCTGTTCCTCAAGAGCGTCTCACGCAAGGACTTGGGTGAAGGGCTGCAGACGTATGGCCGGGACGCCGCCGGCCATCAGAAGCTCGTGGAGCACTTCGTGGAAGAGGTGATGGGCGGGAGTGTCGTCTACGTGAAAACGGATGGTGTCCGCGGTCCGTTTTATGGCTTCACGAAAGATCGTTTTTTCTCCACCGTGCCCGATCTGGCCGAGTCACGCCAGGACGCGAGCGCGGAGCCGTGGCCGGCGGCGGTTCATCCGCGTGCCGGCGCGCGCCTGCACCTTCGCTTTGCGGAGCAGGATCTGCCGTCCCCCCATTCTGGGGTGGCCGTGCTGCGCGACTGCAGCGAGGGGGACCGCGTCACGGTACCGATCGAAATCGGCCAAGACAATCTCGCCCGGTTCACCGCCGCGGCCGGATGTCAAAGTACGGTTCTTGAGTTCGCGCCCTTCGAGCCGGTTGTGACCGAGAGAGTGCTTCAACCGGGGGAGCAGTCCTTAGGCGACTTCCTTCTCCATGGCGCCGGATCGGCGGACGTGCATGTCGTGCGCGATCCGGGCGGGGCGCTGGTTGCCGGGGCAACCGTACGGGCCACGAGCGACTCACTCCCCGGCCAAAAAACAATCGTTGTGAAGGAAGCGCTCACCGACGACCGCGGCTGGGCGCGCCTGTCCGGGCTGCCCGTCCGCCGCCGGTTGCGCGTTGTCGGAGAAACGGGAGACGGCGACCTTTCCGATGCCGTTGTACTTCGTGTGGACCCTCTGGAGCGTGGTGTGATCGATCCGCTCCCCATTACCGAACCGGCTACAGTGATCGCAGACGTCAAGATCGACAAGGCATTTCTCGAGCGGTTTCCCTCGTCACGCATCGTGATGTTGGCGATGCGGCCCAGCGATCGGTCTCGCGAGTCGGAGCGGCGGCAAGACGATACTCCCAAGAACGACACCCCGGTGCGATTTGAGCGCCTTCACGCCGGAAGCTGGCGCTTGGAGGGTGTGGTGAATGCCGCAGGTAACTATTCGCCAGTGGAGATCGGAGATCTCGACGTGAAAGCCGGAGAAACGCGTCGTCTGGAGAGGACGATCACGCCCAACGTCTTTGAAGGGATTGTCACGTCGGACGGGAAAGGTTTGCGGGCCAAGATCACCATCGAGGATGGAACGAACAGGATGAACTTTATCTCCGACGCGGACGGGATCTTTCACGCCGTCCTGCAGGAGAAGGGAACGTACCGGGTCGGCGTTGCGCGGCTAAGTTCGCAGGGGAACATCATTCCCATCGGTGAGGTCGGATTCAATGATCCTTCCCGCCGTATCGAGATCGCCATTCCCAAGGGCGGCAGCGTGACTGCTCGCGTGCGGCATGGCGATCAACCTTTGCCACGAACCGTTGTCTGGGTATCGCGGCGCGAGGATTCCGGTAATGTCGAGGAACTCTCCAATCGAGGAGGTACGACAGATCTCAACGGTGACGTTACGTTCGACGACCTGATTCCGGGAAGTTGGACGTTCTCGGTCCGCGACACCGAGACTCGGCGAGGGGCGCAGAGGGCGGTCACGGTGGACGAAGGTGCTGACATCGCCATCGTCCTTGATCTCGCCGACGCAGCCAGGATCGAGGGCACGATCCACGACCTCGGTGGGTCACCACTTTCGGGCGCGCATGTGGATTGTCTGTTCGTTGGACCAACAGGTAACCCGGATCGGGCCGGCGCGGAATCGAATTCTGACGGGGCATTCTCAGTGGACCTGATCCCCCCGGCCCCTCCAGTCGCGCTCTGCAGCGTCGTCACTCCCATGGGAACCGTCGATGCCTTCAAGGCCTTTCCCGGTCAGACGTTGGATCTTCGTGTCCCAACGGCAACGGCGGCGCTCACGATCTCCGATTGGAACGATAAGAACCCATACCTCTTTTGGCTCGTAGCGACGGATGGTCGTGCGATCAATCTGAACGCCGTAGCGCCAACCGGCATTTTTCGCTCCGCGGTGAGCATCGCTGCTCTTACGGCCGGCCGCTGGAAGATCATTCGTGCCGGCTCCCTATCGCAGTTGCTCAGTATTGCGGCGGGGATGGGAAATTCGTTGCCGCCGATTACCGAATTCACTCTCTCCGCTGGAACGGCGGAGACGATTCATTTGGATAACAGCCCGGCCCATTGAGTGGGTCAAGAAACTCAACCAACTGACTAGAGTGAGGATCTATGAAGCGTGCTCTACTTGTTTTAGTCGTCTCCATCGTAGTTTTTTCCGCCCCAACGCTTTTCGCGTGCGAGAAATGTGTCGCGAAGGGTGACACGGATCCAGCTGGCAACGTACATAACTATCCTTCGTGCTATACGATCGCCAGCGGTGAGTACGGGTCGTGCGTTTCCGGGACTTCCTCGGCGCTGACTGCCCCTACCACACCAGTGACGCAGGGTGTCCTGAGGGTGGCGCCCAGTGCAAAGTCGAGTTTGCATGCATTCTTGAGCCTTCATCGATTGTTGCAACGCCTGCTTTGCCCGTTGATAAATGTTCAATCGAAGTTTCAGGACGATGTGCGCGCGGCGGTAGGGGTCGAAGCCCTTTCCTGCGTTGAAAACTTCCTATCGCGCCGCTGTTTCTGGCGCCGCTCTCGGGCTGCGCCAGATTCTCGAGCTTTCTTGCAGTCGATGACGAGTTCCCCTCGACCGCACCTTCCAATCGCATGAATCGTGGGGGTAGGGGAGCGGCGCCCTTGGCGTGATCGTTCGGAGTCTGAGCCGAGTGGCGTCCCCAACGGGGTTCGAACCCGTGTTGCCGCCGTGAAAGGGCGGTGTCCTAGGCCACTAGACGATGGGGACGTGCTGGGCGAGTGCTCTGGTGAGCCCGGTAGGGATCGAACCTACGACCAATTGGTTAAAAGCCAACTGCTCTACCACTGAGCTACGGGCCCGTAACCTCAACGAACGAAACCCCCGAGGCGCGCTCGAAGGGTGCGGAAGATACCACGCCACGTGCGGAACGGGCGAGGGTCGCTTCTTATTGCCTTTCATCCGCGGCTGAGCATCGTCCAGAGTCCGATGACGATGAAGCCCGCGCCGGCGATCAGCTTGAGCGTGGACGGCTTCACGAAGCGTTCGAGCTGCGCGCCGACCAGCACTCCGATGGCCGAGGCGAGGACGAGGGCGGTGGCGCTGGCGGCGAAGACCAGCCACTTGTTGTTCTGCGCCTCGGAGGCGAAGAGCATCGTGGCCAGTTGGGTTTTGTCGCCGATCTCGGCGAGAAAGACGGAGAGGAAGATTGCGGAGAAGGCTTTGAACATGATGGGGGAGCTTATGCGAATGCAAACGTGCGCATCGAGAGGTTTCCGTAATGGAAGCCTTCGTAGATGGTGGTGAGCGTGTCGGTGTCGCGTGACGCGCCGAGGGCGACAAAGAGGGGCTCGAAATGTTCCGGGGTCGGGACGGCGAGGGTTGCGTGCGGGGCGAGGTCGCGGTAGCGGGTGAGGGTGTCGAAATCGCGCGCGGCGAGGTATGTCGCGAACCAGTCGTCGAATTGTTTGGCCCAGTTGTCGACCGCCGCGTTTTTGTCGCCGAGGTGGATGGCGCGGAGGTTGTGGACGATGCCGCCGCTGCCGGCGATGACGACGCCTCGGTCACGGAGTGGAGCGAGCGGCTGGCCGATGCGCAGCAGATCCGTTGGTGACGTCGGATGGGGTTGCGCGATTTCGACGATCGGGACGTTTGCATCGGGGAGCAGGATTCGCATCGGCACCCAGAGCCCGTGATCCCATCCGCGCGATTCTTCGAGCGTTGCGCCGCCGAGGAGCGCGGAGATTTCGCGGGCGAGCGAGGGATCGCCAGGGGCTTCGTAGCGGATTTTGTACAGCTCTTCGGAGAAGCCGCCGAAGTCGTAGATCGTCTCGGGTCGCGCGACTGCGTTCACGCGGACGGTGCGCGCCTGCCAGTGCGCGGAGACGACGGCGATCGCGCGCGCGCCGCGCAGCGAGTTGCCGAACGACGCGACAGCGCGCGTGAAATCGTCCTGTTCGATCGCGATCGACGGCGCGCCGTGGGAAATGAAAAGCGACGGCATGCGGGTGGTCATATCGGTATCATCGCGCCAATGCGTATTCGTTGCCTGATCATCATCTCCGCAATCGCGATCAATATCCACGCAGCCGATCTTGTCCGGCTGCCGACCGGCGTTTCGCTCGATCCCGCCGCCGAATCCCATGGCGTCGGCAACTTTCCGTTGGTGATCGCGGTCGCGCCGGGCGGCGAGCGCGTGGCGCTCTTGCTCAACGGCTGGCGGCAGCAGGGCGTGCAGATCGTCGACCGGAAATCGGGTGCGGTGGTTCAGACGCTGCCGCAGACCGCAGCGTTCATCGGCCTCACGTTTTCGCCGGACGGCAAGATGCTTTACGCCAGCGGCGGCAACGATGACTCGATCTTTGTCTACCGCTGGAACGGCGGCGAGGCGACCGCGGACGGGAAGATCGATCTCGTCGAGCGCCCGAAAGTTGACCCCAAGGCGAAGCCGAAAGATCCGGAAGGGACCGTTTATCCGGCCGGCATCGCCACGTCACACGACGGACGCTTTCTCTACGTCGCAGAAAACCTCGGCGACTCGCTGGCCGTGCTCGATCTTTCCACGCGGCGAATCATCCAGCGCGTGAAGACGGATCGCTATCCATACACAGTCGTCGCCGATGCGCGCGGCGACCTGTACGTTTCCGCCTGGGGCGACAACAGCGTGAACCGTTTCCGTTCGAACGCGAACGGAACTCTTCGCCGCACCGGCCGCATTGCCGTCGGCCGTCATCCCTCGGCGATGCTGCTTCGCGGCACGCGGCTTTACGTCGCGTCGGCGAGCACCGATTCGATCAGCGTCGTCGACACGGCCACGTCGAAAGTCGTCCGCACGTTGAGCGATGCGCCGCCTGCCGGTCCGCACGAGGGAAGCACGCCGAACGCACTGGCGCTTTCGGGCGACGGCAGCCGGTTGTTCGTGGCCGAGGCGGATAGCAATGCCGTGGCGGTGTTCGGCGTAGCCACCGGCAAACTCCTCGGGCGCATCCCGGTCGAGTGGTATCCCTCGGCACTCGCCCTCGACGGCGAGGAACTGCTCGTCGTCAACGCGAAGGGCCGCGGCACGCGTCCCAATCCGAACCAGGTACAGCCTGGGAAGAAGATTCCGAAAGATTCGCGCGATTACACGCTCGGGCAGCTCGATGGAACGTTGATGTCGATTCCGGCTGGCGCTTCGTCGAACCTCGCGGCATTCACGAAACGCGTTGCGCGCGCGAACGGGTGGGACGCGACGCGCAGCGCGAATCGATATCCGCCGTTCAAGCACGTCATCTACATCATCAAAGAGAACCGCACGTACGATCAGGTCCTCGGCGATATGAAAGAAGGCGACGGCGATGCGTCGCTCGTGTTTTTTCCGGAGAACGTCTCGCCGAATCATCACGCGCTGGCGCGGCGCTTCGGCCTCTTCGACCGCTTCTTTGTGAATGCCGAGGTGAGCGCGCAGGGACACAACTGGTCGACGGCCGCATACGGCACCGATTACCTCGAGAAGACGATGCCTTCGGTGTATTCGGACCGAGGCAGGACGTACGACTACGAGGGAGCGAATCGAAATCAGG
>Ga0213876_10000035_pt1 | contig 186618 bp, 165 predicted proteins | sample BarmaccomBMRX_R9_FD_160113 | JGI IMG/M metagenome (GOLD analysis project Ga0213876, IMG submission 160113) | Root-associated microbial communities from Barbacenia macrantha in rupestrian grasslands, the National Park of Serra do Cipo, Brazil - RX_R9 | ecosystem: Host-associated > Plants >... | reverse complement strand
ACCGCCTTGTCCAGCGCGATGCGGTCGACCACCGGCATGCTCGCCGGGTTCTCCGTCCCCGCCACCACCTGCTGCGGCGACTCGCCGTCCTCCGTCACCTGCTCGACCTTCACGCCCCGCCGCCGGAAGTGCATCAACACCTGGTTGACTGTGAGCCGGTGCAGCCACGTCGTAAACGCCGACTCGCCGCGGAAGCTGCCGGCCTTCCGGTAGAGCTGGATGAAGACCTCCTGGGCGAGGTCTTCGGCCTCGGCCGTGTTCGCCGTCATCCGCAGGCACAGACTGTAGACCCGGCGCGAGTGGCGCGAGTACAGCTCCTCGAACGCCGCCATGTCCCCAGACGACGCCGCCTGCGTCAAATCGAAATCCGTGGCCTGCCTCGCGGCCGAACCGGCTTCGCTCGTCGCGCCGACCTGCCAGAGAGGGATCGCAGCTTCTGTCATCTGTAAGCTCCAAGGGTGGGGGATAAAAGCCCGCAAGGGCCTCCCTGCCTCCGAACCTTCCGCGGGTTTTCGCGCCCGCTCTACGGAAAGGTCGAACCGGAAGGAGCAAGCCGGGTGCCACGTGGATGGCCGACAAACGGCTCTAAATTTCGAGGTTTAAAGAGGTTTGGGCAGCCGCGTCAACCAAATCAGGTCGGCGACAGCCGAAAGCGTGTAGCCGCCGTCGGAGAAGGGTTGAGGGGGCCGGGCGCAGGTGTTGTGAGCGTACCCAACATGGTCGGTCAAACTGAATATTGACAGGGGCGTGCTGCGGGGATAGACTGCCAGGACTTGGATAACCCTTTCAGGAGGCTGTACACGCACAATCCCGCCAACACTTGGGTTTGAAAGCGTGCGAAGGATCAAACACGAGATTCTCTACAGTATGAGGTAGCGTACGCACCTCCTCCGCCAAATTGGGTACGGGCTTCCGAACCCAGCGAACCGCCCCGCACAAGCCTTTGTGACCTGCGCGGGGCGATTTTGTGTCTACGGCCATTGAATCCGGCACGCCTTCAGCGGACAAAGATGGGGTTGGAAATAATCCAAGGCTTTCCTTCCAGCAGACTCCCAAGCTGATCCAGATAGACCTCGACGCGGTAGACGCCCTTCTGTTTGACGATCAGATACGCGCGGGTGGCGTCTGGGACTTCGTGGACGACCTGCCCGTCGCGGTAGAAGACCGTCCGGGCTTGCACGGGCAAGGTCACCTTCAGCCGCACCTCGCCGTCGGGCGGGAGCGGTATCTCGCCGCCCATGACAGCCTGCCAACTCTCTGAGCCGCGCGTGGCCGCCGCCGTGAAGCTGAAGCCGTTCGGGTCGCCGAACACGTCGAAGGCCAGGTAGAAGTTCCCTCGACGCAGCGCGCCGAGCAGATACTGTTCGTCGTAGGGCTCCTCCCCGTCCCCGCCTCTGGCGTTGTAGAAGTCTCTGTCATCGTAGACATGGATGCGCACGAGGCGGAAGCTGCGCTCGTACGGGTCGAGCTTAAAGTCGAAAACCTTTCGGCCGTCCTCGTCCTGCCAATCCCAACCGACGTTGGCGTGCGCGTCGTTGCCGGCGAAGGCGTAGGCGCGCCCAGCGCCCGAGGCGTTGTACTCGTCCCAGCGCCGAAGGTTCTCGGCCGGACGTTCGTAGAAGCGCGCGAAGAGCAGCTCGGGGCGGCCCCAGTATGACCAGAGGCCGTCGAAGAGCATCGTCGCGTAGTTGATGCGCTTCGCGTTGGTGTAGAGGTTGTAGACCTCTATGCCGTCGAAACCAGTCGGCAAAGGATTGCGCACCTCTTCGGGGTAGCCGACGACCGCGAGTCTCTCTTCGGACTTCGCGCGCGTGACCAGCTCTTGCAGCGGAGGGTTTCTGTCGGGGGCGGCGACGCCGGGGACGACGAAGAGGCGGCCGCCGTCGGACGCGACCAGCTCGCTCCCGCCGACGAAGAGGACGCCGTCGTGAAAGCCCCTGAGCGTCGCCGCGGCCGTGTCGATTTGCGGCTGGGGGTGCTCGGTCATCAGGACGAAGTCGAGTCGCTCGGACTTCGCCGCGCGCACGATCTCTTCGAGCGTGCCCTTGCTGTGACCGCCGAGGAAAGAGTGAACGTGAAAGACGCCGACGTACTCTTTAAACGGCGCCTCGCCGGGCAGTGCCGGTACGCGCCGCGCGTTGAGTTCGTCAACCGCTGCGCCGAGCTGCCACAGCCTGTAGCTCCTGTAGGCGAACGGCGCCTGCGAGAGCAGCAGCAGCGCGACGAGCGCGACGGCGATCTTCCGACGGCGCTTCATCAATCGTCTTCGAAATCGACGGAGGCGGCGTGCTCGGCGACGGTGCGGCCGAGCTGCGCGACCGCCTGGTGCTCCGGGTGCGCGTCGTAAGCTTCGAGGCCGGCGCGGTCGTCGAAGGTCGCGACGAGGCCGGTGTGGTAGGAGCGCGGGAGCTTGAGCATGTCGCGGCCGACGGCGAAGCTGCGAATCTCGGGGATCAGACCTTCGAGGCGACGCAGACGCTCGACGTGCTCGCGCCGCTGCTCCTCACTCACCTCGGGCTTGTACTTCCAGATGACGATGTGCGTCAGCATCCTCTTCGGCCTCAACCTTCGTCGGAGATTTCGGACAGCTTCTCGTTGAGCAGTTCCCAGGCGCGGCGGACGTGCGCCTCGGCCGTGCGGATGTTGCCGACGGCGAGGCGGAGCGTGAAGACGCCGTGCAGCTTCGTGTGCGAGAGGAATAGTTCGCCGGTGGCGTTGACGGCGTTCATCAAGCGCTCGTTGAGCGCGTCGAGGTCGCCTTCGACCTCAGGTCGCGCGCGGAAGCAGACGACGCTTAAGGGGACGGGCGCGAGCAGCTCCCAGTCGGGTGAAGCTTCGACCCAGTCTGCAAAGAGTCGTGCGAGGCGGCAGTGCTCGCGGATGAGCGCGGCGAGTCCTTCGTGGCCGAAGTAGCGCAGGATCATCCAGAGCTTCAGGGCGCGGAAGCGGCGGCCGAGCTGCACGCCGTAGTCGGAGCCGTTGCGCACCGCGTCTTGCTCGGGCGTGCGCAGGTACTCGGGCGTGAGCGCGAAGGCGCGGCGCAGCACGTCGAGCCGACGGCTGTAGAGCGCGGAGAGGTCGAACGGCGTGAACAGCCACTTGTGCGGGTTCGTCACCAAGGAGTCCGCGCGCTCGCAGCCGTCGAGGACGTGTCGAAGCTCGGGCGCGACCGCGGCCGAGCCGGCGTAGGCCGCGTCCACGTGGAGCCAGAGTCTTTCACGCTCGCACACGTCCGCGACGAGGGGCACGGGGTCGATGCTCGTCGTCGAGGTCGTGCCCACGGTGGCGACGACGCAGAAGGGGAGATGCCCGGCCCGGCGGTCTTCGTCAATCAAACGCGCGAGCGCCGCCGCGTCCATGCGGAACTCCGCGTCGGCCGGCACCTTGACGAGCGAGCGCTGGCCGAGCCCGAGCGCGATGAGCGCCTTCTCGACCGAGGAGTGCGCCTGCTCCGAAGCGTAGAGCCTGAGCAGCGGCAGGTCTGCGCGCCCGCTCATCCCGTCCTCGCGCACGCGCAAGTCTAAAGCCTCGCGCGCGGCCGCGACGGCGTGCATCGTCCCGACCGACGCCGTGTCGTAGATGACGCCGCCGAACTCCTCGGGCAGCCCCATCAACTGCCGCAGCCAGTCGAGCGCGACCTCTTCCAGTTCGGTCGAGGCGGGCGAAGTGCGCCACAGCATCGCCTTCGCGTCGAAGGCGGCCGAGAGCATCTCGCCCAGGATGCCCGGCGCCGACGCCGACGTGGCGAAGTACGCGAAGAAGGAAGGGTGGTTCCAGTGCGTGACCGCGGGCACGACGTACTGCCGGAAGTCTTCGAGTATCTCCGCCATCGGCTCGCCGCCCTCGGGCGGGTTTGGAGGAAGTTGCGAGCGGAGCTGTCCGGGTTCGACCTGCGCGAGCACTGGGTAGTCTTCGGGGCGCGCGAGGTAGCCCGCGATCCAATCGACGACCTCGTGCCCGAATCGCCGGAACTCCTCCGGACTCATGTCGCTGGCTGGCGGCTCGGGACTGCTTCTACTGGGCTGCGTGGGTTCGGCTTTCGTCATGCGCGCCATCTTACAACCGCCGGGGCGCGGCGCACAGCCTGCGCTCAGCCGGCGGCCGTCTCGGCCGCGACGTTGAAGTAGAAGTCCTGTGTCGCGCGGCAGCCGTCGCACTTGACGTGGACGACGACGAGGCGCCGGTCGTCGTAGACGAGTCCCTGGCGCGAGGCGACGCCGCAGGCGCGACGGCCGCAGCCGGGGCACTCTGAGCCGGCGACGTAGGCGTTGATGTCCGACCCCGGGCCGAGCATGATGGCCGTCTCGGGCACCGCGCCGGGGAGCCTGCGCGAGGCGGCGTAGGCCGCGGCAAGCCGCGCGTAGCGGCGGTGCCGCAGCCACGCGTAGAGGCCGAAGGTGCCGACGCCGAGCAGGAGCAGCAGGTAGAAGAAGCCGAGCGCGGGACTGAGGCCGGGGCCGCCCGAGGCGAAGGCGGGCGGCGGCGACTGGTGCAGCCAGAAGTTGCCGATGTCGCTCGCCTCGTCGAGCGTGGCGAGGTGGCTCTCGACCTTCTCGACGGGCACCGAGTCGCGCTTCGTGACCAGCTCGTAGCGGACGCGCACGACGTTCCCGTCCTGCTCGACGTCCGAGGAGAAGCGGAGCGCGTCGTCCTCGGCCGTCTTCTCGCCGGTCTCGACGCGGTGCGGGTGCGGCAGGCGGACTTCGGTCACCTGCTCGACGTTGTAGGGGAAGGTGACCGCGAGCGGCGAGGCGCGGCGCACGTCGCCCGGCTTGCCCAGCTCGCTGCCGAAATAGAGCGCGGGGAAGTCGTGCCTCGAGTCCTTCCAGAAGCTCTTGACGGTGTAGTGCTCGACGACCGTGACGACGTCGGCGCGCTCGTCGTCCGAGATGTCGGGCAGGCCGTCCGGCTGGATGGAGGGCTCGGAGTCGGCGTAGAAGTTGACGAACTGCTCGCTCATATCCTCGCGCGTCTGCCCCGAGAGGCGGTAGCGCATGGCGTCGGCGTCGGCCCCGCGGTAGGTGCTGGTCACGGTGAAGCGGACGGGCGCGTCGAAGTCCGCGACCTCGAATAGCTCGCGGACGGAGAGGTTCGGCTCTTTGCTCTCGGGCAGGGGGATTTCGGCGAGCGCCTGCGTCCCTTCGGCGACGACGAGCGCGCGCTCGTACTCGGGCGTCGTGGCGTTGGCGAGCGTGCCGCGCTGGTAGGAGATGGTCGGGTCGATCCAGAAGGTCTTCCCCTCAAGCTCGGCGCGGACGATGACGTGGTCGAAGGCGTAGGGCGTCGGCTCCCAGTGGTCTAGCTCGCGGCGCAGATCCGTGTTGACGAGCGCCGGGCGCGCCTCGACGCCGAGCTCGTTCAGCATCGTCATGAGGAGCAGCGTCTTGTCCTTGCAGTCGCCGAAGCGCCGCTCGAAGACCTTCGAGGGCCTGGTCGGCGTGTGCGAGTACGTCCCGAGCTCGATGCCGAGGTAGCGCACCTCGTCCTGCACGAAGCGGCGCGCGGCGAGCACGCGCTCCTCCATCGTGGGCAGCCTCTTCCACTCTTCTATCTGAGACCTGAGCGCGGGCGACAGCTCGCCGGGCGCGTAGAGCGGCGCGGCCCAGCGCGCCACGTCGGCCCACGTCCCGAACTCGCTGAGCTGGACGAAGGGCGCCGGGTCGTACCAGGAGGGCGTCGAGTCGTCGTAGTCCACGCCCGGCGCGTTGCGCCGCTCCCAGACGTACTCGGTCTCCTCCGGCCCCTGCGCGACCGAGGGCTGTAGTTCGATCTGCTGCGCGCGGACGAAGAGCCTGCGGCCGTTCGGCCAGAGGAGGCGCGCGCGCAGCAGGGCGCACGTGTCGGTGTGCGCGAGGCTGAGGGTGTCTGCGTAGTTGCCGGCGAGGACGGGGTTGTCGCCGTTGACCGAGTAGGCGTAGTCGATAACGTCTCCGGGGCGCACGTCGTTGATGACGACGACGGCCGAGAGCGTGCCGTTGAAGAGTCGCTCGTCCAGCTCCGTCTCGCGCTGGACGACCCGAATCTCCGAGGGGCGCAGGGCGTCGATGGTCTGTCCGTTGCGGACGAGGCGGACGTGGTGGATGACGAGCGTCTGGTACGAAGGCTCGAAGTCGAGCTGCAACTGCGAGGCGCGCTCGACGGCCGCGGAGGTCGTCACCTGCTCGACGAGGTGGTTGTAGTTCTGCGAGCCCGCGGCGGTGACGCGCACCTGCCGGTCGTCGAGCATGCAGCGCAGGCCGTTCTCGGGCTGGTTGTGCTCGGCGTCGTCCGGCGGCGAAATCGGCTGCACCCAGTCGGGCGGCGGCTGCACGGTGAAGTTCGGCTTGGCCGACGCGGGCGTGCACGCGAGGGCGAGGAGGAGCGCGGCCCACAGTGTGGCGCGGCGGCGGAGGGGGAAGAGGCGAATCATCTGCTTATCTTGCGTAAAGGAGTTCTCGGAGTCTGCCGGCCGCACGTCCGGGCGACAGGCGGCGGCCCGTGGATTTTACAGAGTCTGCGGCGCGGCGTCACGGCCGGCGCGGTGTCCGGAGCCGTTCAAAAAGGTGGCCGGTGGCACTCGACACCGGGCGGTAAAACTGTATAATGCGCGACGTAAGCCTGACATAATCTTTTCTGCGGGAGCTAGGCTGCGCACTCGGCTCGCGGTGATGACACCACAAACCGACCGCCCTTTGGCGCCGGCCCACGGCCGCGCGAAGTCTCCGCGCACACCCCCGTGCGCGCGCACCGCCACACCCTAAGCTGGACGAGGAAAATATGAAACGCACCTTCATCGCACTCGGATTGACGGCTTCGCTCCTGGCCGCGGCGGCCTGCCAGCCCGGCGGCGGCCCCGGCGCGGGCGGCGGCGACAAAGTCAAAATCGGCGTCTTCATGTCGCTGACGGGCAGCACGGCGCAGTTCGGCATCTCCTCGACGAACGGCATCAAGATGGCGGCCGACGAAGTGAACGCCGCCGGCGGCATCAACGGCAAGCAGATCGAGCTGAACGTGCAGGACGACCGCTCCGACGCGCAGGAGGCGGCGACCATCGTCACCAAGTTCGTCACGCAGGACGGCGTCGCGGGCATCATCGGCGAGGTGGCCTCGTCGCGCACCATCGCCGCCGCGCCCATCGCGCAGAACGCGAAGGTGCCGCTGCTCACCCCCTCCTCGACCAACCCCGACGTGACGAAGAAGGGCGACTACATCTTCCGCAGCTGCTTCATCGACCCCGTGCAGGGCGCGGCCATGGCGCAGTTCGCCGCCAAGAGCCTCGGCAAGAAGCGGGCGGCGCTGATGGTCGACCGCAAGAACGACTACTCGACCGGCCTCGAGAAAGTCATCAACGAGGTCTTCCCGAAGCTCGGCGGCGAGGTCGTCATCACGCAGTCGTACCAGGAGGGCGACACCGACTTCAACGGCCAGCTCACCTCGATCAAGGGCTCCAACCCGGACGTCATCTTCATCCCCGGCTACTACGGCGACGTGGCGCTCATCGCCAAGCAGGCGCGCGACAAGGGCATCACCGTGCCGCTCGTCGGCGGCGACGGCTGGGACTCGGCGCAGCTCTATACCATCGGCGGCCAGGCCGTCGTCGGCAGCTACTTCACCAACCACTACTCGCCCTACGACACCGACCCGAAGGTGCAGAAGTTCGTCAAGGACTACCAGACGCGCTACGGGTCGATTCCCGACGCGCTGGCCGCCACGGCCTACGACGCCGCGCACATCATGTTCGACGCCGTCAAGCGCGCCAACTCGCTCGACGGCAAGGCCATCCGCGACGCGCTCGCCACGACGAAGGACTTCCCCGGCGTGACCGGCACGGTCAACTTCAACGAGAACCGCGACGCCGTCAAGCCGATCATGATGATCCGCGTCGACGACGGCGGCAAGTACGCCATCCAGGAGCGCGTCGTCGTCGAGGGCGCGGCGATGCCCACGGGCACGGGCGGCGGCGCGAACACGAACACGAACACGAACGCCAACACCGCCGCGACCCCCGGCGCGAACACCAACGCGGCGGGCAACGCGAACTCGGGCGCGAACACGAACGCCAACACCAACGCGAACGCAAACACCGGCGCGGCGAACACCAAGGCCACGCCCTGACGGCCGCCGTGCTTGAGGGGCGGGGCTTCTCCGGCAGCCCCGCCCCGTGTTCCCGGCAGTCCCCCGACGTTTCAGACACAGCTCTACAATCTCATCGCGCGCGGCCCACGACAGCATGAGTACGTTCATCCAGCAGCTCATCAACGGCATCTCGCTCGGGGCCATCTACGCCCTGATCGCGCTCGGCTACACGATGGTCTACGGCGTGCTGAAGCTCATCAACTTCGCGCACGGCGACGTCTACATGGTCGGGGCCTTCATGGGCTACTACCTCTCCAACGGCCTCGGCGCGCAGTGGGCGCAGAAGCTCGGCCAGTCTTCGGACGGCCTCGTCGCGCGCGGCCTGCTCGGCGGCGGGGCGATGGAGCCTTCGCTCGTGACGGCGCTCGTCGTGATGCTCCTCGCGATGGCGATCTGCGCGCTGCTCGGCGTCGTCATCGAGCGGCTGGCCTACCGGCCCGTGCGCAAGTACTCGCGCCTGACGGCGCTGATCACGGCCATCGGCGTCTCGCTCCTGCTGGAGAACGGCGGGCAGGTCGTCTTCGGCGCCGACCCGAAGTTCTTCCCCGAACTCTTCCGGAAGCAGAACATCGGCCTCGGCGGCGGCGTCTCGGTCAACTCCGCGGACATCGTCGTCTTCGTCATCGCCATGGCGCTGATGGTCGTCCTGCAGTTCGTCGTCTACTACACGAAGACGGGGCGGGCGATGCGGGCCGTCTCCTACAACCTCCAGTCGGCGAAGCTGATGGGCATCAACACCGACCGCATCATCGCCTTCACCTTCGCCCTGGGGTCGGCGCTGGCGGCGGCGGCCGGCGTGCTCGTCGCCATCCGCATCCCGCGCATCGACCCGCTGATGGGCATCCTCGTCGGCCTCAAGGCGTTCGTCGCGGCGGTCTTGGGCGGCATCGGCAACATCCCGGGCGCGATGCTCGGCGGCCTGCTCATCGGGATCACGGAGACGATGGTCGTCGGCTACCTCTCGCCGACCTACAAGGACGCCGTCGCGTTCGCCATCCTGATCCTGGTGCTCCTCTTCCGCCCGTCGGGCCTGCTCGGCTCGGTGGCGCAGGAGAAAGTCTGACGCAGAAATGATGAGTAATGAGTGATGAATGATGAATTAGAGACAACTGCCTTTCATTCATCGTTCAGAATTGAAGACAACTGCTTATCATTCATTATTCATCGTTCATCATTCATCATTTAACTCTATGCCACGCTACGCGCGTAACCTCGCCATCGCCCTCCTGCTGCTCGCGGTTCTCTACGCGCTCGACTACCTCGTGTTCGACCCCGGCCGGCGCATGATCAGCCCGTACGTCGCGCGCATCATCATGCTGGCGGGCATCAACATCACGCTGGCCGTCTCCCTCAACCTCATCAACGGCTTCACGGGTCAGTTCTCCATCGGGCACGCGGGCTTCATGGCGGTGGGCGCCTACTCCTCGGCCTACTTCTCGGTCAACTACGGGAAGGGGATCGCCGAGGGGATGGGCGACGGGGCGCTCGGGTGGGCGGTGGCGCTGCTCCTGGCGACGCTGCTCGGGGCGCTCGTCGCCGCCGCCGCCGGCTTCCTCGTCGGCGTGCCCTCGCTCCGGCTCAAGGGCGACTACCTCGCCATCGTCACGCTCGGGTTCGGGCAGATCATCGTCGTCTTCCTCAACAACATCGAGTCCGTCGGCGCCGCCCGCGGCTACTCCGGCATCCCCATCGTCAAGAGCTTCTTCTGGATCTTCCTCGTCGCGGTGCTGACGATAGTCTCCGTCCACAACATGGTGCGTTCGGCCTTCGGCCGCGCGCTCATCTCCATCCGCGAGGACGAGCTGGCGGCGGAGGCGATGGGCGTCAACACGACGCGCTACAAGGTGGCGGCCTTCGTCATCTCGTCGGCGCTGGCCGGGGCGGGCGGCGTGCTCCTCGCGCACTTCGACGGCTACCTGAACCCGAAGTCGTTCGAGTTCATCAAGTCGTTCGAAATCCTCATCATGATCATCCTCGGCGGGCTCGGCTCCATCGTCGGCGCCGTCATCGGGGCCATCGTGCTGACGGTGCTGCCCGAGGCGCTGCGCGGCTTCGCCGAGTACCGCATGGTCATCTACTCGGTGATGCTCATCGTGCTGATGATTACCAGGCCGCAGGGCCTGCTCGGCGGGCTCGACCCGTTCAAGGGCTGGCGCGCGCGCAACCGCGCCAAGACGCGCACCGAGGCCGAGGAGATCACGGCCGAGGACACGCGCGACAAGGAGTCCGTGGACAAGGCGACGCTGGGCGAGCGAGCGCGCGACACCTCGCTCGGGGAGGGGGACACGCGGTCATGACCACCGACGCGAAGGCCGGCGGCGGCGCGCCGATCCTCAAGACCGAGAAGGCCACCATCCGCTTCGGCGGCCTCGTCGCCGTCAACGAGCTGAACATGGCCGTGCGCCCCGGCGAAATCTACGGCCTCATCGGCCCGAACGGGGCGGGGAAGACGACCATCTTCAACCTGCTGACGGGCGTCTACCGGCCGACCTCCGGCGCCATCGAGTTCGCGGGCCGGCGGGTGGACGGCCTGCGCCCTTACGAGATCGCCGCGCTCGGCGTCTCGCGCACGTTCCAGAACATCCGCCTCTTCCCCAGCATGTCCGTCCTCGACAACGTGATGACGGCCTGCCACATTCACACGCGGCAGAACCTCTTCGACGCCGTCCTGCGCACGCCGCGCTACGGTCGCGACGAGCGCGAGCACCGCGACTACTGCATGGAGCTGCTGGAGATTTTCGACCTCGCGCGCTTCCAGGACGAGGGCGGGACGTCGCTCGCCTACGGCAACCAGCGGCGGCTGGAGATCGTGCGCGCGCTGGCGACGCGCCCGCAGCTCCTGCTGCTCGACGAGCCGGCCGCGGGCATGAACCCTTCGGAGCAGGACGACCTGCTGAACCTGATCCGCCAGATACGCGACCGCTTCGGCCTGACCATCCTCCTCGTCGAGCACAACATGAAGGTCGTCATGGGCGTCTGCGAGCGCATACAGGTCGTGGACTACGGCAAGTCCATCGCCCTCGGCCTCCCCCACGAAATCCGTAACGACCCGAAGGTCATCGAAGCCTATCTGGGAGATTGATTCATCGGTTCATCGGCTCATCGATTCATTGAAAGACCGAGCCTCTTCTTCAATGAATCGATGAGCCGATGGGTAAATGAACAGATCGTAATGCTGTCACTCGAAAACATCTCAGTCAGTTACGGCGCCATCAACGCGCTGAAGGGCGTCTCGATGCGCGTCGAGCAGGGCGAGGTCGTGACGCTCATCGGCGCCAACGGCGCGGGGAAGACGACGACGCTGCGCACCATCACGGGGCTGCTCTCGCCTTCGGAGGGGCGCATCCTCTTCGAGGGGCAGGAGATTTCGGGGCGGCCGACGCACCAGCTCGTCGCGCGCGGCATCTCGATGTCGCCCGAGGGGCGCGGCGTCTTCGCCAACCTCACCGTGCGCGAGAACCTCCTGATGGGCGCCTACCTCAAGAAGAACAAGGCCGAGATTAACGAAGACCTCGAACGCGGCTTCCGCATGTTCCCGCGCCTCAAGGAGCGCGAGACGCAGAAGGCCGGCACGCTCTCGGGCGGCGAACAGCAGATGCTCGCCATGGCGCGCGCCCTGATGTCGCGGCCGCGCCTCCTCCTCCTGGACGAGCCCAGCCTGGGCCTCGCGCCGCTCGTCGTCCACACCATCTTCGAGGCCATCGACGAGATACGCGGGGAGGGGACGACCATCCTCCTCGTCGAGCAGAACGCGCACGCCGCCCTCGGCCACTCCGACCGCGCCTACGTCCTCGAGACCGGCCGCATCGTGATGGAAGGCCCCTCCAAAGAACTCGCCGCCGACCCGCGCATCAAGGAAGCCTACCTCGGCGAGTGAAGTCCGCGCGGCTCGTTTACAATAAGGCCGGATGAAGAGGTGCATCACGAAAGCGACGCTGCCGGCGCTGGCGGCGGGGCTCGCGGGCGCCTGCGTCCTTCCTCTGGCGCGCGCGTACGCGGCCGGCGGCGGCGAAGCGCACGGCGGCGACACGGCCGCGCACGGGCTCGACCCGGTCGTGCTCGCGGGCCTCGCCGTCATCTTCGTCGCGGCGAAGGTCGGCGGCGAACTCTTCGAGCGCCTGGGGCAGCCGGTCGTACTCGGGGAGCTGCTGGCGGGGATGTGCGTCGGGGCGCTCTCGCTCGCGGGCGTCGGCGGCGTCGAGACCCTGCGCGCGCACGCCGTCATAGGCGCGCTCGCCGAGATAGGCGTCATCATCCTGCTCTTCGAGGTCGGGCTGGAATCGAACCTCGCCGAGATGCTCGAGGTCGGCTGGTCTTCGCTGCTCGTCGCGACCCTCGGCGTCGTCGCGCCCTTCTTCCTCGGGTGGGGAGTCTCCTACTACTTCCTGCCCGAAGAGTCGACGCTCGGCCACGTCTTCATCGGCGCGACCCTGTGCGCGACCTCGGTCGGCATCACGGCGCGGGTCTTACGCGACCTGGGCCGCCTGCAGACGCGCGAGTCGCGCATCATCCTCGGCGCGGCGGTGATCGACGACGTGATGGGCTTGCTCATCCTCGCGGTCGTCGCGGGCGCCATCCGCGCCTCGGCCGCGGGCGGCGCTTTGGCGGTGACGGACGTGCTCGTCATCGCGGCCAAGTCGGTCGCGTTCCTCGTCGGCGCAGTCCTCGTCGGGCACTTCGTGATGCCGCACCTCTTCCGCGCCCTCGGGCGCTTCGAGGGGCACGGCGTGCTCCTGACGATGGCTCTGGCCTTCTGCTTCTTCCTCGCGTGGGCGGCCGCCTCGGTCGGGCTCGCGCCCATCGTCGGCGCCTTCGCCGCCGGACTCGTGCTCGACGAGGCGCACTTCAAGGCCTTCAACCGGCGCGGCGAGCAGGCGCTCGAAGACCTGCTCGCGCCGGTGAGCGTCGTGCTCGTCCCGGTCTTCTTCGTGCTGATGGGGATGAAGGTCGACCTGAGCGCGTTCGCGCGCCGGGAGCTGCTGGGGCTGGCCGCGGCGCTGACCGTCGCGGCCGTCTTAGGCAAGCAGGTCTGCTCGCTCGGCGTCGTCGAGCGCGGCGTCAACCGCCTCGCCGTGGGCTTGGGGATGATCCCGCGCGGCGAGGTCGGACTCATCTTCGCCGGGATAGGCGCGACGCTGACCCTGCCGGACGCGCAGGGGCGGCCCGAGCCCGTCATCGGCCCGGCCGTCTTCGGCGCGGTCGTCATCATGGTCATCGTCACGACGCTCGTGACGCCGCCCGCGCTCAAGTGGTCGCTCCGGCGCACGCCGGCCGACGCCGAGCCGGGCCAGGACGAGGTCTTCGCCGAAGTCGGCGAAGACGCCGCGCGCCGGACGGAGCGTTGAGATGATGAGACGTATGACATTGAAGGCGGCGCTCGCGCTCTGCGTCATCCTGTCGGCGCAGGGCTGCCGGCGGCAGGACGCGCGCGTGGTCGAAAAGCCCCCGCCCGAGCGCGTGCGCGTCGGCGCCTTCATGTCCCTCTCCGGCGACACGTCGCAGTACGGCATCTCGGCCCTCAACGGCATCCGCATGGCCGTCGAGGAGGCGAACGCCGCGGGCGGCGTCAAGGGGCGACGCGTAGACCTGCTCGTCCGCGACACGCGCTCGGACGCGGTCGAGACTTCGACCGTCGTCGACCGGCTCGCGCGCGAAGACCGCGTCCACGCGCTGCTCGGGGAAGTCGTCAGCTCGCGCTCGCTCGCCGCGGCGCGCGTCGCGCAGCGTGAGCAGGTGCCGATGCTCACGCCCTCGGCCACGAGCCCGGAGATTACGGCCGTCGGCGACTACGTCTTCCGGAGCTGTTACACGGACACGTTTCAGGGCGTCGCGCTAGCGCGCTTCGCCGTCGAGAGCCTGGGCGCGCTGCGCGCGGCGGTCATCGTCGACCGCGACCAGCGCTACTCGGTCGAGCTGGCGCGCCTCTTCCGCGAGGACTTCGAGCGGCGCGGCGGCAAGGTCGTCTCCGAGCAGGAGTACCCGGACGGCGAGTCGGACTTCTCCGTTCAGCTCGCCGAGGTCGGGGCCTCGCAGCCGGACGTCATCTTCATCCCGGGTTATTACATGGAGGTGGCTTTGATCGCGCGGCAGGCGCGCGCCCTGGGCATCAGCGCGCCGCTCGTCGGCGGCGACGGCTGGGACTCGCCGCGCCTCGCGCAGATAGGCGGGCCGGCGATTGTGGGCGGCTACTTCACGACGCACTTCTCGGCCGAAGACCCAGACCCGCAGGTGCAGCGCTTCGTCGCCGACTTCAAACGCCTGTACGGCTCGGCGCCCGACTCCTTCGCGGCCACGGCCTACGACGCCGCGCGCATCATGCTCGCGGCCGTCGAGCGCGCGCCCACGCTCGAACGCGCGGCCGTCCGCGACGCGCTCGCGGCGACGAAAGATTTCCCCGGCGTCACGGGAGCCGTCACCTTCAACGCCGAGCGCAACGCCGTCAAGCCCATCGTCGTCGTCCGCATCGGCGACAACGGCCGCCAGAAGGTCGAGGCCCACGTCCCGCCCGAAGAACCCGCGCCGACGCCCACACCAACCCCCAGCCCGACCCCGCAGAAGCGCAAGCCCCGGCGCCGCTCCTGACGGACGCCGCTGCGCGGCGTCACTACGGCTTGTTCGGGTCGGCCGGCTTGCCGCCCGCGTTGCCGGTCGGGTTGCCGGCCGGGTTGACCGCGCTGGCCGCGTTGCTCTGTGCGTTCTTGTCGGCGGCGCCCGCGACGCGCTGGACGACGCCGAGGAAGAAGGGCTCCGAGAAGCCCGCCAGGAAGCAGTAGATGGCGAGCGGCATCCAGGGGAGCTGCGTCTTCTCGCCGAGCGTGCCGGGCAGGAAGAGGCCGCTCATGATCAGCAGCATCATCAGCACGGCCGCGGTCGCGCCCACGAAGGGCTGCGCCCACATGGCCGAGTGGAAGGCGCGCAGCGTGGTGATGCTGCCCGTCTCGTCGTCGCGCAGCTTGTAGAAGCCGCTGAGTATGCTGCCCAGCGCCCCCATCACCACGGCGGCGAGCGCCCTGCGCACTAACGAGTGGCTCAGGTTGAGCTTGAAGGAGAAGACCGACTTGAGCAGGTCCAAGCCGCCCTGCGAGAAGAACGCGACGGCGTCGGGCGCGGAGGCGAGGTGGATGGCCTCGATCAGCAGGAAGAGCAGCACCGCGAGGATGAAGGCCAGGCGGTACAGGTAGTCGGCCTTCAACTCCTCGCCCGCGCGCCGCGCGCGCATGACCTCCATCCGCCTCGTGTAGATCAGCGCGAGGGACTCGACGGCGAGGTCGCGCTGGCCGTTGGGGTCGCCGGGTGTGAACTTCTCGATGAGGTCGGTGAGCGACTTGATGTCGAGGTATTCGCTCCAGGAGCCCGACTGCTTCTTCTGTTCCCGCTCCTGCTCGTTGTTCAGCCGCGTGATGACGTAGTTGTCGTCGCCGAGCGCGAGCAGCATCAATAACAGCGAGCCGGCGAACTCCCACGCGGCGTGGATGTTGTTCATCCGCGCGCGGTCTTTGCCCTTTTCGAGCAGGCTGAGGAGTTGCTGTTGCATGGCGTCGAAGCCGGGCGGCGGGTCGGCCGTCCTCTCCGTCAGAACCCGCTGCAACTCGTCGAGGCGGTTGTAGATGATCCCGTAGACGTTCAGCAGCTCCGGCAGGTCGCGCGCCCTCTCCCACAGCCGCATCCTCTTCATCCGCGGCTGCGTCGAGAGGCTCTTCAGCAACTCCTCCTGCCGATCCTGGATGGACTTCAAGAGTCCCGCGTTCAGGGTGCCCACGTTCGCGGGAGGCTGGACGGGGGGCTTCTGTGGCGGCTTCTGTGGCGGCTGCTCCTGTTGGGGCTTTTCGTCGGACTGCGTGGACGCCTCGCCCGATTCCGTCTGGGGGTCGCCCATCGTCGTTGTGGCGGCGACCTTGCCGTTGGTGGGGGTCTCGCCAGGTTGGTCGTTCGGCATGTGCTGTTCTCCTTTGCCTTCGGGGCGGGGGGGGCGCGGGGTGCCCGCCCTGGATGGAAGTTGAAACGCGAGGCCGCGTGCGCGGGCAGCGCAGGCGGGGACGACCCTTGAAGTCAGGAAGCGTAAGACCCTTTGGATTAGAGCCCTGTCGGAAGCGGGCGCGATTTTCTCACGCGCCGCGGAATTGTCAAGCCAATTCCGTACAGAGCACCGCGCGCTTTTCTACGCCTCCCTCAATATATATGAGGCGGCGTGGCGAGACGTTTCGATCAGCCAAGAGAGGCGCGCGCGGCGGCGAGCGCCTCGCGCACGCGCGCGGGCGAGGTGCCTCCGGCCTGCGACTTCGTCGCCAAAGTCTGTTCGAGCGAGAGCGCCTCGAACACGTCCTCCGCGACGAGCGGCGAGAACCCTTGCAACTCCTCAAGCTCAAGCTCGTGCAGCTCAAGCCCCTTCGAGAGCGCGTGCAAGACCATCCGGCCCGCGGCCTCGTGCGCCTCGCGGAAGGGCTGGCCGCGCCGGACGAGGTAGTCCGCCAACTCGGTCGCGTTCATGTAGCCGAGCGAGGCCGCGTCGCGCGCGCGCGCTTCGCGCAGGCGGACGTTGCGCAGGACGGTCGCCGTCACCTCCAGGGACTCGCGCACCGTGTCGGCCGTGTCGAAGACGGCCTCCTTGTCCTCCTGCATGTCCTTGTTGTAGGTGAGCGGCAGCCCCTTGATGATGGTGAGGAGCGCGAGCGTGTGGCCGTAGACGCGGCCCGTCTTGCCGCGCACGAGTTCGAGCGCGTCCGGGTTCTTCTTCTGCGGCATCAGGCTCGACCCCGTCGCCACCGCGTCGGAGAGTTCGACGAACCCGAACTCGTTCGTCGCGTAGATAATGAGGTCTTCGGCCAGGCGCGAGAGGTGCGCCATCGCGAGCGAAGAGGCGGCGGCGAACTCGACGCAGAAGTCGCGGTCGCTCACGGCGTCGAGGCTGTTGCGCGAGACCGAGTCGAAGCCCAGCTCTTTCGCGACCAGCTCGCGGTTTATCGCGTAACTCGTCCCGGCCAGCGCGGCCGAGCCGAGCGGCAACACGTTGGCGCGCCGCCGCGCGTCGGACAGGCGCTCGCGGTCGCGCGCGAACATCTCGAAGTAGGCGAGGCACCAGTGCGCGAACAGGACGGGCTGCGCGCGCTGCAGGTGCGTGTAGCCGGGCAGCACCGCGTCCGCGTGCGACTCGGCGAGTTCGAGCAGCGCCGCCTGCACGCCGCGCAGAGCCTCGGCGCAGCGGTCGAGCTCACCGCGCAGCCAGAGCCGCAAGGCCGTCGCCACCTGGTCGTTGCGGCTGCGGCCGGTGTGCAGCCTGCGGCCCGCGTCGCCGACCCGTTCGGTCAGGCGGGCCTCGATGAAAGAGTGCACGTCCTCGGCGGCCTCGTCTTCGAAGAAGGCTTCGCCCTCCCTCTCGGCGCGCGCGAGCAGCTCGTTCAGGCCGCGTTTGATGTCGCCCGCCTCTTCTTCGCTCAACACGCCGGCCGCGCGCAGCCCCTCGCAGTGCGCGAGACTCCCGCGCACGTCCGATTCGAACAGCCTCCGGTCGAACCCGAACGAGCGGTTGTAACGCGCGAACCCCGGGTCTATCTGTCCCGTGAAGCGCCCGCCCCAAAGTTTCTTCGCCTCGCTCATCAATCACACTCCCGCCCACTGGAAAGCTTACCGTATGCCATGAAGGCTGATGATGGAAAGATATTGATTGGAAGCCGACGCACCACGATCTACCGCGCGTTGAGTATCGGATGATAGAGTTCAGAGACTCCCGCCAATTCACTCTCGAAGTAGCTGGCTCCGTGGCGACGACGTGCCCCGGATATCATGATGCGCAGTAGCTCAGACCAGTATGAGTCTAACCCGTACTGCTCGACTGCGACCGCAGCGCCAATGTCTTTGGTGAGCCGTTGCCTGATGTCGTTTTCCGCGGCAGCGAGCCGTTCCCTGACAACGGAGGATGCGTCAGACATACGAGGCATCGCAGGCATAAGGCGCGCACGTTCCTCAAGAACTGAGCGCACCGTCTCTTCTTCGTCATCGTAATAGTGCAGCGAGCCGCAGAAATGATGGTAGGCGCCCGGTTCGACTCCGAGACGCGTGGCCACAGCCTCGTGAATCATTGTGAGTAGAAAGATGTCATAAGGCATCACCATCAGGGCCGACTGCGAGCGCATGTAAGTTATGCACAACAGAACGCCGTCACGCAGCAGGAACTGTAAGCTTACGACGCAAGAGCAATCGCGCGTATCGGTAAAGAGATCGGCGGGAGAGAAAATTTGGATGACTGCGCGGCGGGTCGTCGGGTCATCTCTCAATCTCTCGATTGCCTTCGCGAACTGATCCCCGTTTTGAGAGGAGAATATTCGCGCGCCCGGGGCGGAAAAGAGGCAGATCCCGTCGTCGGAGAACCGCCTGCCGTGTGGATTGTAGAAGGATATTGCGTCCGCGTCGTTGGAGCCGGTCAGGACCCATATCGTGTTGGCGACTGCGTAGCCGAGGTCTACGGGGCGATGCCTCGAGTGGACGAGACGCTGGCGTGGGGAAGCGATGGAAAATGACGCCGGCGAGAGTTCCTTCGTCCCACGGCTTTTCTGACCGAAGGCCGAACCTACGGAGTACGGATCACGAACCCCGGGCACTACCTCTCCGCATCTGTGAAGCCGCGACAGCGAAGCCAGCCACGCCTCCTGAGCCGTCCCGAACGCGTCCGGCCCGACTGACCCTCCGACCGACCCCGACTGTGTTGATCCGCTAGCTTGGAATGACATTCTTTTTGTCCAGACTCTGTAAAGTTTCTAGTTCGGCGTCGAACGAGGCTATCGTTTTGAACGTCAAGTCTCGGATAAAGCTCTCGAATACCTTATTTTCGACCTCGACGCTCTCATACTTCTCCACGAAGTCTATATCTTTTTTGGGCTCAGTGTACTCATACCCGACGTAATCGGAAGATGAAAAGACCACCTCACCGGTCTCCTTCATAGTTTCGAGATTTTGTACGAACCCGTGGCATGCGGCGTACACGCTCTTCAGCACTTGGTTGTCTTCAACGTCGAAGAAATCTCTCTGCGCAGAATCCATGAACAGTACGAGCGCGACGGGCGTCGGCTTGCCGACGCCGGCGGTCGGCGCGAAGAAAGGGCACGCCAGGAGTGATTGAACCCTTTCGTCAATGTCGCGCGCCTCCACCTTTTTGAGGGCCAAATAATTCCAGACCTCGTCGAATGTTTCGTCTCTCCGGACGATTACGGGTCTCCCCAGCCGGCAAGCCAGCCCCACTAAGCCGCCTTTCACCTCGAACACGCGACCGACGGCGCCTTCAGTACGAGTACCGGCGTAGCGGGAGATTTGTTGATAATAATCCTCGCCCTGGACGTTAATGAGCCGGTGAAGGGTGGCCCGGAATTGCAAGTCTACGGTTTTTCTATGGAGCAGCTTGATGATGTCGCTCAACGTTGACACGAACGTTGCAGCGATTGTCATCATCGCCGGCGGAACGAATTCGCGCCTCTCCCCCCCCAAAGAAGGGGCATGCTCCCACCAGCCCGCCGGCCAGATACGACTTGAGGTGTCGAATTGCTTCTCAGCCTCATGATTGGTCTTTAATCTCTTCAGCTCGTCTTCGCACTCCGCCGCCTTGAACACGGCGTCCCTGTCCGTGCCGTGACGAATAATAATATTATGCTTACGGCTCAGGTACCTTTTGTTTTTGATTACCACCCCGGAGGTTCCGTATGGCTTGCAGCCGCCCGGGAGGTAGTCGAACGCGTTGAGCGCGTCCAGATTGTGTACGAGCAGGGTGTTGAATAGTGATGCTTTGTCGAGGCGAAGCGCATACGACAGGCTTTTGGCCTCGCCATTCAGGACAGCTTCCGTGTCACGTCGGAGGCGGTTTTTGAGGCGGTCCCTGAGTTTACTCACCAAGCCCTCCTGATACAGCTTACTGTATTGGTCGTAGAGCCAGGTGCTATTCTTCCCGCGACTCTCGTCTCCCCATTGCTTCTTGATTCTACGGAGGGCTGAAACCAACGCGACATCATCGGAGTCAATCAGGTCCCGGAGGATGCGACCTTGGTTGAAACTTTCGATCCGAGCACGAAGCAGGTCGATCAGCCCTCCGTCTCCGGTGCCCGAGATTAAGAACGTGGCCTTTTCATTGGCCGAAGCACCCGGCTCGGGTTGGTTGAAGCTGTCATTGCGCCAGTACGAGTGGGTGAGCTTTTTATCGACCTGGCGTTCAACCCCGAACCCCACGGCGAAGATTACCGACGAGAACGACTCCGCCCCGCTCTTAGGTATTCCGCGGGAGTTACTCCACCTCACCCGCAACGGCTCCTCAAACTCGACCTCGACGCCCGTATGAAGGCGGAGTTGTCCCGCCGCCGGCGCCGCCAGAAGTTTTTGAAAGCCTTTCTCAAGTTGTTCGGTTACCTCAGAGGCCGTGCCCTCCCGCCAATTGAGTAAGGGAAGTTCCGCATACGGGCGTTCCGACCCGGGGTCGGGCCAGTCATACAGGTGTGGATGAACCCAGCGTGTGTCGCAGCCGTGCTGTAGGTGTAGGAGTATGGGGCGACGCTCGAATAAATAAATCTCATAACCCAGAGCCGCCGCGGCCGCGGCGGCAGTCACACCCGAGACGCCGCCGCCGATGACTGCGATCCTGGCCCCCGGTTGTAACCGCTTTCTCAACTGAATCGCGTAAAGAAGGTTTAGGGCTCGTACCTGCTGCTTGTACAAGGTTATGCCGCCCTGAAAGGCCCCTAGAAAAAAGCGGTTACTGTTTTCGATAGGCTCGGCCAGCTTGAGAAATACATCGACAGGCTCAGCAGTCATGCGCCCTTCCTCCGTTCTGGGTTGAGGTCAGAGACCGGCATCCTGAGGCGGATAAAATGTTTCGCAGCAGGTTTCTGACGCCTCAACGTTACTCAAATCCTAACCTGACGTTGGCCGCTCCGTGCCTTAACCGTGGTGCGGGAGAAGCAACGTTGGGGAGCAATTGCATCGGCACTTTGGGGCAATAATTGTTAATAGATTTATCGGGCCGGTCAAGTACAGGCTTGCGTCTGTGCATCTTTCCTGTTAGTTTATGCATCTATTCACCCGTTATGCACGATTGCTGCATAACGGGTGAATTGTCGAAGGTATGCAGAAGACGAAGCGCCAGCAGAAGATCATGAGCCTCATCCGCGCGCGCCGCATCGGCACGCAGCAGGAGCTGACCGCCCTGTTGGAGCGTTCGGGGTTCGTGGCGACGCAGCCGAGCGTGTCGCGCGACCTGGAGGAGCTGGGCGTCGTCAAGCACAACGGCCACTACACGCTGCCGCGCGCGGCCGAGGGCGCGGCGGCGCACGGGCTGCTGGGCTTAGACCCGGCGGGCGACTGCCTGGTCGTGGCGAAGTGCGAGCCGGGCCTGGCCTCGGCGGTGGCGGTCACCATCGACCGCGCCAACCTCGACGAGATCGTCGGCACCGTGGCCGGCGAGGACACGATCTTCATCGCCGTGCAGGAGCGCAAGGCGCAGCGCGCGGTCATCAAGAAGGTTTGGGAACTGTTTGGGTGAAGAGTAGGCAGCAGGCAGCAGGCAGCCGCTCCGCGTTGCGGATGTTGAAAGGTTAACCGGAGCCTTCGTTATAAAGGTACTTAACTGTCTATTGCCATCTGCCTACTGATAAGGAAAGGGACGAGCGTGACGGATAAGATTAAGAAGGTCGTACTGGCTTACTCGGGCGGACTCGACACGTCGGTGATGCTGCACTGGCTGCGGGCGAAGTACGGGTGCGAGGTCGTCTGCTACTGCGCCGACGTGGGGCAGGGCGAGGAGTTGGCCGGGCTCGAAGAGAAGGCTTTGAAGAGCGGCGCGTCGAAGCTCTACGTCGAAGACCTGCGCGAGGAGTTCGTCGAGGAGTACGTCTGGCCGGCGGTGAAGGCGAACGCGTTGTACGAGGGCGTCTACCTGCTCGGCACGAGCTTGGCGCGGCCGGTGATCGCGAAGCGGCAGATCGAGATCGCGCGGCGCGAGGGCGCCGACGCCGTGGCGCACGGCGCGACCGGCAAGGGCAACGACCAGGTGCGCTTCGAGCTGACCTACTACGCGCTCGAACCGGACATCAAGGTCGTCGCGCCGTGGCGCGAGTGGGAGTTCAAGGGCCGGAGCGACCTCATCGCCTACGCGAAGGAGCACGACATCCCCGTCACGGCCACGGCCGAGAAGCCCTACTCGACCGACCGCAACCTGATGCACGTCTCCTACGAGGGCGGCATCCTCGAAGACCCCTGGGCCGAGCCGCCCGCGGACATCTTCCAGCTGACGGCCTCGCCGGAGTCGGCGAAGGCGGAGGCGCAGTACGTCGTCGTCGGGTTTGAGAAGGGCGTGCCCGTGAGCATCGACGGCGAACGCTTGGGCGCGGTCGAAATCCTCTCGACGCTCAACCGCCTCGGCGGCGAGCACGGCGTGGGTCGCGTCGACCTCGTCGAGAACCGCTTCGTCGGGATGAAGTCGCGCGGCGTGTACGAGACGCCGGGCGTGACGATCCTCCAGGCGGCGCACCGCGCGCTCGAATCCCTGACGCTCGACCGCGAGGTCTTGCGGATGCGCGACGCCTTGAGCCTGAAGTTCGCCGAGAGCGCCTACTACGGCTTCTGGTTCGCGCCGGAGTCGGAGCTGATGCGCGCGACCATCGACGCGACGCAGGAGCGCGTCGGCGGCGAGGTCAAGGTGAAGCTCTACCGCGGCAACGTCATCGTGGCGGGGCGCCGCTCGCCGAACTCGCTCTACCAGGAGAAGCTCGCGACCTTCGAGGCCGACACGGTCTACAACCAGCGCGACGCCGAAGGGTTCATCAAGCTCAACGCTCTCCGCCTGCGCACGCTCGCGAAGACGAACCTCGACTAGCTGAAAAGGGGGACGCCGCCGATGGAAGAGACGGGGACGAAGGTTTCGGTCGTGGAGGCCGACAAGATCGGTTCGGTCGTGTCGGGGCTGGGGCTGGGCCGCACGCTCGCGGCGACGGGCGCGCGGCGCGCGGCGCGCGTGGGCGACGTGGTCGCGGTGCGCGCGCTCACGGACAGCGCCACCTACAACCAGCTCGAACTCCCGACGGGCCGCCTGGCGAAGATCAACCCGGGCGACGTGCTCGTCGGCGCGTTGGGGAGCCGCCGCGCGCTCAAGGGCTTCGTCGGCGACGTGCCGGCCGAGGCGGGCGCGGGCGACCGCCTGCACCTCTTGAACATGGGCGGCGTCATCGGCTACTGCAAGGGGCACCACTCCTCGCTGAGCGACGCGATTGAGGTCGAGGTGCTCGGGTTCGTCGTCGACGAAGGACAGCGGGTCATGAACATCGCGGACGGCGCGCTCGCGTTGCGCGAGACGCTGCCCGAAGGCTGCGCGCCGCTCGTCATCGTGGCGGGCGCGTGCATGAACTCGGGGAAGACCTTCGCGGCGACCGAGATCGTTCGGCAGGCGACGCGGCAGGGGATGCGCGTGGCGGCGGCGAAGCTCTCGGGCGTGGCCGCCCTGCGCGACACGCTCAACATGGCCGACCACGGGGCGGTGGCGACCGCGAGTTTTCTCGACTGCGGCCTGCCCTCGACGGTCGGCGTCGGCGACCTCGCGCCCGTGGCGAAGGCCATCATCTCGAAGCTCAACGAGTCCGCGCCCGACCTCGTCATCATCGAGCTGGGCGACGGCATCCTCGGCGGCTACTCGGTCGAGTCGGTGTTCGAAGACGAGGAGCTGCGCGCGGCGACGGCCGCGGTCGTCTTCTGCGCGTCGGACTACGTCGGCGCGTGGGGCGGCATCGAGCTCTTCCGCCGCCGCGGCATCGACGTGGACGTGGTCGCCGGTTCGGTCACCGACTCGCAGATGGGCGAGGACTACATCGCGACCGAGCTGGGCGCGCCGGCCGGCAACGCCAAGCGCGACGGCGCGCGGCTGTTCGAGCTGATTAAAAGAAAGGTGCTGGGTGCTGGGTGCTGGGTGCTGGGGTCGGATAGCGTAGAGGCCGATTGCGCGCCGAGATACTGAACGGAGTTTCAAGAAGGGCTACTGAAATGGAGGGCACGAACACGCAACCCAGCACCCAGCACCCAGCACCCAGCACCCGCATTCGCGTCGGCATCTTCGGCGGGTCGGGGTACGGCGGGGCGGAGCTTCTGCGCATACTGCTCTTCCACCCGCACGCCGATGTCTCGATGGTCACGGCCAACGAGCACGCGGGCAAGGCCGTGGGCGAGGTTCATAAGAACCTTTACGGGCTGACCGATTTGCGGTTCGTGAAGGCGCCCGAGGACTTCGAGAGCCTTTCCGTGCTCGACTGCGTCTTCCTCGCGCTGCCGCACGGGCAGGCTTTGGAGATCGCGCCGCGCCTGCCGACGGGCGTGAAGGTCGTAGACCTTTCGGGCGACTTCCGCCTCGACAGCGCGGACGAGTTCCGCGAGCACTACGGGCGCGAGCACACGGCCGTCGAGCTGCAGCGCGAGTTCGTCTACGGGCTGACGGAGTTCAACCGCGAAGAGGTCAAAAGTGCGCGGCTGGTAAGCAACCCCGGGTGCTTCGCTACGGCGACGCTGTTGGGACTCGGGCCGCTGGCCGCGTCGGGGGCGCTGAAGGGGCGGGTGGTGGTGGACGCGAAGACCGGCTCGTCCGGCTCGGGCGCGAAGCCCGCCGCGAACACGCACCACCCGCAGCGCTCCAACTCCTTCTACGCCTACAAGCCCTTCACGCACCAGCACGTGCCCGAGATCGAGCAGGCGCTGCGCGCGGTCGGGGCGGAAGGGCGCTGGTCGAGCGAGCTGGTCTTTATGACGCACTCGCTGCCCGTCTCGCGCGGCATCTTCGCCTCCATCTACGCGGAGCTGAACGAGGAGACGACGGCCGAGCAGTTGAAGGAGACGTATGCGGACTTCTACAGAGGCTCCTTCTTCGTCCGTTTAGTCTCCGGCTCGCCCGACATCAACTGGGTGAAGTCGACGAACTTCTGCGACATCGGCTTCGCCGCGCGCGGCAGTCAGGTCGCGGTCTTCTCGGCCATCGACAACCTCGTCAAAGGCGCGGCCGGGCAGGCCGTGCAGAACATGAACCTGATGTTCGGCCTCGAAGAGAGGACGGGCCTGATGCTCGTCGGGGGGAACCCTTGAGCGCGGAGAAGGAGTTCACGCCCGCGCCGGTCAAGCCCGAAGTCGCGTTCGACGTGGTCGAGAGGCTGGACGTGCGCGTGGGGACGATTGAGGCGGTCGAAGAGGTGAAGGGGTCGAACAAGCTTCTGAAGCTCACGGTGAGTTTCGGCGACCACCGGCGCACGATCCTGGCCGGGATGAAGCAGGAGCGCGCGAACCCGCAGGAGGTCGTCGGCCGACAGGCGCTCTTCGTCGTCAACCTCGCGCCGCGGCGGATGGCGGGCGAGGTCTCCGAGGGGATGCTCTTCGACATCGGCTACGCCGACGGCATCAGGCCCGTGCTCGCCACGCCCGAAGGGCCTGTGCCCGACGGCGCGCGCGCGGGTTGAAAGTCTTAAGGCAAGTTTACTTGAGTGGAAGCGAGGATGGATTTAACCACAGAGACACAGAGACACAGCTTAAAGACAATAGCTCAAGAAGCTGTGCCTCTGTGTCTCTGTGGTTAAAAGCTTTTGCAAACCGCTACGGTGACAGGAACCGAGATGACGACAGAGGCGACGACCAACTTTACGGAGATAGCGGCGCGCGAGGAGGAGTTCCAGCTCGCGACGTACAAGAAGTTTCCGTTCGCGCCCGTGAAGGGCGAGGGCTGCTGGGTCGAGACGAGCGAGGGCGAGCGCTTCCTCGATCTGTACGGCGGGCACGCCGTCTGCGCGACGGGCCACTGCCACCCGCACGTGGTCGAGGCCCTGCGCGAGCAGGCGGGGCGTCTTCTGTTCTACTCGAACGTCGTCTACTCGGACGTGCGCGCGGCGGCGGCCGAGAGGCTGGTCGGCTGCGCGCCGGACGGAATCACGAAAGCCTTCTTCTGCAACTCCGGCACCGAGGCGAACGAGAATGCGATGCGCATGGCGCGCATGAAGACCGGGCGCGAGAACGTCATCACGTTCACGGGCGGCTTCCACGGGCGCACGGCCGACTCCATCAGCGCGACTTTTTTAGGTAAGTACCGTGAGATCGGGAAGCCGAACGTGCCAGGCCACCTCTGCGCCGAGTTCGGTAACATCGAATCGGTCGCGGCGCTCGCGGACGAGACGGTCGCGGCCGTGATGCTTGAGCCTGTGCAGTCGATGGCCGGCGTGACGATGGCGCCGCCGGAGTTCTACCGGGAGCTGCGCCGCCTGTGCGACGAGCGCGGGATGCTGCTCATCTTCGACGAGGTGCAGACAGGTGTAGGCCGCACGGGCTCCTGGTTCTTCGCCGGCAGCGAGGCGGCGGGCCGGGTAGTGCCGGACGTGATTACGTTGGCGAAGGCCCTGGGCAGCGGCGTGCCGGTGGGCGCGTGCCTGACGAACGAGGGCGTGGCGTCTGCGATTAAAGAGAACGATTTGGGCACGACCTTCGGCGGCGGGATGCTGGCGATGGCGGCGGTGTCGGCGACGCTCGAAGCGATTGAGGCGGACGGGATGTTGGAGAACGCGCGCGCCGTCGAGTCCTTCCTGCGGGACAGCCTGGCAGGGGTGCCGAACGTGGCGGGCGTGCGCGGCGTCGGGCTGCTGGTCGGCATCGAGTTCGACGAGCCCATCGCGGCGAAGGTCAACAAGGCCCTGCTCGAACGTCGCATCATCACGGGCACTTCGAGCGACCCGAAAGTCCTGCGCCTGCTCCCGCCGCTCTGCCTGACGTTGGACGAGGCGGGGCTGTTCGTCGAGGCGTTGCGGGAAATTTCGAAGGAGCTGTAAAGGGCGGGTTAACCACAGAGACACAGAGACACAGCTTGTTGAGAACTAAAGACAAAGCTGTGTCTCTGTGTCTCTGTGGTTAACTCCTCTGACGCTACACGCGAGGTTGAGGTAAAAAGACTGAACCGATGAAGCACTTTCTGACCACCGCCGACTGGACGCGCGACGAGCTTGAGGGCTTGCTCGAAGCGGCCGTCCGTTTCAAGAGGGGCGAAGACACGGGCAAGCCGCTCGCGGGGAAGAGCGTGGGACTGGTCTTCTTCAACCCTTCTTTGCGGACGCGCGCTTCGATGCAGGTGGGCGTCTACGAGCTGGGCGGGAACGCGGTCGTGCTGGAGCCGGGCGGGACGAGCTGGACTCTGGAGCACCGCGAGGGCGTCGTGATGGACGGCGACAAGACCGAGCACGTCAAGGAGTTCGTGCGCGTGCTCGCGCGCTACACGTCGGCCATCGGCGTGCGCACCTTCGCGGCGCTCAAGGACTGGAAGGAGGAGCGGCAAGACCCGGTGCTCGCGGCCTTCGCGAAGTATTCGGACGTGCCCGTCATCAACCTCGAGTCGGCGATGCACCACCCATGTCAGGCGACGGCCGACATGCTGACAGTGCGCGAGAAGCTGGGCGAGGGCAGGAAGAAGGTGCTGCTGACGTGGGCCTGGCACCCGAAGCCCCTGCCGATGGCCGTGCCGAACAGCTTCGCGCTGGCGACGGCGCAGATGGGGCACGACCTGACCATCGCGCACCCGCCGGGCTACGAACTGGACGAAGACCTGATCCGCGAGGTCAACTCGCGCGCCTTCGACGCGGGCGCGACGGTGACCGTCACGCGCGACGTGGAGGAGGCGTTCGAAGGGCAGCAGGTCGTCTACGCGAAGAGCTGGGGAAGTCGCGAGTTCTACGGGCGGCCGCAGGACGACATCGAGGAGCGCGCGCCCTACCGCGGCGAGTGGATCGTGGACGCACAGAAGATGGCGCGCACCGACCAAGGCCTCTTCATGCACTGCCTCCCCGTCCGCCGCAACTGCATCGTCACCGACGAGGTCATCGACTCGCCCGCCTCCGTCGTCATCGACGAAGCCGAGAACCGCCTCCACGTCCAGAAAGCCATCATGGCGGCACTGCTCAAGGGTTAGAGGGGAGGGACGCGTGAGTCAGCATCAGCAGAGACTAGACCTTCTGCGCGAGGCGCTGCCCTACATCCAGCGGTTCAAGGGCAAGACGTTCGTGGTGAAGCTTTCGGGGAAGGTGACCGAGGACGAGGGGAACCTCGCGTCGCTCGCGGAGGAGCTGGCGCTCTTGCACCAGGTCGGCATCCGCGTCTGCGTCGTGCACGGCGGCGGCAAGCAGTTGACCGAGCTGGCCGAGCAGATGGGCGTCGAGCAGACCATCATCAACGGCCGCCGCGTCACCGACGACGCCACGCTCGACATGGCGAAGATGATCTTCGCCGGCAAAATCAATACGGACATCCTCGCGGCCCTGCGCCAGCGCGGGGTGCACGCCGTGGGGTTGTCGGGCGTGGACGGCAACATCGTCCACGCCGAGCGCCGCCCGCCGAAGGACATCGTCAACCAGGAGACGGGCGAGAGCGAGCGCGTGGACTTCGGCCACGTCGGCGACGTTTTGGAGATCGACGACCGTTTGCTGCGCGTGCTCTTAGACCACGACTACCTGCCGGTCGTCTCCTCTTTGGGTGCGGACGACGAGGGGCGCGTCTTCAACATCAACGCCGACACCATCGCCGCCGAGATCGCCGTGCGCCTGGAGGCCGAGAAGCTGGTCATGCTCTCGGACGTGGACGGCATCTACTTAAGGCCGGGCGAGCAGGCGACGAAAATCTCGCGCCTCACGGCCGCAGAGGTCGAGGCCCTCATCCGCGACGGCGTCGCCACCGGCGGCATGATTCCCAAACTCCAGAACATCACCGAACTCCTCCGCCGCGGCGTCCGCTCCGCCCACATCATCAAAGGCTCCCTCCGCAACGCCCTTCTCTCCGAAGTCTTCACCGACGAAGGGACGGGCACGATGATTATCGCCTGACGCTCACAAAATCAGGCAAAGTATAATCCGAAGGGCATCATCTCTTCTTGTCGCGGACACGGCGTCGCCGCCCCGTCTTTCCGGTTTCAGCCCACATGTCTCCCGCAATCTTATCCATGTATGGCGCGAGAACATTGTACGCATGCGCTAACTTTTTGCGCCGTTCTTGTAGGTCGTAAGGAATTACAGGTTCGCGAATAATCTCTTTCCAGTAATATGCAAGTCCCTCGTACTCCACCTCATCTTGTTTATTTTCAAGGAACCACTCTGCTGCCATCGGAATAACACCAGAAGGCATATCTGGAATCGATAAGCTGTCAAGAAAACTTAAATCAAATTTGGTTTTCGGGTAGGCGCCCGTTGCTAGTAACATCCAGAGTTCGTTTGACCAATCCTCTCGTAATTCCAATGTACCTAGAACTTGATATCGCTTTAGCATAATTTCGCCATATGCTTTTGTGGTTAACACACGTGCAGTATTCCCCCACGGACGCCTCGGACGTTGTGGGCCGGCAAACATTAAATTAAAACCGGAGATGAGATCTTCAAACGCTTTCTCTTGGGCGTATACTTCCATCATGTGATTCAGATTACCTGGAACGTATACTTCCATCGTGTGATTCAGAAGTAATATGCCATCATGATGAGTGTTTTTCGGACAAAAAGTGGGACTTGCCCAGTCGAATGTATTTAAAATAAGTGCACACTTAATTCGATTTTGAACAAGATTCGGCAACTCACAAATTCCTAAACCGACTTTTGTGTATAGCCAAGGCCACGGCATAGTATCGTACCTTGCATGGGGTACACTCGAGTAGATCACCTCAGGTTTGGGCAGACCTATATGATGATCATTAGGTGGGACACTTAATATTAGATAAGCAAGGGCGTACATCATCTTTGCCTCATAGATATTATGAATATATTCGTCATAAATAAGCGCATCTCTGGTTAAAGTTAATGGCAGGTTTCCATCTGGGTCGAAGATGGAAACTAATGGAGATGGTACCCGCATAATCTCGTCCTCTGAAAAGAACATTTCTGTAATTGGGAATCGTTGACCATGTTCGCTCTTTATCTGCATGCCATTACAGATGACGCCGCTCAGATGAGGCGTGCTGTAGACAGCTTGAAATCTTGGCTCATTGATCTCGAACCATGCCAACGGCAATTTGTTCCCGAGTGATGGCAAATGTAATTCCTGTGGCAGCCTCTTGCGTTTGCTGCCGAAGAGTCGCAAGACAGAGGGCATGCTCAGGCAATACCAGTCCCATTTATCCTGATGCGCATGATATTCGTGTTCGTAGTCTAATGAATCTGCAGACAGTGGGGTGCCATATCGATAGGCAAGCTGCTCAAATTTACCTTGCGAGAGAGTCATCCGTATGGTTGTGCCGACCTTGAGCGAGTCGTCGTGGCAGAGTTCGACGGGCTCGGAGTCGAGGCGGGTGGTGAAGCGGATGCCGGTGGGGGCGTGGACGTGGCGGGTGGAGACTTCGATTTCGTCGCCGAGGAGGAAGGCGGCGAGGGCTCCGATGCCGAAGCGGCCGGAGCGGAGGACGCGGGATTTGGGTGTGGTGGTGTCGGAGTCTGTCTCTTCGTCGGGGCGCTCGTGCTGTTTGGCCCAGGCGTCGCTGTGGCGGTAGGAGGCGCCGACCTTGAGGAAGTAGTCGGTGATGACCTCTTCGGTCATGCCGACGCCGCGGTCGGAGATGGTGAAGGTGGCGCGGCCCGTCTCGTCCGGCTCGTCGAGCCACGTCACCACGTCGGCCTCCTGCTCGATGAGGTCGGCGTTCTTTAAAGCCGGGTTCTGCTCCTGCAAGTCCCACAGCTCGCGGACGGCGTCCACCGAGTTTTGCAGCAGCTCGCGGATGCCGATCTCGGGCTTGTCGCCGTAGAGCGGGCGGACGAGCAGCTTGAGGATTTCGCTGCGGGCGATGTCGAACTCGACGCGGCGCGGGACGTACTCGACGTGTTGCGAGAAGGCGCGCGCGTCGTCGAGGTTCGAGCGCACGCGGCGGATGACGAGGCCGAGCCGGCGCAGCTTCTCGACGGGGCCGTACACCTCCCCGAGCACGGCCCACGAAGTGTCCAACTCCTCTTGTATCCCGCCCAGCCACTCTTTCAGACGAAGGTAGGTCAGCACGTCCGGCGGGGTGGCCTGGACGAGGATGGCTTCGGGGTCGTCCTCGTACGTGGTGATGTTGTCGACGGAGTGGTGAGCGCGCCATTCGCGGCGCGAGAAGGGGCTGCGGATGTCCTTGACCTGAAGCATCTGCCGCGGCGCGCGCTCGGCCTGAATCTGTAGGTAGTCCGAGACGCGCAGCACGGCCATGAGGAAGACGGCGTGGACGCCCTTGTACTCGCGACGGTGGTAGCGCGCGTTGAGGTAGTCGAACGTGGCGCGCAGGGGCAGGCCGTGGCTGCGCGCGACGAGGCCGGCGATGTCCGCGAGCTTCTCGTCGAGCCTTTCGGAGAGGCGGATGGGATTTCGGGTCGGCCCCGGCACGCCTCTGACGGCGATCTCGTGCGCGAGCCGCGGGTGGTGGCGGCGCACGAACTCGCCTATCAAATAACGGTCGTTGAGCGTCAGCTCGCCCTTGTCGGCGGGCGGCGTGCGGACGGCGACGGGTCTGCCGAAGAGGGCGACGAGGGCGCGGTCGTCGAAGCGCTTCGCGGAGAAGAGGAACTCCTGCCACAGCTCGGGCCACGGCGCGTCGCCGAAGCCCTGGATGCGTTTCGTGTGCTTGGCGCCCGAGACGAGCGCCTGGAAGCCGTCCTCGGTCAGGTGCATCGCGCAGTCGTGAAGCAGCGTGGCGAGGACGAGCGTCGCGGCGTCCGCGGGCGTCACGGCGTCCCAGGCTTCGTCGCCGATGATTGAAGAGGCCGTGATGAGGATGCCCTCGACGTGCTCCGCCCCGTGGTTGGTGTAGTCCGGGAAGAAGGGGAGCTTGCTCTCCCGCAGCCACGGCTCGAACTCCGCGACGGCGTCGTCCACGGAGCGGCGCAGAGACCTGTCCTGCGTCAGCTTCTCTTCGAATCTCTCGGGTATGAGCATGGTCAGGTGAAGGCACGGCCGACGTTTAAACGAACCGCCCATGCATATAGCAAATCTGTGGAGGTAAGTAAACGGGCATCTGAAAGGATGAAGGATGAGGGCGGAAGGATGAAAGGGACGCGGTCTGCAATCCCTTCATCCTTCCGCCCTCATCCTTCCGAACACCCGCTCGCTACCGCCCGCGGTTCTGTTCGATTTTCCGCCCTCCTAGTAAGAGCCTCTGTCCCTCATGTAGATCAGCTCTTCGACGGTGGGGGAGGTGCCGCGGGCTTTGACGTTGCGGATGAAGCCGGCGGTGACGCCGTGGTCGCGCATGCGTATGAGCTGTTCGAGCTGGAGGTGCGAGTAGCCGAGGTCTCGCAGCTCGCGGATGAACTCGACCGTGACGCCGTGGTCGCGGACGCCGACGAGCTGTTCGAGCGAGAGCGAGTCGTAGCCCTCGGCGCGCAAGCCCTTGATGAAGTCGGCCGTCACGCCGTGGTCGCGGATGCGGATCAAGCTTTCGAGCGTTGGCGTCTCGAAGCCCGCGGCCCGCATCTCGCGGATGAAGGAGGGGGTGACGCCGTGGTCGCGCGTGCGGACGAGGTCTTCGGCCCGCACCTCGCGGAAGCCCGCCTCGCGCAGCCCGCCGATGAATTCGAGGCTGACGCCGTGGTCGCGCATCTGCACGAGCGCGTCGAGCGTGCCGAGCCGGTAGCCCAGCTCCTTCAGCCCGCGGACGTAGTCCTCGCGCACGCCGTGCTCGCCCAAGCGGACGAGCTGTTCAATCGTCGGCTGCTCGTAGCCGGCGGCCTTCAACTGGTCGAGCAGGCCGAGGCCGATTTCGGCCATCGCGAGCCGGAAGAGCTGGCGCGTGTCGGGCGTGCCGACGCCGCGGCGCGAGAGTTCGGCGGCGAAGCCCGGGTCTGGGACGAAGTTGAAGTGGCCCGACCCGTTCCCCTGCCGGAACCAGCCCTCGCAGGCGAACGTGCCCGCGTCGCGCCGCAGCTCGAAGCGGACGTTGGTGCCGGAGGCGGAGAGGGCCTGCTCGCGCGTTAAGCCTTGCAGAGATTCGGGCGCGACGTCGCGGGTCGTGTTCCAGAAGCTGAAGCCCTCGTGCTTGCGGCCGTCTTCGGCGCGGCGGACTTCCTTATAGTTGAGCGTGAGCGAGGTCTTCCCGTCGTCGGTTCGGTACTCGACGAGCCACTGCCCTTCGAAGCGCTCCCCCTGCGCGAAGGCGTTGGGCGTCCGGCCCTGCCCGCTCGGCGCGGAGAGGGCGAGCGCGGCGAGCGCGCAGGTCAGAAAAACGAGACGGGCCGCGCGGGCGCGCGCGGGGCGAAGGTTCTGCCAAGCCATTTCGGTCTCTCCTGTCTGGAAGGGTTTCGTCGGGCGGCCTTCTGGACTGGATACACCGCCGCCCAGGGGTTTGTGGCAGGAAACGCGGGTTGGTTTCAGTTTTTTTCGAGGGCGCGGGCCGACTCCTGGAAGAGACGCTGCTCGGCCGTCAGGCCGTGCTGTGCGCAGAAGTCCGCAAGGCGCGCGTAGCGCTCGCGCGGGTCTGCGCCGGCGGCCCAGCAGAGCTTAGCCATGCACTCGGGGCACGCGTCGAGCGGGTGGCGGTCGGTCTCCTGGAGGCTGTTCGTGCCGTTCATCACGCACTCGTACTTCGTGCAGTGCTGAATCGAGAACATGTGGCCGGTCTCGTGCGCGGCGATCTTGAGCGTGTGCAGCAGCGTGAACTTGAAGTCGTCACCCGAAGCGTCGGGCCGGCCGAGCCAGTAGAGCGACCAGACGCCGACGCGCTCGGTCAGGTTCGCCTGCCCGAAGACGTAGTTCATCGTTTCGTCGGGGAAGAGGTCTACGGAGGTGAAGCCGATGAGCGCGGCGGCGTCCGTGGGGAGCGTCGGCTTCAACACTTCCATCATGACGTAGCCGGCCTTGACCTGCCTGCCGCCGCCGATGGGTGATTTGCGGAGCGCTGCGGGCGGCACGTGGTCGAGCGGCGCGGGCTCGCGGACGCGGACGGGCAGGTTGAAGAAACGCGAGAGGAAGTCGGCGGTGAATTCGACGACGCGCGTCTGCGCTGGCGTGAAATGCCCGAGCGGCTGCACGTAGAGCACGCGGCGCGCGCCCTCGGGCCGCGTCGGGTTGCCTTTGAGGTACTCTTCGAAGGTCTGCCCGGGCTCCTTGAAGGTGTCGAGCCAGTCGCCGGGCTGCGGCGGCCCCATGAGTTTATGTAGCGGCCTGACCTTCTCGATGGCGGCCCTGAGCGCCTCGGGCGAAGAGGGGGCGGGCGGCGCGTTCGGGGCCGTCCGCCTTGTGGCCGTGCGGCAGTCGGCCGCGGCGAGCGCGGCGATGAGGACGAGGGCCGAAAGCGTCGCGGCGCGCGTCGTCACTCTTGCCTCTTCGGTCGCTTGAAGAAGTAGACGGAGGTCGTCTTGCCGTTGCCGTCTCTCATTTCCAGGTCGGTGCGGACGGCGGTCAGCTCCCAGCCGTCTTCGCCGAGTTTGACGAGCGCGTTGCCGAGCGCCTCCTCCTCGTTCGCGCCCTCTATCTCCTCTGAGCCTTCGGGCAGGTAGCGCACGTGTGCGGCGACGACCGCCACGGACGAGCCGATGCCGAAGCTCTTCTGTCGGACGCGGATGGCGTTGATGAAGCAGTACTCCCACTTCGAGGGGAGCGCCGGCGCCGCGGCCTGCTCCTTCGCGCCGCTCGGCTGCGCGCGCTCTTCGACGGCGCCGGAGCCGGGCGGGAGTTTGATGGCGGGGCCTGCGACGGGGCCTTGAGGCCTGCGCGGCGGCTCCGTCTGCTGCGAGTAGGCGGCGGACGTGAGCACACAGGCGAGCGCCAGCGCCGCCATAACGTGTCCGACTTTCATTTCAAATGCACCCCTTTCAGGTGAGAGAATCCAAGGCGACGGCCTCGCTCAAACACGCGCGGCGCGGCGGCAGGTGCCGGAATTTTATAACAGTTCGCAGTCGGATGTGGCCGAGAGTTATTAACCACAGAGACACAGAGACACAGCCTGGGCACAGCTAAAGTTAAGGCTGTGCCTCTGTGTCTCTGTGGTTTAATCCATTTGAGATGAGTTCGCCGGGCAGAGAAGTGAAGGGCGGGCCGGGCCGTTTCGCGCGGAGACTTCTGCGCGAGTGGCGGCTGCGGGGCTGGCCCCTGCGCGGCGAGCGTTTGGTGGTCGCGGTCTCGGGCGGCGCGGACTCGACGGCCTTGCTGCTCGCGCTCGAAGAGCTGAGGCGCGTCCCTCTACTCGAAGTGGAGGTGACGGCGGCGCACCTCGACCACGGGCTGCGCGGGGAGGAGGCGGCGGCCGACGCGCTGTGGGTTGAACGGCTCGCGCGCGAGCAGGGCTTCGGGTGCGTCGTCGGCCGCGCGTCCGTGTCGGAGTTGGTGCTTGAGACGGGCGACAACCTTGAGCAGGCGGCGCGGCGCGCTCGCTACGAGTTTCTGTCGGAGGCGGCGCGCGCGTGCGGCGCGCGCGCGGTGCTCGCGGCGCACACGCTCGACGATCAGGCCGAGACCGTCCTGCTCCGCCTTTTGCGCGGGAGCGGCGCGGAAGGCTTGGGCGGGATGGTGCCCGAGCGCGCGCTCGAAGTCGGAAGCGAGGTCTCTCTGCGCCGGCCGCTCCTGAACTGGGCGCGGCGCGCCGACACCGAAAGCTACTGCCGTGAGCGCGGCGTCGAGTTCCGCGCGGACGCGATGAACGAAGACGAGCGCTTCGCGCGCGTCCGCGTGCGGCGCAGGCTCCTGCCTTTGCTCGAATCCTTCAACCCGCGCGCGGCCGAGACGCTGTCCCGCACGGCCGCGCTCCTGCGCGAAGACTCCACCGCGCTTGAAGACCTCGCCACAGCGCTCCTCGCCGCCGCCCTGACCGAAGACACTGAAGGGACGACGACGAACCCCGCGACTCTCATCCGTCCGCTCAGAGTCGAAGCTCTCACAGACGCCAAGCCCGCGCTCCGTCGCCGCGCCCTGCGGCTGTGGCTCGCGCGGGCGCGGGGCGACCTGCGCCGCCTCTCGCACGCGCACCTGCTCGGCGTCGAGCGCCTCCTCGAAGGCGCACGCGGCGGCCGCGTCGCCGAACTCCCTGGCGGCGCGCGCGTCGAACGCCGCCGCGGCCTCCTGCACTTCCGCCCCGCCGCTGAAACAAGCACGCCGGACGAGCCGTAAACCACACCCGCGGCATGCCCTTCGGGGAAAAGGGTTGAAAATGGCTTCGGCGGAACCTACAATCGAAGAGGCGTCCTCGCAGGCCGGCCGCAAGGCGCAACGGCGCGCGTGCCGGGGGCATCCAAGCGTAGCCCGACTGCCGTATAAACAGCGGCTGGCTCCCTTTAGCATCGGCGGCCGGGCGGCATTTCGAGGGTTCGGCGGGGAGCGACAAAAGGCGCCGGATGGGTTATTATCGGCGCCGGAGGCGTAGAAGATTTTGAGTTCCACTGCGAGACAACTAATTTTCTGGGTGCTCATCCTGGTCGGCGCCGTGATGCTCTACCAGTTCGTGACGAACCGGACGGCGAAGGGCACGCAGGAGAAGAACATCACCGAGCTGAGCGCTTTGATTAACGACGGCAAGGTCGAGAAGCTGACCATTAAGCCGACCGAGGCCATCGCCGTCGAGAAGGGCTCGAAGGCGGAGATTCACACCAAGCTCGGCAACCCCAACCAGCAGAACGACCTGATGAACTTCGCCAAGTCGAAGGGCATCGCGGTCGAGGACGAGACGGCCGCGGGCAACAGCGCCTTCTGGTCGATCCTGATGTGGTGGGGGCCTGTGCTCCTGCTCGTCGGCTTCTGGATCTTCATGCTGCGGCAGATGCAGTCGGGCGGCAACAAGGCCCTCTCGTTCGGCAAGTCGCGCGCGAAGCTCCTGAACAACCAGCAGAAGCGCGTCACGTTCAAGGACGTGGCCGGCGTGGACGAGGCCAAGGAGGAGCTTCAGGAGATCATCGAGTTCCTCAAGGAGCCGCAGAAGTTCCAGAAGCTCGGCGGCCGCATCCCCAAGGGCGTGCTCTTAGTCGGCCCCCCGGGCACGGGCAAGACCCTGATGGCGCGCGCCGTCGCGGGCGAGGCCAACGTCCCGTTCTTCTCCATCTCCGGCTCCGACTTCGTCGAGATGTTCGTCGGCGTCGGCGCCTCGCGCGTCCGCGACCTCTTCGAGCAGGGCAAGAAGAACGCGCCGTGCATCATCTTCATCGACGAGATCGACGCGGTCGGCCGTCACCGCGGCGCGGGCCTGGGCGGAGGCCACGACGAGCGCGAGCAGACTCTGAATCAGCTCCTCGTCGAGATGGACGGCTTCGAGTCGAACGACGGCGTCATCATCATGGCCTCGACCAACAGGCCGGACGTGCTCGACCCGGCGCTCCTGCGTCCGGGCCGCTTCGACCGCCGCGTCGTCGTTCCGCGTCCTGACGTGCGCGGGCGCGAAGGCATTCTTAAAGTTCACACGCGCAAGATTCCCCTGGGCGAGGACGTCGACATCCAGGTCATCGCGCGGGGCACGCCGGGCTTCACCGGCGCAGACCTCGCGAACCTCGTCAACGAGGCCGCCTTGAACGCCGCCCGCTACAACAAGAAGATCGTCAACATGGCGGACTTCGAGCTGGCGAAGGACAAGGTCTTGATGGGCGCCGAGCGCAAGTCGATGGTCATCACCAACGAGGAGAAGCGCGTCACGGCCTACCACGAGGCCGGCCACACGCTCGTCGGCCTCAAGGTGCCGAACGCCGACCCCGTCCACAAGGTGACGATCATCCCGCGCGGGATGGCTTTGGGCGTAACGCAGCAGTTGCCCGAGGGCGACCGCCACAACTACACGAAGGAGTACCTGCTCGGCCAGATCGCCATCCTGATGGGCGGCCGCATCGCCGAAGAGGTCTTCCTCGGCAGCATCACGACGGGCGCGTCGAACGACATCGAGCGCGCGACCGAACTCGCGCGGGCGATGGTCTGCGAGTACGGCATGTCGAACCTCGGGCCGCTTACCTTCGGCAAGAAGGAGGAGCAGATCTTCCTCGGCCGCGAGATTTCGCAGCACCGCGACTTCTCCGAGGACACGGCGATCAAGATCGACCAGGAGGTCAAGAAGCTCGTCGGCGACCAGTACGAGCGCGCACGCAACATCGTCGAGGAGAACCGGGACACGATGATTCGTTTGGCCGAGACGCTGCTCGACCGCGAGACGCTCGACGCCGTGCAGATTCGCCGCATCATCGCGGGCCTGCCGCTCGACGACGACGACTCCACGTCGCACAAGGACGACTCCGACCGGCCGCAGCTCAAGGAGCCCACGGCCAACCCGCTCAAGCCGATCCTGCCGCCGATTACGGGCGGCAACCCGGCGCCGGCCTAGAGGCGATGGGGGGGATGAAGGTTAAAGGGGAAGGGGATAAACCTCTTCCCCTTTTCTTTTGCCTTTACACTTTCGCCCCTCCGGTTTTTCTGTTAAGTAAGCAGTCATGATTGTCGCGTTGACGAGGGAGCCGGCGCGCGCGTTGGACGCGTGCGAGCTGACGTACAGGGAGCGCGAGCCGATTGACGCGGCCGTCGCCGCCGCACAGCACCGCGGCTACCGCGAGGCGCTTGAGGCATGCGGCGCGCGGGTCGTGACGCTGCCGCCTTCGGACGGGCTGCCCGACAGCGTCTTCGTCGAGGACACGGCGATTGTGCTCGAAGAGGTCGCGGTGCTGACGCGGCCGGGCGTCGAGTCGCGGCGCGGCGAGGTGAGTTTGATAGAGGCGGAGGTGGCGCGACTCCGGGAGGTCGTCCATGTCTCGGCGCCCGCGACGATTGAAGGCGGCGACGTGCTGCGCCTCGGGCGGACGCTCTACGTGGGGCTCTCGCCGCGGACGAACGCGCCGGGCGCGGAGGCTCTGCGCCGGTTCGCCGCGCCGCACGGCTACGAGGTCGTCACGGTCGAGCCGAGCGGCTGCCTGCACCTGAAGACCGGCTGCTCGGCGCTCGACGAAGAGACGGTGCTCGTCAACCCCGAATGGGTGGACGCGGGCGTCTTCCGCGGGCGCGCGGTCGTGGCGGTGGACGCGTCGGAGCCCTGGGCCGCGAACGTCCTGCACGTCAACGGCTCGGTCTGCGTGAGCGCGGCGTTCCCGCGCACGGCCGGGATGCTCGCGGCCCGCGGTTACGACGTGCGCGCCGTGGAGGTCTCGGAGTTCGCGAAGGCCGAGGGCGGACTGACCTGCATGAGCCTCCTCTTCCGACAGCCCTGAGCATGGAGAACGTTACGGCAAAGACGAACGCCGAGCCGCGCGTCTGGAAACTCGCGCGCAGGAGTCTGCCGTGGGGCGCGCGGACGCTCGTGATGGGCGTCATCAACCTCACGCCCGACAGCTTCAGCGACGGCGGCCGCTGGTTCACGCGCAAGCGCGCGTGGGGCAACGTCGAGCGGATGATTGAGAACGGCGTGGACATCATTGACATCGGCGGCGAGTCGACGCGGCCGGGGGCGCAGGCCGTCTCGGAGGAGGAAGAGATACGTCGCGTCGAGAAGTACATCAACGTGATGTTGATCTTCAACAGCAAGGCCGCTTACTCGATTGACACGACGAAGGCTTCGGTGGCGCGCGTCGCCCTCGAAGCGGGCGTCGAGATCGTCAACGACATCTCGGGGCTGCGCTTCGACCCGACGCTCGCCGACGTGGCGGCGCGCTACGACGCCGGCCTGATCCTGATGCACTCGCGCGGCAGCTTCGAGACGATGCACAAGCAGGAGCCGGTCACAGACATCCTCAAGGAGGTCGCGGGCGACTGGCTCCGCGCCATCAAGGAGGCGGAGCGGCGCGGGGTTAAGAAGGAGAAGATCGTGCTCGACCCCGGCATCGGCTTCAGCAAGACGCAGAAGCAGAACGTCGAGCTGATCGCGAAGCTGGACGTGCTGGCGCGTGACTTCGGCGACTTCCCGCTGCTCGTCGGCACCTCGCGCAAGTCCTTCGTCGGCCACCTGCTCGGCGGCGCGCCCGTCAACAAGCGCATCCACGGCACGATGGCGAGCGTCGCCGCCGCCGTCCTGCGCGGCGCTTCAATCGTCCGCGTCCACGACGTGCGCGCCGCCGTCGAGACCGTCCGGGTTGTAGACGCGTTAAAGGCGGAAGCCCGACCGTGAGGGAGGGCGTCGGCCTCCCGTCACAGTTCAAGCAGAGCGAGACGCACGCCCTCCCTCACGGTCGGGCTTCCGCCCCGGACGCTTGTCACCCGCGACTCCCGTGTCGTATCGTCAAAACCAATGCTGCTGAGTAAGAGACTGTTAAGCGTGACGGCGCTCGCCGGGCTCGTCCTGTTGGCGTCGGGCTTCCGCGGCTGCGGCGGGTACAAGGCCGTGACGAAGTCGGGGCTTCCCGGCCACATCAAGACCGTCGCGGTGCCCGCCTTCCAGAACCAGGCGCTCCGCTACAAGATCGAGTCGCGCTTCACCGACGCCGTCATGCGCGAAATCCTGCGCCGCGGCAAAGGCCTGCGCGTGCAGAGCGAGACGAAGGGCGCCGACGCCGTCGTGGACGGCACCATCAAGAGCTTCGCCTTCTACGGCGTGCTGCTCGACTCAAGGGGGCGGGCGCGCATCTTCGAGGTGACGATCACGGCCGCCGTCACCGTCCGCGACCAGGTGACCAACCGCGTCCTCTACGACAACCAGGACTACGTCTACCGCGGCGAGTTCGAGTTCACGGACGACCCGCGCTCCTTCTTCAACGAGGAAGACCCCGCGGTCGAGCGCCTCTCGCGCAGCTTCGCCGAGAGCCTCGTCTCCACGCTCGTCAACGGCTTCGGCGTCAACGACGAACCATAAATGCCGACACTCACGCGCGAAGAGTTGAAGGGGGAATTGAAGGCGGGGAAGGTGGGGCCGCTCTACCTGCTCTTCGGGCCGGAGGACTACCTGCGCGACGCGGCGGCGCGCGTCATCGCGGACACGGCGTTGAAGGAGACGCCGCTGCGCGAGTTCAACGAGTCGAGCTTCAGCCTCTCCGGGGGCGACGTGCAGCACGCCATCGCGGCCGCCGAGCAGATGCCGATGATGGGCGGACGCCGCGTCGTGCGCGTCACGGACTTCGGCCGCCTGCGCGAGGCGGACGAGGAGGCGCTCGGGCGCTACGTCACGCGCCCCGCCGAGACCTCGACCGTCATCTTCGTCGCCGACAACCTCGACAAGCGGCTCAAGCTGAACAAGACCCTGCTCGAAGTCTGCCGGAGCGTCGAGTTCGCGGAGCTGAAGGACGCCGAGCTGGCCGGCTGGGCGCGCGACCAGCTCAAACGCCTCGGCGCGCAGGCCGAGGAGCGCGCGCTGCGCCAGGTGGTCGCGCTCGCCGGCCCCAGCGTGCGGCGCGTGGCGACCGAGCTGGAGAAACTGGTGACCGCCGCGCTGCCCGACGGGCGGGTGACAACAGAGCTCGTGGACGAGCTGGTCGGGCGCTCGCGCGAGCTTTCGAACTTCGAACTCTCCGACCACCTCATCGCGCGTGACCGCCGCCGCGCCCTGGAGACTTTGCGGAAGCTCCTCGACGACGGGGCCGAGCCGGTCATGCTCCTGGGCCTGCTGGCGAGCAACTTCCACCGGCTCGCGCTCGCCAAAGAGCTGATGTCGCGCGGCGCGCCCGAGCAGGAGGTCTTCCGCGTCGTTAACATGCCCTTCAGCCAGCGCAAAGAGTTCCTCGCCACCGCTCGCCGCGCCGACGCCGACGAGCTCGCGCGCCGCATCTCGCGCATCGCCGCGGCCGACCTCGCCATCAAGACCTCGCTCGGCGGCGGCGGCGAACGCGGCTCCCGCCTCCAGCTCGAAATGCTCGTCTGCGAACTTTCGGCATAACTAAAATTCAGAAGTCGAGAGGCTTGAGGTCTGAGTCGAGCCAGTAGGCGCGGGCCTTGTCGGATTCGATGCGCGCCTTGCTGTAGTAGTCGAAGACGACGCGCGGGTCTGCGCAGGCGTCCGACAGTTCGTTGGCGAGTTGTGCGAGGCCGAGTGCCCCGTCCGCCCGTTCCGCGAACGCCCGCACCTTGCGCATCCAGAAGACCGTCAGCGTCTCGTGGTAGACGCCGGTAAGTCCGTGGTGTTTGATGAAGCGTTTCAGATTCGACCGTATCCGTTCGAGCGCGACGTGGTACGGGGAGTCGAGAAGGTAGACGAGTGCGACCGAGAGGTGCAGTCGGTGCTTGAACTCGTCCGGCGCGAACGCGCACGACTCGAAACGGCGTACGACCTCCAGGACATCTTCGTCGGTCTGGTAAAGCTTGTTCGGCATCGCCTCCTCCTGACGCAAAAAAGCGAGGCAGGCCGTCGACGTCGACGGCCTGCCTCGCTTCCGTAAAGTTGTGTGTGTCCTACTCGCCCGACGCGCTCACGCGCACCGTGAGGCGCGACTTGTAGCGCGCGGCCGCGTTGCGGTGGAGCACGCCCTTCTGCACGGCCTTGTCGATGAGCGAGACCGTCTGGGGCAGGAGTTCCTGCGCCGCCCCCGCCTCGCCGCCTTCGAGCGCGGCGCGCAGCTTCTTGATCCCCGTGCGCAGGCGCCCGCGGTTGCCGCGGTTGACGTCGCGGCGCTTCTCGTTCTGGCGCACGCGCTTCTCGGCTGACTTATGATTAGGCATCTCTCGTCTTAACTCCGTCTGTCCTTAATTCCTCTGCTGAAAACGCTCGCCGGGGCACACTGTCGAGAAGCTGCCCGCCAGAGCAAAGCCCAAAGTATAGGGAGCCGGGCCGCGCGTGTCAAGGCGACACGGCGGCCGTCCGCGGCCACTCTCGACGTACGAAGGCGCACGCACCGGGCGCCCGCGCAAGGATTGCGTTGACACCCCCGCCCGCCCTGTTGTAGCGTCGTTTCTGCAATGAAAGAGAGAGTTTCTCCGTCCCTCATCCGCCCCCCGCGCCGCCACGCAGAGCTTTCCCCGCGACAAGGAGAAGAGAGCGCCTTTTGAAGAAGATCGAGCTTCCGCCGCGAGCCATCGAGACGCTTTTCGGCGTCCACGACCAGAACATCAAGCACCTGGAATCGCTCCTCGACGTGCGCGTAGACGCGCGCGGCCAGGACCTCACGCTCGACGGCGCCCCCGCGGACGTGGAGACCGCCGAGCGCATCATCGACGACTTCGCCGCGCTCTTCCGCGAGGGCAAGACCTTCACCGACCGGGAACTCCGCGAGGCCTTCGCCCAGATCGCCGAAGACCGCACCTACACCCTGCGCGACTACTTCACCAAGGCCCGCTTCAACCCCGCCGGCAAGAAGCAGGTCGCCCCCAAGTCCGCCAACCAGCGCCGCTACATCGAAGCGATCCAGTCCAACGATATCGTCTTCGGCATCGGGCCGGCCGGCACGGGCAAGTGCGTAGCCGAAGACACCCTCGTTCTGACAGACCGGGGGATGGTCGAAATAGGAACACTGGGTCTCGACGTGCCCGTCGGCGAACAGGTTCCGACGGAAACAGTCGTACACGGCTTGAACGGGGCGGAGACGGCTTCGCACGTTTACAACGGGGGCGAGTGCGAGACGTTGCGGGTCACGACTCGTCTGGGTTTCTCGATTGAGGCCACGCCCGAACATCCGCTGCTGTCGCTGTGTCCGGACGGTGTCTTGCGTTGGAAGCGCGCCGACGAGCTGCGTCGGGGTGACGTGCTCGCCTTGCAGCGCGGGCAGAGGATGTTCGGCAGGCAGGCCGAAGTCCCGTTCGAATACGTCCCGAATGGCGAGCAAGACCGCTCGGCCAAGCCTGTGATCTTCGAACGCCTGGACGACCCCTTTGCCTATATGCTGGGGGTTTTGACGGGCGACGGCTGTCTGACTTTCCGCAACCGCATCATCATCTCCTCGGCAGACGAGTCTGTCATCTCCGCGTTTTACGAGACGGCGGCGCGTTTGGGTCTCCACGCCTTCCGTAACGGCCAGCACCCTTACGATCACGTCATCGCCAGTTCGCAGCTTTACCAGTTGTTAGCTCAGCTCGGCATGTCCACGGGGAAGGCCGCGACCAAGTGCATACCGCGGGCGATCCTGGCCGCGCCCGAATCCGTCGTCGCCTCGTACTTGCGCGGACTCTTCGACGCCGACGGCACGGTTGAGAAGCGTGACGGCCTAGTGTCTCTCGCCTCTGTCTCGGAGAAGCTGGTGCGGCAAGTTCAAATCGTCCTCCTCAACTTCGGGATCGTAGCTTCAAGGTCGCTCAAGCGTACGCGGTATCAGGGCCGGCCGCACCTCTCGCACCTGCTCACGATGGCCGGCGCGGAAGCGGAGCGCTTTCACGAACTGATCGGGTTCGCGCTCGAACGTAAGCGCGTACGCCGCATGACGAAGCGGCCGAACCCTAACGTCGACGTTATTCCGCACATCGCGCCGTGCCTGAACGCAGCCGTGAGCAGCGCGGTCTTCACGCGGGCAGAGCACAAACGTTTTTACGACTACCGCATAGACCGTCGTCGGCCGAGCTACGAAAAGTTGGAGGAACTCATCGGCATTCTCTCGTCCCGCGGTGCGAGCGACGAGCCGCTCACACACCTGCGGGGCGTCGTTGACCGACACCTGCTCCTGCTCGAAGTCAACACAATCGAGCGTGGGCGCGCGCGGGTTTACGACCTGACGGTGCCCGGCAGCCACTCCTTCATCGCGAACGGCTTCGTCAACCACAACAGCTACCTCGCGGTCGCGATGGCCGTGCAGGCTTTGACGCAGAAGCAGGTCAGCCGCATCATCCTCGCCCGCCCCGCGGTCGAGGCCGGCGAGCGCCTCGGCTTCCTGCCCGGCGACCTACAGGAAAAGGTTGACCCGTACCTCCGCCCGCTCTACGACGCCCTCTTCGACCTCATGGACGCCGAGCGCGTCGCCAAGATGTTGGAGAAGCGCATCATCGAAGTCGCCCCACTGGCATTCATGCGCGGCAGAGCTCAGCCGCTCCACAGCCGCGTGTTGACGCCCGCGGGCTGGCGGACGATGGGGAGCCTCGCCGTGGGAGATTACGTCGTCGGCTCGGACGGCAGGCCGGCCCAAGTGTTGGGCGTCTTCCCGCAGGGGCCGAAAGAGGTCTACCGCGTGACGATGACCGACGGGTCGAGCACGCTGGCCTGCGGCGAACACCTCTGGGCGGTCAGCACAATGGAGGATCAGCGCAGGCACAAGTCGCCGCGCGTCCTCGAAACGCGTGAGATGCTCGGCAACTACCGGCGCAATCACCAGTACCGCTACGAGCTGCCGCTGCTCTCGTCACCGGTCGATTGGCCGCGCCGCGAGGTGCCGGTCGAGCCTTACTCGCTCGGCCTCCTGCTGGGAGACGGCTGCATCACCGACAAGACCTCGCCGACCTTCGCCACTTCGGACGCAGAGCTGGTCACTTCGTTGGAGCTGGCGCTCGGCGACATGAACCTATCCTTCCGGCGCAAGTCGACCGTCGATTACGTTATCACCAACCCTCTGGCCGGACGCGGAGGAATACCCGTCCGCAACCCGCTCACGCAGGCTTTGCGTGAGCTGAGCCTCGCGGGAACTTACTCGGCGACGAAGTTCATCCCCGAGGTTTACCTCTACAACAGCGCCGACGTGCGCCTCGCCGTCCTGCAGGGACTGCTGGACACGGACGGCGGGCCTGTTCTTCAGGAAGGCCGGACGTGTCGTGTGCAGTACACGACCAACTCGGAGCGACTCAAAGACGACGTGGTCTTCCTCGTCCGCTCGCTCGGCGGCGTGGCCTACTGGCGCAGGCGCAAGGCCGAGGGGCGCAAGCCCGGCTTCGCCAACGGCAGGGAGATTCCGTACCGCAGCGACACCTTCGTCCTCGACATCCGCCTGCCCGAAGGCTCCGAGCCTTTCAGGCTCAAGCGCAAGGCAGACCTCTACCGCGCGCACGGCGGCCGCCGCCCCATGCGCTTCATCAAGTGCATCGAACCCGCGGGCGTCGAAGAGACGCAGTGCATCAGCGTCGCCGCGCCCGACTCGCTCTACGTCACCGACGACTTCATCCTGACCCACAACACGCTCGCCGACGCCTTCATCATTCTCGACGAGGCGCAGAACACGACGAGCGAGCAGATGAAGATGGCTTTGACGAGGATCGGGTTCGGGTCGAAGGCGGTGATTACGGGCGACGTGACGCAGATCGACCTGCCGACGGGCAAGCGCAGCGGCCTGGTCGAGGCCGAGCGCATCCTCTCCAAAGTCGAGGGCATCGAGTTCGTCTACTTCACCGACAAGGACGTCGTCCGCCACCGCCTCGTCCAGCAGATCATCAAAGCCTACGAGTCGCAGTCGAAGAAGAGCGACACCTGACATGCCCGACCCGCTCACCATCACCGCCGCCGGAGCCTGGGCCTGGGACAAATACGGCAAGTCCATCACCGGCAAAGCCGCGTCCACCCTCAAAGGGGGCTGGGAAAAGTTTAAGTGGAACGACGCGGCACAGAAGTACCGCACCAAGGTCAAAAAACTCTATGGCACCATGCAGATCATGGGCATGGCCGAGCCCATAACCTTGGACGACATCTTCACCGAGGCGTACCTGCTCGACAAGCCGACGGCCTTTTCACGCTTCGACATCGAACGTCTCAAACAAGCCTCCGCCGATCCCAACGCGCCGCCGCCCAGCGCCAAGCGTGTTACTGGCCTATCGCTAGTTAAGAAGGACAGCAATCTTTTTATCCTCGGCAAGCCGGGCGCGGGTAAAACGACCTTCCTCAAATACATCGCCATACAAGCAGCCGAACCGCATAGACCTGTCATCGACAAAGTCCCCGTTTTTGTCTCGCTCAAACAGTGGGCCGACTCTGGCAAGGAGCTGCTAGCTTTCATTGAAGAACGCTTCGACATCTGCGACTTCCCCGAAGCTCGGGCGTTCGTCGTAGAACTACTGAAATCGGGCGGCGCAATCGTGCTGTTCGACGGTTTAGACGAGGTGAACCAGGAAGGAGGGCAGAGGGACAGGCAGATCCGGCAGATGAATGACTTCATCGAGAAGTACGACCGGACGCAACATCTCATCACCTGCCGCCTCGCTGCCAGCGATTACTCCTTCAAGCCCTTCGCCTACGTAGAAATCGCCGACTTCACCCCGAAACAGATTGAGACCTTCGTCGCGAACTGGTTCCGCAACAACGAAGGCGAGAAGGACGAGGAGACGTGCAGGAGATTTTTGGTCGAGTTTAAGAGTGAAGACAACAAGGGCTTACGTGATCTGGCACGCACCCCACTCCTCCTGACCTTGCTGTGCTTGTCCTTCAACGAGACGCTGACCTTCCCGCAACGGAGGGTGGAAATTTATAAAGAGGCATTGGACGCGCTGCTGAAGAAGTGGGACTCGACGCGAAAGATTAAGCGCGACGAGGTTTACCGAAAACTGTCGCTCGGCCACAAAGAAAACATGCTCGCGCGCATCGCGGCCGAGACTTTCGAGAAGAACCGGTACTTCATCCCGCAGGCGGACTTGGAAAAACTCATCACGGAGTACGTCAAGAACGTCCCCCCGCACGACACGAACGAAATGGCCGACGGCGAGGCAATCCTTAAAGCCATTGAGGCGCAACACGGCATCTTCGTCGAGCGCGCACACAAGGTCTACTCGTTTTCACACCTGACTTTTCAGGAGTACTTCACGGCGAAGTACATCGTAGACAACGCGGCGAAAGGCACTTTAGCGAGCCTCATCAAAGAACATAGTGCGGACTTGCGCTGGCGAGAAGTATTCTTATTGACGGCCAGTCTCTTGCCGGATGCAAGTCAATTTATAAAGACTTTTCGGCGCAGCGTTGACGGAATACTGAAGGGTTACGAGAAGCTCATATTGCTGGCGACGTGGGCGGGTGCAAAGGCGAATTTGGTTCGGGCCGACTCTTGGTCGGTACGGTTCGCATACCTGTTTACGGAACTTCATCATACAATTCGAAGTGACAAACTGTTCGCAGCCTTTTACCCTGCCCCGGCTCGCGAGCACGTTCATGACATAGACCGCGCTCTCGATTACGCCCTCGGTCGCGCGCGCGCACGAACCTATTTTGAAAAAAGTCATAATCGCGCCAGCGATATCGCGAAGGGTTTGGGGTTAAGCAAGCTCGCGAAAGAACTGGCCGACATCCCATCCCCGGAATATTCAGAGAACGCTTGGCAGGAGTTCGAGAATTCATTGAGACGTTTGATGATAAAGCACCGGGATATAGGACACGAATGGAATTTGACAAATGCCGAACAAGTTAGGTTAGCTGATTACCTCAACGCTACTCGGTGTCTGAGCGAGTGTTTGGAACTGGCTTTCATCTCTCCTGTTGAAAAGGAGGCCGTATTAAACAGTCTGTATTTGCCTCCGGCCAACACATGATGATTGATGTGGTGAACCGCCAGCGGAAGGTGCGGGTGGATGAGGAGCGCTGGCGGGCGTTCGGCGAGCGCGCGTTGAAGGTCGTGCCGGCGGGTGGGGCGGGGGCGGTGGTGGCGTTTGTGTCGGATAGGGCGATGCGGGAGCTGAATAAGCGTTGGAGGGGGAAGGGGGGGACGACGGACGTTTTGTCGTTCCCGGCGGGGCAGGAGGAGTTCGAGAAGGGGGAGGGGGTGAGTCTGGGCGACGTGGTCATCTCGGTGGAGCAGGCGGCGCGGCAGGCCGCGGAGCACGGCCTGGAGTTCGAGAACGAGGTCGAGCAGCTCATCCTCCACGGACTCCTGCACCTCTGCGGCTACGACCACGAACTGGACGGCGGCGAGATGAACGCGCTCGAACTAAGGCTGCGCCGCCGGCTCAAGATATAATCCTTTGGTCAATAGTGAATGGTAAATGGTGAATGGCAGGCGGCGCGCAGTGCAGGCCGCCTGGCAAAGTGACTCAGCCACTATTCACCATTTACTATTTACCATTCACCGATTATGGAGACTCAGATAGAAATCGGGGCGGGCCTGGCGCTGCTGTTGGTGCTGGCCTTCCTCTCGGCTCTGGACGTGGCGTTCGGCCAGTTGAGCGACGTGGGGCTGCGGCGGCTGACCGGCGAGCGCGAGGAGCGGCCCGGCCGCTCCGTCGAGTTCCTCGGCGAGGTGCTGGAGAACCGGCCGCGCTTCCGCTTCACCCTGAATGCGGCGATCCAGGTCGTGCTGGTCGCGGTGGTCGTGCTCGTCACGTCGGTCTGCTTTCAGTTGCTCGGGGCGGAGCGCCGCTTCCTGCTCATCGCGTTCTTCATCGCGCTGGCCTTGACGATACTCTTCCGGCAAGTCATCCCGCGCCTGCTCGCGGCGGGGAACCCGGAGCGGACGCTCTTGACGCTTTTGTCGCTCTACAGGCCCTTCTACGGCGTGCTCTCCCTCTTCGCGACGCCGCGGCAGGCGGCGGCCGAGCGCTCGCGGCGCGCGGGCGAAGACATACACCTTACGCGCGCCGCGGAGGCCCCGGCCGCGGAGGCGGAGGGGAACGGCGGCGGCGGGGGCGGGGACATACAGGCGCTCATCGACGTGGGCGAGGACGAGGGCATCCTCGAAGAGGAGGAGGGCGAGCTCATCCAGTCCATCATCGAGTTCGGCGAGACGCGCGCCGGCGAGGTGATGACGCCGCGCACGGACATCGTCGCGCTCCCCCTGTCGGCGACCGTGCGCGAGGCGCGCGACGTGATGGAGGAGTCGAAGTACTCGCGCCTGCCCGTCTACCGCGAGCAGATCGAAGACGTGGTCGGCATCATCTACGTCCGCGACCTGCTCTCCTACTGGGCCGAGGGGCGCGAGGAGGAGCCTATCGAGCCGGTGCTCCGGCCCGCCTACTTCGTCCCCGAGACGAAGTCGGTGGACGAGCTGCTCGAAGAGATGCAGAAGACGCACGTACAGCTCGCGCTCGTCATCGACGAGTACGGGGGTCTGGCGGGACTCCTGACGGTCGAGGACATCCTCGAAGAGATCGTCGGCGAGATCGAGGACGAGGACATCGAGAGCGAGGAGATTGTCGAGATCGTCATCTCCGACGACGGCTACTACGAGGTGCCCGGCTCGACCGAGGTCGGGAAGATCGAGCGGCTCTTCGGCATGGAGATCGAGGACGACGACTTCACGACCATCGCCGGCCTCGTCATCAGCGAGTCGGGCACGGTGCCGCCGCCGGGCACGCGCCTCAACTTCCGCGGGCTGGACGTCGAAGTCCTGGAGGCCGACGAGCGCCGCATCAACCGTCTGCGCCTGCGCCGCACGCAGGAGAACGGCGAGCAGGCGGCCGCGGCCGAATAGCTCGCGGCCGTTTTGCAGGGCGAACCGGTGGGCCGGAGGGCAGCTTGTTCTCGTACGCTCTATTCTTACAGGTGACGTTCGCGGCATGGATGGCGCTCGCCCAGACGCAGGGCGGCGCGGCCGCGGGTTCGGGCGCGCAGTCCGAGTCCGGCGGAGCGTCGGAGAAGGTCTACCAGTTTAACGAGGTGGATAAGCCCGCGAAGATTCTCTCCCGGCCCCACCCGGACACGGCCGGGTTCGAAGGGCTCGAGGGCGGCTCGGGCACCATCATGGTCGAGGCCGTCCTGTCGGCGTCCGGGGCGGTGAAAGACGTGAAAGTGATTAGGCCGCTGCCCGGTTCAATTACCTCGGCGGGGCGGGAGGCCAGGCGCAGGCTGACGGAGAGCGTCCTGCGCGCCGTCTACGGAATCAAGTTCGAGCCGGCCGTGAAGGACGGCAAACCCGTGTCGCAGAGGATAAAGGTCGCGCACACCTTCGGCCTCGGCAGCGGGGTGATTGTCGGCGACGGCGCGAAGCTCGTCTACTATCCGGAAGGTTGCGCGGACTACTCCCGCATCACGCCCGGCAAGACGGTCTTGTTCCGCAGTAAGGAAGAGGCCAGGCAGGCCGGGTATAAGAAGGCGAAGTCGAAGTGCCTCAGGTAGCCGGCGCGCGCGCGGCACACACAACAACGGGCTGGGGAAGAATGGCGAAGAAGAAGAGCAGATACCTTTCGGGGCGGCGCATCGACCCGCGCGCGATTGAGGGCGGCGAGACGGTAGCCGACCTCGTGGACGAGACCTTTCTCGCGTACAACGCGGCGCGGCTGCGCGAGGCGTGCCAGCTGTTCGCGCGGAAGATGCTTGAGCCGGACGTGACCGTCGGCCTCTCCATCACGGGCGCTTTGACGCCCGCGGGGCTGGGGATTTCGGCGCTCATCCCGCTCATGCGCGCGGGCTTCGTGGACTGGGTCATCACGACCGGCGCGAACCTCTACCACGACACGCACTTCGGCATCGGCCTCGCGCTCCACCAGGGGAGCACGGCCATCTCGGACGTGACGCTGAGGGAAGAGGAGGTCGTGCGCATCTACGACATCTTCTTCGACTACTCGGTGCTCCTGGACACGGACGCCTTCTTCCGAAGGTTGATCGAGGGCGAGGAGTTCCAGCGGCCGATGTCCACGGCCGAGTTCCACAACCTCTGCGGCAAGTACGTGCTCGAACGCGAGCGCAAGCTGGGGATCGAGAACAAGTCTTTCCTCGCCGCCGCGTACGAGTTCGGCGTGCCGCTCTACACTTCGAGCCCGGGCGACTCGTCCATCGGCATGAACGTCGCGGCGAAGGCCCTGCAGGGGAACAAGCTCGCCTTCGACCCTTCGGCCGACGTGAACGAGACGGCCTCAATCGTCCTCGCCGCCAAGCGCGGCGCCATCCACGGCCGGGGCGACAGGGGGAAGAAGCACGGCGGCCGCTCGGCCGTCTTCATCCTCGGCGGCGGCAGCCCGAAGAACTTCATGCTCCAGACCGAGCCGCAGATACAGGAGGTCTTAGGCATCGACGAGCGCGGGCACGACTACTTTCTACAAGTGACCGACGCGCGCCCCGACACGGGGGGCCTCTCCGGCGCGACGCCGGGCGAGGCCGTCTCCTGGGGCAAGGTCGACCCCGAGCGCCTGCCCGACGCGGTCGTCTGCTACGTGGACTCGACCGTCGCGCTGCCCCTGATTACCTCCTACGCGCTCGCGCGCCACCAGCCGCGCCCGCTCAAACGCCTCTACGACCGCCGCGGCGAGTTGATGGAACTGCTGTTGTCGGAGTATGAAAAGTCAGAGAGAAGGTAAGGGATAGTGAATGGTGAATAGTGAATGGTAAATGGATAAAGTCAGCTTCCATTTACCATTCACTATTCACCATTCACCAGAAGAGAATGGTTAAAACAATCAAGGACAACCAGCCGCGCACGTACTTCGACTGCACGAAGTGCCCGGCCTTCTGCTGCTCGATCTACGAGCGCGTGCAGGTGACCAAGCGGGACATCACGCGCCTGGCGAAACACTTCGGCCTCACCTTCGAGGCCGCGCGCCGCCGCTTCACGAAACGGTGGGAGGACGAGCGCGTGCTGAAGAAGGTCAAGGACACGATCTTCCCGGAGACCTGCGTGTTCCTCGACCAGCAGAAGCGCGGCTGCACCATCTACCACGCGCGCCCGGCCGTCTGCCGCGAGTACCCCGACCGCGTGCGCTGCGCCTACTACGACGTGCTCCAGTTCGAGCGCCGCCAGCAGGACGACGAGACCGTCATCCCCCTCGTCCAGATCACCTTCCGCGAGGTCGAGAAAGGCCCCGAGGTGGACGACAAGTGCGAGAAGGTCTGGGAGTGGCAGCCCGAGAGGTGATGGGTGACGGGCGATAAGTGTTAAGATGTGTGCGCGGCGCCTTGCTTTTTCTTATCACTCATCACTTATCACTTATCACTCCTGCGGAGGTAGAAGAATGCGAGAACTCTTGGCGAAGATGGTGGGGAAGAAGATAGACATGTTCTGCGGCGGCTCGTCGAGCCTGAGGGGCAAACTCGTCAAGGTCGACGAGGGCGTGGCGCACATGGTGGACGAGGACGACCAGATGTTCTACGTCTCCATCGAGCGCATCATCGTCTTCAGCGAGACCAAGTCGGGCGAGCAGCGCGCCGGGTTCGTCGTCGGCTTCCGCCGCTAGGCAGACGCCCATCAAAAGCTTCAGGCCGGCCCCTCCGCGGAGGGCGTCGGCCTGACGTGCTTCGAAATCTTTTAAAGTCTACCTGCCGGCCGCCGCGACGAGCGTCGTCATGGGCACGCGGCGGAAGCCGACGATGCGCTTCGTCCAGTAGTCGTCGAAGCGCGAGTACATGACGCCGTGGCTGGTCGAGGCGTGGTAGAAGCCGTTCTCGTCGGCGACGATGCCGACGTGGCGCAGGTTGTTGAAGAAGACCAGCGTCCCGAACTTGTACTTTTCGTCCTCGGTCGGCGGCGCGAACTCGGCCCAGAGGCTCCGTACGGGGGTGCGCTCGAACGAGACGCCCGCCTGCTGGAAGACGCTCCACACGAAACCCGAGCAGTCGTAGCGACTCGGCCCCGTCGCACCCAGCCTGTAAGGCGTCCCCAGCCGCTCCTCAATCGCGGACAGCATCGACTGCTCGACGAAAGTCATCCTGCCGGTCGGCACACCGAACCGCGGCTTCGAAGCCTCGGGTTCGGGCTCGGCTTCGTCCTCCGGCGCAGACTCCACCACGAAGATGTCGTTTTCGAGGCGCGTGCGCCCCTGGTCTTGCGTCTTGGTCGTGGGCTGCGCCGCGGCGGTCGCCTGGCGCGGGCGCGTGGCGGTCTGCGCCTGCGCGGAGAGCGCCAGAAGGGTCAGCACGGACGCGGCCGCCAGCGTGCGGGGGAACAGTCTGCAAAAATACATCTAGGGGAACGGTCTCCTCTGCCAAATCTACCGAATTGCCTTGGGGTATTGCTTTCTTGAGGTGAGGCACTGGCAAGCCCTTCGGTGCCAACGCCTGAAATCCATACTACACAACACTTACAGACACGACAACAACCAATGTGACTGTTTCGTGACAGCGCAGCGAGTTCTGCTCAAGATTTGGACGGAAAGGGGACGTGACTTTCGTTCATCCTGAAGGCGAAAGGACGGGTTCGGTACGGAAATGGGTGACGCAACTCACATAAACTCTTTTCCCGTAGAAATTTCCGGGCGTGGCGTGATAGCATGCGCCGCCATAAAAGGAGACCGCATTTATGCTTTTCGTCGAGAGCAGTACGGCCGAACTGAGCGTCGAGAGGGGCCTGCGCACGGCCGTCCTCGAAGCGCTGCAAGGGCGCGGGCACGTCCCACTGATCCGCTCGGCGCGGCTGCACCTCTTCGAGCAGGCGGCGGGCGGCGCGGAGCATGCGCGCGAGCTCGAGCGCGCCCTGGACGAGCGCGCCGCGGCCGAAGGCGAGGAGCCGTACGTCCGCGGCGAACTCTTCTGCTTCGAAGACTTCGTACACTACCTCATCTTCGGCGACGGCTTCGGCGGCGCGGGCCTGCGGGCCGGCATCGTCTACGACGCCGAGACGGTCGCGCCGGCCGAGCGGCTCGAAGCCTTCTGCCTTAGCGTCGGAGAGGCTTACAAGGAGGCCGCGGGCGCGGAAGGCGATGCGCCGCGTCTCGTCTGGCGTGCGCGCGAGGGGCACACGCAGGCCGCCGACGGCCAAAGCATGGCGGCAGACTCTCCGCAGCCGTCGGCGCCCACGCCGGAGCGCGCGCGCGGGGTCGAGCTTCTTGAGGACGCGGCCGCGCGCGCCTTCCTACAGCGTCTGGGCGAGGCGCACGCGGACGGGCGCGCCGCGGAGTTCGTCTCGGGCGGGCGCGGGCCGGAGCAGGAGACTCTGGTGGCGAAGCTCTCGGGCGCGGGGCTCGTGCGGCGCGAGGTGCAGGTCAGTTGTCGCAGGGACGGCCATTCGCTCTTCCGACTGCCTTCGACCGAGGCGCTCTCCATCGTCACGGCGAGCAACGCCGTGTGTAGCGTCTGCGGCTCGGCCGTGGCCGACGAGCGCGCGGAAGAGCTGGTGACGCCGACGCCGCTCGCGGACTCTCTGCTTAAGGACGGCACGTGGCTGGTCAACAGTCTGCGCGCGGTGCTCGCGTCCCTGGGCGTGCCCGAAGGGCAGACCGCCCTGCGCCCTTCGGAGGCGGAGGGCGAGGCGCACCTGTTCGCGAACGTTTCCGGCGCGCCCTTCCTCTTCATGCTGCGCGACGGGGATTTCACGGGCGCGCACGCGCGGCGCGCCGTCGAGGGTGAGGCGGAGGCGCAGGCCACGCACGTGGTCGTCGTCGCCGCGGGCAGAGTACACGACGAGGCACGCGCACGCCTGCGAGAGCACGCGAGACGCCGCGCACGCGCGGGCGGCGAGACGGAGGTCGTCTTCGTCGAGGGGCTCGACACGGCCGCCGAAGAGCTTCGGCCGCTGGTCGAGCGCGTCGCGCAGGAGGCGCTCGCGCGCGAACTCTACGAGCTTGACGCGGACGCGGGCTTCGACGTGGGCTACGCGCTCGCCGCGCGCTTCCGCCTCGCGCAGCAGCGCCGCGAAGGTGCCCTCCAAGACCTCGCCGCCTCCGCCGCCGGCGCCCTCGCAGGGGTTCTAAACAGTAGGCAGTAGGCGGTAAGAAGGTTTTGGGTGTTAGGTGCTGGGTGCTGGGGAGGACAAGCTGCTTTTCCCTAACACCTAACACCCAGCACCCAGCACCTTCTTCATTGCCATCTGCCTACTGCTTTATTCCCGTCCACGGCTGCCAATTTGACGCGAAGGTTGAAAGGGGGATTGACAACCGTCCCGCCGTCGCGCGAATCTTATGGCAGCAAGCGCCGCCCCCAAGTGCGGACTAAGCCTACAGCCCTGAAGTTAAGAAGATGAACAACCGCTCTTTTCTGCTCCTGTCTCTGACGGCCGCGGTGTTTGTGCCTGCGCTCGGCGCGCACGCACAACAGGCGGAACCGTCGCCGTCCTTCACGCGTCCCCGCGTCGTCAACGCGGCACAGCAGACTGCCGCGCCCGCCGTTTCGCAGACGCCAGCGCCCGCGCGCGTGCCGCAACAGCCGGTCTCGAACGTTCAGCAGAGCCCGACGCCCGCGCAGTCTCCGGCGCAGCCCGCGCCGACGGCCGTGCCGCAGTACGTGTCGCCGTCAGTGCCTTTGCAGCCGGCGCACCCGCCTTCACTCTCGAAGTTCCGCGAGCGCACGGCCGAGGCGCAGAAGCTCCTCAAAGCGCGCCTGACGCCCACGTCGTTTACGCCCAACACGGCCTTCGTCACGCTCGCCGCGCTCGAAGACGGCACGTCGAAGATTCACACGCTGAGCCTGCCGAAGGAGACCTTCCTCAAGGCGGGGACGGACGTGGTGCTTTCGACGACGCAGGGCCTGAACGTGCGCCTGCAGGTCGTCCGCCCGAACTACGTCAACACGGCCGTCGTCCTCTCCGACGCCGCGACGGGCAGGCAGCTGACGCCGCTCGTCGTCGAGTACCCCATCGAGAAGTTCGGGCGCTTCCGCGAGATGGCCTACTACACTTCGGCGCACCCGGCGCTCGTCTCGCCGGAGGTGTCGAAGCACGGGCAGAGTTACGTCCGCAACATGCTCGACCTCGCCGCGCAGCGCCTCAAGGACAAGGGCAAGATCATCTCGCCCGAGACCGTCGACATCGCCGAGCGGCTCTGCCTCGTCGAGCACGTCGACCACGACCGCTACCGCCGCGAAGACCGCAAGCGGCTCTTCGAAGAGGTCTACGCGCTCTACGCCCTGAACGAGCTGGACACGTACCGCTACTCGGTCAGCTCGGCGGGCGCGGGCGGGATGGTGCAGATGATCGCGCCGACGTACCAGTTGGTTCGGCAGGCGCACCCGGGCGTCGGCCTCAACCCGGACTTCGTCGCGGGGATGCGCAACCACGGCAACGCGCTCGAAGCGATGCTGCTCTACATGCAGGACACCTGGAACGGTTTGGCGCTCAACGAGGACGTGCTCGAAGCCCTGGCGAACAGGACGGCGACGAGGGCCGAGTTGGCCGCCGCCGGCTACAACTCGAACCCCGCGCGCCTGCCGCAATACCTCCGCCGCGGCGGCACGGCGTGGAAGGCTTTGATTCCGCGCGAGACGCAGATGTACCTGTCCATCTACTCTTCCGTCGAATCGCTCATGCAGTTCAAGAACCGCGGCAGCGACTCGGCCCAGCCGACGCCGCAGAAGCAGGCGAGCACAAACTAAGGCTTTAACCGCAGAGACACAGAGGCACAGCTTGGAGTTCATGACTCAACAAGCTGTGCCTCTGTGTCTCTGCGGTTAATTGCTTTGACTTGAGTCTCGTTCGAGCGAGGCGCGATCCCAGTCGGCGTTGTCGGCGGCGGCCTCGTAGGTGGTCTGAAGGAATTTGAGGAGCGCGGCGTCCGGGTCGTCTGCGGTGCGGACGGCCTCGTAGGGGAGGACGAACTCTTTGAAGTCGTTGTTGTAGTAGCCGGCCTCGGGGCCGACGCGCGCGGCGTTGAAGCCTTCCGGCTCGGGGTAGGCGTAGGAGTAGAAGATCGGCTCGGGCAGCGCCGGGCCGCCGGGCCAGAAGCCCGCGCTCGAGACTTCGTGCGAGTAGGCCTCGCGCGTGATGGAGTCGGCGACGCCGGGCGTGCCCGGGTGTTCGGGCGCGCGGCGGCCGGAGAAGCGCGTGACGGCGAGGTCGAAGCTGCCCCAGAAGAAGTGGACGGGGCTGCACTTGCCCGCGAAGCCCGAGCGGAACTGCTGGAAGACGCGCTCGGCCTGCACCAGCGCGCGCCAGAAGCGGTTCGCGTACTCCGCGTCGTAAGACCTGTGCGTCTCGTCCCGCTCGAAAGGGACGGGGTCGGGCACCTCAACCGGCGTCGTCCAAATCTTCACCTCCAGCCCGAGCTCTTTCAACAGGGACGTGAACTCGCCGTAGAAGTCCGCGACCGTGCGCGGCGCGAGCTTGAGTTCACGTGAGTCGCCGTCGTGCGTCTCGATGACGAGCTTGTGATCTCTGAAGTCGAAGTCGACCTGAAACGTCCTCTGCCCGTGCGGCATCGGCGAGGTCGTCAGGCCGCGCGACGTGACGTAGAGCGGCACCTGCCACCAGTGGTTCACGTGCGGCGCCTGCGCCAAACGCACCTTGCCCACCACCTGCGTCCACATGTGCAGCGTCGCCAGGGTCTCGCGCCACTCTTCGAAGGGGAGCGCGGGCCACGCGCCGTCTGCGTCGGGAGAAGTCATCGGTTCGCTCCTTTTTGTCGGTCAACTCAATCGCCGTACTGCAAGCTCTCGCCGAGCGTCGGGTCGGGCAGCGCGTCGCGGCGCGAGTCGTCGGCGTACTGAAGTTTGTAGAGGCGCCAGTAGAGGTCGCGGCGGGCGAGGAGCTGCTGGTGCGTGCCGCGCTCGCGCAGCTCGCCGTGGTGCAGGACGAGTATCTGGTCGGCGCGCTGGACGGTCGAGAGGCGGTGCGCGACGACGATGGAGGTGCGGTCGCGCAGCACGCGCTCGATGGCCTGCTGGATGAGCTGCTCCGTCTCGGTGTCGATGGAGCTGGTCGCCTCGTCGAGGATGAGGAGCGCCGGGTCGAAGGCGAGGGCGCGCGCGAAGGAGATGAGCTGCTTCTGCCCGACCGAGAGGCCGGCGCCGCGCTCGCGCACCTCGGACTTGAAGCCCTCGGGCAGGCGCTCGACGAAGCCGTCGGCGCGCACCTCCCGCGCGGCCCAAGCGATGCGCTCCTCGCTGATGTCTGCGCGCCCGAGGCGGATGTTGCCCTCGACCGTCCCGCTGAAGAGGAACACGTCCTGCAGGACGACCGCGAAGTTCTCACGCAGCGCCTTCAAGTCCCACTCGCGCACGTCCACGCCGTCCAGAAGCACCTGCCCGCGCTGCACGTCGTAGAAGCGCATGAGGAGGTTCGTGATCGTCGTCTTCCCCGAACCCGTGTGGCCGACGAGCGCGACCGTCTCGCCCGGCTCGGCCGTGAACGACACGTCTTTGAGAACCCAGTCCTCGCCCTTGTAGGCGAACCAGACGTTGCGGAACTCGACGCGGCCACGCGCGCGGCCCGACTTCTTCGGCTCGGCCGGCGTCGTGATGGCGACGGGAATGTCGAGCGTGCGGAAGATGCGCTGCGAGGCGACGAGCGCCGCCTGGAAGACGTTGTACTTGTCCGAGATGTCGCGGATGGGCTGGAAGAGCCTCTGCGAATACTGGATGAAGGCGACGAGCGCGCCGATGGAGAGGACTTCGCGCGCGGGCGTGTTCTGCATCACGCGGTACCCGCCGTACCAGACGATGAGCGCGACGCCGAGCGAGCCGATGAGGTCGACGAGCGGGAAGAAGACCGCGTAGTAGAAGATGGTCTCGATGTTGGCCTGGCGGTAGTCGTCGTTCGCCTCGTGGAACTGGCCGAGGCTCTTCTCCTCGCGGTTGAAGATGTGGACGGTCTGCGCGCCCGAGATGTGCTCCTGCAGGAACGAGTTGATGCGCGCCAGCTTCGTCCGGACGAGGTCGTAGCCGCGCCGCGCGTGCTTGCGGAACCAGGTCGTCGCCGCGAAGAGCAGCGGCACCGTGACGAGCGCGACCAGGGTCAGACGCCAGTCCATCCACGCCATGAAGCCGACGATGGCGAAGACCATCAAAACGTCGCCCAGGCCCTCGATGACGCCCGAGGTGAAGAGCTCGTTGAGCGCGTCCACGTCGGACGTGAGCCGCGTCATGACGCGGCCGACGGGGTTGCGGTCGAAGTAGGCGACCTCCTGGCGCTGGAGCTTGTCGTAGAGTTCGGCGCGCAGGTCGTACATGACGTGCTGCCCGACCGACTGGAAGAGCACGGCCTGCAGGTAGGAGACGAGCATCTGCAGGAGCTTCACGCCGAGGAAGACGAGCGCGAGCCACTGCAGGCCCGAGAGGCTCTTCGGGATGATGTACCAGTCGAGGGCGTACTGGAAGAACTTCGGCTCGACCACGCCGAGCGCGTTGACGAAGAGCGTCAGCAGGAGCGCGGGCGCGATGAGGCGACGGTACGGCCGCAGGTAGCGCACCAGCCGCCACGCGCTCCCGCGGTCGAACTTCTTGAGCGCCTCCTCCTCGTGAAACTGTTGGACTGTCGCCGACATACCTTAAGCCCTTGGGAAGTGTAGCAGCAGCGCGACCGCGCCGACGGCTATGATGCCGAAGGAGAAGACGTTCCCGGTCACCAGCGCGGCCCCGAGGCCGACGAGGGCCGCGGCCTCGGCGAGCGCGAACCCGACGACGTTCGCCGATTGGGTAGCACCCGGCCGCCCGTCAGACTTCGCGAGCATGCTCTTCCTGACCGCGAACGACAGGAAGGCGCAGACGAGGCTCGTCACGAGGAGCGGCCCGAGCCAGACGTTGACCTCCGTCGCCTCGACGTTCGTCGGATGTGGGTCGCGGAGGGACATCCAGCCGAGCAGGAAGTAGCCCCCCACGGCCGCCATCATCGCGAACCAGATGATGCGCGCGGCGCGGAGGCGCGACTCTGAACTCTCCCGCGTCTGTCGCTCAAACATGGCCCAGTCCGTCCAAGGCTAACTCGCCGCCAATTCCTCTTCGAGCAACTGGCGCTCGTAGAGGTCTGCGTACTCGCCGCCGAGCGCGAGCAGCTCCTCGTGCGTGCCGCGCTCGACGATGAGCCCCTCGTCGAGCACGCAGATCAAGTCCGCGTCGCGGACGGTCGAGATGCGGTGCGAGACGATGAGCGACGTGCGCTCGCGCATCACGCCGCGCAGGCGGCCCAGGATTTTCTCCTCCGTATAGGTGTCCACGGCCGAGAGCGCGTCGTCGAGGATGAGGATGCGCGGCTGGCGCATGACGGCGCGCGCGATGGCCGTGCGCTGCTTCTGCCCGCCCGAGAGCGTGATGCCGCGCTCGCCGACCAGCGTGTCGAAGCCGGCGGGGAACTCGCGCACGTCGTCGGCGAGGCCCGCGATCTCTGCCGCCCACTCGACCTCGGCGCGCTCGGCCCGCCGGACGCCGAAGGCGACGTTCTCGGCCAGCGTGTCGCTGAAGAGGAAGGTCTCCTGCGGGACGTAGCCGATGGCCGAGCGCAGCTGAGCCAGGGGGTACTCGCGCACGTCCACGCCGTCGACGAAGACGGTGCCGGGCGGCGGCTCGACCACGCGCGGCAGGAGATTCATCAGGGTGGACTTGCCCGAGCCCGTGCGGCCGACGAAGGCGACCGTCTGCCCTGCCTCGATGGTCAAGTCGACATCTCGCAGCACCGGCGGCGAGTGCTCGCCGTAGGCGTAGGTCAGGTGCCGGAACTCGATGCGGCCGCGGACGGGCGGCTGCTCCCTGACCGTGGACGCGTCCCTGATGGCCGGCTCGACGGCGAAGATGGCGTTCATGCGCTTGAGGCTCGCCGTGCCGCGCTGGTAGAGGTTGACGACGTAGCCGAGCGCGATGAGCGGCCAGATGAGCCGCATCAGGAACAGCGTGAACTCGACGAACTGCCCCTCCGTCATCTCGCCGCGCACGGCGAGGATGCCGCCGTACCAGACGATCAAGACCATCCCGAGTCCGATGACGAACTGGATGAGCGGGCGCATCACGGCCGAGATGCGCACCAGCCCGAGGTTGCGCGTCATGTACTCGTGGTTGAGCGTCTTGAAGGCCGCGACCTCGGCGTCCTCCTGCGCGTAGGCGCGCACGACCCGCACGCCCGAGATGTTCTCCTGCGCGCGCGCCGTGATCGAGGAGAAGAACTCCTGAATCTTCTCGAAGCGGACGTGCACCTGCTGGCCGAAGTATTTGACGGTGAGCGAGACGAGCGGCATCGTCACCAAAAGCAGCAGCGTCAGGCGCACGCTGATGCGCAGCATCAGGGGGAGGATGATGAGGACGATGAAGACCGTCTGGAGCGTGTACATCACCATCGGCCCCGCGAGCTGGCGGACGGCGGCGAGGTCGTTGGTGGCGCGCGCCATTAGGTCGCCCGTGCGGTGCTCCTGGAAGAAGGTGAGCGGCTGTTTTTGCAGGTGCGCGTAGAAGTCCTGGCGCAGGTCGTACTCGACGTGGCGCGACATGCCGATGAGGAGGCTGCGCTGCAGGTAGAGGAAGGCGCCGCTCACGACGCGGACGCCGATGATGATGAGCGCGAAGCCCGTGACCTTCGTCCAGGTCGGGCCGGAGCGCAGCGCGTCCACGGCGCGCCCGACGTAGACCGGCTCCAGCACACCGATGACCACCGAAGCCAGGATGCACAAGACGCCGACGACGAGTGACTTCTTGTACGGGCGGAAGTAGAAAGCGAATTTTCGCAGGTCGTCCATGAGATTCGACGCCTATGATGCGCGATTTCCGCCCCCAAAGACAAACGGCCGTGAAGGAGAGTAGGCAGTAGGCAGTTGAAGGCAGAAAGAGTTAACGAAACGGAGGCGGCGAGCAGAGTCTCGCCGCCTCCGTTTCATTTAACCACTTTCTTAACCCGCTAACTGCCTACTGCCTACTTTATTACGAAGGGTTACACGCCTCGTGCGCGTCCGTCGGCGCTTCGGCCTTGACGGCGTTGTAGATTTCGCAGGTCTCGTGCGTGGGGAGGACGGGTTCGTACGGCATCGAGAAGATGTCCTCGGGCGGCAGCTCCTCCGTCGAGCAGACCTTGTTGCGCCCCGTGCGCTTGGCGAGGAAGAGCGCGCGGTCTGCGCTCGTCACCAGCAGCTCGCGCGAGCTGGCGTCGTGGGGGAAGGTCGCCACGCCGAGCGAGGCCGTGATGCACCCCACCCCCGGCACCTCCGTCCGCTCGATGCGCGAACGCAGCCGCTCGGCGACGACCCGCGCGCCCTCGTGGCCGGCCTGCGGGAGGATGATGGCGAACTCCTCGCCGCCGTAGCGCGCGGCCGTGTCCACGCCGCGCACCTCCTCGCGCAGGGCGCCCGCGAGGATGCGCAGGGCGGCGTCGCCCGCGTCGTGCCCGTGCTTGTCGTTGACCTGCTTGAAGTGGTCGATGTCTAAAAGGATGAGCGAGACGGGCTGGCGCATCCGGGTCGCGAGGTGCAGGTCGCGTTCGAGCTGAATCTCGAAGAAGCGCCGGTTGAAACAGCCGGTGAGGGCGTCGGTCAGCGCCTGGTGCTGCATCTGCTCGAAGAGGCGCGCGTGGTTGACGGCGACGGCGACCTGGTCGGCCACCGTGCGCAGGAGCATCACCTCGTTCTCCTGCCAGAGCCTTTGCTGGTCGTCCGAGGTGACCATCAGCACGCCCATCGTCCGTTCGCGGTAGAGGACGGGCACGGCCGCCGCCGGGCGCGCGTCCGACGCGTCGGCCTCGGCCGATCCGTCGTGCACGTAGGTCTTGAAGTGCCCGCGCAGGCGCACGCCGAGCGCCCCGATGTCGCCGAGCATCTCGGCCCGCGCGTCCTCGTTGTCGCGCTCCTCGTCGCGGAAGTACCAGGTGGTCAGGGAGGGCTGGCCGTGCTCGCCTTCGACGTTGAGCGCGCTCGACTCGGCGCCCAGCGCGCGCCCGACCTCGTTAACGGTCGTCTGGAGGACGCTCGGCAATTCGAGCGTGCTCCGGATGGCGGTCGAGATGCGGTTGACGGCGATCTCGCGGACGGCCTGCTCCTGGAGCAGGCGCGCGAGCTTGGTCGTCACCGAGACGGTGAGCTGGAGCGAGGTCGTCTTCGGCACGCAGGTGCGGACGGCCTTCGAGAAGAGGTGCGCGCGGTCGGGAATCTCGGCCGTGACCCGCGCCATCAGGTATTCGAGCGCCGAGTAGACGATGTCCGGCTCGAACGACCAGATGACCTCGTCGCCGGCCGACTCCTGCCCCTCCTCGTCCTCGGCGCGCACCGAAGCCATCAGCGCCGAGAAGCGCGCGTCGGCGATGACGACGAAGCGCTCCCTGAAGTTCGCCTCGCCGGTCTTGTTCAGGAGGATCGGCTCGCGCCCGGTGTCGCAGGAGAGCTGGGCCGTGCAGAGCGCGTCCTCGGGCGCCGTCAAGAAGAAGGCGTAGCGCGCGAGCCGCCCCACCTCGCGCACGCGCGAGACCTCACGCAGGGGGCGCTGCGCCTCCGGCAGGAGACTCTCGACCACGAGCGCCGCCAGGTTGTTCTCCAGAACCACGTCCTCGAAATAGCGGTGGAGCTGCACAATGGTAGGCTCCGCGCAACGGACGGGTGTCAGTTGGCGTGAGTGTTGTGCGAGCAGGGCGCTGTAGAGCGAGAGCATTGGCATTCCCGGCCGGAATGGGGAAAGGGTGGACGAGATTTCCGTGGATACAAAGAAGGCACCAGACCTTTAAGCAGGTCTAGTGGCAAACACATTTTGGCATAAGGCAAATGTGTTTGTCTACGCATTTTTCGGCCAAACTGCGTAGTTGTTTAGAAGGTTGCGCGTCCGTTCGCGGACATAATTTTAGGACGGGATTAGGCGGGTTCGGGATTTAAGTCTGTATGTAGTAAGTCATTGTGGCGGTTGCAATAATTTCTGCGCCGGAGTCGCGGGCCTCGACCGAGAGGATGCAGACGCGTCGGCCGCGACGCAGGACACGCGCTTCGGCCTCGATGCGGCCGGCGGAGGCGGGCTGTAGGAAGTGCACCGTGAGGTCTACGGTGACTGTGCGAGCCTCCGGCCCGATGACGGTGTGGACGGCGAAGGCGGCCGCCGTGTCGAGCAGGGAGACGACGGCGCCGCCGTGCATGATGCCGCCCATCCGCGTCAGCTCCTCGCGCACGTCCACGGCGAAGGCGGCCGAGCCGCGCCCGGCGCGGACGAACTCGAAGCCGAGCAGCCCGACGTAGGGCACGCCCGCGAAGGTCTCGCGCAGCCGCGCCAACTCCTCGGCCGAAAGCTCCTGCGAGTCCGGCCCGCTCACGAGCCGTAAATCCCGGTGCCTTCGAGCGGCTCGACGATGACGGCCGAGCCGTAGGCGAGGACTTCGGTGACGCCGGTCGCGATCTCGGTCGCGTCGTAGCGCGCGCCGATCACGGCGTTGGCGCCGACCTCGGTCGCGTGCTGAATCATGATCTCGAAGGCCTCGCGCCGCGCCTGCTCGCAGAGGTTCGTCCAGGCGGTGATGTTGCCGCCGACGAGCTGGTTGAAGACGGCGCCGATGTTGACGAAGAGGTTGCGCGAGCGGACGACGATGCCGCGCACGACGCCGAGGTTCTGCCGGACGCGGTAACCCGGAAGCTCGAACGCGGTCGTCACCATCTGCCCGGAGACGGTCATCTTCGGATCGCTGATGGCGTAGGGCGCGCGGGTCTGTGGCTGCTGGTCGCTCATGTCTGTTCCTCCGCGTCAGTCTCCGAAGAGGCTGGGCTGTTTGTCTCCGACCTCGCCGCCGGCCTCGTACTCTTCGGGCGTCCAGCGGTAGCGCGCGAGGTCGCAGCGCCCCTTCTCGTTGAAGACGACGCCTTCCGAGACGAGCATGCGCTGCTGGAGGTCGGGCGGGACGATGACGCGGCCCGTCGAGCAGGCGCCCTGCGCGTTGATGACGCGCTGCCAGGGGACGGTTTGGTCGGCCGAGTGCATGACGAAGCCGACGGTGCGCGCCGTGTAGCCCTCGCCGAGAATTTCGGCGAGCTGCCCGTAGGTCATCACGCGCCCGGAGGGGATGCGCCGCACGATCTCGAAGACGCGCTCGCGGTAGCCGCGCGAGTTCACGTCCACGCCCGCGGCCTGCGCGTCGCTCCTGTCGTTACTCATCCGGGGGTTCTTCCTCCTGCCAGCGTTTCTTGAAAGTCTTGCGGCGCTCGCCCCACCACGCGCGCCACTCTTCGATTGCGCGTTCGCGCTCTGCCCGCGGAGCCGCGGGGCGGAAAGAGAGTCAGGTGTCGGTCGCGTCGCGCAGGCACATCTCGGCGATGAAGCGCGTCCGCAGGTCTTCGCTCGCGAGCAGGTCGATTAACTCCGGAACCTTACGACGCGACACGCGCGCGCGCTCGGCCGCGAACTCCGTGCGTGTCATGCGCTGGTATACGTCGGTCACGGCGCGCGGGTTTAACTTCTCAGGACGGCGCGCGCGGGGGCGCCGTCGCCGCTGCCGGCGGCGATCTTGAGCGGCAGGCAGCAGAGGTCGTAGAGGCCGGGCGCAACCGCGCGCAGGTCGAGCCCTTCGACGATGACGACGCCGGCCGAGAGCAGCGCGAGGTGCGTCCCGAAATCTTCGGAGCCGAACTTCTCGACCGAGAGGTAGTCGAAGCCGACGAGTCGCACGCCCGCGGCGACGAGCGCGCGCGCGGCCGCCGGCTCGATGTAGGCGAAGTCTTCGCGGAACTGCCCGCGCGGGTTCTCCCAGAAGGCGGAGTTGCGCGTCTTGAAGAGCACGCGCGTCGCGCCTTGCAGGCGTTCGGGCCGGACGTGGCTTTCGTCGACCGCGTCGGCCTCCTTCGGAATCTCGACGACGAGCGCGGGGCCGACGAGCGCTTCGAGGGGCAGGGAGATGATGCCGGGCGCGCCCTGGATGAAGTGCGAAGGGGCGTCGATGTGCGTCCCGGTGTGCGCGCCGAAGTGCAGCACGGACACGTTCGCCTTGTCGCCGCGCGCAATCGCGCTCCACGCGGAGACCTCGATGCCGGGGTCGCCGGGATACGTCGGCGTCTCGCCCGGCGCAATCGCCACGCTGATGTCGTAGACGGGCATAGGATGAAGGGTGCTGGGTGCTGGGTGCTGGGTGCTGGGTAAAGACAAGTTCCGCTCTTCTTCACCCAGCACCCAGCACCCAGCACCCAGCACCCCGTCATGGTACGGTCGGGCACGGGGGCTGTCAACGGAGGCCGGCGGGCGAGAAAAGATGTTGACAACGGCGGCCCGCGGGAATATCGTGCCCCCGTTTCTGCCGCCTCGCACTCTCACGTCCGACCTCAAAACGGAAAGGAGCCACGTGTATGGATCCGCAAGTCGTGAGCCTCGACGCTCAGCACTGCCTGGCCATCGCCACCGCTTTCATCGCCATCATCGGGGCCTGCGCCTCTCTCATCGCCGGCGCCAACGGCAAGGCCGAGAGCCTGACGAAACGCATACACGAGGCGGCCAGGGAGTTCCGCGATGAGAAGCGGGAAGGGGACGACGCCCGCTGCCGGAAACTCAAGAAGCAGATCGACTACTACGACCAGCGCTACCGGATGGTGCAGCGCGCACAGCGCCGACTCCTCTTCACCACCGGCGTCTTCATCGTCTGCCTCGCCACCTTCATCTGCCTCGCCCTCTACGGCAGCTTCCAGGGCATCAGGGATGTGACGAAGGACGCGACGTTCGGCCCCTTCGCGCGCTACCTGCTCGCGGGCATCGGGTTCGGCGTCGCCGGCGGGTCGCTGGTCATGCTGCACGCCATCTTCTTGCACTTCCGGGAGGTGTGGCTGTCCTACGGGGCGCTCCACATCGAGATGAGCGACTGCAAGGCCGGCGTCGAGCCCGCGCAGCAGGAGCCCGCCGCGCCCGCCCCGAAGTCGCCCGGCAGACTGTGGGCGGCGTTATCCAGCCTCATGCCGTTCCGGCGGCACGCGCGTCCTTAAAGCCCTACAGCTAACCTCGAATCCGAATCAGAGCCTCGGGCCGCGCGGGCGGCCTGTTGCGGGGCCGTGCGCGCGTGGGTTAGCATCGGGCGTTGAGTTGCCTCGCGTCGACGGAGAAGTTTTTGAGGAGCGATTTGCAGAGAGAGTCTTGGTCGGGCGGCGCGCCGCGCGTGGCCGCGTCGAGCTATTTGAACACGGCGCCGCTCGTCTGGAGCTTCGCGCGAGGCCGCCGGCGCGGCGAGGTCGAGCTCGTCACCGACACGGCGCCCGCGCGCTGCGCGGACATGCTCGCGCGCGGCCAGGTCGAGGCGGCGCTCGTCCCCGTCATCGAGTACCAGCGCCTGCCCGAGACGGCCGTCGTCCCCGGCGTCTGCGTCGGCGCGCGCCGGGAGGTGCACAGCGTCGTCCTCGTCACGCGCGGGAAGAGTCTCGAAGAGGTCGAGTCGGTCGCGCTCAGTATCGAGTCGCGCACGTCGGCCGCGCTGGTCGAGGTCGTCTTCCGCGAGTTCGTCGGCCGCGCGCCGCGACTCGAACCGTTCGTGCCGCAGCTCTCCGACATGCTCGAACGCCACGACGCCGCGCTCGTCATCGGCGACCCGGCGATGACGTTCGACCGACGGGCCTTGCGCGTCTACGACATGGCGGCGTTGTGGCGTGAGTTCACGGGACTCGGCTTCGTCTTCGCGATGTGGATGGCCGACGCGAACGCGTCCGAACTGGTTCGGGCCGTAGACTTCGCCGCCGCGCGCGACGAGGGTCTCGCGGCCGTAGAGGAGATCGCCGCCGGGTACGAAAGGGAACTCGGGCGGCCCCGCGCGGAACTTGTCCGGTATCTCACCGAGAACATCTCCTTCGAGCTGAACGAAGAGATGCGCGCCGGCCTCGAACTCTACTTCCAGCTCGCACACAGGCACGGAGTCATACAGTCGCTCCGCCCGCTTAAGTTCCTCGGCACGGGTGATGCGTAAGTTCGAAGTGAGACCCGACGGCCGCCGTTCTTCCTGAAATGGCGCGACCGCGGTCTGGCAGAATGCGGATTTGAGATTTTAGATTTGAAATTTGCGATAAGACGATGACAGACATTCAACCCATACTCGACCGGGTGCTGGGCGGCGGGCGCATGACGGCCGAAGAGTGCGCGACGCTGCTTGAGTCTTACGACGTGGCGCGCATGGGCGTGGCGGCCGACGAAGTGCGGAGGCGCAGGCACCCGTCCGGCGTCGTCACGTACATCATCGACCGGAACATCAACTACACGAACGTCTGCAACGTCGTCTGCACCTTCTGCGCCTTCTACCGGCGGCCGGGCAAGCCCGACACGTACGTCCGCACGCTCGAAGACATCTGCCGGCGCATCGACGAGACCATCGCGCTCGGCGGGACGGGCGTCTTGATGCAGGGCGGCCTGCACCCGGACTTCGGCATCGAGTGGTACGAAGACCTCCTGCGCACGCTGCACGCGCGCTACCCCGATTTCCAGCTCCACTGCTTCTCGCCGCCCGAGATACACAACATCCACCTCATCTCGAAGCTCTCGTACGAAGAGATAATGAGGCGTTTGAAAGAGGCCGGCCTCTACAGCATGCCGGGCGGCGGCGGAGAGATTCTGGACGACGAGGTGCGCAAGCGCGTCTCCACCAAGTGCACGACCGACGAGTGGCTCGCGGTGATGCGCGCCGCGCACCGAGTGGGCCTGCGCACGACGGCGACGATGATGTTCGGCATCGGGGACACGACCGTCCACCGCGTCCGACATTTGCAAAGAATCCGAGACCTGCAGGACGAGACGGGCGGCTTCACGGCCTTCATCCCCTGGACGTTCCAGCGCGAGAACACGGCGCTCGGCCGCAAGATCAAGGAGGAGCTGACGGGCATAGACTACCTGCGCATGCTCGCCGTCTCGCGCCTCTTCCTCGACAACGTCGAGCACATACAGTCCTCCTGGCTGACGCAGGGGTTGAGGCTCGGCCAGGTGGCGCTCCGCTTCGGCGCCGACGACATGGGCTCCATCATGATCGAGGAGAACGTCGTCTCGGCCGCGGGCGCGCACAACGAGGCCGACGAGAAGATGCTCCGCTACCTCATCCGCGAGGCCGGCTTCCGCCCGCAGCAGCGCGACATCCTCTACCAACACGTCAACCGCGAGGAGTCCGCCAGACAGGACGCCTCCGACTCCGCCACCCTCCGCGAGCTGACCGTCGCCTTCGCCGACTAAGGATGAAGGATGAAGGATGAAAGCCACACTGCTTTTCATCCTTCATCCTTCATCCTTCATCCTTTCGGATGATACAATCCAGTTTCCCGGTTTTAGTCTAAGGGTTTTGGCGGACTCGCGGGGTAGGGGTTTATCTAAGCAGCGTCCCCGGCAACGGTCACGGCTCCTTCATGCTTTACGACTTTGAGTTGGCCGGAAGGCGTGTGCGGCTGTGGCGGCGCAGGGGCGAGAGTTTCGGGCACGTGCTGATGAAGGCGCTCGGGTTCGCGATGTTCGTGGGCGAATACCCGAACCTTGAAATAGAGCTGCCGGTGGGCCTGCGCTACAAGCCAGACCTCGTCTCTTTGAACGAGGGCGAAGGCGGCCGCCCCCGCGCGGGCGCGCGCTTCCACTTCTGGGGCGAGTGCGGGATGGTCTCGATGCGCAAGGTCGCCTGGCTCCTCAAGCACGGCGACGCCGAACGCCTGGTGCTCTTCAAGACGGGCGCGGGCGTCAAGGCCTACACGCGCGAGCTGCGCGACTCGGTCGAGCCGCGCTACCGCGGCCGAGGCCGCCTGACGCTCGTCAACTTCGCGCCAGACATCGCGGAGCTCGCGGCCGAGCGCAGAATCGAAAGAGTCCCGGCGAATTGGTACGAGAAGGTCATCGTTTAGGCGGCGGGCGATGTACGTCAAATTCGAATACACGGAAGACGATTTAGTCAATGCCTGCGAGCGCTTCCTGTCGCGCTCGAAGACAGTCCGCTCCGCGCGCGTGAAGGGCGTCGTCTACTCCGTCGTCACGATGGCAATCATCATCGGCTGCGCCGCAGTCGGCGTCGGGTACGGGGCGGCCGTGGTGGGCGCGGCCGCCGGGTTATTCGTGCTGGCCTACCAGCAGCTAAACTACCGGGACTCTTTGCGCGGAAGGCTGCGCAAACACATCCGCGAGCAGCACGGGCAGTTCGGGACGGATGTCTGCGAGGTCGAGTTGACGCCCGTCGGCGTCTGCGTCAGGCAGTGCAGGATGCAGGTCACGTACGAGTGGGAGGTCGTCGAAGAGATGACGGCGTCGGCCGACTCGGTAGACATCTACACGCGTCACGGCGGCGGCGTCATCGTCCGCGCGCGCGCCTTCGAGGACGCGGGAGAGATGTCGCGGTTCATGGACACGGCGGCAGGGTACATCGAGCTCTCGCGTGCTTCGGCCGCGCCGGACGACGGCATTGCGGAGGGGAGACGGGTTGGCGGCGTACTCAAACATGGGTGACGAGATCGACATCCGCGAATGCACGACGGTCGAGGAGTTCGACCAGTGCGTGCGCCTGCAACGCGAGGCGTTCGGGCTGCCCGACCTTGAGCTGTCGCCGCGCCGCCACCTCATCGTCGCGCGCAGCGCGGGCGGCTTCACGCTCGGCGCGTTCGACGGCGGGCTGATGGTCGGCTACGTCCTCAACCAGATCGCCGTGCGCCGAAGTCCCTTGACCGGGGTTGAGGAGCCTTGCGGCTACTCGCACATGATGGCCGTGGCGAAGGAGTATCAGAACCGCGGCGTCGGCGCGCGCCTGAAGTGGGCGCAGCGCGCGCGCGTGCTCTCGGAGGGGCGGCGCTTCATACGCTGGACTTGGGACCCGATGCAGTCGCGTAACGCGCACTTCAACCTCAACCGGCTCGGCGTCGTCGTCCGCAGCTACGCCCCGAACTACTACGGCACGGACTACTCGACCACGACGGGCAAGTTCGGCGAGCCGCTCGGACTCGACAGCGACCGCCTCGTGGCCGAGTGGGACTTGGACGCCCCGCGCGTCGAAGCGCTCGCGCGCGGTGGTTCGCCCGAACCTTTGGGCGTGCCCGAAGCCTCGGTCGTCATCCCCCCGAACTGGGGCGCGCTCGTCCGCGAAGACCCTTCGGCCGCACGCGAAGAACTGCTCCGCGTCCGCACGGAGTTCAAGGCGGCCGCGGCCGCCGGCCTCGTCTGCGCCGCCTTCGAGCGCGACTCGGCGCGGCCGCGATACCTGTTTTATAGGTGCTAGGTGCTGGGTGCTGGGTGCTGGGGAAGAACCGGGTTTTTACCCAGCACCCAGCACCCAGCACCCAAAACCCAAAGACATGTCTTTCACACGCTTCGACCGCTACGTTGACCGGCACGCGCGCTCCTTCGTGGAGCGCTTGCAGGAGCTGTGTCGCATGCCTTCGGTGGCGGCGCGCGGGACGGGGATGCGCGCGGTGGCCGAGAAGGTCGAGCAGTTGTTGCAGCGCGTCGGCACGGGCACGCGCTCTTTCAAAATCGGCAGCGGCTTCCCCATCATCTACGGCGAGTGCGGCGCGGGGGAGCGCTGCTTCCTCGTCTACGGGCACTACGACGTGCAGCCCGTCGGGCAGTTGACCGAGTGGTCGTCGGGGCCTTTCGCCGCGGTGGTGGACGACGGCAAGCTTCGGGCGCGCGGGGCCTCGAACAGCAAGGGCGACTTCGTCGCGCGCGTCGCGGCGGTCGAGGCGTACCAGAAGACTTACGGCAAGCTGCCCGTCTGCCTCCGCTTCCTGGTCGAGGGCGAGGACGGCTTGGCGAGCCCGAGCCTCTACCGCTTCGCCGCCGAGAACGCGGAGCTTCTGCGCGCGGACGGCTGCATCTGGGACGACGGCTACAAGGACACGCGCGACCGCCTCGTCATCAACCTCGGCTTCAAAGGCATCGCCTTCCTCGAGCTGCGCTGCTACGGCGCGCGCACAGACCTGCACTCGAAGTGGGGCGGCATCGTCCCGAACCCCGCGTGGCGTCTGGTGCAGGCGCTCGCCACCGTGCTCTCGCCCAAAGGCGTCATCACCATCGACGGCTTCGGCTCGCACGTCGCGCCGCTCACCTCGGAAGACCGGCAGATGTTGAAGAGCATCGAGCTCGACGAGGCGGGCCTGCGCCACGAGTTCCGCATCGGCTCGTGGCTCCACGGCATGACGGGGAGGGAGCTGGCGAAGGAGTTGATCTTCGGCCCGACCTGCACCATCTGCGGGATACGCACCGGCCACACCGAGGCCGGCGCGAAGACCGTCCTGCCCGGCGCGGCCACCGCGCGACTCGACTTCCGGCTCGTGCCCGACCTGACGCCCGACCTGATCATCGGGCTGCTGCGCAAGCACCTCGACAAGCGCGGCTTCCAGGACGTGGAGATCATCGAGCTGGGTTCGGCCCCTTACGCGAAGTCTTCGCCCTCGTCGATGGTGGCGCGCGCGGCCATCGAGGCGGCGGGCGAGGTCTACGGCCGCGAGCCGCTCGTCTACCCGCTCGACCCGGCGAGCGGCCCCGTCGGCGCCGTCTGCGGCGCGAACCAGCCGCCGATGCCAGTCGTCTCCTTCGGCGTCAGCTACTTCGGCTCCAACCCGCACGCGCCCGACGAGAACATCCGCCTCGACGACTTCATCCAGGGCATCAAATACTTCGGCCGCGTCATCCACCGCCTCGCCGCCCTCGAAGAAGAACCCGAACCGCCCAAGCGCGCCCGCGAACCCATCGCCCTGCTCAACAAGTAGACCCGCCCCTACAGTTTTGAAGCGGACTCGCTTATGATGGGCGCGACCGTTCCAACTTTAACTTCCGGGTGTGACCGCCGACTTGCCGACCGCAGCCAAGAGCATCGAAGCCGAAATTATTAAGCTCCGTGAGGAGGTTCTCCATCACGAGGAGCTTTACTACGTCCACGACCGGCCGGAGATTTCGGACGTGGAGTACGACGCGCTCTTAGGGCGCTTGCGCGCGCTGGAGGAGGAGCACCCGGAGTTCCAGACGCCGGACAGTCCGACCTTGCGCGTCGGCGGGCGGCCCGCGGAAGGCTTCGCGGAGTACGTCCACCGCCGGGCGATGCTGTCGCTCGAGAACAGCTATAACATCGAAGACCTGCGCGCCTTCGACGAGCGCTGCCGCAAGCTCGCCGACGGCCGCCCCTTCGAGTACGTGGCCGAGCTGAAGATCGACGGCCTCTCACTCTCCTCCCATTACGAGAACGGCGTGCTCGTGCGCGGCGTCACGCGCGGCGACGGCCGCGTCGGCGAGGACGTGACGCAGAACGTGCGCACCATCCGCAGCGTGCCCCTGCGCCTGAAGGTGGCGGAAGAGGGCGATACGGAAGTCCGCGGCGAGGCGTACCTTTCGCGCAAGGCTTTCGAGCGCATCAACGCCGAGCGCGAGGAGGCCGAGGAGGCGAAGTTCGCCAACCCGCGCAACGCCGCCGCCGGCACCATCCGCCAGCTCGACCCGAAGGTCGTCGCGCGCCGCAAGCTCGACCTCTTCGCCTACGACGTGCTGCGCGGCGAGCGCAAGCCCTTCGCCACGCACTGGGAGGCGCTCGAATGGCTCGAAAGGGCGGGCTTCACCGTCAACCCGCACCGCGCGAAGTGCACGGACATCGAGGGCGTCATCGAGTTCTGCAACCGCATGGAGGCCGAGCGCGACCGCCTGGAATACGAAATCGACGGCGTGGTCGTGAAGGTCAACTCGACGGCCCTGCAGGACGAGTTCGGCGCGACGGCGAAGGCGCCGCGCTGGGCCATCGCCTACAAGTACCCGGCGCGGCAGGCGACGACGCAGGTCGAATCAATCGTCGTCCAGGTCGGCCGGACGGGCGCGCTCACGCCGGTCGCGAACCTGACGCCCGTGCAGCTCGCGGGGACGACCGTCGCGCGCGCGACGCTGCACAACGAGGACGAGATCAAGCGGCTCGGCGTGAAGATCGGCGACTGGGTCAACATCGAGAAGAGCGGCGAAATCATCCCGAAGGTCTTGAACGTCGTCGCGTCGAGAAGGACGGGCGAGGAGAGGCCCTTCCGCTTTCCGAAGAAGTGCCCGGTCTGCGGCGGCGTCGTCTCGCGCCCCGAGGGCGAGGTCGTCTCGCGCTGCGTGGCCGCGGACTGCCCCGCGCAGTTGAAGGGGAGGCTGCTGCACTACGCCTCGCGCCGCGCGATGAGGATTGAAGGTTTGGGCGACGCGCTGGCCGAGCAGTTCGTGCAGAAGAAGATGGTGCGCGACGTGGCAGACCTCTACGCGCTGAAGCTGGAAGATGTAGCGGGGCTTGAGCGGATGGCGGAGAAGTCCGCGTCGAACCTGCTCGCGCAGATCGAGGCGAGCAAGGCGCGCGACCTGCCGCAGCTCGTCTACGGGTTGGGGATTCGGCACGTCGGCGAGCGCACGGCCGCGCTGCTCGCGCGCCACTTCAAGTCGCTCGAAGCTTTGAAGGGCGCGACGGTCGAGCAGATCGACGACATCCACGAGATAGGCTTGACGGTCGCCGAGTCAGTCCGCGACTGGTTCGACGACGAGGGCAACGCGGCCCTCTGCGAGCGCCTGCGGGAGAGGGGCGTGCGGACGGAGCTGGCCGGCGGCGGCGTGGGCGCGCAGTCGGACGAGGCCTTCGCGGGCAAGCAGTTCGTCCTGACCGGCCGGCTTGAGACGTTGACGCGCGACGAGGCGCGCGCGCTCATCGAGGCACGCGGCGGGCGCGTCACCTCGACCGTGAGCAAGAAGACAGACTACGTCGTCGCGGGCGAGGAGTCCGGCTCCAAGCTCGACAAGGCGCAGGCGCTCGGCCTCAACGTCATCGACGAGGCCCGCCTGAAAGAGATGCTCGGCTAAGTGATGAGGTTCGAACTCCTCCCGGCGCTCGCCCTCGCCTTCTACGGCGCGACCTTCGTCGCGGAGAAGATTCTGCTGCGCGGGCGCCGCGTGCGGACGGAGTTGGACAGAGGCTCGCTCGCGGCCTTCGACGTGTCGGGCCTGCTTTCGATCCCGGCGGGCATCGTGCTCGCGTTCACGGACTACGGGCGCGTGCGTGCGTTCGGGACTTACGTGTCGGCGGTCGGGCTGGTGCTGTTGGCGTTGGGGACGGTGCTGCGCTGGGCGGCGATCCGCGCGCTGTGGAGCTACTTCACGGTCAACGTGTCCATCCTCGAAGGGCAGCGCGTCGTCCGGGACGGGCTGTACGGCGTGGTGCGCCACCCCGCGTACACGGGATTGCTCCTGCGCTACTTCGGCTTCGGCCTGGCGCTGGCGAACTGGCTGAGCGCGGCGCTCGTCTTCCTCCCGCTGCTCTGCGCGACCGTCTACCGCATCCGCGTCGAGGAGCAGGCGCTGCTCGAACACTTCGGCGAAGAGTACGAAACCTACGCGCGCGAGACGAAACGACTGGTGCCGGGGATTTATTAAAGGGGGGCTAATGGCAAAGGGGAATGGGACGGGGTTGCGGTTGGCATACACGATCTTTTGTGACGACGTGCGTCTGGAGGTCGGCAACAAGCTCTCGCTGATGGGCGTCTTTCATCAGATAGCCGTGCAGCACTTCCCTGTGACGGTGATGAAGTTCGCCGTCGTCACGCAGTGGCGCGGCGAGGGGCGGCATCTTTCAGAAGTAAGGATACTGACCGAGGACGGGCAGCAGGCGGTCGTCCTCGCAGAGCCTTCGCCCTTCGAGGTCGCGGCCGGCGGCGTCGCCAACAACATCAGCTTCTTCTTCAACGTCGAGTTCCCGGCGCCCGGCCGCTACCGCGTCCAGACCCTCATCGACTCCAGCCTCGCGGACGAGCATGAACTCACGCTCCTCCTCGTAGGCCCCGGCGGCCTCCCCGCGCCCGACGCCACCTCCGAGGCGGTCAACTGAGGCCGCGGCCATAGACAAGGAGGGTTACGTTTGCAAGCGCAGAGACTCGTCGCAGTCCTTCTCATAACTTTAATGGCGCACGCGGGCGCCGCGGGGCAGGCGCGGAGCCGGCGCCGTGTGCCCGCGCCCGCTTCAAAGTCGGTCGTCGGCATCGAGGCGATAGACTTCGAGAACTACACGTACACGCTCGAGGGCCGCTCGTACAAGCTCATCGGCGGCTACTACGCGAAGGGCGTCGCGCCCGAGGCGCAGTGGGAGCTGCGCGTGGCCGAAGCGCCCTATTACGGCGACCTGACCGGCGACGGCAGGAACGAGGCGGTCGTCGTCCTCAGCCACGGCGCGGTCGGCGGGCCGCACACCGTCGAGGCGCGCGTCTACACCCTGCGCGACGGCCGGCCCGCGCAGCTCTTCTCCTTCCCAGTGGCGGACGCCCTGAGCTGCGACCTGGATCACTACGTAGACCTCGACGACGGGAAGGTTCGCGTCGAGAGCGTCCACGGGCGCGCCGGCCGCTGCGAGCACAACGAGATCAGGGAGTACCGCTGGGACGGCGGTAAGTTCATGGCCGTCGGCGACGCGAAGACGATGCCCTGCCGCTGCATGTGAGGGGGACATAAACCGTGAACCGTAAACCGTGACCAGAGGAAGTCCGGTTCTTTGCGGTCGGGAGTGTAGAGACTTTACATGCCGTTCGTCACCACGCAGCGCGTACACCTCCTTGCGACGTTCGCCACGCTGGCCGTCGCGTTCTTCACCCTGGCGAGCCTGTTCGGCCGCCACCAGTACCTCGAACTCGCCACACACTTCCGCCTGCAGTACGCGCTGGCCGCGTCCGCCTGTCTGATCCTGCTGCTGGCCTTCCACTCCTGGAAGCTGGCCCCTCTGGCGCTGGCGTGCGCCGTCCTCAACTGGGCTTTCATTCTCCCTTTCTACGCCGCGCCGCGACACGCAAAGCCGTCCGGGGGCATCCGTCTGAGGCTGATGCACGCGAACGTCCTCGGGGGGAACAGGGACTACGCCGCGCTGGCCTCCGTCGTCGAGAGGGAGCGGCCGGACATCCTGTTGCTACAGGAGTTCACGGGGGCCTGGGAGGAGAATTTGCGCGGACTCGAGGCGCAGTACCCTTACTCCAAGCTCGCGCCGAGGCAGGGCGGTTCGGGGATGGCGCTCTTCAGCCGCCACCCGCTCGAAGCGGCGGAGGTGCTGGCCCTCGACAACACTTCACACCTCGCGCTCTTCGCGAAGGTCAACGTCGGGGGAGTCACTCTGTCAGTCTTAGCCCTGCACCCGCCGACGCCGATGCGGCCGGACAAGTTCGAGAACCGCAACCGGCAGTTCGAGCGCGCGGCGTCGATCATGCGCGAGACGCAGGGGCCGAAGCTGCTCGTCGGCGACCTGAACACGACCATGTGGTCGCCGTACTTCAGAGACCTCGTGAGGGACTCCGGCCTCGACAACGCGCGGCAGGGGTTCGCGCTGATACCGAGCTGGCCGGTGCCCCTGCCCGCGCCCCTCCAGATTCCCATCGACCACTGCCTCGTCAGCGGAGACCTGAGCGTGGAGGCGATCCGCACGGGCGGGCGCACGGGTTCAGACCACCGCCCCCTCATCGTGGACTTGAGTTTCCAGGGGCCGCCGGCGACCGAGAGCAGGTAGATGGCCGAGCGGGAGACCAACTCGATTCCCAGACTGCCCGGCGCGTCGGAACCCTGCGTCATCGTCCGGGACGACTCCCTGCGCGCCCTCGCCGAGTATCGCGATAGAACCTTTCAGTGCTGCGTCACCAGCCCGCCGTATTGGGGCCTGCGCGACTACGGGGTAGAGGGGCAGCTCGGCGTCGAGATGTCCCTCGACGATTACCTCAAAAAGCTCGTCGCGGTCTTCAGGGAGGTCTACAGGGTTTTAACTCTCGACGGGACTCTGTGGCTCAACCTCGGCGACTCGTACACGAGCGGCGGCAGGAGTTGGAGGCAGGCCGACAAGAAGTACCCCGTGCGTGAGATGAGCTACCGCGCGCCGACCCCCGAGGGCCTCAAGCCCAAAGACCTCGTCGGCGTGCCGTGGCGTCTGGCGTTCGCGCTCCAGGCGGAGGGCTGGCACCTGCGCTCCGACATCATCTGGTACAAGCCCAACTGCTTCCCCGAATCGGTCAAAGACAGGCCCACGCAGTCACACGAATACCTCTTCCTGCTCTCAAAGTCGGAGAAGTATTACTACGACCACGAGGCGGTCAAAGAGCCGACGCGGGGGAGGAACGGCTTGAGGAACAGAAGGAGCGTCTGGGCGGTAAACACGGAGTCTTTTAAAGAGGCGCACTTCGCCGTCTTCCCCCCGGCGCTCGTCGAGCCCTGCATCCTCGCCGGGAGCAAACCCGACTCAATCGTCCTCGACCCCTTCTTCGGCTCCGGCACCGTCGGCGAAGTCTCCCTCCGCCACGGCCGCCGCTGCGTCGGCATCGAACTGAACGCCGACTACGTCGAGATCGCCCGCAGAAGAATACAACCCCTCCTGTGAACGCAGGCGGCCCGCCTGCCAAGCGCGCGCCAGCGCGCCAGCGGTGACTCTTCACCCAGTGACGTCGAGTCTTAGGGCATCCGGCTTTAGCGCTGCGCACTCAGGGCAGGCGGGCCGCCTGCGCTCCCAACAGAAGGGGCCGTCTCTATGTGTCTACCCATAGAGACGGCCTCGGCGCAACAAACTCCACCACAACCCCGCGCTGCATGTAGCCCGGCCTTTCAAGGCCGGGTAGGCGGACGTTAACGAGATGCCGCGTCGCTGACGCGACGCGGCGGTGTCCGTTCCGTGCTGACCCGGCCTTTCAAGGCTGGGCTACATTCAAGCGCCGCTGACGCGGCGGATTAATGCACAGCCTTCAGCTCAACTGAGATTAAGGTGAAGAGTTATGGAGGTAAGAAAGAAGGCGGGTATCTGGTACAAAAAATCCTCTAGTAGTCTGCGGGTTCAAATACTCGCAACGACCAGAGGATTTCTGTTTCAGTTGACTTGAGTGCGGATGAGAGGACTCGAACCTCCACCTAGTTGCCTAGACTAGCTCCTGAGGCTAGCGCGTCTACCAATTCCGCCACATCCGCGTGCGGGGAAGTGAGATATTAAAGGCGCGGTTCGAGGGGTGTCAAGCGAACCCCCTGAAACGCAAAAAAGTGAGCACGGACGGTTCGCCGCCCGTGCTCACTTGTACCCCCCTGGTTCGAACTACAGGCCAGGCTTAGTAGCCGTTGAGGCCGTCGTTGTAGCCGTTCTCGAAGCCGCGGCGGAAGTACTGCTGGTACTCGTAGCGGTCGCCGTAGCGCGAGTTGTAGTCCTTGTCGGCGTTGCGGTACGCGCTGGAGTCGCTCGGGTTGCGGTAGCCCCGGCCGCGATCCTTACGCCCTTCCTTGATGCCCTCGTTGTAGCCGGCGTTCAGGGCCGTCTGCTGCGACTGCGTGTAGCTGCCGTAGCCGTAGTTGCCGTAACCGCGGTTCCCATAAGTGCCGCGATTCCCGTAACCGCCGTACGTGCCGTAGCCGCCGTTGCGGCGCTGCTGCTGCTCGATGTACACGTCGCGCTGGTCGTAGTCGCCGTCGCCGTCGCGGTCGCGCGGGTCGCGGCCGTAGTAGCCGTTGTTGCGCGACTGCTGCTGCTGGCGACGAATCTCGCGGTCGCGGCGGTCGTAATCGCCGTCGCCGTCGCGGTCACGGCGCGCATCACGCTCCCTCCGGCGCTCTTCCTGACGCTGGCGGTTCCGATCCCTGTTCCACCAGCCGTCCTGCGCGTTCGCCGTGCCCGCCGGCACCAGCATGAAGAGCCCCAGCGCCAGCATCGAAGCCCTAGTCGCTAAACCTTTAACGCTCATCTTTAACCCTCCTAAGTCTCCGTCGACGGATTGCCAATCATCTTCAAACTCGTAGCCCGCCGGAGATAAACACAAGCACCGTGCCACTCGGGCCTGCGGCCGAAAGGGCTGGAAAAACTCCTTCGTACCTAACACTTGAGGAGGGCCGGCACACGATACAGTGTCGGCCCGGCGTGTATCGTGTACGAAAAGGGTTACGGTTCTGAACGTTCGGGTACGAGTCGTTTGCGCGCGTCGGCGCGCGCTTGTTATAGTCAAACGCGTCCACCACGGAATCGCAACAATGGGTTCTGAATCGAGGCCAGACGGGTCTGATTTGCGTGCGCGGGCCGCGGAAGTTCTGGCCCGCATCTCCGCTGCGGCGCGCCGCGCGGGGCGCGACCCGTCGGAGGTCAAACTCGTCGCCGTCAGCAAGACGCACGCGGCGGCGCTCGTCCGTGCGGCCGCCGAAGCGGCCGGACTCCGAGACTTCGGCGAGAACCGAGTCCAGGAGGCCGAGGGGAAGATAGAGGAGCTGAAAGCGGTGCCTGTGCAGGGCCTGCGCTGGCACTTAATCGGCCACCTTCAGCCGAACAAGGCGCGTAAGGCCGTCCGGCTCTTCGACCTGATTCACACTTTGGACACGGCGGCCCTCGTCGAACGTCTGGAACGCATCTGCGTCGAGGAGGGGCGCGGGCGGCTCGAAGTGCTCGTGCAGGTCGACCTCGCGGGCGAGGCCGCGAAGAGCGGCGCAACCGAAAGTGAGCTGCCTTCGTTATTCGAAGTGTTCGAGCGCTGCGCGCGCGTCCGCTGCCGGGGCCTGATGATTCTGCCGCCCTACTTCGAAGACGTTGAAAAGGTCAGGCCGTTCTTCCGCAGGCTGCGCGGGCTGCGCGAAGAGTGGGGCGCGCGCGGCGCTTTCGGCGACGCGCCGGGCGAGCTTTCGATGGGCATGAGTCACGACTACGAGGCGGCCATCGAGGAGGGCGCGACGCTCGTGCGCGTCGGGACGGCGCTCTTCGGCGAGCGCGCCTGAGGGGTTCGAAGCACAAGAGTCCATGGACATATTCGAAGCGATAAGCCTGTTCGTCTTCTACGCGATTGCGACCGTCATCCTCGTCGTCATCGCCTTGATGCTGGCGCGCCTGATTCTCAACAAGGCCGACCTCAACCCCTTCAGCCGCCCCGTCATCATGGTCAGGCGCTGGACTGACCCTCTGGTCAACCCCGTCCGCCGGCCGCTCGTGCAGATGGGCTTCGGCCCGAACCTCGCGCCGCTCGTCGTCATCCTCATCGCCATCCTGCTCGGCTACTTCGCCACGCAGTTCATCGGCACCGTGCTCTTCACGGTCAAGGGCCTGATCGCGAGCGCCGTGCGCGGCGCGCCGATAGCCTTCGTCGGGTTCGTCATCTTCGGCGTGCTGGCGATGTACTCGCTCATGATCTTCGTGCGCATCGTCATCTCGTGGGGCGTCAGCCCGCACAACCGACTGCTGCACTTCCTCATCCGCGCGACCGAGCCCCTGCTGGGGCCTTTCCGCCGCGTCATCCCGCCCATCGGCTTCATGGACATCTCGCCCATCGTCGTGCTCTTCCTGCTCGACCTCTTGCAGAAGGCCGTGGCGGCGACGCTGCTGCGGTACTGACTCGGGTGATCAGGTACAGGGAAGAGCCGGGCGCGCTAATCTTCTCGGTGCGTGTCGCGCCGCGCGCCGGGCGGACGGCCGCGGCCGGCGAGCACGGCGGCGCGCTCAAGGTGAGAGTCGCGGCGCCGCCCGTCGAGGGCGCGGCCAACGCGGAACTCGTGCGCTTCCTCGCGAAGCAGTTCGGCGTCCCGGCCTCCGCCGTCGAAGTGGTCGGCGGGCGGGCCTCGAAGAGTAAGGTCGTCCGGGCCGCGGGCGCGAAGGCGGAAGACCTCCTGCGGCTGGCGGCCGAGGGGTAGGGCGGCGCGGTTACGGGTCGCGCGCGCGGTGTGGTATATTTCCGACCCGCTTACGGTTCAACTTTCAAACTCAAGCCAAGGAACTCATCAAGATGTCGGGACACTCGAAGTGGCACACTATCAAACACAAGAAGGGCGCTCTGGACGCCAAGCGCGGCAAGGTCTTCACGAAGCTGATTAAGGAGATACAGGTCGCGGCGCGCACGGGCGGCGGCGACCCGGACGCGAACGCCCGTTTGCGCAAGGCCGTCTCCGACGCCAAGGGCGCCAACATGCCGAACGACACCATCGCGCGCGCGATCCGCCGCGGCACCGGGGCGGAGGAGGGCGTCTCTTACGAGGAGATCACCTACGAGGGCTACGGCCCCGGCGGCGTGGCCGTGATGGTCGATTCGATGACGGACAACAGCAACCGCACCGTCGCCGAGATTCGCCACATCTTCGGGAAGAACGGCGGCAACCTCGGCACCTCGGGCGCGGTCAACTGGATGTTCGAGAAGAAGGGCTACATCGTCGTCTCGAAGGCCGACAAGGCCGAGGACGAGCTGTTCGAGATCGTCACCGACGCGGGCGCGGAAGACCTGCGCGACGACGGCGACAACTTCGAGGTCATCACCTCGCCAGAGGAGTTCGACGCCGTGCTCGACGCGGTCAAGAAGGCCGGCATCGAGCCGCAGGTCGCGGAGGTCGAGATGGTGCCGAAGGAGTACAAGAAGCTGGAAGGGCAGGAGGCGCGCCAGATGCTCAAGCTGATGGAGGCGCTCGAAGACCACGACGACGTGCAGAAGGTCTCGGCCAACTTCGACATGGACGAGGCCGACATGGCCGGCGCTTAAAGCGACAAAAAGGTTTTAAGTTGAGAGGGCGGGCGCAGGCATTCGGACGGCCTGCCCCGCCTTCGTTCGTCCCCGGTTGAGCCCATGAACAAGAACGTCGGAACTCTCCTCTGCGCCTGCCTGCTGCTGGCGTTCGGCCGCGCGGCGGCGGCGCAGCCCGCCCCGGCCCGCGTCATCTCGGCCGACTATCAAAGGGTCAAGGGCGCGCGCGACCGCTTCCCGCTGCGCGTCGTCGGGGCGGGCCGCGCCGCCGAGGGCCTGCGCGCCGACTGGCAGCGCGACCTCGCGCTCGTCCACCGCGAGTGCGGCTTCGAGTACGTGCGTTTCCACGGCCTGCTGCAGGACGAGCTGGGCGTCTACGGCGAGGACAGGCAGGGGCGTCCGGTCTACAACTTCCAGTACGTCGACGCCGTCTACGACGCGATCCTCGGCGCAGGGATGCGGCCCTTCGTCGAGTTCGGCTTCATGCCGCAGCGCATGGCGGGCGGCGACCAGACCATCTTCTGGTGGAAGGGGAACATCACGCCGCCGCGCGACTACGCGAAGTGGGAAGCGCTCGTCGGCGCGCTCGTCCGCCACTGGACGGAGCGTTACGGCCGCGACGAGGTGCGCCGCTGGTACTTCGAAGTCTGGAACGAGCCGAACCTGAAAGACCTCTTCTGGTCGGGCGGCCGGGACGAATACTTCAAGCTCTACGACGCGACGGCGCGCGCGTTGAAGGGCGTCTCGACGGACTACCGCGTCGGCGGGCCGGCCACGGCCGGGCGCGGCTGGGTGCCCGAGATGATCGCGCACGCGTCCAGCTCGCGCGTCCCGCTCGACTTCATCACCACGCACGACTACGGCGTGAGCGGGCGCGGCCTCGACGCCGAAGGTAACCAGCGGCTCTACCTCGACCCCTCGCCCGACGCCATCTACTCCGGCGTCCGCGACGTGCGTGCGCAGATCAAGGCCTCCGCGATGCCGAACTTGCCGCTCCACTACACCGAGTGGAGCACCTCGTACTCGCCGCGCGACCCCGTCCACGACGCGTACGTCTCGGCGGCCTACATCGTCTCGCGCCTCAAGGGGGCCGAAGGCTACGCCGACTCGATGTCCTACTGGACGTTCACAGACATCTTCGAAGAGAACGGCCCCGTCCCTTCGCCCTTCCACGGCGGCTTCGGTCTGATTAACTTTCAGGGCTTGCGCAAGCCTTCCTTCTACGCCTACCAGTTCCTGAACCGGCTCGGCGGGGAGGAGCTGGTCTCGAACGACGCGGACAGTTGGGTCACGCGCGGCGGGGGCGGCGCGCAGGTGCTCCTCTGGAACTACACGCCGCCGCGGACGGACGAGAGCGACCAGGTCTACTTTAAGCGCGACCTCCCCGCGAAGGATTTGGGCGCGGCGCGCGTCTCGCTCAAGGGGCTGCCGCCCGGCGCCTACACGCTGAGCGTCTACCGCGTCGGCCACGGCGCGAACGACGTTTACACCGACTACTTCAAACTGGGTTCGCCGACGACGCTGACGCGTGAGCAGGTGCGCGCGCTCGCCGAACGCAACGACGGCCGGCCCTTCGCAAAAGAGCGCGTCGTGGTGCAAGCCGCCGGCGGCTTCACGCGCGACCTGCCGCTGCGCGAGAACGACGTGTACCTCCTGACGCTACAGCCCGCTGCTCGCGGAAAGGTCTGATGCCATGTCCAGCAAATCCCTTCTCCTGAACTCCCGCGCCGTCGCGGTTGCGCTCTGCCTTCTCCTCGTCGCTTCGCCGCTCAGGGCGCAGCAGCCGCAGCCCGACGCGCGCGCGCCGTATCTGAACCCGGCACTGCCCCTCAGGCAGCGGGTGGACGACCTCGTCTCGCGGATGACGCTCGAAGAGAAGGTCTCGCAGATGATGAACGCCGCGCCGGCCATCCCGCGCCTCGGCGTCCCAGAGTACGACTGGTGGAACGAGGCCTTGCACGGCGTTGCCTTCAACGGCACGGCGACCGTCTTCCCGCAGGCCATCGGCCTCGGCGCGACCTTCGACCCGCGGCTCGTCCGTTCCGTCGCCGACGTCATCTCGACCGAGGCGCGCGCCAAGTACCACGAGGCGCAGCGGCGCGGCGACCGCGAGCGCTTCCGCGGCCTGACCTTCTGGTCGCCGAACATCAACATCTTCCGCGACCCGCGCTGGGGCCGCGGCCAGGAAACCTACGGCGAAGACCCATATCTGACGGGCCGGCTCGGGGTCGAGTTCGTCAAAGGGCTTCAGGGCGACGACCCGAAATACCTGAAGGTCGTCTCGACGCCGAAGCACTACGCGGTGCATTCCGGCCCCGAGCCCGAGCGCCACCGCTTCGACGCCGCTGCGACGGAGCGCGACCTGCGCGAGACCTACACGCCCGCCTTCCGCGCCACGGTCATGGAGGCGAAGGCCGTCTCCGTTATGTGCGCCTACAACCGCTTCAACGGCGAGCCGGCCTGCGCCAATACACACCTGCTCGGCGACCTCCTGCGCGGCGAGTGGGGCTTTAACGGCTACGTCGTCTCCGACTGCGGCGCCATCGACGACATCTACCGCCGCCACCAGTTCGTGAAGACGCCCGAGGAGGCTTCGGCCGTGGCCGTGAAGCGCGGCACCGACCTCGAATGCGGCGACACCTACCGCGCGTTAGTCTCCGCCGTGAAGCAGGGGCAGATTTCCGAAGGCGAGATCGACACGGCCGTCAAGCGTCTCTTCGAGGCGCGCTTCCGCCTCGGCATGTTCGACCCGCCCGAGCTTGTGAAGTACGCGCAGATACCCTTCTCGGAGAACGACTCGCCCGCGCACCGCCAGCTCGCGCTCGAAGCGGCGCGCGAGTCCGTCGTGCTGCTCAAGAACGAGAAGAACACGCTGCCTCTGAAGAAGGATTTGAAATCAATCGCCGTCATCGGCCCGAACGCGGACGACGTGCAGGTGCTCCTGGGCAACTACAACGGCCAGCCCTCGCGCGCGACCACTCCGCTCGAAGGGATTCGCCGGCACGTCTCGCCGCAGACGAAGGTGCTCTACGCGCGGGGGACGGCGCTGATGGAGAACTCCGGCGTCCCCATCCCGCCTTCGGCGCTCCACGACCTGAAGGCCGAGTTCTTCTCGAACCGTAACCTCGAAGGCGCGCCAGTGCTGAAGCGCGACGAAGAGGCCGTCAACTTCGACTGGGGGATGAACGGCCCCGCGCCCGAGGTTCCGGCCGACGACTTCTCTGCGCGCTGGACGGGCAAGCTCGTCCCGGCCGTCTCAGGCAAGTACCGCCTCGGCGCGACCGCCGACGACGGCCTGCGCGTCTACCTCGACGGCAAGCTGATAGTGGAAGACTGGACGGAGCACGCGCCGACGACACGGACGGGCGAGGTCACGCTCGAAGCGGGCCGCAGCTACGACCTCAAGTTCGAGTATTTCGAGGGGCGCATCGGGGCTGTGGCGAAACTCGTCTGGCAGCCGCCCGCGCAGCAAGCGACCGGTTCGCCTTATGCAGAGGCGTTGGACGCGGCGAAGCAGGCGGACGCCGTCGTCCTCGTCCTCGGCATCTCTTCGCAGCTCGAAGGCGAGGAGATGAACGTGACCGAGCCGGGCTTCAAGGGCGGCGACCGCACGGACATCAACCTGCCCGCGCGCCAGCAGGCTCTGCTCGAAGCGGTGGCCGCGACGGGCAAGCCGGTCGTGCTCGTCCTGATGTCTGGCAGCGCGCTCGCCGTCAACTGGGCCGACGCGCACGTCGCGGCCGTCGTGCAGGCCTGGTACCCGGGCGAGGAGGGCGGGGCGGCCGTGGCCGACGTGCTTTTCGGAGACTACAACCCGGCGGGCCGCCTGCCTGTCACCTTCTACAGGTCGGTCGAGCAACTGCCGCCCTTCGAATCTTACGCGATGGAGGGGCGCACCTACCGGTTCTTCAAGGGCGAGCCGCTCTACCCGTTCGGCCACGGCCTCAGCTACACGCGGTTCAAGTATTCGGGGCTGAAGGTCTCGCCGCGGCGCGCGGCGCCGAACGAGAAGGTGACGGTGAGCGCCGCGGTCGAGAACGCCGGGCGCGTCGAGGGCGACGAGGTCGTGCAGCTCTACGTGACGGACGTGGAGGCTTCGGTGCGCGTGCCCGTGCGTTCGCTCGCGGGCGTCGAGCGCGTACACCTGCGGCCGGGCGAGCGGCGCGTGGTGAGCTTCACGCTCGACCCGCGGCAGCTCGCCGTCATCAGGGACGACGGCCGCGCGTTCGTCGAGCCGGGCGAGTTCCTTTTGAGCGTCGGCGGCAAGCAGCCCGGCTTCAAGGGCACGGCCGACGCGGCGACGACCGGCTTCGTCGAAGGTCGCTTCAACGTCACGGGCGCGCCCACGGAGTTGAAGTGAACTCGGTCGATTGTGAGGCAAGGAATTAACCACAGAGACACAGAGACACAGCTAAGACACGGCTTCATCTTCAGTCCTCTTCGAGCTGTGCCTCTGTGTCTCTGTGGTTAATTCCACGTTCGCCTTCATTCAAGTCAATGTCCACTAAACTTTGCTCGGTCGTCATGCTGTTCGCACTCGCGGCCGGCGGCAGTGTTTCCGCGTCCCCCATCGACGTCTACCCTGCGCGGGCCGAGGGCTTCACGGCATCTTTGGACGGCGACTGGTTCTTCAAATACGTGCCAGCGCTCGACGCGAAGGCCGACGAGGGTTTTCATGCGCCGGACTTCGACGTCTCGGCGTGGAAGACGATTCGCGTGCCGTCGAACTGGGAGCTGCAAGGCTTCGCCGAGCCGAGCTACGACCTTGCACTCAAGGACGGGCTCGGACTCTACCGCCGCACGTTCAGCGTCCCCGCGGCGTGGCACGTTGGCCGCCGCGTCTGCCTGCGTTTCGAGGGCGTGGCCTTCGGGTTCGAGGCGTGGGTCAACGGCCACCGGGTCGGCGCGTCTTCGGCGAGCGCCTACAACCCGCACACCTTCGACATCACCGACGCGCTCCGCAACGCGCCGGACGCCGACAACGTGCTCGCCGTGCGCGTCACGACGAAGCCGCACGGGTACGAGTTCGACGTGAACGACGACTGGGCGCTCTCCGGCATCTACCGCGACGTGACGCTCTTCTCCGTGCCCACGACTTATGTGCGGGACATCGACACGCACACGACGCTCACACCCGAAGGCGCGGCCGACCTGCGCGTGGCCGTGACCGTGAGCCAGACGGAAGGTCAGGTTCGGGGAAGGCTGCTCGCGCCGGACGGCAGGGCGGTGCGCGACTTTGAGCTTTCGCGACAGGCGAACGGACGCTTCGAGTCGTCGGTGCGCATCTTGAATCCGCGGCTCTGGACGGTCGAGACGCCCGCGCTCTACCGCCTACAGCTCTCGCTCTCTTCGGGGAGCAGGCCGCTGCAAAAGATCGAGGAGCGCATCGGCCTCCGCGAAATCTCCATCGTCGACGGCGTGCTCCGTCTCAACGGCCGCCCCATCAAGCTGCGCGGCGTAGACCACCACGACCTCGCGCCGGAGACCGGCCGCGCGATTACCGAGGAGGAGATGCGGCGCGATCTGGAATTGATGAAGCGGGGCAACGTCAACTTCGTGCGCACGTCGCACTATCCTCCGAACCGGCGGTTCATCGAACTCTGCGACGAGCTAGGGTTCTACGTCATGGACGAGGTCGCCATCGGCAAGGGCGAAGAGCACCTCGAAGACCCGGCCTACCGCGAGAACATCCTCGCGCGGGTCGAGCCGACCGTCACGCGCGACAAGAACCGCCCGTCCGTCATCGTCTGGAGCATCGGCAACGAGAACCCCCTGACGGAGGTCGAGCTGGAGGCCGGCCGCCGCGCCAAGCAGCTCGACCCGACGCGCCCCATCTGCTACCCGAAAATCGGGAGCTACTTCGCGCAGAACTACCAGCGCATCCCGGAGTTCGTGGACATCTACGCGCCGCACTACCCGACCAACGCGATGCTCCGCGACTACGCGCAGAAGTTGAAGCGCCCGACGATCTTCACCGAGTACGCGCACGCTTTGGGGCTGGCGACCGACCGCATAGAGGAGCAGTGGGAGTTTATGCAGGCGACGCCGCAGTTCGCGGGCGGAGCCATCTGGCACTTCATGGATCAGGGGATTCTGCGTCGCAGCGCGCGGCCGGTCGACCGCGGCAAGCGCACGACGTACGTGTGGCTTGATAAGTCTCGCTACTACGACACGAACGGCAACGACGGCACGGACGGCATCGTCTACTCCGACCGCACGCCGCAGACGGACTTCTGGGAGGCGCGCAAGGTCTATTCGCCGGTGCAGATTGCCGAAGCGTCCGCCGCGTTGAAGTCGGGCGCGCAGGAGGTCTCGCTCACGGTCGAGAACCGTTACGACTTCCGCGCGCTCAAGGGGATGAAGCTGGTCTGGTCTTTGCAACGCAACGGCGCGGAGCTGCGGCGCGGCGAAGTGGCTCTGCGCGCCCCCGCGCGCGAGAGAGAAAGCGTGCGCATCCCTCTGAACGTCCCCGGGGAGGCGGCCGAAGATGTCCTCGCCCTCAACCTGCGCTGCATAGACGAGGCGGGACGTCAGATTACGGAGCGCGCGGTGCGGCTTGAGCTGGCCGGGGCCGTCCGAGGCGCGTGGCCGAACGACCTGCCGTCCGCGGGCGCGCCCGAAGTGTCTGAGACCGAGTCCGAGATAAAGGTTCTACTCCCGCGTTGGACGGTCACGGTCGCGCGTCCGTCCGGCGTGCTCACGATTCGCGACCGCGCGGGGCGCGCCCTTGTCGAAGGGATTTACCCGCACCCCGGCCGCTTGATGACCATGGCCGAGGAGCGCAGCGCCAGAAGTAACGGCACCTGGCGCACGCCCACGCTCACGAAGCTCGAAGCGCCGGAGATAGAGGTGACGCGGCAGGGTTCCAACGTGCGCCTCTCGGTGCGGGGACGTTACCCGCGGCCCGAAGCCGCCGAGCAGTCTTTCGTCGGGGGTTATCAGGCCGAGATAAGACCGAACGGCGCCATCGACGTCAGCTACGAGTTCGCGCCGACGAACGCGAAGGGCACGTTGACGGAGGCCGGGCTGTCGGTCGTGCTGCCGCAGGGGATGAGTGAGTTTCGCTGGATAGGGCAGGGGCCTTACAACGGCTATCCCGGCAAAGACCGGCTCAACGAGTTCGGCCTGTTTCACCTCAACCGCGAAGACCTGCGCTTTCAGGGGAACCGGCGCGGGACGGAGCTTGCGCTGCTGACGACGCCCGACGGCGCGGGCGTGGCGCTCGCGAGCGTGGCCGCCGACGTGGCGGTCGAGCGCGAAGGCGAGCGAACGCTCCTGAGTCACAACGCGGTCATCTCCGGCCTGGGCAACAAAGGCGTGGCGCCCGAGACGACCGTGGATTCGTCGAAGACAGAACGCGTCGCCGGGAGCTTCACGCTCGTGCCGCTCGACGGCGCGTGGCCGGCGGCGCTGACGCGCTGGTTCGGCAAGCCTTCCGCCGCGCGCGAGGTCTTCCGACCGTTCTACCACAGCTACGACCAGTGAACTCGTTCAGCGCGTCTTGATGAAGAGCTGACGCCGAGACGGCGCCCGAAAATTTAAAGCTTTATTGTTGGTGAAAAGGCGCGGGCGGTTAGTGTATAAAGGCGCGTGCGAGTTTTAGGCATCGACCCGGGGAGCGAGACGACGGGGTGGGGCGTGGTCGAGGGCGACGCGCGCCGCTACCGCCTCGTCGAGTTCGGCACGGTGAAGGCCAACCCGCGGCTGCGCTTCGCGGCGCGGCTCTTGAAGATACACGCGGGCGTCGAAGAGATCGTCGAGAAGTTCCGCCCCGAAGTGTGCGCCGTCGAAGAGTCCTTCTTCGCGGTCAACGCGCAGACGGCGCTCAAGCTCGGGCACGTGCGCGGCGTCATCCTGCTCGCGGCCGAGCGCGCCGGAGTCGAGATCGCGGAGTACGCGCCGCGCCTCGTCAAGCAGTCCGTGGTCGGCTACGGCGCGGCCGAGAAGCAGCAGGTGCAGGAGATGGTGCGCGTCCTGCTCAAGCTGAAGGAGCTGCCCGCGCCCTTCGACGCCTCGGACGCGCTGGCCGTCGCCCTCACGCACCTGCACCACGGCGGCCGGCCCGAAGTCTCGAAGGGCAAGGTCGCGCCCGCGCGCGCCAGGCTCGAAGCGCTCCTCGCCGCGAACCCGCGCCGCCGTTGAAAGGCTGAACGATGAACTAAGGATGGGTGCTGGGTGTTGGGTGTTGGGTGTTGGTTTTGTCTTCCCAGCACCCAGCACCCCTTCTTAGTTCGTAGCTCATAATTTCCGACACCCCTCCGCCAAGGGATAACCTCAACCCGTCCCGACGAAGGAGGGAGGCCATGCCTCGCACAGATCAGTCCGTTCTCTTCAAGCGAATCTTCGCCGCCTCGTTCATCCTGCTCTCAACCGTCTCCGCCGCCGAAGCACAGAAGAGGCGACGACCGCCCGCGGGCGGCGGCGTGGCCGTCGTCGTGGACGAACGGCTCGCGGCCCTGCGCGACGCGCCGAGGCCGACGGCGAACCTTATTCAGAGGCTCGGCCGCGGGCGCTTCGTCGCCGTCGCGGGCGAGCGCGCGTCCGGCGGCGTCGCGTACCTGCGCGTGCTCGTGACGAGCCGCACGTCGGGCTGGCTCCAGGCCGAAGCGGTCGTGCGCCCCTCTCGCGCGGGCGACGACGCGCGCCTGCTCCGTCTCGTAAGAGGTTCGACGGACTTCGACCGCCTCGCGCGTGCTTCGCTCCTGCTCGAATCCTTCCCGCGCACGGCGCTCCGGCCCGCGGCGCTGCTCATCTTCGGCGACGCGGCCGCCGAGGCCGCCGAGCGCCTGACGCGCGAGGCGCGCCGCCGCCTCGACCCCGCGGAGATGCACGCGGGCGGCGCGACCGTCGAGAGCTACTTCCTCAACTACAACGGCCTCCCGTGATAATCGCAATCGACCAGACCAGGGGGAGAGAAGTGGTAGGTTACATCCGCCCGTATTTCTCGTTTTCCGTCGGCGGTCGTGGCAGAGTTAATCGTGATACCTTCGACCAGTCTGCGCATAATGCGACTTTTCGTTTCGGCATCTGCGTTGTCAACGAGCTTGCCGACCTCGCGGAGCACCGATTCGGCATCACGCAGCTTATCCTCATTACCTTTGGACGATTCTGCACGATCCAAGAGCGTGGCGCGTTCGGCCTGCAAGCGCTCGACGGTCGCCCGAATACCCTCCATTTCGTCCGCGGCCTCTTCGTTACTAAATGTCCCCGAGGCCACACACCTCACCACCCGGTTCCGAGCGGCCTTCAACTTTTCTAAATCACGCTCGACACGTGCTAACTCTTCCTCTACACCTCCCTGTGCGCCGCGAGCGGCCTTAATCCTCTCCGTGATCTGCTGGATGACAGACCGAGGATTGTGGAGAAATCCACTCAACTCAGCCCAGATAGCCGCCTCCAATTCGTCAGCGCGCACCTGTAAATTACCGCAGCCTTTCCTGATTGACTGGGCGCTGCATGAGCCACAATGGTAATAGCGGTACTCGACGCCCCGGTATACTTTGGTGCGGCCGCAGTATGAATATTTGCATACGCCACATTTGATCAGGGCCTTTAGAGCGTACACACGCTTAGAGTTTCGCCTGGAGTATTTGCCGTTAATCAAACGCTGGCGCTGCGCGGCTTCCCATTGGTCCTGGCTGATGATCGCGGGAACAGGTATGTATATGAGTTCTTCTTTTGGCCTGAGAACGTATTTCTCGCGCCCGTCTTCGTAGTACGTCCGGCGTTTACCCCACCCACGACGACCCGCGTAAGACTCGTTGCGGATCATTGATAGAACAGTCACCTCAGACCACCGCTTCGCGATGCGTGGAGGTATGCCGCGGCGGGTCAATCCCGCGGCTATGTGAAAGCAGCTCTTTCCGGCGATGTATTCGGCGAAGATGAAGCGGACTACCTCGGCCTCGTCTTCCGAAACTAGCCACTTCTTGTCCGCCAGCTTGTACCCGTAAGGGGCCACACCGCCCAACATCTTCCCCTCTTTGGCTGCACGCCTTTCCCCCGCCAACGTACGTTCCCGGATGACATCCTGCTCATGCTGCGCGAACCCGCCGAGCATAGTTACCATGAGGCGGCCGGCGGGAGTCTCGGACTCCACCATCTCAGTTACCGATCTGACAGCGACGCCGTGCTTCAGGAGGAACTCAATGACGTTGAGTATCTCCAGAGTTCTCCGTGCGAGTCGATCTAGGCGGTAAACGATAACCGTGCTGAATCGTTTGTCCAGCGCGTCTCTCAGCAACTCCGACCCGGCAGGCCGCCTGTAGAGCGGGATCATGCTCGTCACGCCGTCGTCGGCGTAGACGCGGTAGATGGGTAGGTCGTGGTTATTACAGTAACGGGTGGTCTCCACCCTCTGAGTTTCGATTGTATGCTTCTCCCTCTGTTCGTCCGACGAAACTCTGAGGTAAATAGCTACAGGTTTCATGTGCGTTCTATCACTCCTACCTCAATTTTCTTTGAGTTGACTAGCCCGCCAACTCGGAATTTGAGATGAAAGCAACAGCCCCCGGCTGGCTCACAGCCTCTACGGTGATGCCGAGTCGCTCGAAATGCTCGACCGCGCGCACCACGTCGGTGGCAGACCTGCCCAGACGGTCTAAAGTGCAGACCAATAGTTTATCGAACTTTCTCTCTGAGGCATCCGACATTAACCGCGAGCCTTCTGGGCGCGAAGCCAGTGGCTCGTAACCGCCGACGCCGTTGTCTTCGTACTCTCGAAAGACGTTGAGACGGTGGCGATCACAGTATGCCGAAATGGCATTCCGCTGCGCTCGGAGAGAATCTTCCTCATCAGACCTCCGGAAGGTCGCGCTTCTGAGGTAAATGGCGACGGGCATTTCTTTTACCTTTCTTTCGGCGTGGGCCGTCCGGTGATGGCACGACTCTATCTCCCTTGGCTCTCGTGGCCGGAAGCGGGGACGTATTAACGCGGTGCGGGGTCCTTGTTGCTGTACCGGGACTGGCCGGCGTGGGTGACGCCTGCTCGCCGCTTTGTGGCGGATTCACATCAGGAGATTCGGAGGGAGTCTCGACGACGATGAAATCCTTCGGGCGCGGCAAATCCTGCCGCCGCAGGCCGAGGAGTTCCTCACAGATCACGTCGATGAGAAGGTTCTCGTCGTTACCGTACTCGTGAGATACCGTGAGTCGTGTGTTCCGCAAGAGGTGCCCCACCCAGCCCCCCAGCAGGCCGGTCGCAAAACATGGAGCGCCTCAAAACCGTTTCGGTGGCGAGAATCATGTAATCAACTCGCATTCTCGACCTCACTTTCGGCATTCGCCGGTGCTCCATAGTGTTTACGACCTCCGGGCTTGGCGTATACCCGCGCGGTACGGGTCCGCTCCCGGAAGGTGTACATCCTCTTGTGGGAGTAGAATATAGCCCGTCCTCACCCCTGTCAAAACAAAATTTCATGGCCGCGTCGAACTGGCTGGCCTGCGGCAGTCAGAATTCATGCCTCTTGCGGGGGTAGCTGCGTCCTTCGATATTCAGCCGCTTGGGCATGATCTCGCAGTTGTTCGCGCTGTACGGGCACCCCTCGCAGCCCTGGCAGAAGGCCGTGGGCTGGAGCTTACCTACCTCGACTTGGGTGCCGCCCTCAGCGAGCCGGCGGCAGACCTCACCGACGAACTCGCGGCTGATCCTGTAAAACCGCAGATGGGTTCCATACAGCCGCTTTCGCTCCTGGCTGTCGGGTCCCGTCTCGATCAGGTCGTGGGTGCGGAGCTGTTTCCCCACCCAGTCCGGGCGCGCCCACTCGGGTATTTCGTTGGTGAAACCCTTCCCGTAGTTCTCGCTGATGAGGCTGCGCATTTCGAGGACCAGGTGGGTGATGCTGATCATGCTGTACCCTTGGGCGACGAGATTCCTGAGAGCCTCGTGCATCACCTGAACCGGGTCATCCTGGTCTACGGTCTTATGCTTCTGCCTGAGTAGCGCGATTTCCAAATTCGACTTCAGCTCGTCGTCACCCGCTAAGGAGGCGAACACTTTGAGCGGGGCCGCGATCTCGTCGGCGCGGTCTGTGTTCTTGGGGAACATTCGGCGGTATTCGGCGTCAACCTCCGCCACGTGCTCGAACGCCCACGTGTGCATCTCGTCCCGGAGCCTGTCGAGCTTTCTACTCTCCGTAGGGCGTAGGTCGGCGAAGTCATCCTTCAGGTGATCGGGTATCTTTCTCGTCTGGACCCTCAACATGCGGCTCCCCAAGATGTGGTCGGCCCCCTGCGTGTTATTGATCATTTTGACGCCGAAGAAATTCAGCCGCTCCGTCCGCATCGTCTTTATGTCAGTCCAGAGTTTTACGGCCGTATCTCTGTTGTAACTCTGCTTCAGTGCCTGGGTCAGCTCGCTGTATTCTTCGCCCTTCCTGCCGATAGTCTCCAGATCGTCCAGCACGACGAACCCCCGCGACTCGTCGATGAAGCGGGCTATGGAGGCGGCCGAGGACTGGCCGCACACGTAGGCGTTAGCGCAGAGCCGCGCTAGCGAGCGCCCCATCTGACTTTTACCCGACCCGGCGGGGCCGTTCAGGAAGATCAGGGGGACCGACTCGAATACCGTCTGTGTGTAAGTGACGGGCACTACGAGGGCGAGCAGCGCGTAGTCCTCATCGTACGGGAGCCACACGCTGGCTTTGAGGTGAGCCAGCATGTCCCTCAAGATGGAAGACAGGGGACGAGTCTGTAATTTCCCTTCGAGATATGCCTGAATAGAAGGCCAAGTCCACGTGGCGTACTTGTTCAGTTGGGGCTCGCGGGTGATCAGAGTGCCGTCTGTGAGGCGCAGAACACGGTTATGACCCTGCGTCCCCTTCGGTGCCGGCGACCACCGGGCCGTGTGAACCGTGCGGTCGCTGCGGACGACCACGGTTTCTAGCCTTTCTAATACCTGAACCACATCCTCCCCAGTCTCGTTGCGGCCCATCTCCAACTCGCGCTGTAAGGTCTGAGCCGTGTAATACAGATGCCCGTTGTGGAAAGCCCCGTTAATGTCTATAGGAGCGTAGGCGAAGCGGCCGGGGGCCGCCCCATCTGTCGGCTCGTCATAATTGATAGTCTGTGAGACGACTGGTGCATTACGAAGGATTTCACCGAATTCCTCTATGGTGCCGCCTTGCTGCCAGAAGTCGGTCCAGTCCTTCCCGTATGACTTGGGGACGAGTACGCGGCGAACGTCTCTGCCGCACATGCCCGCGAGCTTGGCCGCGACAAAATCCCCCGCCTCGTCATTGTCCTGGCCGAGGTAGACGTTATCCCAGCGCTCCCAAAAATCGTGACTCTTCCACTCGTCGGGAATGCCGGTCCCGTGGGTGGAGGTGATCAATAGCAACTCGTTGCCGTAAATAGTACCGGCGAGCGCCTGCCAGTGACGCCAAACGTCCTTTGCGCCCTCGCAGATGAAGACCCCGACGCGCCCCTCTCCGATCCCATCGGAGTAGTATGTGCGGACCTCACCCTTCATCCAGCCGTTCTTGTCAACAGGGTTTTTTGTGACGTTGGGTATGTTGTAGTAGCCGTACTTGTTGTAGAAAACGCCGTCGGGGCCGCGCATGGGGTAGACGAGCGCGTCCGATTGCTCTTCGTCCGTTTTCCTGCGGGTGTACGGTGTCGAGAGGCCAAGCCTAAAATGATCTAATGCTTCGTCGTTCAAGCCGCGTGACGTGAGGTAGGACATTGCCTCCGGGTTCTCCCGCAGGCGTTTGCGCAGGACGGCGAGAAACTCAAGATTTAAGGACCTTTGAGCGGGTGCCGACTGAGCTGATGGGAAGGGAGGCGCTCCACGATCTTTAGCCTGTAGGGATGCCGAGGTGTGGCGCGACACACGCCCGCGCTGAGAGATATTTCTGAGACGATTGTAGCTGTCGGCGTCCAACTCGCCGAGTCTAAAAAGGAAGTCTTCGTATTCGGGCGTGTCAGTGCCGGTGCCGTTGTCCGAGATGTGAAAGCACTTGACGGCGTGTCTGAGACGGCCGTTGGCTCCTATGCTTTCAGAGACCCCACACTGGTAGTTCTCATGCCCGCAGAGCGGGCACTTCGACATGTTGAACCACGTGACACCCCCCGCACGTTTAACGCGGTAGCGGATGCCGTGCCTGCTCAGCAGAGTCGGCGCGGGTTCGTACAACACCTCGAAGGGACCACCACTCACTACTGTTGTGCCTCCCGCTGTTGCTCCTCGTAGTACACCAGCCAATGGGCAATGTAATCGGCGGTTCGCAAGTGGGCGTAGGCTCTTCTGACGGTCTCAATCTTGTCGTGTAAGAGGCGAGCCGCCACTTCAAACCCGTCCGGTCGGTTCTTTATGTAATCGGTCGCGAGGATATGCCGGAATGCGTGAGGCCCAAATCCAGCGGACTCTGGAAGATGCCTTTGCGTCAGCCTAAGCACCGTCCGCGAGAGGTAACGCTGCTTTATCCGGGCTGTGGGACGAATCTTTGAAGCAGGTGCTCCCATAGTTACAGAGGGACGGAACACGTAATCACATTCTTGAGCCCCTAGCAGGTGCGGCCTGTGCTCGGACAAGTAACATTCGATGTGCGACCACAGGGATTTTGGTAGGGGCACACGGTAGTCGTGAGTGGCCGCGCCGAGGTGCTTGAAGTTTTTGAACGTCCGTGAGTGGAACCACAACCACCAAGAGCCGTCCCTTTTCTGGTAAAGGTTCCCGGAGTTATCGGGCCGGTAAGTCATAATCGAATAGTGCTTAATTCTTAGCGGAATCGCCGACAGCATCCTGATTAACAGTAGATTGCGGTGGTGAATGGCGAAAGCGCCGGGGTTTTCATTCGGGGAGGGAGGCGCTGCTTCGGCTGCGGCGATTAACTCGAAAAGCGCTTGAATCGGGTGTTGGCGGTCAAGAATGGCCCGTATAGGTTCTTCTACGTCACGTCCGACCCCTATGGCCTTCTCCTTACATAGAGAATTTCTCAGCGCCGTGAACCTTCGGTGGCTGCTTTTGCAGAGCATATCCCAGTCGCCGCACGTTACCGCCGGCTGTAACCTTTCACCGAACTCAGGGTGCTGTCGGAGATAACCTGTTTCCTCTCTTAAGAGGGAGCAGCAAAAGGAAAGTACCTGAATAGTTTCACTGGTATAGACTCCACCTGCCCTAAGCCGACGGAACTCAATGAATCTTTCCACCAGTGTCGTATTAGTGAGTAAGGCTAAACTGAGGCTCTGGGCGTTGAGCCCCTCCCCTTTGAATAAGGGATCACTGTCATCTGTGGGTAAGCATAAAAATCCGAAGTAGCTAGCCAAAAGTTCTTTTTGCCTGACGGCAGTCGAATTGATCTGCGTGGAGGGGTCTTCATTCCACCGGCTGTTACGCCTCATGCCCTCCGGCGGACACGGCATTGACATGAACTGCTCTAAACCATTCCATTCATCCTGTAAGTGCGTGAGTGAAGAGAAGTCTGTGAGGCGATACTTTCTCACCGTGAGTTTTTGTAAACGCCTACGGTCGGTTGTCGCCCCGGCCCTGTACGGTCTGGGCTGCGTTTTCGCCAGCCCGGCGCGGGAAAGCAGCGTGGCGGGAGGCAGGTCAAAATAGGTTTCGAGGCGTTGAATATTATCGACCTGGAGGGCAGACGGGCGTGCGCCCGCCATCCACTGGGAGAGAGAAGTGCGAGGTACTCCGGTGTCCCTCGCGATTGAGAATAGGTTATGGCTACCGCCCCTGATCAGAAAAGATAGTGCTTCATTGAAGGCGCTCGGTAGACCTTGTGTGTTAATTAGTTTTAACCACGAATCCCTCCATCGGTTGAGCAGTGATTCGCGACTGTGCAGTGTAGATTCGCTGAGACCCCGCCCTCTAATCCCACCTTGGTGTCTGAGGTGTTTAAGATGGGCGGTGAGTTGTCCATTGAATTCGCAACCCAATTCGTCGCCTACTGGGGTTTGGGCGTCAACATCTTTATGCCGCATCCAGCCGTTAATTGCCGTACGGTGATTGCGTACAATTTGATGCGACACCTTGGCACTGTATCCCTTATCTTCCAGTTCTAGGGAAACGGTGCCCAAGTGATACTCAATCAACTCTGAGTAGGTGAGCTGCTTGGCCGTTTGGTGAGTTGATGCAGGAGTGAAATGAGAAATAGTCGCCCCCACGGGCGAAGAAAGTGTTCGTGACATCTGTGCTCTCCTTTAACTTTTTGAGTTGACAAAAAGCGGACGGAAAGCACAGAATGACCGATAGATTAGGGTCCAAAACTAATCTGATCATTCAAGCGGCCGCGGTCGTGCCAGACCGCGGCCGCTTGGCTTCTACCGTCAGCCGCTACGACTCCTCGGCGGCCAGCAACTGGCCGCGCACATCGATCCCCATCAGTACCAGCTTTTTTATCCCCGCAGGCGTCAGCATTATGTTGCGTCGTCGGCGTGGTTCGCGTGTGAGGAAACCCTTGTTGACCAGCGGGTTCAAATACGGCGCGGCACTCGTACTTCGCAGATGCATAGCCTCTGCTACCTCTCGCTGCGTGGGATAATACTGTTGTGCCATGAAAAATGTCGCCACAAATTTTAAGCAATCTGCCTGCCTATCGGTGAGAGGCGGCAGTCCCCGCAGAGCATCCATCAGCGCTAAGTCGGTAAAACGTTTTGTGGGTGCTGCTGGCATACTGCACTATATAGCACTCACATGATTGCTAAGCAAACAAAAAAAATTTAGGGTAGAGTAATAGTAAATATGTGCCGCGTACGTATTCGCCGGTGCTGGTAATAAGCGAATAGCAGGTACATGATGTCTCTAATTCAAGATGATGTTAGTTTTCAGATTACTCGCAAGAAAGTACCGGGTGCAGTTTATCTTCGTACCGGGCAATTATAGTGGTAAAGGTTAAGTGGTACAGTGCATTGAGCTGGCGGTACAGGGGCTGGTACATGCCACCCTAGTCTGTCACCTCTTATTTTATTGAGGAATATTTATTGTTAAGGGTGGTCACTGCTACTGGCACGAGCTGCGGCACTATAAAGACTATGTAAAGCTCTTTGAAAAGAGTAGCAATGTACCGGGAAGGAGAAATCTTTGACCCCAGTAATTACCTCTTACGATATTTTTTATAATCCATGATTTTCTCGGTCTTAATCAAAGCGATAACATTGGCTTTCTTAATCATTAACAAAGTCGGGCTATAAACTATTGATAATAAATAGATATGGTGATGATTCCCTTGTGTACACAGGAAATCAACTGCATGCATGAATGTTGTTATTTCCATCTTTCAATAAAATGCTAAGCACAAGAGAGTAAAGGGGTTACCTTAAACAGCGGCAAAACGCTGCACATGATAAATTTTCTCGGGATAACAAACCAGAAGTATCTTCCCCCAGCGAAGTGAAAATTTTTTTCTCACAGATGAATTTTTTTGGCTGCTAGGTAATACATACTTACGCAAAATCCCATCTCACGCTTCCGCAGGCAACACTACCCCTCAGTAGGCTTCCGATCAGAAAAACAGCCATCCGAGGCGAAGCACGATCACTGAACCGAGCCTCGGGGCAGACTGAATGCACACGCCGGGCAACCCCTCAAGGATATAATCCAGTGACCTTTCAGGATGCTTTGCGCTCATTATATTCGTGCTTAAATTGCAGGCGTCAGCTCTCTAGGTATGGACCCGCAGTGCGGGAGAAATAAGAACTAGGCGACAGCCTCTTAAAAGACTTGTTGATGGCGGTGACTTGTCGATGTCGTCGGTTCGTTTACAAGCTCTAAAGCCCTAATGACTGGTTGCATCAGGGCGTGAGTTTTACCGATTGCAGAAGGAAACTAAGGCCCGGATTCTTACGTCAAATGCTTCCTGACAGAACCTGTACATTGAAAGAGATAGATTGAAACTTTTGTGCGAGACGGGAGACTAAAAATCGGGTTTTGACAGCAGTGGCGATCATTCATATTGGGAAGGAAGGAGACCCCATCAACGAACGTAATTATCCATGCTGATGTCTACTGGCAGCGTCGCAGTAATTACAGGTGAGGGTTGCCACTAGGGCTATAATGGCAGACCGAGGTGTCATACCAGACGGCCAGTCTTGAGTTACATAAGGGTGAGAGTGATGGAAGTTAATAATTTAGATCAACGGTTGGAGACCATTGACGTGCAGCTCGGCAACGAAGATGAGGCCGTGACGGCACGCCCATTCCACGCCCACAGGATAATCATGGCCGAGGAGGGCGTTCGTTCCGCCCCGCTCTTTAGCCGCGGGGGCGAATCCACCCTGTTCGAGAAGATAAATGATTGGTACGAGCGCCGGTACGGCGACCGCATGCTGCTGGAATGGAAGATCGGCGAGATGCCGTTCATGCTTCGCGGCCAGGTTTACTATTACAATTTCCCGACCGTCTTCGGCACCGTGCAACTCGACGCGATACGGTTCGTCGAAGGGCTTACCGACGACTTCAAGCGCTCCCTGACCAAGGAGGAAGTCCACGCCATCGGCCTCGGCTTCATGGAAGGGTTCCATGATTTTCTGACCCTTGACGGCTTACAAAATAACCTGCCGGCGGCCTTGGGCACGGCGGCGCAGGGGATGGTCAAGCGAGCGCTCCAGGATATACGGGCGGCCGTGTCCATCCTCAAGACCAGTCGCGACGCCCAAGGGGCGATCTACCACGCGCAGCAGGCGACGGAGAAGTTCCTGAAGGCCGCGCTACTCCAGCACGGCTTTACGATCAGCCAGTTAAGGAGCAGGGCATTCTCGCATAATCTCGACGCGGCGCTCACGGCGCTGACAGGCAAGGACGCTAAGTTCAGACATCTCTCACCCGCTGTGTCTAAGGCGGACCTCGCCAACATGGACATCAGGTACGAGGATACCGGGCACACTGATCAACAGGCGGTTGAGGCCATTAGTGCCGCCGTACGTGTGGGCGCTTTCATTGGTGACCAATGGTGGCTGGATGAGCAGCGCAAAGGGGCGGCACCCACTTTAGAGCTTGGCAAGTTTTACGCCCAGTCCGGCGGTCAGCAGTACAAGTGCGTCGAGATCGAAAACGTTCCGGGGAAGGGTGAGCTTGCTACGATGGCCTTGCTGGATCACCACGGTTACTCGGCCTTGCTCCGACAGAAAACGGAATACGCATTCTACTACTATGAGATTACAGACCCTGCCGAGATTGGCCGTCTGGAGGGTATCTATCAGAGGGTGATTCTCGGTAAGGGCACGGCCGCCTGAGCGTGGGCCCCAACTAAGCTTGTTGCATAAGAGCAACTCCCCCTTTACCCTTGATGAAGGGTAGGATGCTTCGCCGCAACTCACAAGGGTATTACCTGAAAGTAGAAGCGCCGGACGTTCGCAGGGGCATACCGTCCCCTCCTATATCGCTCGCCGTTCACAGATAGCCGGTCCTATTAGTACGGATACATCTGTCTCCAATTTCTCGCGCGACCCTCATTGCACAGGAAAGGGCAGGGTTCTATCAATGTCATTCATTGAACTAATTGCAGAGCCTGTTATCACTACGTTGATTGAAAAGCTGGTGTCTACCGCTATTGAAAAAATATTTGAAGAGTTGCGGCCGGGAACACAGTCTGTAGAAACACGGTTAGATAATATTCAAAAAATTTTAGAAATGAACCAAGCTACACATTTGAAAGCGGCCCTGTCATTCTTACGCCTGGGCGAACTGGAGAAAGCAAGAGATGCGTTTATTCATGCGGAGGCTAGTGACAGACTCGGTGCAGTAGCGAGGCTGTATTTAAGTATACTCTTCACAAAAGAGGGCAAGGTTGATTTGGCGAGAGAGAGACTCAAGGTCGCGCTCGGTATTAACCCTTTCATTATAAAATTCACTGAACCCTTACAGTTATCCGCGGACAATAATCCGCCTCACGCTCTCACGCCCGCGCGGTCGTGGAGCCGACAACTCAACAGCAAAAGCTTTGTAAATAGTGTCCCCAGACCGAAGAATACTTTATTGCGATTGCTTAAAGGTCAAGGAAAATATGGGGCGATCAGTACAGTCTCTTGCAGCGGAGGGGACATCGCGGTGTCGTGGCGTTTAGGAAATGATTTCCTTGAACCTCCTGATGACGGCGGAAGAATAATATCGATGATTAACCTGACAAACGGGTCTTGCGTGTGGACAACGACAGTGACCGATAGTGAATTGTTCTTTGCCACCCCTAATCATGTGGTCCTGAAGTCCAGTAAATCGCCTGCAAAATATTTTTTCCTTTCGATGAGCAACGGGGAGATGCAAAGGGAAGTGAGCCCCGAATATTTTGAAACAATATTTTGTCCAAGCGCGAATGAAGTCAGACAGTCTGACGAATTCAAGCGCTCCAATCAGATGATGCCCACGTCAGCATCAATTAAGGTTCATAAAGAGAGGTACACGGCAATAGAGTATAAGAAGAAAAACTTCCTGCAAAAATGGTTCTGGCCGACTGTTGAATACAAATATGAATCGGCGGCGGTCCTGACAGACCCGTTTGACCTCGGGATATTCCGTATTCGTGCCTCTAACAAGTGGAGTAATTATTTCAAACCAACGATGGCCGGGAGGAAAGTTTTATATGAAGAACTATTGTACAGCGATGCATTAATCTCAAGGGTGTCATAAAGGAAATCCGCCGGTCAGGAGAATTCAGTGCTAACGACGCATGCTAAATAGCTCATGACTCGGCTGACAATATAAGCTGGTATCACTAGCCTGATGTCTGTCGCTTAGCTGCTCTTCCCAACCGCCTCACCCCGCCATGTGTCTTCCGGCTAGGAATCTCGCTAGGTAATTCCAAGGTGTCATCGGCCAGCACCTCAAGGTGTACGTTGGCGAGCCGCGCGTATTCGAGTAACACGCGGAGCGACGGTTCGCGCGCGCCTAACTCGTAGCCAGAAATGCTGCTGTGCGTCAACCCCTCCTTCTTTACCGCCAGACGTTTGACCATTTCTTCCTGAGTGAGGCCGAAGGCGTCTCGGATACGTAGTAGCTTCTTCCCAAGGTACTTGGGGCGGGGGCGGGACGATCTTCCCATCAGGACATTCCTCCTGACGGGAGAATCGGCGTAAACACCGGCTTGCGTTTTGCACTATATAGTGCAAAAATTTTGCGACGCTTCAGTGCCGCCGGGAGTTCTTTACTCCTCAACTCAAAGGCGGCACCCACCATCGACTATGTGGGGCGCGTCGCGCATCCGGGTTGTCAATAATTCACGTGCAAGATACCAAAACTGCACCTCCCAGTCACCCGGATAACGTTTGAGCACGGTATGTTCAGGGAGGATCATGCAGGGAGCGAAAGGTATCGCCTGCCCCGGCTGTGCGCGAGAGGTAGTACCCCGGCTATGGCATTACGGCGGCGGCAGGCTGACTTACATGAAGACTCAGCACCTCTGCCCTTTCTGCGGGGTCGTCATGTACGAGACCGGCGGCGGCGTGAGGCGCGGGTGCTGGATGCTACTCGCCGTCATTGGTCTGCTCTTCGTCGCCCAACTCGCCTTCATCCTATTCTTCCGGTTCGCTCGCGCTCTCCGCTAGCAGGGACTTACTCTATGTTTATTACATCTCACATGCCGTCGGTACGGCATCATAAAGACGCGCTGCGCCTTGCAGCGCTCGCCGCGGCCACCCTCGTTTGTCTGGCGGCGTGTTCCTCGGGCCGGATGACACGCGCGCGCGCGTCCGAACTGATCCTTTCAGGGGAAGCATTCCAGAAGCCGGCGAGTATCTCCTTACTCCCTGAATACCGGCAGTCTCTGACGCTCATCGGGGCTGGCAGCCAGACGAGCCCGAAAGAGGAGTTCGCGTTGAAGCGCTTCTTGGAGAGCCACGCTGACCTCGCCGCGCTCAACCACCTCGGGCTGGTAGATTTTAAGGTGGTCAGGATCGAGTACCCGGACTCGGCCTCCTCTCCGGTCGTGGTGGCCGCAACCATTACCGACAAGGGGCGTTCTGCTTCAGACGAATGGCAGCGGGCAGGAAACGGCTGGAGCATCCCGATAGCCCGGCGGGAGTTGGTAGAAGTGACGGGGTTAACGGGCGGGGAAGGTGGAGACAAGACGGCACGGGCGGAGTACACATGGCGCTGGCAGCCGACTGAGATCGGAAAATACTTTGACACATCCAGGCAAGAACATCAGAGCCTCCCGGAGGACATCCGCCGGAACCTCGGTGGCGTCAGCATGGCCGACGTATTGCGCCAGTTGGGCGGAGTAATCTCATTCGACAGTGGCAAGATGCAGACGGCCTCCGCGTCGTTCCGGCTCTACGACAACGGCTGGCGTCTGGAAAAATAAAACACCTGAATCCGGGCGGACTCGTCATCCTGCCTATGAATCTGACTCCGAAACAGAACGGCAGCCCGCCGCGGGCGAACGGCTCTGTCATCAAGGGCAGCGCCCTCGCAGTGTGGACCTACCTCCTGGGCGTCGCGAACCGCACCGACCCGCCCACGAGGAGATTCCAGGTGTCGCGGAGGGAGATTCAGGAGGGAGCCCGGATAGGCTCTCTGAATACGGTCGATAGCGCCCTCGAAGACCTGGAGTCTTACAACTTCCTCTGCCGTTACCCGTCGCCGGGAGACAACGAGGGTCAGGTGTATGAGCTGCTTACGTTAGAAGAGCATCCGATCCCGCAGCTTAACAGGTGGCAAATCGTGGAGACTTTCAGGAGGGTCGCGGAGGGTCTGGCGGCCGACGAAAAGGCCATGACCCTTCAGCAAATCGTTAAATGGTCAAAACTGACCTATCAGGCGCGGCGGCTGATGGATGGTCTACGGTGAACGTCCCAGCCATATTTAGTCGCCCTCTAACTTGGATTGGTATTGTTCGTTGCTGACCTTTCAGCCCATGCGATGGCCCTGCGTCGAACTGCTCCAAAATGGCTATGTGCGTCATGGCTGTTGTAGCCTTATCAGGGTCGGGCTCAGGACATTGCCTGCGCTGATTTTGCTGCAACATTTCGTAAGTCTAATGAATCCGAAAGCCTAGCCGAAAAAGAATTATTGCTTTGGGTGACACTCGGGTTTAACCTCGCCTTCTCGCGCCTCCGCGCCGGACTTCCTTGCACTCTCGGCTATTCCGGCGTGAAGTTCCGAGCCAGTTCAGACACACAAATACTTGGCCGCCGACTCTGCCTGTTGGCAGCTTATGTTAATTGGAACTGAGCGAGCTGCTTAGAAGAGGGACAGCACGCTCTGGAGCAGGTTCAGCGCGATCTCCGTCGCCGAACCTGTAGCGGTAGCCTCACTGCTACCCGTCTCCTCCTGCCCCGTGACGCCGGTTTGTATGTCCCCGTTCGCCGTAGCCGTTTGAGCCGGCTGCGAGGGCGGCGCAACGCCGGTTTGTATATCCCCGGCGAAGGCCGGGATGGTGAGCGCGAGAGCAAACACTACCGCACCGAAGAGTCGGCGTAAGTCTTTCATGCTGTTCTCCTGAAGTTGACTGACCTGCTGTGAGATGGGCGGCGGGAGTGAAGTCCTGGCCTGCCTGCCCGCGACGTGTTGCGACGGCGAATCTTAACACCCCGCCATGTTAAGAAGCGCCCCCGTACGATTACCGACAACCCGAGAGAGGTAATCCTCACATGAACATATCCACTCAGCTACTTCACCAGATAGCTGATCCGACACTCTCCCGAAATAAGCGGGCGCTGCTCAGGTGCCAACTCGCTAAAGAACTTGAGAACGTAGGGAGCTACGAAGCCGCGCGCGAGGCGATGGGGGATTTATGGTCGCACATCGGCGAGTATCCCGTCTTGGACGGGCTCGACGAGGCGACGGCGGCGGAGGTGCTCTTACGGGTCGGCGTCCTCACGGGCTGGCTCGGCAGCACAAAGCAGATCGAGGGGGCGCAGGAAACGGCTAAGAACCTTATTACAGAAAGCATCAGGAGATTCGAGGCGCTACAGGATACGTTGAAGGTGGCGGAGGCGCAAACCGAATTAGGCTATTGCTATTGGCGGCAAGGGGGATTCGACGAAGCGCGCGTGGTGCTGCAAGAGGCGTTGGGCAGGCTACCCGCCGACAGTGAGGGTAGGGCAATAACTTTGTTACGTCTCGCCATTATCGAAGGGTCATTAAAGAGGTACAACGACGCCCTCCGCATAGACCTTGAGGCCGCGCCCCTATTCCAGAAAAGCGCCAACAACGCGCACAGGGGGAAGTTCCATAATCAATTCGGTTTCGTGTTGAAGAATCTGGGCGCGATGGAGAAGCGCCAGGATTACATAGACCGTGCGCTTATCGAGTTCGCGGCAGCCAGCTTCTACTTCGAGCAGGCCGGGCATACGCGCTATCAAGCCTGCGTAGAGAATAACCTGGGGATGCTGTTCGGCACCGCCCGCAAATTCGCCGAAGCTCACGAGCACCTAGACCGCGCGCAGGCCCTCTTTACTAGCATGAAAGATCAAGTACACACGGCACAGGTGGACGACACCCGCGCGAAGGTGCTGCTGGCCGAAGGCCGAACAGCCGAGGCCGAAAGGCTGGTTCGCTCGGCCGTCCAGATTCTCGAAAGGGGTGGCGAGCAATCACTATTGGCCGAAGCCCTGACGACTCACGGGATCGCGCTCGCCCGCGCCGGTAAGCATAAGATCGCACGCCTAACACTACAGCGTGCCGTCGAAGTCGCCCAGAACGCGGGCGACCCGGAGGCCGCGGGGCTGGCGGCATTAACTATAATCGAAGAGTTAGGCGATCATCTGCCGGGTGACGAACTGAGCGCCACTTACGACCGCGCCGCCAACTTCCTTTCACGCTCGGGTAATCAGGAACATAAAGATCGGCTGCTGGATACCTCCCGGCGCGTACTGTTCCTTATCGGCGTGCTCCCCACGCCTCCGACGTGGAAGGGCTTTAACTTCTACGATGCCGTTAGACGCTACGAGGCTCGGATAATTGAGCGGGCGCTAAGGGAAGCGGGCGGGGTCGTCTCTCGCGCTGCCGCCCTGCTCGGCATCGGCCGCCAGAGCCTGGAGTCGATGTTGAAGGGCAAAGGGCGTCATAAGGCGCTCGCACAACTGCGGACGCCGGTAGAGCATCGTCGAAGCAGTCTGATGTTCCGTGATGAAGTAGACTGTCCCGAACTGCGCGCAGTCTGCGTCCTTCATGTTGAAGATGACCGCCTCGTCGCGGACGCGGTAAACATATCTCTACACGATGAAGGCTGGTCGGTCGAGACGTGCGCCACCGGAGCCGCGGCGCTGGAGAAGCTCAGAAGCGGTGAGCGGTTCGACGTGCTCATCTTCGATAACAACCTACCGGACACGAACGGAATAGAGCTGATACGGCAGATGCGGGCGCTGGCGCACCGGCAGCAGACGCCGATCATTATGCTGTCCGGCGACGACGTGGAGCCGGACGCCCGGCGAGCCGGCGCTAATGTGTTCCTGCGGAAACCCGACGACCTGTCTGTGATTTCCGAGAACGTCGCGCGCCTGCTGGCTCGCAGGGCGCGGCAGAATTGAGGAGGAAAGAGGACTCGCGCAGGCCGTCGCGCTATAACGGGCTTAAGAAACATGCGAGAGTGTCCATGTCGCGGTGCCGGCGCGCGGAGAGTAGATGCGCGGCGGCCAAATTCAACTCGATAATGGGTGCCGCCGCGCCGGTTGCGCCGCGCCCGCGTTTTGTCTATCATGCCGCGCAACCGGGCGGTGGGTGAATCCTGCCGCCTCTCGGTTGCTGGGGTGAGGACAGTGACCGAAATCGAGCGGGGATGCCGCCCCCAAGGCTGGCATCCCCGCTCACCTATTTACCACGACGAAGAGTGCTGCGCCCGCCCCACCCCCCGGCCGGCCGCCCCCGGACATCTGAAACATTGACGACTCAGAGTAAATAGTGCTAGATAGAGGGGCTTACAGTTATTTGCCCGCAATAGGTTGTGCCCAAACACGGTAAAATGCCCGCGAAACAGTCGAGACTCCCTGATGTGGTAATCCGCCCGGAAGTTTATTCATTCTCCGGGCACGAAACCTTTGTCTTCCGGTACGGCTGGATGAAGAAGGCTGTTGACGCCACCGACCCTGACGGCGGGAACCCGCGCGTATTCAACGAGGATGACGCGATAGCGACCCTCGGCGTCGGTAAGAACATGGTCCGCTCGATTCGCCACTGGGGGCTGTCCACCGGCGTAATCGAGGAGGAAGCCAAGAGCCGCGGGGCTTTAATTCATCCAACCAAATTCGGGCAATTTATTTTCGGGCCGGGGGGGCAAGATCAGTTTCTTGAAGACCCGAATACCCTGTGGCTTTTGCACTGGAATATCCTGTCAAACCCGCAGCGGTGTACGACCTGGCATTTGGCTTTCAACGCGGTGCAGTCCAACGAATTCACACGCGACCAACTCATCCATCTGATCGAGGAGGAAATCCGCCGACGGAACCCCAAGGCGATGCCGAGCGGCAACACGCTGAAGCGGGACGTTGACGTGTTCCTCCGAACGTATATCCCCGCCAGAGCCTCGCGGGGGACGGTCGCAGAAGACTCGCTGGACTGTCCCCTCGTCGAATTGCAGCTCATTGAGGAGGTCGCCGGCTCGGGCGTGTTCCAGATACGCCGCGGCCCGAAAACGACCCTGAGCGATTCCGTGTTCGTCTACGCCCTCATTGAATTTTGGGATCGCACGTCGCAGCAAGACAGCCTGGCCTTCACCGAGGTCGCCTACGGGAAGGGTAGTCCAGGCATCGCGTTTAAGCTTGATGAGAACAGCCTGGCGGAACGGTTAGAGCGGCTGGAACATATAACAGAAGGGGACCTGCTCTACACCGAGACCGCCGGCCTGAAGCAAGTCTATCGCAGAAGACTCCGGCAGAAATTCCAGTACCTGGAAGCGTACTACCAGGGCACAAACACCTTGTTTGCCGTAGGAGCGTAGCAACTTGCAACTGAGCGAACTCATCACCGTCGCCCCCCGCTATACCCGCGCAATCAACTTAGAGCGAGACGCAGCCACGCCCGGCGCGATAGACGGCTATACCGTCACCATCACCGCCCGTGAGTTCCTCAACCGGCTCGCACAATCTTTGATCGCGCCGGCCGGACACCGAGCCTGGACGCTGACAGGGCCTTACGGGTCGGGTAAGTCTGCTTTCGCGCTGTACCTGGCTAACCTTTTTAGCCCTTCGACCGCCGCCGGCAATAAACTCGCGCGTTCGATCCTCAAAGAGCAACAGCCCGAAACGTATCAACTCCTCTTCGGGGGCGGGGCAAAGGCGCGCGTCAGCAAAGAAGGATTCTGTCCGATCCTGATCAGCGGGGCTCCCGAGCCGCTGCTGGGGGCCCTGCTACGTGCGTGCTGCCGCGACTTACGGCCGTTTTACGCGACTTCAGGCCGTCCCCCTGCCGCCCTCAAGGAGTTAGAGGGCTACCGTGACGCCTACCAGGAAGACAGAACGGCGGTCTCTCAAACGGACGTGGTAGAGGCGCTCGCGCGTGTCATTCAGCACCTACAGGAGTCAGGCAAGGCGCGCGGCGTGCTGCTCATCATTGACGAACTGGGCAAGTTCCTCGAATACGGGGCCCGTGACCAGGAAAGCGGCGACATTTACGTGTTGCAGCAGCTTGCCGAGGCCACCGCCCGATTCAACCCCACAGGGTTCTTGCTCGTTACTATCCTGCACCAGTCATTCGAGCGGTATGCGGCCGACCTGCGACCGAGCGTGCGCGAGGAGTGGGCTAAGGTGCAGGGCCGGTTTGAGGATGCGGCGTTCCAGGAGCCGCCGGAGCAGCTCTTCAGCCTGATTTCCTCGGCCATCAAGCACGGCAATCATAAATTTATAAGCGCGCTAAAAAAGCAGGCGAGGGAACAGGCGGAAGAGGCGATAAAGCTCGGGTTGCTGCCCCGCGGCATGTCGAAAGCGGAGTTTGTCGAGGCGGCCGAACACTGCGCCCCGCTACACCCGGTGGCCGTACTGGCTCTCGTCCGGCTCAGCCGCAAGTTCGGCCAGAATCAGCGCTCCCTGTTCTCGTTTCTTACCTCGCGCGAGCCGCACGGGTTTGCCAACTTCCTCCAACAGGAGATCGATGAGGACGGCGCGCCGTGTTTCACGCTCTCTGACTTATACGACTACGTAGCCGAGGCTTTAGGCAGCGGCGTGGGCGTGGGCGAGGGGGCCACCCGGTGGGCCGAAGTGCAAAGCTCCTTGGACAAGGCGGCGCAGTCGCCTCCGGCAGAACTGGCCTTGATCAAGTCAATCGGGTTGCTGTCCGCGGTGGGAGCCTACGGCGGCCTCAAGCCGAGCCGCGAAGTCCTGCAATTCGCCGTAGCAATGCCTGCGCGCGCGTTCCAGCGGGCACACCGCAGCCTCCTGCAAAACTCCCTGATTGTGGAGCGTAAGCACAGCGACACGGTGGCGCTGTGGGGGGGCAGCGACATCGACATCGAGGAAAGGCTGAGGGAGGCGGATCGGCGGGTGGCCGAAGGGACGAGTCTGGCCCAGAAGGTCAATCAGCTCTGGTCGCCACGCCCTCTCGTCGCCAAGCGTCACTCTTTCCAGACCGGCACGCTGAGGTACTTCTCCGTCCGTTTCAGTGACATGGCGAGTTTCTCCAAATCTTTGGAAGTGCCGGGGGACGCCGACGGACTTCTCCTGTATTGCCTTCCGGGCACTAAGAGCGATTTTGAGAGTCTGGTGGAGTTGGCGCAGGGCTCGAAAGTGCGGGAGCAGCTAGAAGTATTAATAGCTATTCCGCGTGAAGTAAATGCGCTACGCGAGGCAATCAGAGAGTTGGAGCTGCTGCAATGGGTGCGAACCAATACGCCGGCGCTGCAAGGCGATGCGGTCGCGCGCCGGGAGTTGCGTACCCGCCTGGCTGCCGTGGAAGAACGGATCGGCGTAGAACTTCAGCGCCTGTTTTCTCCTGACGGACAATCCGGCCAGAGTACCCTTTGGTTCCACCACGGAATCAGGCAGGAAATCCCGACGGCGCGCACATTAGCAAATTTCCTCTCCGCCATCTGTCAGCAGGTCTACCCGGCGACGCCCGTTTTGCGCAATGAACTCGTCAACCGCCGGCACCTCTCGACGGCGGCGGCGGCGGCGCGCCGTAACCTGATTGACGCTATGATTAAGAACGGCGGGGAACAGCGCCTGGGCTTCGTAGGTACGCCGCCGGAAATCGCCATTTACGCTTCCATACTGGAACACACGAAGATTCATCGGCCGGAAGGGACGGGGTACTCCTTCGGGGAGCCCAGCGGGGATGACGGACTAACGGCCGTATGGAAGGGCGTCAAGGAGTTCTTTAAGCACTGCGAGTTACAGCGGCACTCGGTCAAAGAACTCTTCGACCTGTTACAACGCCCCCCCTACGGCCTGAAGATGGGTATCATCCCCATTCTTTTTTGCGCCGCCGCCCTTGCGCATGACACGGAGATCGCTTTCTACCAGGACGGGGCCTTCGTGCCGGAAGTCACCGTGGAGGTCTATGATCGGCTCATCCGCTCGCCTGAAAAGTTCGAGCTGCGAAGGTATCGGGTGGAGGGCGTGCGGCGTGAAGTCTACCGGCTAATGGCCCAACTGTTCGGTAAAGAGGGGGGGCCTGATTCGGAGCACTTGGTTAGCATCCTGAAGCCGCTCTACCGCTTCTTTAACCGTCTCCCGCAATACACGAAGCAAACGAGAAACATATCCCCGACCGCCACAGCTATTAAAGAGGCGCTATTCTCGTCCAAAGACCCGGACATTCTCCTTTTCAGCGATCTGCCGCGCGCCTGCGGCGTTGAACCCTTTACGGCTACTGAGGCGGTCGTCGAGGACCGGCTCAACATCTTTTTCGGATTGCTCAAAGGGGCACTCATCGAGCTTCAAAGGGCCTATGACGATCTGCTGTCCGAACTGCAATCCCTCCTCTTCAAAGCGTTTAACTTCGCGGAGGGGGATGCGCGCGAGCGAATCAGGGTGCGGGCGGCAGGGCTCGTAGATCACTGCGTCGAGCCGCGGTTGAAAGCGTTCGCCCTCCAGTTGCAAGATGACCACGCGAACGAGGCCGCGTGGATCGAGGCCGTCGCGACCATCGTGGTGGGCAAAGAGCCGAGGCTGTGGAGTGACACTGATCGGGCGCGGTACGAAGTTACCTTGGCCGACTTGGTGCGCAGCTTCCGGCGCATCGAGGCGCTAGTGTTTGAAGAGTCCGCACGCCTCGAACAAGGCCGCAAGCCAGAACACATTTTGAGAATAAGTGTCTCGGACCGTCACTCCCACGATTTAGAAGCGGTGGTTGTAGTCGAGCCGCAAGACAGCTCTAAATATGCCCAGGCGGTGGTGCGGTTGGATGAGTTGCTGGAGCAGCTAAAGCTGGCAGACAACCCGGAGTTGGCCCTGGCGGCGCTTTCCTCCGTCTCGCAGAAATACCTGTCCGAGCTTACCGATTCAGGACAGAGTAAGGGTAAGATAAACAAGGGTAGAGCAGAGAAGAAGGTGAGGCATGGGAAGTAAAGTGCGCCACGTCCTGGGACTGTCGGGCGGTAAGGATAGCTCGGCACTCGCCATCTACATGCGGGATCGCGTCCCGGAGATGGAGTATTATTTTTGCGACACGCAAAAGGAACTTCCCGAAACTTACGAGTACCTCGACCGGCTCCAGGCTTACCTCGGCAAGCCTATCGTTCGCTTGAACGCCGAGCGCGGCTTCGACCACTGGCTCGAAATGTACGGGGGGTATCTACCCTCCTCACAGATGCGCTGGTGTACGCGCATGCTGAAGATAAAGCCGTTTGAGGAGTTCGTAGGAGACGATCTGGTATTTAGCTACATCGGCATCAGGGCGGACGAGGATCGGGACGGGTACATCTCTCATAAGCCTAACATAACGCCGGTATACCCGTTCAAAGAGGACGGGATACGGGAGAGAGACGTTTTTGAGATATTAGAAAACGCGGGGGTGGGGCTGCCGAAGTATTATGAGTGGCGCACACGCTCCGGCTGTTATTTCTGTTTCTTCCAGCGTAAGGCGGAGTGGGTGGGCCTGATGGAGCGTCACCCGGAGTTATTCGAGAAGGCGAAGCAGTACGAAAAATTTGATGAAGAGAGGGGCGTCAGATACACGTGGAGCAATAACGAAAGCCTGGAGGAGTTGGCTGCCCCCGAACGTGTAGCCGACATTAAACGCAAACAGGAGCTGGCAATTAAGAAAAAGGCGAAGGCCCAGCCCGGACAGAAGCTATACCAGATTTTTAACGCAACGCTTGAAGATGAGGATGACACCGAACCCTGCACAATTTGCACTACTTAGTGGCGCAAAAATGTGTAAAATTGTGACCTGCCGGCAGGGAAGATAGCTAACGTACTCACGCTACACTCTGAAAGTTAGCTAAGTTTTACAGACAGTCGAATGGCTATCTCAGGCAGCTTCAATAAGAAGTTGGGCTAGCGCGTAGGCTAGTCTGTACACTTATCCGGGAAGCTGACTCCAGCTAACAGCAATGGCGGATACCGATTTTGCAAAACAGAAGGAAGCGATACTAGGGCGGTTCTCCAAAGAGACCCAATTCACCCTTGATTGGTATCCAGAGTATGTAGAGGACTTCCCCAAAGCATTAGAGAAAATTACTCACCCCATCCAGTGGGAAAGCTGTAAGTTCGTTGCGGCAGCAAAGCATACAATTCCAAAGAAATTTGGCGTTTATTGCTTCTCAGTTGACCTCGGTGAGCCATTCCCTAAAAAACTTCACTTACCGTTATACGTGGGCAAGGCATCCGAACAGTACCTGTCCGAAAGATTCGACGATTACTTAAAAGAGCAAAAGAACGTAAAGGGCCGGGAGAAAATTGTCTTCATGCTAAATAAGTGGCAGAACCGGCTGACGTTCTGGTGGGCGGTTATACCGAAGGTATATGTTGATGTTGTAGAGCAGCATTTGATTATGAGTTGTAGGCCGCCGTGTAATACCAGGGTGTACAGCAAGGAAAAGTTCTGGGGTAAAGCGTTCGACTAAGACCCAACATTGAAGGAGAAAGAGCAATGCCTGACTACGTGCCTGCCCTGAGAGCGCAAATGGGTGACTGGACCTACTACGTTACAGTTATGAAGCTCGGCAAGGTTGCGCGCGAATGCAGGTTAGCGGAGCAGATACAAACACACGCTGATTTGGATAATGTGATTCAGCGTGCCCTGGAAGACCGCGTTAACAAAGAGATGGTCCCGTACCTCTTGAAAGAGAAGCAGCGTTTCTACGGCGCTCTGGTTGTAGCCGTGTATGGCGGTGACCCCGAGTTCTCACCAGTTCGCGTCGATGAGCATGAGTTAATAGACGACACCAATAAATCCACCTACGGTTTCGGCCTCCTCAGATTTGATGGTAGCCAAACCTACTACGCCCTCGACGGCCAACATCGGCTTAAATCCATTCAAGAAGCAATCGTTAGAAACCCTGATCTGGCAAAAGAAGAGATTTCAGTCATCATCCTCAAACACGAAGAAACAAAGGCGGGAATGGAGCGGACGCGCCGGCTTTTCTCCACCTTAAATCGTCGAGCCAAACCTACCTCTACCGGCATGAACATCGCTATTGATGAGGATGATAGCGTTGCCGTCGTTACCCGCCGCCTGGTCAAGGAAAACAAACACCTTAATCATCTGGTTCTAGCAGATATCAAGTCGATCAATTCTAAACAACTAAATCCCTCTAAGAAAAACGATCCATACATCACTACACTTGGCGCTCTTTATGAGACCAATGAAATTTTGCTCAGCGGCTTTGACGGGGGACTCAATGTTGATAAAGAGTTCAAGCAGTTCCGCAGGTCATACCAAGAGATAGACTCCTACTATGCTTACTTAGAGAACATATGGATGCGGCTACTAGCGAAGTGCCCAGGCTTCGACGCTGTCCTTGCTGGCAAGAAGAGTCCGGGCGACCTGCGTAAACGACATGATGAAGAGGGACATATAATTCTAGGCGATGATGGTAAGCCTGTTCACGGAGGCAACGCTTTTGCACGCCCGATGGGGCAGTTTGTAGTTGCTGAAGTTCTTAGGTCGGTCAGCATCAACGGCAAATCAGTCGAAGATGCAATTGATACGATTATGTCCAACATACCAATGGACATAGATGAAGCGCCGTGGGTTAATGTGATCTGGAATCCCGCCACACAGAACATTACAGGCGGTAAGAAAGAACGAAGGCTTCTGGTTTCCTTAATCAGTTATGCGCTCGGTCTGAAGGGGGCTCCCAAGATTAGGGAACTCAATAGGGCTTACCGCGATATCAGCGGCAATAAACGTGCTACGGCGCTTCCACTAATTGAATGGTCTGGAAGTGGTGATGCAGAACTTGATGCCGATGGGACTGAAGAGGGTACAGAAGTAAGCTGATCATCCCTCTAAAAGTCGGGATATATGATTAGTTGCGCGTTTGACAAACTGTTGCATACTTGAAATTCAATCAGAACTATGATACAAACAGCTCCAAAGATTGGAGGGATTTACTGAATTAACGATGGACGATCTTAGTAAGTACATTCTCTCCTTCGGCCCCCTTATCACAGCGGTTGCTACGCTGGTAGCAGCCTTCTATGTCCAGCACCGTAATAATCAAAAGGTATTAAAACAGAAGCAGCGTGAAGAAGAGCGGAAAGAAATTTTTACCAAACTGAAGGATTTCTATGGACCTTTGCAGAGACTGCGCGGTAAAAGTAACGAATTACATAAGTTGTTTAAGAACGGTCGTGAGTTTAGAACCCTCATCAAATTGCTGGAGGGGGAGAAGTTTTCTGGAAACGATAAAAAACTCCTAGACTCTATTATCGATATCGGGAAACAGACTGACGAGCTGATCATAAAAGAAGGCGGGTGGGTGCAAGACTCAGAATTGAGAAAGATGTTAGACAAAGTGACTGCGCACTACACTCTAATTGATCTAGCGGCGAAGGACGAATTGACTGGCGACGTGAAGCGTTTTGAGCAATTTGTTTTCCCTAACGAGATTGACGACGAAATTGAAAAAGAAATTGTGCGCCTTAACTCCAGGTTGAACGAACTGGATGAAGAAATCCTTGAGGAATATAAAACCTGGTAATAAAGAACGTATGGCCGCTGAATTAAAAGCGGGGAAGCCTGCTAAAGTGCTTCCGGGCTTCCTCTGCGCGCGAGGCAGAAACTAGATGAGTGTAGATGAGTGTAGATGACGGTATTTTGAATGTTGGGATGGCCTAGCCAGTCCTGCACAAAGCGTAAGTCATCTCCGGCCTCTAGCAGGTGAGTCGCGCAGGTATGCTTCAGCACGTGAAAGTGCTGCTTGTCTTTCGATATCCCCGCCAACCCTCCGTACTGCTTCATTAGAGCGTCCAGACGCTTCCTGCTAGTGGGAAGATTCCTCCGACTCGGGAAGAGCAGTGGAGAGTCGTCTTCACGAGAGTTGAGGAAGGCTTTCAGAATTCTTACCTCGTCCGATTCAATCGTGTGCTGACCGCTATAGCTCCCTTTCAAGCGGTGGCAAAAGATTCTGAGCAGCCTAAAATCAACGTCGGACTTGTGGAGTCTACCATCTTCTGATGCGCTAAGGCCGTGGCGGTACGCAATGAGAAAAATGGCGCGGTCGCGCTTGTTCCCCTCGGCCCTGATGACGTTGAACAGGTGCTTGAGTTCATCGAAGGTGAGAAACCGGATCGTCCCTTGTCTACGTCGGGGCATAGATATCTAATACGCGGAATTAACAGATGGAAGCCTCTGGTAACATCATACACACGGCAGTGAACCGCAAGCTGCGGGAGCTTTGGCGCGCTCACCTCGCCTCTGACGCATGGCCCGAGGCGATCCCAAAGCTATGGCCGCTGCAATACCAGCCTATGGAGCCCGGTAAGCTGCTCTTTGTCGGGCTTAACCCGTCACACAACCAGCGCGATAACCAGTTAATGTCCATCCAAGTCGGGAAGGGGATTGACCCATTCTCTGACGAGCACGCCAATTTCATCCTGCGGTGTGATGAAGAGTCAATGGGGCTGCATGGTGGCAGGTTGCATCCCTACTTCAGACAGTTTTCCCGCTTCGACCCGACCGGAAAATGGAATCATATCGATTTATTCGCCATCCGGCACACGAATCAAAGTGAGGTGGTCGCGGCCCTGCGGCTGAATGAAGATGCTGGGTTTTCCTCCCCATTCGTAAGAGCACAGGTTGAACTGGCATTCTCACTCATGGCCGAACTACACCCGCCGGCAGTCGTCGTCGTCAACGCCCTCGGCTCTACCATCGTGAAGCGTTACCTGAATGAGCAAAATCCTAACTTTGATTTGGATGACGAAACAGGGTTCTATTGGTCACCTATCAACGGGCGGCGAGTGCCGTTCTTCTTCTCCGGGATGCTGACCGGGCAGCGCGCTATTGATAATCATTCGCTCGAACGCCTCATCTGGCATGTCCGGCGTGCACTCACCTTCCAGGCGACAGCATAATCTGAACTGGGCATTGTAACTGAAGCGTCTTATTCGATATTGTAGATTACAAGGGGGAGGCACTCATGAGTGTCCCCCCTTTATAATTCCACCCTTGAACCCTTTTGCGGAATTAAAGCATCCTTCAAAATAAGGATAGAGTTTTGCTTTGGATTGCGGTAAAAGTCGTTTACTGAATGTAATAGAGTGGATAGTTATTAATATGCAAGCCAAGTAGGAATTAAACAATCCTTGACCATGTGTTGCATTGGATCAGCAGTTATATCTATCAGTAAGCTTCAATCTTAATTACCTGTTACAAGTATGAGATACATAGTGACAATGCGAGATGATTGGTGGGTTAAACCACTAAGTATCTTTGCTTATTTCATTGGCCCTATCTTACCGTTCTTAATTGAAATTGTAATTAGCCTCCAACCAGTAACTGCAGCGCATCTATTTGCGACATATCTGTTAATCCATGAATTCATGGTTGCCCGTGAAATTGAATATCATAGACCATACTCTCCTAGCGTGAAGTTCATGGCGCATGTGGAAGAATTATTTGATGGCTGTTTAATTAGAATTTATTGGTTAATTAAATACACATTTTTATTTCTCTTTCTTCCAATTGTTATAAATGTAAATGGGAACGTACACTGGTTTTTTCGGTATTTTATTATTGTTTGCATTATGCTCATCGTTAGTGACACTTATCGTATTATTGATATTTTGCGGCAAACAATTGCCGGTAAACGTGGTGTGTTATACGTAAGTCCCTTAGCTCCCTTAGTCGCTTCATATATCTCTTTTATATTTTCATTCACTATACTTCACTATGCTCTTTACTCTGAGAACAACGAATTATACTCAGGAAGATTTTCTTCTGTGATAACCGTTGACTTCTTATATTTTAATGTAGTTACGTTTACAACATTGGGCTATGGGGATATTACCCCTACTCATTGGGCAACAAGATTAATAGTGTCCGGCGAAAACATAATTAGCTATATTTTGTTTGCATTTACAATTGCTGCTGTTATGAACTTTGTACAGAAAGCCAATTCAGATCAAGAGAAATCTACTCCACACGATCATAATGAAGATCAAAGAAATGAAACGTGATAGTGCAGTAGTAGGTCCACAAAATAACCCAAGTGTGGAATTGAAAAGAGAGGCTTTATCGGCTTCGACTAACTTGGTGCTGCGTTCACTACGCTTTTATTAGAGTTCGGCCTGAATGAACCAAACAAGAAGTTTACCGAAATGTTGAATTAGGAATGAAGTTATAGTCAGTTATAGTGCGAAAGCCACTCACTACCAATGATCCCAAATTATTTCAGCATCCCAATCACTGACCCGCGGCTTATCCCTAATTCCCGCGCGATCTGCGACTTGTTCCACCCATTCTTGAAGAGGCTCTTAACCTCGGCTGCTTTGGCCGCAGCAGTCTGAGGGCGACCGAGTCGCTTTCCTTCTGCCCTCGCCTGCGCGATGCCAGCCTTCACTCGCTCCCGGATCATGTCTCGCTCGAACTCAGCGAATACTGAGAGCAGACCGATCATGGCGCGTCCTGTCGGGGTGGTGAAGTCTAGGGCTTCGGTCAGTGAGACAAAAGCGATACCAAGATCGCGCAGTTCCGTAAGAGTGCTAATTAGGTCGGGTAATGATCTGCCCCAGCGGTCGAGTTTCCAGACGACGATAGCATCCATCTCGCGTCTGCGTGCCGCTTTCATCAGCTCCTCTCGCTTGGGGCGCTGTTTAGCGCCGGAGCCGACCTCTTCTACTTCCTGCACGAGTTTCCACCTCCGTTGCTTGACGTACTGCCGCATGGCCTTTAGTTGCAGCGGCAAAGTCTGCTGGTCATGGGTAGAGACGCGGGCGTAGATTCCGACTTTCATCATGTGGATATATAAGGGTGTCAAAAAACCCCTCACAAATTGAATGTTAAAACATTAGTGTTTTGGAGTGCTTTGGGAGTCAGAAACTCCGTGTCAGAAAACTACAGTTATTTGACGCCTGTAGTATAGCAGGAAGTGTGAATGTTGTGAGTAAGTATCAAGAGGGTAGGGAAGCGACGCCGTACTCTGGTAAATAAAGAAAAAGCGCCAAGCCATAAGCGCTTTTGAAATAGTCCTTAATAACTCAAATACTTTTTACCTGCCTCATTGGTTTGAACAATCCTTTCATCCACATCTACTGTATCCATAGCGTGACTGATTCCTGCCTTTCGCGCTTCCCGCATACCGATAGTCATTGCCAAACTCGCTCTTACTTCCGAGTCTAAGAATCTTATCGGCAATGCACTACTCAGGCGTGGATAATTGATTGCTTTTTCTTCGAGGCCGCGGGAGATAAAGAGTTTCATTATGTAAATATCTTTGCGGTTGAAGGGCTTACAGACGAAATCAATTGTGCTTTTGGCGGACGTTGTACTCACATTATCCACTGTGTCACATAAATGATGTCGGTCAGGCGAAATTGTATCGACTCTAAAAGCAACATCCCCGCCAAACAATGTAATGCCGAATGTAAGCTCCGCAATATCCTTGCCTGTTGTGTTTTGTATTTCGAAGTTTGCAATTGAGTATCTGTCGAAGCTACGAGACTGCTTTTTTCCACCAATTTCATAGGAAATCGGTTGCTTTGGAAGTCCTTCGTCAAAACAAGATTTCAGGTCAACAGTCATCTTATAAACTATTGTACGAACCCGATTCTGGTAAGTATCAAAGACTGCTTTAAGAATTGATCCCATGGCACCCCCGGCGATGAGTGCGACACCAATTTGAATCCATTCTTTCTGTGTAAAGAGGTTCTCCATCTGTACACCGAAGATACTATGATTTGATTAATCCAACAATTCATACATGGAATTTACCCAAGAACAAAAGAACCAATATTTAGATAAGCTTGCTCTGCTAACACAACAGGGCATGTGGCAAATAGACATGGCTTTAATGAAGCACACCGAACAGCTACAGCGGTGGTCATTCGGATGCAACCTGAGGCTGGCAGCTTGCCTTCCTGTTCGCCAATAACAAGCGAAAGACGAGGCACTTGAGGGAAGTCGCATCCGAGTGAGCAACGCTGTAGGACGATGACTCTGCACACAATATAAACGTATCGTGCCGTCCGCTAGTGTGATACATGTGAAAACGCTAGGATTTTAGTAGAGTGTGGTAGTCAAAAATTCTGACTGTAATGTCCCGTTGAGTTTCTAAGTCCAACATTCGAGTTAAGGTGGTATAGAGAAGTTATAAGAATCGAATTAACGTTGACTTTCAAAATTTGATGATATATTTTGTCGCGGCCTTAGCTTATGTCTAGGTCGCCCTCTATAACGCTATGCCTCATAACCTTAGACTCGTGCACCGAATGCTTCTCCTTGTACTTCTAAGTATTATTTCATCTCCCCTTTCCAGCTTCGCTCAACCAACTCCAGCGACAAACGCAAATAGCGCCCCTCTGTCATCTGAGGAACTTAAGAGGCAAGACGAGGAACATACTATTCAAGAACTTGAACGTTCCAAGCGACTGTTAGAACTTCAGCAGCAAATTGAGAAATTAAGAGGTGCTGATCCACAAAAGCGGACGAATCAATATCAAGACGGCTTTATTTTCACAATAATGGCGAGTGCTTTTAGTGGTTCTGCCCTAGCGTCTTTAGGGTTGATTATATATCTCTTTACTAGCCTACTTGGCATTACATCATCCAAGCCAAAAGAAAGCGACACGTCAGAAGAAACACTCGGGGCTTTCAACAGACAGGCTTTGGCAGAGCTTAGGTGGTATTCAGCCGCGAGCCTGTTAGCAATGATGTTCGGGATAGCCATAATTTTCGGCGGTGCAATACTGGCTCTTGCTGGCCTTACGCCGGCCGCAATAGTCTCGGCGGTCGCCGGCATAGTTACTGAAGGGGTGGCGCTCTTATTCCATAAGCAGACGGATAAAATTCGAGTAAGGGTAGAGAAGATAGAAAGACAGTTACTTAGTATTAAGATGGCAAAAGAGATAGAAGATAAGGCTATTCAGGACAAAGCTATAGGCAAGATGTTAGATGCGGGACTAAACAGTCTATATTTACCCCCCGCTAGGAGGGCCTGATTAAAAGCCACCTCATAAATGCCTGCTGAAGATTCTGGACGCTAGAGTTGCTTAGGGAGTTTTACCCTGATGCAGCATCTCAGGTGTTCTGGACGCTCACGACTTTAGCTGCGCTCGCTTATATTCTTCTACCAATTCGTCAACACAGTAATACATTTGTTGCTCCAGCCCAGGTCTGAGCCGATCATAAACTCTCTCGGGGATTAAGGGGTTGCTCTTTCTGTTGAGGTATATCTTGTCCTGAATCTGCCGGAGAGGGGATTCCAGATTTATAGTGGTTCCGCTTACGACTCCAGACCACAAGCCGGATATGTGAGACTTGAGGCTTTCCAAGTTTCTTATTGACGTGCCGTGTTCGTTATACAACTTTACCGAGAGCGTGAGCACAGGCAGGAAGGGCAGGATTACCGTCAGGACGAACGACCGCAAGCTCACGTCGTTAAATAAAGCAATCGCAGCCAGCAGAACGAAAATCGCGATGGAAATGCCCACCACCCAGTGTATAAAGCTCTTGCGGATGGAGTAGTCGTAAGAGAAATTGCTGCGTTGGCAGATTATCTTGGCGGCGGCCCCATCAACCGCCTCAATCGTCTCCGCGTACCAACTCTTCAGCTTGTCGAAGCTCTTCACCCTCCGTAGGTGCTGGTCGGAATATTTTTTGATGTCTTCATTCATCGGCTTGTCGCCGACCAGTATTTTGTTCCATTCCAAACCCAACACTTCACAGTCGAACAGCTCTTGTATGGATGCCGCCTTCTGCCTTAACTGATTGATGGATGGCGTCAGGAGTAATAGGTCCAGAAGCGCTATAACGATCCCATAGAGCCCTCTGATCCAGGCGATACTATATCCCAAGGGTGATAGGGTGAGGTCGAGTAGTGTCAGGAAAACCGTCACGAAGGCGGTTAGAACTAGCTGCCAAAAGAACAGCCTCTTGGCTACGAAATAAATTTCCTTCTGGGCGGCCAGCCGCTCGATGTTCTTTTGCTGATTCTCTTTCTCGACGATGCTTTGCCCTACGCTGTCCACAACCTGAAGATTCTCCGCCATATTCGTATCGTATTTTGGCGAGGAGTGCCGGTCATCAGCCCCGCGGAAAGTAGCCGTTGAAAACTAAGTCCCACAGCCTGTAAGCCTCGTTGAAGTCACCGCGGCTTTCTGAAATACACGCCTTATAGGTGCGGTCTGCCGAAGACGAGACGGCTTGCCTGAGCTGCTGTTTCTTTGCCTCGGTATTGGCTGAAGGCACCCCGCCGGACACACCCACCGGGTCCACAAGGGATTCGCACTGCCGATTGCTGAGGAGCACCAGCGCGTCGTTCATGCACACCGCATAGCTTTTAGGCCCTACGCAGGTGCCCTCCACAGCGAGCAGAAGCTCTAGGTGAAATGAGCTGAGGGGTATCTTAGGCTGTCGGCAGCGCCGCCAGAATTTTATCAACATCGCAGTCCGCTTTAGCTTACCCCCGCTGCGGTCATCAGCATCGTTAATAAACTTATTGTGGGCTTGTGGGCTCGTATCCATCCACCCGCCTGAACCGTTCGGTATGGCGTAGATGGGATAATTCTTTACCCCTCCGTGCCGGGTATATACGGCCGGAACCACATCCACAGGATGTTTGTTGTCGGCGAACCGAACCACCACCGCCTGGCCGTCACGCCCGACGTCCGTCGAGTAGTACCGGCCTTGTAACTGCTCACGCACCTGATTGAGGATCGTGGAAGAAGACTTCAACTTATCGCCCCACCGAACCTCGTTTACGCTAAGGATCAGCATCAGATCGATGTCGCTCGTATCCCGAATGGCCGACCCGCGGCTGTAGCTGCCGATTTGCTCCACGCGGTTGGTTTGGAAGACAGATTCGAGGCGCGTTTTCACGCTGCTTTTATGACTGTCATAAAGGCGAATGTCCGTGTCACGGGGCTCGATCCCGCTCAGCAATTTGCTAAAACAACTGGATATTGTCATCGCGAATTCCTTTTGCTGGAAATGGCCTGACTGTTGCCCCACATAACGTTGATGAGCGGGCAAGTTGAACCTGGGCGATCAGGCCACCTTATTCTTCCCGTCGGGCAGTTCTTTCCCGAGTCGTCTCCTTTTGCTCCCGGCTTGGCGCAACTCTTCGCAACGGCCGAAGTAGCGTTCGATGTTGTGAGTAACAAGCTCCTCCCTGCTCATCCCAAGGCGGAGAATATCGCCGGGCGGGTGATGAAGATTCTCCGTGGTGCGAAGTCCGTGTAGCGCGGCTTGAAAGGGCTTCCAGGTGATAACCGTGGCAGCGAATTCATTCATCAGGGCGGCGATCTTGTTCTGCTTGGCGGCCCCAACGACGACGAACTCCAGCGGCCTTTTAGCCCCGTCTTGGATGGCGCGCATATTTCGTAGGAGTTGCCTAAATTGGTGGGGCTTTTTGTAATACTGCGCGAGTATGGCTACCTTGTTAATGTCTGGGCGGTCTCCCAGCCACTTGAAAACGGCGCGGTAGTCGCTGTCGTCAAACGGGTAAAGAAAAGGGATCGACGGGACGCCCAAGTTGGCGAAGCGGTCGTGGATTTGGAGGTTGCGGTCTTGATTTCTGATTTGATCCAGCCTCGGCTGCTCATCCCACACGGAGTAAGACAACCCGACGACAAAATCGAATCCTAGCCTGGCAATCTTCTCCCACGAGTGGTCGGTGTCAGACACCTTCCATAAAGCCTCAAGAATGCAATCCTTTGCAGTCCCGACCAAGGCTAAACGGGCCCCGAAGGGTAGGCCCAGTTTCTCGCGTAAGACATCGAGCGAGTCAATAACTACATTTCCGCCGCACCCCACAATCTTGCTGAGGGAGATGGCGTAGATAGCATTCGGCCTTTGCGGAAGCGAGATGCGCAACCCCTTGGCAATACCCGGAATAAATGACGGCAGAGTCAGGTTATCTTGGTGGGAACTTTCCGGCAGGGGAATAAAATCATCGTAAGTGTCGCCGAAGTAGATTTCGCGACGCCCCAAGTCGATGCAGCTCACGAGCGAGGCCCCCTGCATCAGGTAGGTCTTGTTGTTAGAAGGGCCGTCGCACCTATCCAGTGCCTTTTGAGGGCAGGAGGCACAGGCAAAAGGCAACACAGGGTGGGTATCTCGTCTGCTAGGGTCGTACATTATACGCAAAGCTCAACAATTACATTCTTCTTACCACTACGTGTGGTTACAGTCCCACGTAACCTCCCTCCCAGCTCCTTAACGGCAGAAATTATTTCCTTCGCCTCCGCGTCAGGGGCGAACCCGAGGGTTTCACCCTCCGCGCGAACCATGACTGCTGACCTGCCGTGGATAGAGCCGGACACCGGCGTCCCCACCTCAACGCGCTCGGCCGCCTGTGTCGTCTTAACAAGTTGGAAAGTCCAGCACTGAGGCGGGCGGGGATCGACAATAATGTCGGGATCGGGCGGGTTGGGGTCGCGCGGGGGGATAGGGGGATCATTACCTGGGTCACGCGGTGGTCTGGGGCCTTTACTCATTAACTTCCTCCAGAAGTCACTATGGACTTCGACGCCTTTATATATGACAAAATGCGTACTGTCAACTATACAGTTGACAGAGGCCACTATATAATGTGCTCGCCGAGCGCGGAGCCACATTAAGGTGGGGCGGTCTATCTTGTAGGGAAAGACTGGCGTAAAAGCTCAAAAGGCGGCATCATCTGTGCTGCGCGACAAGCGCATATGCAATCAAAGCAAGACCACTGCCGCGGGCGTGAAGTCCTAGCCCACGCCAAAATTGAAAGGTAGAAGACAAGGTAGATGTCCCCCGCCAACGTGGAATTCGGGCAGCGTGTGCGTGAACTGCGGGAGTCTAAGCGAAGAACAGACCCTGCTTTCTCACTGCGGCGCTTCGCACAAAGTGTCGGAATTAGCGCCGCTTTTCTGAGTAAGGTAGAGATGGGTGAAGCCTTACCTCCCAAAGCTGAAAAAATCAAAATAATGGCAGAGCTTCTGGGCGTGAATGCTGATGAACTACTTGCGCTCGCGGGAAAGGTTGATCCCGTGCTTCCGCAAATAATTCGCGAGCGGCCAAACGCTATGGCAGATTTCCTGCGTACGGCTAATGAGGAGCTTACGGACGAGCAGATCAAGGAGCTGACTCGGCGCATGAGGGAAGGTGATCTGTAGTGGATTAGGAGAAACGCATGAAGGTAAAACGGCTTTCCATAGAGGAGATAGAGGCTTCGGCTAATACTCTGCTGCGAGAGTACGGGGAGAAGTTTGGAGTCATAGCTTCTCCCCCCGTCCCGATGGACGAGATTGCCGAGTGTCACCTGGGACTCGACATAAGGATAGACAATCTCCTTCGACTCCTTCGGCGGACGGGCGTTCTGGGTGCTATCTGGATCGAGGGGCAGCGCGTCATGATTGACACTTCTCTCGACCCGAGCATAGACCCGTCTAAGGAGGGGAGATACCGGTTCACGCTCGCCCACGAGGTGGGTCACTGGATATTACACCGCCTGATCTACCTGGCCTTATCCAAGCAGAGCAACCTGTTCGCGCAGGACCTGGAACCTTCTATCGTCTGTAGGGACGGCGACAGCCAGCCAATCGAGTGGCAGGCCAACACGTTCGCCGCATACGCGCTCATGCCCAGGGACATGGTACGTGGGGCGTGGGAGAGGCTACGCGGCAACCTTGAGCCTTACGTTGCCGAAGATGAAATCGCCGCCCTTTCGGCAAAGAGGACGGCAGGGAACTACCTACCTAACACCAGCGTGGCCCGTGAACTGGCGAAAGAATTCCACGTGTCCGCCCAGGCCATGCAAATCCGCCTCACCGAGCTGGGACTCATTAAGCTACACAAAGGCTCTACTGAGTTGTTTAGGAAGTGGGATCAGGTAGCGGTGAATTAAAGTTTACCGCCAAACTTGGACGTGTTCTCACCACGGTGGGGTGGCTTGGTCATCTGCACCACGTCGCCGTCCACTAAGCACCTTACACTCACAGGAGAAGGCAACCTCATGTCGTCAGAAAACGTATCGCTCACCCCGTACGCCCTCATCAGCACTCTTGCTAACGCCAATATTCATCGCTTGGACAAGCAAGTGCTGCGCGTCCGTGGCATCTACCGCTGCAACCCTCAAAGCCAGCTCTACAGTGACGGATGTTATTACGACAGACTCAAAGACGAGGCGGACGGAAAGTACCTAACTCTGAAGGTCCCGCGCCCATTTCGGACGAGGCTCAAGGACAACACTCCTTATGATCTGGAGGGGACCATCGACCGTAAGATCGATTTAAGAAATGAATTGAATATCTACCTGGCCTTCCACCTCACACGGATCGTCTCGGAGGAGACGCCGATGATCGACGAGCAGATGTGGGAGCGCTCGGACATCATGCGCGAGCGCTATGGCAAGCCGCGCCACAACATAGATGCGCTTCTCAGGTCTATATTCAAGAAGGGAAAACCTCCTAAAGTCGCAATGATCTACGGCCGGGCGGCCATCACAAATTCCGATGTGGTCGCGTCCGCGGAGGAGCAATACGACAACTACGAAATTGAAAGAGTGCGGATTAATTTGTCTAACAGGACCGAGATAATTGACACGCTTCGCCGACTCGACGGGGCGGGGAAGTACGATGTTATCGCAATATTCCGCGGAGGCGGTTCGGGGTTAGAAATATTCGAGGATCATGATATTGCGCGTACTGTCGTAGGGATGAAGACGCCGATCTTAACCGGCATCGGGCACGCGGAAGATAAACCGTTTATAGAGGCCGTGGCCGACCATGCTTTTATTAGCCCGTCTGCCCTCGGCACGTACCTCAAAGAAATGGCGAAGACTAGCATTCAAGAGGTTTCATGGCTTAACCAGTATCGCGATGAGCGGGATCGAGATAAGCAAGTTATTGAGACACTCAGAGGGGAAAAGGACTCGCTGCAACAAGAAAACAGCCTTTTGCTAAAAGAAAGGGCTAGGGAGCCTGTCATTAAAACATTGATTCTGATAGGAGGGGTGCTTCTCGGCTTCCTTGCAGGTCTGGCGTTAATGTATTACTTCAAACCCTTCGACCGTAGCGTGCCTTCGGCGGAACCTGCCGCTCAGGCGGCCCCAGTCTCTAATCAACAGCAGGCACCGGTCACGCCTCCCTCGAACGTTAGGAACAGCAACGGTAAAGTGCGTCAAAGATAGTCCCGATCCTGCTGTTCATTGTGTTAGCGATTATCAAATAACTCTACCCACAGTTCACCGGTAGCCTTTAACAAACCGTACTCCAAAAACGCCGGCCGCGATGTCTCATCAGTGTAAATAGGGCGGCTGAAGCAGAATGTTCCGGGGTTTAGCACGCAATACTTCTCCATTTCCCGATAGCGCCGACCTTCGGCCGACCAGCCTCGGTTCAAATCGCGACGCTGCACGAAAACATTAATCTCTAACCTGTCTACTGCTCCACCAATTGAGTTAGCAATGAAATGCCCTTTATCCCACCGACTACCGTATATTTCCTCTGTCGGGCCAACCCAGCCTTTAAGGCGGTAATCATCTCGCACCTTCTTGCTCGGATCGGTTAGACCTAACACTGCAACAAGTCTGGACTCTTTGTAGGGATCATAGGGTACAGTTCCGGCTGATTCTAGCCAGGTATAGGCGTCGTAGATGAAGGAGAAGTTGTTATGCTGGACGCGCATAATGTTTGTTTGGCGGTCCGACATCTTCCAGTATTCATCACACCAAACATGCGGCAGTTCCTCCATGAGGAGTGAGGTCATATCCTCGACGGATCGGTCTCCAGCCTTGGCGAGAATATGTTGATAATCTACCTTCCACACCAGAATATCATACCCGATCTAGAAGCGGCTTGGCGGCCTCTGGAAGACTAAGTTTTGCTACGCTTTCCGGGTTATATGATAAGGATTACGGAGGTGCTCCGCATTAACTAAAATAGCATTTCACTTGGACGGGCCGGGGCCGCCGCTGCTGCTCTTATTTAGCCTCACCCCGACAGTCAGTGCTGCCATCGTATGTCAGTTGTCTCGCCGAATATGACCAGCGCCAGCGGGAAGTCCACCCTTTTCCAGAGACTTGGCCGCAGCAGGTTCCTAAGCGGACGTTCACCCTTAGCATATTTTGGGAGAAAATGTAATGGTGGATTTTTATGAAATTTTACTATTACTTAGGGGCGATGGGTCTGGTATATCCATGCCTAATCACAAAATTGAAGTTATGTATCTACCTCGCTCAACACGGGATGATAGCTAACCCCAGAAATGATCTGTCACACGATATTCAGCCACTCCTTGATCCAGCCCCGCACCTCGACCAGACCGGCGCTGTCGGAGATGAGGGGCCAGCGCAGGGGGATATCATGTTTGTTCCGTCTCCCAGCGGTCAGGCTGAGGCCCTATTGACAGCGCCAGATGTTTCGCATATACCGATTGCGCCTTTTCACCCTCATCGGCGGGTGCAGTTAATGGACTTCAGATCACTCACACTTATTAACGACTACATCATTAGCTTAAATCCGCTCTCACATTCGCCATTACGCTTGAGCTTATTACTTTCACTCCTGCTCATGCTGACCGGCTTGTGTCCGAATGTCGCAGGACAAGTTGCCATTCCGCTTTCCCAACTTGACCCAAAGCTGCCAACGGATAGGCAAAGACTTCAATTAACGGCTGTATTCAGCGGACAGTTATATGTTGGCACGTCTGAAGGATTATGGGTGATCGGTAAAGATAGACGGACGCTTAAAATTGATGCTGTTAGAGGAGCTATTACCAGCCTGGACATAGGAGGCGAAACCTTATTCGTTGGCACCTCTGAAGGCGAGTGGATTGTCGGTGAAAAGGGCACAGTAACCGAGGTTAAAGGCGTCGAAGAGTTGAACAGAAGTGATAGCTATGTGGTAGTCGTCGGCGAAAAGTTATTTATTACTACACAGAATAAAGGTTTATGGATTGTTAATGCAGATGGTGAGTCAACACGGGTCGAAGAGTGGAAGGGGAGGATCGCTAACATACGACCCTACGGGGAACAAGCATTTATCATTGCCGATTCTAGTTATTGGCTGGTCAGTCAGTCAGGCAAGGTAATTCCCGTCAAGAGTATCAGAGGCAATTTCTATGTTTCTCAAGCGTTGGTAGAAAAGTTATTGGTTGTCACAGATGTAGGAGTTTGGTTCATCAATAAGGACGGGGAGGCAACCCCCCTTAATTTTAGGGAAAGAATCTATTGGGTGTGGGGCCTTGGAAATCAAGTGCTCATCAGCACCGCTAACGGGAGCTTTTGGCTGGTTGATCATACCGGTGGGATAACTCCGATTAAGCAATTGAGAGGATGGCCGAATGATATAGCAAATGCTGTAACACCTTTCGGCGAACGGTTATTTCTTGGGCTGTATGATGGATTTTACCACGTCGGTGAAGATGGCTCATCGACACGGGTTGAGGGTGTGGAAGGAGGGGTTGGTTACATAGGAGTAAGCGGCGGACAGATGTACGTCGGCACGACTGAAGGTTTGTGGGTATTCGACAAAGATTACAGGCAAGTTAACAAAATGACGAGTGTGAAAGGGCAGGTTGTACATGTCGATGTGCTCGGAGCGGACACCTACCTCGTTACCGCGGTCGGGTTATGCCGCCTCGATTCAAAGGTTCGTATCAAAACGAACTTATCGCCTGGTGCTTGGTGGAGAACGCTATCCGGCAACTTGCTGCCTCCAAACTGGCTTCCTTCCGAGAGCGTCAGGGCAACGGCCTCTTACGTAGATGAAAATGGGAATGACCCATACCCCGCAAGGGTATCAAGAGAATTTAGCTTTGCTAAAGCTGATGGTGAAGCCACCCCTTTTGGCAAGTTTACTATCAAGGAACAATTCGGTTACAGGATAGGCTGGGGAGATAACGAAGTTCAGTATTGGGTGGTAGACCAGTGGGGCAATACGTTTCTTACGGAAAAGGCTATCTATTTCGGAGTCCCGAGCCAAATTTTTCTTGCAACAGTGCCCCTAATATTTTCGGTGCTGTTCGTTGTGGGCTGTTTTGCTTTAGCCCCGAAAGTTGATTTTTGTCATTCCGCTATAATGAACCCTTGGTTGCGAAAGTATTTTTCGCTCGGGAGCGTCCCGCTTCTTCTGTCCGTCTTCCCTTCGCTCCGCCGTCATCTCCTACGTCGGTACTCCGCTTCCATCAACAAGGATAAGGAATTCAGCGAGTGGAAAAAACGGTTCGTCTGCCCTAATGAGGAATTTCAGCCTGATAATTTTGGTAAGAAGTTGGAGGGTGAAGGAAGATTACTGCTAACGGGACAATCGGGGATCGGCAAGACTTCATTCTTCAAACGTCTGACGGCTAATTATGCCTCTCAGGATAAACCGGCACATCCCCCACATGTCGCCCCCATCTACATTCCGCTGACGAATTATGGCGGCAACTCCTTAGAAGAGCTTGTCTATAATCAGCTCTTTTCTTACGGCAAAATTACCGACAAAGAGCTTGCCCCCATGTTCCTGGAGCAAGGTGGGCTACTTATCTTCCTCGACGGGCTCAACGAGGTTCAGAACGTCTCGGACAGGCAAAGGCTCGGCGCATTCGTCGAGAAGTATTGGACTGTCAACTACATCTGCGTCAGTTCGCAGCAGCCTTACCCTGAAGTTGAAAATATCTCTAAAGTGGAATTGAAGCCTTTTAGCAGAGAAAAAGTCCGCGAATTTATTAGCCAAAGGGTTGGTAACAAAGAAGTCGCAGAAAGAGTGTTAGACAGGTTTACTGATCAGGATTATCAGCTTTACAGCATCCCGCGGGATTTGGATTTTGCCGTTGACATTCTCAATAGCGGAAGGACGGTTTTACCGAGTTCGAGAACGGAATTATATAAAATCACATTCAGCTCCATCTTTGCTAAATGGAAGGAGAACGGGACTGCGGAAGCGCAGGACAATCTATGTGAGCGCGCCTACACGATGATTGTACAACGTGACTCAGCTTTTGATTCCGTTGATGACCCGCATTTCAAAGAGGTTACCGCAGACCTTCTAGAACAAAAATTCTTAGTGAGACGGGAGGGGAGCTATAATTTTCGCCACGACCTTATTCGCTCTTATCTGGCCGCTGAGTATTTTTATCCGCGCTGGAATAATTTGTTTGAAGGGATGGGCGGAAGGCCGATTGATAGCAACTGGTTAGAAATGCTCAAGTTCTCCTGTGAGAATATCGAAGATTCAGTTGAGTTAAAAAGTCTCATCTACGCGGTGCTAAAAAGAAGCGTTAGAAAAGACTTGGTTAAGGATTTATTTGAATGGCTCAAAGCTAATCACCCAAGCAAATGTAAAACTTGGGAAAGAGATTTCTATGCAAAATACGGAGAACTAGACTTCAGGTAAGCTGCTCTCCGAAACCCTGTCTATTCACCGTCTACCGCGACAAGGTGCAGGCGCACTCCCCAAGCGGGGCATTACTAAGCGAGCGCCCCGCAGAGCGCCGCCGAAGCGAGTACGGCGTGCGCAGCCCCCAGAGACGCCGCGAGGGTTTGTGAGTTGTAGGGACGCGAGGGAGCCGATACCCCTGCGTCCCTTTTTCGTTGACTTATCCTTTCCGCACGCATATCTTTCCGCGCATCCAGCGGGGCGCTCCTCCACGTCGGCGCACGATGTCCTTCCGCGTCGGCCCTATTGATCGCCGGCCGTCATGTCTCCTTCGCACAGTAAGCCTACCGCCGGCACGCCTGACAGGAGGTCTCCTATGTTTTTCCGCCGCTTCTGTCTCTCCGCCTTCGCCCTTCTCTGCCTGCTCGGCCTCTCAGCCGCACAGTTGCCCTGCCAGCCGCAGCAAACTAACGCCCTACCGATACAGCTAAAGCAGCTCGGTCTCCCCACCAAGATAGACGGCACCTGCGGCTGCCAAGGCGCGGGGAAGGGTTCGCCCACCAGTCCATTGCGTCAAGCGAACGACCTGCAAAACACCATCAAGAACAACTTCCAACTCGCGCCCAGTGCCCAGCAGAAGTTAATAACGGTCGGCGACATGATCCGCCTGCAAGGGATAGTGGACGACGTACCGCAGGAGCAACTTCAGCGCGGCGACCGCTTCCACCTGCCCAGCCCTGCGCAGCGCACCCTCTTGCGAAGCATCAACATCGGCCCTAACAGGCAGTTCGGCGAGGGCGATTTGGTGACGCTCGTCGGCTTCGTCATCGGGGCGCGCCACTCGAATACCGACGACGGCGAGAGCGTAAACTGTAACCTCGCGGGCTGCGCGGCCAACGACATCCACGTGGATGTGACGGCGCACCCGCGCGACAATGACGTGGACAAGGGCGAGCAGATGAACGAGGAGGGGCTGTCCGCAGAGATCAGCCCGCACCACCGCCCCGAGGCGTGGGAGACGTTCGACGCCTCGGCCTACCGCTCCGTCTTCCGCACGCACCCGGTCATGTTCGCGGGACAGTTGTTTTACGACGCCAGCCACAGCCCCGGAGGCGGGCCCGACCGCGCCGCCGTATGGGAGGTGCATCCCGTGTATGCGATCTGGGTCTGCCGGAACACAACGCTCAGCCAGTGCCCGGTGGCAAGTCAGAACAACCCAAACGTCTGGATTCCCTTCGACCAGGTGCGAGGCGCGTTCAACCTCAACGTACAGACTACGGCGAAGTGTCAGGACAACCCCTGAGCGGCAGAACTAGGATGACATGCACCTGGTGTCGCCGAGCCCCAATCGAATAATCGGGGGCGCGGCTGGCTCCCAGCAATATGACGCCGCATATGTCGCCGCAGTGGCTGTAATTCCTATTGACTACCAAGGCCAGCGGATATATCTTCTCGCGCATCCAGGGGGCCGCAACACACTCCGGCGCTGTCACTGCCTTCCACGCCGGCCGACTTCAACGCACTCACCTACCCGAGGAGAACCGGCATGAGACGCCTCGTCTTCTTCGCCCTATTGCTTCTGCTCGTCCCATTGACCGCCCGCGCGCAGCACTGCGGCACGGAGCGTTGGGCCGTAAAGACCGGCACGGACTCGGACGTGTCGAAGATTGACCTCGACCACCCGCAGAAGGTAAGCATCGATGACCTCCGCCAACTCCACGGCGGCAAGAAATTCACGAAGAAAGAACTCCTGCAACACCCGAAGGACAGGGTAGACCCCGCCGAACTTCAGTCCTTCACGCTCGACGCAACGATGATCGCTTACAAGAGGGAGGGAGGGCCGACGGGTGACTCCGACTACCACATAGTTCTGCGCGACAATAGCTGCCCGAAGAACGTGAGCTGCACGGTCGTGGTCGAGATACCGCTGGCGGCGTGTGTTGACACGGCCTCGCATCCGGGCGAGAACCGCAAGTTCATCCTCGACCACACCACGAAGGCGCGCGCCGACTTCGACGCCTTCGTGGCGAAGGACAAGCCGAAGAATCTGAACATAGAGGAAAAGTTCAGGGTGACGAACACGCCGGTGAGGGTGTTCGGCGTCGGCTTCTTCGACTTCTCGCATGGGCAGCGCGGCAAGGCCCCGAACATATTCGAGATTCACCCGGTGCTGCGCATCACCTTCCTGTGAACGCGAGTAGGCGACGGAGCACACCCGTGGCCTGTGCCGGGGAGCCGCCTTTGACTGGCTCGCCGCAGTGGCCCCTAGTTACGCAGTTAGCCCAGTCGATTAGGTAGGCTTTTAACGATAATCGTGAGGAGGAATATATGAGGTTTCGATGCACAATCTTCACACTGGTTGTTACGATCATGTCCGTACTGGCTCTTGGCACGGGCAACGGAAGTGCGCAAGGCCCTACCGTAACAAAGTTTACGATTACATTTCGCACCACTTCCGATGACAAGGACTACGACACACAGGTTCAGGATCGAATCATCTTCAACAACGTAGACACGGCAAGCCTTTATTGTTGCAGCGGAGGTAGTAGCAGTGACTACTGGAGCGACGGCTCAGCGGTCTCGCGCGACATATCGATCCTACATGCCATCGACAAGGCGGCAGTTCCTAACTGCACGCTGGTTCTCGGAAGCCGCGCATACGGCGACGACAAGTGGGTGTTTGTCCCGACGTTGCACATCCAGTACAGCGACGGTACTAGCGAAGACCGTACTTACGGCGGCACAACACTAAATTCACGAGGAGGCGAAGCAGTCGTGCGCCGGTATCGAATCGGCGATAGCCATTGAATCCCACACCTATAAAGGGTCGTACCCCCGCCCCTCAAAAGGAGAGCCCATGAAACGCCCCAACGTCACTCTCGCAATCGCGGCCGTCCTTTGCATCGTCACGGCCACAATCGGCTTCGGCGGCGACTACATCAAAGACCTCTTCCGCTCGGGCGGCACGGCGCAGGCTCTCGCCGTGCCGCCCTCGACGGAAGCACCGCCCGCAGCGCCAGCGCCCGACCCGCAGCGCGACGAGAGTCAGATCACCGTCTTCGTCACAGACACAGGCGAGCGCTACCACCGCGGCGACTGCCGCTACCTCTCGCGCAGCAAGCATGCGATCTCGCTCAAAGAAGCGAAGAGGCAGGGCTACACGCCTTGCAAAGTATGCAAGCCGGCGAGGTAGGCTGAGTATGAAGGATGCTCATGGCTCGTGGTCCATGAGCGACGCTCACAGGATTCTAAGTAGTGTATGTGGACGAGCCTCTTGAGGGGTGCCAATGTAAATTGAAGGCAGCAACCTGCAAGCCAAAAAGGAGGATGCGTTATGAGGAAGACGAGAAGAGAGTTTATTACAGGTCTGGCTGGATTAATTGGGGCGGTTGGCATCGTCGCGGTTGTCCCAAATCCGGCGAGAGCTTGCATCTATGGGACTTGGGTGGTGCGTTGCCGTAACGGCCATGATGACACTGTCACGCGCGGCACCTGCAACCATTACTGCGAGAAATCGGGATGCCGTGAAAAATCGTTCTCTGATGGAGCAGGGAATATTGTGTGCCCAGATAGTCACGCGAACTACGTGAATACCGGAACCAGTCACGATCCCGCTAAGGTGCTGCAATCTTATAAGTGCCGCACTTGTGGGAAAGAATGTCGCCGCGATATTTAATGAAATTTAATCTAGGAATAGCAGGCTAAGGACAAGTTATCTCCATAAGGCATACACCTGAATGTGTCAATGACTTTTGGAGAGTAGAGAGGGTGTAATCGCCAATGCTATGGGGCCAACTATCGGCGGCCAAAGAATACCCGAAAGCTAGTATTTACCGACTGCATCTTAGTGCTCGAAGCGATGAAGTTTGTGCAGTAAGTGTTGCAATGATCCAATTGTTGTGCCCCGACTCCGGTGATAGCAATCATTGTTAGCGCGTTTCGATACTTAATAATCACACAAAGTAATGAGCAGATATAGATTTCAATAGCAACTATGACAACGCGGGAGTTGCTCTATTCCAGTCATTCCGTCTTGGGCGTCTTATTTACGTCGCCGCCCTGGAAGGTCTTCTTATATGCTTCCGCGGCAGCCTGCTTATTACTTCTTTTGCCCGCTTGGCTATTACATCTCCACTCGATCCCAACAACCAGTGATAATTTAGGCTTTTTTTATACCTACCATTGGTCGGTGGTATATCCAATCATCATCCCCCTGTTACTCGCGATGGCCGTTGCCGTCTCCGAGCGAATGAATAGTTGTGTTGTTCAACTTATTAAGGACGGTAGAATCACGACTCGTCCGGATAGGAACGAACCTAGCTACGCCGAGGCACTCTCTCGCTATCTTCAAGCACGGGCAAAGAAATTAGTCATAATCGCATTTGTCATTACCGTTATTGTAACTTTAGCTGATACGTACGACTTATGGATTGGCTTCATCGCTGACCATGTTCCGTCATCACGAAACCCCGGATGGGACACGGCTTTTAACGCTCAGAACTGGGGTGGAGCGTACCAAGTTCAGAATTTTTCCCCCGGCGACCATTACCTTCGCTTTAAGCTTGGCAATCTATTTTTCGATGTGATTGCCTACCTATTTCAGGGAACTGCTTTCTTCCTTGGTCTCTTCTGGGTCGGGAAATTCACCTTATACCTAATGGCATTTGCGCGCTTAATTGGCGGGGAAGATGCATCCTACCAATTTAACCCGCTAACAAGCGACCTTGATTTCTGTATGGGTCTGAAACCTATGGGCGTATTATTTAATAACTTTTTATCGATTACGGTTGTGCTCACGGGATTAGCTTTTCTTAAACGTTTGTACTTGATTGACTCAGGAAGAGGGCAACCTTTCGGAATGTATCTTCAAACATCCTTTTGGAATATTATTCAACCCTCGAAAGATAACCCTCTTCCTTTTCCATTTAATCACTTCACCGAGTTTTTTAGATCAGGCTGTTGGGGCATTGATGGACTTGATGTCAGCGCACTCATTGCAGTTGTTTTTATGACTGTCCCTATAGTCGTGATCTGCTTTCTGCCGTTATGGCAAATACGAACTCTTGTTGATAAACGCCGCAGTGAAGAGCTTGACAGGCTACAGGCAGAACATGCTGAAGCATTACGCTTACGAAACTATGATAGGGTGCAGCTTGTACAATACGAAAAGCAATGCCTCGAAAAGGCAAATATCTGGCCGAATGGTAACGCTAGAGCTAAACGTTATCTAACGATTATATTTGCACTAGCCGCCGGTGCATTCGCACCGCCACTTCTCGCCATTGTGTTAGCGGGTAGTTTCTCAGATGGCTTGGTGAAATACTTCAAGTTAATTTTCCACAGTCGAACAGCTTAAGTTTTAGACTGCTAGAAGCAGTGTTTAGCGTTTAGGACAACAGCGGCTTGATAAGCCCAGAACGTTTAGATGAAGCCATTAAGCTGCTGAAGGTCTGCTTGCGCGGACATAGCCAAACCGGCTGCGATGACCTCCGAGTGTGGACATGTGCTAAAACATTAACTTAGGAGCCGCGTGCTGCTCAATCACTATGAGCCGAAAAGGCACACCAACAGATTCTCGCACAGCCGTCGAAGAACGCAGGGCGGCTAGGGGCGGCACACAAACGGATGCTGAAGCGCCGCTTGCCGAATTCCGCGACGAGCGCGACCGCATCGACCCGGCCGAGCTGCGCGAGGAGCACCAGCAGCGCCAGCAGGAGCAGCAGGCCCACATCGAAGATGTGGACAACGAGACGCTCCTCAAGATGCTCTACCAGATGGTGCTCATCCGCCGCTTCGAGGAGAAGGCGGCCGAAGCCTACACGCTCGGCAAGATCGGCGGCTTCTGCCACCTCTACATCGGGCAGGAGGCCGTCGCCGTCGGCTGCCTCTCGGCCTTGAGGACGGACGACTACGTGCTCACGAGCTACCGCGACCACGGCCACGCGCTCGTCATGGGCACCTCGGCCGACGAGGTGATGGCCGAGTTGTACGGACGCATCGGCGGCTGCTCGAAGGGTAAGGGCGGCTCGATGCACCTCTTCGACGCCGACAAGCACTTCCTCGGCGGGCACGGCATCGTCGGCGGGCAGATTCCCTTGGCGACCGGCGTCGCCTTCGCCACCAAGTACAAAGGCACAGACCAGGCGACGCTCGTCTTCTTCGGCGAGGCGGCGGTCAATCAGGGCGCCTTCCACGAGTCGCTCAACATGGCGCAGCTCTGGAAGCTGCCGTGCGTCTACATCTGCGAGAACAACCAATACGGCATGGGCACTTCTTTGAAGCGCGCGATGTCTATCAGCGACGTTTCGCAGAAGGCCGTCGGCTACGGGATGGCCGCGGAGTTCGTGGACGGCATGGACGTGCTCGCGGTGCGCGCCGCGACCGAACGCGCGCTGGAGCGTGCGCGCGCGGAGTACCTGCCGTCGCTCCTTGAAATCCGCACCTACCGCTTCATGGGCCACTCGATGTCCGACCCCGGCCACTACCGCACGCGCGCGGAGATCGAACGCTATCAGGAGCGCGACCCCATCAAGGTCTTCGGCGACAACCTCCGCGAGAAGGGCGTCCTCGACGCCGCCGGCCTGAGGGAGATTGAAGACCGCGTACGCTATGAGGTCGAGCGCTCCGTCAAGTTCGCCGACGAGAGCCCCGAGCCCCCGCCCGAAGAGTTATACACAAACGTCTATGCAACTCCAATTGGTAGGTTGGGACATGCAGGGAAGGCCAAGGATAAGGAAGAAGGCGGACTCAGAGACTCGTTACCTAAGCGTCAATATAGGTTGCGAATTGGTAACTCATCTGATCTGACAAGCATATTATCTTTACTTGGTTCGGGGCTTGTGCGAGTTAATGATGCAATCGCATTCGTTGAGGCTGATCCTATCCTAGCAGATAATCAAATACTGCATTTGCAGGCAGTCTTATATGAAGCCTTCAAATTGTTTAGCCAAGACCGCTCCCTACATGACGGTCTGGGGGAGATAATCAGCGCTACTATACATGCAATCGAGAATAGGCAGGGAGTGCTGACGCTCTCACAGTTAGCTGCTATCCGGCACGCCCTTCGACGCGCTACGGATGATCCTTTCCTGAAGTATGAGGATGCGCTAGATCAGACAATGGAATTGGAAGCGACAGGTCTCGATTGTGAGCCGGAAATGTTCGATAAATTAACGGAGGCCCTCCTTGGCTTCAAATAAGATAAGCAAAGCGTATGTTGATACTACAGTCCTAACCGATGCGCTGCTAAAAAAGTATTCAAGGGCGGAAAAAGCAAAGGCGGCGTTGAGGCGTTTTGAAGTCACCGAGCTGCCGCAATATGCGATAAAAGAATTCAAGGCTGGCCCGCTAAAGAACTTCACTTGGCTACATAACGAATTAGCCATGTCGCGGTCGTTCGCGAAGGTGTGCGTTAGGCTTCAGAAGATGTCAATGAGCCCACGTCGCTACCTTACGTCAACGGCACTTGAGGCTTTAACAGAAGCTGCAAATGAAATAAGGAGATTAACCGCCGGCAAGATAGTAGAGAAATATGGCGCGGATTCGGATATAGATACCATACAGGCTGCCGAGTACCGCCTTGCAGTCAAACGTAATGTGTTCAAGGCGTGGAAATTACGTCGGCGACTTACCACTAGGGTCACGGATTTACTTACTTGCTACTCCGAGATTGATCCGTATGAATCAACCGGCGGCTTGATCGAGATTGACCCGGTGAAATGCCAGCCGAAAGTAGAATGCTGTCTCGCACCGAAGCTGAAAGCGCAACCTTCATTTCTAAGATCACTTAGTTACGCTGTTAAGTCTCAACCGGATAGCAGAGAAAATCAGCGCCGTTCTCAAGCACTGGACACTTTGATCTTATGGCCTAGAGAACCCCTCACCGAATCCTCATGTCGAAGCTTAGGGGATGCGATCTTTGTTTTCTTCGCTCCAACAAAGGCTGTGATTCTTACTACCAATGTAAGAGATCACAAACCCCTGGCCTCCGCGCTCGGCAAGGAGGTTCAACAGCCCTAGCCGACTCTTTACAAAATGACCCAATTTTTTCTTTATGCTGGGATGAAATTGTGGTATAAGCCGCGCTCACAGTTTGGCGCGCCTGGGCCGCCACCTAGACGGGCCGGGGGCCGCCGCGGTACTCAGGGATGAGGACGCCGCGGCGGCTCTTTTATCGAGTCGAGTGGCAGTATGTGGAACTGCCATACTCCCACACGTTCAACTCAAGGCGGTCTCACCGGAAAAACTGATTGACAGTGTCATTTGCCGGTAATATCTTGTTGCCGCCTGTCATCCGCTGGATTGCAGAAGCAGCCTCGGTTTTCAATCTTCAGCGCACAAAACAAAACTCTGCTGACGGATGTCTCATCTCCGTCAGCAATTCAGACATCCTCAAATCGGCCTAACATTTTGGCGCGGGAGTAGGACGCGATCATTTGAGTTGGTGGTGAAATATTATCGCCGATTTCGTCATACGTAGATAAGTGACATTTCGGCGGTCGTGTATCTCGGAAGAGGACATAGCATTCGGGTAGGTGCATGGCTAAAAGGCTTCCTCTCAATGCCCTTTATGTTGTTAATTGCGCTCTACTAGTCGCTGGCTGCATTTAGGAGTCCGGGCTGTTCGGTAACATAGCCAGATGCTTCGCCGGCAAGGGGGAGGACCCCATACGGCAGCGCTTCACAGGCGACCTGCCGAAGGCTTCTCCAGACAAAAAAGGCACGCCCAGTAAGGCATAGGTGTATGCCAAACCGGTTCGGCCGCCCATATGTTTAGAAACATCCGTGGAGGCATATGCTCGCTTTTCTTCTCACGCTGGCTTTCATCACTGCTGGAGGGGCGCGTAATGCCGACGCCCGCTTGTCGGGCGGCTTCATCCAGTACAAGTCGGAAATGCTGTCGCAAATGGATAAAGCGAAATGGAAAAGTACGCTGAAGGCCATGCGAGAGGTCAAGCTTGACACCATCATCCTCCAATTCCACCAGTACGGCGGGACTAAGTTCATCCCGGAAGGCACCGCCGGCGTAGACGCAACCAAGATTATTCTTGATTACGCGAAAGACAACGGGATGCAGGTGTTCGTCGGTCTTAAATACGACACCCGCTGGTATGGGAACTGGAAAGACCAGAAATATTTGGAAGAGGTCGCAGCGGAAAACAAAAAACTCGCGAAGCAGTTGTGGGAGCGTTACGGCAAAAGCCGAGCTTTCGCCGGCTGGTACGTCCCCCAGGAGATGTGGAATGAGGACTACACTCCTCAGGAGTTGGAGCAGTTAGGCAAATACTTTCGCGATGTGGGCGATGAGTGTCGGAGGCTTGCGCCGGGAAAGCCGGTCGCCGTGTCGCCGTACTTCAACCCTGGCTTCGGCTTCCTGGGAGCTGATGCGTTCGGCCAGCGGTACGCGCAGTTCTTAAAATTCGCGGGCCTCAACATCGTGATGCTTCAAGACAGCGTTGGTGCCCGCAAAATCGCCCCCGAAGAGTTCGAGGACAAAGTTCTGCCTTATTACAGCGCTTTACAAGCGGCGGCCCAACAGAATGGGGCTGAGTTATGGGGAAACGCCGAGAGTTACGAAATCGTTCCTAACCAGCCCGACGAGAATAAGTTCCAGCCGACAGACATATGCAGGGTGGCGAAGCAGATTAATGCAGGCGCTCCTTTCGTGAAAAAGCTCGTAACGTTCGACTTTTTCCACTACATGAACCCGTACGGGTTTACTTACGAGGACGCTAATTACCGGGACAGGCAGCGGCGGCTCTACGAGGGGTATAAGTCACAGTTCGCGCTGAATTAGTGCTGTGGTCGAGGTGTATTTGCCGCCCCCTTCTGGCTGAACCGCCTAGCCGCCCATCTACTCTGGTGGGTAGCTTGATAAGTAATAGAGGAGATGCTAAGGCAGGTTTGGCCTGCACCGGCCTACCTCCTATGTTCCCAATTCCTTAAGGCTGGAGCCCCCATTATCAGAGGTTGCCATGGCGTCAGACGCTCGCGTGAAAGCGATACTTGCCGACGAACTTAGCAGTCGCGCCGCCGCAAGGTTTGCGGACGCGGGCGATAAGTGGACGAAGAAGGAGATGGGCTTCTTCTTTCCCGAAAATGAGAACACCGTTGACCTCTGTGTGCTGGCGGCTCTGGATAGGGCGTTAGAACACGACGGGACCACCGTCCCTAAGAAGGTGCGCAACAACGTCGCCCAACTGATAAGCACCAGCACCAAAGCGAAGGACGCGATTGTCACGATAGCCTTAGCCACATTCCAGCCGACACCCAAATGAAGATGAAAGCTAACATCGTACGTTGCGCGGTACTCCTCTTCATCGCGTACAGCGCCCCGCTGGTCGTGGCCGACCCGGCCGCCCACCTCCGCAATGACGGCAAGTCGTACTACGTTGCCGTCAAGGCCGATCCGGCCCTGTGGGATGGCAAAGACGGCAAGGGGGCCCGGGTCGTCAGCCCGTACGACTTGACGAAGCAGATTGTCGCTTCCGTTTTTCAGAAGGGCCGCCAGGTCGCGAACGTCGTCGAGCTGGCCGACAGCTACGGCTCTGACTTCATCCTCCGACTGCCCGACAGCGCCCTAGCGGACGGCGTCTCGGCGCTGACGGTTGCCGTCCAGAGCTACCCGGTGGGGGAGGGGAGGATGTCCGGCTTCACCTCTTCCGTCTCGAATGAAGTGTCGGCAACCGTCGAATTGAAAGGACGGGCCGCCTGCCCCGCGGGGTTCCCACTCCTAGTACAGTTCAGTGACGCCGACGTAATGACGCCCTACGGCTTGCAGCGTATAAAAGACCTTCGTGATTACATGGAGAAGACCAGACCCGCAGTGCAGGTTGAGTCTAATACGGGTAAAGAGGCCAAGCCGCGGGATGTTAAAACCCAGACCAAGTTTTTCACCGACCCCGACAAGGACAGCGGGGGAAGGTTCTTCCAGTGTCTCGAACTTACGGACGAGCCGCCGAGCGGCACTTTCGACATTGAGTTCAAATACCCGGAGACCGCGCCCATCGAACTGCGCCGCCCCTTCCTGAGCAAGGACGTGGCGAACGCCGCCCACACCCTGGCCCCGTTCACGGTAGACGAGAGTCAGGTCGGGAAGCGCAAACTCGAACAGAACCTCGACGCGAGCTTCCAGTTCGGCAGTTCTGTCGAGGATAAGAAGGAGAAGAACGCCGCCGGAGTCGAGGAGCCCGTCCGCAAGCGCAACAGCAAGGGAACACTCGACCTGCGCCTAGCGCCGTTCCTCAACGTGCTGTCGCTGCCGGACCCCGGCGAAAAGACCTTCAAGTTCTACACGCCGCTCCTCATAGACGCGCGCATCTCCACGGGGAAGATTAACGAGGACACGCTCGCCCTTAACCGGATTATCCTGGGGAGCGAATACGAGATCAGGCGTTTCACAAATCCCTCGACTTATCCCTCTTACCAGCGCTACATTTTCAGCTTCAGGAATGCGTCCGACCGCGACTTCAAGCAGGCGGAGTGGAAGGGGGGCTTCGAGTTCCAGCCGGTCATCTCGGCCCTGAACCGACCACTACGCTTTCGCCGCAAGAGCGTCAACCCGATTCTGGATAAAGACCCAGAGCGCGCGCCGAGGGACGTGCCCACCACCATCGGTTTCGGCGGGCAGGTGTTGCCACTCATCGGCGTCGAAGCTGGGAAGACTTGGCGCAATAAGCACACCTTCGCCGCCATCGAAAAAACCACCTTCGTCCGCCGTTTCTACTTCGGCGGCACCATCAACCTCGACCTGACTGCCTACGTAAAAGTCTCGGTTAAGGACGTGTTGTACGTCCGTGGTGAGGCACAGGACGACGACCCCTTGCATAACTACTTCAAAGGAACCATCGAGGTTCCTTTCCCGGCCATCACGCGGAGGTCGGCCAGCAGCGCTTTCTTCTCATTCGAGCGCGGCGGAGAGCCTCCCTTCGCCACGCCGGATGTGAACGCCGTCAAAATTGGCTACAGAGTGCAGTGGGACGGGTGGTTCGGGCAGCGTCGCTGATGTGTGAGAAAATTAAATCGGAATGAGCCTGCGGTGGAGGGCATAACCTTCTCAAGTGCGGGAGACGTTATGACGAAGAACGAAAAAGTCATGAAGGATTTGATGCTGGGGTTAATTTACCCCGCCGTGTTGGGTAGCATCCTGTATTTATGTCTCGACCAATTTGCGTTTCAGTTTTCAACCCTATGGAATAAAGGTTTGGAGCATTCGTTCCAGCTTTATGAGTCCAATGTGGGTTGGAAATTCTTTTTATTACTCTTGACATTGGCCTTTTATATTTTCGACTACCTCTACATAACCTTCACGAATGAGTATCGGTGGTGGTTTTTCTTCTTCGATTTATTCTTCGTTGTGGCCCTTTACTTCACGGTTTTCTGTATAGACATCACTCATTACGTGACGCAACCAAATTATAAAGTAATCCTCTTCTTCTACTTTTCATTCATGTTCCTATACTGGATATGGGATGCCGCGGAAAGAAGAACGGTTAAGGAGGAAAAGGGAGATAAGGATGAGGAATACCGGATGTACACTTACATTATTCGGTGGGAGGGGATCGCGACCTTGGCAATACTAGTGATGTGGGTTATTAGCCTTAAACTGGACTCACAAAATGTCGCTAAATGGACGACGCTCGTATTGTTACTTCCCATAACCGTGTGCTTCGGCATCTTTTCTATTTGGAAGAAAAGGTTCTACAGCCTGGCGGGATATGATGAGCAAAGAATTGATGGGGATAAAGAATATTCCATCCCCGCCGACGGGGTAGTGACTAAGTAAAGAGATATCGCGTCACCGAAAGGGGCACAACCTTAATTACCGGGTTAGCGCCATATTTCTAAACAGACAGAATATTCACCCACCCATAGCTTTGATTATGGCTTCGGCCGTGACGCTGACACCCACGTCTTTAATGATCGAGCCCACGCACTTGGCCGCTGCTACGATCCGCGATTTCTTGGGGTTGGCGGACCTTGCTTCCTCTTCTAGATCAATCACATGCTCCAACGCCTCCTGATTGTCGGGTACGGACTCTACTTTTGTGCGTAGTTCCTGAATCAGCCGCAGCAGCTCTGTAGCGTTCGCGACGTTGTTCTGGGTGACGTACGCCCTGCTGCCTGGTGCGTTCTGCACAGCCCCGACCGGGGCGTAAAAGTGCTGTTCGGGACGGCTGAAAGACTCAGGATAGTCGTCCGCATTCGGATTCTTAATGAGCTTCTCGACGTATTCAATCCCCCTCTGTGTGACCTCGAAGACTCCGCCCCTATATCTGTCATCGACCAACCCCTCTGCTTTCAGGAAGTCAAAAACGGCGTCGAACTCCGGCTCCGACAGGCCCTCTTCCTCCCGAACCTCGTCGTAGACTACGTGATTACGCAGTTTTCCTTCTGCCTTTTCGTAAATGCGGCGCATCATACGCCTGCGCCTTTCAAGCCTCTTAATCACGTTCTGCTGGTCGGCGTTGAGCGCGCGGGTCGCTTCCTCGTTATTCTGTACAACACGGGCGACGCTTTCGGACGCGTTCTGCACCACGCCCACCGCTGCGTAAAAGCGCTGCACGACGCCGGGCTTGAAGTATTCTGTGGGTGCCTCCGGGTTCATGATGGACCTCTCCATCTCGACGACGCCTGCGTGCGAGAGCACGAGACCACGGTTTGTGAATAGCCCCTTGTCCATCAGGTACTCAAGAATTTCATGCCCCTCGTCCCTGTCGAGCCCCGCCCGCTCGAACGCTACGGTGAAGTGAAGGAAATCATCCGTACCGTCCCCCTCGTGATCATAAACCGTCTTCAGCAGGGCGTATCGCTTCCGCTCCCGTTCTTCTACTTTCTCCAACTCACTACTCATCGGCCTTTCCCTAACCCTCTCTTAAATCTAAGATGGAAGTTTCATATGGTGGTGAGGATATGACACTTACTCTCCGGCTATAGCGTTAACCCTAGAGCGCACTGTCGAGTTAATGATGTTGAGGCGTTTCTCGCACAAAGTGTAATCTATTTTGGGCTCAAGTCGAAGTACATAGGGTGAATGGAGGCTGCCCATGTATGCAGAGGAGGAAGGATTAGAAAGACGGTGCGCGTCTGAAGTGATAGACTGCCCGGCAGAAAGTGTTGTGTACGTCAACGGAGTCCCCACGGAGGAGCGATGGACGATAGCGGCAACGAGTCGCCGAAGCGCAGCGCGTCTCACACTAAAGGAACAGGCAAAATAAGCCATGAAGCGGTCGCCGACGTGAGCACTGAGGCAGAGCAGTCGGCGGGTATAACGCTCGGAGACCTGACAGACCTCCTCGTCCTGGAGAGTGTCAACCAGTTCGGGCCGCAGAAGTTCAAAGAACTCCACGCCGCTAAAATCACCCCCCACCATGTTCTGCTGAATCCAGACCTGCTGCCCATAAAAGGGAAGCGGGGAGATACCTTCCGCGCCGAAATTCGAGCGCTCACGGATGAGGTGCGTGAGGAGTGCCGCCGAAGGGCGGCGAACCAGATCATCGCCGCTGCAAAGTACAAGGCTAAAATTCTTACCTACGACCATTCTTACTACCCGCGTAATGTTTACGAGAGCAATAACCCAATACCTGTGCTTTACGTCCGTGGCTCTTTGGTTATCTTGCGGGAGCGAAACGTTGTCGGTTGCGTAGGGTCTCGCAAAATACGCCCACCCTATTATTCACAGCACGCCGAGTTCGCCCGCACCGCAGTCGATAGTGGCTTCGTCGTAGTATCTGGATTTGCCCTGGGGGCCGACACCGTAGGCCACGAGGCGGCCTTCAAACATGATGGGCAAACGATCTGCGTTATGCCAGGCGGGCTTGAAAGACCCTTCCCGCCTGAGAATAAGCATCTCTGGGAGGATTTGTTGGCGTCGGACAAGGCCGCCTTCGTAACGGAGTTCGGTTTCGGCGTGCGCGCCGCGGCACTGACTCTTAAGAAGCGAAATAAACTTATCGTGGCGTTCGCGAAGGGCGTTCTGGTCGGCCAGTCGGCCGCCAGCGGGGGGGCGATGAATGCATACAGGTTCTCGCGCGAGCAGCACAAGCCGGTCGCCACCTTCGCCGAGGACGGCTCCGACGATACATCCGGCAATAAGTTAATCGCGGAAGAGAAGAAGCCCGGCGATGAAATTTTCCCTAGCGGCATCTCCGACCTCACCGCCTACAAACGATGGCTGCATCAGCTCTCCTCTTCGATTTAGACGGAACTGTCTGGGACAGCTATCCCTGTTACGCCGCGGCGCTCCACAGTCGCTTAGGGATCACACGCGACGTGGCGGTGGCGCGACTACGCGCGGGAGAGAACGCCGTCAGGTTAGCTAGAGGGTGCGGCTTGACCGACACGAGCTTTTCACGACTGTGCCGGGACTCACTAGGAGAATTACAGTTTTACCCGGACGTTCTTAAAACCCTTGACAATCTTCGCCAGAGGGGCGCGCAAATCGGTGTGGTGACGAGCCTGCCGAAGTGGTTGGCCGGATCGTTGCTCGTCGAACTGAGGGTTATGCCCTACCTCAGCACAGCCGTCTACGCTGCGAGGAAGCCAAGCCCGACAGGCATAATCAACGCAGTTAGTGAGCTACGCTTAGAGCCGGGTGAAGTGGTGTACTACGTCGGTGACATGCCTAGCGATGCGCAGGCCGCCCGCAGGGCAGATGTCTCGTTCGCTTGGGCGTCGTACGGCTACTGCGACGGGCGCCCCGTGGATGCAGACGCGGTACTCGACCGTTTCTCCGATGTGCTCGACTTATGAAGTTCCTCTACAAAATCTACAGTGGGTATAACGGTTTCACGCCGGGAAGGATACCGCAGCGCCTCCTCTCCGGCTCTCAGTTGAGGCTGGGGTGGCGGCGGTACATCGACGTAGTCGATGTCGGCAACGAAGTCTGGGTCTACTTTCACGGCCCCCACAGGTTCGCGCACGGGGTCTACGTTAAAGGCATTGTCAGTAAGATCGACGTGGATGAGCAGAATGTGTTCATCCGCACCCGTGAATATAGAACAGATCGGCCCCTCACCGACGCAGCAACCACACGCAGAGTAGCCGAGGCCGTCAGGACACGAAACGTCCAGGTCTTTCTCTTGCCGCGTGAGTGGGTCGTGCCGCCTGACTGCTCCGTTGACACGGTGGCCGAAAGTTGTCGTCGGCGTCAGTGTGAGGCGTGTTTGACGTGGCAGCGGCTACCCCTAATCACGAGAAGTGCCTGTGGCTGGCCGGCCCGTCTTCCCACTGAGTACAGGACCTTCGCGCCCGCATACTGGGTAATACCGAGCCGCTGCTACCTGTACGGCGACATCGCAGAGCCGGTGCGGCAGACATCTGAGCTGTTCTATCGCTTCAAGACAGGCGAAGAGTCCCTAGCCTACCCCCTCGCGCTGGGCATTTACAGCGCCCTATGTAAGCGTAAAGTCCTGGACTTCGACAGTGTTATCCCGATCCCGTTATCCCCGGATAAGGATAAGGCCGGGGAGATACACAGGACACGGCTCCTCTCGCGAGAACTGGCGAAACTGTTGGGCGTACGTGTGGCAGAGGTGTTGTCGCTCAACAGGTCAATTTCCAAGCGCCGCCTTATGAATAGCAGATACACCAGACGCGAGTTCGAGGACATGTACATGGGAGCCTTGGAGGTGTCTGATAGGGTAAGGAATTTCGTGCGGCCTCTTATAGTTGACGACGTTTGTACAGAGGGCACTACTTTGCGCTGCGCGTTACGCCGGATACAGGAGGCCCATCCTGAATGTGAGGCTACTGCGGCGACCGCGGGGCAGATGATTGTCAAAGCGGTGGTGAGGAAAGAGGGCAATCTTCGGGCGTGAGTCATGTCACCAATGGCCCGCGGGGGAAGTCAGCCCTCGGTGTGGCATATAGTCATCCCGTATACGTCGGACACCCCAGCGTCCCGCAACAGCCGAGCCGCTTCGCTCAGTGTGGCACCGGACGTGATCACGTCGTCCACGACGAGCACCTTGCGGCCGGCAGCCAATCCTAAATCACCAGCGCCCATCGAACCCCTCACGGCACGGTATCTCTCCGCACGGCTCAGACCCCGGAGATCAAGTTCCGCACCTGCCTTGTACGTCAGTGCCGTGAAAACGAAAGGAACGGTGAGCTGTCTCTCGACAGCTCGCGCTAATTCATCGGGCAGGCTCATCCGCCGGGCGTTATACCGCGCTGGGTTGGCCGGTATGGACACGACCGCATCTATTTGTGAGAGCAGCGAGGTGTGCTCAAGAATGAACCTACAGAAGAAGCCCGTGACGACACTGATGACTGCCGCCCGCTCATCATCTGCCTCCGGTGGGTGTTTGGCGCTCCTAAGCATCCTGCTCCACGGCCTACCGCTAAATGTCCCGCGCGAGTAGTAAGCCCCGCAAGCCCAGACCTCTGTTATGAGAGGGGATAGAGTGTTGTTTCTTAACCTTGCGGCGGGATCGACTCCGGCGCGAACGCTACGCCACGTTGCATCGTTTATATGCATCTGCCGGCGGCGGGCGAGCGCGAGGCGTTGCTGGTAGAGCGGGGCAGGCTGCTCCCTAACAGCCAGAGCCAGCTCCCGCTCGAACAGAGTCCAGTCCGCGCGCGCAGCCGCCTCCTTGCCGAGCCGATAATGTATCGCCGCCAAGGTTGCCTTCGGCCGTTGCTCTTCGGGCACCCGCTCAATCCACTGCCATGCGAGCGCACCGTCTCCTGTTGCGAGAGCCAATTCGGCTCGCCTGAGACAGGACTCCGAGAAAGCAGCGCCCATCTGGGCGGCGAGCCCTGCGGACGATGAAGTACCAGACCCTTTGCCCGGATGAGGACGGGATTGTCTTGAGCCTTTGCGATGGTTCACCATAGCAGGGTCACAGGAAGAGGGGAACTTATGCGAAGGGGCTTTGTCAGGTATGCGCCGGGCATCCTGCGACAGCCGCGGCGTACCTCACCATATATACGAACCGTTCTGAAATTTAAGCTCGGTGCAGGAACGGTGCAACACTCGGGGCAAGCGATTAAACCCTGTCCGTTTGAAAAGTCGCGTTCGCGCCAGAAGGAATCTTCCTCACTACTGGGTTATGTTCAACCTGCAATAGGGTATGTAGTCCATTGATTCCGTTATTAACTCATGTGCGTCATCCGTCGAGTGCTGGGGAACACTTAAGCAGTAGAGATTTTCACCCTCCGTGATTTCCACGGTGAGGATGCCGCCGAAAGGGTTGATGTTGTAACGATCCCGTTGGGTCATCAATTGTTTTAGCTGGTTAATCTGGGCGACACACTTTTCCCGGCTGGGAAAGTCATGATGGGCCTTATAGACGGGGGCATGATTCTTCGTGATGGTGAAGTTAACCGAACTGGCGTTCTTCTCCTGAATCATGATCTCAAAGTGGTTGTCGAACAGCGCTCTGAGGCGGTGGTTCAGGGTCGGGAAGCAGAACAGATAGTTAAGCATCCTCCCGCTTTGCATAGCGTAGATGATGATGAGGAAGAAATAGACTTTTAAGATGAACACGAACAGCAGGACGAACGTCTTGATGATTTCATTCATCAGTCCGGGCTGAGAGAAGACCACGAATAAAGGCTGGACAGCGGCGTAAAGATACAAAATGCTCACGAGCCATGACGGAAGGCCGATCAACTTGCTGTCCAGGCGCGCGATCAAAAGAGCGAGTACCCCCGCATTGAGGGTGCCGCTCACGGCGTTGAATGCCGTCATGTGTTCGAGAAGACTTTCCTGCGTAAATTCCCCGTTACTCTTGGCAAGGTTAAACAACAGCGGGTAGGAGACGATTATTATGACGACGATAAAGAACGACAGGTAAAGGAGCCTCCTGTGGCGTAGCCTCTCCTTTATGGTCTGATAGGGCAGATACAGGATGGACAGGCACCAGAAAATAAACAGCAGGCTCGTGGTGTTAAGCGCGAAGGGAAAAAATTCTGGGAGCATGTGGTTGAAAGCCACCCCCCAGTCTTTGGTCACGAACGGTTTGACCTGCTCATACTGTGCTGGGATCGGTTTGTCTTCACTGCTAGGGGCGGATTCGTCTTTCCCGGCGTGAGAGGTCCCTCCATCAACCCCGGCGGGCTTCACATCTAACTTGAATTCTGAAACGTTTACTACTGCGACCTTCCCCGGTGTTTCAGTGCTCCCAGCCCCCTCCCCGTGTGAGGCGTCGCCCTCAATATCCTTGTGCAGGGAAAGTGTGGCAACATATTTTTCGCCAGATTCTTCCCGTTGCTCCGGGACGGGAGGTGATTTCTCTTTCTCGGTCTGGGATATGCCTTTTTCAACGTGAACCGGCGTCACATTTATCCTGAACTCAGAGATATTGACCGGAACGTTCTCCTTGTCATGCCCCGGCTCTTCCACGCGCGAAACTTTGCCCACCATGTTGCCGTGTGGGGCAAAGGCGGCGACATACTTCTCTTTATCTTCTTTCACCTGATGCGCCCCGATGATGAATGCGACGTATAGGGCGAACATGCTTACCCAAAACAGAATGAAATAGATTTTGAACTCTTTCAGGAGGATTTGGCATCTATGAAGTGACACCATACGGCTCCCGACAGCCCCGCCGAAAATAACGCCCCGCGCCTCGCTCACTCTGTCTTTCTCCACGCCGTTGATGTTAATCACCAACAGCAGATAGACGATGCAATAAATGATAAAGGCGAGGTGCGCCCAATAAATAATTTCCTGCACTAAGGACGGTGTTATGAATCTACCGAGTAGGTGCTCCGTGTGGAAGCTGTAATAGATCAGCGAGCAGACAAAAATCACCGATGAGGCGATGGTTATCGCGTAGCCTATAAATAGGTAGGTGTGGGAGCGAAGCCACGAAAAGAAAGATTGAGTCGGCGACTTACCCTCGGGCGGCGCTATCGTGGGAGTGTGACCTGACATAGTTTGAGGTTAAGCTGAGTCACGTACCGATTAAGATGTAAGGAGCTTGATAAGAAGCAGTCGCGAGATTCTGTACAGAGTCCTGGAACATGTCAAGCTTTTTACGTAAAGCGAGTGTCATATTGGTATTAACCGGGCTGCGATTCTTTCGACCGCATGACGATACCTAGTGATAACGCGGAGCGATAACTCAGTAAACCAAGACACCTGCATGCTGTTGATATGTGCCGGAATAGCCATATCCACTTACTTTGTTTGTTGGAGATTTCCACGGCTGACAGTAATCAAATGACGCCACGCAGGAAATGCCAAACGCCTATGTCTAGCCAAGAGACTGACTAAACTCTACATATCGAAGCGTTAGCATCGCACCGTGGTAGTGCGTATATAGGTGCTGAAATGGAGGAGACCGGGCAGAGGTAAATGGCTGCCGCTCGCGGTCAGGCCATTCGCCAGTTCTCACAAGAGGCACGAGTGGGTACGCGGAGAAGTTGAAGAGGGGTGTAAATCAGCCGACGGCTTGGTCGTAGTCGGAGGCGCAACTGAGCATCGATATTAAGATCAATATAGGACCCTAATCCCCGACTGCTGTTAGATGTTCACCGTAATAGCATCAGAATTCCACAACTCATCGGAAGCCAAAGACCTAAGACAATCGCTCTACGGTGCTTACCCGCATCGTAAGACCAAAGCGACGCAAGAAGGACTGTTGATAGCAGCAACACTCCGAGCAGTAGGAAGTTCCCTGCGGACCAAGTAGAGACGGCGAAAGGCAGGAGAATAAAGGCACTTAAAATTAAAGCACAAAAACTGATCTTGGCGGTCAAACCAGCGCCGATAATCATCGGGAGCGTTCTTATCCCGTCTGAGCGGTCACCCTTTATGTCCCGAATATCCATCAACCACTCTCTTCCGAGTAAAAACATAGAAGTGGCGGCAGGTATGAGGAGGTAGATAGAAGGATATTGAAGGACTACGACGACATACAGAACCGGTAACGTGGAGATGGCGGAGGTTAAGAAATTCTTTGACAGAGTAAGATGCTTAACGAAAAGATTATAAAGAGAAACTCCGGCGATGGATGAGCAATACATAATTAGCTCGACCTTACTGCCGGACACGTAAAATGCTACTAAAAGGGCCGCTGCTATCAACAGTACCCCAGTGGCTAATACCGCACGCGAACCTAACCTCTTGCTAGGGATAGCTCGATAAGGTTTATTAATTACATCTTTGGCTACATCGTAATAGTCGTTTAATGCGAATCCCCCAGCGGCTGCTAAGAAGAAGGGGAGTGCCATCATAACGGCTTTACCTATCTCCACCCCCTCACCTACCGACGGCAGGACTACGATGGCCGCAATCACTAATGAAGTGATTACTCGAATCACCAACAAAAGACCAACAAGTGATCTGAGAAGAGGTGCCATAGTCGGTGTCCGGTCGAAGAAATGAAGAATCTCAAATACGAAGCAGAAAAATATGCAGCCCCAGTACACCTGAAAAGCGAGTTCCGCCTTGAAAAAAACTCGCGAAGTTTCGTCGATTGCTTGTAAGAGAGCGGTCATTATGAAGCAGGATGCTACGCATAGCAAGCATAGTAGCCGAGTGAAATTGACCCTATTCCCCAGCAGTCGGAAGGTTATTGGCCGCCCATCTTTTTTGCTCCTCTTCCTCAGCCGATTTAGCTCGCGGCCTAGATTAGTTACGGGGTATGCTGCGAAAAAGAGGACAATGGACAATCCCGTCCAACTAGCAAAACCTTTCATGAAAGGCACGGATATGTGCTGCTTGAAGAAGGTGGAGACGACAAGGATGCCTAGAAAAACGAGCCCGGCAATACTCTTGATCAGTGACCAAGGAAAAGTCAGAAGATACTTATCTCTTCCGAAGTAAAACCAGAAGACAAAGGAGCCGAAAGCATGAACGACAAAGCTGACAAGAAAGACCGTGCCGAAATCGCTAAAGATAAAATAAAACGGAAGAACCCATATAGAACCCATCAGGGCAGTTAGAGTCGCCACCGCATACTGGGAAGATTTACTTGCTTGCGTATCGGCTTGGTCGTCAGGCTTAATTGCCCCCTTATTCTCCTCCTCTACATCGGCAATATCAGCAGTGATCTTCCACGCCTCGAACACTGCGAGATATGCCGACGCTGCCACGCAAAAGAGGATTGAGGAAAAATACTGCGTCAACCATGCCGGTATGGGGATGATGCCTATCAAAGTCAGGACAACGAAAACCGTGATAACCAGCGACGACAGTAAAGTTGTTCTGACAAAAAGTTTCTTACTCCATTTGAAAACGACCGAGGCGAGATAAAGTAAGAGGATTATGCCAACCGGCAAAAGGGGCGCTAGTGAAGCCCTCAAGTCTGAAAAACTGATACCCGAATACAGGCCAATCGCGATTGAAAGCACTACGGGCCAAACCAGTTGATGACGAACAAGCGGAAGCGTCCCTTCAGGCGTACGGTAACGAGTTAAGAAAATCCCATAAAGGACGAACAGGCCGCCGTAAAGAGAAAATGCGATAAGGAGTTTGCCAGGGAGGGGCTCGTACCTCGATATGAGCAGAAGAATAACTCCGATCACCGGAATCTCAATAAAAGGGAAGGTGATTAAAGCTTCTTTCTGGAAGGCAGCTTGTAGCACACCGCGCGGTTTTAAGTAAGAGTCTTTGGCGTGGAAACGGTTGGCGTAACAAGTGAAGAAGAAAACCGAAGTCGATACTGGGATGGCAAGGATTAATAATTCATTCAGCGCAAGACCATCCTGTGCAAGATATTTATTTTGAATTAAATAGCCCGCAAATATCGCACAGGCTGACGTAAACGCATACTTAACGCCTCGAAAAATATAGGTGTGTACATGACCATCGGACATCGTGAGGGTAGCCCTCCGCTTCAAGATTTGATCAAGAGCAAGATGGAGAAGGTGGACGAATTAAATGCCCGATCTTCGCTGAAACGCTGTAAAGATAGCGTGAGACGAATCCAAAGGCGGCAGGATTATAGTCCGCATAGAAGCTAAGTCAACAACATTTTTGCCTTTATTCTCAAGATTTAGCTGCCGGGAGGCATCTTCCAAAATCTTCTTACTCGTTGCGTCGAAAGCAAGTGGCTGGTCGTAACCTTCAACGCCTCTCTTTTTGCCATTTGCACTAACCACGGGCTCGACCGCTACCGCCGCCTCGGCGTCGTCTTCGACTTCGACGCCGCGTCTAAAACTTACCGCTACGACGGCGCCGCCTTCCGCGAAATCCTCCGCCGCCACCCGCGCAGCCCCGAAGCCGCCGAGGCGCGCAGACGGCTGGACGCGCTTCCGCTCCCGCGTGCCACGCAGTAAATTGGCCGGAGAGGTTGGCAACCGGCCCCCGTCCTGTGCCATCAAAGGCCCACAGCGACGTTAGCCCCGGCCGTGTTTCACCGCGGCCAACCCTTAACTTCACCGGCCATCACCACGATTTAGGGAGAAATACACAATGCGTAAAAATGTGCGAAAGGTGTACTGGCTCGTAGCACTCGTAGCCATTACGTCTGCCATCACCCTGTCTGCCACGCTGCTTCCCGGGAAGGCGCAACAGAAACCCCGGACGCTGAAGGTCTTGAGGCAGCAGGACGCGGCGCGGACCGGTCAGCAGCCCACGGAAAAAGAGCTGGACGACGCCTCGGCGCCGATAGTCGATCTGGCCGCGGCAAAGAACAAGCCCGTAGACGAGAAGCGCCGGAAGAAGAGCAAGAAGTTCGACCACATTCAGGACGGGCGGATCGAAGACACCTCCCCCTCTGGCGACTTCAACCTCGTTTCGGAAGGTCTTGTTTCCGACATGCCGGTGGAGATGAGCGACCTCATCGTCGAAGGCGACGTGAAGGACGCCAACGCTTTCCTCTCTGACGACGGAACCGGTGTCTACTCGGAGTTCACCATCTCGGTCAGCGACGTGATCAAGTCCTCAGCGCCCGTGCAGAAGCACGACGAGATTGCCGCCGAGCGTTTCGGCGGGCGGGTTCGTTTTCCCTCGGGCCAGCTCGTTCGCTACAAGGTTGTGGGACATGGCTCCCCGTCGAAGGGCGGCAAGTACATCTTCTTCCTGAAGCAGATGGGCGACGGCGACTATCGCATCCTGACTGCCTACGAGATGCGCGGTAACAAGATCGTCGCGCTCGACGGCGCGCGGACGTACGGCGCCGGGAGGGGCGACTCGCCCTACGACAAGCACACGGGGAAGGACGCGCAGGAGTTCAAGAAGGAAGTAATCGCCGCGGTGAGGGGAGGGGGGCGGTGAGACTCAGAAACCTTCCCAAACTCCTCGCCCTCACATTCTTCCTCGGCTTAACTCACTTCTCTCAGACTACGGCCTTCGGGCAGTGCCCAGAGAACGGCGGGGCGACCGTCCAGGGCAACGGCTGGGAGAAGGGGACGACGGTGCGCGTCTTCATCGACCCGGCCATCACCGGCGACGCGCGCACCGCCACCGAGCAGGCGTTCCGAAACTGGAACGCCGCCAGCAACAGCTTCGCGAACAACTCCCACGTCACATACGAATTCACGACGACGCGCCCGACCAGCGGCGTCGGCAACTACCTCATCGTCAGCCCCGGCAGCAACCTTATCGACCCGGAGTCGGGGAGCCAAGTCAGGGCTCAGACAACCTACATTACTGACCCAAATAACGGCTACACGTCGTACGGCGGCATCCGGCTCGACCCGAGCATGACTAACTACGACGCCGTGCTCGAAACCATGGTGCACGAGATCGGGCACCCGATGGGGCTCGGGCACTGCACCGGGAGCGGCTGTACGCCTCAGTCGTCGGTGATGACACCGGTCGTCGTCAACCCGCCCACGCCGGCGAACTTCAACCGGGCGTACGGGCGCTCGACGATTCCGACCGACTGCGACAACAACAGGTTGCAGACGGTGAACTATCCGGCCTGCTCCCCACCCATCGACAGCAGTTGCGACTTCTGGGACCCGAACCTGTGCACGTGCAGGGGCTACTCCGGCGGCGGCGGCTCCGGCGGCGGTGGTGACGCGGGCGGTGGTTTCGATGGCGGCTACTGCACCCCTTACTATTGGGTTTATATGGAGTCGTGGGACGGCGGCAAGACTTGGAACATCGTAGACGTAAGTTACGCCGGCTGCTGGTAGACCCGTCGGGTGGCGCCTCACTACAACCTACGTATATGAGTGCAGGGCGGACAAGGTGACTTGTCCGCCTTTTCTTCTTACCCTCCGTGGTGAAAGCAGATGGCTAGTCTTGACCTTCAGCGCCTATCTTTTTGCCATTTGCACTAACCACGGCCTCGACCGCTACCGCCGCCTCGGCGTCGTCTTCGACTTCGACGCCACCTCCAAAAGCTACCGCTACGACGGCGCCGCCTTCCGCGAAATCCTCCGCAAACACCCGCGCAGCCCCGAAGCCGCCGAGGCCCGCAAACGGCTCGAACCCACACCGCCCGCCCCGAACTGACCCGGCGCCTCGCCCGCGTTATGAGCTTCTTTAAATGTCCCCTGCGGGGTTGTGCTAACTCCGCTTGGGCGGCACCGACGAAAAGTACGACGGACGCACCGTCGTCATAGACATCCCGCGCGGGCCTGCTGTAGAGGTAACGGCCGGCCGCGTCTCCCTTCCGTTTACTCGACGCGACTGCGGAAGAAGTTGCGCGTGGCCTCGTCCATGAAGTAGACGTAGCAGCCCTTCATGCCCCGTGTGAGCAGAACCCTGTAGGTGTTCTTGACGAGGGGCACGAACAACTCCTTCGACTTTTTGACCACGGCGTCGTGGGACTGCGTCTTGTCGCCGACCCACGTCCCGCCCTTCGGGTCGTACCTGAGGTCGAGCCCGAAGATGACGCCCACGTAGTCGAACTCGAAACCCTGGGCCGTGTAGACGCACCCCACCTGGTCGATGCCGTTAGGGTCTGAGGCCCAGTAGTGAGATTTGGGGATGCCCTTGGCGAGCTTGCGGCTGTCGGGCCTGGCGTTCCAGGGCATAGACCATCCGCCCACGGTGACGTCGTTCGGAAGCCGGCCCTGGCCGTCCGGGTATGACCACGGCCAGCAGAAGCCCGCGGCCAGCCGCGCGCTGAAACCCTCCTGTTGTCTCTCCCTGATCGAGCGCTCCAGCTCCTGCACGGACTCCGCGATTCTGAACTCGAAGGGGTCGTTCGTGTCCCAGAGCGTGTTGGCCGTCCTCCTTATCCCGAGGGTGTTGTCGACCCAGTTGATGAAGCCGTCAGACCCGTTACACCTGAACTGGGCCTCCAGCTCGTACTCGCGAAGCGCGGCCCCCGCCTTCGAGGCCGCCGCGCGGATCAGCTCCGAACTCCCGACCTCGCCCGGGCGCACCACCTGCAGGTCGTCGATGAAGAAGACCGACACCTTCGCCGCGTGAATCAGTTCTTCGGTCTGACTCAGCTCGCTCCGGGCGCTTCGTGGGGTGAACCGGTTGTGGCTGGAGGGGCGGAGCCGGTGCGCCTCGTCCAGAACCAGAACGTCGATCTCGTCCCTCCCGGCCGTCGGGTAGCTGTTGAAGTATTTGAACTGGACGCCCGCGCGGTTCCCGACGACCTTCTTGATGTTCTCGGTGAACGCGCGGGAGCCGGTCGCGTGCTGGGCGTTGTAGTTCTGCGCGCAGAGCTCGGCGACCAGATTCATCGCGATGACCGACTTGCCCGTCCCCGGCCCGCCCTTGATTAAGACCACGACCTTGTTCTTCTCGTGGAAACTCTTCGCGGCCTGGTGGAGGACGGAGTTGAAGACGACCTGCTGCTCGTCGAGCAGCACGTAGACCTTCTGGCTCTTGATGATCCGGCTCGTGTGTTCGAGGAGCTTCTTGCTCGCCTTGTACTTGCTCCGCAGGACGGTCTTCATGACCTCCTGCCCGCGCCCGCCGCCGACGCTCCCGGACATGAAGTCGGCCAGAGCCTGCGTCTGGTCGCCGGTGAACAGCGGGTACCGGCTCAGGAGGTCGCGGTGGCGCGCGTCGAAGAGCGGGCTGCCGGCGTGGTACTGAAAATTATGCAGGTAGCTGCACGAGCTCAGCGCGACTTCGCCCGAATGAAAAACCGGGTAGCAGTCTTCCAGGTATTCCTGGTAGTTCCCGACCTGGCGCGAGGGGTGTAAGACTTCGCGCGGGGCGCCGCCCACGGCGGTGATGACGCAGTCCTCGACCTCGCTCGGGCCGACGGCGTCCCACTGCTTCAACTCGACGATGACGGCATTGAGCCTGCGGCCGGCATCGACGCCCGTGACCATGCAGTCCAGGCGCTTGGAGGACATCGGGAGTTGATACTCCAGGATGACCCCGTGGTCGGAGAGGGAGGCGTACTGGAGGACGTTGCACATCTTCGAGAGCGAATTCTGCCAGGAGCGGATTTCGCCCGGCGACGGGTTGAAGCGGTAATGCTGGAAGAAGGAGGCTTTGAGTTTTTCGGCTATGCGGTTCTCGACCGTGTCGAGGATGAACTGTTGAGACGTGGCGGCGTACAGTTGCATCTCCCTTACCCCTCTCTGAAGTTTTAATGAGGTCTGCGCCGCGATTGTAAAGAAAAGGGGCGGCAAAAGGCTAAGGGTGGTACGGGAGCGGACGCGGGAGAAAGGGTATTGCAAAAACGCGCGGGCGCGGTTAGATTGTCGGCGGAGATTCAGAGCTGCGGGCGCGGGGTACTCTCCCAGTCAGGTCGGGCGTGCCTCCCGTCTAGACGAAACCTGGAGGAAGGAACAGTGCCGGTAGGAACCTGTCCTGACTGCGAAGCCGAAGTCCACGTTGACCTCGACGCCGACAAGGGCGACACGGTCACCTGCGACGAGTGCGCAACCGAGTTGGAGATCGTCGGTCTCGACCCCGTCGAACTCGACATCGCCGAAGAAGACCTCGACGAAGACGACTACAAGGACGACGAGGACGACGACGAATACTAGAAGAAGGTGATAAGTGATGAGTGATAAGTGATAAGAGAAAGCAGTTTCTTATCACTTATCACTCATCACTTATCACGGCTCTGATAGCTCGCGCGGTTCTGGCGGACGGAGAGGCCGCGCGGGCCTTCCACGCGGATGGTGTGGAGGCGCCCGTCGCGCCTTTTTTCTTCGGGCGGGTAGAAGGCGAGCACGTAGGTCGAGGTCACCTCTTCGGCCAAAGCCTTGAAGAGCGGGTCGTAGTCCTTCGCCGTGGCGTAGAAGTTCGTCCCGCCGGTCTTCTCCACCAGCCCCGACACGTCGAGCGGCGTCGGGAGCGGCGCGCGCTCCGGGGCGTTCGAGGCGAGCAGACGCGTGTAGGAGGGGAGCGTCACCGTGTAGACGCTCACCTCGGCCTGGTTGGCGCGCTCGATGACGGTCGAAGGGTGGACGGTGTCGCCGACGGGGAAGCCGTCGGTGACGACCACCACGGCCCTCTTCAAGATGCGCCGGTCGAGCGTGCGCGGGGCGTTGCGCTGGAGCAGGCGCACCGCGTCGTCCACCGCGTCGTAGGCGTGGGTCGAGAGGCCGTTCGTCTCGCGCGCGAGCTTGCCCAGTGCCTTCTCGAGCTTGCGCGGGTCGCTCGTAAAACTCTGCACGACGTGCGCGTTCATGCCGAAGCTCATCAGGGCGAACGAGGCCGGGCGGTTCGAGAGTTTTTCCGAGAAGGCCGTCATCGCCGTCCGCAGGCGCTCCATCTCCTCGGGCGTCATGCTGCCCGAGACGTCCACCGCGAAGACGACGGCCACGGGCCGCTCCGCGCCCGCGCGCCGCTCGACGTTGAGGAAGGCCACGGGCCGCTCCTCGCCGTCCTCGTAGAGCTTGAAGTCGTCCGGCTTCAGGCCCTTCACCGCGCGCCCCTCCGCGTCGGTCACCGTCACGTCCACGAGCACGAGGTCTGTGTCGATCTTGAGCACGTCGTCCTCGCCCAGCTCGACTGGCTCCGGCGTGGGCTGGGGGCGCTGCTGTGGCTGCACCTGTGCCGTCGGCACGGCGGCGAAGAGGCAGGCGAGTATCGACGCGGCGAGCGCTGGGATGAAGAGCTTGTGTCCTGACATAAAACGGTATAAACGACGGCGTCCGACACGCGGCCTGAGGAGTGGCCGGTGCGCGGATTATACGTCGCGGCGCGCGACTGCGCCAGAGCGTTGGCAACAGCCCACACCCGCGCCGCATCAACCAACCCGTGAGTGCGTGTTATAATCCGCGCCGCGCTCGGATGCGCGCGGGCGTTTCGAGGAAGACAGACGTGAAGATGTCCGGAAGAAAATTTCTGGCGGTCGCCTGCGCGGCTCTGTTCGTGCTGACGGCCGCCGCGCCCGCTTCGGCGCAGAAGAAGAAGCAGAAGCAGCAGGAGCAGCCGACCACCGGCAACATCGTCGGCCGCGTGAAGGTCGCCCCCGGCTCGACGCCCGGCGGCGTGGCCGTCACCGTCCGCCGCGGCGACGAAGAGGTCGCGCGGCACGAGACAAATCAAAAGGGCGAGTTCGAGTTCGAAGGACTCGCGCCCGGCACGTACGGCCTGACGCTGCGCAAGGTGGGGTTGGAGGTCGGGCGGATGGAGGGCGTGGAGGTGCGCGCAGGCCGAACCGTCTCGCTGAAGGACAGGCTCTACCTGCCCGTGGACGACGGGGCCATCGCGCACATCCGCGGGAGCGTCTTCGACGCCGGCGGCCACAGCGTGGGCGGCGCGAAGGTCGAGCTGTCGCGGGTCGAGGCGGACGGCTCGGTGAAGAAGCTGGACGACCGCGTCTCGAACTCGACGGGGTCGTTCGCCTTCCGGCTCTCGCCCGAGCACGGGCGCTACCGCCTGACGGCGAAGGCCGACGGGGCCGAGGCGGTCAGCGAAGAGGTCAACGTCGACGGCGCGGCCATCTACCGCGTCGCGCTCTCTTTCAGACCCAGGAAGTAGAAGTGAAGGACGCGCACCCGAACAGGGAAGAGGCGCGCGAAGAGTTCCTGACGTCGCGCCAGCTCGCCGAGGTCTTGCAGGTGAGCGAATCGACCGTGCGCCGCCTGGCGCGCGAGGGGCGCATCCCGTGCGTGCGGCTCACCCCGCGCCTGCTCCGCTTCAACCTCAAGGCCGTCTGCCGCGCCCTCGACGGCGCCGAAACAAAGTCTAAGCGCCGCCCCGCCGAAGAATCCGCAAGCGAAGACGCACAGTTGTCATTCCTCTAAAGTAGGATTCACTGAACTTAACCACAGAGGCACAGAGGCACAGCTTGTTGAGTTATTGCTTTAAGCTGTGCCTCTGTGCCTCTGTGGTTAACTCCTTCCTATCATTCTTCCTCGTCTTCTTCTCGGTGACGAGCTTCGACTTCGGCGCGGGGGCGCCAGTTGCGCGGGCCGTCTTTGACGAGGTCGTGCCTGCGCTTGATGCCCGTCCGCAGGTTGAGGAACCAGGCCGAGGCGGCGAGCGCGGCCGTGACGAAGGCCGCCTCGGTGTGGCGCAGGTAGAGCAGCGCCGGCGTCGCCGCAGCGAACGCGCCGGCGAGGAGCTTCCACGCGCGCGCGAATTCGAATCCCCCCTTGCCCATCCCTCACGCCCTCTCCCTCTCAGTTGACGGTGACGGGGACGGGCGCGTCTATGTCGTGCGGGGGGTAGCACTGCGTGTCGTTGCAGTGCTGGACGCGGAGCTTGGCGTGGAGCGTGTGGCGGCCCTTCGCCGCCGTCTTGTCGGCGCGCAGGGGGAGCTTGATAAGGACGCTGCCCTCGTAGAGCGAGAGCGGCTTGTCGGAGAACTCGAGCTTGAGCGGCTTGCCCGCCGGGTAGACGGGCTTGCCGGGCGTGATGCCCTCCGAAGCTTCGGCGCGCAGCTCGGTCGGGATGTAGAACTTGTCCGAGGCCGGGTTGGCGTGCGTGTGGAAGCCCTGCGCGATGTCGAGCCGGACGCTCGCCTCGCCCGTGCCGCCCGCGTCGAGTTTCACCTCCTCGACCGTGGCGGTGACGGGCTGCGCCTGCGGCGTGTTCGCAGGCTTAGGCTGCGCCGTCGCGGCGGGGCCTGGCGTCGAGGCGGCGACGCCGTTTGAGTTCGACTGCCCCCCGCCGCCGCAGGAGGCGAGGGCGAGGGGCAGAATGAGAAGGATGCTCGTTAGAAGGTTCTGTCGTCGCATGGCTCGGAGTTTATCTCAAACGTCTGCGCGTCTCACACGGCCGACGGGGGCTGTTGGAAGTCTTGCGGCGGCGGCTGTGGCTGGTAGTGCGGCGCGGGGGGCATGGGCCGCGCGCGCAGGCGTCGCAGGAGATAACGGAAGAGGAAGAAGCCCGGCACGCCCAGGAAGATGACGACGGGCAGCAGGGCGAGGAACGCGCGGACGAAGAAGAGCGTGACGTCGGCCCCCATCTCCACGCCGTCGCGGAAGGCCGCGCCGACGCCGCCGAACAGGCCCTTCGTGCCGATGAGCGTCGCGGGCGGTTCGAGCGTGACGCTGATGGTCGAGAGGCTCGCCTGGTTTTCGAGGAAGCGCCGGCGCCCCTCGACGCGCTCGATCTCCGTGCGGACGTTCGTCAGCTCCTTCTGGACGCTGATGGCGTCCGAGACCTCGTGCGCGCCCTTCATAATCTGCATGAGCTGGTCTTCGAGCGCGCGCTGCGTGCGCAGGCGCGCTTCGAGGTCGATGTACTCCTCGGTCACGTCCTTGCCCGTGATCTTCTGCGCGGTGACGCTGCCGGCCGCGGCGCGTATGTCCGCGAGCGCCGCGTCGAACTGCGCCGCGGGCACCCGCAGCTCGACGGTGATGATTTCGTAGGGGCGCTCGCCCCTGGCGGCCGTCTGCTGGCGCGAATCGGAGGTGACGACGAAGCCGCCGCGCGACTCCGCGATGGAGGCGACGCGCTGCATGGCCTTCGAGGGCTGCTCGACTTCGAGCGTGAGGGTCGCGTTTCGAATGACCTTGCGCTCGACGGGGGCGGCGTTCTGACCCTGCTGTGGCTGCGGCGTGGCGGGGTCTTCCGTCCGTTCGAGCGAGACGGTCTTCATGATGCCGTCGTTGGTTCCGCCGCCCGCCGCGGAGTCCGCAGTCTGTGACTGTGCGGCCGAGCCGCTCGGCGCGGAAGCAAGCTGGGCGGAGCGCTCGGAGCCGCCGCCGCAGCCGGCCGCGGCCGCGAGCGCGAGCATGAGGAGGGTCGTCGTCAGCAGTTTCATAAGGATGCCTTTCGGGGCTTCGGATTTTGAAGACGGTCTAAGAACGGATGGGGCGGCCGCCGCTTGCGGCGCTTCAGCGCGCGTCCGTCCGCTCGAAGTAGGGCGGCGTCTCGCCGGGCTTGAGCCGGCGGAGCGTCACGTCCTCGGGGTAGTAGCTGACGCCCGTGCGCCTGACGGTCTGCCAGCGCAAGCCCGCGCCCGACAGCGTGAGCCTGACGGTGGCCGAGCCGCCGAAGCCGCTCGTCAGGCGGAACTGCGCCGCGCCGTTCCGCACGGTCGCGGTGAAGTCGCAGTCCTCGACCCGCGCGAGGTAGTGCGCCACGATGCCGCACTTCGCGCGCAGGCGGTTGCCGGTCTGCCGGATGGTGATGTCGATGGCGAACTGCGGCACCTCTTCGAGCGACATGCTCTGGTAGGCGGGCGGCAGTTCCGACTTGTCCGTGGCGAAGACGGCGTAGTTCCAGTCGCCGCGGAAGCCGGCGGCGGGCCGCGTCTGCGCGTTCGCGTCCGTCGCGCAAAGGAGCGCGCAGGCGAGCAGGGGAAGGAGCAGGGGGATTCTTCTCATCTATTCTTCGCCGCCTTCGTCCTCTTCTTCTTCGTCTCTCGCGCCGTGGCGTTCGGGGCGCTTGATGCCGAACTTCTCCAGGCGATACTGGAGCGTGCGGAAGGTGAGGCCGAGGAGCTTGGCCGCCTTCGTGATGTTGTAGTCGGTGCGCTCCATCGCCTGGAGGATGAGGTTGCGCTCCACGTCCTCGAAGTTGACGCCCTCCACGGGGAGCTTGAAGCCGGCGCCCTCGGCCGCGGGCCGCGTCTCCTGCCGGACTTCGAGCGGGAGGTCTTCGACCGTGATGTAGTCGGCCTCGGCGAGCAGGATGGCGCGCTCGATGGCCGACTCGAGCTGGCGGACGTTGCCGGGCCACGCGTAGTCGAGCATGACCTTGCGCGCGTCGGGCGTCAGACCCCTGATGAGGCGCGACGTGTTGCGCGTGTGCTTCTTGAGGAAGAAGTCGATGAGGACGGGGATGTCTTCGCGCCGCTCGCGCAAAGGTGGCACGTCGATGGAGAGGACGTTGATGCGGTAGTAGAGGTCGTCGCGGAAGCGCCCGTCCGCGACCATCGCGCGCAGGTCGCGGTTGGTGGCGGCGACGACGCGCACGTCGATCTTGATCGGCCGCGTCCCGCCCACGCGCCGAATCTCGCGCTCCTGCAACGCGCGCAGCAGTTTCGCCTGCATCGACACGTCGAGCTCGCCGATCTCGTCGAGGAAGAGCGTCCCCTTGTCCGCGATTTCGAAGAGCCCCTTCTTCTCGGCGTGCGCGCCGGTGAACGAACCCTTCTCGTGGCCGAACAGTTCGGACTCCAGCAGGTTCTCGTTGATGGCGGCGCAGTTGACGGCCTGGAACATCTCGGCGACGCGCGGGCTCTGGTTGTGGATGGCGCGCGCGATGAGCTCCTTGCCCGTGCCCGACTCGCCGCGGATGAGCACGGTCGAGTTCGAGCGCGCGACCTTGAGGATCATCTTCTTGACGGCCTCCATCTCGGAGGAGGCGGAGATGATCTCCTGGTCGAGCGCGTCGAGCTTCGAGAGCGCGCGCCGGATGGTCTCCAGCAGCTGCTCGCGCTCGAAGGGCTTTTCGAGGTAGTCGAACGCGCCGCGCCGGAGCGCCTCCTTCGCCGAGTCGATGGAGCCGTGGGCGGTGAGCAGGATGACGATGATGGAGGAGTCGTAGGCGAGGAGCTTCGACAAAAGCTCGATGCCGTCCATGCCCGTCATCTTCAGATCGGTCAGGGCCAGGTCGAACCGGTGCTCGCGCGCGATGCGCAGCGCCGCCTCGCCCGACGCCGCGGTCGTCACATCGTAGCCCTCGCCCGACAGGATCATCTCCAGAATCTCGCGCTGCGACTTCTCGTCGTCAACGACCAGGATGCTTTTGCGTGACATAGAAGAGCAAGGATGAAGGCGGAAGGATGAAGGCGGAAGGGAAGACCGTTCCCCTCTCACACTTCATCCCTCATCCTTCATCCTTCATCCTTTCAAAAGGTATCTCGACCGTGAACGTGGTGCCGGCGCCGGGCCTGCTCTCGACGCGGATGGAGCCGTCGTGCTCGTCCACGGCCTTCTTGGCGATGGCGAGGCCGAGTCCCGTCCCCGTCTCCTTCGTCGAGAAGTAGGGTTCGAAGATTTTCGGCAGGTGCTCGGCGTCGATGCCGACGCCCGTGTCGGAGACGCGGACGCGCGCCAGCCCGTCCTCCGCCGAGAGGCTGACCGTCAGGCTCCCCCCGCGCCCCTCCATCGCGTGCATGCCGTTAATGATAAGGTTCGTGAAGAGCGAACGTAAAGCCTCGCGGTCGCCGAGCACCGGCGGCACCGCCCCGTTCTCCTCGAAGCGCGTCTCGACGCCGATCTCTGCGGCCTGCACGTCGATCATCGAGAGCGCGTCGCGTAAGGTCTCGCGCAGGTCGAGCGGCTTGAGGTCGAGGTTCGCGGGGCGGGTGTACTTCAGGAACTCCGTGATGCGCGTGTTGATGCGCGCGACCTCGGCCTTGAGCTGGAGCGTCAGCTTCTCGACGAGCGAGCGCTTCTGCGGGTCGCTCGGCGCGAGCGAGGTGCGCAGGTGGTCGAGCGTGAGGTTGATGTAGTTCAGAGGGTTCCGTATCTCGTGCGCGATGGCCGAGGCGAGCCGGCCGATCATCGCCGACTGCTCGGCCTGCTTGAACTGCGTCTCAAGCTCGCGCATGCGGCCGAGCTGCTCGACCATCTCGTTGAAGGTCGCGGCGAGGCGGCCCACTTCGTCCTTGCGTTCGGCGCCGGGGACGTGGAAAGAGAAGTCGCCGCTCGCGACGCGGTTCGCCCCGCGCGCGAGTTCGTTCAAGGGGCGCGTGAAGCGCCAGACGAGGACGGCCGCCCCGAGCATCGAGACGAGCAGGATGAAGAGCGTCGGGAGCAGCGGCCGCATCGTCTCGAAGAAGGAGGTGTCGCTCATCGGCGTCTTCCCGAGCACGATGACGACGTAGACGAGCCCGCGCTCGGTCTGGAGCGGGATGGCGAAGGTGCGCGGGTCACCCGAGACGGGCTGCGTCGTCGGCTGGAGCGTCGGCCGCAGCCGCCTGAAGCCCGCCGTCGCCTCGCCCGCGTCCACGAAGTCGTAGAGCTGCACCTGCGGGTCGGAGATGAAGTAGTAGTGCGCCTCGCCGCTCTCCAAAGTCTCGGGCCGGTAGTCCGGGTCGAGGCTGTCCTCGATGCGCCCGTCGCTGTCACGCACGACGAGGAGGTTAATGATGCGCCCCGCCTGCTCGCCGAGCAGCGACTTGTTGCGCGCCTTCTCCAGCTCGAACATGTACTTGCCGGAGGTGATGCTCTCGTTGGCGAGCGCGATGGAGGCGGTGAGCGCCTGCTCCTGCCCGGCGACGAGGATGGCGCGCTGGCGCGAGCGGACGCGGCCGATGTAGTACTGCACGCCGAGCGTGGCGAAGAGCAGCGCCAGCATCACCAGCAGCAGGCGCGTCCGGAAGCTGTAAAAGAGTCTCGGCAGTCCCATCGTCTGGAGGCGGCGCCGCCGGACGCCGCCCGTTCGCCCCGCGGGAGCTTTCGTCAAACGTCGAGCAGAAGTTAGTTGCCCTGCGGCTTTGACAGATGTTATAGTCGCCACGGTCTCCAGCGCAAACCCCTCCGGAGACCGCAAGCAGGCACTCTCCATTAACTTCTCGGTGAGACTTGAAGTTTTGCAGGTTGGCTAGAGACCTTAGACGACAAAGGCTTGGGCATGGCTTTTTCGATACTTCGAGTCCGGCATCCTCGGCGGCGCGCGACGCGCCCGCACAATCTCGCAATCAAAACTGTCGTTAAGTGCATCTTAGCGGTTTGACCCGGTCGGGTCGGGCGCCCCTCGTTTCATGCGCCTTGATTCGGCCTCTTCTGCTTTGCTGTTTAAGCGAGGAAGGCTCAATGACCCCAAAGTTCAGATTCCCCCGCGTCGCGCTCGCCCTGTCCGCCCTCCTGCTCTTCGCCGCCGCGTCGGCGCAGGCCGCCTCGAAGAAGTCAGCCGCCAAGAAGGCTCCCGCGAATTCCGCCGCCAAGTCGAAGCGCGGCGGGCGCGAGACGGCCTCCGCGCGTAAGGAGTCGCGCTCTTCGAAGCGCGAGCGCGCGGCCGAGGCGCGCAAGGGGAGGAACTCGAAGTCGGAGCGCGCCGAGCGGAGGGGCAAGAAGGGGCGCGCCGAGGAGCGCGCCGACGCGAGGGCCTCTAAGAAGGACTGGCGCAGGATGTCGAAGCGCGAGCGGATGGCCGCCGCGCGCGCGGAGGCCGAGCGCCGCCGTCGCGAGGCCGCCGAGCGCGCGCGCCTGATCGCGCTCGCCATCGCGCGCCGCCGCGCCGCCGACCAAGCGCTCAAGGACGAGTCGGCCGCCGCCATCGCGCGCGACGAGACGACCGGCGAAGACCTGTCGGTGCGCCGCGCCGCGCTCGACGCCCTCGGCGACCACGCCGGCACGGTCGTCGTCATGAACCCGAAGACGGGGCAGGTCTACACCGTCGTCAACCAGGACTGGGGCCTGCGCCGCGGCTTCAAGCCCTGCTCGACGATCAAGCTCGTGACGGGTCTCGCCGGCTTGAGCGAGCACGTCATCGACCCCGTCCAGACCGTCAACATCGGCACCTCCAGCTTCAGCCTTGACCTCACCGACTCGCTCGCCTACTCGAACAACGGCTACTTCCAGCGCGTCGGCGGCCAGGTCGGCTTCTCGAAGATGATGGAGTACGCGCACAAGCTCGGCCTCGGCGAGCCGACCGGCATCAACCACCCGTTCGAAAGCCCCGGCAAGCTCCCCGTCTTCAAAGACGGCTACGCCGTCAACCACATGTCCTCGCACGGCGACGACATCGAGGTCACCGCCATCCAGCTCGCGCGCATGGCCTCGGCCATCGGCAACGGCGGCAAGCTCCTCGTCCCGCACCTGCCGCGCACGCCCGAGGAGAACGTGAAGTTCAAGACCGAGGTCAGGCGCGACGTGGACATCCCGCAGGATAACCTCCGCCTCGTGCTGCCCGGCATGATCGGCGCCACCAGCTACGGCACGGCCCGGCGGGCCGCGGCCCCCTTCACCATCGCGGGCAAGACCGGCACCTGCACCGGGCAGGGCTCGAAGCTCGGACTGTTCACCTCCTACGGCCCCGTGGGCGACCCGAAGCTCGCCGTCTCGGTCATCCTCCGCAACTCCGGCATGAGCGGGCCGAAGGCGGCGGTCGTGGCCGGCGAAGTGTACCGCCGCCTCGCCTACGACGCGCGCTTCGCGCCGAAGCCGGGTAGCCAGCCGATGCTCGCCAACGACATGCTGGCGCCGCGCCCGCACATCGACCCGCGCAAGGCCGCCGAGGTCTCCGACGAAGACCGTGACGACGACGCGGCTGACGCCGACGCGGCCGCCGCCGGCGGCACCGTTGACAAGTCGGACGCATACGTCGTGAGCACGGCCGACGAGAACGCGAACGGCACGCAGCGGCCCGCGCTCCAGAAGACCGGCAAGTTCGGCGAGCGCCCCTCCGTCAGCCCGACGCCCGCGCCCCGCCAGACGAACAACAACACGGCCGCGCCCGCGCCCGCCGCGAACGGCGCCGAGCGCCCGCGCCGCGTCACCGAGAAGCAGGAGAAGCCGGAGTAGGGAAGTCCGCAACTGCGCGGTGTGGAGTCAGAACGGGAGGCCCGGCTTGATCAGCCGGGCCTTCCTCGTTCTCATTCTTTTCTCGTTGCGTTACGATTCAGAGTCTCGGCGGGGCGGGGTTTCGGACTCGGGATTGCCTACCCCTTTCCGGAAGGGCGTTCGGCTTGACACTTTTCATACGCTTGATGCAGTATCAGGCGCGTCAATCGTTCAAGGTTAGTACGGACGGCCCTAAAGCTCCCCCACGTGGAGCGGCGCGCACGGCCCCACATGCGGCAACTGGCCGCTGAGGGCGCGCATCTGAGCTTTGAATGCGACGCCGGGATAACGGGCGCAGCGCACCGAAATTAAATCTCCCAACAATTAGTCAGGATTAGCGCACGGAGGATTTTCGACCGATGAAAAACGTGTTAAGACTTCTGGTCTTTGCCGCGCTCGTTACCGTGTTCGCGCTCCCGTCCTACGCGCAGGACGCGGCGGCGGCCCCGGCGCCCGCCGCGCAAGGCCCCTGCACCGAGGCGGAAGCGAAGGCCGCCCTCTATAACGAGTTCCGGGCGAACTTCAAGGGCACGCCCGAGCAGCAGAAGGTGGCTTACGATAAGGGCAAGGAGTACCTCAACAAGTACGGCGCCTGCACCGGCGAGGGCGACCCGGCGATCATCAAGTACATCCAGAACTGGGTCGGCAAGTACGAGGCCGAGAAGCTGAAATTCGACTGCACGAACGCCGCCAACAATACTCCGGAGAAGGCGTTCGAAGCCTGCCAGCCCTGGATCGCGGCCGACCGGGAAAACCTGAAGCCGCACCTGGCGCTCGTCGCCGCCGGCATCGGCACCTACATGAAGAAGGACAACAGCCTCAACGCCCGTGCGGCGGCCGAGGCGCGCACGGCGCTCGACCTGATCGATAAAGGCAAGACCACGGACGTGTGGGCGCCCTTCACGAATCAGCAGGACGCCGCGGCCGGCCTGCGCTACTACATCGCGGCATGGACGGTCGAAGCCAACCCCGCTGAGGCGGCCACACAGCTCCTGAGCGTCGCGAAGTCGAACAGCTCCCTGGCGAAAGACCCCGCCACCTTCCAGCTCTACGGCACCTCGCTCCTCAGGGGCGACGTGTCCAAGCTGCAGGACGAGTACAAGGCGAAGTGCGAGGGCAAGGACGCGTCCAACGAGTGCGACATCCTTCTGAACAAGTTCAACTACGCCCTCGACCGCGTCATCGACGCCTACGCCCGCGCCGTCGCGCTCAGCGCCGGCAAGCCGCAGCAGGCGCTGATCAGGACGGCGCTCGAGACCTACTACAAGTCGCGCCACGAAGGGAAGACGGACGGTCTCAACGAGCTGATCAGCGGCGTGCTTGCCAAGCCGCTCCCGCTCCCGGGCGGTGAGCCGCCGCTGCCGGCCCCGACCAGCACGGCCGCTGACGGCAACGGCACCACGGGCACCGCGACGCCGACCACCCCGGCCGGCGGCACCCCGCCCGCCAAGCCCGCCGCGACCCCGACGCCGCAGCCGAAGCCTGCGACCACCACGCCGAAGCCGCCCAAGTCGTAAAGAAGGGCGAGGATCGGTCGTCGAAAGCCTCCGCACGCCGGGCGCACCCGAAGACGAAAGTCGGACGGTGCGCCCGGCGCTTTTCTTGTTACAATCCGGCGCATGACGAACGAAGAGAGTCCCGGCGAGGTCGAAGGGCAGAACGTCCCGCCCGCGCCCGACCCGCGCCAGCTCGAAGAGAACATCGGCTACACCTTCCGCGACCGGCATCTGCTGGAGCGCGCTTTGACGCACCGCTCGTGGGCGCACGAATCGGTCGGCGCGGGCGGCGAGCGCGAGGCGCGCGCTCTGCACAACGAGGCGCTCGAGTTCGTCGGCGACTCCGTGCTCGGCCTCGTCGTCGCCGACGCGCTCTTCCGCTCGCACCCGGAAGTGACCGAGGGCGAGCTGTCGCGCATGAAGCACCGGCTCGTCAGCACGCAGACGCTCGCGCGCGTCGCGCGCCGGCTCTCCCTGGGCGAGCATTTAAGGGTCGGGCGCGGCGAAGAGAAGACCGGCGGGCGGCGCAAGCGCGCCCTGCTCGCCGACGCCTTCGAGGCGCTGCTCGCCGCGGTCTTCCTCGACGGCGGCTACGCGGAGGCCGAGGGCTTCGTCCGCCGCGCGCTGGGGAGCGAGCTGGAGGAGGCGACGCCCGAGTCCGCGGCCGCCGCAGACTTCAAGACGCTGCTTCAGGAGCGCCTGCAATCCGAGCGCCACCTCTCACCGACTTACGAGTTGGTCGAGACCGAAGGCCCGCCGCACGCGCGCACCTTCCACGTCGAGGCGGTCTTCGACGGCGAGCGCGTCCGCGGGCAGGGGTGCACCATCAAGGCCGCCGAGATGGACGCCGCCTGCCGCGCCCTCGAACTCATCGGCCCGCCGGAAGGTAAGGACGAAGAAGTGAAGGGTGATGAAAACGACGGGCCAGACGGCGGCGAATAAATAAACCACAGAGGCACAGAGGCACAGCTTGAAGAGATTACTCAAGAAGCTGTGCCTCTGTGCCTCTGTGGTGAAGCCTTTCTCACGCACTCCGACGGAAGAACTCGTGAGCCCACATGAAGCGCGTGCCGGCGGCGCGGGCGGCGCCTTCGTCCTTGTCCATGTCGCCGACGAAGAGCGTCTCGTGGGGCTCGGCGCCGAAGCGGCGCATGAGGCGCTGGAGCATGAGGGGCTGCGGCTTGCGGCAGGGACAGCCGAGGTGCGGCGCGTGCGGGCAGATTTCGACGGAGCCGGGCGGGGGCTCCGTCACGCCGAAAGCCTCGACGACCATCTCCTCAAGCAGCCCGCGGGCGGCCGCGAGCGAAAGGTAGCCGAGGCCGACGCCGCCCTGGTTGCTCGCCACGCCGAAGCGCGCCCTGCCCCAATCGATTTCGGCCAGCCGCTCGCGCACGCCCGGGATCAGCTCCCACTCGCCGGGCCTGTTCGGGCAGGGAAGTCCCTCCACGGTCGTCCGCCGCAGCGTCCCGTCCGCGTCGAAGATGTAGAGCCTGACCGTCGCCTCGACAGACACGCTCGGCAGTCTACTCCCTGACTTTTAACTAAGGCTGTTGCTTGTGTGGAGAAAGTCGTGCGCCGCCCCTTCAGCGGAAGCGCTCGCAGTCGATGCCGTACTTCTTCACCTTGTAGCCGATGATGCGCTCGGTCGTGTCGAGCAGCTTCGCGGCCTTCTTGCGGCTCCCGCGCGCGGACTTCAGGGCGTCCTGGATGATGTCGCGCTCGTAGGCCTCGACCGCCGACGAGAGCGAGAGGCGCGTCACCGTGCCCGAGCCTTCGGCCGTCTGCAGGCTCGGCGGCAGGTGATGGCCGTGGATGACCGACGAGTCGCAGACGACGACGGCGCGCTCCAGGACGTTCTCCAACTCGCGCACGTTGCCGGGCCAGTGGTACGAAGTCAGCATGTCGATGGCCGGCGTCGAGATGCGCTTGATGTGCTTGCCGTGCTCGCGCGCGTACTTCTCAAGGAAGTGGTCGGCGAGGAGCAGCACGTCGGGCTTCCGCTCGCGCAGAGGGGGCATGAAGATGTTGAAGACGTTCAGGCGGTAGTAGAGGTCTTCGCGGAACTCGCCCGCCGCGATGGCGTGCTCGAGCTCCTTGTTGGTCGCGGCGATGAGGCGGACGTTGACCTTGATGGTCTCGGTGCCGCCGAGCCTTTCGAACTCGCGCTCCTGGATGGCGCGCAGGAGCTTGATCTGCGTCGAGGCGTTCAGCTCGCCGATCTCGTCGAGGAAGAGCGTCCCGCCGTCGGCCAGCTCGAACCGCCCCTTCTTGCGCGCCATCGCGCCGGTGAACGCCCCGCGCTCGTGGCCGAACAGCTCGGCCTCGATGAGGGTCTCGGGCAGGGCCGCGCAGGAGACTTTGACGAAGGGCTTGCCCGCGCGCAGCGAGTTGTAGTGGACGGCGTGCGCCACCATCTCCTTGCCCGTGCCGGACTCGCCGCGCAGCAGCACGGTCGTGTTCGTCCGCGCCACCTGCTCGACCTGCTCGTAGACGTGGCGCATCGGGTTACTGCTCCCGACGATGTGGCCGAAGTCGAAGCGCTCGCGCAGCTCCTGCTTCAGGTGCGCGTTCTCGTCGGCGAGCCGCGCGCGCTCCGACTCGACCAGCCGCTCCACCTTCACCGCCTGCGACACCATTGAGGAGACGACCGTGAAGAACTTCGTCAGCCGCCCGAAGTCGCGCGCCTCCGCGTAAGGCACGTCCACGCCGAGGACGCCCACGGCGCCGCGGCCCACCGCGAGTGGCATGCAGACGAAGGAGACCTCCTGGCGCGAGACCGCGCGCTCGCGCCCCGCGATGCGCTGGAGCATGAGCGGCTCGCGGCTCGTCTGCGGGACGACCACGGGCTTGCAGGTCTCCGCCACGCGCCCGACGACGCCCTCGCCGACGCGGTAGACGCCGCGCCGCGCCGTCTCGTCGTCCACCCCGTAGCTCGCCTCGACGTGCAGCTCGTCCGTGTCCGCGTCGACGAGCATGATGAAGGCGCGCGCCACGTCCTGCGTGCGCCCGAGCATTTCGAGCGCGCGCCCGAGGGCGGGACGCAGTTGCCGAGCGTCGGCCAGCGTCTGCCCGATCTCGAGCAGCGTCGCCATCTCGGCCGCGTCGGCCTGTCCCTGTCTGAGAAGCTGCGGAAGGTTTTGGGGAAGTTCCAAGACGTTTTCCATGAAGAACCCTGTTCGTGTCGAATATCCACTAACGCAAGTCGGCCCACGGTCGGCCCCGGCCGATTGAGTTTACGCGCGACAAATATGTCTTGCCAAGCCGTGTCCACGACATAATTGTCACGCCTCGTAACCGTTTACGACCTTCGCACACCGTCCGAAACAGGCGACCGAGGCCCACAAGATTGTCGTCAAACGGCGGCTTCACTACAAAATTGCTCTGCAATCTCACGCCTCGCTCTGTGCGCGACATTTTTGTCCGGCGCTTCTCCGCGTGCGACATTATTGTCTTCATCCTCGGGGCCGCGGCAACTCCGAAGTCCCACGTCAACGCCCGCGAAAACTTCTTAAAAAGCCGGATACATCTCGCCCACGCGCTCTCGCATAGCGATGTGCGTGCCGCGTGGCACGTGCGTTGTTACCGGGTTGCGCGTGGCAGCCTTCAACCCCACCCGTGAGTGTGCAGGCCGGCGTGCGGGAGTCACTTCGAAAAAAGCTAAACGGGAGAAGCGGATGATGAGAAGGTCTTGGGGCGCGTCGAAGTGTATCTGGTCTCTGCTGCTGTTGGCGGCGGCACCACTCTTGGCATTTGCTCAGGGGGCACAGGCGGACGCGGAGCGCCTTTCGAAGTTGGAGAGCGCGGCGGCGGCGGCACAGTCGGCGGGCGACAACGCCTGGATGCTCGTCTGCGCGGCGCTCGTGCTCTTCATGACGGGGCCGGGGCTCGCGCTCTTCTACGGCGGGCTGGTGAGGCGCAAGAACGTCCTGACGACGATGTTCCAGAGTTTCATCCTGATGGCCGTCGTCACCGTGCTCTGGGCGGTCTTCGGCTACAGCGTGGCCTTCGCCGAGGGGACGCCGTTCGCGGGCGGCCTCTCGTACCTGTTCCTGCAGGGCGTCGGCGCTGCGCCGAACGAGACCTACGCGGCGACCATCCCGCAGCAGACCTTCATGATCTACCAGTTGATGTTCGCGGTCATCACACCCGCGCTCATTACGGGCGCCTTCGCCGAGCGGATGAAGTTCAGCGCGATGCTAGCCTTCACGGTGCTCTGGACGAGCGTCGTCTACTTCCCCCTGGCGCACATGGTCTGGGGCAAGGGCGGCTTTCTGAACGCGGCGCTCGGCGGCACCGTCCCCGCGCTCGATTTCGCGGGCGGCACGGTCGTCCACATCTCTTCGGGCTTCTCGGCGCTCGTCTGCGCGGTGCTGGTCGGACGGCGCTTGGGGTTCGGGAAGGCGCCGATGGAGCCGCACAACCTCGTGCTGAGCCTGGTGGGCGCGTGCATGCTCTGGGTCGGGTGGTTCGGCTTCAACGCGGGGAGCGCGCTGTCGGCGGGGAGCCTCGCGACGAGCGCGTTCGTGGCGACGCACTTCGCGGCGGCGGCGGCTACTCTGGGTTGGACGCTGGCCGAGTGGGTGCGCACGGGCAAGCCGACCGTGCTCGGCGCCATCTCGGGCGCGGTGGCGGGGCTTGTGGGCATCACGCCGGCTTCGGGTTTCGTCACGCCGATGTCCGCGCTGGCGGTCGGGTTCATCACCGGCCTGGGGTGCTTCCTCGCCGTGACGGAGTTGAAGAAGCGGCTCGGCTACGACGACGCGCTCGACGTGTTCGGCGTGCACGGCACGGGCGGCACCATCGGCGCGCTGCTGACGGGCGTCTTCGCCACGAGCGCCATCAACCCCATCTTCAAAGACGCGGCGGGCAATGCCCTGCCCGTGGGCCTTCTCGAGGGGAACGCCGGGCAGTTGCTCAACCAGTTGATCGGCGTCGGGCTGACGGTGGGCATCACTTGCGTGGCCTCGCTCGCGATCCTGAAGATCGTCGACCTCCTCATCGGCCTGCGGGTGAGCGAGGAGGAGGAGATCACGGGCCTCGACATCACGCTGCACGGCGAGGCGGGCTACCACCTCGGCACAGAGTCCGTGCTGGCGCGCGTCATCGCGTCGGGCGGCGCGGAGGCTGAGGCCGTTGCCGCAGGCTACACGAAGGACGTGGCGTTGGAGGGCGCGGGCGACTGAGACGACTTCGACCCGCGCCGACACCGGCGCGGGCACGCTTCATCGCGGGGGCGCCGAGGCGCGGCGGGAGGACGCTTAAAGGGGGTGGACTTCCTCGGAGGCCCGGCGCCCCCGCGATGAATACTCGGATGAATACTCGGCGGCCTTCAAGGCGCGAGCCTCACTTGAACCTGATCGTCTTCACCATCTCTTTGACGGCCTGCAAATCCTCCTCGTCGACGTACGAATAGACCAGAGCCAGCGCGTAACCCTTCGACAGCCTGACGTAGTACCTCTGCGCCAGCATCCGCGGCCCGACCGTGAGCTTCATGTCCGCGACTGTGAACGCGACCCCGCCCAGCATCTCGGTCCGCAGCGGCGCGGTCAGCTCGGCCTTCGCGGCAGTCTGGTTGATGGTGCGCAGCGCTATCGTGACGTAGTCTTTTTCCGTCTTGACGACGGCCGTCGGGATGCGCTCGGCCAGGCACATCAGGAGCGCGTTGAACTCGGGGCCGGGCTTGTTCACGTCATACTTCGAGACGCTGAACAGGTTGTCCACGCGGGCCGTGGTGGCGTCCATCATCTCCTTCGTCCGCTGCGGGATGCCCTCCTGCAACGCCGCCCTCCCGGCCTCGTTGATCTGTCTCCGCGTCGCGTAGTCGATGGCGGCCCAAGTGGGGTTGAGCGAGATGGTGAAGCCGAAGAAGTCGTTGGTGTAGGTGCTGCCCACCAGCCTGCCCTGCGCGGAGGGGAGCTGTCGCGCCTGGCCCGCTGCCGGCGGGAGGGGCGCGGGGGGTGGCGGCGGCTCCTGCCGCGCGGGAGTGCGCGCGGCGACTGCGGCGGCCGTTGCCGTGAGGAGGGTTGCAAGGAGCGTTGCTGTCAAAAGTCTTTTCATAGGTGTTTGGTTGGGTGCGCGCCGGAGGGGCGCGGCTCAGACGTTGGGGCCGAAGCGCGCGACGAACTCGTCTCTGGCGAGGCCGGCGGCTTCGGCGAGTTTGGCGACCCAGGCGTCGTCTTCGAAGTCCTTCTTCTCAATCCTGACCATGTAGTCGCGCGCGACCTGATAGCTCTCGGTGTCCACGTCCACGGGGCGCTCGCGGCCGCGGCCGCTCTCCGCGTCGGCCAGCTCGGAGAAGGGGACGGGGCGGAACTCGCCGCCCTGGATCATGATCATGTCGCCGGAGCCGCCGCCGTGCAGGTGGCGGAAGGCCGCGTAGCCGAGGTCGCGCGCGTACTCGGCGTCGTAAGGGATCGGCGGCGCGCAGCGCAGCTCGTAGCCGATGGTCTTATCGACGAGCGTGACCTTGATGCCGCGCCGTTCGAGCCGCGCCTGCACCTCGCTCTTGACCTTGCGCCCGAGGTCGATCTCGCTGACGCGGATGTTCCCCTGCGCGTCGCGGTCGACGTCCTGTAGCTCGGCCACCTCCGCGGGGTCGAACAGCTCGACCAGAGACTCCGCCAGAAGCACGACGCCGTGCGAGCGGCCCATCGCGCGCCGCTTGATGATGGAGCCTTCGACCACGTCGCAGATGTCCGAGAGCGAGACGCGGGCGCGGCGGAACTCCTCGGGGATGATGGTGCAGGTGGCGCTCGCGGCCTTGCCGATGCCGAGCGTGAGGTGGCCGGTGGGCCGCCCCATCGTCACGCCCAGGTACCAGCGCCCCGTCGTCTTCGCGTCCTCCATCAGGCGCTGGACGAGCTGCACGCCGACGTGGCGCGCCGTCTCGAAGCCGAGCGTGGAGACCGAGAGCGGGAGCGAGAGGTCGTTGTCGATTGACTTCGGAACCTGGACGACCTTGATCCCGCCGCCCGCCGCGCGCTCGACGGCCGCGGAGCTGCGGACGAGGTCGTCGCCGCCGATGGTGACGAGCCCTTCGATGCCGAGCTTGCGCAGCGCGGCGACGGTGTTCTCAAGGCTTTCGGGGTCGCGCGTGATGTCGGTGCGCGCCGTGCCGAGGATGCTCCCGCCGTCGAGGTGGATGCGCGAGCACTCGTCGATGGACATCTCGTGCTGCTCGTCGGTGTAGCGCTGCGAGAGCCACTCGAAGCCGTCGTGGAAGCCAACGGGCGTGCAGCCGCACTTGATCGCCTCGATGACGACTGCGCTGATGACGCCGTTCGTGCCCGGCGCCGGCCCGCCGCCGACAAGTATTCCGATTCGCTTAATAGCCATGATGATTAAGTGATGAGTGATGAATGAAGAACCCGCTGCCTTTCATTCATCACTCATCATTCCTTTATACCGGCACGTGGCCGCACATGTAGCCGAACTTCTCTTTGAACTCTTCGGGCGAAAGGTTGCCGGCGCCGGCGAGACGCTGCACCCAGTAGGCGTCTTCGAAGTCCGAAGGCTCAAGTCGTATCTGGTACTCGCGGGCGACGCGGTAGCCTTCGCTGTCGGTGTTGACCATGCGGACGCGCGTGCGCCCCGTGCCGGGCTCGCGGATGTCGGAGAAGGCGATGGGCACCATGCGGCCGCCCTGGACGCTGACCATCGCGTCGGAGCCGCCTTGCAGCAGGAAGCGGATGGCGGCGTAGCCGAGGTCGCGGCAGTAGGCGGCGTCGAAGGGGATCGGGTCGGCGCAGCGCAGCTCGTAGCCGATGTTCTTGTTCGTGATGGTGACGCGGATGCCGCGGGACTTGAGGCGGCCCTCGACCTCGACCTTGACGCGGCGCGCGAGGTCGACTTCGGCGAAGCGTATGTGGCCGTGCTCGTCGCGCTCGACGTCCTGCAGTTCGGCCAGCTCGGCCGGGTCGAGTTTTTCGATCAATCCTTCCGCCAGCACCGCGACGCCGAAGTGCCTGCCCATCGCGCGGCGCTTGATGATGGCGCCCTCGACGATGTCGCAGATGTCCGAGAAGGCCACCGTCTCGCGATCCGTGAACTCCTCGCCGATGACGGTGAGCGTGGCGCCGGCGGCCTTGCCGATGCCGAGCGCGAGGAAGCCCGCCTTGCGCCCCATCGCGACGACCGCGAACCAGCGCTTGGTCGAGCGCGCGTCCTCCATCAGGTTCTGCACCAGCTCCACGCCGACGTGGCGCGCGGTCTGGTAGCCGAAGGTCGGGATGTGCGAGGGGAGCGGCAGGTCGTTGTCGATGGTCTTCGGGACGTGGACGACCTTGATCTCGTGGCCGCTTCTCTCGGCGACGAAGCTCGAAGAGAGCGCGGTGTCGTCGCCGCCGATGGTGACGAGGTGGTTGACGCCCAGAGACCTGAGCGTCTCGATGACGGCGCGGGTGGCCTTCTCGGATTTGGTCGGGTTGTCGCGGGCGGTGCCGAGGACGCTCCCGCCGCGGAGGTGTATGCGCGAGACGTCCTCGATCCTGAGGCGGCGCGTGTGCGTCGAGTCCTCGCGCATGAGCCACTTGAAGCCGTCCTGGACGCCGATGACCTCGAAGCCGTGGTTGATGGCCTCGATGGCGGCGGCCGAGATGACCGCGTTGATGCCCGGGGCGGGGCCGCCGCCCACGATGATCGCCAGAACCTTTTTGTCTGCCATTGCCGAGAAGAGTGCCCTTCGGTGCGATTTGATGAAAACGAAATTGTACCGGAGTGTGGGCGTTTCTCAAATCGAGGGTGAGGCGCTTGAAGTCAACATAAATATTATGAATGACCTTATAAACCACAGAGACACAGAGGCACAGCTTGAAGAACATAACTCAGTAAGCTGTGCCTCTGTGTCTCTGTGGTGAAATTCAAATGACGCAGAACGCTCGATGCGGGAAGAGCGCGTCACTCGCCGCTCTTGAGGTACTGCTTGGGCAGCGGCGTCTTCGGCGTCTCGGCCTCCCAGAAGATGGTGACGACCCACCAGCGCGCGCCGTCGTTCACGAGCTGGATGCTGTTGATGCCGCGGATGAAGGGCTTCGCGTCGTCGGCCTTGTGGCGGGCCTCGTAGGTGCTCCAGACGTGCGCGATGTGGCCGTACAGTTCGACGCGGCGCGCGGTCTCGCGCTCGAAGAACCCCTGGGCCTGCGTGTTCTTGTCCACGCGCTCGATGAAGGCTTCGAGGTCGAAGACGTGCGGCTGGTAAGCTTCGGAGCCGGTGAGCGGGGCGTCGGGCGCGGAGCCGGGCGGGCGCACGGCCGAGGTCGGGATCAGGCGCGCGCCGGGGGCGAAGAGCGAGCGCATGCGCTCCCAGTCGCGCTTCTGCCCCGCCGGGCCGGAGATGACGTCGTAGACGGCCTTGATGATGGCGTCCATGCTCTTAACGTCATCCGGACGTGGCGAGGACTTGGAAGAGTCCTGCGCGCGGGCGTGGCCGAGCAGCAGGCCGAACGTCAAAAGGCAGAAGGTCAGGGCGGGGAACAAGGCTTGTCTCGTCATCAGGAGTCCTTTCAGGTTGGGTGCTGGTGATGGGTTCCAAGTTTTGGGTTTTAGGTGTTGGGGAAGAATCGGTTTTTAACCAACGCCCCAAACCCATCACTCATCATCCATCACTAAAGATTCCGTGCAGGCGTCGCGGACGGAGCAGCCGCCGCAGCGGCGCGGGTCTTCGTGGCTGCGGTGAACCTCGCGCCCTTCGGCGGAGGCGTTCATGTCATTCTTCAGCTCTTCGATGAGGGCGAGCGCGCGAGCGCGCATCTCGTCCGTGTACTCGACGCGCACCTCCCGGTCGCGGTACTTGACGAGGCCGTAAGGCACGTGCGCGCCGAGCTGGTCTTCGACGAGCAGGCAGTAGGCCGCGAGCTGCGCGAGGTGCGAGTCGTACGGGCGGCCGTTGGCGGGGGCCTGGGTCGACTTAGCTTCGACGGGGACGACCCCGCCCTCGACTTCGATAAGGTAGTCGGGCCTCCCGACCAGCTCCAGGGCCTCGGAGACGAGCGGCTTCTCCTGCCTCTTTCCGTCCCTGCCGACCTCAGTCCCCGCGACGCGGCCGACCGGGCGGCCCGTGTCGCTGTAGAGCAGCGCGCCCGTGGGCAGCCCCGCGCGCCTCGACTCGCGCGCGGCGGCGCGCGAGTCGAGCGTGGCCGCGATGACGAGCAGGAAGAGGAGCAGGTAGAGCCAGGTCAAAACGGCCACTCCAGATACAGCAGCACCAGCCCGAGCGCCAGCGCGAGGAAGATGCAGACGGCGGCGAGTGTGCGCAGTCGCTTCGCGCGCGCGACCGAGCGGCCGTGGCTCTCGTGCCAGCGCGTGCCCGCGGCCCGCGCCTCCCCGCCGCGCGTCGGCTCGACGCCCTCGCGCCTGAGCCACCACGCGCGCGCGCAGAAGACGTACTCGCCCAGCGCCGACGCGCGGACGTAATCTTTGCGGCTCAACTTCTCCATCGGCTTTGCCCCGAACCGTGCGGTGAGATAGTAACCCAAAACCGTTATAATCTCGGAAACCTAAAACCCGCGTCGGCATTTTAGAAAGGGGAGAGAGATGGAGCAGAGAGAGTTGGGCAGGAGCGGCCTGAAGGTCTCGGCGGAGGGACTGGGCTGCATGGGGATGTCCGAGTTCTACTCGGGGCGCGACGACGAGGAGTCCGTGGCGACGATTCACCGAGCGCTGGAGCTGGGCATCAACTTCCTCGACACGGCGGACATGTACGGCGTCGGCCGCAACGAGGAATTGGTCGGCCGCGCGATACGCGACCGGCGCGACTCGGTCGTGCTCGCGACGAAGTTCGGCAACGTGCGCGGCGAGGACGGGAGCTTCCTCGGCATCAAGGGCACGCCCGAGTACGTGCGCTCGGCGTGCGAGGCTTCGCTGAGGCGGCTCGGCGTCGAGGTGATAGACCTCTACTATCAGCACAGGGTCGACCCGAACACTCCCATCGAGGAGACGGTCGGCGAGATGGCGCGTCTGGTCGAAGAGGGGAAGGTGCGCTACCTCGGCCTGTCCGAGGCTTCGGCCGAGACCGTCAGGCGGGCGGCGGCCGTTCACCCGATTGCGGCCTTGCAGAGCGAATACTCCCTGTGGACGCGCGACGTGGAGGCTGAGATTCTGCCCGCGTGCAGGGAGTTGGGCGTCGGCTTCGTCGCCTACAGCCCGCTCGGCCGTGGGTTCCTGACCGGGCGCTTCGAGAAGCCGGAAGACCTGCCCGAAGACGACCGGCGCAGGCAGTTCCCGCGCTTTAGCGAGGAGAACTTCCGGCAGAACATGCGGCTCGTCGAGCGTGTCCGCGAGGTCGCCTCCGAGAAGGGCTGCACGCCTTCGCAGTTAGCCATCGCGTGGGTGCTGGCGCAGGGGAAGGACGTGGTGCCGATCCCGGGCACGAAGCGCCGCAAGTACCTCGAAGAGAACGCCGGCGCGGTCTCGGTCAAACTGGGCGGGGAAGACCTCGCGCGCATCGAAGAGGTCTTGAGCAGCGAACAGGTGGCGGGCACGCGCTACCCGGAGCAGTCGATGAGCGCGCTCAACCGTTAACGTTTAAGAGTCGGACATGAAAGCGGCGGCGCTCCTTTCACGAGAAGGAGCGCCGCCGCTTTTGTGAGCGTGCCCAAGTCTGGGGCAAGGAACTTTTGTCTGAGCGCCCGGCCGGTTAGACCGTCCGGCGGCCCGTCAAGAGGTTGATGACGAAGACGACGAGCGCCACGACGAGCAGCAGGTGAATCAGGCCGCCGCCGATGTGCGCGATCAACCCGAGCAGCCAGAGCACGAGCAGAATAACCAGAATCGTCCAGAGCATCTTACACACCCTCCCTTTCGGTTCAGAAGTTTTGTAATCAAGCCACCGTTCCCACCGGTCGGACACAGACCACGGCAACGCCCATGCCATCGGCGCGCGCCGAAGGAGATGTCCAATCAAACGGCCGAAATCGCGGGATTTTTCCTGAACCCGCGGGCGTCGAGTACGGAAGACGACCGCGTCGGCGTGTACTAATAACGAGTGAGCCGTGTTTAGTTTCGCATCATCACCCGCCGCCTCTTCCCGCCACGGTATGGCACGAACAAGGCGGCACGCACGTTGCACGCGCGCACGCCGGGGTAGTCCGTTCATGCACAAACGCGCGAGGTCTTGGGGTAACTGGCTGGCGCCGGCCATCATCCTCCTGATCCTGGGGGCAGGCGTCGCCTCGTTCGCCGGCCCCGGGCAGTCGCAGGGCGACAAGCACAGCCTGAAGAACGACGTGTCGGAGCTGAAGTCGCGGGCCGGCACGGGCCGACTCGTCGCGGAGCAGGCGCTGGCCGGAAACCTCACGCGCAACTTCGTCGAAGCGCAGGCGGAGCAGATGCGGAAGGGCGTCGCGCAGACGCGCGACAAGTTGACGCCCGAACAGTTCGGCCCGGAACTCTCCGCGCAGGTCTTGCAGGCCGCAGACCTCGCGCGGCGTCTCGAAGGCGCTCTGAACTCACTGCGCGGCGCGGGGGCGGACAGGCAGGCGGCCGAGTCGGCGCGGAAGAATCTGGCCGGACTCTTCGAGGAGCTGTCGCGCTTGGAAGAGGACTTGAAGGAGTAGCGGCGGGCGTAGCGATGAAGAACATCGTCGAACTCTTCCTCGGCATCCTGACGGCGATGGGCGGCTTCGTCGAGGTCGGCGAGCTGGTCTTCTCCGTCGACGCGGGCGCGAAGTTCGGCTTCCGGCTGCTCTGGGTGGTCGCGCTCGGCACTTTGGGCATCACCGTCTTCTGCGAGATGGCGGGGCGCGTCGCGGCCGTCAAAGGGCAGCCGGTCTTCAACCTTATCCGCGAGCGCGCGGGCCTGAACGCGGGGCTCGTCACGCTCGTCGCCGCGAACCTCGTCAACCTCCTGACCTGCACGGCCGAGATCGGCGGCATCGCGCTCGTGTGGCAACTGCTCTCGGGCTGGCCTTACCGCTGGCTCGCGCTCGGGGCGCTCGGCTTCCTGCTTCTGGTCGTCTGGGTGCTCTCCTTCCAGTGGATCGAGCGCGTCTTCGGCCTGCTCGGGCTTCTGATGTGTACGTACCTCGCGGCGGCCTACTACCTCAGGCCCAACTGGGGCGAGGTCGCGGCCGGGTTCGTGCCGGGCGTGCCCCACCTCGAATCCTCCTCCGAGTACCTGCTCTTCGCGTACTTCGCCGTCGCGATCTTAAGCTCGGTGATGCTGCCGTACGAGACGTACTTCTACGCGTCCGGGGCGATGGAGGACGGGTGGAATCCGGGGGACGTGAACCTCAACCGCGTCATCGCCATCGTCGGCTCGGTGCTCGGGTCTGTGCTGGCGGTCGCGCTGGTCGTCTGCGGCGCGCAGGTCTTCCGCCCGCACCAGATTGAGCCGCAGTTGCCGGGCGAGGCCGCGCTCGCCGCGTCTCTGACGCTCGGCCGCTGGGGGCTGCTCGCGGCCGTCGGCGGAATGTTCTTCGCCTTCGCGGGCGCGGCCATCGAGACCTCGCTCTCGGGCGCCTACAACCTCGCGCAGTTTCTGGGTTGGCCGTGGGGCAAGTACCGGCCTGCGCGCACGGCGGCGCGCTTCAGCCTGACCTGGATCATCACGTTCGTGCTGGCGGCGCTCATCATCATGACGGGCGTAGACCCCGTGAGCGTCGTCGAGTACTCAATCGTCTTCTCGGTCGTCATCCTGCCCTTCACGTACTTCCCCGTGCTCGTCATCGCGGGCGACCGGCGCGTGATGGGCGAGGAGCACGCGAACGGCTGGTTCGCGAACGCGGTCGGCTGGTTCTACCTGGGGATAGTCACGCTGGCGGCGCTCCTGGCCGTGCCGCTGCTCATCGTCACGAGGGGAGGGAAGGGGTGAAGGATGAGTTCCTCGACCTCGTCCGACAGGTTCTCGACCACGAGGTCGTGGACTCGAACAACCTGCCGTGCGGCATGGTGGACGACCTCGAAGTGTCGGGCGGGCCGGGCGGCGAGCTGCGCGTGACGGCGCTGCTCGTCGGCGCGGGCGCGTGGACGAGGCGTCTGCCGTCCGGCTTCGAAGGGCTGGCGGCGTTCATCTTCGGGAGGCAGCAGACGCGGGTGCCGTGGTCTGAGGTCGAGACGGTGACGGAGCGGGTCAAGCTCCGTTCGAGGGCCGAGGAACTCGGGCTGGGCGGCGCGGACAGGAAGGCCGCGAAGATTTTAGAGAAGGTGCCGGGTTCCGGATGAGGGCGCACGAGTTTCAATACATGGAGGTCTTGACCGAGTCGGGGCGCTTCCTCGGCCACGTCTTCGACCTGCGCAGCCGCGGCGAGCCGGAGTACGGCGAGCCGCACGACGCGCGCACCGTCCACGAGATCGTCTACGGCCGCCTCGGCCTCTTCGAACGCCTCGGCATCACGCAGGCCGAGCCGCAGACGATTCCCTGGAAAGCCGTCAAGGCGATCAGGGACGGCAAGCTCATCGTCGATGATTCAGTCGGCGAGCGGAATCGCGGGTGAGGGAAAAGGTGCTGGGTGCTGGCTTAAGACACGTTGCTTAAAGCCAGCACCCAGCACCTAGCACCCAGCACCCTCTTTCTACCAAATCTGGCAGCGCTTGTCGGCGGGGCGCACCATCGCGTCGCCGACCTTGCATTGGAAAGCCTCCGCGAACTGCGGCATGTTCGAGAGCGGGCCGTTGACGCGGAAGCGCCCCAGGGGGTGCGGGTCGGTCTTGACCCTCTGCACCGCGTTCTCGGGGCGTATGTTCTGCGCCCAGACCTGCGCCCACCCGAGGAAGAAGCGCTGCTCGGGCGTGAAGCCCGCGATGCTCTTCGGCCGCGGCTTGCCCTCCAGGGACTTCTGGTACGCGGCGTAGGCCACGGTCAGCCCGCCCAGGTCGGCCACCGACTCGCCGACCACCAGCTTGCCGATCTGGTTGAGGCCCGGCTGCACCTCGAAGGCGTCGAACTGCCTGACGACGCAGTCGGTGCGCGCGTTGAACTTCTTGAAGTCCTCGTCCGTCCACCACATCACGAGGTTGCCGTCGGCGTCGAACTTCGCGCCCGAGTCGTCGAAGCCGTGCGTCATCTCGTGGCCGATGACGGCGCCGATGCCGCCGTAGTTGAAGGCGTCGTCGGCCTTCTCGCTGAAGAAGGGCG